>VOFB01003734.1_pt1 | contig 418468 bp, 391 predicted proteins | sample 5384141 | NCBI WGS metagenome assembly VOFB01 (sample SAMN12384721, study PRJNA508395) | human gut metagenome | isolation source: healthy gut A | host: Homo sapiens
CGGTCAGGATGCCGTCCAGCGTGGTGGCGGTGATCCGCAGGCGCTCGGCCACGGCGATGTCGTTTTTCACGCTTTCATCCACGGTGCTGCCGCAAACCACCAGCACACGAGCGCGGCGCAGATGCTCCCGCGCCATGTCGATGCCGTCTTTATGCTCCTGCGGAATCTCATCGCGCAGGAACAGCGGCAGAAACAGCGTGGGAATTGAACAGCGCCGCCATGAGATAGGCTTTCGTATTCCAAACGCGGGTGGTGTTCTCACGGATACCGTCCATGACCTTTTCGATGTGCATGGACGTGATCTTTTCAAAGCGCTGTTGCACGAAGCCGGTGGGATACTCCGCATCCCGCCCGATCTTGACTGTGGGGCTGCGGTTCATAGCCACCTCCAGCATAATCTCCACCAGCTCATCAAGCTGCATCCGGTCATACTGCTGACAGAGAATGTCGTATTCGATTTGCTCTCTGATCTCCGCTTTTTTCTCAAATCCGTCCGTCATTCCGTCCGCCTCAGGCAGAAAGAATGAATGAGTGCTTGATAGATCAGTATTTGATTTTTGAGTATTAGATTTCTTAGTATTTAATTGCGCGGGATTATCCGTATCCGGTGCCTCCGTATCCGGGTTATCCAGATACGGGTTTTCCGTATCTGGTAAAGTCGTATCCGGTGGAGAGGGCTTTCGGGGCTTCTCGAAGATGGTGTACTCCGTGTCGGAAATGCGCCCGTCCTTGCCGCGAAGCTGACGGCGGATGATGTAGCCCGCCAGCTCCAGCTCTTTGAGCGTTTTCCCGATGGCGTCCACGCCCTCCTTGCAGATCGCAGCCAGCCCCCCGCGTGGTGTAATTCCACTCGTCGGGGAGGGAGAGCATCATGGAGAGCAGCCCCTTGGCTTTCAGGGAAAGATTGCTGTCTTTCAGGTGATGGTTGCACATCACCGTGTAATCCCGCGTCCGTTCAACGCGAAATACAGCCTATTGCTTCAATCCTTTCCACAGGGCAGTCAACCTGTTTGGCCGTCCTCCTCGGCAAACCGCGTATCCAGCCGCTCCACGCTCCAGTTCTGCTTGAACTGTCCCAGCGGGCCGGTGCCGAACTGCGCCAGCGCACGGCGATCCAACTCCATCAGCTTTTCCCACAGCTCCGGGTGATGCTTTCGCAGCTTCCGCAGCTCGTCGATACGCTGGAACGGACAGCACCAGCAGGACGCGCGGTGGTAAATCTCATACAGTCCGCCGAAGTCAAAGCCACGGTCGTAACAGGCCTGGAGCGCCTGCGCCTCCGTGATGCCCCATTCCACGAGGGGATACCGCTCATCCTTGCAGCGCCACGCTTCATCGGCGGCGATACCGACATAGTGGATCGCGCCCAGCTCGCCTTTGAGCCGGTTGACCTCCTTGGTGATGAGGTGCGTTTTGAGCTGCCCGGTACACCAGCGGACGCGGATTCCCGGCCAGCCGTTGCCGTAGGGCGGGATGCCCAGTCTTGCACGGTTTTCCAGACTGCGGGGCTTCTGCTTGGGTTCGTCGAACATCAGGTATTCAAAGCCCTTGGGATGCCGCAGCGTGGTGATATGGATGCCACGCTCCCTGTAAAGATGCTCGTCCAGCTTGGCAAGATGCGCATACATTTCGGGAAACTCCATGCCGGTGTCTGCCGACAGCACCATGTCGATGGGCATATCCCGTTCGATCATCAAAAGCAGCATGGCGGTACTGTCCTTGCCACCGGACAGGCTGACGGCGTGAAACTGCTTGCCGCTTGTGTTCTGAATGGTTTCCCGCATGGGGAAGCCGCTCCGTTTTCACTCCTTTCCCACATCACAGCTCATAGATGGGCTGCTCGTGTTCGTAGTAGGGATCGCACAGGGCGGCAAGCTCGGCCACCAAGTCCTCCAAATCCAGAGAAATCTCGCTGTCCGCCCAGTCGCTGCCCTTGTAGACGCGGTACTCGGTGACGTATTCACCTTCTCCGGCGTTCACGCTGAATTTGGCAACGACGGCAAAGCCCATATCCTCCAGTAGCCACAGCTCCATCGACCGGGCGGCAAACACCGCGCCGATATAGCTGTCGCCTACGTCCTCATAGAGAAGCGTCGCACGCTGCTTGAACAGCTCCGCGCTGCGATAGTCCAAGCTCAGCGCATTCTTGCCGTCTGCGCGATAGGCATAGACCGTTTCAGCCTTGTTCCAAACGGCTTGCAGCAGGGCATGATAGTCAATGTTTTCCAGAAACTCGTCGATCTCCGTTTCTGTGTAGCCGACATCCGTACCCTTGCGGAACAGCGTGGTCAGCGCTTTTTCCAGCTCAGTTACTCTGCTCATAGTAATTCCTCCAATCACTTTAGTGACGCCGCTTTTTCCGGTCAGGGAGGATATGCCCCTCAATGACGGCGGCGTGTTTGCGGATTTTGATTTCTCCGCGCCTCTCGGATGCCTGCGCCTTGGCATATCCCACGTCGGAGAGGAACAACCTCAGCCGTTCGCCCTTTTCACCCACAGGAGATTTCCATGACAGGACATCAAAAATAATCATGTGGCGGGTTTCGTCCATAAAGCGCTCCAGCGCAAGGATGCTGTGCCCGCCGACAAAATCATCAGCGTTCATATTCGGCACCTCGCGCTCTGATCTGAAAGGCGGCAAGCCCATAGCGGGCGATCAGAGTGGCGTTGACGATTAGGCGCAGCGCCTCCAGGTCAATGACCTCCGGTTCCGCCAAGTCCGCCATCGTGACGGCCTCCGTCTTGTCGCAGAGGTCGCGCGCTGCCATGAACAGTGCGTAGTTGTGCGGCGAGGTGTTTTTCAACACCGCATAGCCGAACTCAATCCCGTCCTTGCAGAAGCAGTTTGCCGTGCGGCGGTAAATGTCGTCGTTGGAGGTCAGCAGGTACATGGCCGCATAATAGGCGTTGGTATCCCTGCGGCGGCGGTAGCCCTGCACGGCACATTGATACTGCATTCGGCGCTCATGCTGCTCGTTGCTCCAGAGGCTTCCGGGATAATGCTTGATCAGCAGGTTCAGGCGCTGGAACAGGCGGCGTTCATGGGGAAATGTCTCTAAGACTGCCTCGCGGTAGCCGACCACACCGGCCTCGATGCGCTCGGCCAGCCACGGGCAGCGCAGGGCGGTACAGCCCAGCTTTTTCACATACTCGGTACAGAGCTGGCAGCTCACATCTTTGGGGGTATATTTGAATGTGTTGATATACATGGCGTCCTCCTTTTGGCATGAAAATAGCGGACAAACAAACTGCTTGTCCGCTCATCGGCTCTGATCGCGCTGGCGCTTTTTCTGCCATGCGTCCAGTAATTTGAAGATGGTGTTCTCAATCTGAAATGGGGTATAGGAACGTGGGAAATATTTGCGGAGCTTTTCACCGGAAAGGGTGATGTCGTTCTTCTCCGGTTTCTTCTGCTCCATCATAATGGAGAGCCATCCGCTGCGCCTGCGAGAGTGAGGGGGTGGCCTGTTCGCTGTCGATGGTTTCCAGAAGCAGCCCTTGTTCCTTGGGTGTCAGCGCCGCAAGCTGATAGGCGGGACTGAGGGCGATTTTCTTCTCGTCCACCATTTGCTGAAGCTCCGGGACTAACTGCGTCAAGGCGATGTAGTTGCGGATGGTATCTCCGCTCACACCGGCATCCTGACCAACTTCATCATCGCTGCGGAACTTCGCCGAAATTTTCGGCGAAGTCAGATCCGTTCGTGCGCCCTGCCGCTTGATGGCCTCCATCTTCATCTTGTAGGCTTTGGCTCGTTCGGATGGAAGAATATTCTCGCGCTGGAGGTTGCTGTCCACCATGATGATGGTGGCAGCGTCCCGGTCAATGTTACGGACAATAACCGGCATGGTGGCCAGCCCAGCCAGCTCGCAGGCGTGTTTGCGGCGGTGGCCTGCAATCAGTTCATAGCCGCCGTCCTCCCGTGGCCGCGCCAGCGCGGGGACGAGGACGCCGTACTCCTTGACGCTTTCGGCGGTTTCCTGCATGGACGCATCCTCCCGCACCTGAAAGGGATGATCCGGGAATGGATGCAGCTCGGAGAGCGGAATCTGAACGACTACTTCCTGCTGCGGTTTCGGCTTTTTGGATGGCACGGGCTTTTTGCCCGGTTCTTTCTGCGCTGTTTTTTCCGGCATTGTGTTCCTCCTGTCGGCATCTGATTTTGGGTACAAAAAAAGGACATTTCTTCTTTTCAGAGGAAATGTCCTGATTTCGATTGGACGGGCTGACAGCCCGGGGCCCAAACGGTATTTTGGCGCGGCCGACACGGCCACGAGCGCCGCCGTGCGCGTGTGACTGACGGAAAAGTGCAGCTGCGGGCACGCCGGAAAATACGGCTTGCCGCCCGGCAGCTCCGCCGTCTCCGGCAGGTCGATGCCCCAGACCGCACGCACCGCATACGCCAGCAGCGACACGCCCCACGCGCTCCCATGCGCCTTCGTGCGCGCAGGGCGCGCCGGCTGCGCGTCCGTGATCTGCGTCCAGAAAAGCTCCATATGGCCCACCTCATTTCCTGTGTCACAGAATAACACGATTCGTAATTTTTGCTACCACTATTGTAAATTGTGTGATATACTGAAATGAATATTTCTGCAAACCTCCTGCTTTCCGGGAAAGCAGACGCCACTAACCGCAAAGGCGCCCACACACCGCCTTTGGAAAGGAATATGGACTACATGAAGAAAATTCTCGTACTTGAGGACGAACCCAGCATCCGCAGCTTCGTCGTCATCAACCTGCGCCGGTCCGGTTACGAGCCCATTGAGGCGGCCACAGGCGAGGAGGCGCTCGAAAAGCTCAAGCAGAATCCGGACACGCTCGTCGCGCTGCTCGACGTGATGCTGCCGGACATCGACGGCTTTGAGGTCTGCCGCCGCATCCGCGCGACCGGCTCCAAGATGGGCATCATCATGCTCACGGCAAAAAGTCAGGAGATCGACAAGGTCACTGGGCTTATGACTGGCGCGGACGACTACGTCACCAAGCCCTTCTCCCCTGCCGAGCTGCTCGCGCGCGTGGACGCGCTCTACCGCCGCATCGGCGGCAGCGAGAACACCGAGGACGTGCTCTCGAGCGGGCCGTTCGTGCTGCACCTGCGCTCGCGCACACTCGACAAAAACAGCGACCACATCCGCCTGACGCAGACGGAGTTTGCCATCATGAAGCTGTTCATGGAAAACCCCGGTCGCGCACTCTCGCGCGAGGACATTCTGCACGCCGTCTGGGGCGCGGACTACAACGGCGAGGTCAAGATCGTCGACGTGAACATCCGCCGTCTGCGCATCAAGATCGAGGACGACGCGACCGAACCCGAATACATCACCACCGTCTGGGGCTACGGCTATAAGTGGGGCTACTGAGACCATGCAGGACGTCACCCCCACCCCCGCAGGCGAACCCAAACAGGAAAACACCTTCCGCGGCCTGTTTTCGCGCATGGCCATCGGCCAGTGCGTGCACGCGGCGCTGTGCGTCGCCGCCGGCGCCGCCATCGGTCTGAGCGCCGGGCGCGTGAGCACCGCGCTGGGCATCGTGCTGGGCATCCTCGCGGCGGCCATCGGCGCCGTGGTCTGCGCGCTGTGGTTCCGCCGGCGCGTGTCGCGCCCGGTCGAGCAGATCACGGAGGTCACGCGCACGATCGCCGGCGGACGCTACGGCACGGAGCTGCCGGTGCAGCGCGATGATGAGCTCGGCCGCCTCGCGACCGCGATCAACGAGCTGTCGCAGGAGATCAGCCGCAGCGAAAAAATGCAGTCGGAGTTCATCTCGTCGATCTCGCACGAGCTGCGCACGCCCCTGACCGCCATCACCGGCTGGAGCGAGACGCTCATGTTCGACACCGCCATCCAGGGCGACTCCCGCCGCGGCATCGCCATCATCTCCAAGGAGGCCGCGCGCCTGACGAGCCTCGTCGAGGAGCTGCTGGAGTTCACCCGCATCCAGGACGGCCGCTTCAATCTGAGCATGGAGCTGCTCGACATCGAGAGCGAGCTCGAGGACACCATCTTCACCTATCAGGAGCTGCTGCGGCAGGACGGGATGCAGCTCATCTACAACCCGCCCGAGGAGGAGATCCCACTCGTGCCCGGCGACCCGGAGCGGCTCAAGCAGGTATTTCTCAACATCCTCGACAACGCCGCCAAATATGCGCGCGACGGCAAGACAATCGAAGTGTCCGTTTTTTCGGACAGTGAAGCTGCTACCATTCAATTCAGGGACCACGGGCCCGGCATCCCGGAAAACGAGCTGCCGCACGTGAAGGAAAAGTTCTTCAAGGGCGAGAAGCACAAGGCCCGCGGCAGCGGCATCGGCCTCGCCGTGTGCGACGAGATCATCACCCGCTCCGGCGGCACACTGACGATCGCCAACGCCCCCGGCGGCGGCACGCTGGTTTCGGTGCGCCTGCCGTTTGCACCGGAGAGCGGCAATTAAATTCGTATTTTATTGTAACCGAGGTAACCATATGAGCAAAACCAAATCCGCAAAACCCGATACCAATGTCTCGTTCCGCACATCCATCGGCGGGCAGGCGCTCATCGAGGGCATCCTCATGCGCGGCCCGACGAAGCAGGCCATCGTCTGCCGCACGCAGGACGGCATGGTCGAGAAGGTCGAGGAGCTGCACCTGGTCAAGGAAAAGCACCCGATCCTCGGCTGGCCGCTCATCCGCGGCGTCGTCGTGTTTCTCGACTCGATGGTCAAGGGCATGAAGGCGCTGACCTATTCGGCCGACCTGCTGCCCGAGGACGAGCAGGAGGAGCCCGGCAAGATCGATCTCTGGATCGAAAAGCACTTCGGCGAGGAGAAGGCCAAGGACATCATCATCGGCACGGCCGTGGTGCTCGGTATCGCGCTGTCGATCGTGCTGTTCATCCTGATCCCGACGCTGCTCGCCGGCCTGACCGACAGCTTCATCCACAGCCCCGTCGTGCGCAACCTCTTTGAGGGCCTGCTGCGCATCGTCATCTTCCTGCTGTATCTCTGGGGCGTGGCGCACATGAAGGACGTCGAGCGCATGTTCGCGTACCACGGTGCGGAGCACAAGACCATCTTCTGCTACGAAAAGGGCCTGCCGCTGACGGTCGAGAACGTGCGGCCGCAGTCGCGCTTCCACCCCCGCTGCGGCACGAGCTTTCTGTTCGTCGTCGTCATCATCAGCATTCTCGTGTTCTCGCTCGTGAGCCTGCGCGTCGGGCTGTGGGACAATCCGTGGGTGCGCATCGGTCTGCGGCTGCTGCTGCTGCCGGTCGTCGTATCCATCAGTTATGAGATCAACCGCTGGGTCGGCCGGCACGACAACCTCTGCTCGCGCATTCTGTCCGCGCCGGGCAAGTGGCTGCAGCGCCTGACCACTAACGAGCCGGACGACAGCATGATCGAGTGCGCCATCCGCGCGCTCGAGCTCGTCATCCCGGAAGAGAAAGGCAGCGACGCCTGGTAATCCGTCAGCAAAGGACTGGAAGATAGAGAGATGCCAAAGACCTATAACGACCTGTATCTGGCCACGCGCACGGCGCTGAAAAACGCCGGCGTGGAGGCTTACGCGCTCGAGGCGCGGCTGCTGGTGGCCTACGCCGTCGGCAAGACGAAGGAGGAATTCGTGCGCGACCTGCGCCTGTACACCTCCGACGAAAATGAACAGAAGATCGCGGCCCTGCTGCAGCGCCGCATCGCCGGCGAACCGCTGGCCTATCTCATCGGCGAGTGGGAGTTTCACGGTCTGCCGATCGTGGTCACGCCCGACGTGCTCATCCCGCGCATGGACACCGAGGTGCTCGTGGACGCGGCGCTGCGCGTGCTCGTCGGCCGGAAGATGAACGCCCGCATTCTCGACCTCTGCTCCGGCAGCGGCTGCATCGGCTGCGCGCTGGCGCACGAGCTGCCGGCCGCGCGCGTCGTCATGGTGGACATCAGCGAGGAGGCCCTCGCCGTGAGCAAGGAAAACCTGCGCCGCAACCACCAGAACCGCACCATCTGCCTCAAGGCCGACGCGCTCGAAAAGCCCCCGATGGGCATCGGCACGTTCGACCTCATCGTGTCCAACCCGCCGTATGTGGCGAGCATGGACATCCTCACACTCGACAGCTCCGTGCGCGACTATGAGCCGATCTGGGCGCTCGACGGTGGCGAGGACGGGCTGATGTTCTACCGCGCGATCGTGCGCCACTGGACGCAGATCCTCCGCCCCGGCGGCTGGCTCATGTTCGAGGTCGGCGAGGATCAGGCGGACGCCGTCATGGCGCTGATGACAGAAGAAAAATACACCGATGTGACCGCCCTTGAGGACACCGCCGGCATCCGGCGCGTCGTCGTCGGCCGCATCTGATACTTAGAGGTGAATCACTATGGCTGAAAAGAAGAAATCCGCACCCGTTTCCACCGGCCCCGTCAAGCCGGAGGATAAGAAAAAAGCGCTCGAGACCGCGCTCGCCCAGATCGAGAAGAACTTCGGCAAGGGCGCCATCATGCGCCTCGGCGACGACATCCCCGTGAACGTGGAGGCCATCTCCACCGGCTCCCTGTCGCTCGACCTCGCGCTCGGCATCGGCGGCGTGCCCCGCGGCCGCATCGTCGAGATCTACGGGCCCGAGTCGTCCGGTAAGACGACGCTCGCGCTGCACATCGTCGCCAGCGCCCAGAAGAAGGGCGGCGAGGTCGCGTTCATCGACGTGGAGCACGCGCTCGAGCCCGCCTACGCCCGCGCCCTCGGCGTGGACATCGACAGTCTGCTCATCTCCCAGCCGGACACCGGCGAGCAGGCGCTCGAGATCACGGAGCAGCTCGTGCGCTCCGGCGCGCTCGACGTCGTGGTCGTCGACTCCGTGGCGGCGCTGCTGCCGCGCAGCGAGCTCGAGGGCGAGATGGGCGAGTCGTCCGTCGGCGTGATCGCGCGCCTGATGAGCCAGGCCCTGCGCAAGCTGGCCGGCACCGTCAGCCGCACGAACTGCATCGTCGTGTTCATCAACCAGCTGCGCGAGAAGATCGGCGTCATGTACGGCAACCCCGAGACGACGCCCGGCGGCCGCGCACTGAAGTATTTCTCCAGCGTGCGCATCGACGTGCGCCGCATCGAGACGCTCAAGGTCGGCGGCGAGATGGTCGGCAACCGCACTCGCGCCAAGGTCGTCAAGAACAAGGTCGCTCCCCCGTTCAACGAGGCGGAGTTTGACATCATCTACGGCGAGGGCATCTCCAAGATCGGCGAGATCGTCGATCTCGGCGTCAAGCTCGAGCTGATCGACAAGGCCGGCGCGTGGTACACCTACGGCGATGTGCGCGTGCAGGGCCGCGACAGCATGAAGGAATTTCTGCGCGAGCACCCCGACGTCTCGGACAAGATCGAGGCGGAGATCCGCGCCAACGCCCACAAGCTCATGAGCCCGCAGGCGCGCAAGGCCGCCATCGCTTCCGGCCGCGCCGTCGAGGTGGCAGCCGATGACTTTCAGGGCTGATGGCCCGGCTCATTGAGCTCAAACAGACCGCGCCGGAGCGCTTTCTGGCGCGGTTTGACACCGGCGAGGAGGTGCGCACGACGCTCGCCGTCGTGACGGATTTTCACCTGCGCAGCGGAAAGGAACTGACGAGTCAGGAGCTTGACGCGCTGCGCGCGGCCTCCGAGCGGTCCCGCTGCCGGCAGCGGGCGCTGCGCATCATCGGCGCGCGCGCCATGTCGGTCAAAGAGCTGACCGACCGGCTGAAGGAAAAGGGCGAAAGCCCGGAAAACGCCGAGGACGCTGCCGCGTGGCTGCAGGAGATGCACCTGCTCGACGATGCGCAGTACGCCGCCATGTGCGTGCGGCACTACGCCGCCAAGGGCTACGGCGCCGGGCGCATCCGCAGCGAGCTCTACCGCCGCGGCATCCCGCGCGAGCTGTGGGACGACGCGCTGCAGGAGCTGCCGGAGCAGGACGCGCAGATCGACACGCTGCTGCGCCGCCGCCTGCGCAGCGACACGCCCGACCGCGACGAGCTGCGCCGCGCGTCGGACTATCTCTACCGCCGCGGCTTCGGGCGCGACGAGATCCGCGCGGCCATCGCGCGCTATCAGGATAACTATGAGGAGTATTGACCCATGCCATATCGAATCTGCCTGATCTCGCTCGGCTGTGCGAAGAATCAGGTCAACAGCGAGCAGATGCTCTATCTGCTCAACCAGGCCGGCCATGAGGTGGTCGGCGAGGTGGACGGGTGCGACGTCGCCATCGTCAACACCTGCGGCTTTATCGACAGCGCCAAGAGCGAGGCCATCGACCAGATCCTGCAGCTCGCCGAGGTGAAAAAGGCCGGCGGACTGAAGAAGATCCTCGTGACCGGCTGCCTGTCGCAGCGGTACGAAAACGACATTCTCGAGAGCCTGCCGGAAGTGGACGGCATGCTCGGCACCGGCAGCTTCGGCCAGATCTGTGCAGCCGTCGAGGATGTGATGCACGGCGGAAAACCGCTGTACTTCGGCGACAAGAGCGGCCCAATCGAGGAGATCGGCCGCGTGGTCACGACCGGGCCGGGCTGGGCGTACCTGCGTATCGCCGAGGGGTGCGACAACTGGTGCGCGTTCTGCGCCATCCCCGCCATCCGCGGCCGCTACCGCAGCCGCACGCTTGACGCCATCGTGCAGGAGGCGAAAGACCTCGCCGATCTCGGCGTGAAAGAGCTGATCGTCATCGCGCAGGACATCACCCGCTGGGGCATGGACCTCTACGGCAGGCCGAGCCTTGCGCTGCTGCTGCGGGAGCTGGCGAAGATCGACGGCATCCGCTGGATCCGCCTGCACTACCTCTACCCCGAGATCATCGACGACGAGCTCATCGACCTCATCGCGGACGAGGACAAGATCGTCAAGTATCTCGACATTCCCATCCAGCACATCAACAACGACATTCTCCGCCGCATGAACCGCCACTGCACCGGTGACGAGATCCGCGCGCTGCTGCAGAAGCTGCGCGAACGCATTCCGGGCCTTGTGCTGCGCACGAGCCTCATCACGGGTCTGCCCGGCGAGGGCGAGGCCGAGTTTGAGGAGCTGTGCACCTGGCTGCGCGAGGTGCGGCTCGAGCGCGTGGGCGTGTTCCCGTTCTCTCCCGAGGAGGGGACACCCGCCGCCGTGATGACCGACCGCTGCGAGCCGGACGAGGCCCAGCGCCGCGCCGATCTCATTCTCGAGCTGCAGGCCGGCATCATGGACGACTACAACGCCGCCTGCATCGGGCGGGACATGACCGTTTTGTGCGAGCACCGGGCCAGGGGTGGCATGTGCTCCGGCCGGACGTATGCCGACTCGCCGGAGATCGACGGTACGGTCTACTTCACCGGCACCGCCCGGCCCGGCGACATGGTCACGGTGCATATCACCGGCTGCGACGACGGCGATCTCGCCGGCGAACAAATCCACGAATGAGGTGCTGACATGACAACTGCAAACAAAATCACCATCTTCCGCGTGATTCTCATCCCCGTGTTCCTGGTGCTGATGTACCTGCGCTTCCCCGGCCATACGTACTGGGCATTCGGCGTATTCGTGCTCGCGAGCCTGAGCGACTTCGCCGACGGCTACATCGCGCGGCACTATAATCAGGTGTCCGACTTCGGCAAGTTCATGGATCCGCTGGCCGACAAGCTGCTGGTCGTGGCGGCCATGCTGCTGTTTGTCGAGCAGCACCAGATGCCCGCGTGGGCGCTGCTGCTCGTGGTCGCGCGCGAGTTTGCCGTGACCGGCCTGCGGCTCATCGCCGTGGACAACGGCCGCGTCATCGCCGCCGCCTGGTCCGGCAAGATCAAGACCGCCTCGACCATGGTAGCCATCTGCCTGATGCTGCTGTGGAACATTCCCTGGCTCAACACCGTGTGCTGGGTCGTCATCGTCGTGACGACGGTGTACTCCGGTGTGGAGTACTTCGTGAAGAACCACGACGTGTTTCAGAAAGCCGCCTGAAGCATAAAAAGGCCAGCGGGCATGATGCCCGCTGGCCTTTTGGGTTATGCCTCAGAACGTGAACGCCTGCAGCGGCTTGTCATACCCGAGTGCCCCGTGGAGAACGGCTTGCCCTCGACCGTGACACGCACGGTCGTGCAGTTGAAGTTATCGAGGAACGTGTTGACGAGACTGCCCATGTACATGAGCTCGCCCGTCGAGCCGCTCTCGCGCAGACCGGCGAGGAACGCCTCGTTCAGGTCGAGGCTGAGCGCATCGCCATCCTTCGAGATGGCGAGCACCTGGCTGCCCTTCGGCAGGGCGTTGTGCGCGATGAGCTGCTCCGTGATTGCCTGCGCATACGCCGTCGTGACGGCCGGCTCCGCATCCGGGATCTGCGCCGTGTCAGCGTGCAGGTCATCGGCCGCGTCGTTCGGGAAATAGAGCTTGCAGGACGTGTCCACGCCGCCGGCGGCGGCCGTCTGCGTCGGCGGTGTCTCCGGCGCGGGGGTCTGCTCCGCCGCATCCTTCCCGCCGCAGGCGCACAGCAGCGCCAGCGCCAACACGCACGCGAGCAGGAGCGAAAGGTATTTTTTCATGTCAGTGCCTCCTGTGCGGCCACGCTTTGCTCCGGCCGCGTTTTTCCAGCATACCACACCGGCGCGCGGCGCGCAACCTTGACATTGCCGGGTGCATATGCTAAGATGATGAATGCGATGAACGGAAAGAGTACGCCTGTTGCCCGGTCTCAGAGAGGCGCCTAGACGCTGTGAGGGTGCTGTCCGGCGGGGCGGAACGTGCGTCCGGGAGCGCGGCGGGAGGAAATGCCCGCCCGAAGGCACCGCGTTACGGTGCAGCGAGCGAGAAACGAGAGTGGAACCGCGAAGGACTTCGCCTCTCATGCCGGACGGCATGGGGGCGCTTTTTTATTGCAAATACGTCTCAAAGGAGCCTGAATATGAAACTGTACAACACCATGTCCATGCAGAAGGAAGAGTTCGTGCCGATCGAGCCGGGCAAAGTGCGCATGTACGCCTGCGGCCCGACGGTGTATAACTACATCCACGTCGGCAATGCGCGCCCGATCATCATGTTCGACGTGCTGCGCCGCTATCTGGAGTACCGCGGCTACGAGGTGACGTTCGTGCAGAACTTCACCGACGTGGACGACAAGATCATCAAGCGCGCCAACGAGGAGGGCATCTCCAGCGAGGAAGTTGCGAAAAAATACATCGCCGAATACTTCACCGACGCGCACGCGCTCGGCGTCCGCGAGGCGACCGTGCACCCGAAGGCCACCGAAAACATCCAGCAGATCATTGACCTCATCACGACGCTCATCGACAAGGGCTACGCCTATGAAGTCAACGGCGACGTGTACTACCGCACGCTGAAGTTCAAGGACTACGGCAAGCTCAGCCACCAGCCCATCGAGGACCTGCAGTCCGGCGCGCGCATCGACGTGAACGACATCAAGGAGAACCCGCTCGACTTCGCGCTCTGGAAGGCCGCCAAACCCGGTGAGCCGTCCTGGGACTCGCCGTGGGGCAAGGGCCGCCCCGGCTGGCACATTGAGTGCTCGGCCATGTCCAACCGCTACCTCGGCAAGACGATCGACATTCACTGCGGCGGCAGCGACCTGACGTTCCCGCACCACGAAAACGAGATCGCCCAGTCTGAGGCCGCGAACGGCTGCAAGTTTGTCAACTACTGGATGCACAACGGCTTCATCAACGTGGATAACCGCAAGATGTCCAAGTCGCTCGGCAATTTCTTCACCGTGCGCGAGGCCGCCGCTGTCTACGGCTACGACTGCATCCGCATGTTCATGCTCATGAGCCACTACCGCAGCCCGCTCAACTACTCCGGCGAGATCCTCATGCAGGCCAAGGCCGCGCTCGAGCGCCTGCGCACCGCCAAGAGCAACCTTGAGTTCTTCATCGCCAACGGCCGCGACGGCGAGCTGAGCGAGACGGACGCCGCCTTCGTGCAGGGGCTGGACCAGTACCGTGAGAAGTTCGACGCCGTCATGGACGACGACTTCAACACCGCCGACGCGATCTCCGTCATCTTTGAGATGGTGCGCGAGATCAACACCGCCGTCTCCCCCGCCGCCGACCCGAGCAAGACGCTGGCGCAGGCATGCCTCGACCGTTTCCTCGAGCTGTGCGACGTGCTGGGCATCCCGTTCGGCTCCGACAGCAGCGAGGACCCCGAGGCAAAGGCCATCGAGGAGAAGATCGCCGCGCGTCAGGCCGCTCGCAAGGCCAAAAACTGGGCCGAGGCCGACCGCATCCGCGACGAGCTCAAGGCCGCCGGCATCGTGCTCGAGGACACCCCGCAGGGCGTCAAGTGGAAGCGCGCATAAATTGACCCGATTGCATATCTGACGACTGCCCCGGCCATCTGGCCGGGGCGATTTTCCGTCGCAGCGTACAAAAATCCCCGATTGGAAACCCAATCGGGGATTTTCGCAGTTTATGGGGTAAGGGATAGTTCACATCAGGGATGCTGCGGTGCATCGGAGTCTTCCGCTTCCGTGTCCGCTTCGTCCGTCGGGATCTCCGCCGTCTCGGTGCTGTCCTCAGCGGTCACTTCCGGCTCTGCTTCCGGAGCGTCCGGCTCGGCCGGAGTTTCCGCCGCTTCTTCAGCGGCCGCGGCTTCCGTCTCGGCGGCTGCCTTCGCCTCCGCTGCGGCAGCACGCTTGGCCTCTTTGGACTCCTTGGCAGTGGCGTGCCTGGCCTGGAGCTTCGCGTACTCCTCGCCCAGCCACATGCGCAGGCCCTGCTTGCGCAGTGTTGCCGCTTCTTCCTCGGTCATCGTTCCCGCCGCGACTGCCTTCTTCAGCTTCCGGCAGTAGAGCAGGCGCAGCACCGCGACGATCACGGCCAGCACGATGAGCACGATGAGAATGTAGAACAGCGGGCCATGGTGCGCCTTCGTGACGGCAAACTGCAGGTCGCGGTCCATGGTCTTGAAGACGAGGTAGCTGCCGTCGCGGCTGCTGGACGTACTCGCCCAAGTGCCGTTCTGGTAGGTGTAGACCGTGTAGTTCGCGCCGGTATCCGGTGCGTAGACACGCAGGGAGACGGTGTTGTCCGTGTCGTCCTCGACCGTGTCGTTGAGGATCTCGACGTTATACTTCATGTACAGCTGTTGGTTGCCGCGCAGCGTCGGGCCGTCGGCCTCGGCGGAGGTGATGTGCACATCCGTCGCCGGGTCAAAGACGCCCTCAGCCAGCACGATCGGCGTGCGGCTGTTGTCGGCATACAGGTCGCCGGCCACGACCGTCGAGACGGCGGTGTACTCCGCCTTGACCTCGAGGTCGAAGGTCAGGTGGCTGTAATCATGCTCCGGCCAGGAGCCGTAGTTGCCCTCCACCGTCGGGCAGTCGGGGATCTGCGATTCGTCGATCGAGCCGCCGTAGGCAAACGTGATCGTCTTGACGACCTCGCCGTTGGCCGTGAAGGTGACGGCAAAGCTGGAGAACTCCGCCGGGATGCCGTCGCGTGCCATGAAGGCCTCATAGCTCATACCCTCGGCCTTGCCCGCGTAGCTGATGCCGTCGATGCCGGCCTCCGTCTCGTGGACGAAGTAGTTGTCGGCCGCGCTGCCGTCCTTATCGATCTCGCCCGCGATGGTGCCGACGCAGTTGCCGGAGCCGTTGAGATTCACGAGCGTGTTGCAGCCGCTGACGTTCATGCCATAACCGGCGATGCCGCCGATGTAGTTGCGGCCGGTCAGCTCGCACTTGGCAAAGCTGTTGCGCACGGAGCCCTGTGACTGGCCGACGATGCCGCCGACGTAGTCGCCCGCCGTGCTTTCGGCCGTGCCGTAGCCCTCGCAGCCGCTGATAACGCCCAGATCCGCGTAGCCGCAGACGGCGCCGACACAGTCCTTGCGCGAGGTGGCATTGCCGTAGTTCTTACTGTCGAGCAGCACGCACTTGGTAAAGTACTTGGCCGTCAGCGTGGAATCTTTGATAACATTGGAGTCGCTCTCGGGGTCGAAATCGTACTCGATGTCCATCGTGCCGGCAACGCCGCCGACATTCACATCGCCATCGATCTTGCCGTAGTTATCGCAGTTATAGACCTTGCCGTCCGTCGTGCTCGAGAGCTCTTCCTCCGAGACGTCCTGAATGATGTCGTCCTTGTCCTTGCTCAGGGCAAGCTCCAGAATGTCGCACAGGCGCATCATGACGACGTTGAACTGGTCGTTGACCGACTTCATGTCGCTGATGATCTGAGTGCTGTAGGTGGCCGTCTCCACGCTCAGGCGGGACAAGCCGGCCGAAATGCTGCCGAGATCGTCGAACATCTGCTCCATCGCGGTGCGGTAGTCGCTGCTGATGTCGGGCAGGTTGAGCGGATCATTGCTGGCGAGGTATTTCGTGACCTGGTCGAGGTAACTCATGCCGGTCGAGAAGTTGCCGCTCGAGGACTTGAGCGCATCGAACGCGTTTTTGAACGCGGCGCTCATATAATCCAAGCGGGTGTGGCCGGTGGAGTCCTCGGTGAGGTAGTACAGGTTGATGATCTTCGTCATCGTGGAGATGTCGCCGGAGATCGCGCCGATTGCCGAGGCGGCGTCGCCCATGCCCTTGAGCAGGGCATCGCGCTGCGACTCATAGGTGCCGAGGTTGTCGGGATTGTACTCATAGCCATACTTGTCGGACATCTGCTGCCAGTTGTCCGGGCGGCTGGCGATCAAGTCGTAGGAGCCGGTGCCGTAGGTGTTGTCCATGACCTTCATGAGCCAGGCGCAGTAGTCCATGGCCGCGTTGAGCTGGTCGGACGAAACGCTCAGGTCCTTGGCCGCGTCCTTGAAGGCCGTCTTGTCGGCCTCGGTCATCTCATCGACAATGTCGAGATAGTCAAAGCCCTTGTTGAAGTAATCGATCGATTTGTCAAGCGACACGGCCGCCGTGGAAAACTCCGTGATCGCGGGGGCGAGCATTTTCTCCGCCGTGTTGATGCGGATGAACACTTCGTTGACGGTCGTGACCGTGTTGTCCACATAGTCCGTGGTGCGCTCGGCCACATAGCGCGCGCTCTCCGTGGCGCGGGCCGCGCTGTCGCTCAGCACGCCGACCGTGGCGGCCAGCGATGACGCCGCGGCGCCCGAGTGGTTGAGCAGGGTATCCATCAGATCATGGAGCGTATTGAGCTCCTTGGCCATGGCGCCGATCGAGCCGGACTCCACGTCCAGCGTGATGAACGGCTCCATCTGGCCGCAGATGCCGCCGACGTCCTTGCGGCCGGAGGCCGTGCCCCAGTTCGTGCAGCCGGAGACCAGACCGCTCTGGCGGCCGACGATGCCGCCGATGTTGTAGCCGACGTGCTCAAAGCCGACGCCGCCCCAGTTCGTGCAGCCGATGATGACACCGGACGAGAAGCCGCAGATGCCGCCGACGTCCGTGGAGGTGTTGGCCTTTTTCGGCGCGTCGTCATCCTCGTCGTCGGAGGCGGTCGGGAGCGTCAGGGAGTCGAGATCCTCTGTGCTGCCAACGGCCTCGCTGGCGTTGATGTTCACGCCCGTGGTGTTCGAGCAGTAGGAGATGGTGCCGATGTTCTGACCGACGATGCCGCCGACGTAATGGTCGCCCTCGACAAAGCCTTCGGTCTTGCAGTTATAGATCATGCCGCTGCCTTCGTTCGTGCCCGCGATGCCGCCGACGTTGTTCTCGCCGGAGATCGTGCCGTTGAACGAGCAGCCGGAGATCGTGCCGTAGTTCGTGCCGACGATGGCGCCGATCTCGTTGAGGGTGCCGGCGGCGTCGATGTTGCCGGTGACCTTCAGGTCACGGACGGTGCCGACCGCCTGCACATAGCGGAACAGGCCCATATGGGACGCGTCGCCCGAGAGCTCCAGCCCGCTGACCGTGTGGCCCTGCCCCTCGAACGTGCCGCCGAAAGTCGGGATCGGCACAAAGTCCGACCCGCTCAGGTCCACATCGTTGTCCAGATAGACCGTCTTGCCCTGCGAGTACGTGTCGAGCTTGCAGCTTTGCTCAGCTGCACGAGATCATCCGCAGAGTAGATATGGATCTCCCTGGCGTTCGGCTGGGCAGCCGCGCCGCACAGCAGGCACAGAGCCGCCACGAGCACCAGCGCAAGCAGACGACGCACATTATGTCTCTTCATCGGAACCCTCCTCACCGTGCAGATCTGCCGCCGGCACAGTCTGCGCCGGAGCCTCCTCCATCTGCACATTTCCGATATCGATCGATGCGCTGACCGTGCCGCTGACACGACCGTGGATCTCCGCATCGACGTAACCGTTGATATAGCCGCGCACGTGTCCGTTGACACGCATGGCCCCCTGCAGATGCTGCTGCGCGGCGTGGTGGCCAATCGTAAAGGATGTTTTTTCAACCAGAGAATCGCCCAGCAACAAGATCTGCGGCAGGACGCACATGACCAGCACCATCGAGATCAGCGTGCCGCGGCCCAGGCAGATGCCGATAGACGCGACCGTGTTCTCCGAGGACAAAAAGCCGATGGACATGCCGGCGGCGGCGAGGATGGTGCCGGAGGTCACGACCGTCGGGAACGCCTGGTTGAGCGCCTCGATCATGGCTTCCTTATAGGGCATCTCCTCCTTGAGCCGGAGGTACCGGCTCGAGATGACGATGGCGTAGTCGATGTTCGCGCCCATCATGATGGAGCTGACGATCAGGTACGCCAGGAAATACAGATTGTTGTGCAGGATCGTCGGGAACGAGAAGTTGATCCACACGCTGCCCTGGATCACGAGGATCAACAGCAGCGGCAGTGCCACGGACTTGAACGTCAGCAGCAGCACGAGGACGACGAACACGAGCGTGAGAATGCTGATGAGCGTGTTGTCCGTGCTGAAGGCATCGGAAAAGTCCTTGTCCTTGGCCGTCTCGCCGACGAAATAGGACTCGTCGTAATACTTGCCGACGACGCCCTTGATGACCGTCAGGTAATCGTAGGTCTCCTCACTCTCGACCGGGAGGTTGAGATAGAGGATCATGCGCGAATAATTCTCGGAGTGGAGCTGTTTTTCGCCGTCGATGAGGCGGTCATACATCTCCTCCAGGTCGCGCATGGTCGCAGCGTCGATCTTCGAGCGGTAGATATCGCGCTGCTCATACAGGAACTTGAACATGTTAATGAGCGGCACGGAGCAGTTGTCGATATTGCTCAGATCCACGAGCTGGCCGATGGCCTTCGTGTAATCGTCATTCGCAGTGCAGTAGGCCGTGTACAGCGCGCGCGACACGCCGATGTCGATGTCCGTGAGCTCGGCAAACTTGCGCGGCGTGAGCGAGTCGGTGACCATGTAGCCGTCCTTGGCCTCCTCACCCGCGAGCGCCTGAATGTGATCAACACCCTTGAGCTCGTTGAGGTCATCAAGCAGATCTGCCTCGCTCTCAAAGTCTGTGAACGGGAAGATGAGCACGACCTGGTTCGTCTCGCCGAAGGTGGCGTTGATCTTCTTTTCGGCGATCTTGTAGTCGTTTTGCTTGATGGTGTCGAGCGTGCTGTAGCCGAACACGTACGGGCACTTGCTGCTGAGCAGGAAGCCCGCGATGATGATGACCAGAAAGATCGGCGGCACGATGTAGCGGCTGCGGATGGCAAAGCGGCCGAGCGCGTCGATGCGCGGCAGGAACTGGCGGTGGTGTGTCCTGTCGATCCACGGGCTCATATACATGATGAGCGCCGGCATGAGGAAGAACACCGTCAGCATCAGAAACAGGATCGACTTGATGAGCACGAGGCTCATGTCCTCGCCGATCTTGATCTTCATGAACGAGAGCGCAAGCAAACCCGAGATCGTCGTCAGGCTCGAGGCCGAGATCTCCGGAATGGCCAGCGTCAGCGCGCGGATGGTCGCCTCATGGGGCTCGAGATGCTCGCGCTCTTCCGTGTAGTGGTGGCACATGATGATCGCATAGTCGATGCCGAGGCCGAGCTGCAGCACCGCCGCAATGGAGTTGGTGATGAACGAGACCTCATGGAACCAGTAGTTCGTGCCTTTGTTGACCCAGACGGCCACGCCGAAGGTGATGATAAGCACCGGGACCTCCGCGTAGGTGTGGCTCGTGAGCAGGAGCACCACAAAGATGGAGCACATGAGGATGATGAGCACGATGCGCATCTCGCGCTCAAGGATCTCGCCGGTCGGGTTGCCGACCTCCGTTGTGATATAGGTATCATAGCCGTCGAGCGCCGCGCGGACGTTCTTCACGCCCTGAATGCTGATCTCGTCGAGCTTTTCCCCGTCGAACGTGACCTCAAAGAGCGCCGAGGCACTATTATAATGGTGTGTGTCTTTTTCAAACACCACGTCCTTGACACCGTCCACACCGCGCAGCATCTCGGCAAGCTCCTCCGCCTGCGCAAGCGTCACATTGGACACCATGACCTTCGCATCCCCGTAGGTGATGAACTCGCTGTTCATGATCTCCAGACCCTGGCGCGTCTGCGTGGAGTCCGGCAGATAATCGGTCAGCTCATTGTTGACGTCCGTCTTGCTCGCCGAGAAGATCGACAGCACGCACGCCACGGCAAACAGCACCACGAACAGCCGCCGCTTGTCCACAATGAACGCCGCCAGACGCTCCATAAACGATTTCTTCATACCCTAGCCCCTCATCGGGCGGCTCCCCCGCCCGGGATCTCTCTGCGCGCCCGGCTGGAACCGGTTACATCAAAAGTTAAAAAACAGTAACAAAATGTGTTTTGCTGTCGTTTTCGGGTGTAACTGCGCAAAGTTAACATAAACAATTACGGATTCTTCTGTATCATACGATATCCCAAACACGATGTCAACCGCGAAAACGGATTTTCCCGCGATTTTCCTTGATTTTTTTCCACATTTTCTTGAAAATGCGCGCATTTTCACGTCGGTCCCGCAAAAAATCAGACATTTCGTCAAGAAATCAACCGTGCATTGATTTTTCGTCCCGCGTGCTGTGCGGTAACATATTTCTGCAAAACAGCGTCGAAAAATGGTAACAAAAAATCGACCCGTCGGAATCAGAACCGGATTCCGACGGGTCGAATTTTGTAACTTTTTCATGCTTCAAAGATCTTCTCCACACGGCGGATATACGCTGGCAGCGCCCCCTCAAAGTCCACGCCGAAGCGGCGCGGCGTATCGCGCCAGAGCGAACGGCAGATGCTCTCGTCCGTGAGCGCGGTGGCCGTTTCGAGCGCGGCACTCAGCGGTGCGCCGCGCACGAGCAGCGCCGCAAGGGCGGAGGCAAACACATCGCCCGTGCCGTAAAACACGCCGGGATGCGCCGGGCGCATGCTCGCGTGCATCTCCCCCGTGCGGCAGTCGCAGGCGACGTTGCCGATCACGTCCGGCTGCGGGCGCACGCCGGTGACCGTGACGACGCCGGCGCCGAGCGCGCCAAGCGCCTGAAACAACTGCGCAAGATAGGCATCGCTGTGCGTGCCGGGCTCATACGGCAGGCCGGCCAGCAGCGCCGCCTCCGTGACGTTCGGCGTGATGACGTCCGCGCGCGAGAGCAGGCGGCGGAAGGCTGCGCACATGCGGTCGTCGATCTTGGAATAATAGCTGCCGTTGTCAGCCATGACCGGGTCGATCACGACTAGGGTGTCCGGCGCGGCGATGCAGTCGAGCGTCTGTGCGAGCAACTGCGCCTGCTCGGGCGAGGCGAGGTAGCCGGAATAGACCCCGTCGATGCGCGCGCCGATGCGCTGCCAGTGGTGCGCAATGGGCAGCATATCGTCCGACAGGTCGCGGAACGTCCAGCCGGTGAACTCGCCCGTGTGCGTGCTGAGCACGGCCGTGGGGATGCAGGCGCACTCCACGCCCGTGGCGGAGATGACCGGCAGCGCCACGGTCAGCGAGCACTTGCCGAGCCCGGACAGATCGTGGATGGCGGCAATGCGCTTGAGCGGCGGTAACGTGTTGTCCATACGATGACCTCGGTTCGTTTTAGAATGGTGCACAGCAGACGGCCCCCGGCAAGGCACCGGGGGCGCGTGGAAATGGCTCAGCCATCGGACGACGGGAGCGCGCGCAGCTGCGCGTCGATCTCCGCGAGCGAGTCGGCCGTCAGGCCCGACTGGGCAAACCCGGCCACCTGGCGCAGCGTCATGGCGGCGGTCATCTGCAGGGCCGGATTCTTCAGGATCTTGGGGAAGAACCGCTCGAGGACCGCGACCGCCTCCGGCGCGCCGAGCAGCTTCTTCATCGTGTCGTCCACAGTGTATGTCACGTTGCTTTCCTCCCTGTCTCCGGATGGCCGGAGGACAGAATTCACAAAAAATCAGAGATTTTGTAGTGATTATACACAAATCACGGCCGATTGTCAAATCCCGTGCTTCCGGCGGGTACCGCCGGGGCATCGCGCCGGTCCAGATAGCGCAGGAACTGGCGCGTTGCGGCCGAAATATGCGCCTGACTGGGCAGCGCGAGGGCGAGGTCGCGGCAGAGCGGCGTGTCGAGCCTGCGGATGGCGATGCGGTACAGCACACGGCGCAAAATCAGCTCCGGCAGCAGGCTGACGCCCAGCCCGCACTCGACCATGGCCATGATGGCGTAATCATCCCACGTCGTGAAGCGCACGTCCGGCGTGACACCGCACTGCGCCAGCGCCTCGGCCACCTCGTGGTTTCCGGCCTTGTCGAGCAGGATGAATGGCTCCGCGCCCAGCGCCTGCACGGGGCAGGTGTCCCCGGCGGCGAGCGGGTGATCCGCCGGCAAGACCGCGGCGAGATCATCCCGCTGCAGGAAGATCGTGGTGAACTCCGGCCGCGTCGGCAGACGCACAAAGCCACAGTCCACCTGCCCGGAAGCGAGCCACTCCTCGACCTCGCAGCAGTCGCCGAGCAGGAGCTCATAGTCGATGTCCGGATAGTCGTGCGAGAATGCGCGCAGGATGTATGGCAGCCAGTGTGTGGCCACGCTCGAAAACGTGCCGATGCGGATATGGCCCGACTGCAGGCCGTGCAGCGCGTCCACCTCCGCTGAAAGGCGCGCATACTCCGTGCACAGCGCCCGCGCGTGCGGCAAGAGCAGCGCTCTATGCCGTGATGATCACGGAGAACAGGCGTGCCGTGCACATCACGGGGCAAGAAAACGCGGCGCTGCAGATGCTCTTCGGCTTTCTGACCGCGGCCGTATTCATCGGCATCCGTGACCGCGGGTTCGCCGTCAACATCCGCCCGGACGACCGGGGATGGATCGTGCTGCTGGGCGCTGTGAACACCGGGCCCGGCTGCTGCTGGTACTTCTCGGCGATCAGCCGTCTGCCGGTGCAGACCGTCGCCGTGTGCGGGTATCTTGAGCCGCTGACCGCCGTCGTGTTCGCGGCCGCGCTGCTGCACGAGACGATGCAGCCGCTGCAGATACTCGGTGCGGTGCTCATCCTCTGCGGTGCCGCTGGCGCCGAGTGCATGCCCATGCTGCTGCAACGGCACCAGAAGTGCTGAGCCGATTTGCATATCGGCAAACTGCGCAGCGGCGGGTGCGCAGTTTTTTCCTGCGTCCGGCCGGTGTCCGGGAGAGCACCGGCGCACAGGCGGGACAAAGAATCGCCGGCACACCTCCGTGTGCCGGCGATTTGCGCATTTGTCCCTGAGAAGCCGCGAACCGCTCATTGACGGCCCGGCGTACCATGGTGTATTCTAAACGCGCGGTGTGCACACGCGCCGCGGGATGAGGCCACCCGTGATCGGTGCACTGACATATGAAGAAGTCCTGCGGGCCACCATGCGGAGCAACTGGATCCACGCGCTGTGGCTGTTTGCGGTTGTCGTGCTGATCTGGGTCTGCACGATCCTCCTTACGCTGTACGGCAATCGGAAGAAAAACCGAAAGGCAAAGATGACAGCTGGCAGGTGTCGGTTTTTCTGCTGGTGCTTGTCGTGATCGGATATGGTATCTGTGTTGGCACATCGGTTCCCGAAGAGAACGCGCGCATCCAGCAGGACATTGACGAACACGCCTATATCACCGTGCATGGTTCCTATACCCGAAACACAGCCTCCCGCCGCAGGTGTCTGCAAAAAAAGAGACACGCTCTCGCGTGTCTCTTTTTTGGAGGCGCCACCCGGATTTGAACCGGGGGTCAAGGATTTGCAGTCCCATGCCTTACCACTTGGCTATGGCGCCAAAAAATGGAGCGGGCAACGAGATTCGAACTCGCTACCTCCACCTTGGCAAGGTGGCGCTCTGCCAAATGAGCTATGCCCGCAAAATGGTGCCTCCGGTCGGAATCGAACCAACGACACGGGGATTTTCAGTCCCCTGCTCTACCAACTGAGCTACAGAGGCGTATGCAATTGAAAAACTGGTGGGAACAACAGGGCTCGAACCTGTGACCCCTTGCTTGTAAGGCAAGTGCTCTCCCGGCTGAGCTATGCTCCCGTTTCGCAGCTTGCTCATTATACAAGACGCCAAAAAAATTGTCAAGGGATTTTCGGTAATTTTTTCGGCAAATGTACATTTTCGGGGCGGCAGTGCCGCCCCGAACTCGGTCAATCCGCTGCGGCGTCAGCGTTTTCGGCATCGAGCAGCGTCTGCAGCTGCGCCGGGGTGAAAACATACTCCGCGTCGCAGAACTGGCAGTGCACCTGCGTGTCTTTGCCCTCGGCGATCATGTCCTGCAGCTCCTGCGCGCCGCACTGGCGCAGCGCCTGCTCCACGCGCGCACGCGAGCACGCGCAGCGATAGGCCATCGGGTGGCGCAGGACGATCTCGGGCTCGAGACCGCGCATGACCTGCGGAAGGATGGCGTCCGCCCCGTCCTCATCGAGGATGGTCGTGAGCTGATCCATCATGAAAATGTTGTCCTCGAGCTTTGTGATCAACTCCTCCGGCGCGCCGGGCATAAGCTGCACGAGAAAGCCGCCGGCTGCCTTGACGCTGTGGTCGGTATCGACGAGCACGCCGAGGCCGCAGGCCGCGGGGATCTGCTCGCTCTCGACGAGATAGGCGGACAGGTCCTCCGCGATCTCGCCGCTGACGAGCTCCGTGCTGCCGACATACGGCTCACGCAGACCGATGTCGCGGCTGACGGTGAGCATGCCGTCCCTGCCGACGGCACCGCCGACATCGAGCTTACCATCCGGGCGCGTGGGCAGGTCGAACGCGGGGTTCGAGACCATGCCGCGCACATTGCCATCACTGTCCGACACGGCAATAATGGTGCCGAGGCCCCCGCCGCCGCTGATGCGCAGCGTGAGCGTGCCGTTTTCCTCCTTGAGCAGGTCGCCGAGCATCGACGCCGCGCACAGGCTGCGGCCGAGGGCGGCGATCGCCGTCGGGCTGCAGTGGTGGATGGCGTTGGCGCGCTGCACCGCGTCGCGCGCGGTGACGACCGAAATTTTCACAAAACCGTCCTTCGAGACGGCGCGGATGATCTCATCCATCGTTTTCACCTCAGAATTTTTGATAACGCTACGTTACGGCTTGCCGCACCGGTAGTTTCCCAACGGTTCAGGTCCCGTATTCCAGGCTGCGCATCGCCGTGAGAAAAATGCGCCCGGCGTCCGCCTGCGGGCCGTCGCGCCGGACGGTCACGTCCAGAAAACCCGCCTGCGTGAGCAGCTCCGCGAGCCGCTCCGGCGTGTGCGCATACTCAATATGCTCCTCCGATGCGCGCGACCAGAGCTCGCCCGCGCGCGTGAACAGATCCATGCCGTAGTGCATGGTCTGGGCCGCCTCGTCAAACTCCGCCCGCCAGAGGCAGAGAACATCGTCCGTCTCGTCGACGAACGTGCCGCCGTCGAGCGTGCGGAACGATGCCGGATCGCGGATGTCTACAATGAGCATCCCGCCCGGGCGCACGAACAGGTGCAGCCGGTGCAGCACCTCCGGCAGCTCCTCCGGCGGCAGGTAGTCAAACCCGTCGAGCGAGCAGTAGGCCGCGTCGACCGTACCGTAGAGGTCGAGCTGGGACGCCTCCTGGCACAGCAGCAGCGGCGGCACTGCCTCCGCGGGCAGGTCGGCATTGTGCGTCTGCGCCTGCATGAGCATATCGGGTGAGCCGTCGGTCGCGATCATCTCATACCCGCGCGCGGCCATCAGGCGCGTGAGCGTGCCGGTGCCGCAGCAAAAATCCAGCAGGGTGCGGCACGCGCCGCGCCCCTGCTGGAAACACTGCTCATAAAAGTCCGCGAACGCGGCATAATCCACATCGCGGGTCAGCGCATCGTACCACGCGGCAAGGGCGCCGTAAGCGCTCACGCCTGCTCCTCCGGCGTTTTTTCCGCCTGCTCCTTGAGCCGGCCGAACACGATCTCATACCCGCCGTCGCCGTACTGCAGGCTGCGGTTGACGCGGCTGATCGTCGCGCTCGAGGCGCCGGTCTTTTCCAGAATGTCGTTGTAGATCAGGCCCGCGTCCAGATACTGCGCCACCTGATAGCGCTGCTCCATGGCCTGCAGCTCCGTGACCGTGCACAGGTCATCGAAAAACTGCTTGCACTCGTCGACGGTCCTGAGCGTCAGGATGGCACGGTACATGTCATCGCAGCGCGGTTTTTTATGCTGTTTATTCATATGTGCTCCTTATTTCTCATCAGATATATGTATATGGATGCTGAGATATGATTTTCCGGTTATTTCGGCTATTATTGTACTCTAATTATTTAGGAAAGTAAAGAGGAAAACCGTCCGGAAATTTCATACGCCGGAATTACAGGTGTTTTACTTGCTTTTATACTATAAATCAGGTATGATATTTCTGTAGCAAACCGCTGCCGCAAGCAACCCACCGTCCATTGCAAGAGGAGGTTTTGTCTATGGTCATCGCCGGGATCCCCTTCACCATGCCGGCCATCTGGATCGGTCTGATCGTGATCTTTCTGATCATCGAGGGCCTGACCGCCGGTCTGGTCACGATCTGGTTTGCCGTGGGCGCGCTCGCCGCGCTCATCGCCGCCATGTTCCACGCGCCGCTGTGGCTGCAGCTCGTGTGGTTTTTCGCCGTGTCGATCGCGGCCTTCGCCGTGACGCGCCCGCTGGTGAAAAAATATATCAACAGCCGCACCCAGCCCACGAACGCCGATATGCTCATCGGGCAGGAATGTCTCGTCACAGAGGACATCGACAACCTGACCGGCCGCGGCGCCGTCGCCATCGGCGGGAAGGTCTGGACCGCCCGCGCCGACTCTGACGCGCCCATCCCCGCAGGGACCGCCGCCACCGTGCTGCGCATCGAGGGCGTCAAGCTCATCGTCACACCCGCCTGCGTGACCGCGGGCGCAAAAGAATAAGGAGGAATCGCCATGCCATACGTTCTCTACGGAATCATCCTGATCGCACTCATCATCCTCGTGCGCAACATCCGCATCGTCCCGCAGGCACAGGCCTATGTCATCACCCGCCTCGGCGCCTACAAGACCACGTGGGGCGTCGGCCTGCACCTGAAGATCCCGTTCATCGAGTCGGTCGCCAAGCGTCTGTCGCTCAAGGAGCAGGTCGCGGACTTCCCGCCCCAGCCCGTCATCACGAAGGACAACGTCACCATGCAGATCGACACCGTCGTCTACTTCCAGATCACCGACCCGAAGCTCTACACCTACGGCATCGAGCAGCCGATCCTCGCGATCGAGAATCTCTCGGCCACGACGCTGCGCAACCTCATCGGCGACCTCGAGCTCGACCAGTGCCTGACCAGCCGCGATATCGTCAACACCAAGATGCGCCAGATCCTCGACGAGGCCACCGACCCCTGGGGCATCAAGGTCAACCGCGTGGAGCTCAAGAACATTCTCCCGCCCAAGGAGATCCAGAGCGCGATGGAAAAGCAGATGAAGGCCGAACGCGAACGCCGCGAGGCCATCCTGCGCGCCGAGGGCGAGAAGCGCTCCGCCATCCTCACGGCCGAGGGCGAAAAAGAATCGGCCATTCTGCGCGCCGACGCGAAAAAGCAGGAGCAGATCCTCGAGGCGCAGGGCCGTGCCGAAGCCATCCTGACCGTGCAGCGCGCGACCGCCGAGGGCATCCGGCTCATCAACGAGTCCATGCCGTCCGACGCCGTCATCAAGCTCAAGAGTCTCGAGGCCTTCGCCGCCGCCGCCGACGGCCGTGCGACGAAGATCATCATCCCGTCCGAGATCCAGGGCATTGCCGCGCTGGCGGCCGGCCTGGTCGAGAGCGTCAAGGGCGAGGCCCCGAACGCCTGATCGCCGGCCGAATTTACACCGACCCCGCGCCGGGCCAGGCGCGGGGTTTTCGGTAAGAAAGAGAACACAGATGAAGTTTCCATTTTTGAAGAAAAACAAGCCAGCCCCGATACCGGAGGCACCAGCTGCACCGCGCGCCCCGTTCCCCTTCGCCGCACCAGCGCAGGACGAGCCCGTGCCCGCGATCCACATCGATGCGCACGTGCTCGCCTTCCTGCGCAAGTATGACGCCGCGCCCGACCAGCTCGACACGCAAGCGCTCACCGACGCCATGCTTGCCGCGATGCAGCGCGGCCTGCGCGGCGAGGCGGGCGGCCTGCCGATGCTGCCGGCCTACCTCACGCCGCATGGCCACGCCGCCCCGGAGGGCAAGCGCATCGCCGTCATCGACGCCGGCGGCACAAACTTCCGCGTCGCCACCGTGCACTACGAGTTCGGCCAGCCCATCCTGGAGGACGAGCGCACGCTGCCCATGCCCGGCTCGGAGCAGGACGCCGACTGGATGGACTTCATCCGGCTGGCGGCCGACGCGCTCGAGCCGCTGCTCGACCGGGTCACGCAGATCGGCATCTGCTTCAGCTACCCGGCGGAGAACACGCCGGAGCTGGACGCGAAGGTGCTCGGTATGACCAAAGAAGTGCAGCTGACCGGGTGGGAGGACCACCTCGTGGGCGCGGATCTGGCCGAGGAGCTCGAACGCCGCGGCTGCACGAAGCTGCCCATCGTGGTCATCAACGACACCCCGGCCACGTACCTGAGCGGCGCGACCACCATCGCCAACAACTATGCCAACGGCTTTGCCGGGCTCGTCAACGGCACGGGCACGAACACGTGCTGCCTGCTGCCGGTGCGCGCGATTGAAAAGCTTGGCCGCGACGCTGACGGCGAGATGCTCGTCAACCTCGAGTCCGGCTCGTTCACCGACGTGCCGCAGAGCGCGTTTGACAAGGCGCTCGACGCGGCCTCGACCGCACCGGGTGCATACCGGTTCGAGAAGATGACGAGCGGCCGCTACCTCGGCGAGCTCAGCCGTCTGGCGCTCATCGCCGCGGCGAACGACGGCCTGTTCGCGCCCGAGACGGCGGACAAGCTCTGCGCGCTCGACACGCTGAGCGCCGCCGACGCGGACGCCTTCGGCGCGGACCCGAACTGCGGTGCCATCGCAGCGCTGGCCGCTGCCGCGGACGCCGACCGCAAGACCGCCGCCATGGTCATTCAGGGCGTGTTCGGCCGCGCGGCAAAGGCCATCGTTGCAAACATCGCGGCCATCGTCTTCCTGACCGACGGCGCGAAGAACCGCTACCGTCCGATGGTCGTGGCCGTGGACGGGTCGCTGTTTCGCTACTCGACGCTGCTGCGCCCGGCCGTCAGCGAGGAGCTCGAGGCGTTCCTCGTGCAGAAGCACCAGCGCTACTGCGTGTGCAAACCTGTGCCGAACGCCTCCGCCATCGGTACGGCCGCCGCGTCCCTGCTGCAGGGCTGAAACCAGGCACAAAAAGCCGGATGTCTGTGACATCCGGCTTTTTTGTGCCTAAGTGGTGAAGATCTTGCGAATATAACAGGAAATCTCGTTCCAGGTGGGGAATCACTGCATCAGAACCGCACACTTTTTGCGCTGCTTCGGCCCGCGCGCTCATCTGAGCGGCTGGTCGCGCTCGGCCCAGAGGTAGTTCGTATTGCGCCACAGAAAGACCAGCAGCTCGTGCCGGTAGCGCTCGGGGTCGACCTGCGCGGACATGGCGTGCTCCGCGCCGGGGATAACGACGAGCCGCTGCTCACGCCCGCAGGCAGCGCAGTTGCGCTCGCTGTGGTGCAGGGGGACGAAGGTGTCCGCGTCGCCGTGGAAAAACAGGATGGGCAGGTCAAGCGCCGCCATGCCGGGCGTGGTGTCGACGGCATCAAAATCCAGCCCGTTGCGGCGCAGGATGCGCACGCAGATGCGAGCGAGCGGCTTTTGCAGCCAGCGGGGTGCCCGCGTGCCGTGACGCACGGCGTCCGTGACCTCGAGCTCAAAGCTGGAGTAGCCGCAGTCGGCCACGACGCAGGCAAGCTCGCCCTTCAGCTCCGGGAGCTGCGCCGCCAGCAGCACCGACGCCGCGCCCATGGACACGCCGTAGAGCGCGATGGGCCGCTGCACGCGCGAGTGCTCGCGCACCCAGTGCACCCACTGGGCAATGTCATAGCGCTCGAGCTGGCCGAACGTGAGGCACTTGCCCTCGCTCAGGCCGTGCGCGCGCTCGTCGATGAGCAGCAGGTTGCAGCCGCCGGAGGCATACAGCGCCGGGAACTGGGCGCTGAAATCATGCTCGGCGTGGCTGTGGTAGCCGTGGCAGAGGATGACCGTGGCGTGGGCGTGGGGCACGCGGTAGAGCCGCGCGTGCAGACGCGTGCCGTCAGTCGCAGGGGTGAACACATCCTCGTGCGGCTGCTCCCGCATGGCTGCGACACCGGCGCGCACGCGCGCGAGCGCCGCCCGGCCCTGCTCGGAGTCGGCCGTCCAGCCCTGCTTGCGCAGGACGTGCTGCTCCCACGCGGCCTGGGCGTCTGCCCCCTCCGGCACGCGGCCGAGCGACTTTGCCAGCACGCGCTGCTCGACATACCACACAAGCAGCCACACCAGCGCCGCCAGCACCGCCGCGCCCAGCAGGCACAGCAGCACGATCCAGATCGGTTTCATATCCGCGCCTCCGGCGCGGCGCACAGATCGAGCACGATCTTCTGCGCCAGCAGCAATCCCGCGCTGGCCGGCACCCACGGCAGCGAGCCGGGCACGCTCCGGCGGCCCGGCGGCGGGGCGCAGAGCGCCTCGGGCGTCATGGCTGGCTCGGGACTGAACACGACCACGTGGTGCGTGATGCCGGCGCTGCGCAGCTCGCGGCGCACGACGCGCGCGAACGGGCAGCCGCTCGTCCGGCTGATGTCGCAGAGCTCGAACCGGCTCGCGTCCAGCTTGTTGCCGGTGCCGAGCGCCGACACGATGGGAATGCCGCGCGCGTGCGCGGTGCGGATCAGATCCACCTTACAGGACACGAGATCAATGCAATCGGCGATGTAATCATACTCCGTGTCGAAAAACCGCTCCCTCGTCGCCGCCTCGTAGCGCTCGGTGCGCGCATCAACGGCGATGGTGGGGTCAATGTCGTGCACACGCGCAGCCATGACGGCCGCCTTCGGCTGGCCGATCGTAGAGTGCAGCGCGCAGCACTGGCGGTTAAGGTTGCTCTCGCTGACGGTGTCCTCGTCCACGAGCGTGAGCGCACCGACGCCGGCGCGGGCCAGCGCCTCGGCACACCAGCTGCCCACGCCGCCGAGACCGAGCACCGCCACACGGCTGCCCCGCAGGCGCGCGAGCGCGCCCTCGCCGAGGAGCATCTGCGTGCGGATGGTCTGCTCGGTCATAGCGCGCCCTCCCACTCAAAGGTCACGACGAAATCCGTGCCGTCATAGCCCGCCTCCGTAACCTCCCAGCCGGCCTTAGCCTCTGCCTCAAGCGCATCGGCAAGGGCACGCGCATCGAGCACGGTCGTGTCATAGCGCTGTGTTTTTGTTCTGGTCATGATGATCCCTCCGTGGAAACATTGAAAAAGAGCCGCCCGACGGGCGGCTCCCGGCTTGCTCAGAGAGCAAGCCGTCACCGTCAGGCATTTTGCACAGCAAATATGCCTGACGAATAGAATCTCATTCGAGGCGGGCGCTTCGCCCCCTCGAGCCCCCCCGCTGCTCTGTCAACATGGTGCGTCCGCACTTTGCGATAGACACAGAGCCGCCCGGCGGGCGGCTCTGACGTGTGTCTGATTTATCCGACGTACTTCATGCCCTTGAGCTCGGTGCTGGTCCAGCCGTCGAAGAACGTGCTCTCCCATTCATTGAAGTCCGCCGTGCGCAGCGCCTGATCGCCAAGGTAATCGCAGTAGCGCTCGCCCTGACCGACGTAGTACACGAGGTGGTAGCCGCAGTAGGAATCGCTCTCATTGAAGACGATGCCCACGTCACCCGGCTTGCGCGCGGGGTCAAAGCAGAAATCGTTGAACTCCTGCACCATCTGGCCCTTGTAGACGTTCTCATACAGGCCGCCCTTGGTGTTCGAGCCGCTGTCCTGGCTGAAGGAATTGGCCAGCTGTGCGAAGTCGTCCTCGGTCTGGTCGCTCTGCGTCCAGCGCTCATAGACATCGTCGATCGCGTCCTTGGCCTTCTTCTTGTCGTCATCGGAATACGTACCGTCGCTGTCGCTGTCCTCGGCCTTGATGAGGATATGGCGGACATTGACGGTATTATAGGTATTATCATCGCGGCTCTCGAAGAGCACGACGTAGTAGCCGCTGTTCTCCTGCTCCACGACGGTCACGTCATTGGCGTGGCGGTCGGCGCTGTAGAGCCAGTCGGCGTACACGGCGGAGCTGAAGCCCGAGCCCTTGGTGTCGGTATTGTCCGTGACGCTCGGCGCAGTGGTCGTGCCGTCCTCGGACTCCTTGGCGGGCACGTTTGCCGTGACGGCGGCAGTGAAGCTGTCCGCATCATGCGTGGCAGCGGCGATCTTGTCGGCCGTGGCCTTGGCGGCCGCCATCGTGGCGTCCGTGGTCTTGGCAGAGGTGTTGCCGTCGTCGTCCGTGGTATCTTCCGTGTCGGCCTGGACAAAGTAGTACTGATAGCTGAACGTGTCGTAGCTGTCCTTTTTCTCGGCGTAGCTCGCTGCGATCTGCTCGGGCGTGTAGGTGTAGCTATCGTACTGCTGCTGCGAATACTTCGTGGCAAGCTGGCTCATCTCGAGCATGTGGCGCACGACCTTCTTGGTCACGCCGTTGCCGTAGGCCGCCTGGAGATACTTGCTGACGGAGTTGTACTTATACTGCTTGGCAGCGAGCTCGATGTAGGAAAACTGCTCGTCGACCTCGTGCTGGTCGTCCTCGTCGAGCGAGACGCCGGCCTTCTCGGCAGCATCGCACAGCGCCGTGACCTGCACCAGATTCTTCTCGGCAGCGTCCCGGAAATAATCGTCCCAGGTGTCAAACTCGTCACTGATGCCGCATTCCTGCTCATCGAGCGGCTTGCTGGTGTCCAGCTTGACATAGGTCAGATAGTTGCCGTACTGGTTGCAGAACGAGAGGTAGGCCGTGCGGTAGGCGTAATTGACCTCGGCCGAGGAATACTTCACATCGCCGACCTGCAGCGCGGGGCGCGCGGTGTAAAAGAGGCTGGAGTTGCCGATCAGAATCGCGGCAACGAGCAGCACGACGATGATCGAGCCGACCGTCCACTTGATCTTGCTTTGCTTGCGCTCTTTGGCTTCCTTCTGCGAGGCGACCTGGCGGCGCTCCGTGCCCAGCGCGCGCTCATCTGTGCGGCGCTTCTTGTCCTGGGATGCACTCATTCGTGATTCACCTTATCCTTTGAAAATAGTGTTGCCCGCGGAGACAGGCTCCGTTTCCGGAAAATATGCATAGATTATAGCGCAAACGGCCGACGGTTTCAAGTTCTTTCTAGTTCGGCTGCGCCGGTTCGTGCATTTTTTCGCGCCGCGGCACATACAATGGCCGTATGCGAATCATCCGGGAGGTGAAAACACATGGGCCAGGACCTCGACGACTGGATCTTCGGCGGCCAGAGCGCCGCTCCGAGCGACCGCTGAACCGAAGCTGCTGCCGCTGTGCGCCGACGGACACGCACGGCGGTTTTCCTTTGCGCGCCGCGCGGAGGATTTGCCAGCGCCCCGCATGCAGGGGCGTTGGCACGAGGCAGTGAAAAATTCGGCGTTTTTACTGAACATTTCATTCAATTTTTGTTAATTAAATCATTGACAAAAAGAAGACGAACTGCTATACTGTAGCCAGAACCAGAGAAGAGCAGCAGCCCCTCACGAGGGGCAGCGCCTTTAGAATACAGGTTCAACGGAATCGATGGAGGTGAGTCCCATGTACTGAATCGTCCGGAAGCAGACAGGGTTCTGTCATTCCGGAGACGGCACGCAGTGGTGCGGAATCTTGCAAACGCATGTTCCTTCCCGGCGGTCGGAGTCCGCGTGCAGCGCGAAACCTCTGCACACGGCAGGAAAAGAAAACAAAAAGGAGGTTCTGGTGATGGAACCGAACACGGCAGGATAGCCCCTTGTTCCGATGTTGGAGCAAGGGGCTATCTTTTGTCTGAAATGCAAAAAAGATAACCGAATCCATTACGAGGCGGGCCTTGCCCCCTCGTGCTCCCCTGCTGCTCTATGGACGGAATATTTTGCGGCTGGGTGTACCGCTGCCGAAAAACAGCTCGATTTCTTATGAGAGGGCCTTGCCCCCTCGTGCTCCCCTGCTGCGCAGATACCTTTTGGAATGCACCGCACTGCCGAAGGTGCCGGGGAAAACGCAACCTTTCCACCTCATCCGCCGAACACAGCTCGGCACCTTCCCCTCAAGGGGAAGGCTTTGTTAGTGCGCCCAATTTGTTTACATAATTCTAGTTTACATAATTTTGTATATACAACAATAAAACGAATACCTTATCCGTCACAATACGCAGTACTATGCTAAATTTTCATCCATTTTGAGCCTTTGTTACTTTGCCAAATAAATTTACATAATTCAGTTGACATAATCACAATTTTTCGCGCAGCAGTGCAATCACTGCCGTGATGCAGCCGGTCAGGACGCTCAGGTCGGCCGCGTTCCAGATGATGCGCCGGAAAAACGGGATGACCGCCCGCGGCAGGTACACATAGTCCGTGACCGACCCGCGCGCCCAGCGCTCGATGAGGTTGGCCAGCGCGCCGCCGAGCATCAGGCCCATGCCGATCTGCAGCGCCGTGCCGCTCCGGCGGCAGACACACACGGCCGCCATGGCCGCGAGCGCAGCGGCAGACACAGTCTGCAGCGCAGCGGCCGCCCGCGGCTTTTTGCGCGAGCTTGCTGCACAGCAGGCCGCGGTTGTGCGCCCGGCGCAGCTGCACGCGCGGCCCGACGCGCAGCGGGAAGGTCGCGGCCGGCAGGGCGTTGATCCGCCGCCGGATGATCGCCTCGGCCGCCAGCACGGCCGCCGCCGGCACAACGGTTTTCCACATGGTGGGGTCCCTCCTTCGGATCGGGAATGTCTGCGCGCATTGTAGCACAAATGCGTCTGTGTGAAAAGGTTCACAGGGAAAGTTTCCGTTTTGGGGTTTACAGGCGCGGCGGGATGGTGTAAGGTATTTTCAGAGAAATGTAGTATAGATACGGATCAAGGTCGAGAAATTTTAGTCAAAAAGGAGAACCTGACAACATGGAACTGACGCAAAACCCGTCCGTACTGGAGCTGGTGCGGAAAACCGCCGAACTCACGACCCCGAAAGAGATCGTCTGGATCGACGGCTCGGAGGCCCAGCTCGAATCCCTGCGCAAGATCGCCGTGGAAACCGGCGAGCTCATCAAACTCAATGAAGAAAAGCTGCCCGGCTGCTATCTCAATCGCAGCGACGTCAACGACGTGGCGCGTGTCGAGGGCCGGACATTTATCTGCTCCAGGACCCGCGAAGAGGCCGGCCCCACAAACAACTGGATGGATCCGGACGAGATGAAGGCCAAACTGCACGAGATTTTGCGCGGCGCCATGGCCGGCCGCACGATGTATGTCATCCCCTACGCCATGGGCGCGATCGGCTCGCCGTTTGCCAAGTACGGCATTGAGATCACCGACTCGATCTACGTCGTCTGCTGCATGGCCATCATGACGCGTATCGGCACGAAGGTGCTCGAGGCGCTCGGCGACAGCAGCGACGTCATCCTCGGCGTGCACTCCAAGGTCACGCTCGACCCCGAGAATCGCTACATCGTCCACTTCCCGGAGGAGAACAAGATCATCTCCGTCAACTCCAACTACGGCGGCAACGTGCTGCAGGGCAAAAAGTGCTTCTCGCTGCGCATCGCCTCCGTGCTCGGCCGCCGCGAGGGGTGGCTGGCTGAGCACATGCTCATCCTCGGCATCCAGAATCCCAAGGGCGAAGTGCGCTATGTGACGGGCGCGTTCCCGTCTGCGTGCGGCAAGACGAACCTCGCCATGCTCATCCCGCCCGAGGGCTACCGCAAAAACGGCTGGAAGTGCTGGACCGTCGGCGACGACATCGCCTGGCTGCGCGTCGGCCCGGACGGCCGCCTCTGGGCCGTCAACCCCGAAAACGGCTTCTTCGGCGTCGCCCCCGGCACGAGCAAGAAATCCAACCCGAACGCGCTCGCATCCACGAGCAAAAACACCATCTTCACGAACGTCGTGCTCAACGAGGACGACATGACCGTCTGGTGGGGAGGGCATGACCAAGCAGCCGCCCAAGGGCCACCTGCGCAACTGGAAGGGCGAGGTGTGGGACGGCAGCGACGGCACGCGCGGCGCGCACCCGAACAGCCGCTTCACCGCCCCGGCGGAGAACTGCCCGTGCATCAGCGAGGAGTTCTTCAAGGGCACCGGCGTGCCGATCAGCGCGATCATCTTCGGCGGCCGCCGCGCAAAGACCGCCCCGCTGGTCTACCAGTCCCGCGACTGGGCGCACGGTGTGTTCGTCGGCGCGACGATGGCGTCCGAGACGACGGCCGCCGCGACCGGCGCCGTGGGCGTTGTGCGCCGCGACCCGATGGCCATGCGCCCGTTCTGCGGCTACAACATGGCCGACTACTGGCAGCACTGGCTCGACATGGGCGAGAAGCTGCCGAACGCGCCGAAGATCTTCAACGTCAACTGGTTCCGCACGGACGACGAAGGCCACTTCCTGTGGCCGGGCTTCGGCGACAACCTGCGCGTGCTCGAGTGGATCCTCAAGCGCTGCTTTGACGAAGTGGGCGCGGACGAGACGGTCATCGGCTACGAGCCGAAGCCCGAGGACATCAACCTCGACGGCAGCGGCGTGACGGTCGAGACGCTCAGGGAGCTGCTGACACTCGACGCCGGGAGCTGGCGTGAAAACTGCGCGGGCATCCGCGAATACTTCGCGCAGTTCGGCGACAAGCTGCCGCACGAGCTGCGTGCGGAGCTCGAAGCGCTGGAAAAAGCGTTCGCAGAGTAACCGGTACATAAAAAATCCCGCTGTCCCATGGGACAGCGGGATTTTTTTGCGTGCATCAAAAAGCCTTCCGGCGTTCGCGCCCGCAGCCTTTTCCAACAAAAGCCCGGCGCAGCGATCCTCGTTGGCGCTAAAACAGCAGCGACGCCGCACCATACGTCACGACGGCGACGATGATGCCGGCCGTGACGACGCCGAGCGCGATCGGCGGGAAGGCCTCCTTGACGCGCATCTCCAGCATGGCCGCGATGAGCGAGCCCGTCCACGCGCCGGTGCCAGGCAGCGGAATGGCCACGAAGAGGAACAGGCCCCAGAAGCGCGCACGGCGCACGGTGTCCGACTTTTTGAGCGCGCGCTGTTCCATGCGCGTGACAAAGCCGTTGAGCCGCTCGCTCTTCGTGCGCAGCCAGGCAAAGATCTTGCGGATAAAGAGCACAATGAACGGCACCGGCACGAGGTTGCCGAGGATGGACACCGCGATGGCGATGCGGTAATCCAGGCCATGCGCCACGCCGATCGGGATCGCACCGCGCAGCTCAAGCACCGGCACCATGGAGATGAGAAAGGTCATGACGATCTTCCCAAACAGGCTGTTCCAAATCTTCAAATTACAAATCCTCCAAATCGTTGCGTCAGCGGCGGAAGCGGACGATCTTTCCCGCGCCGGCCAGAAGCGGCTTGCGGTTGAGCAGGAGCAGCAGTAAGATGCACACTGCCTGCGCGATCTTCCAGCCCGGAAGCTGCAGGACGATGAAGAGCGTCTGCACCGTCAGCAGGATGCAGTTTTCCGTGACGCCCACAACATAAAACCGGAACGGGATGAACTTGCGTGCATCCACCGCCCGGATGACAAACACGACAAAATAGCTCGCGCACGTGGCAATGGCCGCGCCCTGCACGCCGAGCTTCGACGGGATGAGCAGGAAGTTGAGCGCGATGTTGAGCAGCGCGCCGATCATGGATGTGACGAACGTGCGCTTGCTGCACTTTTCGACCATGTAGACGCTGCCGAGGTAGCTCACGAACGCGGAAAAGACCATGGCCATGCCGAGCACCGGCACATACAGCCACGCGCCGTAATACTGCTCGGTCGTGAGCACATGGATCTCCGGCACGGCGAAAGCAATAATGCACGCGCCAGCCAGGAACATCACCGACTGGAACGAGCACCAGACCTTCGAGAAGAAGCGGATGTGCTCGCGCCGGCTGCCCTGCGCCTCGGACACGGCGGAAAACTGCCACGCCTCCATGAAAATGCTCGACACGAGCGACAGGATCGTCGGCATCTTGTACGACACGGCGTAGATACCGTTGGCATCCACGCCGAGGTAGGCCGTGACCATGTAGCGGTCGGACACGCTCGTGATCCACCAGAACACCGTCGTCGGGATCATGGGAATGCTGTAGGCCAGCATCTCGCGCGCGGCCGCCCAGCCCGGGCGGAGCATGAGCTGGCGCCAGAGCCGCTCGCGCACGAACAGAAGCAGCGTGCACGCCAGGTCTGCCAGCGCAACAGAGAGCACATAGCCTGTGATGCCCATGCGCAGGCCAACGAGGAAGAGCACATTGAGCCCGATGACGAGCACGGTGTTGATCATGCCCTGCACGGCGTAGAGCGCCGTGTGTCCCTCGGCGCGCACGAACTGCGCGCACAGCGAGTGGAAGCACGAGCACATCGTGTACAGCGCGATCAGCCAGAGGAACCCGTCAAACTGCGGAAAGAGCCCCAGCAGCGGCAAAATGGCCACGAGCAGCACGGCGCCCGCCAGGATCGTATACACGCCGACGGAGAAGATGTTGCGCCGCTGCTCTGTGTGGTCCACGGCGAAGCGGAACACGCCGTCCGTGATGCCGAGGCTGATGAGCGGGAAGAGCAGATTGGCCGTCTGCGTGATGAGATCGGCAGTGCCGTAGTCCGCCGGGGTAAGATAGCTCGTGTAAAAGCGCACCATGAAAAACACCAGCAGCTTGCTGCCGAAGGTGCCGAGGCTGATGAGCATGGTGTTGGACACGAGGGTTTTGTATTTATTGTTGCTGTTCGACATACGCGTACCTGTGTTTCTGCCCGCGCAAGTAAAAAATTTCCGCCAGTTCGGCAGGCGCGGACATAGCCAGTATAGCACAGTTGACGCAAAAGCGGGAACCCTTTTTGCAAACCGGGGCGAAAAAGCGCGGCCGCGCGAAAAGCCGCCCGCGCAGAGCCCCGCGCGGGCGGCCAGACGTCAGTGCGTATAATAAGCGAGGGCCGTGCTGTCGGCCACGATGGCGGCGCACGACCCGGCCGAGAGTGCCTCAAAGCACGCCTTCGACCCGCCGGTGACACGCTGCGCCGCGCCGAAACGCTTCAGGAGCTTCTCGTCGGCCGAGAGGGCGGTCATGTACGTCTCGTCCGTGCCGAGCAGGACGGTCGTGCCCTTGAGGCTGCCGGTGGTGCGGTATTTCGAGTCGCCGCGCACGATGAGCTGCAGCGCATTTTCAAGATACGGCGCGGTGAGCGTCATCTTCTGCTTTTTCTTGTTCTTGCTGTCCTTGCTGTCGGTCTGGTCGAGCACCATGCCGCCCCAGGCGCAGTCGACATTGCCGCTCGAGAGCTCAACATAGGCATTCTGATTCGAGATTGGCTGATACTGCAGCGTCCAGCCGAGGCGGGCGCAGACCGCCTGCGCGAGCTCGACATCAAAACCGCTGTAGCCGTCGCCGTCGGCATAGCTCATGGGAAAGCGCTCCTCGTTCAGGCCCATGATGAACGTGCGCTGCGGAATGTCGCCGAGCGCGTCGAGCGCATTGGCGTCGCTGTCAAAGGTCGTGTTGTCCGTGCCGAACCACTTGAGCGCGAGGCTGTGGATCGTCCCGTCGGCCGCGAGGACCTTGAGCGCGGCGTTGACATACACCGCCGCCTGATCCCCGTCCCGAAAGCCGATGCGAAACTGCTCCGTGCCGAGCGTCTTGACCACGCGGTAGCTGCCGACCGTCTTGCTGCACGCTGCACAGGAAACGCACAGTGCGAGCGCAAGCAGCAGCGCCGCGATCCGTTTTGTATGCTTCAAGGGAAGCCCTCCCAAATCAAAATCAAAAAAGCGCACCGGGACCCGATGCGCTTTTTATCATACCGAATCTCGCACGGCCGTGCAAGAGGGAAAAGCTGAATTTTCTCTTACATTTTTGTCACGGCCGCTCGTTGTAGCGCGCGAGGAACTGCTTCGTGCGCGCCTGCTGCGTGTCGCCGAAGACCTGCTCGGGCGCGCCCTGCTCGACGATGACGCCGCCGTCCATGAAGATGACCTTATCGGCCACGGCGCGGGCAAACGCCATCTCGTGCGTGACGATGACCATGGTCATGTGCTCCTCGGCGAGCGCGCGGATGACCTTGAGCACCTCGCCCGTGAGCTCGGGGTCGAGCGCGGAGGTCGGCTCATCGAAAAACAGGATCTCGGGGTTCATCTCCAGCGCGCGCGCGATGGCCACGCGCTGCTGCTGGCCGCCGGAGAGCTGGCACGGATAGGCGTCGGCCTTGTCGCCGAGGCCCATCTTCTCGAGCGTTTTGCGCGCGGACACCTCGACCTCCGCGCGCTCGCGCTTCTGGACGCAGATGGGCGCGTCCATAACGTTTTTGAGCACGGAGTAGTGCGGAAAAAGATTGAACTGCTGAAAAACAAGGCCAAAATAATTGCGGATCTGCTTGAGCTCTGCCTTGTCGGCGTAGACGGCGGCGCCATCGTCACCCGTGCGCGCGGCGTAGTGCCCGTCAAAGCAGACCTCGCCGGAGTCGATGCGCTCGAGCAGCGTGGCGCAGCGCAGCAGCGTGGATTTGCCGCTGCCGCTCGGGCCGATGATGGCCACGACCTCGCCCTTTTCGACCGAGAGCGAGATATCCTGCAGCACTTCCAGATCGCCGAAGCGCTTGCGGATGTGGTTGAGTTCCAATACAGGCATGGTGTCTCCCTCCGATCAGTGATAATAGCTCATGCGCTTTTCGATCTTCTCCATCGCCCAGGCCACGATCGCATTGAACATGAAGTAGAACAGGCCCGCGACGAACAGCGGCATGACGCTGCTGATGGAGTTGGCCACGCGCTTGGCGATGGTGAACATCTCGGCATAGGACAGCACGAACGCCAGCGACGTGTCCTTGACGAGGGTGATGACCTCGTTCGTGACCGGCGGCAGCACGCGCTTGACCATCTGCGGCAGGATGATGCGCCCGAAGGTCTGCCCGCGCGTGTAGCCGAGCACCTCGGCCGCCTCATACTGGCCGACGGGGATCGACTCGATGCCGCCGCGGTAGATCTCGGCAAAATAGGCCGCGTAGTTGATGACGAAGCCGATGATGAGTGCGGCGAACGTCCAGCCCGCCGTGAGCTTCATGCCGAAAACATAAAACGGCGCAAAGCACACCACGATCAGCTGCAGCATGAGCGGCGTGCCGCGCAGGATGGAGATGAAGAAGCGAACGACATATTGCAGGGGCTTAAAGCGGGACATGCGCCCGAAGCACACCAGCAGGCCCAGCGGCAGCGACAGCAGCAGCGTGAGCGCGAAGATCAGGCACGTGGAGCCGAGGCCCTTGAGCAGCTGGATGCAGATCATGGAAAATGACATGGTTTCCTACCTTTCCCGAAACCGCGGCAAAGGGCGGCGAAGTGACTTCGCCGTCCTTTGGAGCAGATTCTGATATGTGTTGACGGTCCTCAGCCCTGCTGGCTCAGGTAGTACTGGGCGACGCCGATGTCGATGGCGACCGCGTCCACCAGACCGGACTTGAGGTTCATCATGGCAGTGTTGTAGTCGGGCGTCTGCTGCAGTTCCTTGAAGGTGTCCGCCAGATCCTTGGCACCGTCCGGATCTTCCAGTGCGCTCAGCGCGGAGGAACCGGCCTGCGCGACCACGGTCTTGCCCTTGAGGTCTGCCAGGGAGTTGATGCCGGAGTTGTCGAGCGTGACGACGACGATGCTGTTGTCAATGTACGGCACGCTGAACGTGTAGCTGTCCTCGCGGCCGGTCATCGTGAAGCCGTTCCAAATGCAGTCGATCTGACCGGCGCTGAGGATGACGTCCTTGGTGTCCCAGTCGATGGGGGTCTTGACGAGCTCCCAGTTGTAGATGTCGCACACGGCCTGCGCCAGGTCGAGGTCAAAGCCGGTGTATTCGCCGTCCGCGCCCATGTAGCCGTACGGGGGATACTCGGCGTCGAAGCCGACGGTGAAGGTCGTGCGGGCCTTGAACTCATCGCTCGCCTGGGCGGCGTCAAACGTGGTCTCGGTCTGCTTGTTGAGGCAGAGCATCGCGTCGAGGTTGTAGTCGGAATACTTCTTGGCGATCTCTTCGACCTTGCCGTCTTTGTAGAGCTGGAAGAGGGCGGCCTGCACGGCGTCGCGCAGCTCGGTGTTGCCCTTCTTGAAGCCGATGGCGTACTGCTCGGTGGAGACCTTCTCATCGAGCATCTTATAGCTTGCTTCCTTCTTGCTGCCGCAGGCGCACAGCGCCAGGCACATCACCAGCGCGAGCGCCAGCGAAATCACTTTGGTCATCTTTTTCATGTCTGTTCTCCTTCATCGTATTTCAAAATTTCTTTTTGCTTGTTAGCACGCTGTTATATTACCACATTAGCACGATAAAGCAAGTGCTTTTTTGCATTTTGTTGTGCGGATACTGCACAACCGTTTTTGCCGCCGCACGCGCCCCGCCGCTCTTGCATTCGGAGCGCGAAACGGGTAGAATAAAAAGTTGTTGTTATTCTAATAGGAATCCGGAGGGATCTTGTCATGCGTTATGACGCCGGAAGCTGTGACGTCGCCGTCGTCGGTGCGGGCCACGCGGGCATTGAGGCCGCGCTGGCCGCCGCCCGGCTCGGGCTGGACACCGTCTGCTTTACCATCAATATGGATGCCATCGGCAACATGCCCTGCAACCCCGCCATCGGCGGTACGGGCAAGGGCCACCTCGTGCGCGAGCTCGATGCGCTCGGCGGCGAGATGGCGCGCGCGGCCGATCGGGCCTGCATCCAGTACCGGATGCTCAACCGCGGCAAAGGGCCGGCCGTGCACTCGCTGCGCGCGCAGGCCGACCGGCGGAAATACCAGGCCGTGATGAAGCACACGCTCGAGCTGCAGCCGAACCTGCGCGTCAAGCAGGCGGAGGTCGTGGCCGTCGAGACGGAGGACGGCCGCGTCAGCGCCGTCGTGACGGCAAACGGCGCCGTGTACCGCTGCCGCGCCGCCGTGCTCGCGACGGGCACGTATCTGCACGGGCGCACGATCGTGGGCGACGTGCTGCGCGATTCCGGGCCGGACGGGCTGGCGGCTGCCGGGCCGCTGGCCGAGTGCTGCAAAGCGCTGGGGCTGCGCATGCGCCGGTTCAAGACCGGCACGCCGCCGCGCGTGAACGCGCGCACGGTGGACTTCTCGCGCATGGAGCTGCAGCCGGGCGACGCGGAGATCGAGCCGTTCTCGTTTTCCACCACGCACCCGGTCGAGAACAAGGCCGTGTGCTACCTGACCTATACCAACGAGCGCACGCATGCCATCATCCGCGCGAACCTCGACCGCAGCCCGATCTACTCCGGCGTGATCGAGGGCGTCGGCCCGCGCTACTGCCCGTCCATCGAGACGAAGATCATGACCTTCCCCGACAAGCCGCGCCACCAGCTGTTCATCGAGCCGATGGGTCTGGACACGGAAGAGCTCTATATTCAGGGCTTCTCCTCCTCCCTGCCGGAGGATGTGCAGATCGAGATGCTGCACACACTGCCGGGGCTCGAGCACGCGGAGATGACCCGCTGCGCCTACGCGATCGAGTATGACTGCGTGGATCCAACGGAGCTGCTGCCGACGCTGGAGACCAAAAAAGTGCCCGGTCTCTACGGCGCGGGGCAGTTCAACGGCTCGTCCGGCTATGAGGAGGCGGCGGTGCAGGGCTTTGTTGCGGGCGTGAACGCAGCGCTGAAGCTGCTGGGGCGGGAGCCCATGATCCTCCGCCGCTCGGACGGGTACATCGGTACGCTCGTGGACGACCTCGTGACCAAGGGCACGAACGAACCGTACCGCATCATGACCTCCCGTTCGGAGTACCGCCTGCTGCACCGGCAGGACAACGCCGACGAGCGCCTGAGCGCCATCGGCCACCGGATCGGACTGGTATCGGACGAACGCTTTGCCGCGGTGCAGGAAAAATACCGGCTGGTGGACGCCGAGTGCGCCCGGCTGGAGAAAACGCACCTCGCCCCGTCGGACGCCCTCGCCGCGATGCTCACCGCGCGCGGCACCGCGCCGACGAGCTCGGGCGTGAGTCTGGCCGACCTCCTGCGCCGGCCGCAGATCACGTATGCCGATCTCGCGCCGTTCGACTCCGCGCGGCCGGAGCTGCCGCGCGTCGTGACCGAGCAGGCGGAGATCCGGCTCAAGTACGCGGGCTACATCCAGCGCCAGCTGCGGCAGGTGGCGGAGTTCACCCGGCTGGAGGAGCGGCTGCTGCCGCCGGATCTCGACTACCGGCAGGTGTCCTGCCTGCGGCTCGAGGCGCGGCAGAAGCTCAGCGACATCCGCCCCGCCAGCCTCGGCCAGGCCAGCCGTATCTCCGGCGTCTCCCCCGCCGACATTGCAACGCTGATGGTCTATCTCGAGAGCCGGGAGGGACAGAAATAAAATTATCTGGATCCCTGCACCCCAGCGCAGATATTTGACATTCTCCATTCCCGGACGCGAACCCGTGTCCGGGAACTTTTTGCATCAAAATGCATCTTAACCCTTGACAGATGCGCCGGCACATGGTAACTTAACTGTACCAACACGGTTAATACAGTTGATACGCTACAGAAAGTTGGTGTTGCACTACGATCTCGATCAATTACCGCGATTCCCGGCCGATCTACGAACAGGTGCGCGACGGGCTGCGCCGGCTGATCGTGTCCGGCTCACTGCCGCTGGGCGAAAAGCTGCCCTCGGTGCGCGAGCTGTCCACACAGCTGACCATCAACCCGAACACGATCCAGCGCGCCTACCGTGAGCTGGAGACGGAGGGCTACATCTGCTCCGTTGCCGGACGCGGCAGCTACGTCTGCGCCCAGATTCCGGACGATCCCGCGCGGCAGGTCGCGCTGCTGCAGCAGTTCGATGCGGCCGTGCAGGAGCTGCTATACCTCGGCATGCGCTGCGAGGAGCTGCGCCGCCGCATCCCCGAAGGAGGAACGAACCATGATTGAAGTCAAAGACGTCGTCAAAACGTTTGACGGCTTCCGCGCGCTCGACGGCGTGACCATGACCGTGCCGCGCGGCGCGGTGTACGGCCTCGTCGGGCCGAACGGCGCGGGCAAGTCCACGCTCATCCGCCATCTGACGGGCATCTACCGCCCGGACAGCGGCGTGATTGACATCGACGGCCAGCCCGTGTACGAAAACCCGGCCGTCAAGGCGCGCATCGCTTACATCCCGGACGACGTGTTCTATTTCCCGCAGGCGACGATTCCGGACATGATGCGCTACTATCGCGGCATCTACCCGAAGTTCGACGCCGAACGCTATCAGAAGCTCGGCGAGGTGTTTCAGCTCGATCCGAAGCGGCAGATCCGCCGCCTGTCCAAGGGTATGCAGAAGCAGGCCGCGTTCTGGCTGGCGATGTGCCTGCGGCCGGACGTGCTCGTGCTCGACGAGCCGGTCGACGGGCTCGACCCCGTCATGCGCCGCCAGGTCTGGAACCTCGTGCTGGCCGATGTGGCCGAAAACGGCACGACCGTGCTCATCTCGTCGCACAACCTGCGCGAGCTCGAGGACGTGTGCGACCACGTGGGCATCATGAACGGCGGCAAGGTCCTGCTCGAGCACCCGCTCTCGGAGCTGCAGGCCAACATCGTCAAGGTGCTCGTGGCCCTGCCGGACGGCACAGAGCTGCCCGAGGGGGCTCGATATCCTGCACCAGAGCAGTCAGGGCCACCTGTACACGCTCATCGTGCACGGTGACGCCGCCGAGGTCACGAACCGGCTGTCCACCGCGCAGCCGCAGTACCTCGATGTGGTGCCGCTGACGCTCGAGGAGATCTTTATTTATGAACTGGGAGGTGCGGACTATGCCGTCAAAGACATCCTTCTGTAACGGGACGGAATTTCGCAAGTGTCTGTCGCGCTGGTGGCCGCTGTGGGTCATCTACGGCGTGATTCTGTTCATCATGCTGCCGGGTGCGCTGCTCAACGCGCGCTCGACGATACCGTATGTGTCGACCGGGCAGATCAGCTACCTCTCGAACGTCATTCTCTCCGAGACGCAGATGCTGCTGCCGCTGACAGCGTTTTGCGCGGGCCTGCTCGCAGCCGCCGCCATGTTCGGCTATCTGTACACGCCGCGCAGCGCGGGGCTGGCCGCCTCCCTGCCGATCCGGCGCGGGTGCATGTTCCGCACGCATCTGCTGGCGGGCCTTGTGATGCTTCTGTCAGCCGAGGCCGTGGTCTTCGGCCTCGCCGTGCTCATCGAGGCAACACGCTTCGAACTCGTCATCGAGCCGCTGCTCATCTGGCTGGGCATACTCGCGCTCGAGACGGTCGTATTCTACGGCATCGCCGTGCTGTGCGCCATGTTCACCGGCCACGTGGTCATGCTGCCGTGCCTGTACCTGCTCGTGAACTTCATCGCCGTGGGCTTCCAGCTGCTCGTCGAGGCCGTGCTCTACACGTTCGTGTACGGCATGTCGGGCATGGTGGATCTGCCGGTCGACTGGCTCTCCCCGCTGGTGCTGTTCATGCGGCGCACAAGTGTCGGTCACGCCGATCTGGTGCGCCCGATCAGCGGCACGGAGGCGGAGGTCGCCATTGCCAACTTCTCCGGCTGGATATATCCGCTCGTCTGGGCGGTGTTCGCGCTGCTGCTGCTCGTGTGCGCGGGCCAGCTCTACCGCCGCCGCCGTATGGAGAGCGCGGGCGACACCGTCGCCATCCCGGTGCTCAAGCCGGTGCTGAAGTACATCGTGGCGCTCTTCGCCGGTCTGGCAATGCCGGTCGGCGTGTACGGCATGCTGCTCAACGTGCCGGCCTACCGGACGCAACTGGCGCCGTTTCTGCTGCTGACCGTTCTTGGCGCGGCGCTCGGCTTTGTCATCAGCGAGATGGTCATCCGCAAGTCCCTGCGCATCCCGCGCACGGTCTGGCGCGGCTGCGCGGTCACAGCGGCCGTGTGCTGCCTCGTCGTGATCGGCGCAAAGTGCGACCTCTCGGGCTACGCCCGCCGCATCCCGGATACCGCGCAGGTCAAAAGCGCGCGCATCATCTGCAACGGTTACAACTCCGCGCTCACCGAGGCGGAGAACATTCAGGCCGTGGAGGACATCCACCGCGCCGTCGTGGCGGAGCGCGAAAAGATCACGGACGACACCAGCATCACCAGTCTGCAGCTGACCTACAAGCTCACGAACGGCAAGGTGCTGATGCGCGAATACACGCTCCCCGACACGAGCACGCGTCTGGCGCAGATCGAGCAGGTGCTCAACTGCGACGAAGCGCGCGCCACGCGCAACACGCCGGAGCTGGCCGTGACGCTCGAGCACCTCACCTACACAAACATCGGCTATGAGACCGAAAGCGGCGACTACCTCTACATGGAGCTCACGGCCGAGCAGGCGCTCGACCTGTACGAAAACGCCATCGTGCCCGACTGCGCGGACGGCACCATGGGCCGCGCCTGGCTGACCGACAGCGGCACGCGGCAGAGCACGGCCTACGCCGTGACCATCGGCTATCAGCTCAGCCAATATGACCCGGCAACGGGCGAAACGACCTACGCCGATGTCGACTACACCCCGCTGACCGATTCCACGCGCACGCTCGCGTGGCTGCGCGCGCACGGCATCGAGCCGCTGCTCGAGGGTGACTCGATCAAGTACGGCGGCGATGCCGACACGCAGCCGGCCATCAACACCTATGAAACGACCGACAGCAGCTTCGGCCGGTAACACCCGCAAAGCCCTACCGCCCGCACATCCGACGATGTGTGGGCGGTTTTTTGCCGCGCGTTCACAAATCAGACGCAGTGTTCACAAATGCTTTTGGGAATATTCGAAAAATCTTCGCCCTTTGTTCATGCGCGTGTTACAAATATCGACTACGATATAGACACTTCAAAAACAACACAGCCGGGAGGCAAAAAAACATGAACGACGCTTCCAATTTCCCCGAAAGCGAACAGCCGGAAGCTGAAACCACTTCCGCACAGGCAGGGACCGAAACCACCTCCGCGCAGGCAGAAGGCACGGAGAACACCTCCGCGCAGGCAGAAGGCACGGAGAACACCTCCGCGCAGGCAGAAGGCACGGAGAACACCCCCGCGCAGGCAGAGACGGCGGCAAACGGGACCGGCTCCGCACAGGGCCGCGTGTGCCCGCAGTGCGGTGCGGCGCTCGAGCCGGGCGCGAGCTTCTGCACGAGCTGCGGCGCAAAGATTGACGGCAGTGAGGACGTGACGTATCACATCGTCCGCCCCGAAGCCGAGCGCAGCTACGAGGACGCAAACTTCCACCCCAGCGACGACGCGGGCAATACTCCGCCGCGCTACTACACGCCGAATGACGACGCCTGGGCCGAGAAGCCCAAGCACAAGCACCGCCCGAGAAAGCCCAGGACTGCGCGCACGCCGGAACAAAAGCGGCTCATCACGCGCATCGCGTGCCTGTGCCTCGTGTGCGCGCTGCTCGGCGGCCTTGGCGGCGGCGCGATTGCGGGGCTCATCACCCGCTCCGGCAGGACCGGCAGCAGCTCCGCCTCCAACTCCGGCGGCACGCTCGTGACGCAGCCGGTCAGCTCCGACCCGAGCTCCGCCTCGGCCATCTACAGCCAGGCATGCGAGCAAGTCGTCGCCATCACGACGGAAGTGACCTACACCAACTACTTCGGCCAGACCAGCTCCCAGGCGAGCTGCGGCAGCGGCTTTTTCATCACGGATGACGGCTACGTACTCACGAACTACCACGTCATCTCCACCGCGCACCAGTACGGCTACAGCGTGTCTGTGCTCACCTACGACGGCACGACCTATCAGGCGACCATCGTCGGCGTGGACGAGGACAATGACATTGCCCTGCTCAAGGTCGACGCCACCGGCGTGACGCCCGTCACCTTCGGCGACAGCGACAGCATGACCGTCGGTGACACGGTCTACGCCGTGGGCAACCCACTCGGCGAGCTGGAGTTCACCATGACGAGCGGCATGATCAGCGCGCTCGACCGCACCATCACCACCTCCGACGGCACCGACAACGGCATCAACATGTTCCAGATCGACGCTGCCGTCAACGCCGGCAACTCCGGCGGTCCGGTGTACAACACCTCCGGTCAGGTCATCGGCATCGTGACCGCGAAATACAGTTCCTCCGGCGTGGAGGGTCTGGGCTTCGCCATCCCGGTCAATGACGCTGTGGCCATCGCAAACGACCTCATGAAAAACGGCACCGTAACCGACCGCGCCCAGCTCGGCATCACGCTGCAGACCATCCCGGACAGTGCCGCGCAGTACTACAACATGCCGAAAGGCGCGTATGTCAACGCCGTTAACAGCGGCAGCTGCGCCGAGAAGGCCGGCCTGAAGGCGGGCGACATCATCACCGCCATCGACAACACGGCTGTCTCCTCCGGCGATGCGCTGCGCAGCGCGCTGCGCGGGTACTCCGCTGGTGAGAGCGCTACGCTGACCGTCTCGCGCAGCGGCGAGACGCTGAAGCTGACCGTCACCTTCGACCGCGCCAGCGACAGCACGAAGTAAGCGCGCACTCCTTCTCTATCGTCCATCGGCGGCGGGTAACCGCCCCGCCGCCGCAAACTTACCAATCCTCTTTTTCTTTCTCCCATCTTCTTTTTTCCCCAGCGGAAAAGCGCCGTGCAGAGCGATCTGCATGGCGCTTTTTCCATGTCCGGACGCGGGCTGCACGGTGACCGCCGCCGCAGCGCACGGCACAACAAAAACCGGCAGCCAGAAGGCTGCCGGTTGCGGTTGTTTTGTTTCGTTGTACGAAAAGCTTCTGATGCTGCGATCAGTTGAACCAGCCCAGACCGAAGAACGTGCTGATCTGCACAAGCAGGATGAAGAACATGATCACGGGGCAGAGATACTTGATGCAGAAGGTGTAGAAGCCGTGGATGTGACCATTGTAGCCGCTGTCGATCTCGCCGTACAGGGATTTCGGCTTGATCTCCCAGCCGACCATGATGGACATGAGCAGGGCGCCGAGCGGCATGGCAATGCCTTCGGAAATCATATCCATGAAGTCGAGCCAGTCAGCGCACCAGTCAGCCTTGGAGTTGATGTGGAACAGATCCTTCGGCGCGATGCCGTTGGAGCCGAGACCGTCAACCGCGACGAGGCAGGCCAGCAGGGTGATGGCGAGGCAGACGACGGCGAGCACCTTGTTGCGGTCACGCTCGTGACCCTTGGCGCTGGCGTGGTCGATGAAGGTGACGGAGACCGCCTCGATCAGGGAGATGGCGGAGGAGATGGCCGCGATCAGAACGAGGGCGTAGAAGATCAGGCCGAAGATACCGCCGATGGTGCCCATGTCATGGAACACGTCCTGCAGCGTGGCGAACAGGAGGTTCGGGCCGCCGAGCTTGATCTCGGAGACGGCCATGCCCTTGGCGATGCCGTTGGCGACGGCCGCCGGGATAACGGCGAGACCGGCCATGATGGCGACCATGGTATCGGAGATAACGATGATGACGGAGTTTTTCGGGAGGTTCTCATTCTTGCCGAGGTAGGAGCCGTAGGTGATCATGGCGCCCATGGCAAGAGACAGGGAGAAGAACATCTGGCCGCCGGCCGTTGCGAGAACTTCCATAAAGCCGGGCGCCTTGTCAAAGAAGCCCGCCTTCAGAGCGTAGCCGGGGACGAACATGTACTTGAGGCCGACGTCCGCATTCGGAAGCGTCCAGGCACGGATGATGACGATGACCAGCATGACGAACAGCGCCGGCATGCCCACCTTGTTGAACTTCTCAATACCGCCGGAAATACCGCCCCGGTTGATGAGATAGCAGATGAGCATGAACAGAACCATGCAGCCGATGCTGGCCCACGGGTTGGTGAGCAGAGCCCCGAAGGAGCTGCTGTCCGGCATGCCGCTGAACATGCCGACGACGTTGATGACCATGTAATAGATGCAGTAGCCGCCGAGGACCGAGTAGAAGGTCATGATCAGGAACGGGGCGATGATGGCCAGCCAGCCGATCCACTTGAACTTCTTCGAGACCTTCTTGTAGGCGTTGACCGGACCGAAGCCGGTGCTGCGGCCGATCGCCAGCTCAGAGAGCATGATCGCGAAGCCGACAAATGCCGCCAGAGCCAGGTAAACGATCAGGAAGGTAAAGCCGCCGCATCTGCCCATCTTGTACGGGAAGCCCCAGATGTTGCCAAGGCCGACGGCGGAACCGATGGCAGAGAGCAGAAAGCCGATTGTGCTGCCAAATGAACCACGTTTGTTTTCGTCCATTGTTTTTCCTCCAATTTCAAATTGCTTTTCCCCGGAACTCCCCCACCAAATAGTGCCGGACGATAACCGCTTCGTCCGGGCATCCATAACCGCAAGTGGGAAATTCTCGATGAACTTATTGCTAATTTACACTAAAAACACAAAATTCGCAACTGTTTTCCGGCAATTTTGTTCATAAACTGTTCATTTTAGCCATTGCAATGGATGAAAGTACAAAAAAGGAACCCGTTTTTAGATAATCTGACGGCGTCACGAAAATGGCAACTCCCATTATTTTGATATTCTGTTTTCGAATGGGTGACTTTACTGAAATATATTCGAAGCACATTCGTCCATATGACACATACACAAAGACATCTTTTGCCGCCGGGAGTCTTGCATTTTTCCGGCAATCATGTATAATGCTTTTGTTACCCTGTTATTTTATTTAGGAGGAATTTCAAATGACATATGAGATGGATATCGCCGGGCTAAAGCGCGATCTGCCCCTGTGCAAGGTCTCGGACGACCTGTACATCGGCGCGTTCGTCATGTTTGGCGATGTGGAGCTGACCGTGCACTGCGCGGCCGAACTGCTCAAGCTGACGCCGGAATATGACTATCTGATCGCACCCGAAGCGAAAGCCATCCCGCTGGTGTATGAAATGGCCCGCCAGAGCGGCGCGGACAAGTACTTCGTCGCCCGCAAGAAGGCCAAGGCCTACATGAGCAGCGTGTTCCAGGTGCACGTCAAGTCCATCACGACGCAGGGCGTGCAGACGCTCGTGCTCGACCAGACGGACGCAGAGCTGATCCACGGCAAGCGCATCGTCATCGTGGACGACGTGATCTCGACCGGCGAGTCGCTGCGCGCGATGGAGGAGCTCGTCAACGAGGCCGGCGGCATCATCGTCGGCAAGATGGCCGTGCTCGCCGAGGGCGACGCCAACGACCGCCCCGACATCACCGTGCTCGGCAAGCTGCCGCTGTTTAACCCCGACGGCACGCAGAAAGCGTAATCCGGAACGCACAGAACACGCGGGCACTGCCAACGCAGCGCCCGCGTGTGCCATTTCAAGGAGGTACCGCTATGAACCTGCTCTTCGCGATCAACGGGGGCTACATCCCCACGTTCCTGGGCTGCATGCGCAGCGTGCTGCTGCACGGCGGCGCGAGCCACTACGAGGTGTTCCTCCTGCACTCCGACCTCACGGACGGCGACGAGGCGGACATCCGCGCAGCGCTGCCGGATGTGGGCCTGCACTTCGTGTTCGTCGACCCCGCGATGTTCGACGGCTTTCCGGAGTCGAAGCGCTACCCGCGCCAGATCTATTACCGCATCGCGGCGCCCCTGCTGCTGCCGGACACGCTCGAGCGCATCCTCTACCTCGACGCGGACACCATCATCATTAACCCCCTGACGACGCTGTACACGACGCCGTTCGGCGATGCGTATTTCATGGCCTGCACGCACACGCGCAAGCTGCTCGAAAAGCTCAACGCCGCGCGTCTGGGCATGGACGAGGCGGCGCCGTACATCAACACCGGCGTGCTGCTGTATAACCTCCCCGCCCTGCGGGCCAATCTGGACATGGAGCGCGTGCGCGCGTTTGCCGACGAAAAGCAGGACGTGTTCCTGCTGCCGGATCAGGACATTCTCACTGCGCTCTACGGCGATCGGGTGCATCTGCTCGACAGCATGATCTATAACCTCAGCGACCGCATCCTCGCGCTGCACAACGCGCAGCTGCTTGCAGAGCCGGTCGATCTCGACTGGGTGCGTGCGCATACGGTCATCATCCACTACTGCGGCCGGCTCAAGCCGTGGAAGCCGCACTACATCGGCGTGCTCGACGTGTTTTACCACGAGCTGATGGATGAGATTCAGAAATAAATAAAAAGCATGCGTCCCGATCGATCGGGACGCATGCTTTTTTATCCGCGCAGACCGCCGAAGAACGCGCGCAGCGCGTCCGCGCAGTCGTCCGAGAGCACGCCGCCGTAAATGGCGGGGTGGTGACCGTAGCGCTCCTCAAAGAGGTTGAGCACACTGCCGCACGAGCCGAAGTTCGGCTCTTTCGCGCCGTAGACGACGACCGGCACGCGGGCGTTGATGATCGCCCCGGCGCACATGGGGCACGGCTCGAGCGTGACGTAGAGCGTGCAGCCGTCGAGCCGCCACGTGCCGCGCGCGGCACGCCTCGGCGATGGCCTCCATTTCGGCGTGGGCATCGGCACGGTGCGTGCGCTCGCGGCGGTTGCGGCCGCGGCCGATGACGCGCCCCATCGCCGTCGGCGATGACGCAGCCGACCGGCACCTCGCCATTGGCCGCCGCCTCGCGCGCGAGCGCGAGCGCCGCGCGCATATAGTCCTCGCGCTCCACAGGCGCTCTCCCCTTTCAAAAAACCGGCGCTGTTATCTGAACAGCGCCGGAATAGATTTTGGACGAAAAACCGATCAGGCCAGAGCCGCCGTGATGATGGACATCTGGTAGACTTCCTCGGCGTCGCAGCCGCGGGACAGGTCGTTGATCGGCGCGTTCAGGCCCTGCAGGATCGGGCCGTAGGCCGCAAAACCGCCGAGACGCTGCGCGATCTTATAGCCGATGTTGCCGGCCTCGATGCACGGGAAGATGAAGGTGTTGGCGTGGCCTGCGACCGGGGAGCCGGGGAACTTCAGCTGGCCGACGACCGGGGAAACGGCCGCGTCAAACTGCATCTCGCCGTCGAGCTTCAGCTCGGGCGCGAGCTCCTTGGCGATGACGGTGGCGTCATGGCTGAGCGCGACCGTGCCGCCCTTGCCGGAGCCCTTGGTGGAGAAGCTCAGCATGGCGACCTTCGGGTCGATGCCGAAGGTCTCGGCGGTCTTGGCGGTCTCGATGGCGACCTCGGCCAGCTTCTGCGCGGCAGAGAACGTGACCTCACCGGTGGCCTTGTCGACGGTATCCTGATAGTCGATGTTGATGGCGCAGTCGCCCATGGCGAGCATCTCGTCGCCGCGGACCATGATGAAGCAGGAGCTCACGAGGTGGGCGCCCTTCTTGGTCTTGATGAGCTGCAGCGCCGGGCGGACGGTGTCCGCGGTGGAGTAGGTCGCGCCGCCGAGCAAGGCATCGGCCACGCCCATCTTCACGAGCATGGTGCCGAAGTAGTTGCCCTTCTGGAGGTTGGCGCGGACTTCTTCCATGGTCATTTTGCCCTTGCGCAGGTCAAACATGCACTGGGCCATCTCGTCCATCTTGTCGTAGTTGGCGGGGTCGATGATCTCGAGACCCTCGATGTCGAAGTTGCCGGCCTTGGCCGCCGCCTTCACGTCATCGACATTGCCGACAAGGATCGGCGTCAGGAAGCCGCCCTGCTTCAGGCGGGCAGCGGACTCGAGGATGCGGGCGTCGGTGCCCTCGGTGTAAACGATCTTGCGCGGATTGGCTTTGAGAACTTCAACCAGATTTTCGAACATGGTGTTTTCCTCCAATATATTTCTATTTTCTGTTTGCTGTGAACATGGTTTCACAAGTAAATAGTGTAACACCCCGTTCGACGTTTTTCAAGTCTTGCGCGCGATTTTATAAAGAGGTTGTTGCCGTTTGGGCGCGGGCGTGGTAAAATACAGTCCGTTATCATGAATGTTACAGGAGGTGCGGCATGGAACGCAATTTTGCTGCCGTCATGTCGGAGCTGCGCCACGCGCGCGGGCTGTCCCAGCGCAAGGTCGCGGCCGATCTGAAGATCAGCCAGGCGCTGCTGTCCCACTACGAAAACGGCGCGCGCGAGCCGGGGCTGGCGTTCGTATGCGGGCATGCGATTACTACGGCGTGAGCGCGGACTTTCTGCTCGGCCGGGCGCCGAGCCCGACGTGCACGCCCGAACAGCTTGAGGCGCTGCGCGTGCTCGTGCAGGACGTGCGCACCGCCGCCGACCGCGCCGGGGCCGCACTGGAGGAGATTGCCCTATGATCCCACAAGAAGACATCCGTAATTTTTCGATCATCGCACACATCGACCACGGCAAGTCCACGCTGTCCGACCGGCTCATCGAGCTGTGCGGCGCGGTCGATCAGCGCGAGATGGAGCCGCAGCTGCTCGACAACATGGACCTCGAGCGCGAGCGCGGCATCACGATCAAGGCGCGCGCCGTCGGGCTGACGTATCACCGTGGCGGCAAGACCTACACGCTCAACCTCATCGACACGCCGGGCCACGTGGACTTCAACTATGAGGTCAGCCGCTCGCTCGCCGCGTGCGAGGGCGCGGTGCTGATCGTGGACGCCTCGCAGGGCGTGGAGGCGCAGACGCTTGCCAACACCTACCTGGCGCTGGAGCACGATCTGGAGATCCTGCCGGTCATCAACAAGATCGACCTGCCCGCCGCCGACCCCCAGCGCACCAAGACCGAGATCGAGGACATCATCGGCATCCCGGCCATGGACGCGCCGGAGATCTCGGCCAAGCAGGGCATCAACATTCAGGCCGTGCTCGACGACATCGTGGACCACGTCCCCGCCCCGAAGGGCGACCCGGACGCCCCGCTGCAGGCGCTCGTGTTCGACAGCCAGTATGACAGCTACCGCGGCGTCATTGTACTCATGCGCATCGTGGCCGGCACGCTCCGGCGCGGCATGGAAGTGACGATGATGTCCACCGGCGCGTCGTACAAGGTGCTGGAGGTCGGCCACCTGCGGCCCATCGGCCTCGACCCGTGCGAAGAGCTCGGCTGCGGCGACGTGGGCTATTTCACGGCGAGCATCAAAAACGTGGAAGACACGCGCGTGGGCGACACCGTGACCGAGACCGCCCGCCCCGCCGCCGAACCGCTGCCCGGCTACCGCCCGGCGCGGTCGATGGTCTACTGCGGCATTTACACCGAGGACGGCTCGAAGTATCCCGACCTGCGCGACGCGCTCGAAAAGCTCAAGCTCAACGACGCCTCGCTCTCGTTCGAGCCGGAGTCGTCGGTCGCGCTCGGCTTCGGCTTCCGGTGCGGCTTTCTCGGCATGCTGCACATGGAGATCATTCAGGAGCGGCTCGAACGCGAGTTTGACCTTGACCTCATCACGACGCTGCCGAGCGTCATCTACCGCATCACGAAGACCGACGGCACGGTGCTCATGATCGACAACCCGCACGATTACCCGAACCCCGCGTCCATCGAAGTCGCGGAAGAGCCGTTCGTGAACGTGTCGATCATCACGCCGCAGGAGTTTGTCGGCAACATCATGCCGCTGTGCCAGGACCTGCGCGGCGAGTATAAAAACATGCAGTACCTCGACAGCCGGCTCGTGGAGCTGCACTACGAGATGCCGCTCAACGAGATCGTCTACAACTTCTTCGACACGCTCAAGGCGCGCACGAAGGGGTACGCCTCGCTCGATTACGAATTTTCCAGCTACCACCCGAGCGAGCTCGTGAAGGTGGACATGCTGCTCAACGGCGACCAGGTCGACGCGCTGAGCTTCATCGCCCACAAGGACAAGGCCTACGGCCGGGCGCGCAAGCTGTGCGAGAAGCTCAAGGAGAACATCCCGCGGCAGCTGTTCGAGATCCCGGTGCAGGCCGCGATCGGCGGCAAGATCATCGCGCGCGAGACCGTCAAGGCCCTGCGCAAGGACGTGCTCGCCAAGTGCTACGGCGGCGACATCACACGCAAGAAAAAGCTGCTCGAAAAGCAAAAGGAAGGCAAGAAGAAAATGCGCCAGCTCGGCACGGTCCAGATCCCCACGGAGGCATTTCTCGCCGTGCTCAAGCTCGATGAATAAGGAGGAAGCAACGCATGCTCGAATTCCGTTTTGACACCCAGCTGCTCATCGAAGGACACGGCCTCGACGAGGACGCCATTCATGACTATATCCAGCAGAATATCGCGGGCGACTGCCTGCTGGCCGTCGGCGACGAGGACCTCATCAAGATCCACTTCCACACGAACACGCCCTGGAAGGTGCTCGAATACTGCGCGGGTCTGGGCGACATTCACGACGTCGTCATCGAAAACATGGAGCGCCAGGAAAACGGCCTGCACGGCTGAGCATTCCGGACGCAAGGACCGGCAGAGCGGGACGCTCTGCCGGTTTTCATTTTCGCGCCGCTTGACTTTTCGGGCGGGATGCATTACCTTTTAAATACTCTGAATTTTTTCCGGGAGGTGTCCGATCCATGGAGCCCCTTTCCGATTGCCGCTGGGTCAGTGCGTGGAGCACCAGCCCCATCGACGCGAGCCTGTCCGAGACCGGCGTGCTCGACCGGCTCGGCGTCGCCGTGACGGATGTGTCCGCGCGCACGGCCGTGCAACTCACGGCCGGCGGCACGCACGTGCGGCTGACGCTCTCGAACATGTTCGGCGTGCTGCCGCTGCACGTGGCGGCCTGCACCGTCGCCATCGGTGCGGACGATGCGCGCGGCATCGACCCCGCCACGCTGCACACCGTGACCTTCGGCGGGCAGACGCACGTGCGCATCGGTGCCGGGGCAAGCTGCACGTCCGACGCGGCCGCGCTGCCGGTCACCGCCGGGCAGACGCTGACCGTGACGGTCTTTTACCGCGGCATCAACGCCATGCGCACGATCGGGCTCATCGGCGGGTGCAGCCACGCCGAGCTCTGCAACTGCACGCGCCGCACCATGCTGCACATGGCCGTGCCGATGCAGCACACGGCGGACTCCGGCGCGTATGAGGTCATCCCCGCGCTCACGGAAATCGACGTGCTGGCCGCGGCCGGGACGCACGCGTGCGTCATCTTTGGCGACTCGACCGTGGCAAACGAGCTGCCGCGCCTGCTGGCTGCGCGCCTGCGCGCAGACGGCATCGAAAACGTGAGCGTGACGCAGGCCGCCATCAAGGGCGACCGGCTGGTGGCTGACGGCGTGGGCCGCGCGGCAAAGCTGCTCGGCGGCGCGGGCGTGAAGCGCTTCGGGCGCGACGTGCTCGGCCAGGCGGGCGCGGACATGGTGCTCGTCAAGCTGGGGGCCAATGATCTCATCCACCCGCACTGCCGGAGCAAGCAGGGACTGCTGACCCCGGTGACGTTTGCGCAGATGGCGGCGGGCTACCGCGCGCTCGCCGACATGGCGCACGCGCAGGGCGTGCGCATCTGGTTTTGCGAGCTCACGCCGTGGAAGGGTTACACGCGCAACCTCTTCGGCCGCGGGGACGACATTCAGTGGTCGCCGGAGTATGACGCGCTGCGGCTGGAGCTCAACGCCTGGTTCCAGAGCGCGGACTGCCCCGCCGACGGCTATATCCCGCTGGATGCTCTGGCCGACCCCGACGACCCGGACGCGCTCTTCCCCGCCTACACGACCGACGGCGTGCACCACACCCCGGCCGGGCAACGGGCCCTCGCCGCGCTGATCCCGGAGGACATCTTTGGATGATCACACAGGAGGAAAGACCGATGGCGACTATCCGACCCGCAACTGCGCACGACCTTGCGCGCATCGAGGAGATCTATGACACGATCCACACGGCCGAGGAGGCCGGGAAAGTCAGCATCGGCTGGATGCGCGGCGTGTACCCCACGCGCGCGACCGCGCAGGCCGGGCTGGATGCCGGGGACCTGTTCGTGCTCGCCGACGGCGGCACCGTCTATGCCGCCGGGCGCATCAACCGCGATCAGGTGCCGGTGTATGCCGAGGTGCCGTGGGCGCATGACGTGCCGCCGGAGCAGGTGCTCGTGCTGCACACGCTCGTCGTCGACCCGGCGGTGGCCGGGCACGGCTGCGGGACGCAGTTCGTGCGCTTTTACGAGCAGCGCGCCCGCGCGCTCGGCTGCCCGGAGCTGCGCATCGACACGAACGCGAAAAACGCCAACGCCCGCCGGCTCTACGCCTATCTCGGCTACCGCGAGGCCGGGGTCGCGCCGTGCACGTTCAACGGCATCGACGGCGTGGCGCTCGTGTGTCTGGAAAAGTGGCTGGGCGCAGAGCCGTAACGGCAGGCACATATCATAAGACCGCAGGCCCCGGAGCATACCCGGGGCCTGCGGTTTTTGATTTCTGTGCTCATGCCATGGGGCGGTCGCCGTACATGCGCGCGTAGTAAGTCTGATATTCGCCGGAGACGATCTCCTCCCACCAGGGGCGGTTGGCGAGATACCAGTCGATCGTTTGGCCGATGCCGTCGGCAAAGCGCGTCTCCGGCAGCCAGCCGAGCTCGGCGTGGATCTTCGCGGGGTCGATGGCGTAGCGCAGGTCGTGCCCCTGCCGGTCGGCGACGTAGGTGATGAGGCTCTCGGGCTTGCCGAGCTTGCGGCAGATCAGGCGCACAATGTCGATGTTGCGCATCTCGTTGTGGCCGCCGATGTTGTACACCTCGCCGATGCGGCCGTGGTTGACCACGAGGTCGATGGCCCGGCAGTGGTCGCCGACATACAGCCAGTCGCGCACGTTCAGCCCCCGGCCGTAGACCGGCAGCGGGCGGTCTGCGAGGGCATTGATGATCATGAGCGGGATGAGCTTTTCCGGGAACTGATACGGCCCGTAATTGTTCGAGCAGCGCGAGATCGTGACCGGCAGGCCGTACGTGCGGCAGTATGCCCCCGCCAGCAGGTCGGCCGCGGCCTTGGAGCTGCTGTAGGGTGAGCTGGTGTGCAGCGGCGTCTGCTCGGTGAACAGCAGGTCCGGCCGGTCGAGCGGCAGGTCGCCGTAGACCTCGTCGGTCGAGACCTGATGAAAGCGCACATTGCCGTATTTACGGCAGGCGTCCATGAGCACGGACGTGCCGATAATATTCGTCTGCAGAAACAGCGACGGGTCGGCGATCGAGCGGTCCACGTGGCTCTCGGCCGCGAAGTTCACGACTACATCGGGTCGCTCGTCTTCAAACAGGCCGTAGACCGCCTCGCGGTCGCAGATGTCCACCCGGGCAAAGCGGAAGTTCGGCTGCCCGAGCAGCGGCGCGAGCGTGGAGAGGTTGCCGGCATAGGTGAGCTTGTCGATGCACACGAGTCGGTCGTCCGGGTAGTGCGCACGCAGATAAAACAGGTAGTTTGCGCCGATGAAGCCGGCGCCGCCGGTGACGAATCTAGTCATGCAGCTCCCTCTCAAACACAAGTTTGTCCTCCGCGACCGCGCGCAGATGCGCACCGTAGGGCGCGTGGTCATAGCGCGCGGCGGCAGCCAGCAGCTGCGCCTTCGTGAGCCAGCCCATGTGATAGGCCACCTCTTCCGGCGCGGAAATGATCACGTCCTGGCGGTTCTGCACCGTCTGGACAAAGACCGCCGCGTCCATAAGGCTCTCGACCGTGCCGGTGTCGAGCCAGGCAAAGCCGCGGCCGAGCAGCTGCACCTTCAGCCGGTCAGCGTCGAGATAGAGCCGGTTGAGGTCCGTGATCTCCAGCTCGCCGCGCGCGGACGGGCGCACCCGCCGCGCCATGTCCACGACGCGATGATCGTAAAAATACAGGCCCGTGACGCAGTAGTTCGAGCGCGGGTGCGCCGGCTTTTCCTCGACGGAGAGCACGCGCTGATTCCGGTCAAATTCCACGACGCCGAAGCGCTCCGGGTCCTTGACGTGGTAGCCGAAGATGGTGGCATAGCCCGCCTCGGCGGCTGCGACCGCCTCGCGCAGATTGCTGCGGAAACGGTTGCCGTAGAAAATATTGTCGCCGAGGATCATGGCGCAGGTATCGCCGCCGATGAAGTCCGCCCCGATCAGAAACGCCTGCGCGAGCCCGTCCGGGTGCGGCTGCACCGCGTAGGACAGGCGGATGCCGAACTGGCTCCCGTCGCCGAGCAGGCGCTCGAAGCGCGGCGTATCGTCCGGCGTGGAGATGATGAGGATGTCGCGGATGCCCGCGAGCATGAGCGTCGAGAGCGGGTAGTAGATCATGGGCTTATCGTACACGGGCAGCAGCTGCTTGGACGTGACCCGCGTGAGCGGGTACAGCCGCGTGCCGGAACCCCCGGCGAGGATGATGCCTTTCATCGTGCTGCCTCCCTTCAGTCTCTGCGGTAGAGGTCGCGGGTGTAGACCCGCGGCCACACATCGTCGAGCGCGGGCTCGGCGCGGTTAGCAACAATAACGGCCGACATGCGCTTGAACTCCGCGAGCGACGCGATCACCGGCAGACCGGCGAAGGAGGCGTCCCTGAGCGTCGGCTCATAGATGACGACGCTCGCGCCCGCGCGGCGCAGCCGCTCGATGACGCCGCGGATGCTCGACTCGCGGAAGTTGTCCGAATCGGCCTTCATCGTCAGGCGGTACACGCCGACGACGCCGCCCGCCGCCTTCTTCAAAATCTGGCGGGCGATGTGATCCTTGCGCTCGTCATTGGCCGTGACGGCGGCGCTGATGATGCGGTTGGGAATGTCGCCGAAGTTCGCCACGAGCTGGCGCGTGTCCTTCGGCAGGCAGTAGCCCCCGTAGCCGAACGAGGGATTATTATAGTGCGCGCCGATGCGGGGATCGAGGCACACGCCGTCGATGACCTGGCGCGTATCGAGTCCCCGGAGCTCGCAGTAGGTATCGAGCTCGTTAAAATAGCTCACGCGCACGGCGAGGTACGTGTTGGCAAAGAGCTTGATGGCCTCGGCCTCCGCCGCGTTCGGGTAGAGCGTGGGGATGTCCGGCTCCGCCGCGCCCTGCTGCAGCAGGGACGCGAACAGGCGCGCGTCCGCCTCCGTCGCCGTGCCGCCGTGCGGGCGGCCGACCACGATGCGGCTCGGGTGCAGGTTATCATACAGCGCCCTGCCCTCGCGCAGAAACTCCGGCGAGAACAGCAGCCGCGCGCAGCCGAACCTGCCCACGACGCGCTCCGTATAGCCGACCGGCACCGTGGACTTGATGACCACGAGCGCGCCGGGGTTGACCCGGCCGACGAGCGAAAGCACCGCCTCGACGGTCGCGGTGTTGAAGAGGTTGCGCTCGGGGTCATAATCCGTCGGCGTGGCGATGATGACCACGTCGGCCGTGCGGTAGGCCCGCTCGGCGTCCACGGTCGCCGTGAGCGTCAGCGGTTTTGTGCGCAGGAAGTCCGTGATCTCGGCGTCGGCGATCGGCGAGACGCCGCGGTTGATCTGTTCGGCTTTGGCGGGGGTCGTGGTCACGGCGGTGACGGCGTTGTGCTGCGCGAGCAGCACCGCCTGCGCCAGACCGACATAGCCCACACCGGCTACGGTGATGTTCATAGGCATTCTCCGGTTTCTCAAATCATGCATGGGTCACAACGCGGCCGGGACAGCTGCCCCGGCCGCAGAAAAAGCAGATGATGGCGTCAGCGGTTTTCCTCAAACTCCACCGGCAGGCCGGTGAGGTAGCGCCGCACCATGTCGAAGGCGTGGTTGGCCGCTGCGTGCTTGATGCGCACGCGGCCCCACTTATCCTTGTGCAGCGTGCGGTGGAATGTGCCGTCCGGCGTGGCGAGGGCCACAAAGAGCGTGCCGACGGTGTGCACACCGTCGCCGCCCGGGCCGGCAAGGCCCGTGATGCTCAGCGCGAGGTCGGTGCCGAAGGCGGCGCGCACGTGCTCGGCCATCGCGGCCGCGACCTCGGGGCTGACGACGCCGCAGCGCGCGATGAGCGCGGGGTCAACATCCAGCAGCCGGATCTTGGTCTCGTCGTTATAGGCGATGATGCCGCCGGAGAACACGGCCGACGCGCCCGGCACATTCGTGAGCAGGTCGCCGAGGAGGCCGCCGGTGCAGCTGTCAGCCACGGCGATGGTCTTGTGCTGCGCGAGCAGGAGCTCGGCCGCGCACGTCTCGATATTCGGCGTGTCAACGCCGTAGGCAAAGGCGCCGAGCTCGCGCTGCACGCGCGCCACGCACGGGGCGATCATGGTCTCGGCCTCGGCCTCCGTGGGGGCTTTGGCCGTGACGCGCACGAGGCACTCGCCCTCCTTGGCATAGGGTGCGAGGGTGGGGTTTTGCATCTCGTTCATGAGATCACGCAGCTGGTACTCCATTGTACCCTCCCCGATGCCGAAGATCTTGACGCTGTGCGAGACGATGATCCCGTCCCCGCGCGCGGCGAGCAGCGGGCGCACACGATAGCGCAGCAGCGGCTCACACTCCAGCGGTGGGCCGGGCAGCATGATGACAAGGCAGCCGTCCGCCTCGAACGCGCAGGCCGGGGCCGTGCCCCAGTCGTTTTGCAGCACGGTGCAGCCGCGCGGCAGCATGACCTGCTGCAGATGATTTTCCGTCATGTAAATGCCGCGCTCACGGTACAGGCCGCGCAGGCGGTCCTCCTCGGCCCTGTTGAGCGTGAGCGGGATACCGAACGCACCGGCCACGACCTCCTTGGTCAGGTCGTCGCACGTGGGGCCGAGGCCGCCGGTCGTGATGATGAGGTCGGCGCGCGTGCGGGCAAGCTGCACCGCCTGCTCGAGCCGCGCGCGATTATCGCCGACGACGGTCTGCCAGTAGACATTGATGCCCAGCTCCGAGAGCAGGCGCGCGACCGCGGCCGCGTCGGTATTGATGGTGTCGCCGAGGAGCAGCTCGGTTCCGACGGCGATGAGTTCTGCATTCATAAATCGATCCGGATCCTTTCAATTCCGTCCACTGCCTCGCGCACGAGCGCGTCAATGTCGAGCGCGGACTCCGCCTCTGCGACCTCCGCCACGGTCGGGCGGGTCTTGGGGTGGCGCGGGGTGAAGACCGTGCAGCAATCCTCATACGGGAGGATGGATGTGTCAAATGTGCCGATCTCACGCGCGATCTTCACAATGTCGCGCTTGTCCATGCCGATGAGCGGCTGGAGCACGGGCAGGTTCATCACGGCCTGCGTAGAGGCCATGGCCTCCATGGTCTGGCTGGCAACCTGGCCGAGATTTTCACCGGTGACGATGGCCTTGCACTCGTTGTGCGCGGCGATGTCCTCGGCGATGCGCATCATGAACCGGCGCATGATGAGCGTGAAGTACTCCTCCGGGCAGGCGCGGCGGATCTCCTCCTGGATGTGCGTGAAGGGCACGATCTGCAGCGTCATGCGGCCGGTGTAGGCCGTGAGCTCTTTGGCCAGCGAGAGGACCTTCTCCTTGGCGAGCTCCGAGGTATACGGGAAGGAGAAAAAGTGCACCGGGACGAGGCGCACGCCGCGCTTGGCGATCATGTACGAGGACACGGGGCTGTCGATGCCGCCGGAGAGCAGCGTCACGGCAGCGCCGTTGCAGCCGACGGGCATGCCGCCCGCCGCCTCGACGGCCTGCGCGTGGACATACGCCGCCTGCTCGCGCACCTCAAGGCGCACGGTCAGCTCCGGGTCGTGCACGTCGACGACCGTGTTGGGAAACGCCTCGGCGAGCTCGCCGCCGACATACTGCGAGAGTTCGATGCTCGTCATGGGAAAGCGCTTGTCCGAGCGCTTGGTCTCCACCTTGAAGCTGCGCGCCGCCGTCATCGCGTCGTGCAGGTACGTCTTGGCGAGCGCCGTGATGGCGTCCTTGTCCTTCTCGCAGGCGGCCGCGCGCGTGATCGTCGCGATGCCGAACACCTTGCGCACGGCGTCATACGCCGCGTCGAGATCGGCCGCGTCGTCGGCGGCCTCGATGTACAGCGCCGACTGCAGATACGTCACGCGGAAGTGGCCGATGGGTTTGAGCCGGCGCTTGACGTTCGCGACCAGCCTCTCTTCAAAATAGTGCTTATTGAGGCCCTTGAGGAAGATCTCTCCGGGCTTGCAGAGCAGCAGATCATTCATAGCGGTTTCGTTCCTTTTCTTTCAGGATATCACAGGCAGCGCTCGACGAGCGTAACGAACAAGCCGAACGACCATGCGCCGAGCCACACGAGCAGCAGGCACACAAGCACGCCGAGGATGAGCCCGATGAGCGAGCAGACATAGCCGACGGTGCGCGGCGTGCCGTTGAAGCCGAGGCTCTTGGCGCGGGAGGCATAGATCAGGCCGATGATGCCCGTGACGACCGAGCCGAGCGCCGTGTAGCCGAAGATAAGCAGCGCGCACGAGACGATGCCGAGCACCATGGCGACGGTGGCCTCATGCTTGCCGGGCTGCGGTCCGGTCGGCTGGTACCAGTTGGGGTTGTAGTTGTAGTTATTGTTGTACATGACGAAGCTCCCTTCTGTCCGGCCGGGCTCACGGCTCGGCGACGGAAAAGTCATACGTGCGGTACTGGATGGCCTCGGCCAGGTGCGCAAGGCCGATGGTCTCCGCCCCGTCGAGATCGGCGATCGTGCGCGCGACGCGCAGGATGCGGTCATAGCTGCGGGCGGTGAGGGCCATGCTGTCAAACGCCTGGTGCATGAGCTGCTCGCACTCGGGCGAGAGCGCGCAGAACTCCGTGAGGGCGCGCGGGCCCATGTGGGCGTTCGTCGTGGTGGTGTCGTCCCCGTAGCGGGCGCGCTGCACGGCGCGGGCGGCGTTGACGCGCGCGCGGATGGCGCGCGACGGCTCCCCGGCCGAGGGCTCGGTGAGCTCGTCAAACTCCAGCGCCGGCACCTCGACAATGATGTCGATGCGGTCGAGCAGCGGGCCGGACACGCGCGCATGGTAGCGGCGCACGTCGCGCGGCGAGCAGCGGCAGCGCCCGGAGGGGTGCCCGTACCAGCCGCACTTGCAGGGGTTCATGGCGCACACCAGCATGAACCGGCTCGGGTACGTCACGGAGCCGGTCGCGCGCGAGATGGTGATGCTGCCGTCCTCGAGCGGCTGGCGCATCGTCTCGAGCACGGCGGGCGAAAACTCCGGCAGCTCGTCGAGAAAGAGCACGCCGTTATTCGCCAGGCTCATCTCGCCCGGCTGCAGCGCGCTGCCGCCACCGGACATGGCGACGTTCGACACCGTGTGGTGCGGCGCGCGAAACGGCCGGATGCGCACGACGGGGTCGTCCGGCGTCGTGAGGCCGAGGACGGAATAGACCTGCGTGGTCTCGATCATTTCGGCGCGGTTCATCGCGGGCAGAATGGTCGGCAGGCGCTTGGCGAGCATGGACTTGCCCGCGCCCGGCGGGCCGATGAGCAGAATGTTGTGCCCGCCGGCGGCGGCCACCTCGAGCGCGCGCTTGACGTTCTCCTGCGCCTTGACCTCGGCGAAATCGACCGGGAAGCGCGGCTCGGTCTCGAGCTGCGGCGGGGCCATGGGCGCGATGCGCTTGTCCCCGCGCAGATGGTGCACGAGCTGGGCAATGTTCTCGACCGGGTAGACGGTCACCCGGTCGGCAAAGGCGGCCTCGGCCGCGTTGCCCGCCGGGACGTAGAGCTCCTTGAGGCCGATCTGCTCGGCCGCGAGCGCCATCGTGAGCGCGCCGGTGACGGGGCGGATGTCTCCCGCGAGGCTCACCTCGCCGAAAAACGCCGCCGTGGCCGGCGGCTGGCGGATCTCCCCCGTGGCGCACAGAATGCCCAGCAGCACCGGCAGGTCATAGAGCGTGCCGGCCTTGCGCGTGTCCGCCGGGGCGAGGTTCACCGTCAGGCGGCTGACCGGGAACTTCATGCCGTTGGTCTTGATGGCGCTGCGCACGCGCTCACGCGCCTCCTTGACGGCCGCATCCGGCAGGCCGACGATGTCAAACCCCGGCAGGCCATTGGACACATGGCACTCCACGCTGACCGCGTAGCCGGTCACGCCCCGGCAGCCGAGGGACTGGATTTTGGACAGCAAGCCGCTCGCCTTCTTTCATGGACGAGGCCCCGGCCGAACGCCGGGGCGCCGTCGCATCATTATTTTACGCTTCGGTATCGGGCTCCGTGTCGCCGACGACGGCGATGTGCAGCTCCTCAAGCTGGTGCGGCTCGACGGTGCCGGGCGCGCCCATCATGACGTCCTGCGCGTTCTTGTTCATCGGGAACGGAATGATCTCGCGGATGCAGTCCTCGCCCGCGAGGAGCATGACCATGCGGTCCACGCCCGGGGCGATACCGGCGTGCGGGGGCGCGCCGTAGCAGAACGCATTGTACATGGCCGGGAACTTGGCCTTGACATCGGCCTCGCCGAGGCGCACGAGCTCGAACGCCTTGACCATGATCTCGGGGTCGTGGTTACGCACCGCGCCGGAGCTGAGCTCGACGCCGTTGCACACGAGGTCGTACTGGTAGGCGTAGATGTCGAGCGGGTCGACCTCACCGCGCTCGGCCTTTTTCGAGGATCTCGAGGCCGCCGTTCGGCATCGAGAACGGGTTGTGGCAGAACTCCAGCTCGCCGGACTCCTCGCCGATCTCGTACATCGGGAAGTCGACGATCCAGCAAAATTCGTACCGCTCCCTGTCCATGTGGCCCGGCACGGCCATGCCGAGCTTCGTGCGCAGCACGCCCGCCGTCTTCTGCGCGGCGGTCTTTTTGCCGGCCGTCACGCCGACGAAGCAGCCCGGCTTCAGGCCGAGGGCCGCGGTGATCTCGGCCGTCTTGTCCGTGAGGAACTTTGCGATACCGCCGGCGAAATTGCCCTGCTCGTCGACCTTGAACCAGTAAGGCTTGCTGCCGGCCTGCACCTCCACATCGGCGCAGAGCTTGTCGACGGCCTTGCGCGCCATGGCGCAGTCGGGCACGACGACGGCCTTGACCGTGTTGCCCGCGGCAAAGGGCGCAAAGTCGCTGCCGGCGACGAGCGCCGTCATGTCCTGCACGGTGAGGTCAATGCGCAGGTCGGGCTTATCCGAGCCGTAGGTCTCCATCGCATCATGGTAGGAGATGCGGCGGAAGGGCGCCTCGGACGCGATGTCATACTTGCCGTACTTGGCGAAGATCGGCGGGAGCACGTCCTCGAGCACGGCAAAGACGTCGTCCTGCGTGGCGAAGGCCATCTCCATGTCGAGCTGGTAGAATTCGCCGGGACTGCGGTCACCGCGGGCGTCCTCGTCGCGGAAGCACGGGGCGATCTGGAAATAGCGGTCGAAGCCCGCCGTCATGAGCAGCTGCTTGAACTGCTGCGGCGCCTGCGGCAGGGCATAGAACTTGCCGGGGTGCTTGCGCGCGGGCACGAGATAGTCGCGCGCGCCCTCGGGGCTGGAGGCCGTGAGGATGGGCGTCGTGATCTCGAGGAAGCCGTGCTCGGTCATGGCGGCGCGCAGCGCGGCCACCACCTGGCAGCGGAGGATGATGTTCTGCTTGACAGCCGGGTTGCGCAGGTCGAGATAGCGGTACTTCAGGCGCAGCGCCTCGTCGGCGTCGCGGCTGCGGTTGATCTCGAACGGCAGCTCGTTGTAGCGGCAGCGGCCGAGCACCTCGATCTTCGTGGGTACGACCTCAATGTCGCCGGTGGGCAGCTTGGGGTTTTTGCTCGCGCGCTCGCGCACGGTGCCCTCCACAGCGATGGTGGACTCCTTGTTGAGCGCCTTGACGACCTTCATCATGTCCTCGGTCTCGATGACGACCTGGGTCGTGCCGTAAAAATCGCGGACGACGACGAAGGCAAAATTCTGCCCGACCTCGCGGACATTTTCCATCCAGCCGACGATGCGGACCTGCTCGCCGGCGTTTTCGAGCCGCAGCTCGTTGCAAGTGTGTGTGCGGGACTGAAACATACTCCTGATTCCCTTTCTTTCTATCGAATATCGCCTCCGGCGGTGCGGCGGCGGTGGGTTGACCGGGTCACGGCTCGCGCAAAATCGCGCCGGCGCTGCGGCGCGCGATCTCCGCGCGGATGGTCTCGAGCGCAGTCTCCTGCGTCACGGCCTCCTGCACGCCGGTGGCCATGTTCTTGAGCGCGCAGACGTGCTGTGCGATCTCATCCTCGCCGAGGAAGATCACAAACGGGATGCCGAGCTTGTCGGCATAACCGATCTTGGCCTTGAACTTTTTCTTCTCGCTGTAAAGCTGCACGCGCAGGCCGCCGGCGCGCAGCATGGACGCCAGCGCCACGGCCGCGGACAGGTCGTCCGTCATCGGCAGGATGAGCACATCCGCCGGGGCGGTGAGCACGGCGTCGGAGATCATGTTCTGCTCCTGCAGGATGTAAAACAGGCGCGTCAGACCGATGGAGATACCGACGCCGGGCAGGGACTTGTTCGTATAATACCCCGCGAGGTCGTCGTACCGGCCGCCGGAGCAGATGCTGCCGACCTCGGGGTGGTCGAGCAGGACGGTCTCGTACACCGTGCCGGTGTAGTAGTCAAGGCCGCGCGCGATCGTGAGGTCGAGCTCGAAGTTCTCTTCCGGGACGCCGAACGCGGGCAGGTAGCCCACGACGGTGCGCAGCTCGTCAAGGCCAAGGTCAAACGTCTCGTTCCGGCCGCGGTACTGCTCAAGGAAGGCAAGCTTGTCCGCGCTCGTGCCCGGGCAGGCAATGAAGCGCAGGATCTCGTCCGCCTGCCCGCTCGTGACGCCGCAGGTGTCGGTGAGCAGCGCGCGCACCTTGTCCGCGCCGATCTTATCGAGCTTGTCGATGGTGCGCAGCACGTCGCCCGCCTGCTCGCTCAGACCGAGGATGGCGAAAAAGCCGTTGAGCACCTTGCGGTTATTCACGCGGATGCGGAAGCGGTGCAGGCCCAGGCGCGTGAACGTGTCGTAGATGATGGCCGGGATCTCGGCCTCGTTCAAAATATCGAGCGCACCGTCGCCGATGATGTCGATATCCGCCTGATAAAACTCGCGGAAGCGGCCGCGCTGTGCGCGCTCGCCGCGCCAGACCTTGCCGATCTGATAACGGCGGAACGGGAAGGTGAGCTGGCCGTAGTTGGCCGCGACGTACTTCGCCAGCGGCACCGTGAGGTCAAAACGCAGGGCGAGATCGCTGTCGCCCTTCGTGAAGCGGTAGATCTGCTTTTCCGTCTCGCCGCCGCCCTTGGCCAGCAGCACCTCGGCCGCTTCGATGGCGGGCGTGTCGAGCGGGGTGAAGCCGTAGCGGGCGTAGGTCTCTGCCAGAACGGCGCGCATTTTGTCCATCTGCACCTGCTTGTCCGGCGGCAGCTCCATGAAGCCGGACAGGGTGCGGGGTCTGATCTTGTCCATGGTGATGATGATTCCTTTCGGGTTTACGATTTCTTCTTGGGGTTGACGATGTCGCGCCAGTCGAGGTCGCCGCGGTTCAGGCCCAGGATGAGCACCTCGGCCGTGGCCACGTTGCTGGCAAACGGGATCTGCCGCTGGTCGCAAAGGCGCGCCATACGGTTGACCTCGTCAAAGTTGCCGCTCTCGGCATCGCAGAAAAACAGCACGAGGTCGATCTCGTTGTAGGCGATGCGCGCGTCGAGCTGCTGGCACCCCTGCGAAGAGTGCAGGTAGGTGCGGATCTTCAGACCGGTGGCCTCGGAGATGAGCCGCCCGGTCGTAAACGTTGAGCTCAGATCATGCTTGGCCAGTATGCCGCAGTATGCGATGCAGAATTGGACCATGAGTTCTTTCTTGCCGTCGTCAGCGATCAGTGCAATGTTCATATGGATAACTCCTCTCTTTCTGGTCAGCGGCCGTCACTGCAGCAGCGAGAGCTCGCTCTCGGGGGCGGTGTTGACGGTCTTGACGGTAAAATATGCGTCGAGAAAATCGCGCGCGATGGAGGCGATGGAAGCGCCGGCGCTGCCGTGCTCCACAACGACCGCCACGGCGACCTTGGGATTGTCATACGGTGCATAGCAGATGAAAATAGCGTTGTTGACCTGGTTATCGCCCAGCTGGGCGGTACCGGTCTTGGCGGCGACCTTCACGCCGTAGCTGCCGAAGGTCTCATACGCGCTGCCGGCGCGGTCATTGGCGACGAGGTACATGCCCTTTTGCACGGCGGCCCAGTTATAGTCGCTGGTCTCGACGGTGCTGAGCACCTCGGCCTCGTTTTCATAGATGAGCTCGCTGCCGTCATAGCTGCGTACGGTCTTGAGGATGGACGCGCTGTGGCGCGTGCCGCCGTTGGCGATCGTGGCGCAGTACTCCGCCAGCTGCAGCGGCGTGAACAGGCTGTACGACTGGCCGATGGCCGCCTGCAGCGAGTCACCGACATACCAGTTCGTGTTCTCGAGCTTTTTCTTCACGGCCTCCGTGGCCATCTGGCCGGTGCTCTCCGGCAGCTCGATGCCGGTGTGCTCGCCAAGGCCGAAGGCCGCGGCATAGCGCGCGAGCGTGTCGATCGGCAGGCTGTCGCCGACGGTGTAGAAGAAGATGTTGCACGAGTCGCGGATGGCCTCGGTGACGTTGTCATTGCCGTGTGTGACGCCGGAGGAGGCGATCCAGCACTTGGGCGCGTAGCCGGTGTCCTCATACTTGCGGAACGTGCCGGTGCACTGGATGCGCGTGCCGGTGGTGATGACGCCCTCGGTCAGGCCGGCGATGGCCGTGCAGGGCTTGAACGTCGAGCCGGGAGAATACTGGCCCAGCAGCGCACGGTTGAACAGCGGCTGGTTGTCCGCCTCGGAGACGGCCTTGTAATTCTCCTCACTCTGGAAGAGCGTCTGCAAATCATACGTCGGGTAGTTGGCGATGGCCAGCGGCTGGCCGGTGGCGACGTCGACCGCGACGAGCGCGCCGCCGCCGACGGCGTCGCTGGTTTTCGTAGACTTCGACTTCATGTTCTCGATGCCCTTGGTCAGTGACTGCTCGGCCGCCGACTGCAGGTCGAGGTCGATCGTGAGGCTGACCTGGTCGCCCGGCTCCGGCTCGGTGGTATAGGTCGTGCCGGTGACGGTGCCGGAGGCGTTTTTCGTCACGATGGCCGTACCGTTCGTGCCGTGGAGATATTTTTTCAAAGGCGAGCTCGGCCCCGTCCTTGCCGACGGTCGCGCTCATGGGGTAGCCCTGGGTCTTGTAGGTGGTGTATTCCTCAGCGGTCATCAGGCCCGTGTAGCCGAGCAGGTGCGCCGCGAGATTCGTGTGGTACTGGCGCGTATAGGACACCGTGACCTCAAAGCCGGGGACGTTATTTTCCTTCAGGGACGTGATGAGCTCCATGCTCGCGTCCTTGACGAACACATAGTCCGGCAGGTAGAGCTTGTCGATATAGCGCGTCTTGATCGAGTAGCGCAGGCCGGCGATGATGCGCATGTCGGCCGCGGAATAGTTGTTGTTGATCTCAAACTTCTCGCGGCAGTAGCTCATGAGCTCCACGGCCGTGGCCTCCTCGTCGAGGCCGGCGTATTTGAGAAAACCCTTGAGCTGCGTGCGCTGCGTGTCGTTCATGTCCGTGTACGCAAACGGGGGCGCGGACGTGACCGGCAGCTCGTCGACATACGTGTCGCCGCAGGAAGCGACGGTGCGCGCCATCTGCAGGAGGATGCCGTTCGGGTCGTCCTGCTCGAAGAGGTCGTCAGGGTTGAAGATGAGGTTATTGCAGCTCGTGTTCGACACGAGCACGCGGCCGTAGCGGTCGAGGATGCTGCCGCGCGCGGCCTCCACGGTCTGGGAGCTGGCGACGCTGTTGCGGTTTTCCTCATAGTACGCCTTGCCGTCGACGATCTGCAGCTTATAGAGCGCGACGACGAACACGATCACGAGCAGCGCGAGCAAACACGCGAGCGCGGCGACGCGGCCGGGTTTGATGGGTTTTTCCATAGCGAAGATCCTTTCGGGGGTCGGGCGCGCCGAGAAAACTCAGCGCAGGGCACGCCGGCGGTGAAACGCACGGCTGATATAGTAATATGGGACGGCGAGCGGCAGCGAAAACACGCTCTGCCCCAGCGCCACGGCCAGCAGCCGCCAGAACGACGCGCCGTGGAAGATCCACAGCCGGAACATCTGGCAGAAGGCCGTGAGCAGAAACGCAGCCAGGCACGTCACGAGAAACGGCAGCAGGCTGTTATTGATCAGATAGTCCGCGAGCATGCCGGCGCCGAAGCCGATGACCGCGAAGAGCACGGCAAAGAGCATGCCCGTGCCGGGGTAGCCCATGGCGCAGAAATAGCCCGCGATGAGGCCGAACACCGCGCCCCACGTGCCGCCCTCGAACACGCCGACCGCCACGACGACCGCCGGAACGAACATGGCGTGCACGCCGAAGAGCGCAATGTGCGCAAAGACCGTGTTCTGCAGCAGGAGCGTCACGCCCATGTACAGCGCGCACCAGAGCGCGCGGTGCACTTTGTCCTTGTTGATGAGATCCGCCCACATGTCAGCTCACCACGTCAAAGTCTTTGATGACGAACACCTGCAGCAGCTCGCCGAGGTCACACGCGGGCGTGATAACGCCGTAGGTCTGCTGGCCGCCGGCCTCGGTGCGCACATCCGTGATCGTGCCGACGACGAGGCCCGCCGGGAACGCGCCACCCTTGCCGGACGTGAGCACGGTGTCGCCGGTGAAGATGCTCATGCCCTCAGCCAGATAGCCGAAGCGGACGCAGCCCTGCTGCATGAGCGTGAAGTCGCCGAGGACCATGGCCGTCGCGCCGCTGCCGCTAATATAGCCGCCGACGCTCATATCCACGTCGATGACGGTGCGCACGGTCGCCCAGGTGCTGCCGGTCTCGATGACCTGACCGACGAGGGCACCGGACTCGTTCATGACGCAGTCACCGACCGCGATGCCGCTGTCGCTGCCCTTGCTGAGCGTGAGCGTGCTCGACCAGTTCGACGCGCCGTAGGACACGACGTTCGCGGGCTCGAGCTCAAAGTCCGTGTGCCGCTGGGTGAAGCCCAGCAGGTCCCGGTAGCGCTCGTTTTCCGCGAGCGCCTCCTGCCCTTCGCGCGCCTGCGCCTGGGCCTCGGCCAGCTGCGTGCGCAGCTGCTCGTTTTCGGCCTTGAGCTGGTCATATTTATAAATGTAGCCGTAGATGCTCTCGAGCCACTGCGCCGTGACGGTCGCGGCCTTCTGCAGCGGCGCGCGCACGATGCCGTCGAGATTCGTCAGGAATCCCGCCCGGCCGCCGAGCGCCCCGGCGATGAGCGCGAGCACGAGCACGACCGCGACCACGATCACACCGACGCGCGCGCCTTTCTTTTTCAGATACGTTTTCCAGTTCAAAGCAGCTCGACTCCCAGTTCGTTCAGCAGTTGTCCCAGCCTGCACAGCGGCAGGCCCATCACGTTGAAATAATCGCCGTCCAGATGCGCGACGAACAGCGCCCCGCGGCCCTGAATGCCGTAGGCCCCGGCCTTGTCCATCGGCTCGCCGGTGGCGATGTAGCGCTCGATCTCCGCGGGCGTGAGTGCGCGAAAGCGCACGGCGGTCTGCTCGGCCGCCTGCCGCAGCTCGCCGCCGCGCAACACGGCAACGCCGGTGTAGACGATGTGCTCGCGCCCGGACAGAGCCGCGAGCATGCGCACGGCATCGTCATGATCCTTCGGCTTGCCGAGGATGGCGCCGTCGAGATACACGATCGTATCCGCCGCGATGATGATGTCCTCCGGCGCGCAGGTCTGCGCGACCTCCTGCGCCTTGTGCAGGGACAGTTCGCGCACGGTCTGCTCCGGGCCGGCGCCCGGCGTCGCGCGCTCGGGGCCGGTGGCCGGCCGGATCGTCAGGTCCGGCACGCCGAGCATCTCCAGCAGCTCCCGCCGGCGCGGGGAGCCGGAGGCAAGGATCCAGTTCATGGTCGTTCCTCCCGGGCGGGTCATTCCACGCCCCGATAATACAGCCCGCGGGTCAGCCCGTTCGGGCGGTAATCCGTCAGGCCCAGATAGCTCTGCGTGACCGCGACGCACTCATGCGGCGTCTCGGTCGTGAACATGAGGCGCACACCCCAGAGCCCCGCCGTTTCATAGTCCTCATGCTTGTCGGCGAGGTAGAGCTTGTGCGCGTTGAAGATCTGGTTGCGGTGGCCGAACGCCGGCAGCACCGGGAACAGCGCCCCGCGCCGGTCGGCCAGATTGTTGGGCACCTTGCAGTTGCAGCGGCCCGCGCTGTTGCGGATGATGCACTGCTCGGTGATCATGCACGGCAGGCGGCCGTAGACGATCATCTCCGTGTCGATGCTCTTGGCGAGGTCGCGGATCTGCGCCACGCGCAGCTCAAACGATGCCGTCGCGCTCACGAGACCGGCCTGCTGCAGCACTTCCTCCGTGAAGGAGTTGAAGACATTGAGCCCGAAGTCGCCGCGCACGCGCATGCCCGCGCGGCGGGCGAAGAAGATGTGCCCCATGTTGCCGACGAGCGCTTCCTGCACGCCGTTTTCTGCGGCACGCCCCAGCATAGCGTGCATGTCTTCGGCCTGATCGTCCGTGATGACGCGCGGCAGCACCGCCGCGACCTGTGCCCCCTGCTCCAGAAACGGGGCAAGGCGCGGGAAATCCGTGTCGAGAATCTCAATCGGCACGTACACATACGCCGGGCGCAGCGCGGCAAGCTCCTGCGTGAGCTGCTCGGCCTGATGCACCTGCACGATGAGCGCGGGGTCGGCAAAATAGCGTTTCCCCTCCGGGAGCTGCGGCAGCGGCAGGCTCCGCCGCTCGGGCAGGGCCGCGCGCTCCTCCTTCAGGCCGGTGATGAGCCGGCGGCGCAAGTCGTTGACGGCGGCCGCCGGGAGATAGAGATCCGGGTCGATGCGGCTCTCGGTGCCGGTGGAATAGTAGGGCGTGCCGCCCGTTTTGGCAAACTGGTCGGCAAGGCTCTGTGCGGTCAGCGGCGCGCGCTGCGCGGGCTCCGGCACGGGGCCGGTGAGCACGGCGCGGTGGCCCTCGGCGTCCATGACGGCGGCCATGACCGGCTCGCCGCTCTGCACCTTGGCATAAAACTTCACGGGCACGCGGCGGCGCTCGCCGTCGGCATACGCCCTGCGCGCGGCGGTAAACAGTTTCTCGGCCTCGCGGTCGGGCTCGGCCTCGCGGGTGCCGAGCATGTCCGGCCCCTTTTTGCCGAGCAGGTAGCCCTGCGTGAAGCCCTGGCGCGAGAACGCCAGCGCGAGCCGGTCGTTTTCCTCCGGCGTGGGCACGCGGTGCTCATGAATGCAGCGGGCGTACACGTCCGTGACCACGGCGACGTACTCCGGCCGCTTCATGCGGCCCTCGATCTTCACGCAGGCGACGCCCGCGTCGGCGAGCTGCTGCAAGTAGTCTGCCAGGCAGTTGTCGCGCAGGCTCAGCGGGTATTCGTCCATGCGGCCGCCCATGCTGTACTGCATGCGGCACGGCTGCGCGCAGGCGCCGCGGTTGCCGCTGCGGCGGCCGATGAGCGCGCTCATATAGCACTGGCCGGAATAGCAGAAGCACAGCGCCCCGTGCACGAACACCTCGGTTTCGATGCTCGCATGCTGCGAGATGAAGCGGATCTGCTCGAGCGAGAGCTCGCGCGCGAGCACGGCGCGGGTGATGCCCATCTCGGCCGCGGCCTCGACCCCGGCGAGATTGTGGATGCTCATCTGCGTGCTGGCGTGCAGCGGAATGTCCGGCAGGGCGGCGCGCAGCACGCGCGCGAGGCCCAGATCCTGCACAAGGATCGCGTCCGCCCCGGCGTCCGACGCCTGCTGCGCGAGCGCGGCGGCGGCGTCCATCTCGCGGTCGCCCACGAGGGTGTTGAGCGTGACGTAGACCTTGCAGCCGCGGATGTGGCAGTAGCGCACGGCCTTGGCAAACGACTCCTGTGTGAAATTATCGGCGCTCCGGCGCGCGTTGAACCCGTCGCCAAAGCCCATATACACCGCGTCCGCCCCGTTTTGCACCGCCGCAATGACGGCATCGAGGTTGCCCGCAGGCGCCAGCAGTTCCAGCATAGACCCACTCCCAGTTATAGTCATACATATAGCATTATAGCACAGCAGGCGCTCTTGCTACAAGTCAATTTTCATGCTATAATGTGAATCTATCATGAATTTCTAGTGACCCGAGGGGTAATTGCATGGATCGAGCCGAATTTACGCTGTCGCGGCCGGTGTGCCTGTCGCTGCCGGTCGAGGAAGTGGACAAGCTGCTGCGGGAAAAAGACGGGCGCTGCGCCCTGACATATCTGGCGCTGCTGCGCGCCGGCGGAAAGCCGTTTCCCGCCGAGAGCATCGGCCTGACCGAGCGCGAACTGCGCCAGACGATGGAGCGGCTGTGCGCGCTTGGGCTCGTCTCCGCCGCAGGGAGGGCCGCCCCCGTACCGGCGGACAAGCCGGTCACGGCCGAGCCGAAGCTCGTGCCCGCAGCCGAGCTGCCGCAGTACACGGCCGAGGACATCGCCAGCCGGATGCTCAGCGACGAGCCGATGCAGACCGTGCGCCGCGAGGCCGAGCAGCTCTACGGCCGTAAGCTCACAACGCCCGAGATGAACATGCTCCTGGGCCTGCGGGACTATCTGGGTCTCCCGGCCGACGTGCTCATGGAGCTGATCCACTACGTGTTTCAGGAATACCGCGCCGAGCGCGGCCACGCCGGCACGCCGACGATGCGCCGGATCGAAAAGGAGGCCTACGCGTGGGCCGATCAGGAGATCCACACGACGGCGCAGGCGGAGGAATACTTACAGCGCAGACAGGCGCGGCAGGAGCTGGTGCAGCAGGTGCTGCAGGTGCTGCAGATCCACGACCGTGCGCCGAGCCGCACCGAGCGCGGCTACATCGCCAGCTGGCTGGACATGGGCTTCGGCTGCGACGCCATCGCCGAGGCATACGACCGCACGGTCGTGGCGACCGGGGCGCGCAAGTGGGCGTACCTCAACCGCATCCTCATGAGCTGGCACGAAAAAGGGCTGCACACGCCCGAGGAGATCGAGACCGGCGACCCGCGCGCAGCGAACAAGCGCCGCGCGGCGAATACCGCCGCGCCGGCGGCCGAGCGCGACGATCTCGACCGCGTGGAACAGCTGCTCCGCAAGATGGAGCAGACCAACACCTAAGGAGGGACCGGCATGGCCCGCAATGGGATCTATCTGGCGCGCGCCCGCGAACAGATCACGCAGCGGCGCGCGGAAAATGAGCGCGAACACCGCCGCCGCGTGGACGACGCGTACCGCCGCGTGCCCGGGCTGCGCGCGCTCGACCAGACGCTGCAGCAGCAGATGATCACGCTCGTCGGCCTGACGATGCGCCACGGCAGCGACCCGACGGACGAGCTGCGCGCGCTCGAGCGCGCGAACCTCGACACGCAGGCGCAGCGCGCCGAGCTGCTGACGGCGTACCACCTGCCGGTGGATTATACCGACGATCTTTACGACTGCCCCCACTGCCATGACACGGGCTACGTGCAGGGGCAGCCGTGCGAATGCCTGCTGCGGCGCTACAACGCCGAGCTCACGCGCGACCTCAGCCGCCTGCTGCAGCACGGCGACGAGTCGTTTGAGCACTTCGACCTGACGCTCTACGACGAGAGCGCGCGGCCGAAGATGGAGCGCGTGTTTCAGGTCTGTCGCACGTTTGCGCAGACGTTCCGCCCCGGGACGATGAACCTGCTGCTGCAGGGCGGCACGGGGCTGGGCAAGACATACCTGTCGGCGTGCATCGCGCGCGTCGTCGCGGGCGCGGGCTACGCCGTCGCCTACGAGACGGCCGCGAGCGCGCTCGACGCGTTCGAGTGCGCAAAGTTCCAGCGCAGCAGCGCCGACGGCGAGGCCGCCGCGCAGCGCGTGGAGCAGTATCTCGGCTGCGACCTGATGATCCTCGACGATCTCGGCACCGAGATGATCACGGCCTATTCCACGAGCGCGCTCTACACGCTCATCAACACGCGCCTGACGCGCAAGAAAGCCACCATCATCAGCACGAACTGCTCCAACGAGGAGCTGCAGAAAAAATACACGCCGCAGATCCTGTCGCGCATCGAGGGCGAATACCAGACGCTCCCGTTCGTGGGACGGGACATCCGGCAGATCAAAAAGGAGCGCGAAGCATGAATCAGCACGAGATCACCGAGCGCCGCCCCCTGCTCGACGCGAGCGGCAACCTGACAGAGCCCGGCTACGCGAAGACCCTGCTGCCCGTCTACCGCCGGAATGACATCAAAGCCAACAAGCTGCGCATCAAAGAATGGGACTACTACTGCATCAACAACGGCCGCTTCGCCCTGGCCCTGACCATCGCGGACAACAGCTACATGGGGCTCGACTCCATCTCCCTGCTCAACCTCGACGAGGGGTGGGAAATTACGAAAAGCCCGATGAAGGCCTTCACCAACGGCCGCGTCGGCCTGCCCGAGAGCAGCGAGACCGGCGATGTGCACAGCGCCGGGCGGAACTACAGCATTCTCTTCAAGAATGAGGGAGACCGCCGCGTGCTCATCGCGCAGATGAAAAACTTCGGCCCCGAGGGCTCGCTGTACGCGAAGGTGACGCTCACGGACATCCCGTCTGAGTCCATGGTCATCGCCACGCCCTTTGACAAGGACAAGCACTTCTACTACAACCAGAAGATCAACTGCATGCGCGCCGAGGGCACCGTGACCTACGGCTACCACAACCGCACATATACCTTCGACCCGGCGGACAGCTTCGCTGTGCTCGACTGGGGCCGCGGCGTGTGGACGTACAAAAACACGTGGTACTGGGGCAGTGCCTCCGGTCTCGTGGACGGGGAGAAATTCGGCTTCAACATCGGCTACGGCTTCGGCAACACGAGCGCCGCGAGCGAGAACATGCTCTTTTACAAGGGCCGGGCGCACAAGCTCAGCCAGGTCACCTTCCACATCCCCGGCGACGGCGGCAAGGCCACGCCGGACTACATGCGGCCCTGGACCTTCACGAGCGACGACGGCCGCTTTGAGATGGACTACACCCCCGTGCTCGACCGCGCGAGCTGCTCGGACGTGGGGCTCATCAAGTCCGACCAGCACCAGGTGTTCGGCGTGTTCAACGGCCGTGCCGTGCTCGACGACGGCACGGTACTGAATGTCAAAGACCTCCCGGCTTCGCCGAGAAGGTCATCAATAAATGGTGAAAGAAAAACTGCATAATCCCCGCTGTCTGCTGATCGCAGACAGCGGGGATTTTATTTGCCGTTGTAACATGTTCCAAAAACCGCGTCCTTCTTTGTGCAGCATTGTTAATTGCGCTCGGAAATAAAATCGTTTATTATATAAACAATATTATTTCGCTTAGAAATAATAAAAGGAGGAAAAATATGAAAGAGCGAAAAACGAAAGTCACATTCTTCGTGGCTCTGGTGCTGCTGTTCGTCGGATTTATCGGCTCGTGGCTGGCTCAGACCGCAGGCGGCAGGATCAGCGTCCGGGAGATCTCATTTGAGACAGAGACCGGCATGACCATGAGCGCCATACTGGCCGTACCGGACACGGCGACGGCGGAGACGCCCGCCCCGGCGATCGTGACCGTCCACGGATGGTACAACAACAAGGAAATGCAGGATCTCAACTATATCGAATACGCACGGCGCGGCTTTGTCGTGCTGGCCATCGACCAGTACAGTCACGGCGACTCGGACAGCGCAGACGTCGGCTTCGAGGCCGAGGACGGCAACGGCGCCTACGAGGCCGTGAAAATGCTCTCGCGCATCAACTATGTCGACAGCAGCCGCATCGGCATCACCGGGCATTCCTACGGCGCCGAGGCCTGCAAATCCGTCGTTCGCTGTGACAACGCCGCCGACACGCAGCTGATCTCCGCCGTGCTACTCGTCTGCGCGGATTCGCAGTACACGCCCAGCAATCCCGTGACCAACACGCCGCGCTGCGCATACGACCCCTACAGCGACCCGGAAGGCTTCTTCAACTTCTGGGAAAGCCGCGACGTGGGCATCGTCGCCGCGCAGTATGACGAATTCTACCACGGCTACCCCGCCGACACGGCGGCAGGCTCCACCGCGCCGCGCGACTACATCCATCAGCCGACGGCGCAGTCGTTCCTCTACTTCGGCGTCGATCCCGCCGGCCTCTCCGAGCGCGAAGCGGGCACCGTCTACCATCAGGATGTGAACGGCGAGGACGCCATGCATGTGATCTTCACACCGGCGATCACGCACCCGTGGGCGCACTTCTCGGCGCGCGTCGTGCGTGACTCCGTCGGCTTCTTCAACGAGGCACTCGGCAGCCAGACGCAGCTTGCCGACAGCAATCAGATCTGGCAGATCAAGGTCGCTTTCAACACGCTGTCGCTGATCTGCTTCTTTGTGATCCTCGTCACGCTCACGCAGCTGCTCTCGCGTACACGCGCCTTCTCCGCCGTGTGCACGGCCGAACAGGATGTGCCGATGGATATGCCGTGCACCCGCGGCGGGCGCGCCTGGTACTGGGGCGGCATGGTGCTGGCTATGCTCTTCGGCATGGTCACCTACCTCAAGCTCCACGACCCGATCCAGGCGCTGTATCCGAATCTTTACAACAGCACACTGCATGGCACCTCGCACTGGTTCAGCCAGTTCCCGACGCTGTTCATCGGCGTGTGGTCTGCCGTCTGCGGCGTATTTTTGCTGCTTTGGATGCTCCTGAACTATTTTGCCTACGGGAAAAAGGCCGGCCTCGATCTGCGCAAACGCGGCTTCGTGCTCAGCGGCAAAGCGCTGGTGCAGACCATCGGTCTGGCGCTGCTGGTCGTGTTTGCCGCATATGCGCTCGTGTTCCTCGGCGACTGGCTGTTTTTGTCCGACTGCCGGATCTGGGTCATCACGATCCGGGCTTTCCGGGCCGACAAGCTGCTCGTCTGCCTGAAGTATCTGCCGTTTTTCCTGATTTATTTCATCGCCATGTCCCTGTCGGTCAACGGCTTCAATGACTATCGTCAGGGCAAAAAGCCCTGGATCAACACGCTGATCCAGTGCATCTCCGTCGGTCTCGGGCCGCTGCTGCTCATCGCGCTGCAGTATCTCTGGTTCCGCTCCACCGGCTATATGTTCACGGAGCAGTTCCATATCTGCGGCTCGATCGTCGGCATCTGGCTCGTCCCGCTCGTGGTGTATCTGCCGGTCTCCGCGCTCGTGTGCCGGCGCATCTACCGCTGGACGAACAACCCCTACCTCGGCGGCATCCTGATGGCCGTCCTCATCACGATCATCAACTGTACCAACACACTCACCTTCGCATAACGCAGTACACTTTCCCGCGGGGCCCGGAGCACACGCTCCGGGCTCCATTTTTATACGCGCATGGTTTCGCTTGAAAAACGCGGGCCGCTCCGATATAATAAACGGGAATACGCAAAGGGGCATCGTTATGAAACTGGAATGGCTGCGCGAATACCGCGACTTTACCGAAAAACTCATCAAATTTGCCAATGCATATGCCGGCATGTACAAGCAGGAAAAGTATTACGCCAAAGACATCGCCTTCAACTCCATTCAGCTGCAGGTCATGGAGTATCTGCTGGAGAATGAAGAGCGCAACGACAAAATGGCGCAGATCGCGCAGCGGCTCGCCATCACGCCCAGCACATTTTCCAAGACCGTCGCCAAGCTCGAGGGCAAGGGCATGGTTGAAAAAATACCACACCTCCGTCAACCGGAAAGATGTGATCGTCAAAGTGACCGACTTCGGGCGCAAGGCCTATCAGGAATACGTCGATTGCGTGAATGAATACAGCTTCAAGGACATCTTCGCTATTCTCGACACCGTCCCAAAGCAGGAGATCGAAAAATTCACGCAGGTACTTGAGATTGCGGCTGACCGCTGGGGCACGGATCGAACGGAGCTGCCGGCGGAAGTGCTCGTGAAAATCGAGCGAAAAGAAGCATAAAAAACCGCTCTGCATTTTGCAGAGCGGTTTTTCAGTCTGCCCCCAAAGCCCGATGTGGGCTTTGGGGCAGACTTCAAATCAGATTTCATTCGAGGCGGGCCTTACCCCCTCGAGCTCCCCCGCGGCTCTGTTCTCTTCGCCATGGCACATAAGGGCATGGTCCCGGCACAAGCCGCGCGGGTTCCTATGATTGCGATTCCAAATGAAAATTACTTGCCCTCGATGGCGTCGGCGAGGCTGCTGAGCCAGTCGCCCTGCACGTCCTCGATCTTGCCCGCGTCGCACGCCGCCGCGATGGCGGGGTCGATGGGCAGCTTGGCCGTGTTGGGGATGCCGTGCTTGGCGGCGATGGCCTCAATGTGGCTCTCGCCGAAGATGGCGTGCTGCTTGCCGCAGTCCGGGCAGGTGTAGTAGGCCATGTTCTCGACGATGCCGAGCACGGGCACGTGCATCATGTCGGCCATGTTGACGGCCTTATCGACGATCATGCCGACGAGCTCCTGCGGGGACGTGACGACGACCACGCCCGCCACGGGCAGGGACTGGAACACCGTCAGCGGCACGTCGCCCGTTCCGGGAGGCATGTCGACGAACATATAGTTCACGTTCGTCCACAGGACGTCCGTCCAGAACTGGGTGACGGCGCCGGCGATGACCGGGCCGCGCCAGACGACGGGGTCGGTCTCGTTCGGGAGCAGGAGGTTGATGGACATGATCTCGATGCCGGTGCGGGTGCGGTTGGCATACAGGAAGTCCTCGCCGCCCATGGCGCCGCCGTGGACGCCGAAGGCCTGCGGGATGGACGGGCCGGTGATGTCGGCATCGAGTACGGCCGCCTGATGGCCGCGGCGCTGCATCTCGCAGGCGAGCAGGCTCGTCACGAGGCTCTTGCCAACACCGCCCTTGCCGGACACGACCGCGATGACCTTATCGACGCGGGAGCCGGGACGCAGCGGCTGCTGCAGGGATTCCGGCTCGTGCTGGGCACAGGCCTCGCCGCAGGTCGAACAGTCGTGCGTGCAGTTTTCAGGTGTTTCCGTGTGGGTGTGATTGTCACTCATAGTGGTGGATTCCTCCATTTCGACAGTATGTTGACCTTATTATACCCCGAAAGCGCAGGAAGTCAACCTTCGGTCTTGCGCAGGAAGTCATTGAGCCCGCACAGCACGACGCACGCCTGCGCGCGCGTGGCATTGTCCAGCGGAGCAAAGCCGTGGTCGCCGCCGGACAGCAGCCCCTTTTCATAGCAGAAACAGACACTGTCGAGCGCCCAGGGGGCGATGTCGGCACGGTCGGGAATGTTGTAGGCCGAGGGATCGGCGGTCGGGTGCGTGTCCACGCCCTTCCAGGCGAGGTAGCCGGCCATGATCTGCGCCATCTCCTGGCGCGTGATGTTCCGGTTCGGCTCGAACCGGCCACTGCCCGTGCCGGAGACGATGCCCTCCGATGCGGCCCAGGCCACGCTGGGCGCGTACCACTGCCCCACCGAAACGTCTGAGAACGTGCTGCCGGGATAGTCCGCCTCGTCCACGCCCGAGAGGCCCGCGAGCATGGTCACGAACATGGCGCGCGTGAGCGTGCCGTCCGGCTGGAACAGGCCGCCTCCCACGCCGTTGACCCAGCCCGCGTCCGCAGCGCGGTTGACATAGTCCTTCGCCCAGTGGCTGCGGCAGTCGCGGAACAGCGGCTCGACATCGACCTCGCCGGGGTCCTTCTTCTCAAGGCCGTAATAGGCCGCGATGCCGCGCGCGTCCGCCTGCGCAATGGCCCGGAGCTTGGCATCGCTCGAGAGGAACTGCTCGCAGTCACTGTTGCTGCTGACGAAGCAGTGCTCAACGATCATGGCCGGGATGTGCCGGAGCTGGCCGTAGCGGACGATGCCGTAATAGTCGGCGAGCTTGCCGTTGGGATAGGTCGTACCGTCGTGCGAGCCCTCTTTGACGAGGCCGCGGCTCGTGTCGATGCCGAGCCGGCTGAGCTGCGCGAGAATATTCGTACCGACGGCGTCGATGACCTTCGCGCAGTCGGGATCATAGTTGCCGTTGCTGGCAAGGATCAGCCCGCCGTGCACGGACTGATTGCTGCCGGCAGAGTTCAGGTGCAGGCTCACGAGCAGGTCGGAGCATTGTTCGGCCGCGAAGTCCACGCGCTGCTTCACCTCTCTCAGGGGCGTATAGCGCGTGCCGTAGCTGTCCGAGCGCGTCATGTCCACGTGGACATTGCGGTAGGTCTCGAGCTCCTCTTTTAAGTACAGGCCGATCTTGAGCACAAGATCCGCCTCCTGGTACCCATATTTTTCGTTGACCGCGCCGGAGTCGTTGCCGCCCGCGCCGTCGCCGCCGTGGCCGGGGTCGAGCGTGATGTACACCCAGTCCCTGTCCTTGGCGGCAGTCTCGTTCACCGCCAGCGCCGCCGGGCACAGCAGCGCCGCCGTCAGCACCAGCGTGAGAAAGAAAGATAAGATCCGCTTCATCGTTCATCCGGGTGCGCCGGGATGCGCGCCCGTCCTCCTTCATGGGAATTATGACAACCTTTGTCGAAGCAGATTGTACCCCACCCGTCCCGTTTTTGCAAGAGCACGGGCTGCCGGCGGCGGAAATTTAAGGGGCCGTGCCGGATTTGACATTTCCGGCCGGGTTGTGCTATGCTGTGTGATACTCTATGACAAAATGAGGTTATCTACATGGATATGACTCTGGTAGTGATGGCGGCCGGTCTCGGCTCGCGTTATGGCGGCGTCAAGCAGATCGAGCGCCTCGGCCCCGACGGCGAGATCCTGATGGAGTACGCGATCTACGACGCGCTGCGCGCCGGGTTTGACCGCATCGTGCTCATCATCAAGCCGCAGATGCTGCAGGACGTGCGCGACCTCTTCGGCGACCGCATCGAGCAGCGCACCGGCATGCGCATCGACTACGCGTTCCAGACGCCGGACCGCTTCACCGCGGCGCGGCCGGAGCTGGCGCAGCGCAGCAAGCCGCTCGGCACCGTGCACGCCGTGCTGTGCGCGCGCGATGTGATCCGGACGCCCTTTGCCGTCATCAACGCCGACGATTTTTACGGCCGCGGCGCCATCGACGCCATTGCCGCCGCGCTGCCGGAGCTGCACGGCGCGCAGGACGCCGCCATGGTCGGCTACCGGCTGAAGAACACTGTGAGCCCCTTCGGCACCGTGACGCGCGGCGTGTGCGCGACGGAAAACGGTCTGCTGCGCAAGGTGCAGGAGACCTACAAGATCCAGCTGGGTGCCGACGGCACGATCCGCGACACGTCCGACGCGGGCGCGGGCGTCGTGCTCGATCCCGAGGCGATCGTGAGCATGAACCTGTGGGGCTATCACCCGGCGATGCTGGACGTGATGGCGCAGTATTTTGACGCCTTTGTGCGCGATCTCGCCCCCGGCGACGAGAAGCGCGAGTGTCTGCTGCCCGTGATGATGGACGCGCTCACGGCGCAGGGGCGCGTCAGCACGCGCGTGCTGCAGACGGACGAGCACTGGTTCGGCCTGACGTATCAGGACGACAAGCCCGGCGTTGTCGCGGCGCTGCACGACCTGCACGCCGACGGGACGTATCCCCCGGCGCTGTGGAAATAAATCTGCCGAAACTGCCAATCGCGGCGATCTGTCCGATCGCCGCGATTTCTTTACAAATTTCTAATAATTCTTTAAGTGTCTCCCGGTATGATGAAGTAACCAAAGTTTCAGGAGGCACCCGCGATGGAAGAGACGCTGCGCATCGCCGTGTTCGGCGACTCGCTGATGAAGGGCACGCTGCCGGACGCGCAGCTGCGGTATCATTTTCACACCGACCTGTTCGAGGCCCCGCTCGCCGGGCTGCACGCCGAGGTGACGAACAGGTCCGTCTTCGGCGCGACCTCGCGCAAGGGCGTCACGCTCGTGCAGCGCGATCTGGCCCGCGGCCACCGCTATGACTGGGCGCTCGTGGAATACGGCGGCAACGACTGCAACTACGACTGGCCCGACGTGGCCGCGCACCCGGAGCAGGATCACGACCCCGTGGTGCTGGTGGACGAATTCCGCGCGAACATGGCGGCCATCGTGCAGATGCTGCGCGAGGCCGGCATCCGTCCCATCTTCACGACCCTGCCGCCCATCGACGAGGTGAAGTACCTCGCCTGCATCGACCACAACGGCGCGAGCGCCGCGGGCGTGATGCAGTGGCTGGGCGACGTGCGGCGCATCTACCGCACGCAGGAGCGCTACTCCGGGCTCGTGCGCACCATCGCCGACGAGCTGGACGTGCCGTGCGTGGACCCGCGCGAGCGCTTTCTCGACAGGGGCGACCCCCGCGCGCTCAACGCGGATGACGGCATCCACCTGTCGGAGGCAGGGTACCGGCTGTTTTACGGCGCGCTCATCGAGCAGGTGCGTGCGATCGTCTGAACTGCATAGAAAAGGAGCGGACACCGCGATCGGTGTCCGCTCCTTTTCTGCTTATATGCGGCAGGCCGCCTGCGTGCGCGCGAGCAGGCGCGCGGCCGTCTGCGCGTCCGCCTGACCGGGCAGCAGCCGCCAGACCCAGTTGCCGGAGGCCGTGCCGGGCGTGTTCATGCGGCTCTCGGCGCCGAGACCGAGCACGTCCTGCATCTGCGCGATGAACAGCTCCGCGCGCGAACCCATGCCGGCGCGCAGCAGCGCCTCCGGCAGACGCGCGACGTCGTACACACCGAGGCAGCGCATAGCATAGTCGGCGTCCGCGCCGCCGAGCGCCGCCCAGGCGGCGGCGGGCGCGTTGTCGTGCGTGCCGACATAGCAGACGCTGTGCGCGCGCACGCGGTCTGGCCGGTGCTCGGACGTGCCGCTGGGGTCGAAGCCGAAGAGCAGCACGCGCATACCCGGGCAGCCGGAGCGCGCGACGAGGCGGCGCACATCGTCGTCGATCGTGCCGAGGTCCTCGGCGATGAGCTGCAGCTCGGGCGCTGCCGTGTGCAGCGCCTGCAGCAGCGCCGGGCCGGGGCCGGGCGCCCAGTGGCCGCCGCGGGCGGTCAGTTCGCCGCGCGGCACCACCCAGTAGCTCGAAATGGCGCGAAAATGGTCGATACGCACCACATCGTAGCGCTTTGCTGCGCCGCGGATGCGCTCCTTCCACCACCGGAAGCCGTCCGCGCGCATGGCATCCCAATCGTAGAGCGGGTTGCCCCAGAGCTGTCCGTCGGCGCTGAAATAGTCCGGCGGGACACCGGCGGCAGCGCTCGGCTGCCCGTCCGGGTCGAGACAGAACTGCGCCGGCTGCGCCCAGGCGTCCGCGCTGTCAGGCGCGACGTACATGGGCAGGTCGCCGATGATGCGCACACCGTGCGCGTGGGCATAGGCGCGCACCGCATCCCACTGGCGGGTGAACTCCGTCTGGAGGTAGGCGTGCAGGAGCACGCGGTCGTCGAGCCGCTCGAGCGCCTCCGCGCGCGCGGCAGCGTCCCGGTCGCGCAGGGGCTGCGGCCAGGCATACCACGGCGCGCCGCCCTGCTCTTCCTTCAGAGCCATGTACAGGCAGTAGTCGCGCAGCCACGGCTCGGCCGCGAGCGCGGCGCGCAGCGCGGGCACAACAGCGTCCCGTTCGCGCGCGAACGCCGCGGCCCAGAGCGCAGTCCTGCCCGCGTGCACGCGCGCGTAGTCCACGCGCATGAGATCACTGCCCCAGTCGATGGCGTGCACCTCGTCGAGCGTGAGCGCACCGCGCGCAACGAACGGCTCGGGCGAGAGCAGGTCGGTGCTGCCGGCAAACGTCGAGGCCGACAGGTACGGCGAGTACGCGCCGTCCGGCGGGTTGAGGGGCAGGATCTGCCAATAGCGCTGCCCGGCGGCAGCGAGAAAGTCAATAAAATCCCGGGCGGCTTTGCCCAGGTCGCCGATGCCGCACGGCCCCGGCAGGGCCGACACCGGCAGCAGGATACCGCTGGAACGGTCCATGCTCCGTCACTCCTTTTGATAGCTGCGGATGATCTCGCGGAACTTCGGATTGCGCGGCAGCAGGCGCATGAGCGGCAGGCCCAGCACGCCGAGCACGGCGATCTCGCCGAGCGCGACCTGGCCGCCGAAGACCCAGAACGATGCATTCAGGTGCGGGAACACGGCGTCCGTGAGCGACCACGTGAGCACCGCGCCGACCAGCACGAAATTGAACACGACCGGCATGAGCGCGGCGAGGATGCACCGCACCCACGACTGCGCGCCGCGGCCGCGGCCGAGCCACGCCGTGCACAGTGCGGCCAGCAGCGTTGCGAGCGAGCCGAAGACCACGTCAAAAATGCCCGCCGCGCTCAGCAGATTCGCGATCGCGCAGCCGGCGAACAGGCCCCACGCCGTGCAGGGGATGAAAAACGGCAAAATGCACAGCACCTCCGAGACCCGGCACTGGATCGCTCCGTAACTGATCGGCGCCAGAAGCATCGTCAGGGCTGCATAAGCCGCGCCCGTGACCGCCGCAGCGGCCAGTTTTCTCGTGGTGATGTGCATGATTCAATTCCTCCCATTTTTTTCGTTGCACACATTGTGCGCGCAGGGGTATGGGACCTGCGCATGATAAATTGTGACGGCGGTTATTCTACTCCACCGCCGCCGCGTTGTCAACCGGTTTGCTGTACAGACAGCCGCAATATTCCTGCCGGTAGAGGCCGTACTGCTTCGAGAGTTCAATGCTGCGCTTATAGCCCTCGCGCTTTTTGAAGTCCGACGGCAGCCAGCGTACGCCGTACTGCTGCGCCAGCTCCGCGCCGATGGCGTTGAGCCGCTGCGCGTCCTTGTGCGGCGAGACGGTGAGCGTCGTGCCGAAATAGTTGAATCCGTGCGCGCGCGCCTGCCGCGCCGTCTCCTCCAGGCGCAGGCGGAAGCACACCGTGCAGCGCGCACCGCCCTCCGGCTCGCGTTCGAGGCCGCGGACGGCGTCAATATAGCGCTGCCCGTCATAGTCGCACGCGAGCAGCTCCACCGGCTCCGGCGTCGGGAGCTGACGGATGAGCTCCTGCTGCCAGTAGAGGCGGCGGTCATACTCGCTGCGCGGCTGGATGTTCGGGTTATAATACAGCACGGTCACGCGAAAATACCGCGTGAGGTACTCAAGCACATAGCTGCTGCACGGGCCGCAGCAGCTCTGCAGCAGCAGGCGCGGTTTGCTCTCCGGCGGGAGAGATGCGAGCAGCGCGTCGAGCTGTTTTTGATAGTTTTCTTTCATAAGCGTCACCTGCCGGACAGTATAGCACACCCGCGCGCAGAATACCAGTGCGGGCCTTGACGCGGCGTGGCTTTTCCGATATGATATAGAGTAGGAAATTATGCGAAGGAGGCGCGTCCGTCATGGACCAGCGCATGAGCAAGGACAAATATTATCTCAACATCGCCGACGCGGTGCTCGACCGCTCGACCTGCCTGCGGCGCAAATACGGCGCGATCATCGTCAAGAACGACGAGATCCTCTCCACGGGCTACAACGGCGCGCCGCGCGGGCGCGTCAACTGCTCCGAGCTCGGCTACTGCAACCGTGAGCAGCTCAACATCCCCAGCGGCCAGCGCTATGAGCTGTGCCGCAGCGTGCACGCCGAGGCCAACGCCATCATCTCCGCCGCCCGGCGCGACATGATCGGCGGCACGCTCTACCTCGTCGGGCGCGACGCCGCCACCGGCGCGCTTCTGCACGACACGACCTCGTGCGCCATGTGCCGCCGCATGATCATCAACTCCGGCATCACGCGCGTCGTCAACCGCATCGGCGACGACGGCATCGAGATCATCGACGTGCAAAACTGGATCGTCAACGACGAGTCCATCCAGCCGAAGGCCGCGGCCGAATGAGCGCGGTTTTGCTTTACAAGCGCGGTATTTTTGATTATAATAAGTAAGTTAGACTGAAAAAAGGCAGGATTCAACGTATGGCATCCATTGCATTTGAAGAGTATAAAAACAAGCTCAACAACCTCCGCCCGGCGCTGGACGATCTGGGCGGCGCGCTGCATCTCGACGAGGCGCGCAACGAGGTCGAAAAGCTCGAGGAGGAGAGCGCGCAGGACGGTTTCTGGAACGACACCGAAAACAGCCAGCGCGTGCAAAAGCGCATCAAGACGCTCAAGCACAAGCTCGAGCGCTATGAAAAGCTCTCCGGCGCGTGGGAGGACATGCTGACCATGTGCGAGATGGCCGTCGAGGAGGACGACGACTCGATGCTGCCCGACCTCGAGAGCGAATTTCACACCTTCGAGGAGACGCTCGAATCCATGCGGCTCGAGACGCTGCTGACCGGCGAGTATGACGCGAACAACGCCATCCTTACCTTCCACGCCGGCGCGGGCGGCACCGAGGCGCAGGACTGGACGAGCATGCTCTACCGCATGTACAACATGTGGGCCGAGCGCCACGGCTACACCGTCAAGCTCATGGACTATCTCGACGGCGACGAGGCCGGCATCAAGTCGGCCACCATCATGATCGAGGGCGAGAACGCCTATGGCTTCCTCAAGAGCGAGCACGGCATCCACCGCCTCGTGCGCATCAGCCCGTTTGACGCCTCCGGCCGCCGGCACACGTCGTTCGCCGCCGTGGAGGTCATGCCCGAGATCACTGAGGACAGCGAGATCGAGCTGCGCGACGACGAGATCAAAATGGACGTGTACCGCTCCTCCGGCGCGGGCGGCCAGAAGGTCAACAAGACCTCCTCCGCCGTGCGTCTGACGCATATTCCGACCGGCATCGTCGTATCCAGCCAGGTCGAGCGCAGCCACTTCCAGAACCTCGAAAACTGCAAGAACATGCTCCGCGCGCGCCTGGCCGAGATCAAGGAGCGCGAGCACCTCGAGAAGATCTCCGACATCAAGGGCGTCCAGCTCAAGATCGAGTGGGGCAGTCAGATCCGCTCCTACGTGTTCATGCCGTACACGCTGGCCAAGGACCACCGCACCGGCTATGAAAACGGCAACATCCAGGCCGTCATGGACGGTGACATCGACGGCTTCATCAACGCCTACCTGAGCATGAACGCCGACAAGGAGAGCAAATAACAATAGACGCAAAGCGCCGCAGCCTGCCCGGCTGCGGCGCTGTTTTTTACCCTATCGCGTTGGAATCAGGCGGATGATCTGCTGGTCGTCCGCGCACTGGTAGCCGGACGAGGGCACGTAGCTGCCGAGCGCACGGTAGACGTCCCAGAGCCGGTCGCGGTCAAAGAGCAGGGAGCGCATGCCGGCGTAGACCTCCGGTGTCTCGCAGCGAAACTCCAGCACGGCGCGCCCGTCGTCCCACTGGCTGCGCACGGCGGCCGCAGCCGCGGCGACGGAGGCCTCCACCGCCGTGTAGCCATTGCGGACGTAGTAATTATCGGCGTTGGCGCGGCTGTCCGGCCAGAGGGTGGGGTCCTCGGCCGTGTGGCGCACGGCCATGCGCTCGGCCGTGAGGGCGAACCACGTGTGGCTGAGATAATCCGGCAGCGCCGTCTCGCTCTCATCGTCCTGCAGGTCCCAGGTGGGGTCGAAGTAATAGACCGCGCCGTCGAGCTCCGCCGCGACCCAGGCGTGGCTGTCTGCCGTGCCGTCGGCGGACAGGGACGTACCCGTGACGACGCGCGCCGGGATGCCGCCGCGCTCGAGCAGGTAGACGTAGGCATCGGCGATGCCGCCGCAGACGGCCTCCCCCTCGCAGACGGCGGCGTAGGCCGTCTGGTCATACGTCTCGCGCGGGACGTAGCGCACGTGCTCCAGCAGCCAGTCGTAGAGATACAGCGCGCGGGGATAGTCCTCCGCCGGGGCGGCGGCGAGCAGGCCGTCCGCCGTCCGGGCAAGCTCCTCGCGGCGCGCCGGGCCGTCGTCTGGATAGACCCAGTCGAACGTGACGGTGATGTGCGCGTTCAGCCCGCCGTGGACCGTGTACCGGTAGGAGCGCACCCAGAGCTCCGGGTCGTCGAGCAGCTCGGCCATGCAGGCCTCGAGCGTGCCGGCGTCGCAGTCGTAGACCGCGGCGTCCGTCTGGCCGCGCATCGCCGCGTGCAGCACGGCAGCCACGCGCGGATTGGCGGTGCAGTTCGGCGCAGTGTCCGGCAGGACGGATGACTCCATCTGGATCTGCACGGTAGGCACCGGCGTGAGCAGTGCCTGCACACGCGGGTAAAACAGCACGCCCGCCAGAACGAGAATGAGCACCAGCAGACTCAGGGCGCAGCCAAAACTGCGGCGGCGCGGCGGAGGCGGCGGAGACTGTGCTGCGCGCAGCCATTGCGCGTCGATGTGATCGTTATCGGACATAAGGTCTCCTCTCACGTGGATCGTTGAAAGATTGTCAGCATTTTTCTGCCGCGAACGGTGGAAATCGCAAAAAGTTTCTGCTATAATGCTTCCCATTCACGTTATGTACTAGCAAAGGAGTTTTTCATCATGATCGAAGTCACGTTCCGGATCGAAAGTCTGGATTATACCGACAAGCTGGATTCCCAGCTCCCGCTCGTGCTTGAGGCGCTGAGCCAGAGCGGCAATATCAACCCCGTGCTCAAGCTCGCCTGCAACACGCCCGAGGCCTCGTCGCGCATCGTCAAGGGCATCCTGCGCACCATGTCGCAGGACCAGAAGCAGCGTCTGGCCACGAAGATCGTCAACGCCAACCGCGAGAAGCTCATGCAAAAGCTCAATGAGTACGCCGCCGGCAAGGGCATCGACGTGCACATCTGCGACTGCGCCGCCACGTTCCGCTGAAGCGAAAACCGAATCATGCCGCCCGAAAGGGCGGCGTTTTGCTGTCTGTGCCCGGATAGATCCGCGCACAGGCAGCAATCAGATTGCATTCGAGGCGGGCCCTTCGCCCCCTCGAGCGCCCCCGCTGCTCTGTCATCCTGCCCGGAATCGCATCATCTCAGCAAAACGCACGCCGCCCAATCACGGGCGGCGTTTTCATTTGCCGCGGCTTTATTTTACCATCCCGCGCGTGTACAAGTCTACCGCTTTTTGTCTGCGCATAGGCTGTGCTATCCGAAAAAAGGAGGCACGGCCATGATCCTCGCGCTCGCAGGCAACCCCAACTGCGGCAAAACGACGCTTTTCAACGCTCTCACGGGGGCTAACGCGCGCACGGGCAACTTCCCGGGCGTGACCGTCACGCGCAGTGAGGGCGTGTGCCGCGCGCGCCCGGAGATCACGCTCGTGGACCTGCCGGGCGTGTACGCGCTGCGGCCGTACTCGGACGAGGAGCGCGTCACGCGCAGCTATCTGCTCGGCGGCGCGGCGGATGCGGTCATCAGCATCGCGGACGCGACATGCCCGGCGCGCAGCCTGTACCTGACGCTGCAGCTGCTGGAGCTGGGCGTGCCGGTCGTACTGGCGCTGAACGTGATGGACGCGCTGCGCGCAGGCGGCGGATCGGTGGACACGGCGGGACTGGCGCGGGCGCTGGGCATCCCGGTCGTGCCGGTGAGCGCGGCGCTGGGCGAGGGGCTCGACGCACTGCTGGACGCGGCCGCACAGGCAGCGCATGGCCCGCCGCCCGACCCGTGGCGCGCGCTGGCGCCAGGGCCGGTGCAGACCTGCGTGCGGACACTGGCGCGGCTGCTCGCCCCGGCGGCACACACGGCGGGGCTGCCGCCGGTGTTCGCGGCGGCGCAGTGGCTCGACGACGGCGGCACCCTGCGCGCACCGGCGGCGGCCGAACAGGCGGCGGCGCGCATGGTGCGCGAGAGCGGCATCCCCCGCGACGAGGCGCTGCCCACGGCGCGCTTTGCGCAGGTGGACAGGCTCGCGCGGTTTTTCATCCTGCCGCAGGCGCTGCCGGGCAGCCGCCGCAGCGCGCGCATCGACCGCGTGCTCACGGGGCGGTACACGGCCTACCCCGCGATGGCGGGACTGCTCGGCGGTGTGTTTTACCTGACGTTTCATATCATCGGCCCGTGCCTGAGCCGCCTGCTCGCGCGCGGCATCGCCTGGCTCGCGGACGCGGCCGACGGCGCGCTCACGGCGCTGGACGCAGGGCCGCTGCTGCATGGGCTGGTGCGCGAGGGCGTGTTTGCGGGCGTGGGGAGCGTGGCAGCGTTTCTGCCGGTGATCCTGGCGCTGTTTTTCTTCCTCTCCCTGCTCGAGGACACGGGCTATCTCGCGCGCGTGGCCTTCGTAATGGACCGGCCGCTGCGGCGGCTGGGGCTGAGCGGGCAGAGCGCCATGCCGCTGCTGCTGGGCTTTGGGTGCAGCGTGCCGGGGGTGCTGGCCGCGCGCACGCTGCCCACGCGGCGCGACCGGGCGCTGACGATCGTGCTCACGCCGTGCATGAGCTGCAGCGCGAAGGCGCCGGTGTACGCCGCCTTTGCGGCCGCGTTCTTCCCGGGGCGGAGCGCCGTGGTGTTTCTGGCGCTGTACGCGCTCGGCATCGGGACGGCCGCCGGAGCGGCCCCACTCCTCGGCCGAACGGTCCTGCGCGGGGAGGCGGCGTCCTTCGTTATGGAGCTGCCGGACTACCGCTGGCCGGACGCGCGCAGCGTGCTGCGGCGGATGTGGGTGCGCACAAAGGAATTTCTCGCGCGGGCGTTCACGGTCATCCTCGCGGCGAGCGTGGGCGTGTGGGTGCTGCGGACGTTCACGCCCACGTGGCGCGTGGCGGCCAGTGCCGGGGAGAGTCTGCTGGCCGTGGCGGGACAGGCGCTCGCGCCGGTGTTCGCGCCGCTGGGCTTCGGCGACTGGCGCGCCGCGACCGCGCTCATGACCGGGCTGCTGGCCAAGGAGACGGTGCTGTCCACGCTCGGCGTGCTGCTCGGCGGCGACCTGACGGCGGCGCTGCCGGGCGTGTTCTCCCCCGCCGCTGCCGCGAGCTTTCTGGTGTTCACGGCGCTGTACGCGCCGTGCGTGGCGGCGCAGGCGGCCATGCGGCAGGAGCTCGGCAGCCGGCTCGGCACGCTGGCCGCAGCCATTGGCTCATGCGCGGCCGCATGGTGTGCGGCGGCAGTTGTCTACCACATTGCTGTCCTGCTATGAAAAAACAGCAGGCTTCCGGTTTGGGAAGTCTGCTGTTTTTGCCGTTTTTGACCCGCCTCAACCGTGGACGAGCACGCCAAGGTCGGGGTTGTTCGTGCCGGGATATTCGACCGTGGCCTTGCCGGCGCGCAGGGCGGCCGCCGCGCTCTCGCGCAGACCGAGCCCATGCAGATACGCCCAGACGAGCGCCGCCATGACCGCGTCGCCCCCGCCGGTCGTGTTGACCATACAGGTGGGCAGGCACGGCAGGTGCACCAGCTCGCCGCACGTGCCGGCGAGGATGCCGTCGCTCCCCATGCTGAGAAACACCCGCTGCACGCCCTGCGCCAGCAGCGCCGCCACGATGCCCTCGGGCGTGGACTCACCCGTGAGGTTCTGCCCCTCGGTGAGGTTGGGCTTGAACGTGTGCAGCGCGCCGAGTGATGCGCGCATCCGCTCCGCCTTTGTGACGGAGACGGGGTCGGCAAAGAGCGGGGCGCTGCAGTGCGCACCGAGCCAGGTAATGGTCTCGGCCGTCAGGTTGCCGTCGAGCACGACAGCGGCCGCGCCGTCGAGCACGTCAAGGTGGCGCTGCAGATAGTCGGGCGTGATGGCGGCGGAGATGTCCGTATCGCACAGGCCGAGCTGCATCTCGCCGCGCTCGTCCGTGATGTACAGGTACGTCGATGTGCGCCCGCCGGGCACGTCGAGCGCGCAGCTGAGGTCCATGCCGAGCTCCACGCAGTCGTTGCGCAGGAGCTGGGCGTGCGAGTCGCCGCCGAAGGCGGTGAGAAACTTGACCTCCACGCCGAGCAGGCGCAGGTCATGCGCAATGTTGCGCCCGACGCCGCCGGGCGTGAGCGTGACGGCACCGGGATTGGAGTCGCGGAAGATGAGCTTCTTTTCCGGGCAGCCGCAAATGTCGAGATTCACGGCGCCGACGACGCAGACATAAGCACTCATGCGTGCACCTCCCAGATGCGCTCGGCGTATTCGCGCACGGCGCGGTCGGCGGCGAAGATGCCGCTGCGGGCAATGTTGACGAGCGACAGGCGCGCGCGCACGGCGGGGTCGGCGATCGTCGTATACAGCCGCTCGTGCGTGGCGGCATAGTCGTCAAAGTCGGCGAGGAGCAGGTACGGGTCGCCGCCGTAGAGCAGGCTGCTGACGAGGTCGGCATAGCTCTCGCCGTCGGCATAGCCGCGGCTCATGCGCTCAAGCACGCGGCCCAGCCACGGGCTGCGGCGGACATACGCCTGCGGGTCGTAGCCCGCGGCGCGCAGGGCCTCAGCCTCGTCGGCGTGCAGGCCGAAGAGGAACATGTTGTCCGCGCCGAGCTGCTCGAACATCTCGACGTTTGCGCCGTCGAGCGTGCCGATCGTGACGGCGCCGTTCATCATGAGCTTCATGTTGCCGGTGCCGCTGGCCTCCTTGCCGGCGGTCGAGATCTGCTCGGACACCTGCGCGGCGGGCATGAGCATCTCGGCGGCGGAGACGCGGTAGTTCGGCAGGAAGTACACCTGCAGCCTGCCGCGGCAGACGGGGTCGGCATTCACATCGGCCGCGAGTGAGCACAGCAGCTGGATGATGCGCTTGGCCACAGCGTAGCCGGGCGCGGCCTTGGCCGCAAAGAGGAACGTGCGCGGCTGGAAGGGCCGGTCCGGGTCGTCGTGCAGCAGGAGCTGCAGCTGCGTGATGCGCATGGCGCACAGAAGCTGGCGCTTATATTCGTGCAGGCGCTTGACCTGCACGTCAAGGATCGCGTCGCTGTTGAGCGAAAAGCCGTCGGTGCGGAACACCCACGCGGCCAGCCGCTGCTTGTTGAGCGCCTTGATCTCCTCGAGCCGGGCAAGCACGGCGGGGTCGTCCGCCGCGCGCTCCAGGCCCGCGAGCTCCTCGGGGTGCAGGAGATAGCGGTCGCTACCGAGCACGTCGCACACGAGCGCGTGCAGGCCGGGGTTGCACTGGGCAAGCCACCGGCGGTGGTCGATGCCGTTGGTGACATAGGTGAAGCGGCCGGGGTCGAGCGCGCAGACGTCGCGGAAGAGGTCGCGGCGCAGGATCTCCCCGTGCAGGGCGGAGACGCCGTTGATGGTCCTGCACGCGGCAAGGCAGAGGTTTGCCATATGCACGCTGCCGTCGGCAATGATGAGGTTGCGCCCCACGCGCGCATCGTCGCCGAAGCGGGCGCGCAGGTCGTCGCACCAGCGGCGGTTGATCTCGCAGATGATCTCCCACACGCGCGGCAGCTGGCTCTGGATGAGGCCCTGCGGCCAGGTCTCGAGCGCCTCGGACATGACGGTGTGGTTCGTATAGTTGACGCAGGCGGTAACGATGGCCCATGCCTCGTCCCAGCCGAGGCCGTCGTCATCGAGCAGCAGGCGCATGAGCTCGGGGATGATGAGCGTCGGGTGCGTGTCGTTGATCTGGATGACGTGGTGCTCGGCAAAGTTGCGCACCGTGCCGTAGCGCGCGCGATGGGCGCGCAGGATGCTCTGCGCCGTCGCGGAGACGAAGAAATACTGCTGACGGATGCGCAGGGTCTTGCCCTCGATGTGGTCGTCCGCCGGGTAGAGCACCTTCGTGATGACCTCGGCCATCGTGCGCTGCTCGAGACTCTGGACATAGCTGCCGGCGGCGAAGAGATACATGTCGAGGTCGTTCGGGCTGTGCGCCTCCCAGAGGCGGAGGGTGTTGACGCGCCCGTCGCCATACGGGGCGATGAGCATGTCGCGCGGCACGGCCAGCACGCTCTCATAGCCGCGCAGCTCGCCGTGGTAATGGCCGTAGGCGTCCCAGTGCGGCTCGACGCGGCCGCCGAAGCGCACCTCGACCGTGTCCTCATGGCACGGCACGAGCCAGCTCGAGGCGGCCGTGCGCCAGTTGTCCGCGACCTCGGTCTGGCGGCCGTCGACGATGCGCTGGCGGAAGATGCCCAGCTCGTAGCACAGCGAATAGCCCGTGGCGGGGATGCCCTCGGTGGCGAGGCTGTCCATATAGCACGCGGCGAGGCGGCCGAGACCGCCGTTGCCAAGGCCGGCGTCCGGCTCGGTCTCAAAGATGTCGGCCGCGCTGCGGCCGAGGTCCTCGAGCGCGCCGGTGAGCGCGTCGCCGATGCCGAGGTTGAACGCGTCCTTCATCAGGGAGCGTCCCATGAGAAACTCCATCGACAGGTAGTGCACCTCGCGCTCGGGCGCGGTGCGGCTGTCGAACGTGTGCAGACGCGAGAGGATCTCGCGGATGACGATGGCTGCGGCCTGAAAGACCTGCTCGTCGGTCGCGTCCCCGGCTGTGACGCCGAAGTGCGCACAGAGCTTGTCGGCAATGGCGCTGCGCAGCTCATCGCGGGAAATCTGATTGGTCATTGGCATAAAATTCGATTCTTCCTTTACTCCTTTACTGGGTCCGGCGGGTCAGAGCTCGCTGCCCTTGGGGATCACGATCGGCAGGGCCTCGCAGCCGGTGAGCGTGACGGCCGGGCCGATGCGGACGTTTTTGTCCGCGATCACGTACTGCAAAATGGCGTCCGCCGCGATGCAGGTGTCCTGCATGACGATGCAGCGGCTCAGGTGCGCCCCGCGCGCGACGCGCACGCCGCGGAACAGGATGCAGTCCGTGACCGTGCCCTCGATGAAGCAGCCGTCGGCCACGAGGCAGTTTTCCACGTGCGCGTGCTCGCCGTAGTACGTGCTCACGTCCGCGCGCTCTTTCGTGCGCACCGGGCGGTCGGCCGGGAAGAGCGAGGCGCGCGCCAACGGTTCCAGCATATCCATGCTGGCGGCAAAATAGTCCGCGACCGTGTCCACGCGCACGGCGTAGCCCCGGTGCAGGAACACATCCATCGTGCCGCCGCGGCCGAGATATTCGAACAGCCCGTCGCGGTGGAAATGGAAGCGGTTTTCCTGCGCGCAGAAATCGAGGATGCCGAGCAGGACGTCCTTATTGACGATGTAGATCTCCATCGAGGCGACGCCCGCGCCGGCCGCCGCGCTCGTGATGAGCTTCGTGACGCGGCCGCGCTCATCCGTGAGGTAGCGGTGGTGCTCCCCGGTGACGGCGTCGTCGCGGCAGACGGCCGTGATGCCGCAGCCGGAGGCGTTGTGCTGCGCGATGGCGGCGGCGAGGTCGAGATTGCAGACGATATCCGCCGGCATGAGCACGACCTCCGGCTCCGGAATATTGCGCACATAGGAGATGACCGCGTTGAGCGCCTCGGCCGTGCCGGTATAGTCGCCGCGCGTGTTCACGCCGAACGGCGGCAGCAGGTGCAGCCCGCCGCTGCGGCGCGACAGGTCCCACGCCTTGCCGCTGCCGAGGTGGTCGAGCAGGGACTGATAGTCCCGCTGCATGATGACGCCGACGCTGTGCACGCCCGCGTTCGAGAGCGACGAGAGCGCAAAGTCGATCAGCCGGTAGCGCCCGCAGAACGGCAGCGATGCGTTCGTGCGGTAGCGCGTCAGGTCCCCGAGCCGCGGGGAGCTGTGATATGCGTAAACAATGCCGTGTACTTCGCTCATGCGTGCACCTCCGCTCCGTCATAGATCATGGCCCCGGCCGGGACCGTGCCCCCGGCGGGCACCGACACATCCGGGCCAACCGTGGCGACGCCCCAGCCGTCCGTCCCGTCGGGCTGCGCGCCGATGTGCGCGCCCGCGCCCACGACCGTGCCCTCGCCGACGATGGCATACTCCACCACGGCGCCCGGCTCCACGACGACGCCGGGGTGCAGAATGCTGTAGAGCACGCGCGCGCCCGCGCCCACGGTGACGGAGCTCGAGAGCACGGAGTTTTCCACATGGCCCTCGATCGTGCAGCCCTCGGTGATGATCGAGTGCACGACCTCCGCCTGCCGGCCGATGCTGTGCGGCGGGCGGATGGGGCTCTTGGCGCGGATGGGCCACTTCGGGTCATAGAGATTGATGAGCGTGGGCGAAAGCATGTCCATGTTCGCGTCCCAGAGGCTGACGATGGTGCCGACGTCGCGCCAGTAGCCCTCGAACCGGTACGGCAGCAGCTTTTCCCCGGCGGCGAGCATCTTGGGGATGATGTTCTTGCCGAAGTCCTTATCGGAGTCCGGGTCCGCCTCGTCCTCGATGAGATAGCGGCGCAGCGCCTTCCAGTCGAAGATGTAGATGCCCATACTCGCAAGGTCGCTTTTCGGGTGGGCGGGCTTTTCCTCAAACTCGTTGATAAAGCCGTCGGGCCCGACGTTCATGATGCCGAAGCGCGAGGCCTCCTCCATCGACACCTGGATGACCGAGATCGTGCAGGCCGCACCGGCCTGCTCGTGCGCGCGGAGCATCTTGTCATAGTCCATTTTATACACATGGTCGCCCGAGAGGATGAGCACGCAGTCGGGGTCATACATCTCGATGAAATCCATGTTCTGATAGATGGCGTTGGCCGTGCCGGAAAACCACGACCCGCGCTCCCCCGCGCTCTGATACGGGGGCAGGATGTACACGCCGCCGTCGACGCTGTCCAGATCCCACGCCTGACCGCTGCCGATGTAGCGGTTGAGCAGCAGGGGCTGGTACTGCGTGAGCACGCCGACGGTGTCAATGCCGGAGTTGGCGCAGTTGGACAGCGGGAAGTCGATGATGCGGTACTTGCCGCCGAACGGGATGCTGGGCTTGGCGACCTTCGCCGTGAGGGCATACAGCCGCGAGCCCTGCCCGCCCGCGAGCAGCATGGCGATACAGTGTTTTTTCAAGGGATGCGCTCCTCCTTTTCTCCAGTTGCGAATAGATCAGGGGCCTCCCGCGGCCCGACCGGTTTCGCGCGCGGCCCGGCGGCGATGGCCCCACGGTCGGCTGCGGCGGTTCCGGTGGACGTGGGAAACCCCTGACAGGTGTTCAATTAAAGCGGCTCATGGCGCGGTCCGCTCCGTCGCGGATATAGACCGCGCAGGCCTCGGCCGCACGCGCGGCCGCATCGTCCATGGCGGTCTTGTCCGCGCCGCGGAACGTGCCGAGCACCCAGTCGGGCATGTCATAGTCCGGGTGCGGGGGCGCGCCGACGCCGATGCGGATGCGGGGAAAGGCGTCCGTGCCGAGGCAGGCGATGATGCTCTTGAGCCCGTTGTGCCCGCCGGCCGAGCCTTTCGTGCGGATGCGCAGGCGGCCCGGCTGCAGGTGGATCTCGTCCGACACGACCAGGATATGCTCCGGCGGCACCTTATAAAACTTTGCCGCCGGCGCCACGGCCTCGCCGGAGTTGTTCATATACGTCTGCGGCTTCATGAGCAGGACCTTCTGCCCGCCGAGCTCCGCCTGCGCCGTGAGCGCGTGAAAGCGCAGCCGGTCGATGCGCACGCCGCAGTCCTTTTCCACGACGTCCGCCGTGAGAAAGCCCGCGTTGTGCCGCGTGTTCTGATACTTCAGCCCCGGGTTGCCGAGAAACACGACCAGCCACTGCACGCCGCCGTGATCGGAAAAAACATCACTCAAACAGCGAGGAGATGCTCATTTCCTCATAGATGCGGTTGATGGCCTCGGCGAACATCGGCGCGACGGGCAGATACTGGATCTTGTCGCAGGCCGGCTTGTTCTTCGGATACGGAATGGTATCGAGCAGGAGCAGCTCGTCGATGACGCTGTCGTTGATGCGGTCGATGGCCGGGCCGGAGAGCACGCCGTGGGACGCGCAGGCATACACTTCCTTCGCGCCGCCGACCTCGACGATGGCCTTGGCCGCGCCGCACAGGCTGCCGGCCGTGTCGACCATGTCGTCGAGCAGCAGGCAGGTCTTGCCCTCGACATTGCCAATGATGTTCATGACCTCGGAGCAGTTGGCCTTCTCGCGGCGCTTATCCACGATGGCGAGACCGAGGCCCATCTTCATGGCGAACGAGCGCGCGCGCGCCACGCTGCCGACGTCCGGCGAGACGACGACCATGTCCTCGCGGCCGTAGCCGAAGCGGCGCAGGTAGTGTGTGGCGAACAGCGGCGCACCGTAGAGGTTGTCCACCGGAATGTCAAAGAAGCCCTGGATCTGCGCGGCGTGCAGGTCCATGGTCAGCACACGGTCGGCCCCGGCGACGGTGAGCAGGTTCGCCACGAGCTTGGCCGAGATCGGATCGCGGGCCTTGGCCTTGCGGTCCTGCCGGGCGTAGCCGAAGTACGGGATGACGGCGGTGATGCGGCCGGCGGAGGCGCGCTTCATCGCGTCGATCATGACCAGCAGCTCCATGAGGCTGTCATTGACCGGCTTGCAGGTGCTCTGCACGATGAACACATCCACGCCGCGGACGGGCTCGTTGATGGAGATGGAGCACTCGCCGTCGGCAAACGCCGTGACCGTGCTCTTGCCCAGGGAGATGCCGAGGTTCTTGCAGATCATGTCCGCCAGGTCGGGGTTGGACGAGCCGGTGAACACCTTGATCTCTTTGCCGTGTGGAATCATATCGTAACTTCCTCTCTTTTTGAAAATTTCCGCGTCCTGCGCACAGGCGCAGAAACCCAAGTTTTCATACAAAATCATTATAACAACATTTTTGCCGCTTGCAAAGAGAAACCGGTGCTCTGCGGCAAGAAAATTTTTTGCGCCCCGCGTCGATGTTTGTGCAATCTGCCGCGGCGAATCGGCGCTTTGCATTTGGCGCGGGGTGTGTTATAATGGCGGCAAAGAAAACCAAGGGGCGCCCCGAGCCCCGGGAAAGGAAACATATGAGTAATTTTAACGATCTGTACGACCACGTCGCCGCCGACCGCTCGCGCGCCATGCAGCTGCTCGGCATTCAGGACATCCGCCGCAAGGCCGTGGCGGAGCTGCTGGCCGCCGGCGCCTACACGGAGCCGGACAACATTGAGGACATGACCGACGCCGAGCGCGAGCAGCACAAGGCCGAGGCCGCCTATGCTCTCGGCCGCCCGCACATTCTCGAGACGGCAAAAATGCCCGTGCAGGACGGCGACGAGACCTACGCCATCGCCGTGACCGCCACGAGCGAGACGCCCAACTGCATCGCCCTGTGCGTGCAGACGAAGCTCGAGGAACTCTACGCCTCCGGCATCGTCGACCGCAGTGCCAACCACCGCCCGCGCCTGTTCGTCGTGGCCGCCAACGACCGCCCCGACGAGGACGTGCAGGGCCTGCGCACCGCGCTGGACATGCTGCGCGTGGCCTATCCCGATTTCCACATCGAGCTCAGCGAGCGCACGCCCGAGCAGGCCATGCGTGCCGCGCTGGCCGAGGAGCTGCGCGACGCGCTCGACGCGTGCAAGATCAACGCCTCGAAGGAAAACTTCCAGCGCCTGGCCGCGACCATGATCGCGGCGCCGCTGTTCTTCCCCGCCCAGCGGCCCGAGGGCGAAGCTGCCCCGGCCGACGGTCAGCAGCACCTGCAGTTCGGCAAGGTGCGCACCGACGACGGGCGCACGTTCTTCTGCGCCTTCACCGACCGCGCGCGCCTGCTGCAGTGGCGCAACATGGGCAGCGTCGAGCTCGGCGTGAAGGACTACGCCCCGCTCGTGCTCTCCTCGAACGACACCGGCATCATCATCGACCCCGGCGTCGGCAGCGGCCTTGCGCTCACGCGCGAGATGCTCCAGACGCTCAAGGCCCAGCTCGAGTTCTTTGAGCAGATGCGCAATACCGCGGCCGAGATGGGCGTGGACTTTGACGCCGACGCCGTGGCCGAGGCCGCCCGGAACATCACCGCGACCGATGACGAGCCTGAGGGCCGCAACCGCAAGGAGCGCCGCTGGTTCGGCAAGAAGAAAAAGTAAACCGCAGGATTCAGAGAGGGAGTCGGAATATGAGAAAAACGAAGATCGTCTGCACCATCGGCCCCGCGTGCGACAGCGAGGAGACGCTGCGCGCCATGATGCTCGCGGGCATGAACGTCGCGCGCCTGAACTTTTCCCACGGTACGCACGCCGAGCACCAGGTGCGCATCGACCGCATCAAGAAGCTGCGCGCGGAGCTCGACCTGCCCATCGCCATCATGCTCGACACGAAGGGCCCCGAGTACCGCATCGGCACGTTTGAAAACGGGAAGATCGAGCTGCACAGCGGCGACACGTTCACGTTCACGACCGAGGCCGTGACCGGCAATGCCGAACGCGTGTCCGTGAGCTATGCCGGGCTCGCGCAGGATCTTGAGCCGGGCGACACCGTGCTCGTCAACGACGGGCTCATCGCGCTGACCGTCACCGCCACGACCGGCACGGACGTCGTCTGCCGCGTCACCGCCGGCGGCGTGCTCTCGGACCGTAAGAGCATGAGCTTCCCGAACAAGGTGCTCAAGCAGACGTTTCTGAGCGAGCAGGACAAGCGCGACCTGCTCTTCGGCATCGAAAACGACGTGGACTTCGTGGCCGCATCCTTCGTGTCGCGCAGGCAGGATCTGGTCGATCTCAACGGCTTCCTGCGCGCCAACGGCGGCGGGGACATCTCCGTCATCGCCAAGATCGAGAATCAGCCCGGCATCGACAACATCGAGGACATCTTCACCGAGTGCACCGGCATCATGATCGCCCGCGGCGACATGGGCGTCGAGGTGCCGTATGAGGAGCTGCCGAGCATCCAGAAGGAGCTCATCGGCAAGTGCCGCCTGCTTGGCAAGCGCGTCATCACCGCGACCGAGATGCTCGAGAGCATGACGCACAACATCCGCCCCACCCGCGCCGAGATCGCCGACGTGGCCAACGCCGTCTATGACGGCACGAGCGCCATCATGCTCTCCGGCGAAACGGCCGCGGGCGAGCACCCCGTCGAGGCGCTGAGCGCCATGGCCCGCATCGCCGAATACACCGAGGCGCACATCAACTACGCCAAGCGCTTCCCCAAGACGCAGTTTGAGATCCACGACACGCTCGACGCCATCAGCCACGCCACGTGCGGCATGGCCATCGACATCGGCGCGAAGGTCATCACCGTCTGCTCCATCACGGGGCGCACCGCGCGGCTGATCTCGCGCTTCCGCGGCCCGACGGACATCATCGGCCTGACCACGAACGAGCGCGCCTACCGCAAGCTTGCCCTCTCGTGGGGCATCACGCCCGTTATGAGCGAGGTGTACGAGAGCACCGACGTGCTGTTTTACCACGCGCTGCAGGTCAGCCGGAAGGTGATGCAGCTCGAAAAGGGCGACAAGGTCATCATCACCGGCGGCATCATCAACGGCCGCAGCGGCAATACGAACACCATCAAGGTCGAGTACGCATAAGGCCGCGGGTGCGCTTCTGGCGCACGGCCGCACGCGCACAGACGCCCCGGCAAGCCCCGGCGCAAACGTCTGCACACAACAGGCGCGAAAAAACGGGCACGGGCAGCACAGAGCCGGACGCGCCAAAGTCAAACGGACAACGCGCAGCGCAGATCCGGGCGGACGGTGCGCGGCCAAATCACGCAGGAATCGGTCTGCGCAGCGGAAATCTCCCTGCACATGGTGTGCACGAAGCGGCATTCCGTGTGCCGCGCCAGACGGACGGCATCCGGCGCGCCGCGGTCAAGCGTCCCCCGAAAGCCCTCCAGAAACGCATATATCTCCCCTGCCCCGCGCGAGAAATTCGCGCCGGGCAGGGGTTTGTTCTATTTGTTTACATAATCTAATTTACATAACGAACTTTATAAATGTAAATATTCCGAATTTGCACGGTTTTTTCGCGCTTTTGGTTGTCATAATACACTTTCCATAACTGTAAATCGAGCGGCAAGTCACGCGATGCGTCGTATTTACATAATTCAGTTTACATAAATGCTGCATCTTCACATGATTTTTCTTGATTATTCAAATATTTTTCAGCAATTAAGTTTTCATAATGCAGTTACCATAACGGATATTTCTACTTTCATGTTCGGTTTACATAACAACATACACAGAGCAAAGCCCGGGGCGCTCCCGATGGGAGCGCCCCGGGCTTTGCTGCTGTTTCAGGCCCTGCACACCGGCCGCACGTATTTGAAAAACCGCGCACAGTCGTGGTAGAAGTAAAACACCCTGCCCGGCGTCAGGTCGAGCTGCCAGCCACTGGCGGCGTAGTCGAAGTCGCGCATGACCTGCTCGATCTTCGCTTCCACGGCGGCATTCTGCGTCTCAAAATCAAACGGCCCGTGCTCGAACACGAGGTACTCCCCGGCGGGCACGTCCATGAGCTGCATCTGCGCCGGCAGGCGCACGCCGTAGGCCTCCGCAAGCGGGATGCCCCAGCTGCAGATGCGCCCCGTCGGCTCGTTGATCCAGGCCATGAGCTGGCCGCTGCCCGCGTCCTCATTTTCACCGCCCGCATCGTCGAGCTTGCCGGGAATGCTCGCGAGCAGGCCGCAGATGGTCTCGCAGTCCTGCCCGGGGATCGCGCTCTGCCGCTGCCAGAAGTCCCAGTAGCCGATGCTCTCATAGTTGCGGATATGCAGGAATTTGTGCGCCGGGATGTGCACGAAATAGGTCCTGACCTCGCCCGCGCTTTGTGTCTCGTTCCTATCGCCTGCTCCTTCCGTCAGATAACAGTCGAACGGCCGCAGGATGGTCTGGAGCACGACGGGGCCGGGCGCGGCCCGGTAGGCGCTGGGGCTCACGCCGTAGGCCTTCTTGAACGCGCGCGCAAAGGCCTCGTTGGAGGAAAAGCCGTACTGCACCGCGATATCGAGCAGCCTCCGGTCGGTGTCGCGCACATCGCGCAGGGCAAACGCCAGCCGCCGCAGCCGCAGATAGTCCCGGAGCGTCATACCGGCCAGCGCCCGGAACCGGCGCGACGTGTAGTATTCGGAGTAGCCAAGCCGGTCTGCCAGCGCGCGCAGCGTCAGCGCCTCGTCCTGCTGCGTGCGGATGCAGCCGTCCATGATGGTGATGATGTCCTGAATGTTTCGGTGCCACTGTGCCATGCTCCATGCCTCCTGACCGTCGATACGCTGATCTTACCGCAAATGCCCGGCCGCTGCCTGATTCTTGTTGCGCTTTTTTTGCGGTGCGGCCGCGCCCCGGCGCGGTCATGTCATAGCTCATGGCCAGCAGCGTCCGGATCTGCGCATCCGGAGCTCCGCTGTCAAGCACGGCGGTGATCCAGTTTTCCTTATTCATATGGTATGCCGGCAGCAGCCCGGGCGCACCCCGTAGGGAGGCGATCAGCACCGGGTCGCACTTGAGGTTGAGAATGTCGAGCATTCCCCGCTCCGGCAGACCGAGCTTTGCGCCCGGCACCTCCATCATCAGCGCAAACCACTTTCGGTTGCCGGGGTGGCGAAACACCTCATGGTTCGGATAGCGCGGCCACGGCCGGTCGGACACGGCGTGGTACGTCTCGAGAATGTACTGCTTCCATTCGCTGCGGTCCATGGTCTGTCTCCTTCCGTCACGGGTTGGCCTGCGCCCACGCGCGCACAAAGGTGGCGAACGTGCGTACGAGCGGCTTGCCCTCGCTCTCCGGCGGGATGGCCATGGCGATGGTGCGGTGCGCCGGAGGGTCGAGCGGGCGCACGACGACGTTGTGATGGTCCGAACGCAGCACGAGCTCGTGCGCGATGCAGATGCCCAGCCCGCTCTCGACCATGGAGATCATGGCGTAGTCGTCCGCCGTCTGAAAGCGGATATCGGGGTGCACGTGTGCGGCGTCGAGCACGCGCAGCGCATCGCGGTTCGTGCTGTCCACAAGGCTCACGACCGGCTCCGTACCGAAGGCCGCGATCGGCACGGCGTCCCGGTCCGCCAGCGGGTGCCCCGCCGGCAGCACGGCCAGCAGCCGGTCACTGCACACGGGCACGATCTCGCCCGGCAGCTCGCTCGGCAGCGAGATGAAGCCCATGTCCACCGTGCCGCTGCGCACGTAGGCGTCCACCTCGGCGTACGCCCCGTCGAACAGGCGGAAGCGCGCCTCCGGGTGCTGCACCTGAAACTGCTTGATCATCGGCGGCAGCCAGTTGACCGCCACGCTCTTGAACGTCGCGATGCGGATCGTGCCGCCCGCGCGCTCGCGCACCTCCTGAATGCGGCCGCGCAGGTGCGCATCCGCCGCGCACACCTGCTGCACGGCCGGCAGCAGCGCCTTGCCCGCCGGGGTCAGATGCACGCCGCCGCGGTTGCGCACCAGCAGCGGAAAGCCGCAGTCGCGCTCGAGCCCCGCCAGCAGCTGCGTCAGCGCCGACTGGGACACACCCAGCGCCTGCGCCGCGGCCGACACGCCCGCGCACTCCACCGTTTTAAAAACGCCTCATATTGCCGCAGTGTCACACGCACACGCTCCTTGTCCGAATTTTTCATAAAAAATAAGATTACCTTATATTATACGCACGGGTTCCAAAAAGTCAAGCGCAGAAATTTTTCCTGATATTGCAGAGAAAACGCCGATTTTTGCCCGAAATTATGAAGAAATTGTTGACACGGCGGCGAAAGTGGCGTATCATACACTCATCTTGTTTTTCAGGAAACGATATAAGGTTTCCTAATGAAAGGGGCAAAACATCATGGGCACTGCTTCGAGCGGTGAATGGATCGCCATATTACTGTATTTTGCGCTGGTCATCGGCGTCGGTGTGTATTTCTTCATCCGTGACCGCCATGTGGAGGGCGAAAAAGAGTATTTCCTCGGCGGCCGCAGCATGGGCGGCTGGGTCGCGGCGCTGTCTGCCGGCGCGTCGGATATGAGTGCGTGGGTGCTCATGGGCCTGCCCGGCTCGATCTATCTGTACGGCATCGGCAAGGTGTGGATCTCCGTCGGCCTGCTCATCGGCACGATCTGCGCGTGGGTGTTCGTCGCGCCGCGTCTGCGCCGGTATTCCATCCGCGCGAACGACTCGATCACGATCCCGCAGTTTCTCACCAACCGCTTCCAGTCGAAGAACAAGGGCCTGCAGATCATCTCGGCGATCGTGTTCGTCGTGGTCTACTGCATTTACAGCGCCTCGAGCATCTCGGCCTGCGGCACGCTGTTCAACACCGTCACGGGCATGAGCGCCAAGACGGCCATGATCATCGCCACGGCCATCATCCTCGTGTACGTGTTTCTCGGCGGCTTCAACGCTGTGTGCTGGACGGACTTCTTCCAGGGCATGCTCATGCTTGCCGCGCTTATGCTCACGCCGATCCTCGCGCTGTTCGTCATGAAGGGTGCAGACTTTGTCGCACCGGTCATGGCCGTTCCGGAAAACTACTATAATGTGCTCTCCGGCGGCGGCTTCAACTGGAAGAGCATGTCGGATATCATTTCCGGTCTTGGCTGGGGCCTGGGCTACTTCGGCATGCCGCACATCCTTGTGCGCTATCTGTCCATCAAGTCCGAGCATGAGATGCGCAAGAGCCAGATCATCGGCTGCAGCTGGATCGTGCTCATTCTGGCCATGTCCGCCGTCGTCGGCCTGATCGGCCGCCAGTTCCTCGGCGAGATCGACAACGAGAACCTCGTCTTTGTGCACATGGTGCGCCGCCTGTTCCCGGCGTTCATCTCCGGCGTGCTGCTCTCGGCCATTCTGGCCGCGGCCATGAGCACGGCCGACTCCCAGCTGCTGGCGAGCAGCAGCGCCTTCGCGTCCGATATCTATAAGCCGGTCATCCGCAAGGACGCCACCGACCACGAGATGCAGTGGGCGGGCCGCATCATCGTCATCCTCATCTCCATCGTCGCGTTCTTCATCGCGGCCGATCCGAACTGCGGCGGCATCATGGCGCTCGTCGAGTGCGCATGGGCGGGCTTCGGCTCCGCGTTCGGCCCGGTCATCCTGCTCTCGCTCTACTGGCGCCGCCTGACGTACTCCGGCGCGATCGCGGGCGTGTGCGTTGGCTTCGTGGTCGACGCCGTGTGGTATGCGTTCCTGTCCTCGAGCACCGGCCTGTATGAGATCATCCCCGGCTTCCTGTGCGGTCTGATCGCGGCGGTCATCGTGTCGCTGTGCAGCAAGGCCCCGTCGAAGGAGGTCACCGACCTGTTCGACCACGCCTTCGAGCCCACGGACTGAACATGCAATCGTTCCCAAAAAGCCGCCCCTCTCCGGAGGGGCGGCTTTTGCACATTTTCGCCAAAATGTCCTGCGTGATACTTGACAGAAGCGCGCAGGACCTGTATTATCTAATGGTAAAAGGAAACGGTATTAGTGAAATATCCATTTTTCACCCGGCCCCGGCCGGAGAAACGGAGCGAACCCTCATGGATTTTTTTGAACAGGTCGCGCGCGAACAGGTGCGCGCGATGATCCTCAACCATGCGCGCCGCGAGGACCTCAGCCAGGTCTTTTCGCAGGGTGAGATGCGCCTGCTCGGCTGCCTCAACGCCGGGGCCGACGGCCGCACGGCCGGCGAGCTGAGCACGCTGCTCGACCTGAGCACGGCGCGCATCGCGGCCATGCTCAACAATCTCGAGCGCAAGGGCGCCATCACCCGCGCACGCGACACGGCCGACCGGCGGCGCGTCGTCGTGCGCCTGACCGAGCAGGGCAGAAACGAGGTGCAGACGTCGTTCAACGAGGCGGTCGCGTGCCTGTCGGAGGTCTACCGCCGTATGGGCGAGGCGGACACGCGCGAGCTGCTGCGCCTGAGCGACCGGGCGGGAGAAATCGCCCAGCAGATCTATGAAGAGCAGAAGGAGGGCACGCCATGCAGGTGCTGAAATACCTGCGCGGGCACATCCCGGCCGTGGCGCTGATCGTGCTGCTGCTCGCGGCGCAGTCGTTTTGCGAGCTGTCGCTGCCGGCGTACACGAGCCGCATCGTGGACACCGGCATCCAGAGCGGCGGCATCGAATACGCAGCGCCCCTCGCGCTCACGGACAAGACCATGGACGGCGTGCGCCTGTTTTTGTCGGACGACGACGCTGCCGCGGTCAGCGCCGCCTACACGGAGGATAACGGCGTCTGGACACTCAACGACACGGCGCAGCTGCCGGAGCTGGAGGGCATCTTCATCCGGCCGCTGGTCATGTATGCGCGCCTGTCGGAGCAGGGGGCGAACACCGTGCTCGCCCTGCGGCAGCAGATGCAGGGCGGCCTCATCACGCACGAGGAGATCCTCGCGCGCGGCGAGGAGGCCCTCAGCGGCATGGGCACGCTCACCGACAGCGTCCTGCGCAGCGCGGCCGTGCAGTTTCTCAAGACGGAGTACGCCGTCGCGGGGCTGAACGTGGACCACATCCGCAACAGCTATCTGCTGCGCACCGGCGGGAAAATGCTCCTGCTCACGCTCGGCATGATCGCAGCGGCCGTGCTCTGCAACTTTGTCGGCGCGCGGATGTCCGCCGCCATCGGGCGCGACCTGCGCGCGCAGGTGTTCCGCAAGGTGCTGTCGTTCTCGTCCGCCGAGATGGACAAGTTCTCGACGGCCTCGCTCATCACGCGCAGCACGAACGACATCATGCAGATCCAGGCGGTGTGCGTGCTGATCGTGCGCGTCGTGCTCTATGCGCCGATCATCGGCCTCGGCGGCATCGTCATGGTCGCGCGCACCAGAACCGGCCTCGGCTGGATCATCGCGCTGGCCGTCGCGGCGATGCTGCTGCTCGTCGGCGTGCTGATGAAGATCGCCATGCCGCAGTTTCGCACCATGCAGCAGCGCGTGGACGATGTCAACCTCGTCAGCCGCGAGGTGCTGACCGGCCTGCCGGTCATCCGCGCGTTCCACCGCGAGCGGCACGAGGAGGAGCGCTTCGGCGCTGCGAGCGCGGCGCTCCGGGACACGCAGCTGTTCGTCAACCGGACCATGGCGTTCATGGGCCCGGTCATGACGCTCATCATGTACGGCGTCACGGTCATGATCGAGTGGTTCGGCGCGAAAAGCATCAACGCCGGCAACATGCAGATCGGCGACATGATCGCCTTTTCGACCTATGCATCGCTCATCATCATGGCCTTCATGATGATCACGATCGTGGCGGTGCTCCTGCCGCGCGCCGAGGTCTCGGCCACGCGCGTGGACGAAATTCTGCGCACACGCGCAAGCGTGCGCGACCCGCGCAGCCCCGAGCCCGTGCCCGCGGACGCGACCGTCACGTTCGACCATGTGTCGTTCCGCTATCCCGGCGCAGAGGATGACGTGCTGCACGACATCAGCTTCACGGCGCGGCCGGGCGAGGTCACGGCCATCGTCGGCTCGACCGGCTGCGGCAAATCGACGCTGCTGAACCTCATCCCGCGCTTTTATGATGCGACCGGCGGCACGGTCAGCATCGGCGGCGTGAACGTGCGCCGCCTGCCCCAGACCGGCCTGCGCGCCATGCTCGGCTACGTGCCGCAAAAGGGCGTGCTCTTCACGGGCGACATTCTCTCGAACCTCGAGTTCGCCGGCGACGTCTCGGAGGCCGACGCCATCCGCGCCGCCGCCACGGCGCAGGCCGAGGACTTCATCTGGTCGCGGCCGCACCACTTCCTTACGCCGGTGGCGCAGGGCGGGGCGAACGTGTCCGGCGGGCAGCGGCAGCGCCTGTCCATCGCGCGCGCCATCGCCAAGCACCCGCAGGTGTACCTGTTTGACGACAGCTTCTCCGCGCTCGACTATCAGACGGACGCCGCGCTGCGTCAGGCGCTGGCCAAGCAGACGCACGACGCCACGGTCATCATCGTGGCGCAGCGCCTGAGCACCATCCTGCACGCGGACCAGATCCTCGTGCTCGACGGCGGGCGCATCGTCGGCTGCGGCACGCACAGCACGCTGCTGCGCAGCTGCGAAACTTACCGCGAGATCGCGCTCAGCCAGCTCAGCGCCGCGGAACTCGGAGAGGAGGGCTGACCATGGCGGGCCACAGACGCGGACCGGGCCGCATCCCGGAAAAACCGAAAAACTTCAAGGGCACGATCGGGCAGCTCTTCCGCTATCTCGGGCGCTACCGGCTGGGGCTTGCGCTCGTGCTCGTGCTCGCGCTGGCGAGCACGGCCTTCGGCATCGTCGGGCCGAAAATCCTCTCGACGGCCACGACGGAGCTGGCCACTGGCCTCGGGCGCAAGCTCTCGGGTCTCGGCGGCATCGACTTCGGTAAGATCGGCAAGATCCTGCTGACGGTGCTCGCGCTCTATCTCGTCAGCGCGGCGTGCAGCTTCTTCCAGTCGTGGATCCTTGCCGGCATCACGCAGAAGCTCGCCTACCGCCTGCGCGGCGAGATCAGCAGCAAGATCCACCGCATGCCCATGCGCTACTTTGCGCGCAACACCGTCGGCGACGTGCTCTCGCGCATCACCAACGACGTCGACACCATGTCCTCCGGCATGGCGCAGTCGGTCACGCAGCTCGTCACGAACATCACCATGCTCATCGGCGTGCTGGTCATGATGCTGCGCATCAGCTGGCTCATGACGCTCATCGCGCTCATCATGCTGCCGGTCACGGGCGTGCTCACGAGCCGCATCGTCAAGCGCAGCCAGCGCTACTTCGTCGCCCAGCAGAAAAACCTCGGCGACATCAACGGCAAGGTCGAGGAGACCTACGCCGGGCACAACGTCGTCTGCGCCTTCAACCGCGAGGGCGCGACGCAAAAGGAGTTTGACGCCATCAACGCGCGGCTCTACCGCTCGGCGTGGAAGAGCCAGTTTCTGTCCGGCCTCATGTCGCCCGTGACGACGTTTGTCAGCAAGCTCGGCTACGTGTGCGTGGTCGTGCTCGGCGGCTCGCTCGCCGCGCACGGCACCATCACGATCGGCGACATTCAGGCATTCATCAGCTACATGTCGAGCTTCACGCAGCCGATCACGCAGCTGGCGCAGATCAGCACCCAGCTGCAGACCATGGCGGCTGCGGCCGAGCGCGTGTTCGCCTTCCTTGCCAAGCCCGAGGAGCCGGCCGACCCTGCCCTGCCCGCCCCGGCGGACCATATCCGCGGCGACGTGTCGTTCCGGCACGTGCGCTTCGGCTACGATCCCGAGCAGCCGGTCATCCACGACTGGAGCTGCGACGTGCCGGCGGGCAGGACCGTCGCCATCGTCGGCCCGACCGGCGCCGGAAAGACCACGATGGTCAAGCTGCTCATGCGCTTTTACGATGTGGACGCCGGCGCCATCCTCGTCGACGGGCGCGACGTGCGCGACTATGCGCGCGGCGACCTGCGGCGCGCCTTCGGCATGGTGCTGCAGGACACGTGGCTCTTTAAGGGCACCATCATGGAAAACATCCGCTACGGCCGCCCCGAGGCGACGGACGCCGAGGTCATCGCGGCCGCGAAGGCCGCGCGCGCCGACGCCTTCATCCGCACGCTGCCCGGCGGCTACCAGATGGAGCTCAACGAGGAGGCGACGAACGTCTCCCAGGGGCAGAAGCAGCTGCTGACCATCGCGCGCGCCGTGCTGGCCAACGCCCCCATCCTCATCCTCGACGAGGCGACCAGCTCGGTCGACACCCGCACCGAGCAGCTCATTCAGGAGGCGATGGACCACCTCATGCGCGGCCGCACGAGCTTTGTCATCGCGCACCGCCTGAGCACCATCCGCAATGCCGACTGCATCCTCGTCATGCGCGACGGCAGCATCGTCGAGCAGGGCACGCACGCGGAGCTGCTCGCGCGCGGCGGGTTCTATGCCGCGCTCTACAACAGCCAGTTTGAGGACGTGGTCGCGTAAAGCGGCGTCCGGACAGCAAAAAACCGCGCAGGAATCAAAATTCCTGCGCGGTTTTGCTGTTTTCGGCGCTTATGCGTTCCAGGCCTTCGTCTGCGCACGCAGCCAGTCGGCCCACGGCTCGATGCCCTCGCCCTTGAGCGCGGAGATCGGGAACACCTGAATGTTCGGGTTGAGCTTCTTGACGCGCTCGACGCACTTGTCGAGGTCGAAGTTGAAGTACGGCGCGACATCGATCTTGTTGACGAGCAGCACGTCGCAGATCGAGAACATGAGCGGGTACTTCAGCGGCTTGTCGTCGCCCTCCGGCACGGAGAGGATCATGGCGTTTTTCACGGCGCCGGTGTCAAACTCCGCCGGGCAGACGAGGTTGCCGACGTTCTCAAGGATGGCGAGGTCGATGTTCTCGGTGCCGAGGCCCTCGAGGCCCTGGCGCGTCATGCCCGCGTCGAGGTGGCACATGCCGCCGGTGTGCAGCTGGATGACCTTTGCGCCGCTGGTGGAGATGGTCGCGGCGTCGACGTCAGAGTCGATGTCGGCCTCCATGACGCCGATGCGCAGATCGTCCTTCAGGGCGTTGATGGTCGCCATGAGGGTCGTGGTCTTGCCGCTGCCGGGCGAGGACATGAGGTTGAGCAGGAAGGTGTGGTTGCGCTTGAGCTCTTCGCGCAGCAGATCTGCCTGCCGGTCGTTGTTTTCAAAAACGCTCTTTTTGATTTCGAGCACGCGGAATGCATCCATGATATTACCTCCAGAATTTCAGCGTGTTTTTCTATGCCAAAATTATAGCAGTCCCGCCGCGGATTTGCAACCTTTTTGCCGCAGAGCCGAAAAACTGTGCCGCCGCTCAGGGCTCGGCCGCCACGATGCGCCAGTGCCCGTCGGCGCACAGCGCGAAAACCACCGGCTCGTCTCCGCAGTAATTGTCCGCGCTGCCGTAAAGCTCCAGAGACGTCTGATAGCACTTGCCGCCGTACTGCGCGTCGAGCGATTCATCGCGCGTGAGCGCCTCCTGCCGGTCGACCCGGTAGCGGACATAGCCCTTGCTGCCCTGCTGCCAGTAGAGCTTGCCGTCGACCTCCTGCAGGCTGTCGCCAAAATGGCGCTGCTCCATGAGCGCGTCGCTCAGGTACTGCTGCACATGGCGGCGCAGCTCACTCAGAGAGCCGTAGTTCGTCACCGGATACCATTCGCCGGCGCCGACAAAGCCGCCCGGCAGCGGCGCGGAGCTGTCATACTCCACCCCGTAATTGCCGTTGACGAGCTCCTTGTAGCAGCGGACGATGTCGTCCACATCCGGAATGTCGCCGAGGGTCTGCGGCTCCGGGGCCTCGGTGGCCGCCGCGGTCTGGACCGGCGCGGTGGGCTTGGTGCCAGCCGTCTGCTTCTCGCTCCGGCCGCAGCCGCACAGGAGCGCAGAGAGCATGCAGACCGCCAGCAAACATGTGATCTGTCGTTTCATGCAGAAACCTCCCCAATTTGATTGCAAGCACAGTTTACCATATCTGGAGATGCATTACCAGCTTTTTCCCCAACGGCCGCGCGGGGATTGCCAATGCGGGGCGGTTCGGGTATAATGGTTTAATATTGTGTGAAACGCCAACCAAGGAGGCGAGGATATGCCCCACCATTCCGGTGCCGAGCTGCCGGGCGCGCAGGCGCTGCGCCAGATGGCCGCGCAGAGCGACAGCCGCGGCCTGTTTTCCGACCGGGCGCCCGACCCGGCCTATGCCGGCCTGTTTTTGAACCGCGAGCTGAGCTGGCTCGCCTTCGACCGCCGCGTGCTGGCCGAGGCGGCCGACGAGACGCTGCCGGTCTACGAGCGGCTGAAGTTTCTGTCCATCTACTGCTCGAATCTCGATGAATTTTACATGGTGCGCGTCGGCGGGCTGCTCGACCGGGCGCTGCTGCAGCCGTGGCACACGGAGAACACCACGGGCCTGACGCCGCGCGAGCAGCTGCGCGCGATCTATGACGAGACGGCGCGGCAGCAAAAGGACTTCGAAGCGCTCTGGCGCAAGGTGACGGCGGCGCTGGCAAAGCAGCACGTGGAGATCCTGGACTTTGACCGGCTCGACGAGGCGGACGAGGTGCTGTTGCGGCGGCGGTTTGACGCGCTGCGCCCGCTGCTGAGCCCGCAGGTGCTCGACGCGGAGCACCCACTGCCGTTTCTGCGCAACCGCGAGCAGTACGTGCTCGTGCGCTTTGCGGGCAAGCGCGGCGGCGCGGGGCTGGTGCCGACGACGCAGCTGCCGAAGTTTTTTAAGCTCACGGTCGACGGCGTGCAGAAGCTCGCGCTCACGGCGCCGCTGGTGGCGCACTTTGCGCCCCTGCTCTTCGGCGAGCGGCGCGTGCGCGAGACGGCCATCGTGCGCGTGACGCGCAACGCCGACATCTCCGTGCGCGACATCATGGACGGGTGCGACGCGGACCTGCGCGCCGTGATGGAGCGGCTGCTGCGGCGGCGCCGCCGGCTCGAGCCGGTGCGCGCGCAGGTGCAGGGCCGCATCTCGGACGAGATGCGCGCGCTCGTGCGCGAGCTGCTCGGCCTGCCGAAGCGGCAGCTGTTCATGACGAGCGCGCCGACGGACCTGTCGTTCGTGCTCACGATGCCGGGGGAATTCGACCTCACGGGGCTGACGTACAATGAGGTACCGCCGGCCAAAAACGTGGCGCTGCAAAAGGGCGACTACTTTGCCTATCTCGCGCAGCACGACCTGCTGCTCGCGCTGCCGTACCAGAGCATCAACCCGTTTGTCGACCTGCTGTACGAGGCGGCGGATGACCCGGACGTCGTGTCGATCAAGATCACGCTCTACCGGCTCGCCGGCAGCAGCCGCATCGCGGCGGCGCTGGCCTACGCGGCCGAGCACGGCAAGCAGGTGCAGTGCCTGCTCGAGCTGCGCGCCCGCTTTGACGAGCAGAGCAACATCGACTATTCGCGCATGCTTGAGGATGCGGGGTGCGACATTCTCTACGGCCTGACGAAATACAAGGTGCACACGAAGCTGTGCCTCATCACGCGGCGGTGCCCCGGCGGCATCTGCTACTACACGCAGGTCGGCACCGGCAACTACAATGAGAAGACCGCCGAGCAGTACACCGACCTCATGCTCCTGACGAGCGACCCGGCCATCGGGCGCGACGCGGCGAAAACGTTCGACCGGCTCGCGCGCGGCGAGACCGTCGGCGAGACGGAGGCGCTCTGGCTCGCGCCGGAAGGGTACAAGCCGCAGCTGCTGGCGCACATCGAGGCGCAGACGCGCCTCGGCCCCAAGGGCTACATCGGCATCAAGGTCAACTCCATGAACGACGCGGACGTCATGGCGCGGCTCGTGCGCGCGAGCGAGGCGGGCACGGAGGTGGAGCTGTTCGTGCGCGGCATCTGCTGCCTGCGGCCGGGCGTGCCCGGGCGGACGGAGCACATCTCGGTGCGCAGCATCATCGGGCGGTATCTCGAGCACGAGCGCATTTTCGTCTTTGGCCGCGGGGAAGCGCAGGAGGTGTTCATCGGCTCGGGCGACCTGCTCGAGCGCAACACCATGCGCCGGATCGAGGCCTTCACCGCCGTGACCGACCCGAACGCGCGCGCCGAGGTGCTCGAGGTGCTCAGCGCCATGCGGCGCGACAACCGGCAGGCGTGGATCATGCAGCCGGACGGCAGCTATCTCCGTCCCGAGCCCGCGGGCGAGCCGTTCGTGAGCCAGACGTACCTGCACACGTACTTCGCCGGGCGCACCGTCACAAAATCCGCGCCCTCTGCCCCGCCCCGGCCGCAAAAAAAGCTGCCGTGGTGGCGGCGGCTGTGGATCTGGCTGTGGAACAACTGACGAAAAACCGGAATTTGGTCTTGACAAGCGTGCAAAAGCGCGTATAATGTGCTTTACAATTTAACAGCCTTATCAAGAGTGGCGGAGGGACCGGCCCTGTGAAGCCCGACAACCTGCAGAGACCTGCAAGGTGCCAAATCCGGCGGTGCAAATCGAGAGATGAGGATCTTCGCCTTTTCCAAGCGCTCCGTCGGCTGTCGGGGCGCTTGTTTCTTTGCCCCGGCACAACAGAAAGCGAGGAATTTACCCAATGGCTCATCATCTTTTTACATCCGAATCCGTCACGGAGGGACATCCCGACAAGATCTGCGACCAGGTGTCCGACGCGATCCTCGACGCCATTCTGGCGCAGGACCCGAACGGCCGCGTCGCCTGCGAGTGCACGGTCACGACCGGCGTCGTGAACGTCATGGGCGAGATCACGACCGACTGCTACGTGGACATCCCGAAGGTCGTGCGCCAGACCGTGCGCGAGATCGGCTACGACCGTGCGAAGTACGGCTTTGACTGCGAGACCTGCGCTGTCATCACGAACATCGACGAGCAGAGCGCGGACATTGCCCTCGGCGTGGACCAGTCGCTCGAGAGCAAGGAGACCGGCGACAGCGCGCTCGACAACGGCGCGGGCGACCAGGGCATGATGTTCGGCTTCGCCTGCGACGAGACGCCGGAGCTCATGCCGCTGCCCATCTCGCTTGCCCACAAGCTGGCCAAGCGCCTGACCGCCGTGCGCAAGCAGGGGCTGGTGGACTATCTGCGGCCCGACGGCAAGACGCAGGTCACGGTCGAGTACGACGAGCAGAACCGCCCCGTGCGCGTGCACACCGTCGTGCTCAGCACGCAGCACGCGCCGGAAGTGGACATGGCCCAGCTGCGCGCGGACATGATCGAGCTCGTCATCCGTCCGACCATTCCGGCCGAACTGCTCGATGACGACACCCGCTACCTCATCAACCCCACCGGCCGCTTCGTCGTCGGCGGCCCGCAGGCGGACTCCGGCCTGACCGGCCGCAAGATCATCGTCGACACCTACGGCGGCAGCGCCCCGCACGGTGGCGGCGCGTTCTCCGGCAAGGACCCGACGAAGGTCGACCGCAGCGCCGCCTACGCCGCGCGCTACGTGGCCAAGAACATCGTGGCGGCAGGGCTTGCCCGCCGCTGCCTCGTGCAGCTTGCATATGCCATCGGCGTGGCCGAGCCCGTGAGCGTGCTCGTCGATACGCAGGGCACCGGCACCGTGCCGGACGCACAGATCGCCGCTGCCGTGCAGCAGGTGTTCGACCTGCGGCCAACGGCCATCATCCGTGACCTCGACCTGCGCCGCCCGATCTACCGGCAGCTTGCCGCCTACGGCCACATGGGCCGTGAGGAGCTCGGCGTCCGCTGGGAGGACACCGACCGCACCGACGCCCTGCGCGCCGCCGTCGCTGAGACGAACGTGTGATTCAAACCTCATGAAAAACCTCCGCAGCTTCGGCTGCGGAGGTTTTTCATGTTCATTCGAGAACCGGCGCAGCGGTGCTCTATGGGCATATGCTCAATAATACGAATGTCCCCAGGTGGTGGTCTCGTAATCTGCGAGGAAGTCGGCGTTCGCGCGCTCGGTCGGCGTGAGCGAATTGTTATCGAACGACGCGCCGGGCACCGTGCCGTGATACCAGCTCTGCGCCTCGAAATAGGCCGCGATCTGCGGCGTCTGGAAAATGCGGCCGTGGCGCGCAAAAATTTCATTGCGGGCAAGGCAGCACTGCTCCCACGTGAGGTCCGCCACGTCCGCCTGCGTGAGCCGGCGTGCAGCGCTCTCCGGCAGGATGTAGCTGCCGGCGGAAGGCGTCGGCGTGGGGCTCGGCGTCGGGGTGGGCGTGGGTGTCGGCGTCGGGGCAGCGGACGGCTCCGCCGTCGCCGTCACGGAAGGGGTCACGGCCGCGGCCGGATCCTTCGGCTTGGGCTTGACATTGAGCGCGATGAGCAGCACGATCAGCGCCACGCCGAGGGCGGCAAAGATCGCGATGAGCAGCGCCTTGCTGCGCGGCGCGTCCTGAGCCTCCGGCGCGGGCTCGTAAGGCGCATCGTCCTCCCAGCCGGGTACCGGCGGGTCGTCGGCCCATGAATCGTCCGGCAGCTCGGCTTCATCGTCCCAATCGTCGGCGGGGGCGTCCTGCCAGCCGGAGGCGGCATCCTCCCCGTGCCGGTCATCCGGCGGCGCGGGATCGTCCTGCCAGCCGTCTGATGGGATATTTTCGTCCTGTAATTCTTCCGGCGGCGCCTGCTCGGCCCCGCAGTAGGGGCACCAGCGCGCATCGTCCGGGATGTCTCGTCTGCAGTAGGCACACTGCATTGGCTTCACCTGCCCTTTCACACACACAAATCGTTTTCCTCAAGATACCATATTTCCGGCCATACCGCAAGGATAAAAAATGTCCCCCGGTGTTCGCCGGGGGACAAAAGAAACGCTGTTAACCCGCGATGCGCTTGGCGCCCACGTAGTTTTTCAGGTAGTAGCTCGAGCTCAGGTCGCTGATGACGACGCAGCCTGCGCCGGAGCTGCTGTGGATGAACTGGCCGCTGCCGATGTAGATACCGACGTGGCCGATGCTGGAGCTGTTGCTCGCAAAGAACACCAGGTCGCCGAGCTGGAGGTTGGCCTTCTCGACATAGGTGCCGTTGTTGTTGTAGATGCTGCTGGCCACACGGCTCATGGAATAGCCGCAGAGCTTGTACACGTAGTTGACAAAGCCGGAGCAGTCAAAGCCCGAGGGGCTCATTCCGCCGTAGACATACGGCGCACCCATGTACTGCTTGGCCGTGGCGACGATGGTCTCGCCGATGGAGCCGCTGGGCGTGCTGCCGCCGCCGGTATTGCCGCCGTCCGACTTCGTGGTGGTGACATACGTGCTGTTGACATAGCCCTTGACGCCGTTGATGGTGACGGCCGTCCAGTTGCCGCTCGTGCCGGTGATGGTCAGCGGCGTGCCGTTGTTGTACGTGCCGAGGATGGAATAGTTCGTGCCGGCGCCGGAACGCAGACGCACGTCGTTGCCCTTGATGTAGCCGGTCTGGCTCGTAGAGCCGCCGCCGTTATCGGGCCTGGTCGTGGTCATGTAGTCCTTGCAGACATAGCCGTCCTTGCCGCTGTAGCTGACCTTGTACCAGTTGCCGCTCTCGCCGGTGATGGTCATCTCGGTGCCGGTGTTGTACACGCCGAGGATGGAGCTGGTCGTGCTCGCACCCGAGCGCATGCGCACGCCGGTGCCCTTGATGTAGCCGGTCTTGCTGTCGGCCCCGCCGCCGGAGACGTAGTCCGAACGGATGTAGCCGCTCATGCCGCCGATGGTGACCTTCGACCAGCCGTTTTCCGTGCCGGTCACGGTCAGGGGCGTGCCGTTCTGGTAGGTACCGAGGATGGAGTAGTTCGTGCTCGGGCCGGAGCGCATGCGCACATCGCTGCCCTTGACCGAACCGTTGGAGCCGGCCGTGCTGCCGCCGTTGGACGTGACGCCCGAGAGCGAGACATAGTCCGAGTGGACATAGCCGGCGGTGCCGTTGTAGCTGACCTTGTACCAGGCGCCGCTGACGCCGGTGACCGTCATGGTCGTGCCGGAGTTGTAGGTGCCGAGGATGGAGCTGCTCGTGCTCGCACCGGAGCGCATGCGCACGTAGCTGCCGTCGATCGTGCCGGTGCCGAAGCTGGCATCCATGTCATTGGCGCGTTTGAGGTAATCGGAAGATATGTAGCCGACGGTGCCGTTATAGACCACCGTGGCCCAGCCGCCGCTCGACTGCGAGGACACCACAACGTGGGTGCCCGCCGGGAGCGTGGAGATAATGCCGTAATTTGTTCCGGCGCCCGTTCGGAAGTTGACGGCCGTCGTCGTGGTCGCGCCGCCGGCACTCGCCGCAGAAGCCGAAACGGCCAGCGTGAGCGCGAAGAGCGCGGAAACAACGGCTGTTTTCAGAAATCGTTTCGCCATAGAATCATCCTTTGCTTAGTTATTTGCGAGCGCGCGGTCCAGCCACACAGCCGCCACGTCCATGGCGTTGTAGAGGCCGTCCTTTTCTGTCTTTTTGACCACACGGTCGCGGGATTTCAGATCCGGGTCGGTGAGCTGAAGCTGCACGGAGACCCGCGTCGCCACGTCGAGGTCCTTGACCTTTTGCGTGTCGAGGATCTGCATCATAATGATGTACTTATCGGCCATGCTGCCGTAATAGAGCAGGTTGTCTTTCCGGCGCAGCGGATGGCCTTTGTAGCACAGTTCGGTCGATTTTGCTGCCAATGAGATACACCTCCGATACCACTGTTTTCGAATTGTAACACATTTCAATCTTTTTGTCAACACCGTGCGCCCCGCGCTGTCGTTTCGGCGCGGGAACACGCGATGGGGCAAGCATTTGCGCGCGGCTCAGCCGGCGTCCGCATCGTCGCCGGTGCCCTGCGACTGGCCGGAGAAATTGCCGAAGATGCCGGTCGGCGCGCCGATGGTCGGCGTCGGGAAGCTCTTGGTCGGCAGGTCCTTATGGATCGGGTCCATGACGAGCTTCCAGATCTGGGCGGCGGGGTTGCCGGAGAAGTTCATATACTCGGGCATGTCGTAGCCGGTCCAGACGGCGGCCACGTAGTACGGCGTGAAGCCGACAAACCAGCGGTCGCAGTTATTGGTGGTCGTACCGGTCTTGCCGCCGACGGGCATGCCGGTCAGGCGGGCCTCGCCGCCGGTGCCGCTGTTGACGGCGTTGCAGAGCATGTCGGCCATGTTCCAGGCGGTGTTGGCCTTGAAGGCCACGATCGTGCGCGCGGGATTCTCGAGCACGACCTCGCCGCTGGGATCCTTGACGTAGGAATACGTGCGGCCGTAGGTGAACACGCCGTCATTGACGAAGGCGGAGTACGCCTGCGTCATCTCGCGGACGGTGATGCCGTGGGTGAGCTGGCCGAGGGCGAGCGGCGCATAGTCGCAGTCGGACTCGGCAAGGCTCGTGACACCGAGCTTGTCCTTGAGGAACTCATACGACGCGCGCGGCGTGAGCTTGTCGAGGATCTGCGCGGAGACGGTGTTGAGCGAGCGCTGCAGCGCCTCGCGGATGGTGACGACGCCGTAGTTGCCGCCGCCGGAGTTTTTCGGATACCAGCTCGTACCGGTCAGCTTGATGTCCGGCGAATCGTTGACCTGCGTGTACTGCGTGATGAGGCCGAGCTCCATGGCCGGGCCGTAGGTCGCGATCGGCTTGAGCGACGATCCGGGCGGGCGCTTGGACTGCGTGGCCCGGTTCGTGCCGAAGTTGATGGTCTTCTTGCCGGTGCCGCCGGACAGGCCCTTGATCTCGCCGGTGTAGGGGTCCATAACGGCGATGGCGGACTCGAACTGCTGGCCGGAGGCCGACGGGCGCTGCGGCATGTTGTCGAGGTCGGTATAGACATCGTCGATCGCCTGCTGGATGCTGGGATCGTAGCAGGAATAGACCTGGTAGCCGCCGGAATAGAGCAGCGTGCGCGCCGTGTCGCGGCTGACGCCCTTCTGCTCGACGAGGTCGTTGAGCACGTCGTTGATGACGGCCTCGGCGTAGTAGCTGTAGATGGTCTGGGTGGCATCGTCGGACTCGCTGCGAACGAACACGAGCTCCTGCGCCACAGCCTCGTCGTACTGCTCCTTCGAGATGTAGCCCTGCTCGTACATCTGCTTGAGGATGGTCTCCTGCCGGGTCTTGTTGTTCTCGCGGCTGATGAAGGGGTCGTATTTTGAGGGGTTGTTCGTGATGCCGATGATGCTCGCGCACTCGGCGAGCGTGAGATCCTTCGGCTCCTTGCCGAAATAGGTCTCGGCGGCGGTGTAGACGCCGTTGCACCCCTCGCCGAAGTAGACGATGTTCAGGTACCACTCCATGATCTCTTCCTTATCATAGGACTTCTCAAACTCGAGCGCCTGGAAGATCTCGAGCAGCTTGCGCTGCACAGTGATATCGTCCTGCTTGGTGAGGTTTTTGATGAGCTGCTGCGTGATGGTCGAGCCGCCGAAGTCGTTTTTCATCGACAGGAACATGTTGATGAACGCGCCCGTCGTGCGGTACCAGTCGACGCCCTTGTGCTTGTAAAAGCGCTTGTCCTCGATGGCGACGGCCGCGTGCTCCATGTCCTTGGGGATGTCGGCATAGTCGACCCAGACGCGGTTTTCCGTGCTCGAGAGATTCGTGAGGTTCTGCCAGTTGCCGTCGGAATCTTCATACAGGATCGAGCTTGAGAGCGAGACCGTAAAGTCCGAGAGCTGCACGTCGAGGTCCGTGGACAGACAGTTTTTCACATAGTACGCGAAGATGCACAAAAACAGCAGCCCCGTGACGAGCACGATCAGCAGGATCGTGCCGAGCACGCGCAGGATCGCGCCCGCGACGCTCACGGTCGCATCCGCGGCCCGGGCCGCGCGCGGGGCGGATGATGATGGTTTCGGTCGTTTTGCCATAGGCAGTGACGCACCTCCCTGATGATACACATTATCGGGTCAAAAACCCGGTCGATATTCAGCGCATAAAAACGGTTAAATGATATTATAGCACACGCTGTCAACCGGGGATAGTGTTTCGCGCGTTTTTGTCCCGCGGGTATGAAATGCGCGCACATTGGACAAACTTTCCGGTGAAAGGAGCGAGGCATATGAAACGAACGCTGGCACTGACGGTCGTGACGGCGCTGTGCGCCGTGTCGCCGTTCGTCGCGGGGGCGGCGATGTCCTCCCTGCAGCGGCCGGGCGCGGACACGCCGGCCACGTCCTACGACGGCGCGCAGGCGGAATATATCCTGCGGGATTATGAGGGCTATGTGAGCGTATTCGCCTCCGGCGCCGACCGCAAACCCCTGCAGGTGACCGGCATCGAGGTCGCCGGACTGCGCCGCGCCGACCAGGAGCTGCTGCGCGGCGGCATCACCGTCGGCAGTCAGGAGCAACTTTTGCTGCTGCTGGAGGATCTGGGGTCGTAAAAGGACTTGATTTTACGCGCCGGATGGGGTACACTGAAACTAGAACACGATCACAACTGGAGGACACCCCGATGAGTGAAGCATTCGGCAGCGATTATCTGACGATCGAGGACGAGGAAGGCAACGAGTTCGAGCTGGAAATTCTCAATGAGTTTGAGCTCGACGGTCAGGACTATCTCGCGGCGCTCCCCGCCGACATGGACGAGGACGACCCCGATTTCGGCATCATCCTGCTCAAGATCATGGAGGAAAACGGTGAGGAGCTCTTCGGCTCCATCGACGATGACGACGAGCTGGACAAGGTGTACAATTACTATATGCAGGAGATCTTCGCCGACGAGGACGAGGATTCTGACGACGGCGCGGAGGAATAAGTTCCCGCGCGGCGCATAGCATGGGAATAAGTCCTGCTGTGTGCGTGGAGCACGATCGGGTGCTCGGAGCCCATTTAAACCCACATCTCTGATAAGGGATGCCAGAACTTCCGCTGCGGATTGCAGGCCTCCCGGCCGGCTGAAAGATGCCGGTTGGACGTTGGAAGCAGAGAAACAGCAGAGAGGCGACCCACCTGCCTTCTTGTGCAGGTTGTAACTGGGCTCACACGGCATTGGCGGGCTGGCCGGCAGCGAAAGCTGCCGGCTTTTTTCTTGCCTCTGACAAGAAAAAAGCCGGATTGCATCCGAGGCGGGCCTTGCCCCCTCGGGCTCATCTGACGGGCACAACAGATGCGCACCCGAAGTGCAGCACCCAAAAAAGCGGCACAGCGCATTGACAACCCCCGCCGCCGGGGCTTATCATAACCCCGGCGGCACGCGCAGCGTGCCGAATTTTGTCCGAACGAAAGGAAATCCGCCATGCTCCGCTTCCAGAATGATTACTCCGAGGGCGCCCACCCGAACGTGCTGCGCGCCCTGTGCGACACAAACCTCTGCGTCACCGCAGGCTACGGGCTCGACGACGACTGCCGCCGCGCAGCCGACGCCATCCGCGCCCGCTTCGCCTGCCCGGATGCCGACGTGCACTTTCTCGTCGGCGGTACACAGACAAACCAGCTCGCCGCGGCCGCGTTCCTGCGCCCGTGGGAGGCCATGGTCGCGGCCGACACCGGCCACGTCAACGTGCACGAGACCGGCGCCATCGAGGCCACCGGCCACAAGGTGATCGCCATGTCCGGCACGGACGGCAAGCTCACGCCCGCCGCCATTGCGGACGCCGCCGCGCAGCACTGCGCAGAGCCGGGCGTGTACGACGAGCACATGGTGCTGCCGCGCATGGCATACATATCCGACGCGACGGAGCTCGGCACCGTCTACACGAAAGCGGAGCTGACCGCCCTGCGCGCGGCGTGCGATGCGCACGGGCTGTACCTGTATCTCGACGGCGCGCGGCTGGCGCAGGCGCTCACAGCCGCGGGCAATGACCTGCAGCCGGAGGACCTGCCGCGGCTGTGCGATGCGTTTTACATCGGTGGCACGAAAAACGGCCTGCTCTTCGGCGAGGCGATGGTCATCGTCAACGACGCGCTCAAGCCGGGCTTCCGCCGCGCGATGAAGCGCAACGGCGCCATGCTCGCCAAGGGCCGCCTGCTCGGCGTGCAGTTTGCCGCCGCGATGGCGCATGACCTCTGGCTCGACATGGGCCGCCACGCCGATGCACAGGCGCAGCGCATCGCCGCCGCGCTCACGGACCGCAATGTGCCGATGTACGTGCCCTCGCCGACGAACCAGATCTTCCCCATCCTGTCGGACGCGCAGATCGCGCGGCTGCAGGAGCAGGTCGCGTTCAACACGACCGCCCGCGTGGACGCCACGCACCAGGCCGTGCGGTTCGTGACCTCGTGGGCCACGACAGACGCGCAGGTCGACGCGCTGCTGGCCGTGCTGGCGCAGGTGCTGGACTGAGCACACAACATCGAAATATGGAAACACGCCCGACGCAGGCTGCGTCGGGCGTGTTTTCTACATTATAAATGTTCCTTCTGCATCTTCGCCCAGCGGCGGGGATACTTCGGCGGCGTGGGCGCCGTCTTGCGGATGACGACGACGCTGTGCGTCACGTCCGTGCCGGGGATGGTGTAGCGCACCGTGCGCTCATACGTGCCGCCGAGCTTGCGGATGGCGCTGCGCGCCTCGTCGAGCTCCTCGGTGCAGTCCGGCCCCTTCATGGCGAGGAACACCCCGCCCGTGCGCACGAACGGCAGGCACAGCTCGCTCAGCAGGTACAGCCGCGCGACCGCGCGCGAGACCGCTGCGTCGAACTGCCCGCGCAGCTCCGGCGCCTCCTCGGCGCGCGCGTGCAGGCACGTCACGTCCGTGAGACCGGCGGCGGCGCAGACATCGCCGAGAAAGCGCACGCGCTTATCCAGACTGTCGAGCAGCGTGAGCGAAATGTCCGGCTGCGCGATCTTCAGCGGCAGACCGGGAAAGCCCGCGCCGGTGCCGACATCGATGACCGACTTGCCGGCAAGCGGCTCGACCGTCAGCAGGGCGGCCGAGTCGAGAAAGTGCAGCTGTGCCACGTCCGTCTCGCCGTGGATGGCCGTCAGGTTCATGACCTTGCTGCGCTCGTCGAGCAGCGTGTAATATGTCTGAAAAACGGGCCAGCGCCGCCGCATCGAGCGGCAGACCCAGCGCGGCAAAGCCCGCGCGCAGAAGTTCGTCCATGCTTGCCTCCGAAAACGATTGGTTGCGGCCATCTTACCACATTCTCCCCCGCGCGTCCAGTCCCGGGCGGAGAACGCGCTGCCGCGCGGCGCGGGCGGTGCGTTTTGCAGCGCCGGCGCGATTTCCGGACGGCCGTGGGCATCCGCGCCGGGCTGTGGCTCGTGTGCGAGATCATCGTGGACATCGGCGCGGTGCATGAAATGTCGATCGGCCTGTTCAGCGCCGCCGCGCTGGGCGCGATGGGCCTGATGTTTGCGATCGGCCTGCTGCTCGGTGCGCTTGTCTGCCGGCTGCTGCGCCGAAAGCAGCTCGCGTGACAATGGCAAGCGCCCCCGCGGGGAGTTTCCCGCGGGGCGCTTGCCATTTTCCGCTGCGCCGTCAGCTCAGCCGCTGCACGAGCGCGTCCCACAGCTCCAGCAGCCGGAAGCGCACGACATAGCCGCTGCCGGACTCCGTGACGAGGCGCACATCGTCGTCCGAGAGCGCCTGCACCGCCTGCTCCGACAGGCCCGCCGCCTGCGCGCGCACAGCGGCGGGAAGATGACGCACCACCAGTTGTGCCCCGCGCCCGCGCCGAGCGTCACGCGCAGGGAGGTATACACCCCCGCCGGGAGGGCGAACGTGCCGTAGTCGCGCGTCGGGTAGTGCTCGGGGCCCAGCGACACGCGCACCGGCCGCTCCCCGCCGCCGCCTGCGCCGCGCGGGCGATGCCGTCGAGGTCGCCCGCAATGATCTGCTGCGCCGCGCCGATGTCCGCCACGTCGGCAAGCTGCGGCCCGAGATAGGCCAGCACCGCGTCGCGCACCTGCAGCTTCACGGCCTGCTCGGCATCGTCGTCCGAGACCGCGATCACGTGCAGCCGCACGAGCCGGGCCGCGAGCAGCTGGCTGCGCGCCTGTGCCCACGTGCCGGTCAGCAGCGTCACGCACACGGCCAGCAGCAGCGCCAGCTCCCACGGGCGCAGCGCGCGGCCGGAATCGGGATGGATGGAGAGAGAATGGGTATGCATCGTATGTCCGCCTTTCTGTGATGAAAAAAACTGCCGGTACCGGGCATCTGTGCTCAGTATCGGCAGTTTTGTTCGGTTTTAATCCGGCGGGCGCTCAGATCTCCAGGCGGGCGATGGTCTCGGTCAGGAAGCACTCTTGATAGTCGCGCGCGAGCCGGCGCTTGGCATACGCCGCGCTGTCGGCATCGGCGAAGAGGCCGAACACGGCCGAGCCCGTGCCGCTCATGACCGCGCCGAGCGCGCCGCCGTCAAGCAGGCGGCTCTTGATGGCCGCGATCTCGCCCTCGCGGTGGGTAAGCACGTCCTCAAAGACGTTGTACATCCGGCGGGCGAGCCGGGGCATGTCCCCGTCGGCGAGCGCGGCGCAGATGCCCTCCGTGTCCGGACGGCAGCGCGAGGTGCGCGCGTCCACGCGGTGGAACAGCTCCGGTGTCGAGATCGGGAAGTCCGGCTTGCAGATCACGACCGGCAGGCGCGGCATGGGCGTGACGGGCGTGAGCCGCTCGCCGCGGCCCTCGGCCAGCACCGTGCCGCCCGCGACGCAGTACGGCACGTCCGAGCCGATCTCGGCCCCCATTTCCTCGAGCTGCGTGCGGGTGAAGCCCGCGCCGGTCAGCCGCTCGAGCGCGCGCAGCACGGCCGCCGCGTCCGACGAGCCGCCGCCCAGCCCCGCGCACACGGGGATGCGCTTGTGCAGCCGGATGTGCACGCCGCAGGTAAGCCCCGCGCGTGCGAGAAACACCTGCGCCGCGCGCACGGCCACATTGTCCGCCCCGCAGGGCAGATAGCTGCGGTTGGTCTCGGCGCGGCAGGTGCCGGTATCATCGAGCGTGACGGTCACATCGTCGTGCAGGTCCACGCTCTGCATGACCATACGCAGGTCGTGAAACCCGTCGGGCCGCGCGCCGAGCACGTCCAGCGACAGGTTCAGCTTCGCCCACGCGGGCTCCATCGTCGTGCCGGTCACAGCTTTTTCAGTTCGAAGAGCAGGTCCATCAGCTCCGCGCCGTCGTCCACATACGGCCCCTTGCGGCCGTTGGCCTCGGAATACGGCAGGCCGGAGCCCTCCGTCACGCGGCTGTCATAGAGCACGAACGGCACGGGGTCGGCGCCGTGCGCGCCGTTGGCCATGTACGTCATGTGGTCCGAGAGCAGCAGCAGGCGGAAGTCCTCGCCCGCGGCGCGCAGCGCCTCGGTCACGGGGGCGACGATGTCAGCGCTCAGGCGCTCGATGGAGTAGATCTTGTGCTCCAGATCGTGGTTGTGCGTGGCCTCGTCCGGGCCCTCAAGGTGCAGGGCCACGAAGTCGTGCCGTTTGAGCACGTCGAGTGCGGCGGCAACCTTGGCGGCGTAGTCGGTGTCCCACTCGCCGGTCGCGGTCGGGACGGTGACGGCCTCAAGCCCCGTCAGGATGCCGATGCCGTGGCACAGCGGCACGGCCGAGACGACGCCGCCGTCCGAGCCGTAGTGCTCCGGGAAGTTCGGCAGCGCGGCCGCCGTGCCCTCGGCCCAGAACCAGACGCCGTTGGCCGGGAGCTTGCCGGCGGCGCGGCGCGCGACGTTGATCGGGTGCTGGTCGAGAATGTCGAACGCGCGGCGCATGAGCTCGCGCAGCACGTCGGCATTCGGGCAGCCGGTGGGCAGGATGGGGCCGATCTCCTCGCCGAGGTGGTCGTGCGGCGGGGCGAGCCGGATGCCCTGGATGTCCACGTGGCTCTGCACCGCGAGGTGGCGGAACGACGAGCCCTTGTGGATGACCATGCCGGCCTGCTCGGCCAGCGGGCGGAAGTCGGGGTGATGGAAGAGCATCGTCACGAGCTCGTCCGACTCGCGGCCCTCGATGCTGCCCGCGCTGTGGGAGAGGATGTGCTTGTGCTCGAACGGCACGTCCTCATCGGCATACGTGACCATGTTGCAGCGGTAGCACGCGTCGCCGGGGGCGAGCTGAATGCCGGACGCCGCCGCCTCGAGCGGGGCGCGGCCGAAAAAGTACTTGCGCGGCGAGCAGCCGAAGATGGACATGATGGCCGTGTCGCTGCCGGGGGCGAAGCCCTCGGGCACGTTGCGCACGCTGCCGAGGATGCCGTGGCGCGCGAGGGCGTCGATCGCGTCCTTTTTCGATGCTTCGAGCGGCGTGCGGCCGCCGAGCGTGTCGAGCGGGTGGTCGGCCATGCCGTCGCCGATGACGAGAATGTATTTCATACCGTATCCCTCTTTTCGGAAGATTTTTCGCCGCGGGGTGCCCTGTGGGATGCCGGGACCCGCGGTTATTCTGCCCCACAGTATATACTATTTCCCCCGGTTTGTGAAGCGATGCGGCGGCTTCCGGGGCATTTTGCTGCTATTTGTAGAATTCAACAAAATTATTTCAATCATTAAATTAGGTGTTGGCAATTTTTCGTCATCATGATATAGTAGAATACTGTTAAGTATCCGCTAAGTTTTCGCCAAGAAATTACTCCGGCGCCGCCGGGGTTTTCCGCAGATCGGGAGGGACAGCAAATGTCGATCGGACAATATCTGCTCGGCGGCGCGGCCGGACTGGCGTTCGGTCTGCTCGTGGCCGCCGGCAACACGCTGCTGCTGCGCCGCAGCCTGCAGCGCGCCAAACAGACGCAGGGCACCGTCATGGGCACCAGCGGCCTGCGGCAGGTCATCAACCTCGCCGCGCTCGTGCTCGTGTACCTGCTGCGCAAAAAGTCGTGCCGCTGCCGCTGGCCGGCACGCTCATCGGCACGGCCGTCGGCCTGTCGGGCGGCAGCATCGCCGGCGTGTGGATCCTCGCGCGGAAAATGGACGACACCATCCCCGCCGAGGGCGTGGAGGTGCCGGATGCGGAGACGATCGAGCTGCCCGAAGACGCTGCACAGGAATCCACGCCGGACACCGACCCGGCGGACGAACGGAGGGACGACACCAATGGGTGAGACGAATGTACTGTTTTCCATCGGCCCGCTGGAGGTGACCGGCGCGGTCGTGACCATGTGGGTCATCGTGGCCGTGCTGGCGCTGCTGTCGTGGCTGGCCACGCGCAGACTGCGCGACGTGCCCGGCCCGCTGCAGAACGCCGCCGAAATGGCCGTCGAGAAACTTCAGGGCTTCTACGGCGGTATCCTCGGCCCGGCCAACGCCCGGCGCTACTTCCCGATGATGGCGACGTTTTTCATCTTCATCGTCGTGTCCAACTATATCGGGCTGCTGCCCGGCGCGGGCGAGGTGTTCACCGTGCCGACGGCCACGCTGTCCGTCACGGCGGGTCTGGCCATCATCGCCTTTTGCATGACGCACACCGTCGGCATCCAGCGCCGCGGCCTGGGCGGCTATCTCAAGAGCTTCATCAAGCCCTTCCTGCTCATGCTGCCGCTCAACCTCATCGAGCAGATCGTGCGGCCGTTCTCCCTCGCGCTGCGACTGTACGGCAACCTCTACGGCGAGGAAATGGTCACGCACGAGCTCGGCAACCTCTTTCCGCTCGTGCTGCCGCTGCTCATGCAGGTGCTGAGCCTGCTGTTCTGCCTGATCCAGGCCGTCGTGTTCACGATGCTGCTGTCGATCTATATCGAGGAAGCCATCGAGGAGTGACGCCCTGCATCCCATAAATACGCAAAAGAGAAAGATCCGCATCGCTAAGAAAATTTAGGAGGAAAAGAGTTATGTCAACCGGAATCATTGCGATCGCCGCCGCGCTCGCCATCGCCATCAGCACCATCGGCCCCGGCATCGGCCAGGGTCTGGCCGCCGCCCACGCCATGGACGCCATCGCGCGCCAGCCCGAGGCCGCCGGCACCATCCGCTCGAACATGATCATCGCCATGGGCCTGCTCGAATCGCTGACGATCTATGGCCTGCTGATCGCGTTTTTGCTGATCGGCCAGCTCGGCTGAGAAGCCCGGAACAAGGGAGGCACACGCTTTGAGCATCAACATCTCCGAACTGATCTGGACGGTGATCTGCTTTTTCGTGCTGCTGGTGGTTTTGAAGAAGCTGCTGTTTGACCCGCTGGTGTCGTTCATGGCCGCGCGCGACGCGCGCATTCAGGACGGACTCAGCGCGGGGCGCACCGCCCAGCAGCAGCTCGACGCGGCCGCGCGCGATCGCAGCGAGGCCCAGCGCAAACAGGCCGCCGCGGCGGACGCGCTGCTGGCTGAGGCCAAGAGCGCAGCCGAGCGCGCGCGCGCCCAGGCGCTGCAGAGCGCGCACCAGGAGGCCGCACAGGCCACGCGCGCCATGCGGGCGCGTGTGCGCGACGAAGAGACCGCCGCGGCCGCCGCCGTGGACGCGAAGCTGCCCGAACTCGTCACGGCGCTGACCGGCGGGCTGCTCGGCAGCGACGCCGCCGAGCGCAATGCCGCGCAGATCCGCCAATGGGTCGCCCCCCGCGCATGAGGGCTGAACCATGAATGAAATGAATCGAAAGGGGGCGCCGACGCCATGGAGTTTCTGAGAGCCATCGGCCCCGTCTTCAACTTCCTGCTGCTGGCAGGCGCGCTGTTTTTCCTGACGCGCAAGCGCATCCGCAAGCTCTTCCAGGACCGGAAGGAGCGCATTGCCGACGCGCTCGGCCGCGCGGCCGACGCGCAGGATCAGGCCCGCCACACCGCCGAGGACATTGCCGAGGCGCAGCAGACGGCCGACGCGCAGGCGCAGTGCCAGCTCGCGGACGCGCAGCGTCAGGCGGCGGCCAACACCGCGGCCGCCGACGCCGAGACCGCCCGTCAGGCCGAGGCCGTGCGCCGCAGCGCGCAGCAGACCGAGGCGCAGCTGCGCAGCGACATGGAGGACCGCGTGAGCGACGCGGCCATCGGCCGCATCACGGCGGCCGCCGCCGGCGTGCTGGCGCAGGACGCGTTCGCACCCGCGCGCGCAAACCTCATTGACAACTTTCTCGCCCACATCGGCGAGCATCTGACCACCCAGCCGAGCGACGCGCTCGCCCTCGCCGAGACCGGCACGCTGACCGCGGCAGTCGAATCGGCCGAGCCCCTGAGCGCCGCCGCGCTCGACGCGCTCACCGATACGCTCACGCGCGCCTACGGCCACGTCACCGTCATGACGACCGTGCGCCCGGAGCTGATCGGCGGCATCTGCCTGCGCATCGGCGACACGCACTATGACGGCACGCTGCGCCACGCGCTCGACCTGCTCGAGCAGGACGCGGCCAACAGCGTCCTGCACACGACGGCCCAAACGCCCGACCTCGCTGACTGCATCCGCGCCAGGCTCGCGGACACGCACGTCGGCATCGACGTGTTCCAGTCCGGCGTCGTCACGAGCCTGTCGGACGGCATCTGCCGCGTGCGTGGCCTCGCCGACGCCATGGCCGGTGAGCTGCTGGCCTTTGACGGCACGCTGCGTGGCATGGTCATGGACCTCGGCCGCGAGGACATCGGCGTCGTGCTGCTCGGGCCCTACGGCCACCTGCAGGAGGGCGACCGCGTGCGCCGCACGGGGCAGATCATGTCCGTGCCCGTGGGCGAGGAGATGACCGGCCGCGTCGTGGATGCGCTCGGCCGCCCGATCGACGGGCTCGGCCCCATCCGCACGACGGAGCGCCGCGCCATCGAGAGCCCCGCGCCCGGCGTCATCGCGCGCAAGGGCGTGAGCGTCCCGCTGCAGACCGGCATCAAGGCCATCGACGCGCTCGTGCCCATCGGCCGCGGCCAGCGCGAGCTCATCATCGGCGACCGCCAGACCGGCAAGACCGCCATCGCCATCGACGCCATCCTCAACCAGAAGGACACCGGCGTGCTGTGCATCTACGTCGCCATCGGCCAGAAGGAATCGACCGTCGCGGGCGTCGTGCAGAAGCTGCGCGACCGCGGCGCCATGGCCTACACCACCGTCGTGTGCGCGCACGCGTCCGAGACCGCGCCCATGCTCAGTACATCGCGCCCTACGCCGGGCGCCGCCATCGGCGAGTACTTCATGTACCGCGGGCGCGACGTGCTCATCGTCTACGACGACCTGTCGAAGCAGGCCGTGGCCTACCGTGAGATCTCCCTGCTGCTGCAGCGTCCGCCCGGACGCGAGGCGTACCCCGGCGACGTGTTCTATCTGCACTCCCGTCTGCTCGAGCGCGCCGCGCGCCTCAGCGAAGAGGCCGGCGGCGGCAGCATGACCGCCCTGCCCATCATCGAGACGCAGGCGGGCGATATCTCGGCATACATCCCGACCAACGTCATCTCCATCACCGACGGGCAGATCTTCCTCGAGACGGATCTGTTCCACGCCGGTGTGCGCCCGGCCATCAACGTGGGCCTGTCCGTGTCGCGTGTCGGCGGCGCGGCGCAGCTCGGCGCCATGAAGCAGGTCGCCGGCCGGCTGCGCATGGACCTGGCGCAGTACCGGGAGCTGGCGTCGTTCGCGCAGTTCGGCTCCGACCTCGACAAGGCCACGCGCGACACGCTCGCGCGCGGCAGCCGCATGACCGAGCTCCTGAAGCAGCCGCAGTACGCGCCCATGGACGCGGCCGATCAGGTCGCGGTGCTCTTCGCTGCCGGCGAGGGGTACACGGACACGATCGCCGTCGAGGACGTGCCGCGCTACGCGGACGCCCTGCTCGCGCGCATCCACCGGACGTATCCGGAGCTGCACGATCTTGTGCACAGCGGCAAAAAGCTCCCGCCCGAGGCGCTCGAGCGCCTGCGCGAGCTTTCCGCCGAGACCCTGAAGAATCTATGAACCATCATCCCCGCCGCCGGCAGAAAGGAGTTGACGCCCCTTGACGAACCTGCATAAGATCCGCGCGCGCATCCGCAGCGTGAACAGCACGCAGCAGATCACCCGCACGATGAAGATGATCGCCGTGTCGAAGCTGCGCAAGACGCAGACGAGCCTTGCGGGCGTGCGCCTGTTCGCGGACAAGAGTCAGGCCGTGCTCAACGCCCTGCTCGCCGGCGACGCGAGCTTTGAGCACCCGTATCTCACGCCCCGGCGGCACGTCGGCCACGTGTGCTACGTGGTCTTCTGGGGCAACCGCGGGCTGTGCGGGGCGTATAACCAGCTGCTGCTGCGCCACCTCGAGGGGCTCGTGCGCGCCGAGGCGCGCCCCTGCTCCGTGATCGTGTGCGGCCGCTGGGGGCGCGACGTGCTCGCGGGCACCGACCTGCCCGTGCGGCAGATCTTCTCCGACCTGAGCGACACGCCCACCATGGCCGAGGCGCTCGAGATCGCCGAGGAGCTCAAAAACCTCTACCGCACCGGCGAGGCGGACGAGATCCACCTCGTCTACCAGCACTTTGACTCCGTGCTGCACCAGACGCCGGTGCACCGGCAGCTGCTGCCCACCGCGCCGGAGGCCGACGCACCCGCCGCGAACAACAACTATCTGTTCGTGCCGGACGCGCAGACCGTGCTCGACAACGTGCTCGAGCTGTACCTGAACAACACGGTCTACGCCGTGATGCTCGAGGCCCGCGTGGGCGAGCACGCCGCACGCATGACCGCGATGACCGCCGCCACGGACTCGACGGCAGAGCTCATCGAGGACCTGAATCTGGAGTTCAACCGCGCGCGCCAGGCCGCGATCACGACGGAGATCTCCGAGATCGTCGGCGGCAGCGCCGCGCTGAAAAAATCGGACAAATCGGACTAACACCGCGGCGGCAGCGCCGCGTCCCACGAAGGGAGAACGTATGGAAAACGGTATCGTCAAAAGGGTCATCGGCCCGGTGGTGGACGTGCAGTTCCCGGCCGGAAAACTGCCGGAGATCAACAACGCCATCGAGGTGCACGCCGGTGAGCGCCGCATCGTCATGGAGGCGGTGCAGCAGCTCGGCGACAACGCGGTGCGCTGCATCTCGCTCTTTTCCACCGACGGGCTGCAGCGCGGCTGCGTCGCCGTGGACACCGGCTCGAGCGTGAAAATGCCCGTCGGCGAAGCGACGCTGGGACGTATGTTCAACGTCGTCGGCGAGCCGATCGACGGCAAGGGCCCCGTCCACGCAACAGAATATCTGCCCATCCACCGCGAGGCCCCGGCCTTCACGGACATCGCCCCCGCGACCGAGCTGCTCGAGACCGGCATCAAGGTCGTCGACCTGCTCGCGCCCTATGCCAAGGGCGGCAAGATCGGCCTGTTCGGCGGCGCGGGCGTCGGCAAGACCGTGCTCATCATGGAGCTGATCCGCAACATCGCCTACGAACACGGCGGCTACTCGGTCTTTGCCGGCGTGGGTGAGCGCTCGCGCGAGGGCAACGACCTGTGGAACGAAATGAACGAATCCGGCGTCATCAACAAGACCGCACTGGTCTTCGGCCAGATGAACGAGCCGCCCGGAGCACGTCTGCGCGTGCCGCTCTCGGGCCTGACGATCGCGGAAAACTTCCGCGACGAGTCCGGACAGGACGTGCTGCTGTTCATCGACAACATCTTCCGCTTCACGCAGGCGGGCAGCGAGGTGTCGGCCCTGCTCGGGCGCATGCCCTCCGCCGTCGGCTATCAGCCCACGCTCGCCACCGAGATGGGCAAGCTGCAGGAGCGCATCACCTCCACGCGCAACGGCTCGGTCACGAGCGTGCAGGCGATCTATGTCCCCGCCGACGACCTGACCGACCCCGCCCCGGCCACGACCTTTGCCCACCTCGACGCCACGACCGTGCTCGACCGCAGCATCTCGGAGCTCGGCATCTACCCGGCCGTCGACCCGCTCGGCTCCACGTCGCGCATCCTCGAGCCGGACATTCTCGGCCGCCGGCACTATGACACCGCGCGCGCCGTGCAGCGCGTGCTGCAGAAGTATAAGGACCTGCAGGACATCATCGCCGTGCTCGGCATGGACGAGCTGAGCGTGGAGGACAAGGCCGCCGTCAACCGCGCGCGGCGCATCCAGCGCTTTCTGTCGCAGCCGTTCCACGTGGCGGAAAACTTCACGGGCATGGCCGGCAAGTACGTTCCCGCTCGCGAGACCATCCGCGGCTTCGAGGCCATCCTCGGCGGCGAGTGCGACGACATTCCCGAGCAGGCATTCCTGTTCTGCGGCTCGATCGACGACGTGCTGCGCAAGCGCGACGCGCTGCAGTGAGGTGCGCCATGGCGGACACACTGCATCTGGAGATCGTCACGGCCGGCGGCGCGGCCGTGGACACGCAGGCTCAGCAGGTCACGCTCCCCCTCGCCGACGGGGAAGCCGGCGTCCTGCCGGGCCACGCGCCGCTGCTCGGCGCGCTCGTGAGCGGCGTCGTGCGCTATACCTCCGGCGGCGCGGAGCACTACTGCGCCGTGAGCCCCGGCACCGTGAACGTCGCGGCCAACACCGTGACCGTGCTCGCCCGCACGGCCGAGCCCGCGCCGGACATCGACCTGCCCCGCGCCGGGCGGCGCTGCGCCGGGCCGAGTCGGATCTCGAGGCCCGCGGCATGGAGATGAACGTCTCCGTGGCCGAGGCGGCCCAGGCCCGCGCCCGCGCGCGCATCCACGCAGTCCGGCTCTGGCGCAAAAACGGATAAAAAGGCGGGAAATCCTCTGCACTGTCCCATTCAACGGACAGCGGCGGGGTTGCATTTTCGCCCGCAATATGAGAAAATGTCTGCGTATTCGCTTACGCAGACATTTTTGCACATTTTCAAGCCTTCCCCTTGAGGGGAAGGCATCGCGCACTCCGGCCGCTCCCGCAAGGAGAAGACGAGGGGTGCGAGCCCTGCACGCGCCGCAATATCGAACGGTGCCTCCGCCCTTTTATCATCAAACAGGAGATGTGACCCATGGCCCAACCCACTCGCGGCCGCAATTCGCAGGCCAAAAATCATCTGATCACCCTCGTGCTCGCGCTCATCATCGCGGGCCTTGCCACCTGGCTCGGCTACGGCCGCGACCATGCCGCCGCCGACCCCAGCGCCACGGCCGTGCCCGGCGTCACCGCGACGGCTATGCCCGGCGACGGGCTGACCGTGACGTATCTCGACGTCGGCCAGGGCGACTGTACGCTGCTGCAGTGCGACGGGCAGGTCATGCTCATCGACGCGGCCGAGGGCACACAGGCCAACAAGATCACGGCCTACCTCAAACAGCACGGCGTGACGGCCATCGACTACCTCGTCTGCACGCACGCGCACGCCGACCACTGCGGCGGCATGCGGGCCGTCATCGCGGCCTTCCCGGTGCGCACGCTCTACAGCTCCGTCACCTCGAGCAGCAACGGCGCGTTTCAGCGCGTCATGCGCGCGGCCGAGACGGCGAACCTCGCCATCACCGTGCCGGACGTGGGCGACACGTTCGCCCTCGGCAGCGCGACCGTGACCGTCCTCGGCCCGCAGCAGCACTACAGCGACGTCAACAACCAGAGCCTCATCCTGCGCGTGGACTACGGCAGCAACGCCTTCCTCTTCACCGGCGACGCCGAGTACGAGAGCGAGACGGACGTGCTCGACGCGGGCGAAAACGTCCGCTGCGACGTCATCAAGGCCGGCCACCACGGCAGCCGCACCTCCACGGGCTACCGCCTGCTGTACGAGGCGCAGCCGAAGTACGCCGTCATCAGCTGCGGCGCGGACAACGAGTACGGCCACCCGCACGACGACACGCTCAGCCGCCTGCGCGACGCGGACGTGACCGTCTACCGCACGGACCTCAACGGCACGATCGTCTGCCGCTCCGACGGCGTGAACCTCACCTTTACCACCGAGAAAGAAGGCTGATCCCCTTGCACCGCACCCCTCTCGCCGGCAGGCGCGTTCTGGCTCGCAGCGTTCACGTATTTCATCTGGGGCTTCACGTTCCTCGCCTCGCGCATCGCGCAGGACTACGGCACGCCGTTCGTACTGCTGTTCTGGCGCTTCGCGCTGGCGTTTGCGCTGCTGAATCTGCTGTGCCTGACGGGGCGCTTCCCCGTGCGTCTGCGCGGCCGGAGGCTCTGGCCCGTGCTGCTGGCGGGCCTGTTCGAGCCCGTGCTCTACTTCCCCTGCGAGCAGTATGGCCTGAGGCTCACGAGCACATCGTTTTCCGGCGTCATGGTCGCGCTCATCCCGCTGTGCTCGCTTGTCTACGGGGCGGTTTTTCTGCACGAAAAGGCCACGCGGCGGCAGGTCGTGTTCTCGGTCCTCTCCGTCGCGGGGGTGATCGTGCTGGCCGTCTACGCCACCGGCATCGGCGCGGAGAGTTTTCTCGGCTTTCTTGTCCTGCTCGGCACGGTCTTTGCCGGTGCGGGCTATATGGTAGCCTGCCGCGCGTGCTCGGGCAGCTTCACCGCCTTTGAGCGCACGTACATCACCTGCGGTATGGGCGCCGCCGCGTTCGGGTGCTATCCGTGCTCGAGCACCGGCACGACCTGAGCGCTGTCGTGCTGCCGATGACGCATGCGCCGTTCGTGCTCGCCATCGTGTTTTTGAGCGTCGTGGCCTCGGTGCTGTCCTACCTCGCGCTCAACCGGGCGCTGGAGGTGCTGCCCGTCGCGCGCACCGCGGCGCTCATCAACTTCTCGACCGTTGTGTCCGTGCTCGCCGGGGTGCTCCTCCTGCGCGAGCCGTTCGGCTGGGTCAGCGCCGCTGCCTCGGCCGCCATCCTCGTCGGCATCTGGGGCGTGCAGCGCTTCGCTGCGCCGGCAGTGCCGGATACCGCCGAGAGCGCCGAACCGCTGTCCCCGTCGTGAATGGCCCGGGCCTTTGCCCCACTTCCAGTCTAGTATGCTTTTGCATAACTTGTCAAGCATTTTTTCTCTCAGCAAGAAAGCCAGCCAGCGCGCCCTGCGCTGCACGCATCTCCCGCACCGCACGACCGCCATCACGCACCCGGCCGCAAACGCGCACGCAAACGCGCACCAAGCCGCACCTGTGTCCGCCGATCACCGACGCTCACTCCACGCGCCCAGCCGAAAGCCTGCACCTGCACCGGCCGCATCTGCCGCAAAACAGGTTTTCCACAATCTCTCCACAGACTTTTCCACATTTTCGCCGGTTTTCCACAGCGGCTTTCTTTCCCCTTGGCTTTCTTTGAGAGAGACAGGGTAAGATCTGCTGAGCAGTGCGTTCCTACTGCGCAGTAAGACCTGGTCTGGTCTGGTATGGTTGGGTACGGTACGGTGCCCCGTTACTTTTGTGCGACATCACGCGTGACAGGAGATTCCCGCCATTCCGGGCATATCCAGTCACAAACCCGATAAATATGAACGCGAGCGCTCGACGGACATTTCCCTTGCCGAGCTTGCCGCGCTCGTGGAGACGGCCGGCGGCCAGCCCGTCGTGACGCTGCTGCAGAATAAGCCCACGCCCGACCCGCGCACCTTCCTCGGCGAGGGCAAGGTGGCGGAGCTCAAAGAGCTCATTCTCGCCAACGACTGTGACCTCGCGGTGTTTGACAACGAGCTCTCCCCGTCGCAGATGCGCGTGCTGGAGGAGGAGCTCGGCGTGCGCGTGCTCGACCGCTCGGGCCTGATCCTCGACATCTTCGCCCAGCGCGCCCAGACGCGCGAGGGCCAGCTGCAGGTGGAGCTGGCGCAGTACCAGTACCTGCTGCCGCGCCTGACGGGCATGTGGACGCATCTCGTGCGGCAGACGGCCTCGGGCGGCTCGTCGCCGATCGGCACGCGCGGCCCGGGCGAAACGCAGCTCGAGACCGACCGCCGCCACATTCGCCGCAAGATCCAGAAGCTGCAGGCCGAGCTCGAGGACGTGCGCAAGATCCGCCGCACACAGCGCCGCCGCCGCGAGAAAAATGCCCTGCCGGTCGTGGCCCTCGTCGGCTACACGAACGCCGGCAAATCCACGCTGCTCAACTGCCTGACGGGGTCGGACATTCCGGCCAACGACCGCCTGTTCGACACGCTCGACACCACGACCCGCCGCTGGCGCATCGACGCCGCGCAGGAGGTGCTGCTCTCGGACACGGTCGGCTTCATCCGCAAGCTGCCGACGCACCTGGTCGAGGCGTTCAAGGCCACGCTCGAGGAGCTGACGTATGCCGACGTGCTCCTGCACGTGATCGACCTCTCGAACCCCGAGTGGGAGGCGCAGGCCGCCGTCGTCGACCGGCTCATCGACCAGCTCGGCGCGGCGCACACGCCGTGCATCCGCGTGTTCAATAAGTGCGATGCGTATCTCGGCATCCTGCCGCACGGGGAGAACATTGTCTGCATCTCGGCCCGCAGCGGCGAGGGCACGGCGGAGCTGACCGCGCGCGTGCGTGCCATCCTCGGTCGGGCCGACCACCACGTGACGCTGCTGCTGCCGTATGCGCAGGGCGCGCTGCTCGAGACGCTGCACCGCGACTGCGCCGTGCTGCGCACCGACTACCGCGATGACGGCATCGCGCTCGAGGTCATCATCCACCCGGAGCAGTGGCCGCGGCTCGAGCCGTTCGTCATCGCGGACGAGGAGGGGTAATATGGACAGCTACCGCATTCCCACAAAATCCGGCGCGTCGGAGTACGTGGACAAGCGCTCACGCTTTCTGGGCCTCGTGCAGCCGGTCGGCTCCGAGGACGAGGCGCGCGCGGTCATCGCCGCGTGCAAGAAGCAGTATCACGACGCGCGGCACAACTGCTGGTGCTACCTGCTGCGCGACGGCACCGAGCGCTACTCCGACGACGGCGAGCCGCAGGGCACGGCCGGCATCCCGATGCTGGAGGTGTTCCGCCGCGCGGGCGTGACGAATGCCGTCTGCGTCGTCACGCGCTATTTCGGCGGCGTGCTGCTCGGCACGGGCGGCCTGCTGCGGGCGTACACCGCCGCTGCGGCCGATGCGCTCGCGAGCGCCGGTATCTCGGAGGTGCGCCGCTGGCTCGCCTGTGAGGTCAGCGCGCCCTACGCGCTCTATGAGCCGGTGCGCGCGGCCGTCGCCGCACTCGGCGGCGTCGTGCAGGAGACGCAGTATGCCGCCGCCGTGACGGTCTGCGCCCTGCTGCCGGAGGAGGCCGGCGAGGCCTTTGCCGCGCAGGTGCGCGACCTGACCGCCGGCCGCTGCGCCGTGCGCCCCGTCGGCGAGACGGAGCGCGCCGTCCCCCTCGCCGGTTCCGGCCTGTGAGCGGCGGGTGCGGCAGTACATATGCGCGCCGCACGGTGAAGAACATAAGGTATCGCAAAGCCCTCCCAGCCGGGAGGGCTTTTGCAATGCTGCGCACCTTTTCAAGCCTTCCCCTTGCAGCGCAAATGATAGATGGTTTCAAGATATTTGCGACACGGGGGAGCCCGAGGGGGCAAGGCCCGCCCGGATGAAATTTTTGCATCGCCCTCTGGCGATGCCTTCCCCTTGCGGCGCGAATGATAGATGGTTTCAAGATATTTACGCCGCGGGGGAGCCCGAGGGGGCAAGGCCCGCCTCGGATGAAATTTTTGCATCGCCCTCTGGCGATGTATCCCTGCATCCGAGTCAGACCTTGCCTTACGGTGCGTGCCCCCCATTCCTTTTCTTAAAAAGCGCATAAACATTCTGCTCGACGAATACATATCCGCCGCCAAAATCTGCGCAAACTGCCCTAAAGCATACCTGCCAAACTCCGTCAAAAAAAATTGGCACAACGTTTGCAAAATTTTTTCGCTGCATTTTTTCAAAAAAAAGAGGGAAATACACAGCAATGTCGTATAAGAGTATTGCAGCCGGAAATGGCGCAAGCCGCTCCGGCCGCAAACATGGATTTTATGTGGAAACGGAGGGATCCCTGTGCCCTGTCCGAGAGAAAAACGCGAGGCCGCCGAGGCGCTGTTCATTGGCCCGCACGGCCTGCTGAGCACGCAGTCAACCGGCCGCCTGGCGCCCGAGCCGCCGTGCGAGATGCGCACATGCTTCCAGCGCGACGTGGACCGCATCACGCACTCAAAATCGTTCCGCCGCCTGAAGCACAAGACGCAGGTGTTCCTGCGCCCGGAGGGCGACCATTACCGCACGCGCCTGACGCATACGCTCGAGGTCGCGCGCCTCGCGCGCACGATCGCCCGCGCGCTCGAACTCAATGAGGACCTCACCGAGGCCATCAGCCTCGGGCACGACCTCGGCCACACGCCGTTCGGCCACGCGGGAGAGCGCGCGCTCAACGCGATCTACACCGGCGTCGGCTTCCGGCACTATGAGCAGAGCCTGCGCGTCGTCGACCGCATCGAGCGCGACGGCCGCGGCCTGAACCTCTGCAACGAGACGCGCATCGGCATCCTCAACCACACGACCGGGCAGCCGCGCGGCACGCTCGAGGCCGATGTGGTGCGCCTGGCCGACCGCGTGGCCTACATCAACCACGACCTCGATGACGCCATGCGCGGCGGCATCGTGCAGCCGGAGGACGTGCCCGCCATCGTGCGCGAGCGCGTGGGCGAGCGCAACAGCGTGCGCATCAACTCCATCCTCACGGACATCATCGCCCACAGCGGCGACGGGGAGCTGCGCATGTCGCCCGATATGCAGGAGGCCGTGGACGTGTTCACGACCTTCATGTACGAGAGCGTGTACTACAATCCCATCGCCAAGGGCGAGGAGCGCAAGGTGCAGAATATCCTCGGGAGCATCTGGGAATATTATGTCAACCACATTGCCGAGCTCCCTGCGGTCTACCAGTCCATCGCGGACGACGAGGGGCCGCAGCGTGCGGTGTGCGACTATGTCTCCGGCATGACCGACAGCTACGCGCTGGAGGTGTACTCAGAGCTCTTCATCCCCGCCGCCTGGACCATTAAGTAATTGTCCGCGACCGCCGGACGCGGGCAGAGTGGGTGCGGCACAAATCGAAAAACAGGCATTCCAATCGCCACAGAAAGAAGGTGACGCACGTGGCCTTTCCGGAATCCTTTTTACAGGAGCTCGCCGAGCGCAACGACATTGTCGACGTCGTGAGCAGCTACGTGCGCCTGACGAAAAAAAGCGGGTCGAACCTCTTCGGCCTCTGCCCGTTCCACAGCGAGAAAACGCCCTCGTTCTCCGTCTCGCCGGACAAGCAGATCTACCACTGCTTCGGCTGCGGCAAGGGCGGCGGCGTCATCAGCTTCATCATGGAGATCGAGAATCTCTCGTTCCCCCGAGGCGGTGGCCTTTCTGGCCAACCGCGCGGGCATGCATCTGCCCGAGCAGTCGGACGACCCCGGCGCGAAAAAACGCCAGCGCCTGCTCGCGCTCAACCGGGACGCGGCGCGCTTTTTCCACGCGCAGCTCAAGACCCCGGCCGGCCAGCCGGCGCGGGACTATCTCGCCCGCCGGCAGCTCACGGCGCAGACCGTGACGCGCTTCGGTCTCGGCTTTGCGCCCGACACGTGGGACAGTCTCGTGCGCGCGATGAAGGCGCTCGGCTACTCCGAGCAGGAGCTGTTTGACGGCGGGCTCGTGCGCCACGGGAAAACGAGCGGTGTATACGACACGTTCCGCAACCGGCTCATGTTCCCGGTCATCGACGTGCGCGGCAACGTGATCGGCTTCTCCGGGCGCATCCTCGGCGACGGGGAGCCGAAGTACATGAACAGCCCGGAAACCATCGTTTTCAGCAAGAGCCACAATTTGTTCGCGCTCAATTTGGCTAAAAAGTCGAAATGCGGGTATATCATACTGGCAGAGGGCAACATCGACGTGGCAAGTCTGCACCAGGCGGGATTTGACAGCGCGGTCGCCTCGCTCGGCACGTCGCTCACGCCGGAGCAGGCGCGGCTTCTGTCGCGCTACACGAGCGAGATCGTCATCGCCTACGACAACGACGGCGCGGGGCAGAAGGCGTCGCAGCGCGCGATCGGCATCCTCGAAAAGCTCGAGGTGCGCGTGCGTGTTCTGCAGATGCAGGGCGCAAAGGACCCCGACGAATATATCAAGACCTTCGGTGCGGACGCGTTCCGCAATCTGCTCGCGCAGTCGGAAAACCACATCGACTACCGGCTCGGCGCCGTGCAGCGCAAGTACGACCTCAAGGTCGACGAGCAGCGCGTGGCCTTCGTCAAGGAGGCGGCGGGCGTGGTGGCCGAGCTGCCCGGCAGCGTCGAGCGCGAGGTGTACGCCATGCGCGTCGCGGAGACGGCGGGCATGCCCGCCGCGGTCGTGACCGACGAGGTGCAGCGCCAGCGCAAGCGGCGGCTCAGCCGCGCGCGCAAAGAGCAGGAGCGCGACCTGCTGCGCCCCGCGACGGCGATGCAGCCGCCCGGGCGGAGCATCCGCTTCGACAACCCCCGCTCGGCGGCCGCCGAACAGGGCATCATTAAGTTATTGTATCTCGACCCCGGCCTGTTCCGGGGCCGGGCGAACGTGCCGGACGCGGCGCAGTTTTCCTCGCCGGAGCTGCGGCACATTTACACCGTCCTGCTCGCCCACGGCGGCACGGGCACGGTGCAGATCGCGGCGCTCTCGGGCGATCTGAGCCCGGACGAGCTGGCCCTGCTGACCGGCATCATCCAGCAGCCGGCGGAGCTTTCGAACGGTGCGCGCGCGCTCGACGACTACATAAGCATCCTGCAGACCCAGGCCACCGCCGGCGCAGCGTCGTCGGAGGCGGACCTGCTGGCTTTTGCAAAGCAACTCAAAGAACATAAAGGGTATGGTGGTAAAGATGGAACAGAAAGAACTTAACAACCTCTCGGCCGAAGAACTGGACGCCATGGCCGACGCGCTGCTCGCGGCGGACGACGCCAAACAGGCGGAAGCCAAGACCGACGGCACCGCGCCGGCGCAGACCGCGGACAAGCCCGCGGCAGCCTCTGCGGAGGACGTGTCCGCAGCCGAAAAGCCGGAGTCGGAAAAGACCACGGAGGAAAAGCTCAATGATCTGGTGGAAAAAGGCAAGAAGGCGGGCAAGCTCTCGAGCAAGGACCTCATGGTGCTCGAGGACATGAACCTCGAGCGAGGAGACGGAAAAGTTCTATGACCGGCTCGAGAGCCTGAACATCGACGTGCTCGGTGACGATGCCCTGCCCCCGGTGGACGAGGACGCACTGCCCGAGCTCGAGGAGCTCCAGGAGATCGAGGAAGTCACCGAGGAGGAGATGAACGAGACCGAGGCCATGGCCGACACGTTCTCGACCGACGACCCGGTGCGCATGTACCTCAAGGAGATTGGCAAGGTGCCGCTGCTCACACCCGAGGAGGAGCAGGATCTGGCCAAGCGCATGGCCGAGGGCGACGAGGAGGCCAAGCGCCGCATGGCCGAGGCGAACCTGCGTCTGGTCGTGTCGATCGCCAAGCGCTACGTCGGCCGCGGCATGCTGTTTCTCGACCTCATCCAGGAGGGCAACCTTGGCCTGATCAAGGCCGTCGAGAAGTTCGACTACACGAAGGGCTACAAGTTCTCCACCTACGCGACGTGGTGGATCCGTCAGGCCATCACCCGCGCCATCGCCGACCAGGCGCGCACGATCCGCATCCCCGTGCACATGGTCGAGACGATCAACAAGGTCATCCGCGTCTCCCGTCAGCTCCTGCAGGAGCTCGGCCACGACCCAAGCGCCGAGGAGATCGCGGCGGAGATGAACATGCCGGTCGACAAGGTGCGCGACATTCTCAAGATCGCGCAGGAGCCGGTCTCGCTCGAAACGCCGATCGGCGAGGAGGAGGATTCTCACCTCGGCGACTTCATTCCCGACGAGGACGCGTCCGAGCCGAGTGAGGCGGCAAGCTTCTCGCTGCTCAAGGAGCAGCTCATGGAGGTGCTCGACACGCTCACGCCGCGCGAGGAGAAGGTGCTCCGCCTGCGCTTCGGCATCGAGGACGGCCGCACCCGCACGCTCGAGGAGGTCGGCAAGGAGTTCAACGTAACGCGCGAGCGTATCCGCCAGATTGAAGCAAAGGCGCTGCGTAAACTGCGCCACCCCAGCCGCTCCAAGAAGCTCAGAGATTTCCTGAACTGAATCCGGATATGACAGCGCATCCGGGCGCGGCAGTTTCTCTGCCGCGCCCGGATGTTGCTGTGCGGCCCCGCGCTCGGGCGTGCAGTAATCCACACGGCACACCGCCAACAAAACGACACCCCGCACCGGATGGCACGGGGTGAGTTGGCTTAGTATGGATTTATGCAAGCTGCTTCCGATGCACTAGGCGGCATATGAGTGCACACAGCCAAAGCCCTACCGCGAAGCAAAAGCTCAGCGCACCGAGCGTGTACGCGGTAGAAAACAGGAGATTGAACCTTCATGTGCTGCGCCAATGTCTACAATAATCTCGCACACGACCCACAGGCCGGTACTAATACCCGCAGCCAGCCAGAATTCGCGCCTACGCGCAAACAGGCAGCGCGCACCTACACCCGCCGCGATCAGCAGCAGATACAGGACGATTCGCCCCATCATGCCAGCCGAAACGAACGTCCACAGCATTTCCAGAAGTGTAAATGGTTTTATAAAGCCCACCTCCTATCCTACGCAATAGCAGTATATGGACTATTCAGGTGAAATAGGTATGCTGATAGTAAATTTCCTGCGATTGATTCAGTTATACCATCATAGGCCTCACCTCATGTTCAATATTACCAAATGCTTCATTGTTCCGGAAGTGGATTTTTAAAATTTGTAAAAAACATATAATATTTTCAGGATGTTTGTGCAATTTTCACCATATTGCATTTAGAAATGTACACACGAGACACGCCTTTGCACCTATTCCACCCCCCGTTGCGAAAGCGGCGGGGCTTTGCTATAATGGGGCCAAATCATGCACAAAGGAGCACCGCTTATGCAATGGATCGAAGTGTCCGTCCCCACCCGCAGCGACGAGATCGACGACGTCTGCGCGCAGCTGGCCGAGCTGGGCGCGGGCGGCATGGTCGTGGAGGACGAGACGGATTTTCAGCAGTTTTTGGAGCAGAACCACCAGTACTGGGACTACGTGGACGACGCGCTCGAGGCGCAGTTTCGCGGCGTGTCGCGCATCAAGTTCTACCTCGCCGACGATGATGACGGCCGCGCGCAGCTGGAGGCCATCCGCGCCGGTATCGGCCGCGAGCTGACGACCGCAACCGTGCGCGACAGCGACTGGGAAAATAACTGGCGGCAGTACTATCAGCCGATTGAAGTCGGCGAACGGCTCGTCGTCGTGCCCGAGTGGCTCGACGCCCCGGCGGACGGCCGCCTGCCGCTGCGGCTCGACCCCGGCCTCATCTTCGGCACCGGCAGCCACGCCACGACGCGCATGTGCCTCGCTGCGCTCGAGCACTGCGCCGCCGCAGGCAGGACGGTGCTCGACCTCGGCTGCGGCAGCGGCATCCTCGGCATCGGCGCACTGCTGCTCGGCTGCGCGCACGTCACCGGCTGCGACATTGACCCCAAGGCCCCGGAGGTTGCGGCGGCCAACGCCGCGCTCAACGGCTTTTACGAGGACAGGTTCACCGTCTGCGCGGGCGACATTCTCGCCGACGCGGGCCTGCGCCGCCGGCTCGGCACAGGGTACGACATCGTGCTGGCGAACATCGTGGCCGATGTCATCATCCCGCTGGCCGCGCTGGCCCCGGCGTTTCTCGCCCCGGGCGGCACGTTCGTGTGCTCGGGCATCATCGACGGGCGCGAGGACGAGGTGGCAGCCGCGCTCACGCGTGCGGGCTTCACCGTCACGGCGCACGACACGCTCGAGGAGTGGCACTGCTTCACGGCTGCGCTGGCGTGACGGGGTGCAGTGCATCACCGTGGACGCCGGAAGGTCCGGATTTGGAAAGCCTTCTCCTCAAGGAGAAGGCTTTGCCAGAGGCAATGCAAAAATTTCATCCGAGGCGGGCCTTGCCCCCTCGGGCTCCCCTGCGGCTCAATTTCACAGCACAGCAGCATCATTTTTACCCAAACATAGAACAAACCCCAGATGGTTTTACCCATCTGGGGTTCGTCGGCTTGCTGCGCAAGCTCGCAGCATCCGAACCGGGCGGGCCTTGCCCCCTCGGGCTCCCCTGCGGCTCGATCACATGACCTGCCGCATCATTTTCCACCCCAACATAGAACAAACCCCAGACGGCAAGCCGCCTGGGGTTCGTCGGCTTGCTGCGCAAGCTCGCTGCATCCGAACCGAGGCGGGCCTTGCCCCATCGGGCTCCCCTGCGGCTCAATTTCTCAGCGCAGCAGCATCATTTTTACCCAAACATAGAACAAACCCCAGACGGCAAGCCGCCTGGGGTTCGTCGGCTTGCTGCGCAAGCTCGCTGCATCCGAACCGAGGCGGGTCTTGCCCCTCGGGCTCCCCTGCGGCTCAATTTCTCAGCGCAGCTGCATCATTTTTACCCAAACATAGAACAAACCCCAGACGGCAAGCCGCCTGGGGTTCGTTCAATAGAGAGGAGAATATGAGGAGGGAGAAACTAGCAAATTAAGAGATGTCGTTCGTATCGACGAGCTTGACGTCGACGTCGAACGTTTTGCCGTCGCGGTAGATGGTCAGCGTGACGGTGTCGCCCACCTTCAGCCCGTCCTTGACGGCGCTGACATCATAGGTGGTGGTCACGGCCTGACCATTGACGGCCAGCAGCATGTCGCCGGACTGGATGCCCTGCTTTTCGGCGTCCGAGCCCTCGGCGACGGCGCTGATATACAGCCCCTCGGGCAGATCGTAGTATTCGGAAGCGGCAGAGGACACCGCGCCCACGGTGATGCCGATGCTCACGCGGCCGGAAACGCGGCCGTCAGCAAGCAGCGCATTGACGATCGGGCGGATGGACGCCGTCGGGATCGCGAAGCCGATGCCCTCCACGCCCGTGGACAGAGCCTTCATGTTCGTGATGCCGATCACCTGCCCATACATATTGATGAGCGGGCCGCCGGAGTTGCCTTCATTGATGGCGGCATTGGTCTGCAGGAGCGTCATGCTGTGCCCGTTATAGACCATGTCGCGGTTGATGGCGGAGATGATGCCGTTGGTCATCGTCCAGCGCAGCTGTTCGCCGAGCGGGTTGCCGATGGACACAACGTCGTCGCCGACCTGCAGGGAGCTGGAGTCGCCGAATTCGGCGGGCGTGAGGCCCTGCGCCTCGATCTTGAGCACGGCGATGTCGCTCACGGCGTCCGCGCCAACGAGCTTGCCGCTGTACTCGGTACCGTCCGAGGTCGTCACGGTGACGGCCTTGGCGCCGTCGAGCACGTGCGTGTTCGTGACGATGTAGCCATCGCTCGTGAGCACGACACCGGTGCCGGTACTGTATTCGCCGCGGCTGATGTCGGCATGGATGCCGACGACGGACGGCAGGCACTTGGCATACACGCTCTGCAATGAGAGCGCGCTGCCCCCGGCGGGCTGGAGCATCATGGTCACACGCGGATCGGTCGGCGCGGCCGGCAGCTCATTCTTGCCGGTGACGGTGGTGTCATCGTCCGTGTCCTCGCGGGGGAGCGTCACGCTGCCGTGCTGGCCCGGCTCACCGTCGCTGGAGATCGCCTCCCGGCCGCGGCCGGCGAACACATAGCAGGACGCGATGATGAGTACGAGCACGCCGAGGATGATCATCGTGATCTTCAGTCCCTGATGGGACTTCTTCTTCGGCGCGGCGGCCTGCGACGGGCTCCAGTAGGAGTCGTAGCAGCCGGTGCCGGCGGCATCGGTGCGGGGCGCGGTGTAGCCGGCCTCATACCAGTCGGACTCCGGTTTGCGGACATTGTCGTACATTGTAGTGTCCCTCCCAAGGAACGATTTGATGATAGCACGTGATTTTGTGCTGCTTATGAATGGAAAACAAACATTTTATGAATTCCGCGAACAAATCATGAATTCTTGCGTCCGCCCCGGCGGCCGGTGCTCTCGGGCTTGGCGGTGGGCTTGGGCGCGGGCTTTGCAAGCGTGAGCGTAAACACGAACTCCGTCACCCCGTCGCGGCTCGTGACGGCGATGTCCTCGCCGTGCGCGTCGAGGATGCTCTTGACCAGGTACAGGCCGAGGCCCACGCCGTCGCGGTCGAGGCTGCGGCTGCGGTCGGACTTGTGGAAGCGGTCGAAGATGAACGGCAGGTCGTCGGGCGGAATGGTCTCGCCGTGGTCGCGCACGGAGACGTAGGCTTTGCCCTCCGACTTCCAGAGCGAGACGCACAGCGTGCTGCCGGGCGCGGCGAACTTGACGGCGTTGTCCATCAGGTTATAGAGCACGCGCGTGATGGCGTCGGGGTCGGCGAGCACCTGCATGGAGTCCTCAGGCAGCTGCAGATCGACGTCGAGCTGCTTGTCGTCGGCGCGCGCCTCAAAGCTGAGCATGGTGCTGACGATCTTCTCCGAGATGTCAAACTCGCGCCGGCGCGTCAAATCCTCGCCCGTGCTCTCGAGACGTGACATGTCGAGCATGCTGCGCACGAGACGCGAGAGCCGGCGCGTCTCGTCAGCGATGGTGGCGAGGTACTTGTCCTCCTGATCCTTGGGGATCGTGCCGTCGAGAATGCCGTCGGCAAAGCCGGCGATGGTGGTCATGGGGGTCTTGAGCTCGTGCGAGACGTTGGCAATGAAGGCGTTTCGGCGCTGCTCGCTCGTCTCGAGCGAGTCTGCCATGGTGTTGAACGCCGAGATGAGCGCGCCGACCTCATCGGTGCGTCCGTCGTCCGTGACGCGGGCGGAGAAGTCGCCGTGGGCGAACTTCTTGGCCGCGACGGCCATCTCGTCAAGCGGCTGAGCCATGCGCTTGCTCGTCACGAGCGAGAGCAGCAGCGCGATCATCATCACGGCTGCGGACGCGGCGAGAAACACCCACACGAATGTGCGCCAGCCGTCGATGATCGTGGCGCTGTTCGTGGCCACGAACACATAGCCGACCACGCGCGCGGCCGTGCCGATGGTGATCGGCTGCGCGACAACGTAGTGCGCAGAGCCATAAAACCCGCCGAGGCTCGTGATGAGGTTGAGCTTACCGTCGCTGCGCAGCTGCGTCATGGCGCTGCCGGTGAGCGTGCGGCCGAGATGCTCGCAGGCGATGTTGCGGCACGAGCAGGAGACGATCGTCCCGTCGGTGTCCGTGATGAAGATGTGGTTACCGGTAGATTGTGCAAGGGTGCTGATGACCATACGCAGGTCCCAGTTGGAGAGCTCGCCGTCGCGCACGAGCGCCTGTGCGGCGTGGGACCTCCTCGGCGTTAGACCATGTTGCCGCGGCGCTGGTCTTGACCTTTTGAACGCGTCCGCGGATTTTCTGTGTTTTGACCTTGGCGGCTTCGCGGCATTTTGAAATTACTTCACTTCGAATTTATACCCGACGCCCCAAACGGTCTTGAGCGCCCACTGATCGCTGACGTTTTCGACCTTTTCGCGGAGCCTCTTGACGTGTACGTCCACCGTGCGCGAATCGCCGAAGTAGTCGAAGCCCCACACCTCGTCAAGGAGCTGATTGCGCGTGTAGACGCGGTTCGGCGTGGCGGCGAGGTGATAGAGAAGCTCCAGCTCTTTGGGCGGCGTGTCGATCTTCTTGCCGTCGACGATCAGCTCATAGGAGTCGAGGTCGATGACGAGCTTGTCGAACGTGAGGCGCTTGTGCGTGTCCTCGGGGATTTCGCTGCGGCGCAGCACGGCGTTGATGCGCGCAAGCAGCTCCTTCATCTCAAAGGGCTTGACGACATAGTCGTCCGCGCCCATCTCCAGGCCGTGGATGCGGTCGTTGACCTCGCCCTTGGCGGTGGCGTGTCTGGTGTTCGCCGGGGCGGTCTGCCGGCAGATCCTCGAGCGCCGCGGCATCACGATCACGGCCAACGCCGTGCGCGTCGGCCAGGCGACGGGTAAGGAACTCAACTTCGACATGAAGCGCGCCATTCTCGACGCGCGCAGCGCCGGCGACTCCGTCGGCAGCGAGCTTGAGTGCGTCGTCACGGGCGTGCCCGCCGGCGTCGGCGGGCTGCTCTTCGGCGGCATGGAGAGCCGCATCGCCGGCATGCTCTATGCCATCCCCGGCGTGAAGGGCGTGGAGTTCGGCCGCGGCTTCGCCCTCGCCGAAATGCGCGGCAGCGAGGCCAATGACCCCATCCGCCTGAAAAACGGGCGCATCACCATGGCGTCCAACAATGCTGGCGGCATCAATGGCGGCATCACCAACGGCATGCCGCTCGTCGTGCGCATGGCCCTGCGGCCCACGCCGTCGATCGCGTGCGAGCAGCCGTCGGTCGACCTCGTGACCATGGAGGAGACGCCGCTGCGCATCAACGGCCGGCACGACCCGTGCCTCGCCCCGCGGGCGATCCCGGTCATGGAGGCCGCGCTCGCCTGCTGCGTGCTCGACGCCATGCTCGACACCGCCGCCACGATCTGAGAAAGGAGCCCATCATGGACGAACACAAGACCCCCGAAGAAATCATCAACGACAACGCCGCGCCGGACGCCCCGGAGACCGATGCGCCCGAAGCGTGCGCGCAGCCGGAAGAAGTCACGGCCGGCGAGCCCGCCGCCGGCGAAGCCGATACTGCCGAAGTCCCCGCTCCGGCGGAGACAAAGCCCATGAGCGTCCGCGCGCGTCACGCGTTCCGGCGCGGTGTGGCCGGTCTGCTGGCGGCCATCGTGCTGCTGGCGGCGTCCGGCTTCGGCGTGTTCCGCATCGCCCGCGGCGCGCAGGAGATCGCCGGCACGTTCGATGCCGACCCCGGCACGTTCGTGCAGCATGACATTGCTTTTATCCTCAACACGTTTTCCGACCCCAACGGCGGCAGCGCGCAGTACGGCGTTGTGCCCATCGGCGGCAAGCTCGTGGCCTTCCGCTTCCCCGCGCGCTGGAACGCCTCGGTCAAGACCATTGCCGACGCGACGACAAGCGTTCTCTCCGGCCAGAGCTACTCGGTCGACAGCTTCATCCGCGTCACCGGTACGGTCAAGACCATGCCGGAGGCCGTCTCGTCCGCGCTCTACGACTGGTACACGGAAAACAACGCCTACCTGCAGCAGATCGGTGCCATCGGCAACAGCGACGACGCGGCCGACTACCTGCCCGACGCCATCGTGTGCGTGGACACCGTCGGCAGCATCCCGCAGGGCTGGGTCGAGGGGCTGACGGTCGCCGCCGTCGCCTGCCTGATCTACGCCATCGTGGTGCTCATCCGCATCCTCTGCGGCAAGTACGAGCAGGAAAAGCTGCCGGACATCACCTTCGAGCTTGTGGACATGACGCCCGAGACGGAAGCGAAGCCCGAGACCGCACCGGAGGCAGACAGCGCACCGGAGGCCGAGCCGGAGGCTGAGGCCGCGCAGCCCGAAAAACCCGAAGAAACCGAGGACACGCCCGATGCCTGACCACAAACTGTGCGTGCCGTGCCTGTTCGGGCTCGAGGGCCCGCTCGGCAATGAGCTGCGCCACATGGGCCTGCGCAGCGTCATGCCCGAAAACGGCCGCGTGCGCTGCACGGGTACGGACGCGGACATCGCGCGCATGAACATCCGCTGCCGCTTCGGCGAGCGCGTGCTGCTCGAGCTGGGCAACTTCCCAGCCCCAACGTTTGACGCGCTCTTCGAGGGCGTGAAGGCCCTGCCGTGGGCGGACTATCTGCCGGCGGACGCGGCCTTCCCCGTCAAGGGCTACAGTCTGGAGTCGGCCCTGCACTCGGTGCCCGACTGCCAGAAGATCATCAAAAAAGCCGTCGTCGAGTCGCTCAAGCAGCGCTACCGCGTCAACTGGTTTGCCGAGACCGGCGCCCTGTACCAGATCCAGTTCTCGCTCGTGCATGACACGGCCACGCTCTATCTCGACACGACCGGCACGCCGCTGCACAAGCGCGGCTACCGCCCGGCGCACGTGGCCGCGCCCCTGCGCGAGACGCTGGCCGCCGCGCTCGTGGACATCGCGGGCTACCGCGGCCGGGGTGATTTCTGCGACCCGTTTTGCGGCAGCGGCACCATTGCCATCGAGGCGGCGCTGGCCGCCAAGGGCCGCGCGCCGGGCATCAGCCGCGACTTTGCGGCCATGCAGTGGGCATGGCTGCCGGCCGAGGTCTGGCCGCAGGCGCGCGAAGAAGCGCGCGCACGCGAGTTTCACGGCGACTACCACATCTTCGCCTCCGACATTGACCCCCGCGCCGTCGCCATGGCGCGCGACAATGCCCGCCGCGCCGGCGTGGACGACTGCATCGCCTTCGCGGTGGCGGACGCGCGGGAATTTGACCGCACGACCGACCGCGGCGTCATCGTCACGAATCCGCCCTACGGCGAGCGCCTCATGGAAAAGCGCGAGGCCGAGGCGCTCTACACCGCCTTCGGCACGGCCTATGCCAAAACCGAGCACTGGCGGCTCTACCTCCTGAGCTCGCACACGGAGTTTGAGCGCGCGTTCGGCCGCCCGGCGGACAAGAAGCGCAAGCTCTACAACGGTACGCTCCGCTGCGATCTGTTCCAGTACACGAAGGACGTGTGAGGCCGCATATCCGACACGCAGCCGCATATATTTAACACTGGTAGTTAAAAATCCGCAAATATTCACGATTTCCCTCTTGCGCGCCCCCGCCGTGCGGGGTATAGTAATGGTATTATTTTGTCGAAAGTGCAGGAATGGAGCTATGAAACATCTGTTCATTGTCAACCCCGTCGCCGGCGGTAAGGACCGGCGCGAATACGTTGCCGAGCAGGCGCGCCGCGCGCTTGAGGGCAGCGAGGACGCTTACGAGGTCTATGTCACGACCGCGCCCATGGACGCGTGCGCAAAAATCGCGGCGGAGGCCGCTTCCGGCGAGGAGCTGCGGGTGTATGCCTGCGGCGGCGACGGCACGCTCAACGAGTGCGTCAACGGCGCCGTGGGGCACGCTAACGTCGCCGTGACGCACTTCCCCTGCGGTACGGGCAACGACTTCATCAAAATGTTCGGCGAGGAGAAGGAGCGCTTTTTCGACCTCGCGGAGCTCGTGCGCGGCGAGGTGCGCCCCCTTGACGTCATGGAGTGCTGCGGACGCTATGCGATCAATATCTGCTCGGTCGGCATCGACGCGCGCATCGGCACCGAGGTGCACCAGTACCACGACAGCTATGTGCTGTCCGCCGTGGCCAACCTCTTCAAGGGCATTGCCCAACCGCTGACCGTGCGCGGCTGCGGCATGGAGTATTCCGGCGGCACGTCGCTCATCTGCGCGTGCAACGGCCGGTTCTACGGCGGCGGCTTCAACCCCATCCCCGACTCCATGCCCGACAACGGCAAGCTCGAGTTTCTCGTCGTGCGCGATGTGTCGCGTCTGACGTTCATCCGGCTCGTCGGCAAGTACGCCAAGGGCCGCTACCGTGAGCTGGCAAATCTCATCACCCATCTCGAGGGCGACCATCTTGAGATCGACAGCGAGACCGAGCTCGTCGTGAACATCGACGGCGAGGCCCTCTGGAGCAAGCACGTGAACTTTGACCTTATCCCCGGCGGCGTGAACTTCCTCGTGCCGGCGAATATGGCCTTCTTCCACCCCGAGACCGCGGGCGGCCACGAGACGCGCGAATTTGTCCACGCGTGACGAAAAACGCGGTCACAAAACGTTTACAAAAAAATTTCGCCAGGGGCTTGATAATCCGAAAAATTGTGGTATAGTATGATGCGTTAGCACTCCTAGGAATTGAGTGCTAACGCATCGCTTTTTTGTATTTAATATTAGGAGGCATATAGATCATGAAACTCAAACCGTTGGCAGACCGAGTGATCCTCAAGCAGTTCAAGGCCGAGGAAAAGACGAAGAGCGGCCTGATCCTGGCAGCGTCCGCGCAGGAGAAGCCCGAGATGTTCGAGGTCGTGGAAGTCGGCCCGGGCGGCATGGTGGACGGCAACGAAGTGAAGATGACCGTCGCCGCGGGCGACCGCGTGATCGTCGGCAAGTACTCCGGCACCACTGTGAAGGTGGACGGCGAGGAATATTCCATCGTGCGTCAGGGCGACATTCTGGCCGTCGTCGAGTAATCCAACCGCTTTGATTTTAGGAGGCTATCATTATGGCAAAACAGATCATTTATGGTGAAGAAGCACGCAAGGCGCTGCAGCGCGGCGTGGATCAGCTTGCAGATACCGTCAAGATCACCCTTGGCCCGAAGGGCAGAAACGTTGTGCTCGATAAGAAGTTCGGCGCACCGCTGATCACGAACGACGGCGTGACGATCGCAAAAGAGATCGAGCTCGAGGACCCGTTTGAGAACATGGGCGCGCAGCTCATCCGCGAAGTGAGCACCAAGACCAACGACGTCGCGGGCGACGGCACCACCTCCGCCACCGTGCTGGCGCAGGCGATGATCCGCGAGGGTCTGAAGAACCTCGCCGCCGGCGCGAATCCGATGGTCATGCGCCGCGGCATCCAGAAGGCGACCGAGGCGGCCGTCGATGCCATCCGCACCAACTCCCAGCCCGTGAGCGGCAGCGGCGACATCGCGCGTGTCGGCGCGATCTCTTCCGGTGACGAGCACATCGGCAAGCTCATCGCCGAGGCGATGGAGAAGGTCAGCCAGAACGGCGTCATCACCGTTGAGGAGAGTAAGACCGCCGAGACCTATTCCGAGGTCGTCGAGGGCATGCAGTTTGACCGCGGCTATGTCACCCCGTATATGGTCACCGATAACGACAAGATGGAAGCCGTCATTGACGACGCGCTCATCCTCATCACGGACAAGAAGATCTCGAACATTCAGGAGATCCTGCCGGTGCTCGAGGCCGTGCTGAATGCGGGCAAGAAGCTCGTCATCATCGCCGACGACATCGAGGGCGAGGCACTGGCCACCATCATCCTCAACAAGCTGCGCGGCACGTTCACCTGCGTGTGCGTCAAGGCCCCCGGCTTCGGCGACCGCCGCAAGGAAATGCTGCAGGATATCGCCATCCTGACCGGCGGCCAGGTCATCTCGACCGACCTCGGCATGGAGCTCAAGGACACCACGCTGGCCCAGCTCGGCCGCGCACGTCAGGTCAAGGTCACGAAGGAGACCACGACCATCGTCGAGGGCGCCGGGGCCAAGGACGACATCCAGGCCCGCATCGCGCAGATCCACGCCCAGATCGAGACGACGACCTCCGAGTACGATAAGGAGAAGCTGCAGGAGCGCCTGGCAAAGCTGTCCGGCGGTGTTGCGGTCATCAAGGTCGGCGCTGCGACCGAGACCGAGATGAAGGAAAAGAAGCTGCGCATCGAGGACGCGCTCAACGCGACCCGCGCAGCCGTCGAAGAGGGCATCGTGGCCGGCGGCGGCACGGCGTATGTCGTGGCCAGCAAGGCCGCACAGGCGACCGCTGCCAAGCTCTCCGGCGATGAGAAGACCGGCGCGAACATGATCGCCACGGCCCTGCGCGCCCCGATCTGCCAGATCGCGGCCAACGCCGGCGTCGAGGGTGCGGTCATCCTCGACAAGGTCAGCAAGAGCAAGAACGCCAACTTCGGCTACGACGCCGCGCATGACACCTTCGGCGACATGATCGAAAACGGCATCGTCGACCCGACCAAGGTCTGCCGCAGCGCGCTCGAGAACGCCGCGTCCGTCTCCTCCATGGTCCTGACCACCGAGTCCCTGGTGGCCGACCTGCCCGAGAAGGCCGCTCCGGCCGCTCCGGCTGCCCCGGACATGGGCGGCATGTACTAAGAGACACCGCAAAGCCTTGAAATTGCTTGATTTTTTGAGTGTGCAAAAGCGGATTTACGCCAAACTTACGCCACTTACGCCAAAAATTCAAGCGCATGATAGGGTAACAGAAATCGGCACCTGCCTTAAAAAGCAGGTGCCGATTTTTGTTCATCGAAGAAGTCATCTACGGATGTAGCTTTCTCATATCTGCGGTAAAATAGAGGCGCATGATATAATATCGTGACGAAGTGATTCCAGAAAAAGCAGGAAGTATATTTGTGTTAAGGCTTATGCAAAATTCAAACAAGAAAAGCGATATTTTGATTCATTCAAGAAATCGTTTTGAAAAATCTTGAATTCTTCATATTCGTCGTCTATAATATTTATATTCTCCCCAATAGCAGTAGAGAAGGAGTGATACATATGCCGAGTTGGGGAACAGTTCTAGATAATTTGAAGAACACCCCCAATCCCATGGATGCAATGCGGCGAAAGTATCTTGGTACCATGCACAAGTATACTGGTCGGAATATTATAGCCTATTACTCTGCTTTTGTGCAAAAACCACGGATTGACGGGACAGGAATTGACGATAACGACAAAAACGCATTTATGCAAGCGGTTTGTGGCTTAGACAGAAGTAAAGGGCTGGATCTTATTTTGCACACTCCTGGCGGGCAAATTGCAGCCGCGGAATCTTTAGTTTCTTATCTTAAAGCATTATTTGGAAAAGACATTCGTGTTTTTGTACCTCAGATTGCCATGTCGGCTGGCACGATGATTGCATTGTCTTCTAAAGAGATCATTATGGGCAAGCAATCTAATCTAGGCCCCATTGATCCACAGTTTGGTGGCATGTCTTGTGCGGGCATAATTGAAGAATTTAACGAGGCCTGTAGTGATGTGAAAGCAAATCCAGAAATGGCGCGTGTTTGGGGACCAATTATTTCAAAATATCATCCTACGTTCATTGGTGACTGTAAAAAGCAATGACATGGGCGGATACAATAGTAAATAAATGGCTGACTGAAAACATGTTTAGTGCATATACTGATGCAGAGGCAAGGGCGAGAAAAGTTGTTGATGCTTTGTCTAGTCATAATGCGACTTACTCACATTCGCGGCATATACACATTGATGAGTTAAACAATTTGGGGCTGAAAATTGTTCCTCTAGAGCGACTTGATGATCGTCAGATTGACGATTGTAAAGACTTACAAGATTGCGTTTTAACAATTCACCATTCTTTTATGCAAACGCTATCTAGTACTAATGCACTGAAAATTGTTGAGAATCACGCAGGTCAGGCTATGATAATCAATGCATCTCAACAAGCATGAGGAGGGCTATGCATGGATAACGATTTAATCATTAAAGAATATATTCAAATTACTTGTGGCAATATTCCGAGAGTATACGCTGGTCCCGAAGAGCAGGGCAAGAGTATTGTGAAGTGTTCCATTCTTGAAGATACAAACTTGGAATATAGCAATTCAACTTCAACAAATCAACAGCCTTGGGAATAATTTTAAGGTGCGACTGTCCTGTTCCAGAGATAGCGGCACCTTTTTTATGATATGAAAACATGTAATAAATAATAGTGCTACACATTTTATTTGTGCTTTCGCTTGCCTTTTCCGTGCTGCAATTGCGGTCTTGCTTTCCCGCGCTGACTCATGGGGCTTTTCATGTGCTTGGATAGTTTAAGTATTTCAATTAGCGTGACAAACTGCTCTTTCGAGAGCTTGTCATAATCAATGCCCAAAGTGACAAGGAACGAACGGGCTTTCTTTTCCTCAGAACTGCCCTCAAAATTCATCGCATCCTGCAACTGACCCTGTACGGTTGCTACGAGGGCGCTTTCATCCGCAGTCATAGTGTCGGGGCGATGCTGCTCTCGAATGTCACGGAGAATGCCTTTTAGGTCATCCGCAATCAGGCTTCCGAAATACTCGTCCTCCCGAATCTGCGCCACTTCTAACGTCCGCAGGTACAGGTCGTTTGCATCGCCGCCGTTTTTCATCAATGCCATCTGTCGAACGGCTTCCAGCACGGCGTTCATGTCGTTGATCCGCATATCCGCGATCCGGTCAACGTAAATCTCAGCATCCAGCATGAAGCGCTGGAAATCCTTGTGGCAGATCAGCTCCGACAGCAGCCGGTGGTTGAACTTGCCCGTTTTCAATACATCAATCGAAGCATCACCCAAATGCAGAGCGTCCAGCTCTGTGTTTGGGTGATTTTTTGTTCTGTCAGCCCCAGCAGGTAATCGGTGGACACGCCGTAGAACTTTGCCAGCTCCACCATGCTGAACGGACTGATGTCTTTGAAATCGTCGGCTTCGTATTTTCCCAGCGCAGATTTTGAGATGCTTGTTTCCGCAGAAAGCTGTTCCAGTGTCAGACCGCGCTCTACGCGCAGGTCTTTGAGCCGTTCCTGAATGGTGAGTTTTGGCTGCATAGCGGTGTCCTCCCTTCAAATTTCTGCCCTTTTCCGGTCTTGTCCATGAGCGTGGAAATCTGCCTTTTTCGACGCGTTTTCCGACCTCTTGGATATACGGGAGAGGGCTATATTTTTCGCTAAAATGGTCTTGCAATCGCACCTGAACCTTGAAAATTGCATGACCGTCCGAACGGGATATGTCCTCTGGCGAAGTGCCGCATCCAGCGCACCAAGGAGAAGAAACGCCGGGAGCGATCCTCCGGGCAGGAACGACGTTCGGAAAGAGCGGCAAAATCGAATGTAAAAATCAAAGCAAGTGAAAACGGCGAAATAGTTTTCTGCTCTGTGCGGTTATCTGCACGGAATAGAGCGCTATTCAGCAGTGAACGACGTTTGTCGTTCAACATGATATTTCGCCGTTTCACGCAAAGACACATCAAACGGCAAAAGCGGAAGGTGCCGCCTGTGACCAACGTATCATCGGCGGCATTTCCAGCCGAAAGCCGTGCATCAAAAACCAGCGCCCTATGGCGAACGGGTGTCACGATTTGACAAACCCATTTTACCATAAGGCGCATCGAAAAAACAGGAGGAAAGTTTGAATATGAGAAAATCTGAAACCTATCGCAATGAGATCAAGTCCTACATCGTCCGCACCGGCATGACCATGACCGAGGTGGTGGACTATCTCTCCGATGAATATGGCTGGAGCCGCAGCGTCCCAATCTCTCCGGCAAGCTCAAGCGCGGTTCGCTTCGCTATGGCGAGGCGGTAGAGTTGGCGGACGCGCTGGGGTATGACATTGTGTGGCAGAAGCGGTAACAACTTCCGAAATGGTAGTTGCTGCTTTTTTTATGCAGGAGGTTTTATGAGAACAGGGCTTACCAAAAAGCAAAAGACAACCGTGATTTATTTTGATGAGCATAGCCGCATCATTGAGGTACAGATCCACAACACTGATCTCAAAAAGCGGCTGACGGCATTTGCGGCAAAGTATCCGCAATGCTGCCGCCAGACCGACGATGATGAGCAAGGCGGGCTGACCTTTGAGATCGAGAAAGGGCGGTTAAGTTTTCGACTGACCGCCCCATATAGCGAGGAACGGCGGCAGTTTGCAAAAGAACGAGCAAACAATCAGTTTTTAAATGGGTCAAATTGACCCCATAAAAGTTATTGAAATATCTGTGGGTTTTCTTGTCAACTCGTGTATATTTAAATAGAAAACAAATCCGAAAGGAGGCGATGCTGTGCAAGAACAGGATATTATCGAATTGCTGCTTCAAAGAAATGAAAAAGGCATGGACGCCTTATTGTTGCACTATGGGCCACTGATGAGATACATTATTGCGCCTATTTTGCAAAATTCACAGGACCAAGAGGACTGCCTTTCCGAAGTAGCAATGCGTGTCTGGGAAAAAAATAGAACAGTTCAACCAAGAACGAGGAAGTTGGAAGACGTGGTTGACGGCGATTACCAGAAATGCTGCGCTGAACTATACGAGGAATACTCACCGCCATAATAGCGTTGAAGAAATTCCAGACGATATACCATCACCGGAGCCAAGTCCTGAAGAACTGATTATACAAAAAGAACGGCAATCTGCGGTTAATTACGCTTTGCGCCAGTTATCGCCCAAGGACAGGATGCTGTTTTACAGAAAATATTATTACTTACAATCAACAGCCCAAATTGCTTCCGAGCTGGGGATGACTGAAAGATCGGTCGAGGGAAAACTGTATCGCTTGAAAAAGCAGCTTCGCAAGATGTTAGGAGGTGAAGTGCATGAGTAATCATGAATGGGAATCCATGAACGAAAGAGATTTTGAGACAATGCTTGAAAAAAGCGTTTTAGATTTTCCCCCTGATGATGTTGTTGAAGATGTAACACCATGGAGAAAAGCAATGAGCCGTGTACTCGTTGGCATGGCACTTTGCGCTATCACGCTGAACTTTTGGTGCCTAAATTATATTCTTCCTGCCGTTGGAATGGTGCTGTCACTATTAGGGTTTCGTTCTCTACGGCGTGAAAATAAATGGTTTAGAAATTGCTTTATTATAACAGTAATCCGAGCGGCATACTTTTTCCCGATGCTGATTCTAAATACGACCATTATCCAAAGCACAATTTTTACTCCCCAAGTCACATCGGTGCTAACCGTTGCAAACCTTTTGCTTCTGCTTGTCGAGTTCTTTTGCCTCTGGCGTGGACTCAGAGCTGTGCAGAGAAAAGTAAATCTTCCTCCGCGAGCGGGAGGTGCCGTTGCACTGATTATCTGGTATGCACTCATGTGCGTTCTGGCTGTTATTCAGTATAATGGACTGGTAATTGCTGGGGCAATGGTTATCGGATACATCTTCATTATCCGTAATATCTATAAGCTCTCAAAAGAACTTGATGAAGCCGGGTATTCAATTCAAACCGTATCTATTAAGGTAACAGACAGATGTATCGTGCTCGTTCTCCTTTCAGTGCTTATCATCGGCTGTGCTTTTGGCTATATTTTCGGTGGCAGTTATCCGATGGCCTGGAGTACAGTGGATTCGTCAGAACATACTGAAGTAGAGGTAATCAAGAGCCATCTCACGGAACTTGGCTTCCCAGAATATGTTTTGAACGATCTCACGCCAGAAGACATTGCAGCTTGTGATGGTGCTTTACAGGTTGTCGTTGACATCACGGACGAACCAGTGAATGACGGCAGAACGGTAACTACAGAGTATAGTAATGGAGAGAAACGCCATATTGAGCAAAAGACTGTCTATGATGTAAAAGAGTTACGCATTACCGGCGTTGGAGTGCAAATACCTAGCGAACGAGAAAGATGGATGATTTTCCATCATTTCCTTTGGACTACCGATCCTGGATTTTACGGCACAGAGTCGATTCAGCTTTGGCCCGTATATCGAGATATTTCAGATGGATGGGCTTCTAACGGTGAAGTAACTGGACGTGTGCTGTATGACAAGGGTGGGGAAACCTTCGCTGCCCCTTATTATTCTCTTGACAATCAAACTTTTACATCCAACAGCATTTTCTGGGGAGAGCAAACAAGTACCGATGTTTTTGCCGCTTTTTCTATGCCAAGGCAAGGTGAAAATTATCGTGGCTATGTTGCTTATCCCATTGCGGAGATGCAGGATGGCTATATCATCAGCAGTTGGGTCAATTACACTCATCAACGAAGCTGGCTCCAATATCCTGCAATGACAGCAATGGAAAAACGAATGACAAATAGCTGGAATGATGCCGGAGCGTTTATGACAGTCCAAGATGCGCTTCAATTCTACCCAACAAATGAAGGCGTTGAAATGATTAAGTGAGAACAAATAAATGGAGCGGTTGACATAAAATAATCCCTTTGGAACAAAGGGCGCACTTCTATACTCTCCTGATGGGAGTATGTGCGCTCTGCGAGGCAGACAGCCCGGACAGTTGAATGTCCGGGCTGTTTTGCGTCACTTCGTTCCGAACAAGGGGCTGCACCCCTTGCGCCGCTGTGCGGCTATCCCTGCGTACTTTGCAGCGGGAACAATCTGCTTTCAGCAGACAGTCCCCGCCGCAAAGTCTGAAAATCCCATACTGTCAGTCAGACCGTCTACCGAAAATGTAGGCGGTCTTTTTCTATCCTATCCATCCCATTAAAAGGAGGTCATTCATTATGGCAAAACAGAAAACCATCCCCGAACTGCAAGCTGAGATCGCTGTCAAAGAGCGTCAGATTGCCCAGCTTCAACACAAACAGCAGCAGCTTGAAAACCGCCGCAGTTACTACCGGAAAGGCGACCGTCGGAAGTGGGCGCACCATCTTATCACCCGTGGGGCCGCCATGGAGAGCGTTGCTCCGCTGGCAAAGGTTTTAACCGAAACCGAGTTCTATGCTTTTGCGGAGAAAGCCCTCGCCTTGCCGGAGGTCAAGGGACTACTCATGGAGGCCGTCAACGAACACAATAAGAATGAGTTTGGAGGTGACTGACCATCGCTTTGTATCATTTTCATGTGACCCAGATCAAACGCAGCACCGGACAGTCTGCCGTGGCTGCTGCCGCCTATCGTTCCGGAGAAAAGCTGCACAGCGAGTATTACGGTGAGGACAGCGACTACACCCGCAAGGGCGGTGTGATCTGTTCGGAAATCCTGCTGCCACCCCATGCCCCATCATCTCTTTCTGATCGTGAAACGCTATGGAATGAAGTGGAGAAAGTGGAACGTGGCAAGAAAGCCCAGCTTGCTTATAGCTTTGATATTGCCTTGCAGAACGAGTTTTCCATGCAGGAGAACATCGACCTTGCAAGGCAATTTTTATTGGACAATTTTGTGAGCCGTGGCATGGTAGTGGACTTCGCCGTTCATTCGCCCGATAAGGAGGACGGCGGCATTTCCAACCCGCATTTTCATGTCATGTGTCCCATCCGTCCCATTGAGCCGGACGGCAGGTGGGGAAACAAACAACGGCGGGAATATGTGCTGGATGAGCACGGCGAGCGCGTTCTGGACGAGGCAGGCAATTATGTGTTCAACGCTGTGCCTACGACGGACTGGGGCGAACCCGAAACGCTGGAAGCGTGGCGGCAGGCATGGGCTGAGATGTGCAATGCCAAGTTTGCCGAAAAAGACTTAGACTGTCGCATCGACCATCGCAGCTTTGCCCGTCAGGGCGTGGAGCAGATTCCCACCCAGCACGAGGGTCCCACCGTCCGGGCAATGGAGGCAAAGGGTATCCGTACCGACAAGGGCGATCTCAACCGTTTCATTCAGAAAACCAACGCGCTGCTGCGTGAGGCAAAGGAAAAGATCACCGCGCTGATCGGCTGGCTGAAGGACGTAAAAGCCGAGCTTGCCAAGCTCCAGCCGCCCATGCTGAATGATCTGCTGGCGCTGCATTGCAGCATCCGCAACAAGGGCGCGTACAGCAATAAGGCGAAGAACGCCAATTTACAGCGTTACGCCGAGGCGTTCAGCTTTTTACAATCCTAAAAATCTTTACACCGTGGACGATCTGGAAAATGCGCTTCACGCCATGCAGGATAAGATCGACATGCTGAAAAAGGCGGCATCAACGAAGCAAGCCCGCATCAAGGAAGTGAATGAGCTGCTGCGCATGGTGGACTACTACAAGTCCGGCAAGCCCGCTGCGGACAAGCTGAAATCCATCCGCTTTGAGAAATCCCGGCGGAAGTACAAAGCCGAACACGACGATGAGTTGCGGACGTTCTACATGGCAGAGCGCAAGCTGAAGCCGTACTTCAAAGACGGCAAGCTGCCCATCACCGCATGGCGCAGGGAACGGGAGCAGTTGGAGCAGGAATATAGGGACATTCAGACGGAGCTTTTGCCGCTCCATGCCGACGTGAAAAAGCTCTGGGCGATCATTACAACATCTACGAAGTGCAGCATGAGCAGGAGCGCCAGAACACCGCGACGCGGCAGAAAAAGCAGGAAATAGAACGCTAAGGAGGACATTGCCTATTGAGCATTTTTGAAGCTGTCAAGCAGACTGTGACCACCCGGCAGGCTGCGGAGCGATACGGCATCCGGGTGGAACGAAACGGAATGTGTCGCTGCCCGTTTCACGATGACAGCACACCCAGCATGAAGCTGGATCGCCGGTATTACTGCTTTGGCTGCGGTGCTACCGGGGACGTAATCGACTTCGTTTCCCGGCTTCGCGGAATCGGCAGCAAGGAAGCCGCAATTCTGCTGGCACAGGATTTTGCTATTCCGTATGAGGATGGCACGGGCAAAATGAGCAAGCCGCGACAACAAAATACTGACGAACAGAATTATCAGCACATGGAACGCTACTGCTTCCGTGTGCTGTTGGACTATTACCGGCTGTTATGCCGCTGGAAGGAGGATTATGCCCCGCAGACGCCGGAGGACGGCTATCATCCGCACTTTGTAGAAGCATTACAGAAGCTCTCGTTGATTGCATATCTGCTGGACGAGCTGTTGGGCGGGGATATGCAGGCGCGGGCATCCGTTGTGATCGAATATGGAGAGGAAGTGAGGAAACTTGAGCAGCGAATGGCAGAGCTTGCCGCCGCAGATGAGGCAGCAGCTCAAAATTCAGGCGGGCAGTATAGCGCCGCCGATGAGCATTAAAGAAGTAAAAGCCATGCTGGACACCACGGAAAAAGGCGGTGTCCGCAACAGTATCAAGAACTGCCTGATGGTATTTCAGCATGATCCGCTGCTCTCCGGCGCGATTGCCTACAATCTGCTGACCGACCGCACCGACATTGTGAAGCCCATCGGCTACGACCGAAGCCCCGGCACCTCCATGACCGACACGGATATGAAGTACATCCGGCTGTATCTGGAAGAGAATTACGACCTGACAAGTGAGAAGAAAATCATGGATGCCGCCGATCTCGCCGCTCACCAGAACAGCTATCACCCTGTCAGGGACTTTCTGAACAGCCTCACATGGGACGGCACGGAGCGCATTCGCTATTGCCTTCATCATTTCCTCGGCGCGGAAGCGGATGAGTATACCTTTCAGGCGTTGCGGCTGTTCCTGCTGGGTGCGATTCATCGGGCATTTCATCCGGGCTGCAAATTTGAGGTTATGCTCTGTCTGGTGGGCGGTCAGGGCGCGGGAAAGTCCACCTTCTTCCGGCTGCTGGCAGGCAAGGACGAGTGGTTTTCTGATGATCTGCGGAAGCTGGACGATGAAAACGTATACCGCAAGCTGCAAGGGCACTGGATTATAGAAATGTCCGAAATGATCGCAACCGCCAATGCCAAGAGTATTGAGGAAATCAAGTCGTTTCTGAGCCGCCAGAAGGAGGTCTACAAAATCCCGTATGAAACCCATCCAGCAGATCGCTGCGGCAATGCGTGTTCGGCGGCACATCAAACGCAATGGATTTCCTGCCCCTCGACCGCTCCGGCAATCGTCGCTTTTTGCCGGTACAGGTCTGTCCGGAGCAGGCGGAGGTTCACATTTTGGAGGACGAAGCCGCATCTAAAGCCTACTTACGGCAGGTATGGGCAGAGGCAATGACCATCTACCGGGCAGGCGGCTGGAAGCTGACGTTCAGCCCGGAAATGGTACGTTATCTCAAGGCGCATCAGAAGGACTTCATGCCGGAGGACACGAAGGCAGGCATGATTCAGGCGTTTCTGGACAGCTATGCGGGCGATACCGTCTGTTCCAAGCAGCTTTACAAGGAGGCGCTGAATCATGCTTTTGACGAGCCGAAGCAGTGGGAAATCCGCGAGATCAACGAGATTATGAACCAGTGCGTGACCGGCTGGACGTATTTCTCCAATCCCCGCAGCTTTGCCGGGTACGGCAGGCAAAAGGGCTGGGAGCGTGAAAGGGCTGCAACGGGCAGCGGCAACTCAGCCGCAAAAATCCCGGACGGCTTTGCAGAGATTACGGAGCAGATCGAGATGCCGTTCTGAAAAGTGCGGCTGATTGCAAGCCCTGTTGCTGTCCCGTTGCCGGGCTGGTTGCCGTGAGAAATCCCTGCCCTGTCAGGCTTTTTCTACCTTTGACAACCAAAGCAACAGAAAAATAGAAGAAAAGGAAAAACGTAAATCAACCGTCAGACCGAGTATGTTTCGAGGTTTTTGGAAGTCCGTTGCCGGACTTCGTTGCCGCCTCGCCCTGTCTGGCTATTTTTGTATGGAGGGTAAACTGCCTATGAAGGAAATCCCAATTTGGGAAAAGAGCAATCTGAGCTTGGAGGAAGCCGCAGCTTACTCCGGCATTGGTATCAACAAACTGCGCGAGATCACCAACGAGGACCGGTGCAAATTCGTCCTCTGGGTGGGCAACAAGCGCCTGATTAAACGCCGCCTGTTCGATCAGTTCATCGAGCAGGCGTATTCTATTTGAAGAAGTGATGTGAAAATCTATGACACAGCGACACTTTGAAAAAGTTGTCTGTTCCTGTTCAATATCAGTGGAAATCGCATATTCGGTATGATATACTTGTATCAATCCCTATAATCGCGCTTTTCACGGAAAGGAGTTTCTGAATTGTCTGAAAAGCGCAAAGATAGCAAGGGGCGTGTTTTGAAGGACGGCGAGAGCCAGAGAGCAAACGGCACTTATGACTATCGTTATACCGATATACACAAGAAACGGCGTTGTATTTACGCCAAATCCCTGACAGAGTTGCGGAAGAAAGAGGACGAGCTGCGGCGCGACATGGCGGACGGCATCGACTATGCTGCGGGTGACATGACCGTAGCAGAGCTGGTTGACCGCTACATGAACCTAAAACGGGGCTTGAAGCAAAACTCCCTGCGGTCGTATGGTTCTGCGGTCAAGCGGATTCATGCCGACCCTTTCGGGCAGAAGCCGATCAAAACCGTAAAGCTCTCCGACGCAAAGGGCTGGTTTGTGTTCCTGCACGACAGCGGCATCAAGCAAAACACCATCGGTGTGCTGCAAAGCGTTGTCAGACCGGCATTTGAAATGGCGGTGGATGATGACATCATCCGCAAGAACCCGTTCAAGTTCAAGCTGTCTGATGTGGTGCCGAAGGATGCCTATGTACGCGATGCGCTGACCAAGGAGCAGCAGGAGAAGTATCTGCAATTCGTGCAGGACTGCGGCGGGAATTACTATGATGACATTGTGATTCTGCTGGGAACCGGCTTGCGTGTGAGCGAGCTGTACGGTCTGACACGGGCAGATATTGACTTCGACCGACGCTGTATTCACGTTCGGCGGCAGCTATGCCGGACGGCGGAGAAGCCCTATTTCGTCACGCCGCCCAAAACCAAAAGCGGCATCCGAAACGTCCCCATGACGGACGCGGTTTACATGGCGCTGATGCGGGTGGTGAAAGCCAGAACCGCCCCGAAGGTGGAATTGCTGGTGGACGGTCACAGCGGTTTTCTCTTTCTGGACAAGTCCGGGATGCCGAAGGTCGCGATGCACTTGGAGAACTATATGCGGGGTCTGCAAGCGCGATTTGAAAAGGCATACGGCAAGCCTGTCCCTCGGATCACGCCCCATGTGCTGCGGCACACCTTCTGCACCAACGTCCAACAGGCGGGGCTTGATGTGAAGAGCCTGCAATATCTGATGGGACATTCCAACGCCAGCGTGACGCTGGACGTCTACACGCACAGCAGCTTTGATTCTGTCGAGAGAGCCTTTGAACAGATCGCCAGCAGCCTGTAATTTTCATTGTACGAAGTTGGCTGGCTTACGCCACAACTTACGCCAATTCCCTGTCAAGTGGCGTAGATTTGCGTAGAAATGTGTGAATTTCATCAAAATCAAGGAAGCGTCAAAAACGGGTTCAAAGCCTTGATAACTCTATGAAAATCTGCGTTTTCCGTTATATTCGTTTTGCTTCAAAAAGTTGCGGTTTTGAAGGGCGGCATGTACTGATTCCCCTGCCCCGGCAAAACAACAGACAAAGCAAGATCCGGCGCCCGCGATGCGGGCGCCGGATTTTTGCTGTCTGCTTTCTTCTCTATCCACGGTGCAGCAGGCTCGCCCGCTCACGCGCCGGGTCTGCGCCGGAAATGCCCGCCGCGTTCATTGCGGATCACATCGTCCAGCCGCTTGACCATATCCCGCGGCATATACTCCGTCAGCGCCGCCCAGATGGACGGCCGATACTGAAAAATGATCCGGTCGCGGCCGATTCGCGCCACCTCGCCGCCATTTTGGGGTGCATACTCCGCCGGGTCCAGCGAGAAGTACAAAAACGGCATGGACATATAGGAAAAGGAGTACCCATAAAACCCATATGTACGAATTTCATCCCACCGAAGCGTAAAGCGCCCCCAGCGTGGACTCCGGCAATGGATGCCCTCGCCATCAAAGCTGCAGCGCGTTAAAAGCCGACTAAAAACCTGCGGCTTATACGATAAACCGATCGACAAAATAGCGGGGCAGGTCAGTATTAGAAAACATGGGATTGAAAATGACAAATCCGGTGCATGAAATACCCAAATATCAAGCGCAATCACAGAAATATAATATAATCCAAGACCAACCAAAATCAAATAAGTAATATAATTACCATAGAGTTTATGCCACTTTTGCTTCATCGCATCTCCCTGCCGTCCGTTTCGGTCTCTGCGCCCATTCTACACACCCGCGCGCGGGCTGTCAAACCCGGGCAAAAAAACAAAGCCTGACGCAAAGCGTCAGGCCTCGTAAGGTTGGCTCAGCCCCAGGCGGGCTGACAGCGTGCTACCGGTTAACAGCACACAAAAAATCCATTACTTGTTCGGGCACATGGATCTGAACTTCTCGGCCATTTCGTGGTCCCAGTTCCACTGATCATGCAGCCATCCGAGGAAGCAAAACGGGCAATCCCAAATCATGAATCTTACTCTCCTTTCGTGTTTTAGAACAATTTTTATCAGTTCCAGAAAAATATTACCATAAATCGACCGTTTTTGTCAAGTATTTCTTTCCTTTTGTAACAGATTCGTTTTTCGTGCATTTTTTCATGCATCTGTCGCAAATCGGCACTTGCGTCCACTGTTCCCAAAATGCACCAGATGCACAAACGCCCGCCGGATATCCGGCGGGCGTTGAGGAATTCGGGATTCGGTTATTTCGCGTAGTCGACAGCCTTGGTCTCGCGCAGGAGATTGACCTTGATCTGACCGGGGTAGGTCAGCTCGTCCTCGATCTTCTTGGCGATGTCGCGCGCGAGTAGCACCATCTGATCCTCCGAGACCTCCTCGGGCTTGACCATGATGCGGATCTCGCGGCCGGCCTGAATGGCAAAGCAGTTGGCGATGCTGGGGAAGCTCTTGGTGACTTCCTCGAGCTTTTCGAGACGCTTGACATAGTTCTCGATGTTCTCGCGCCGGGCGCCGGGGCGCGCAGCGGAGATGGCGTCGGCCGCCTGAACGAGGCAGGCGACGACGGTGTGGGCCTCCACGTCGCCGTGGTGGGCCTCGATGGCGTGGATGACTTCCTCCGACTCCTTGTACTTGCGGGCGATGTTGACGCCGATGGACACGTGGCTGCCCTCGACCTCGTGGTCGATGGCCTTGCCGATGTCGTGCAGGAGGCCGGCGCGCTTAGCGGTGGCCACGTCGACGCCGAGCTCGGAAGCGAGCAAGCCGGCAATGTGCGAAACCTCGATGGAGTGGTTGAGCACATTCTGGCCGTAACTGGTGCGGTACTTCATGCGGCCGAGCAGCTTGATAAGCTCGGGATGCAGGCCGTGGATGTTCGTCTCGAAAACGGCGCGCTCGCCCTCGGCCTTGATGGTGGCGTTGACCTCCTTCTGGGCCTTGGCGACCATTTCCTCGATGCGGGCGGGATGGATGCGGCCGTCCTGAATGAGCTTTTCGAGCGCGATGCGCGCGACTTCGCGCCGCACGGGGTCGAAGCTCGAGAGCGTGATGGCCTCGGGCGTGTCGTCGATGATGAGGTCGCAGCCGGTGAGCGTCTCGATGGCGCGGATGTTGCGGCCCTCGCGGCCGATGATGCGGCCCTTCATCTCGTCGTTCGGCAGCGGCACGACCGACACGGTCACTTCGCTCGCATGGTCGGCGGCGCAGCGCTGGATGGCGGTGGCGATGATCTCGCGGGCGCGGCTGTCGGCCTCGTCCTTGTACTGGGCCTCGATCTCCTTGACCATGAGCGCCTGCTCATGCACGACGTCGTCCTTCAGGCTGTTGATGAGGAAGGCCTTGGCCTCCTCGACCGTATAGCCGGAGATCTTCTCGAGCAGCTCCATCTGGGTCTTCTTGAGCTGATTGATCTCGTTCTGCTTGGTGTCGATCGCGGCGATCTTCTGGTTGAGCGCGTCCGTCTTTTTGTCGAGCGTGTCTGTCTTGCGGTCGAGGGTCTCCTCCTTCTGCTGGAGGCGGCGCTCCTGCTTCTGCAGCTCCGCCCGGCGCTCCTTGACCTCGCGCTCGTACTCCGTCCGGCTCTTGTGGATCTCTTCCTTGGCCTCGAGCAGGGTCTCGCGCCGCTTGCTCTCGGCACTCTTATAGGCGTCATTTATGATCTGCTTGGCCTTCTCCTCCGCGCTGCCGATCTCGCGTTCCGAGACCTTTTTGCGGTAAAGCCCGCCAAGGATGCAACCAACCACAAGCGCTGCGATGATACAACCGAGTGCTATTGGTAACGACATATGAAATTGTGATCCTCCGTTTCTTCAGATTTTTTCTACGATATTCTTTCAAGTTGGAAAAGGCGGGCCATCAAGCGCACCCGCCGGGAACATAACGATATTCGTGGCGGCGCTCCATCCGCCGCCAAAAATATAATCACATTATTCTAACTTTATTCCGGACAGTTGTCAAGTGCTGCCGCCCCTCCGGCGGATTCTTTTCTGGACAGGGCCGCCGCGCTGTACTATAATATAGAGCATCCGGCATTCCGGCGAAGGGAGGGACCGCGCATGGCAGCGCTCCGGTATATCCTGCTCGCAGCCGCCATCACGCTCACGCTCGCGCTGCTGGCGCATCTGCGCCTTCCCGCGCGCGCACCCATTCCCCGGCGCACGGGCCGCCGCGGCGGGCTTGGCATCGCGGTTCTGACGGCGGTGTACGCCGTTGCAGCGTTCTGGAATCTCGGCTCCGCGCACGACCCGCAGCGGTTCTGCTCGTTCGAGGCAGGCGAATCCGCCGTGCTCGCGCTCGAGCGCGAGACTGCCGTCGGCACCGTGTGGTACTACCCCGGCCTGTCCACGGGCGAGTACACCCTCGCCTATTCGACCGACGGCGTGACCTTCACGCCCGCCGGCACGATGCCGCAGGGCTATGCCGACCTCTTCAAATGGCTCCAGCCGCAGACGGCTGACACCGCGCCCGCCACGGCGGCCTATGTTCGCATCACGGCGAGCGCGCACATGGAGCTCGGCGAGCTCGCGCTCTATGACCTGCAGGGTGACCGCATCGGCGTGCGCGCCATCACCGGCCCCGCGGACGCGGACGCCCTCTGTGACGAAGCGGACACCGTGCCCGCCTCGTCCACGTACTACAACAGCACGTATTTTGACGAGATCTACCACGCGCGCACGGCCTACGAGCAGCTGCGCGGCGTGTATCCGTATGAAGTCTCGCACCCGCCGCTCGGCAAGGAGATCCTCTCGCTCGGCATCGTGCTCTTCGGCATGACGCCATTCGGCTGGCGCTGCATGGGCGCGCTCTTCGGCGTGGCCATGCTGCCATTGATGTGGGACCTGCTGCGCCGGATGTTCCGCGACGACCGCGTGGCCCTGTGCGGCGCGGCGCTGCTGGCGTTCGACTTCATGCACCTGACGCAGACGCGCATCGCGACCATCGACAGCTTCGCGACGCTGTTCATCCTGCTCATGTACCTGTTTTTGTACCGGTACTTCACGGAGGGCAAGCTGCGCCATCTCGCCGCCTGCGGCGTCACCTTCGGCATCGGCGCGGCCACAAAGTGGACGTGTCTCTACGCCGGGGCGGGCCTCGGCGTGCTCTGGGCGCTGCACTGGGTGTTTTCCGGCGTGCGGGCGCACCGGGCCGGTGACGGCCGCCGGTATGCGCGCAGGCTGCTGGGCAACATCGGCTTCTGCCTCGTGTTTTTCGTGCTCGTGCCGGGCATGATCTATTATGCGAGCTATTACCCCTACGGCGCGGCGCGCGGTCTGCACGGCGCGGGCATGTACTTCACGCGCGAATACGCCGCCATCGTGCTGGAAAACCAGCGCTTCATGTTCACGTATCACGCGGGCCTTGTCGCCACGCATCCGTATTCCTCGCGCTGGTGGCAGTGGCTGCTCGACCTGCGGCCGATCCTCTACTACCTGTCGTACGGCGATGGGACGGTGTCGACCATCGGCGCGTTCGTCAATCCCCTGCTGTGCTGGGGCGGGCTGCTGGCGCTGCCGGTGCTCGCGTACCGCGCATGGAAGTGCGACCGCACGGCGCTGTTTATCCTCGTCGGCTATCTGGCGCAGGTGCTGCCGTGGGTGTTCATCTCGCGCCTGACGTTCGAATACCACTACTTCGCGGCGACGCTCTTTCTCGTGCTCGCGCTCGGGTATGTGTTCGACCGGCTGCGCCGGCACGGCTATCTCGGCATCGTATACGCCTTCACGGCAGCAAACGGCGTGCTCTTCGCGCTGTTTTACCCCGTGCTCACGGGTGTGACGATCCCGCGCGACTACGCATGGAATGTGCTCAAATGGCTCCCGGACTGGCCGTTTTAACACCGGGAAATTTCAGAAATCGAGGTACTGTATATGATTGCGATCGGATGTGACCACGGCGGCTTTGCCCTCAAGCAGGAGGTCATGCGCCATCTGGACGAGCTGGGCCTTGCCTATCAGGACTTCGGCACCTACAGCAAAGAGAGCTGCGACTACCCCGTCTACGGCGAGGCCGTTGCGCGCGCCGTCGCGGCCGGGGAGTGCGAGCGCGGCATCCTCATCTGCGGCACCGGCATCGGCATCTCCATCTCCGCGAACAAGGTCAAGGGCATCCGCGCCGCCCTGTGCGGCGACTGCTACTCCGCCGAGATGACCCGCCGCCACAACGACGCGAACATTCTCGCCATGGGTGCGCGCGTGCTCGGTCCGGGCCTCGCGCTCAAAATCGTGGACACGTTCCTCAGCACGGAATTTGAGGGCGGCCGCCACGCGCGCCGCATCGCCCTCATCAGCGACATTGAAAACCGCGGCTGACGCCGCCTGACCCAAAGGAGGTGTGCCGATGCGCGCCCATCGCAATGACGTTTACCGCGCCCGGCGCAGCCGGGGCAAGGTCTGGCCGGTGATCCTGTGGATCCTCGCCGGGCTGATCGTGCTGGCCGTCATTCTCTTCTACGCCGGCCAGAAATACATCGTCTATGACAGCGACGGCTCTCTGCACGTCGTCTTCCCCATCATGGAAACACCCGCCCCCGTCACCGAGGGCGGCCAGCCCGAGACGGTCGACACTGAGGTCGTACTCGAGGACCCGGACTACTCCGGCATCGTCTCCGACGCGGGCAAGGGCCTCACCGAGCTGCACGGGCAGTACCTGACGGCCGACAAGATCACGCCCGACGGGCTCACGCGCGCGGCCTCCGCCGTGAAGGCGGCGGGCGGCAATGCTCTCGTGCTGCAGATGAAGGCACCCGGCGGCACGCTGAGCTGGAAGTCCAGCGTCTCGGACGCCGCGGCCTACGGTGTCAACGGCACGGCCGAACTTGCCGACGCAATTCAGACCGTCAAGGGGCAGAACATCTACCTCGTCGCCGTTGTGAGCACGTGCGTCGACACGCTCATGGCCGAGCGCTACGCCGCCACCGCGCTGCAGACCGCGTCCGGCAGCGCGTATACCGACGGCTCCGGCGGCTGGGTCGACCCGTACAACACGTTCATCCGCACGTACCTCGTCAGCCTCTGCAAGGAGCTGCATGACATGGGCTTTGACGAGGTCGCGTTCTCGTACCTGCAGCAGCCGCTCGCGGCCACGGAGCTCAAATATGCGTCCCAGAGCGGCACGCCCTCGCGCACGGATGCAGTCGTGTCGCTGGCGAAGCACCTGCGTGCGAACCTGACCGCCACGGGCCTGCGCGTGAGCGCCATCGTGAGCGCGGACTCCATCCTGCAGGACAAGGCCGCGCAGTCCGGCCAGGACATGGCGGTGTTCCCGAAGCTGTTTGACCGCGTGTGCGTGTTCGCCACGACCGACAACGTCTCCACGCTCCAGAGCGCCATCGCGGCCGACAGCAGCTTTGACGCGGCGACGCGCTTCGTGCCGTTTCTCACTCAGGCGCCGAAATCGGGCAGCTATGTCACCACCGGCTGAGCGCCGACCCATATAAGAAACGCCGACCGGCGTGACCAGATGGTCACGCCGGTCTTTTCTCTGCCATGGCAAAGCGCCTGTTTGCATCGGATTGCACCGGATGGGAAACGCGGTTTTATCAGCCGGCAGTCCCTTTTGTGATGACCGGCTTTCCCTCCGCATCCAGCAGCGGCGTCAATCCACCCGCATATCCGCTTACGATAAAGAGATAATTCACGCCCGTCTCTTTATCCACATAGATCGTTTTTGCGCCCATGAAACCGCCTTCCTGATACACGATCTCGAAGCGTTTCTCTTTCTTCATCTCGCCTGACCTCCGAATTGCGATTCTGCATCCTGTCTGGTCTTATCTTACCACGCATCCATACGCAGTACAACAGCAGCCGCAGCGGTCAGGACGCTGCGGCTGCTTTCTGTTTTCTGCCCCGCTTCCCGGCGGGGTTTTGCCGGCCTCTTCATCATTTCAGGAACATCATCCATTCGTCTCAACATATACCGCCTGCTCCAGTGAAATGATGTTGCGCAGATAAGTCATGAGCGTCTCATCCATGGATACCCCCTGTTCATTTACCTGATATAAGGACGGCCTTTAATATGGTAAATGTAAACAGGTAATTCCTTTGGTACACTAACCGGGAATAAGGGGTGTGCAGATGGACGACTATAAAAGCATCGTGTCCTATCAGACACAGGATCACGGATACATCAGAATCAAGCTCCGGCAGCTGCTCGATGAGCGGCAGGTCACGCGCAGCAAACTGCGCACACTGACCGGTGTGAAATACGACGTCATCAACCACTACTATCAGGCGGAGCGCGTGCAAATGGTGGACCTCGATTTCCTTGCAAAGGTCTGCTGTGTGTTCGGCTGCGAGATCAGCGATCTTCTGGAATACTGCCCGCAGCCGGAAACCCGTCCGGAAAACGAATAACCAAAAATCAGCCGGGAACCGATCGGTTCCCGGCTGATTGGCATATTGACGCGCTTTACTGCTTCGGCTGCCGGACGGCAAATACGTGCATCGCCATGCCGGGCCCGTCACGCCGCAGAACACGCGGTGCATGACGCGCGCCTGCTTCGGGCCGATTTTCCTGGCCGCGGCGTGCGTGTAGTTCAGGCCGAGGATGCCCGAGCCGATGACCGACCCGCTGATGACGGCGGGCACGTCCGTCTTGCCCGTTGCAAACGCCTGCACCGTGTGTACGCCCGCGCCGAGGCACAGCAGCCCCGCGCCCGCGCCGTGGATGAGCATGCGCAGCTTGTAGTGTGCCTTGCCCCACTTCGTGTGCTTGAGCACGGCCTCCGCGCCGTCGACAGCGTAGCCCGCCACGCCGATCCACGGCCAGATCTTCTGGTACTTGCCGAGGGTATTCCTAATTTTGCAGTTGCATTTTTTCATCGTCGCGTGCCTCCTGAGCATTCAATTTTGGGGGTTCTATCTGCAGCCCGGCGCGCAGCCGGGTCAGGGCTTCGGGGTCGTTTTCCACCTCGCGCGTGACGAGCACGACGAGCTGCGCGTCCGTGCAATCACTCACCGCCGCCAGACAGGCGAGCAGCCGCAGCGTCGCCGCAGCGTACTGCACGGGAAAGACCACATCACGGTCGTCGAGCGCGTCCATGCCGTGCCGCCAGACGATCGCCTGCGCGAGGCACGTCTGCTGCACGGCCGTCATTCTGGGCGGCGGGCAGGCAGGAAGCGCCGCCACGCGCCGGAGCAGCTCCGGCCAGCGGGCATCGAGCGGCTCCGGCGACGCGAACGCCGCCGCCAGCGCCGCCGGCGCCATGGGTTCGGGTGCTGCATCGGCCGCCGGCACCTTCCCGCAGGCCAGCGCCGCAATGCGGTGCCGGTCGAGCTGGTGCTGTGCCGCACGGGCAAAATCGAGCGCCGCCGCGAGGTTTTCCTCCGCCGTATGCCCCGGCCGCACCAGCAGCGCGAGCACCCGGTCGCGCACCGCCGTGACGGCGGCGGTCAGCCGCCGCTCCCGCGCACCGGCCACATAGCCATCGTCCGGCAGCGGCGCGGAGACAAAGCGCAGGGGTGCCGTGCGCGCCAGCAGCCGCCGTGCGGCCTCCGGGCACGCGGGCGAAAGTCCGCGCTCCACCCGGTCGCACAGCAGCACCTCCCAGCGCGGGAAGTCCCGGCACGTGCGGCACAGGCTCTGTTCGCCGAGTGTGCGCTGCAGCTCGCACAGGCCGTCCGCGCACAGAAACGGGCAGCGCCCGTCCGTCTGTGCAAAGTACGTATCGCCCTCGCTGTCCACGCGCAGCACGCGCCGCAGCTTTGCCGCCAACGGATGCTGCAGGCGCAGGTAGGCGTCCTGCGCGTCCGGATCGACAACGATCTCCCACGCGGCGCAGCACGTCTGCGGGCACGCCCCGGCCAGGCACCGGAACGCGGCATAGTCATCGGATCGGGTCTGGTACATGGCGGCCTCCTCGCGCATTTTTGTCTATTGTAACACATCGCACGCCGCAGGAAAAGGGACGTTTCCACACTCCGTGCGCAAAAAACAGACGGACACCGAAATGTCCGTCTGTCTGTTGCTGTTATGACCGGCCGGCAGCTTACTGCTTGACCAGATCCATGAGGTTGATGATGCCGCGCGGGCAGATCTCGGCGCAGTGGCCGCAGCCGACGCACTTGTCGTAGTCGATCGTGGACACGAAGTTCTCAATCTTGATGGCTTCCGCCGGGCACTCGCGCTGGCACTTCATGCAGCCGATGCAGCCGACATCGCAGATCTTGCGCGTGACGGCGCCCTTGTCCTGATTGCGGCAACCGACAAGCACTGCCTGCTTATACGGCACCTTCTCAATGATCTTCTTCGGGCAAGCCTCGGCGCAGGCCATGCAGCCGACGCACTTGTCGCGGTCGACCTTGGCAACACCGTTGACGATGTGCATGGCGCCGAACTTACAGGCCCTGGCGCAGTTGCCGAGACCGATGCAGGCGAAGCGGCACTCCTTGTTGCTCTTGCCGCCGAACAGCATGGCAGCCTGGCAATCCTGGGGCCCTTTGTAGTTGAAGCGCTTGACGGCGACGCCCTCCGCACCGGAGCACGGCACGAACGCAACCATCTTCTCCTCCGCACCGGCGGAGACGCCCATGATCGCAGCGATCTTGTCGGCAGCTTCCTGGCCGCCGGCGACGCAGCAGTTGACCGGAGCCTGACCCGCCGCGACCGCAGCGGCATAACCGTCGCAGCCGGGGTAGCCGCAGCCGCCGCAGTTGGCGCCGGCGAGACACTCACGCACGGCCTCCTGCTTGGGGTCGACTTCCACATGGAAGATCTTGGCGGCGAACGCCAGCAGCGCGCCGAAAACAGCGCCCATGATGCCGAGGACGGCGATCCCTTCGAGAATCAAAGTAAAATCCATATTTCAGCCCTCCTTAGCCGATCTTCATGCCGGAGAAGCCCATGAACGCCAGGGCCAGCAGACCGGCGGAGACGAGGCAGATCGGGAAGCCCTCAAAGCTCTCCGGATAGTCGGCAAACTCGAGCTTCTCACGCACGCTTGCGAACAGGCAGATGGCGAGCATGAAGCCGAGACCGCCGAACACACCGTAGACCACGCTCTGCAGGAAGCCGAAGCTGTACTGCGTGTTGAGCAGCACGACGCCGAGCACGGCGCAGTTGGTGGTGATCAGGGGCAGGTAGATGCCGAGCGCGGAGTACAGGGACGGGATGGACTTTTTGAGGAACATCTCGATGAACTGCACGAGCGCGGCGATGACGAGGATGTAAGCGATCGTCTGCAGGAAGCCCAGGCCGAGCTTGACGAGCAGGCAGTTGACGAGCCAGCAGATGGCGGACGCCAGGCCCATAACGAACGTGACGGCGAGGCCCATGCCGGCGGCGGTGTCGATCTTGCTCGAGCAGCCGAGGAACGGGCAGCAGCCGAGGAACTGCGAGAAGATGAAGTTATTCGTCAGCACGGCGCTGAGGATGATGGCAAAAATACTGGTCGTAGAACTCATGTTATGCCGCCTCCTTTTCCTGCGCTGCGAGCGCTTTTTCCTTGGCTTCCTTCTTCTCGGCAGACTTGCGCAGCGCGTACTGCATGAGCGCGATCAGGCAGCCAAGGGTGATGAAGCCGCCGATCGGGAGCGTGAGCACGAGCGCGCCGTACTCGGACGGGAAGATCTGAATGCCGTTGCCGGTGCCGATGACACCGTCGATGGTGTTGAAGATGCCGGTGCCGAACGAGCCCTTGCCGAGCAGCTCACGGATGACGCACATGGCGATGAGCACGAGCGTGTAGCCGAGGCCCTGGAAGATGCCGTCGAAGAACGACGGGCCGACGGGGTTTTTCTGGCAGAACGCCTCGGCGCGGCCGATGATGATGCAGTTAACAACGATCAGCGGGATGAACACGCCCAGAGACGCGCTCAGTGCGGGGACGTAAGCCTGCAGCAGCAGGTCAACGATGGTGACGAAGCCCGCGATGACCAGCACGAAGATGGCCAGACGGATATCGTTCGGAATGACTTTGCGGATGAGGGAAATGACCACATTGCAGCAGGTCAGAATGACGAGCACGGACAGGCCCATGCCGATGCCGTTGAACAGGCTGGTCGTGATGGCCATGGTGGCGCACATGCCGATGAGCTGCACGAGGACCGGGTTATTGGTAATGAGGCCTTCCTTGAACTGTTGTTTGATATTCATGTTTCAGCCCTCCTTAACCCAGCGACTTGGCCGCGTTGATGACGGTCTGCACTTCGGTAACGACGGCGCGGGACGTGATCGTCGCGCCGGAGATGGCGGTGATGTCGCCGCCGTCTTTGGCAAGCTTCATACCGTCACCCTGGCCGACGAGGTTGTCGCGCCAGGCGCCTTCGTTCGTGTCCGCCGCCTTGGCGCCGAGGCCGGAGGTCTCGGAGTGCTTGGTGACGTACACGCCGGTGCAGTTATAGTCGCTGTCAAGGCCGACGACCATGGTGATCATACCCTGCGCGCCGGAGAACGTGGCCTCGGCGACGTAGCCGGCCTGCTGGCCGCCGGTGGTGGCGGTGCTGAGCTTGGTGATGGTGCCGTCGTTCTCAAAATCGGCCTGCTCGGTGTATTCGTCGGCCGCGAGGACGTTGGCGTATGCTTTCTTGGTCGTCTCGGCCGCGCGCATGGCGATGGTGTCCTTCGTCAGCTCATTGACGAGGCCGAGGGCCAGCGCCATGATGGCGGACACGGCAAAGAGCACGAGCGCGAGCTTGATGATCTGGCCGCCGCCGGATTTCTTTTCAGTCTTTTCAGCCATTTGCAGCAGCCTCCTTTGCTTCTTTCTTCGCAGCCTTTGCAGCGGCCTTCTTGGCCTTGACGTCCTCACGGCTGACGCCGAACTGACGGCGCTGGGTGTGCTTGTCGAACATCCATGCGCAGCAGTTCATGATGAGGATGGCAAAGGAAACGCCCTCCGGGAAGCCGCCGAACACGCGGATGAGCACGGTCAGCGCGCCGCAGCCGACGCCGTAGATGATGCGGCCGGGAGCGGTGACGGGGCTGGTGCTGTAGTCGGTCGCCATGAAGAAGGCGCCGAGCAGCAGGCCGCCGGACAGGAGGTTGTCGAGCATCCACTCGACGTGGGTGTAGCCGCCGCCATTTTTGCTGCCGAAGATGAGCGTCAGCAGCGCGACGGTACCGATGAACGACACGGGGATGTGCCAGGTGATGACCTTGCGGCACAGCAGGTACACGCCGCCGATGAGCAGCGCGAGCGCGCTGACTTCGCCGAGGCAGCCGGGCATGGTGCCGAGGAACATGGACTTATAAGTAAAGTACTGCGGCAGCGCCTCGCCGGCCTTCATGTAGCTGAGCGGGGTGGCCATGGTGGTCGCATCCGCGCCGATGACGGACGTCAGGCTGCCGGGCACGACCCAGGTGGTCATGAACAGCGCGTAGGACGCGATGAGGAACGCGCGGCCTGCGAGAGCCGGGTTCAGGAAGTTCTTGCCGATGCCGCCGTAGAGCTGCTTGACGACCACGATGGCGAAAAACGCACCGATGATCGGCAGCCACCACTTGCAGTTGGCCGGCAGGGTGTACGCGAGCAGGATGCCCGTGACCACGGCGGACAGGTCGCCGATGGAGTCGGGCTTTTTCATGAGCTTGCGGTAAACCCACTCAAAGAACACGCACGACACAATGGACACGGCCAGCGGGATGAGCGCCTGCGCGCCGAACTGCCACACGCCGACACACAGAGCCGGGAGCAGGGCGATGATCACGTCGAGCATGATCTCGCGGGTGCCGCGCTTGGCGCGCACCTGAGGCTGGTAGGCAGCGTCAAAGGTAAATTCTTTCGGTGTCATTTCGTTTCAGCCTCCTTTGCAGCGGCTTCCGCGCGGGCCTTTTCTTCAGCTGCACGGGCGGCGAAGAGGAGCTTTGCGGTCTTGAAGGTATGGGTCAGGGGCAGACGGCCCGGGCAGTTGTACGCGCAGCTGCCGCACTCGAAGCAGTCAAGAATGTGGTACTTCTGCATATTCTCGAAGTCGCGCTTCTGATAGTACTTATACATGTACAGCGGCTCGAGCTTCATCGGGCAGACGGTCAGGCACTTGCCGCAGTGGATGCACGTCGGATTCTCGACGGAGCGGTCTTCCTTATCGGTGAAGAACAGGATACCCGCGGTGCCCTTGATGTTGGGCGCCTCGAGATTCGTAGCGATCAGGCCCATCATGGGTCCGCCGAGGACGATCTTCTTCGGCTCGACGACGAAGCCGCCGCACTGCTCGACGATGTAGCTGAACGGGGTGCCGAAGCGGCACTGCAGGTTGTAGGACTTATCGCCCATGGCGCTGCCGGCGACGGTGAGGACACGCTCGATGCTGGGCATGCCTTCGTAGCAGGCGCGGTAGATGGCGTAAGCCGTCTGGGTGCTGATGACGTTGCAGCCGACGCCGGACGGCAGGCCGCCGGGCTTGACCTCACGGTTCGTGATGGCCTTGATCTGCATCTTCTCGGCGCCCTGGGGGTACTTGACGTTCTCCGGCACGATCTCCACGCCGTACTGCGCGGGGTTCTTGGACAGCAGCAGGTCGATGGCGTCCTGCTTGTTCTTCTCGATGCCGTAGTAAGCCTTGTCGAGGCCGGACGCGATGCGTGCCAGCTCGATGCCCTTGAGCAGCTCCTCGGGGTGGTTTTTCATGGTCAGGTGGTCGCCGTTGAGGTACGGCTCGCACTCTGCGCCGTTGATGATGAGGGTATCGACCTTGCCAAGGCCGCCGCGGATCTTGAACGCAGTCGGGAACATGGCGCCGCCGTGGCCGACGATACCGGCCTCGCGGATGCGCTCGAGGATGGCCTCAGGATCCTTCATCTGCTCGGGCGTCAGGGGCGCGAGATCCGTGCAGGGGGTGTCCTGGAAGTCATTTTCGATCACGATCGCGGGGATCATATCGCCAAGGGGGTGGGGTCTCGGCTCAATAGCGATCACCTTGCCGGAGACCGTCGCGTGAATGGGCGCGGAGACGGGTGCCGGATTGTCAGCGATCTTCTGACCCATCTTCACATAATCGCCCACCGCGACCAGCGGTTTGCAGGGTGCGCCGATATGCTGCATCATCGGGAGCACGACCTGCGGCGGAGGCGCAATGACGGTCACCGGAACGTCCGGAGCCTTCATGTAGTTGGGATGAACTCCGCCATGAAACTTAAAGGGCATTTGCATCACCTCTCTATTTTTTGACCCACATATATTAGCACACCAGCCTAACTTCGTCCACCAAAAATGGCGGAAAAACATCAAATTGTACTAATTTAAATATTAACGAACCTGCAAAAATGCTGACAAATCCAACATTTCCGGAAACTTTGCAACATTTTGTGCATATTGGCGGGATTTCTCGCCATTCCGGCGCGCCGGGCGGAAAAAAATTCTGTGTTCGGGACTTAACAAGCGGGGAAAAATCCTGTAAAATAGATAGCAAATGCTCTGCCGGCGCCGCCGGCGGCAAAAGGAGGCCACGTTATGCTGACACCCTGGGCGGATACGCTCGACCGCGCGCAGCCCCTGCCGGAGTATCCCCGGCCGCAGATGGTGCGCGACAGCTACCTGAATCTCAACGGCCCGTGGAGCTACGCGATCACGACGAGCGCGCAAAAGCCTGCGCAGGCCGACGGCACGATCCTCGTGCCCTTCTCGCCCGAGAGCGAGCTGTCCGGTGTGGGACACGTCCTGCAGCCGGAGGAATACCTGTGGTACATCCGCACGGTCATGCTGCCGGACGGGTTCAATGTCGGCCGTGTGCTGCTGCACTTCGGCGCGGTCGATCAGATCGCGACCGTGTGGTGCAACGGTGTGGAGCTGACCACGCACACGGGCGGCTACCTGCCGTTCACGGTGGACATCACCGAGGTGCTGGCGAAAGAAAACACGATCCTCGTGTGCGTGCGCGACGCGACGAATAAGTCCCAGCTTCCGCGCGGCAAGCAGACGCTGCACCCGCACGGCATCTGGTACACGCCGCAGAGCGGCATCTGGCAGACGGTCTGGCTCGAGAGCGTGCCGCAGAACTATATCCATTCCCTGCGCGTGACCCCGCTGTTCGACGCGCATCAGGTGGAGATCACCGTCGAGGGCGCCGGCCAGTGCATGATCGATCTGGAGGGAAAGCGCTTCACGTTCCCGGCGGGTGTGCCGGCGCACGTGCCGGTGCAGTCATTCCGCCCCTGGTCGCCGGAGCACCCGACGCTCTACCCCTTCAGCGTGACGCTCGGAGACGACACGGTCTACAGCTACTTTGCCATGCGCAAGTGCAGCGTTGAGACGGATGCGAACGGCGTGCGCCGCCTGTTTCTCAACGGCAAGCCGTATTTTCACAACGGTCTGCTCGATCAGGGCTACTGGCCGGACGGGCTCTACACCGCGCCGAGCGACGACGCGCTCATCTATGACATCCAGCTGGCCAAGGACATGGGCTTCAACATGCTGCGCAAGCACATCAAGGTCGAGTGCGACCGCTGGTACTATCACTGCGACCGGCTGGGCATGCTCGTCTGGCAGGACATGCCCTGCGGCGGCAAGCGCTACGACCCGCTCATCGTCTCCACCCCGCTCGTGACGGGCTGGCACCTCGACGACAGCTGGTATCCCCTCTTCGGCCGCACGAACGTGACGGCGCGCAAGGCGTTTTTGAACGAGCTGCGCGACATGGTCACCACGCTCTACAACCACCCGTGCATCGCCGTGTGGGTACCGTTCAACGAGGGCTGGGGCCAGTTTGACAGCCAGACGGCCGTGCAGGTCATCCAGTCTGTGGACAAGACCCGCACGATCGACCCGGCCAGCGGCTGGCACGACCAGGGCTTCGGCGATGTGCGTAGCCTGCACGTGTATTTCCAGAAGTACAGGTTCCAGCCCGATAAGCTCGGCCGCGCCACGCTGCTGTCGGAGTTCGGCGGCTATGTCCACCGCGTCGAGGGCCACGCCGTCGGCGGCAAGAGCGTCGGCTACAAGACGTGCGACGCCCCGCTCTCGCTCGAGTATGCGCTCCAGGCGCTCTATGACGAGCAGATCCGCCCCGCCATCGCGCAGGGGCTCAGCGCCGCGGTGTACACGCAGCTGAGCGACGTAGAGCATGAGCTCAACGGCCTCGTGACCTATGACCGCAGCGTCGTGAAGCTCCCGGTGCAGACGCTGCACAAGATCTTTTATATAGAAAACGAGTGAACAAAACCGCCCGCTGCGATCGCAGCGGGCGGTTGATTTTTGCGTTTCGGGCTCGGCTCAGTACGCCACGCCCCAGTAGATCATGCACTTGGCGGGCTTGCCGCACACGGGGCACACGTCGTCGAGGTGCTCCTGCTGGAACGGGATGCAGCGGCTGGACATGCCGGCCTTGTCCTTCATCTCGAGCTCGCAGGCGAGGTCACCGCACCACATGGTCTTGATAAAGCCGCCGTTTTTCTCCTGCAGCTCCTTGGCCTCGGCCAGCGAGTGCGCGGCATAGGTGTGCTCGTCGAGGTTGCGCTTTGCCTTGTCGAACAGGCCCTGCTGCACGGTCTCGAGCAGCTCGGGGATGCGCGCCTCGAGCTCGTCGAGCGCGACGGTGATCTTCTCGCCGTTGTCGCGGCGGACGGCGACGCAGTGGCCGGCCTCGATGTCCTTCGGGCCGATCTCGACACGCAGCGGCACGCCCTTCATCTCCCAGTTGGCGAACTTCCAGCCGGGGCTGTTGTCGCTGAAGTCGCCCTGCGCGCGCAGACCGGCGGCCTTCAGGCGCGCGACGAGCTCCTCGGCCTTCTCGGTCACGCCGGGCTTGTGCGCCGCGATGGGCAGCACGATGACCTGGATCGGCGCGATGTGCGGCGGCAGGACAAGGCCGCTGTTGTCGCCGTGGGTCATGATCAGGCCGCCGATGACGCGCGTGGACATGCCCCACGAGGTCTGGTGCGGATAGGCCTGCTGGTTGTTCTTGTCGGTGTAGGTGATGTCGAACGCGCGGGCGAATCCGTCGCCGAAGTAGTGGCTCGTGCCGGACTGGAGCGCCTTGTGGTCGTGCATCATGCACTCGATGGTGTAGGTGTTCACAGCGCCGGCGAACTTCTCCTTGTCGGTCTTGTTGCCGCGGATGACGGGCATGGCCAGCTCCTGCTCGCAGGTATCGGCATAAATTTCGAGCATCTGCAGCGTCTCCTTGCGGGCCTCGGCCTCGGTGGCGTGCAGGGTGTGGCCCTCCTGCCAGAGGAACTCACGCCCGCGCAGGAACGGACGGGTGGTCTTCTCCCAGCGCATAACGCTGCACCACTGGTTATACAGGCACGGCAGATCGCGCCAGCTGTGCACGATGTGGCTCCAGTGCTGGCAGAAGAGCGTCTCGGACGTCGGGCGCACGCACAGGCGCTCCGGCAGCTCCTCGCTGCCGCCCATCGTGACCCACGCGCACTCGGGCGCGAAGCCCTCAACGTGGTCCTTCTCCTTCTGCAGCAGGCTCTCGGGGATCAGCATCGGCATGGCCACGTTCTGGTGACCGGTCGCCTTGAACTTGCCGTCGAGTATCTTCTGGATGTTCTCCCAGATGGCGTAGCCATACGGGCGCATGATGAACAGGCCCTTGACATCGGAATAATCCACGAGCTCCGCCTTGGTGCACACGTCGGTGAACCACTGGGCGAAGTCGACTTCCATATCGGTGATCTGCTCGACCTTCTTTTCTTTGGCCATAAGCGCAACACTCCTCTGTATGCCGCGCAGAGATCCCGCGCGGACGTATTTCATAATGTATGGGGTAACTTATACAGTGTATAGAATCCGCCGCCGCTTGTCAAGCACCAAGCAGCTCCTGCACCGCAAAAACACCGATCATGACGGCGATGATAAAATACAGCACGACCGCGCCGACGGAGTGCCGCGCCGGCCGGCGGTCAAACAGCTGCCCCGCACACCAGAACACGAGCAGCGCGGTGCCGATCCAGTAGACCGGGTTGAGCGCGATGGCCATGACCGTCACCTCGACGATCAGCAGTGCGAACACCGCGATCTGCCACGTGCGGATGCGCCGCGCGCGGCTGTTGCAGTAGATCTCGCGCCAGGCGTCGGAAAGCTCGCGGCGCTGGCGGCGGAAAAACGGCTCGCGCGGCTTTTTCGGCGCGGCCGCCTCGGCCGCAGTTTCGGCGGTTTCGGTCACGGTTTCGGCGGTCTCGGCCGCCGTTTCAGGTTCTGCTTCGGTGTAGGGGCGCTCTTGTTCCATGCGTTCCACTCCTTTCCGGCTTTTCGGAAAACCGGTCCTTTTTCCACAGGATACCCCGCCGCGCAGCGCCTGTCAAGAGCTGGGTCACGGCCGAAAAGTGCATTTCGGGCTTGACCGCGCACCATTCGTGCAATATAATATGTAAATTAGAGATGCTATTTCAAGATGCAATCGAACCCCTTGGAGGTGACCATCTATTAACAGACAGAGTTACATGGCGGAGATCAGCAGTCTGCTCGGCCTGATCACCGACGACAATACCCGTCAGGCGCTCATCGCGCAGATGGAGAACATGTTTGACAACGCCCCCGATGAGGAGCGCCTCATTCAGGAGATCGGCAACCCGACGAAGGTGGCCGTTGCCCTCATCCGGTATGCCGACAGCGGCAAGATCACGCCGGCCGCCGCGCCCGTGGTCGCGCCCGAGCCGGTGCAGCCCAGGCGCGCGCCGCAGCCGCGCCCGCGTGCCGAGCAGTACCGCCCCATCGCGCCGCAGCCTGCTCCCCAGCCGGCCTATGCCGACCAGGCCGCTGAGGACACCTGCGACGAGCAGCCCGCCGCGCCCGTGCTCGACGGTCAGTTCTCGTTTGACGAGCAGCCCGCCGACGACGGCTACTATGATGAGCAGCCCGCCGACGACGGCTACTACGACGAGCAGCCCGCCGACGACGGCTACTATGACGAGCAGCCCGCGGATGACGGCTACTATGACGAGCAGCCCGAGGATGACGGCTACTACGACGAACAGCCCGCCGACGACGGCTACTACGACGAGCAGCCCGAGGGCGGCTACGACCCGAACTACGCCACCGACGGCGAGGAAGGGTATTATGACGAGGCCTATTATGACGAACCGGCCTACAGGACGAACGTCTTTCTGGCCATTCTCTACACGCTCGGCGCGATCGTGGTCGGCGTGCCGGTGCTGGCCGTGCTGCTGGTGCTGGATCTGGCCGTGCTGGCCGTCGGCGCCGCATGCGGCGCGGGCGGTATGGGCCTGATCGCGACGGCCTTCATCGGTCTGCCCATGGTGGCGGATATGCTCATTCTGCTCGGCGGCGGCGCCGCCGTGATCGCCATCGCGCTTGTCGTGATCTGGCTGGCCGTCTGGCTGTTCATCCGCATGGTCATCGGCTGGGTCCGGCTGCTCGTGCGCACAGGTAAGCGCTGGTGCAGAAAGGAGATCGCCGCATGAAAAAAGCCTGGAAAACCATCCTCATCATCGCCCTGTGCATCCTGATCGTCGGCGAGATCGTGCTCGGCGTCGGCCTTGCGACCGGCGGCAGCCCCGACCGCATCTGGGATGCGGCGTATGAACACTACGACTTCGCGTCAGTCTTCGCATTCATCAAGTCCTCCGGCATCGCGGACTTCCTTGCGAGCATCGGCCTGTAAGAAAAGCAAAAAATGAGGCGGCGAGCTATGCTCGCCGCCTCATTTTGATCTGTTTGATCTGTAAAAGCCTCGCAGAGTTTGCGCCCGCAGGCGCAAAAGAAATTCACAAGCATTTTCTCCGGCGACATGTGCGGCGGAGAAAATACCGCTCGGCTCGCAAACGTGCGCAGGATGCAGCTCTGGTGCATCCTGCGTGCGCTGCAGCGAGCTGCAGCTCTTCCAACGAGAGCCCAACGCAATGGGTCTCGTTGGCCCGTCTCACCGTCTCATTTCATTTTAAAGAGCAGCACGCCGCCCGTCATCAGCGCGAGTCCTGCCCACTTGCTCCAGCCGAAGGCGAGCTTTTCCGTGCCCATGATACCGAAGGCGTCGATGGCCGCGGCCGCAGAAAGCTGCGCGATGAGGATCGTCGCCACGGCGAGCGTCGGGCCGAGCCTGCCCATGCCAAGCATGACCGTGACCGTGATGGCCAGCGCCAGCACACCGCCGAACCAGCAGTATTTCGGCGCGGCGCCCAGCGCGGCAAAGCTGCCCGTGCGCCAGAACACCAGCACCAGCAGCGACAGTGCCGCCGCCACACACTGCACGAAGGCGTTGGTCTCCATCGTGCCGATGTGCTCGCTCAGGCGCGTGTTCATCACGCCCTGAATGCTCATCGCCGCCCCGGCGAGGATGCACGCGAGAAATCCACCCAAAATTCATCGGCTCCTTCCGAATAATTCTTGCACTGCCGCCAGAGATGTGTTACACTGTGTTGTACGGGCAAACATTTGCCCGCAGTACACGCACAAAGGAGGCCCCGCCCATGGCAGCAGGCAGCAAACCGAAATACTATCTCGTGGAGGCGAGCGTCCTGCCTGAGATCTTCGCTAAGGTGATCGAGGCCAAGGAACTGCTCGAGACCGGCCAGGTGCGCACGGTGGCGGACGCCGTGGCGCGCGTGGACATCAGCCGCAGCGCGTTTTATAAATACAAGGACTTCGTGTCCCCGTTTCAGGACATGTCGCGCGGCCATCTGGTGACGTTCAACCTCGAGCTGCTCGACCGGCAGGGCGTGCTGTCGTCCGTCCTCGCTATTTTTGCCGAAAACGGTGCAAATATACTCACCATCAACCAGAGCATCCCGACGAGCGGCGTCGCCCCGGTGACGATCACGGCCGCGACCGAGAACATGCAGACGACGATGGAGGCGTTCATGGCGGCGCTCAAGGCGGCCGACGGCATCATCCGCGTGCACCTCATGGCCGGCTGAAGATAAAAGCAATACAGCCCCGAACCGTGTTGGTTCGGGGCTGATTTTTTTATCTCATGTTCACTCGAGCAGCTGGGCGCGGCCGCCGTGCAGCCGGATCTTCCCGGCGCAAAAGCGCTTGACCGCCTCGGGCAGGAGCTTCCACTCCGCATCGGTGAGCACGCGGCGCTTGAGCGTCGTGACATCATCGTCCTCAAGCACGGGCACGGCCTTCTGCAGCAGCACCGGGCCGACGCCGCCGGTCTCGTCCACGAGGTACGCCGTCGCCCCCGTGACCTTCAGGCCGCGGGCAAGCACCGCCTCATGCACCGCGTCGCCGCGCAGCGTCTCGAACGCTGGGACGAGCGACGGCTGCACCGCAATGACCTTGTTGCGAAAGCTCTTCGCCGTCTCGCGGCCGACGCCGGGATAAAACCCCGCGTTGATGACCAGCTCGATATCCATATCCTTGAGCTTGTTGCGGATGGCCATGTCGTACGACGTGTCGTTCGGGAACATGGCCGGCTCGACGACGACAGTCTCGATGCCGGCGTTGCGCGCGCGCTTGAGCGCATAGGCGTTGGCGTCGGACGAGATGACGGCGACGAGCTGCAGCTCCGGGATCTCACCGAAGAACACGGAGTCCAGCAAACTTTGCAATTTTGTTCCCTTGCCGGAAACCAGAACAGCGCTGCGGATCATATGCTTGATTACTCCTTCCCCAGCAGCCGGGCGGCTGTGGCGCGGTTGTTGTCCTCCTGCCGGTTGAGCAGTTCGGTGCGGCGGCGCAGCTCCTCGCCCCGGTCGGCGAGGGCGACGGCGGAATCGATCAGGTCGGACAGATCCGTCGCGTTGAGCGCCTCGAACTGCATGTAGTTATTCTGCTCGACATAGTCGAGAAATGCCGTGACCTTCGGGTCGTAGGCGACGCCGATGAGCGGCACGCCCTGCCCGGCGGCAAAGATGAGCCCGTGCAACCGCATGGACACGACGGCCGTCATGCGCGAGAGCACACCGATCACCTCGCCCGTGGACATCTGCTCGCCGAGCACATGATACGGGATGCTCAGGTGCTCCGTGACAAGCTGGCTGGCCTCGCCGTCGGTGCGGAAATTGATGCTGAGGAACACCGGCGTCAGGCCGTATTTCAGGTAGGCGTACACGGCACCGGCGGCGAACACGGTGGCCTTTTCCTCAATGCCGGGCCACTTGCGCAGTACGAAGCCGATATATTTGCCGTCCGGGTCCATATCGTGCTCGCGCAGGATGCGGTCGATGCGGCCGCGCTCGGCGGCCTGCAGCGTGAGCGCGGGGTCGGACGCGAGGATAACTTCCGGGGCCGTGACGCCGAAGTCCGAGAGCGTCTCGCGGCTGTCCGGCTCGCGGAGGGTGATCTTGTCCACACAGCCGTTGATGATGCGCGCGGCGAGCTGCCGGTCGCGCTCATACACGATCGGGCCGATGCCGCAGCCGTACATCTGCACCTTGCAGCCGCAGCGGTGCGCCAGGCGGATGGTACTCAGATAGTACCACAGGCTCATGCGGCTCGTGACATCCTGCATCAGGCTGCCGCCGCCGCTGATGAACAGCTGGCTCCGGCGCAGCACGCGCCGGATGGCCAGATAATGAAACCGGTTGCACGCGTTGACGCCGTAGGCGCTGCGCGTATCCTTCGGCCGGCGGGAGATCACGGTCACGGGCATGTTCGCGTCGATGCGGCGCATCTCGCCGATGATGGCCTGCAAAATGGCATCGTCGCCCGCGTTGCCGAAGCCGTAGGCCCCGCAGATGAGCACGCCGTCGCGCACACCGTCGCGCCGGTTGCGCTCCATGCGGAAGACGGCGTTGTAGATCTCCAGCTGGCGCAGGCCGGTGGCCTCCTCGGAGAAGTCGGCCTTGCCGCGCCGGTAGAGCGCCTCGCCCATCTCATGGCGGTAGTTTTCGTCGAGCGCGTAGCGCGCGAGGTAGGCAGCGAGCATGCGCACGTCGCCGGGCTCGATAAGCAGGCCGGTCACACCGTGCTCGATGATGGCCGGCACACCGCCAACGTTCGAGGCGACGGTGGCCAGATGCGCGCGCGCGCCCTCGGGCAGCGCATAGGGAAACGCCTCCGACAGGGACGAGAGCGTATTGATGTCGAGCGCGCCGTAGAAGCTGTCCAGGTCGTTGACCCAGCCAAGGAAGAACACGCTGTCGGCCAGCCCCAGCTCTTTTGTGAGCGCCTCGAGCTTTTTGCGCTCCTTGCCGTCGCCCGCGATGGCGAGACGCAGCTGCGGGCAGGCCTTTTTTGCCAGCGCCACGGCGCGGATGAGCGTCGGGATGTCCTTGACGGGGTCGAGCCGGGCGGCAATGCCCGCGATGACGTCGCCCTCGTGAACCGTATACCCGAACTGCGCGAAATACGCCGCGCGGTCGGTCTTGGGCACGACGTGGGAAAAGTCGAGCCCGTTATAAATGGAAAAGAGCCGGTTCGGCTCAAAGCCGCGGTCGATGAGCCGCTGGCGGATGGGGTCGGACACGCACACGCGGTAATCGAGCCGGTGCAGGGCCCAGATATTGAGCGTGCCGTAGACGGCGCGGGCGAACGGCCGGCCGAGATAGTCGAGCCGGTAGTCGCTGTGCACGGTGCTGATGACCGGCACGTGCACGCTCGCCTTGAGCATGGCGCCCATGACGTTGGCCATGGAGCCGTGGCAGTGCACGAGGTCGTACTCCCCCGCGCGGATCAGCTTTTTGAGCGCGGCGAGGTTCGGCAGAAAGCCTCCGTCGAGCACCATCGTCGGGATGCCGAGCGCGGCCGCACCGTCGGCAAAATCACCGCCGCGGAAGCACACGAGCTGCACGTCGATGATCTGACCGAGATATTTCAGCAGGGAGTAGACATGCGTCCGGGCGCCGCCGGTGTCGCCCCCGCTGATGAGGTGGATTACTTTCACTTTGCCCTCCAAAGCACTTGTGCGCGCTGCAAAAACACGGTATAATGCGCTCGTACAGGTGCTGACACATTCCCGCGCGGAACAAAAGCGCGGATTCAGATTATTATACTGTATGATTCCATTATGGTCAAGTTTTGGAGGCCCGCAATGACGAAAATTTATCTGATCCGGCACGCGGAAGCGGAGGGCAACCTCTACCGCCGCATCCAGGGGCACTGGGACGGGAGCATCACCCCGCTCGGTCTGCAGCAGATCGACGCGCTCGCGCAGCGGTTCCGCCGCGAGCACATTGACGCGCTCTACTGCAGCGATCTGTCGCGCGCACGCGCGACAGCCGAGGCGATCACGCGCTATCACGACATTCCGGCCGTGGCCACGCCGCGCCTGACGGAGATCTGCATGGGCGTGTGGGAGGGCCGCGCCTGGGGCGACGTGGAGCACGAATTTCCGGAGCAGATGCGCTATTTCAACACCGACCCCGACCGCTGGTCCGTGCCCGGGTGCGAGCCGTTTCGCGATGTGCAAAAGCGCATGAAGCGCGCCATCTCCGACCTCGCCGCGCGGCACGACGGGCAGACCATCGCCCTCGTGAGCCACGGCATGGCCATCCGCGCCTATCTGTGCACGGTGCTGGGCATCCCGAACAGCGAGATGGCCACCCTGCCCTATGGCGACAACACGTCCGTGAGTCTGCTGCTCGTCGATGGGGACAATACGACCGTAGAGTATTATAACGACAACCGCCACCTCCCACCCGCGCTGAGCACCTTCGGCCGCCAGACCTGGTGGCGCGGCAGCGGCAGCGGCGTGGAGGATCTGCGCTATGAGCCGCTGCGCTTCCCGCGCGACGAGGCGTTTTACCTCCAGTGCTACCGGGACGCGTGGCGCAACGTGCACGACACGGACGAGGGCTTCGTGCCCGAGCTCTATGCCCGCAGCGCCGCCCGCCACGCGCAGGAGCACCCCGGCTCGGTCGTGCGCGTCCTGAGCGGGGACCGTGTGGTCGGTCTCGTCGAGCTCGACCCCGGGCGCGACGAGCAATCCGGCTGCGGCTGGATCAGCCTGCTGTATATGCTGCCGGAGTACCGCGGCCGCGGCTGGGCCATCCAGCTGCTGGGCTACGCGTTCTGGTTTTATGAGAATCACGACCGCACGGCCGTGCGCCTGCACGTGTCGGAAAACAATGCCCGGGCCATCACATTCTACCGGCGCAGCGGCTTCGTGCAGATCGGGCGCGACCCCGGCGTGCGCGCACATCTGCTACTCATGGGCCGGCTCATCCACAGGACGGTGACGCATGGAACGGTGTGATTTTCTGCCCGTCTCCGCCGAGGAGATGCACGAGCGCGGCTGGTGGTGGTACGATGCGCTCGTCGTCGGCGGCGACGCATATGTCGATCACCCGAGCTTCGGCACGGCGGTCATCAGCCGCGTGCTCGAGGCCGAGGGCCTGCGCGTGGCCGTGCTCGCGCAGCCGGACTGGCACGACGCGGAGGCTTTCCGCGCCATGGGCCGGCCGCGGCTGGGCGTATTCATCGGCGCGGGCAATCTTGACTCCATGGTCGCGCACTACACGGCGGCCAAGCGCCGCCGCAGCGAGGATTTTTACTCCCCCGGCAAGCGCACCGGCTGCCGGCCCGACCGCGCGGCCATCGTCTACTGCAACCGCGCGCGCGAGGCCTTCGGCCCCGACATGCCGATCATCCTCGGCTCGCTCGAGGCGAGCCTGCGCCGCTTTGCGCACTACGATTACTGGGACGATTCCGTCCGCCGCGCCATCCTCTTTGACGCCCCGGCCGACCTGCTGGTCTACGGCATGGGCGAGGCCGCGACGATCGAGATCGCTCACCGGCTGAAGAAAAAGCAGTCCGTGCGCACGATGACGGACATCCCCGGCACGGGCTACATCACGCGTGACCCCTCCGTGTGCAAATTTGACCACATCACGCTCCCGTCGTTCGAGGACGTGCGCGATGATAAGCGCCTCTATGCCGAGGCCACGCGCACCGAGTACGCCGAGCACGACCCCATCCGCGGCCGCGCCATGATCCAGCCGTGCGAGGGGCGCTATCTGATCATCAACCCGCCCGCCATGCCGCTCGACACGAAGGAGCTCGACCGCGTGGCCGGGCTGCCCTATACCCGCGAGTGGCACCCCATGTACGAGCCGCTCGGCGGCGTGCCCGCGATCGAGGAGGTGCGCTTCAGCGTGATCCACAACCGCGGCTGCTTCGGCGGGTGCAATTTCTGCGCGCTGGCGTTCCACCAGGGCCGCATGATCACGAGCCGCAGCCACGCGAGCGTCATCCGCGAGGTCGAGGCCATGACGCATCACCCGCTCTGGAAGGGGTACGTATCCGATGTCGGCGGCCCGTCGGCAAACTTCCGCCACCCGTCGTGCCGCCAGCAGCTGGAGCGCGGCATGTGCCCGAACCGGCTGTGCCTCGCGCCGACGCCGTGCCCGAATATCGACGCCGACCACTCGGACTACCTCGCCCTGCTGCGCAAGCTGCGCCAGATCCCCGGCGTGAAGAAGGTGTTCGTGCGCAGCGGCATCCGCTATGACTACATGCTCTGCGACGATAACGACGCGTTCTTCCGCGAGCTCGTGCGCTACCACATCTCCGGCCAGCTCAAGGTCGCGCCCGAGCACTGTATCGACACCGTGCTCGACTATATGGGCAAGCCCCACATCGGCACGTACGAGCGCTTCATGGACGAATACCGACAGCTCAACCACAAGTATGATAAGGAACAGTACGTCGTGCCGTACCTCATGAGCTCGCACCCCGGCAGCACGCTTTCGGACGCCGTGGCCCTCGCGGAGTATCTCAACCGCCGCGGCCGCCAGCCAGAGCAGGTGCAGGATTTTTACCCCACCCCCGGCACGATCAGCACGTGCATGTACCACACCGGCATTGACCCGCGCACGATGCAGCCCGTCTACGTCGCCAAGACGCCGCATGAAAAGGACATGCAGCGTGCGCTGCTGCAGTGGCGCCGGCCGGACAAGCGCCGGCTCGTCATTCAGGCGCTGCACGAGGCCGGGCGTGAGGATCTGATCGGCTTCGGGAAAGAGTGTCTCGTCCGCCCGATGGCCGACCGGCGCAAACCCGCCAAGCCCGCCGAACCCCAGCCGCCCCAGCGCAAATACGGCAAGGTCTACGGCGGCGGCAAAAAGCCCGCGTCCGCCCGCAGCGCGCAAAACGCCAAAAGCGGAAAGTCCGCCAAGCCCGGTAGGGTCGGCAAGCCCGCCGCCTCCGGAAAGTCCGGCGGCAGGAGCGCGCAGCCCCCGCGCGGGAAAGGCGGCCGCCGATGAGCTATTTCTTCCTTTACCTCGCCGCCATCAACGTCATCACCTTTGCCGCCATGGGCATCGACAAGGCGAAGGCGCGCGCAGGCAAGTGGCGCATCGCGGAGGGCACGCTCTTCGCCCTCGCCGCGCTCGGCGGGGCGCTCGGCGGCACGCTGGGCATGCGCGTGTTCCACCACAAGACGAAACACAAGGAATTTCGCTTCGGCTTTCCCGCGCTGCTGTGCCTGCAGTGCGCAGCCGTGGTGTATCTCATTCTGATCTGGAAGCAGGTGCTCTGATATGACTCCCACCCTACTCGCCTATCAAATCGACCCCGGAAAGCTCGGCAGAATGCAGGTCGTGTGCCTGCGGCTCGGCATCCGCGTGCAGGCGGTCGATCCGGCCGATTTCGGTCAGCCGATCGGCGCGCTGGCCGGCGTGCTGCCGCGCGCAGCCGATGTCCCCGCTGCCCCGCTCCCGGGGGAGATGCTCGTCATGGCGCACTTCCGCCCCGGCCTGCTCGAGGGGATGCTGCAGGGGTGGCGCGCCGCGCACATCCCGCCCGTCGCGCTCAAGGCCATGCTGACGGACACGAACGCCGCCTGGACGGCCCCCGCGCTCTATGCCGAGATCGCCAAGGAGCACGCCGCCATGCACAGCGGCGGCCGCGCGCACAAGGCGTAAAAAAATTTCGCGATTTACAGCAAAGAACCGATTGACAAGCGCCCGCGCCTGTACTATGCTATGGGCACGGGTGCGCACCTACCGGCAGTCAGGCGAGGAGAGTCTGACTGCTTTTGTATTTGCCGCCGACATTGCCAAGGGGTTCCCGCTATGAAACACAATCAGATCCGTCAAGTCGTTTTCCCGATCCTGGCCGCGCTCATCTGGGGCACTGCCTTCGTCGCGCAGGACGTCTGCGCCGATACGATCGGCACATTCACCTTCAACGCCGTGCGCTATTTCATTGCCGTGCTCGCGCTGCTGGTGCTCATCGCAGTGCTGCATGCCACGCGCAAGGACCGCCCGCAGCCCACGGAGGCAGAAAAACGCGCCGGACGCAAACAGCTCTGGCTCGGCGGCTTTTGCTGCGGCACGGCGCTGGCCATCGCCTCGAACTTCCAGCAGGCCGGCATCACCGCCGGGACGGATGCCGGAAAGGCGGGCTTTCTCACGGCGCTGTACGTGGTGCTCGTGCCGGTGTTCGGCCTGTTTTTTAAACGCAAGGTCAGCCTGCCGGTGTGGGTCGCGGTCGCGCTGTCGGTCGTGTCTCTGTACCTGCTGTGCATCAAGGGCAGCTTCCGGCTCGCCGCGGGCGACCTGCTCGTGCTCGTGTGCGCGGTGTGCTTTGCCGTGCACATTCTGGTCATCGACCACTTCGGCGCCCGGTGCGACGGGGTGAAGCTCAGCTGCGTGCAGTTTCTGTTCGCGGGGCTGTGGTCGGCCGTCTGCATCCCGTTTTTCGAGCATGTGGATGCCGCCGCTCTGCTCTCGTGCGCGCTGCCGCTGCTGTATGTGGGCGTATTCTCGTGCGGCGTGGGCTACACGCTGCAGATCCTCGCGCAGAAGGACTCCAACCCCACGGTCGTCACCATCCTGCTGAGTCTCGAGAGCGTGTTCGCCGTCATCGCGGGGGCGATCATCCTGCACCAGAGCATGACCCCGCGCGAATACCTCGGCTGCGTGCTGATGTTCCTCGCCGTCGTCCTCGCGCAGATCCCGCTGCCGGCCAAAGCTGCCCGCGCGGGAAAGTAAGCACCATTCTCATCAAAAAAACCGGGCATCCGGCTGCCGGATGCCCGGTTTTTTTGCATTCTCATGGACACGCACGCCGTAATTTGCTATGCTCTGAAAAAACGTGTAACCAACGCGCCGGAAACGGTGCTTATTCGGGTGAAGGGCCTTCAAAATCACAAGGAAAGGCGATGAGGCTTTGGACGACACCACCATTATCGACCTGTATTTTGCGCGCGACGAAGCGGCGATCCGCCACACAGCCGAGAAATACGGCGGCCGCCTGCGCGCGCTGTCGCACGGGATCGTGCAGGACATGCAGACCGCCGAGGAGTGCGAAAACGACACGTACCTGCAGGCGTGAAACGCCATCCCCCCGCACGATCCAAAAGAATACCTGTATGCATTTCTGGCGCGCATCACCCGCCACATCTCGCTCAACCGCTGCCGCGACCGCAGGCGCCTGAAGCGCAGCGCGTACATCTGCGAGCTGAGCGCGGAGCTGGAGCAGTGCATCCCCGCGCCGGACGATGCGCAGTGCCGTCTGGACGATCTGGCGCTGAGCGAGGCCATCAACGGCTTTCTGGGCGCGCTGGACGAGGAAAAGCGGAACCTGTTTCTGCGCCGGTACTGGTATCTGGATTCGATCTCCGACCTTGCCCGGCGCTTCGCCATGTCAGAAAGCAAGGTCAAAACCACGCTCTTTCGCTGCCGCGCGCAGCTGCGGGCGCACCTGGAAAAGGAGGGTTACACATTATGAGAGGCACCGAACTTCTGGACAAAATGGAGCTTGCGAACGCAGCCTTCGTGCAGGCGGCGGACCAGCCGCCCGCCGGAAAGCGCCGCGGCCGCCTCCGGTGGCTCGCCGTTGCGGCGTGCTTCTGCTTCGTCGCCGTCGCCGCCCTGGCCCTCTGGCGGGGCAGCACGCCGGCGCAGCACGCCCCGGCACTGGAGAAGCTGCGCATCCCCGATCTGGTCCCCGGCGGCATGGGCTTTGAGGGGTATTTGTACTACCGCGCCGCCGAGCTGGAAAACGGCAATCCGTGGCACGTGGGCATGGCCCTCTCGTCCCTGCCCGTATACCGCAACGCGGCATACGACGCCTCCGGCCTCGGCATCGCCAAGGGGCTGGACGAGGCGCAGATGCGCGCACTGCTGGATGCCGCCGTGTCCGCGCTCGGCGCCGCGGTGCGCTCTGTCGAGACGGTCACGGCCGAGGGCGCGGACACCGTGACCGAGCTGCGCGCAGCGACCGACCGGGGCGAACTGCGCGCGCAGGCGGACGGGACGCTCATCTACCTCCTGCCCGACGGCGGGCTCGCGCTCCCGGCGGGGTACAGCTTTACCGTCAGCGGCACGACCGACGATGCGGCGCGGGAGACCATCGCCTACCTCGCCGAGCGCTACAGCGCCCTCCTGCGCATGACCGCCCCCGTGCCGGTGACCGGCGGCGACTACAACATCTACGGCGAATACCGCCGCACTTACGCCGTCTATGACGCCGGGGAAACGGACGCAGAGGGCATCGCGAACTACAACCTGTGCAGCGCGTCCTTCGTCCCGACGGAGGACGGGCGGCTGGGCAGCATCCGCATCCGCAATGCGCTGGCCGCGGCGGAAACGCTCGGCGACTACCCCATCGTGTCCGCGGATGATGCCCGGCAGCGGCTGCGCGCGGGCAATTACCAGACCAGCGCGCCCTGCGCGCTGCCGGAGGACGCCGACATTGCCGGAGTGGAGCTGGTGTACCGCACCGGGAGCCGCGAGCAGCTGCTGCCCCCTACTACCGCTTCTACGTGCGCCTGCCGGACACGGATATGGAATACGCCGACAGGCTGCAGCTCTATGGCGCATACTATGTTCCCGCCATCGCGGACGCGTATCTGGAAAACATGCCTGTCTACGACGGACAGTTCAATTAAGCGGGGATGTTGCCCATTCGGCCCACTTGTGTGCAAATGCCCCTTGCATTTTTGCCCAAATTGGGCTATAATTCTTGTCAAGAAATTCACAGTAAATGTATGCACAAGGAGGTCGATTCCCCATGAAACTGACACCCGAACAGCAGGCCGTGCTCGACGGCAGCAAGGGCGAAGTCATGGCCAAGGTCATGAAAACGCTCGTCATGTACGGCGACGCCTTCGGCGCGGAAAAGATGGTGCCCGTCACGAGCACCTACGGCCACACAGTCATCAGCTTCGGCATCAACGCCATGAAGCCGGTCTATGACCTGTATGACCAGCTGATCGAAGCCGGCGCGTTTTCCGAGCAGAAATTCACCGCCGACCCGCTCCCGCTCGACAAGAACGTCCCCTCGAACCCGCTGCAGGACCTGGTGTTCCACCAGTTCATGTATAAGCAGCAGGCGCGCTACGAGGCCCAGCTCAAAAAGCTCGGCATCCTCAGCGACAAGGACTACACCTGCACCTGCTACCTCGACGAGGTGGGCAACAAGCCCCAGCAGGGCGAGGTGCTCTCGTGGGCGGAGTCGTCCGCCGTGGTGTACGCCAACAGTGTGCTCGGCGCGCGCTGCAACCGCAACTCCGGCATGATCGAGCTCATGGGCTCCATCGCGGGCTGCGTGCCGTATTTCGGCTTCCTGACCGACGACGGACGCAAGGCCGACTGGATCGTCGAGGTGCGCACAACGAAAAAGCCCGAGCCGCAGCTGCTCGGCTCCGCCATCGGCATGAAGGTCATGGAAAAGGTGCCGTATGTCAAGGGGCTCGACCAGTGGATTGGCACGGAGATCAATGAGGACGCCATCGCGTATCTCAAGGACTTCGGCGCGGCCACCGCGTCCAACGGCGCCGTGGGCCTGTACCACATCGAGCACCTCACGCCCGAGGCCGTGCAGCAGGGCGAGGCACTCATCCGCGACGGTGCGCCGGTGTACGTCATCGACGACGCGGAGCTCCAGCGCGTGCGCGAGAGCTATCCGTGCGTGTGGAAGAACCTCAATGCCAAGCCGAAGCTGTGCTTCATGGGCTGCCCGCACATGACGCTCCACCAGCTCATCGACACGACCGAGCGCGTCGAAGCCGGCCTCCGTGCGCACGGCCAGCGCAAGGTCTGCATCCCGACAGTGTTCACCGCCGCGCCCGGCGTCATCGAGGAATTTGAAAAGACGGAGTACGCGCCCCGCCTGCGCAACACCGGCGTCGTGCTCAGCTACATCTGCCCGCTCATGTACATGAACAATCCGCTCAGCAAAGCCATGCCCGTCATCACCTCGTCGAACAAGCTGCGCACGTACACGACCGCGCGCTACTACACCGAGGAAGAGATCATCACCATGATTACAAAGGGGGCCAACTAATATGAAACAGTTTCAGGGTCGCGTCATCTGCCCCGGCACGTGCGAGGCGGAAGCCCTCGTGTCGCACGGCGGCTTCAACACGCTCGCCAGCTACCAGATGGCCTTGATGTTCCACGACAAGCAGGTCAAATGCGGCGACCAGAACAACCCCGACCTGTATAAAAAGCCAATGATCGGCAAGGCCCTGTGTCTGCCGGAGACGATTGGCTCCACCACCGGCGGCATGGTGCTCTACACGGCCTGCGCCTCCGGGCAGCAGCCGGCGTGCATGCTCTTTTCCAAGCACATCGACTCGCTGGCGGCCTCGGGCGCGATCCTCGCGTCCGTGTGGACGGACGCCGACATGCCGGTCATCGACTGCCTGGGCGACGAGTTTCTCGCCGCTGTACAGACGGGGCAGACCGTGCGCGTGCTCGACGGCGGTGTCGTCGAGGTCGCCTGACTTTTGCAGCAACGAAACGGGGCTGACCGGCCGGTCAGCCCCGTTTTTTTGCGTGCTCTGCCTTCCTTTCGGAAATGGCGGGAGCGTGCGCTGCCTTCTCCTTGAGGAGAAGGCATCACGCTCTGCTTGCCGGATGAGGTGGAAAGGTCACGGCCATCTCCAGCGGCCCCCGGCATCGCACCGCACATCACCCCGCGCCGCGTCTTGACATATTCCCCAAATGTGGTATTCTGTTTTTATTCATTTTGCCCGGTGTTGTCCCCCGGAAAGAGATGCGCGGCATGAAATACGCATTCGGCAACGCCGATCTCCCCGCCGCCACTGCACCGGCGGGGCACTCGCGCATCGACCGGCCGAAAGTCAAACGCAATGCCCGGCCCGGCGCCGGGCTCGGCCCCCTGCTCGCCTGAGCGGGACACATTCTATTGGAAAAACCAGGTGATGCCATGAAAGCGCTTTCCCAGCCGCTGTTCGCCTCCCTGCGCGGGTATGACAAGGCGCAGCTCGGGCCGGATCTGTTCTCCGGCGCGCTCATCGCGCTGCTGTCCATCCCGATCTCGATGGGCTATGCCCAGCTGGCCGGCCTGCCGCCGGTCTATGGGCTGTACGGGTCGCTGGTGCCGATCCTGCTGTTCGCGATGCTCAGCACAACGCGGGAGTTCATCTTCGGCGTCGACGCCGCGCCGGCCGCTATGATCGGCGCGGTGGTCACATCGCTCGGCGTCACGCCCGGCGGCGCGGAGGCCATGCGCGTCGTGCCGGTGCTGACGCTGTACGTCGCGCTGTGGCTGGCCGTGTTCGCGCTCGTGCGTGCGGATAGGGCCGTTGATTACATCTCCGAGCCCGTCATGGGCGGGTTCATCAGCGGCGTCTGCTGCGAGATCATCCTCATGCAGGTACCGAAGCTGCTCGGCTCCGGCACCGGCACGGGCGAGCTCTTCGAGCTGCTGGGGCACATCTTTGACGCAGCAGCGGTCATCAACTGGCCGACCGCCGCGCTCGGCTTCGGAACGCTTGCAGTTTTGCTCATCGCGCCGCGCAAGTGGCCGAAGGTGCCATGGGTGCTCGTGATGATGATGCTCGGCGGGCTGCTCGGCGCGTTTGCGCCGCTGACTGACTGGGGCGTGGCGCTGCTGGCCGCCGTGCCGCGCGGCCTGCCGAAGGTCACGCTGCCGGATCTGACTGCGCTGCCGTTCACGCAGGCACTCGTGGCAACGCTGCCGGTCGCGGCCGTCATTCTGGCCGAGACACTGCTGGCCTCGGCCGGCACGGCGCAGAAAAACGGCTACCGTCTCAACGGCCGCCGCGAGATCGCGACGTATGCCGTCTGCAACGTCACCGCCGGGCTCGTCGGCTGCTGCGTCGTGTCGGGCAGCGTGTCGCGCACGGCCGTCAACGAGCGCAACGGCGGCAAAACGCAGCTCGTGTCCGTCATGGCGAGCGTGACCATGCTCGTCGTGCTGCTCGTCGCCACGCCGCTCATCCGCTTCCTGCCCGTGCCTGTGCTGACGGCCATCGTCGTCAACGCGCTCATCGGGGCGACGGAGTTCGGCATCGCGCGGCGGCTCTGGCGCGTCAACCGCGTGGAGCTCGGCATCTTCGCCGGGGCGTTTCTGGGCGTGCTGCTGCTCGGCGCGATCAAGGGCGTGCTCGTGGGCATGGTGCTGTCGTTCATCGACGTGCTCATGCGCGCGGCCGCGCCCCAGCGCACCTTCCTCGGTACGCTGCCGGGCAAGGCCGGGTTCTTCCCGATCGACCGCGTCAGCGGCGTGCAGGCGCTGCCGCACATCGTGCTCTACCGCTTCAGCGGCAGTCTGTTTTTTGCCAACATCCGCCGCTTTCAGGAGGACATCGAGGGCGCGGTGCAGCCCGACACGCAGGCCGTCATCGTCGACGGCAGCGCCATCGTGAGCGTGGACATCACGGCGTGCGACCGGCTCGTCGCGCTCAACCGCAAGCTGCGCGCGCAGGGCGTGCGCTTTTACCTGACCGAGCACATCGGCGAGGTCAACGACCAGCTGCGGCACTTTGAGGCCGGGGAGCTGATCGAATCCGGCGCCGTGCGCCGCACGATCCAGGGCGCGCTGCGCGATGCCGGCGCAGCCGTCGACATCGGCGGGTCGCAGCAGCGCATCCCCGACAACATGGACGACATCCGCCAGCTCCAGGAGCTCGAGTGGCTCTACGGAGCGGACGCTGAGGTGCAGATCGAGCGCAACGTGCAGCTGCTGCTCGCGCGTATGCGCGCGACGGACGACGTCGCGGAGCGCCGCACCATGCTCGAGCACTTCCTCAACGAAGACTTCCACTTCGGCAGCATCGACACCGACGAGGTGCTGCTGCACCTGGAGGGCCACACGGACGAGCTGGCCGCGCTGCTCGGCAACTCCGAGGACGATGTGTTCACCGACCTCGAGGTCGAGCGTGACAGCCTCATCGACCGCGTCGAGCAGGACTATCCCGAGCTCGTCGAGCACGTGCGCGAGCGGCGCGACCACCTCGACCACGACTTCCGCGCAAACCACCCGTCGAGCGCGGCCCGCATCGAGGCCCGCCGCGCGCAGCTGCACGCACGCATCGAGCGCGAGCGCGCCGAGCGAAACGAGCGCCGCGCCCAGCATCAGGCGGAGCTGCTCGAGCGGCATGCCGAGCACACGGCCGCGCATCAGGAGCGGCACGAGCAGCACGCCACCGAGCAGCAGCTGCGCCATGAGCAGCAGCTGCGCCATGAGCAGCAGCTCGAGGCGCGCCTGCGCCGCCAGGCGGAGGCGCAGGTCGCGCGCGAGCAGCGTCAGGCAGCGGAGCTGGCCAGCCGGGCGCAGCACGCAGCCGAGAAGGCCCGGCGCCACGCCGAGCATGCAGCCGAGCGCGCGCAGCGCCATGCCGACCACCTGGCCGAAAAGGCGCAGCGCCACGCCGACCACGCCGCGGAGCGCGCACAGCGTCACGACGACCGCCATGACAGCAGGGACTGACCGCAGGCACAAACGCAAAACAGGATAGAAAACCGGAAGGGGCAGCCACCCCTTCCGGTTTTGTTGTATGTACAGGTCTCCGCCCCGCCGCGCACCTGTAGTTCTCTCCCTGCAGAAGCAGTCGGAGCGTGCGATGCCTTCTCCTCGCCGAGAAGGTGGCAAGCTCTGCTTGCCGGATGAGGTGGAAAGGTCATGGCCACCTCCAGCGGTACCGGTGATGCGCCGCCCCGGTCTCGGCCCCGCCGCACTGGCAAAAAACAGCGGCGTCACGGAGTTGTCTCCGTGACGCCGCTGCGTCGGTGCGCGCACTTAACGCTTGCGCTTATTCTTCTGATACAGGGCCCACAGGCCGTTGAGCAGCAGGTTCTTGTCATACGTGATCTCGCGCCGGCAGTACGGGATGATGCAGCCGCCGAGGCCGCCGGTCGCAATGACGGCGGCGGGCTCGCCGAGCTCGGCCTCCATGCGCGCGATCATGCCGTCGAGCATGGCGGCCGTGCCGTAGACACTGCCGGAGCGCATGGCCTCGACCGTGTCGGTACTGATGCACTTTTTCGGCGCGTCGAGCGAGATGTGCGGCAGCTGCGACGTGCCGCTTGCGAGCGCCTCGAGCGAGATGCCCACGCCGGGAATGATGGCCCCGCCGAGCACGCGCGCCTCGCGGTCGATGACGGTCATGGTGGTGGCCGTGCCCATGTCGATGATGATGAGCGGCGGGCGGTGCAGATGCAGCGCGGCGGCCGCGCCGACGACGAGGTCGCTGCCCATGGTGGCGGGATTGTCGAGTGCGATGTTCAGCCCCGTTTTCATGCCGGGGCCGACGACGAGCGGGCGGATGCCCGTGATCATGCGCACGGCGGCGATGAGCGCGCCATTGATCGGCGGCACGACGGACGACAAAATGGCGCCGTCGATGTCCTCCGGCGCGATGCCGGAAAACTCGATCACCTGCCGCAGCGAGATGGCGTACTCGTGCGCGGTCTTGTCGCGGTCGGTCTCCAGACGGGCAATGTTGCGGATGCCGGACTCGTCGAGAAAACCGATCACAATATTCGTATTGCCAACGTCCAGAGCCAGCAGCATATCAGTCCACCGGGCCTTTCTTGCCGGCCGCGATCAGCCGGGTAATGGTCGGGCTCAGGACGAGGTTCACGCCCAGCTCGAGCAGGAAGTTCACGCCCACGAGACCCGTAACGATATAGGTCGCGACAGCCGTGCCGCCGGCCCACGCCTGCAGCTGCGGCTGGAAAAACAGCACCATGGCAAGCACGAACAGCCCGGTGTTGACGACCGGGGCGGCCGCAGCCGCGACGATGACGCCCGCGAGCGGGTGCTTTTTGCCGATGGCGCGATAGAGCGCACCGGCAACGAGACCGGCCGCCGTGCCCTTGATGAGGCAGACGAGCACGGTCATGACCGGGCGCGCGGAAAACATGATGTAACCGCCCTGATCGGCGCCGGTGACGACGGCGATCGTGACGACGACGCCAAACACGAAGCCGAGCCACGCGCCGGCGCTCACGCCGTAAACGGCTGCGCCGACCACGATCGGGATCAGCACGAGCGACACGGCGAACGGGCCGACCTTGATGAAGCTGCCGAGCAGCTGCAGCACGACGACGATGGCGGTGAAGAGTGCAAGCCCAGCCAGACGCCGGGTCTTACCATTGCTGTTGTTCATTTTTAATACCTCCTAAAGCTGCTGTTCCCGCTCCGGGCGGGATATAGCGCAGGAGTATCTTACCCAATCCGACGCAAAAAATCAAGAGCGGACGCGCAAACTTTGCACGTCCGCCCATGACATTTTTTCAGGATGGGATTACTTGAGTGCGTCCACGGTCGCCAGATACAGGGCATCCGACCCGTCGGACGGCATGCTGAAGCCGGTGCGCGGCGAGAAGCTGAAGCCGTTGAGCGTCGGGCCGTCCTGCAGGCAGGAGCGCTTGAACTGCTGGCTGAAGAGGCGGCGGCAGTAGCTGCGCAGCCACTTTTTGAGCGTCGCGTGGTCAAACTCGTCGCCGTAGGCGATGTCGGCCAGACGCAGCACCTTCTCGGGTGCGAAGCCGTGATCGACCAGATAGTACAGGAAGAAGTCCTGGAGGTTGTACGGGCCGACGGAGTCTCGCTCTTCTGGGCGATCTCGCCGTTGCGCGTCGGGGGCAGCAGCTCGGGGCTGACCGGCGTGTCGAGCACGTCGAGCAGGGCCTTGGCGAGCACTTTGTCCTCCGTCGTCTCGGCAACATAACGCACGACCATCTGCACCATGGTCTTGGTGGAGCCGGCGTTGACGTCGTACATGGAGATGTGGTCGCCGTTGTAGGTGCACCAGCCGTCGGCAAACTCGCTCATGTCCTCGGTGCCGACATGGATGCCGCCGTCGGCAAAGCCGTTGGCCACGTCCATGAGGATCTGGGTGCGCTCGCGCGCCTGCGAATTCTCATACACGACGTTGCGGTTTTCAGGGTCGTGGCCGATGTCCTTGAAGTGCTGCATGACGCTCTCGCCGATGTCGATGACGCGCACGGTCGCGCCGAGCTGCTCGGACACGATGATGGCGTTGGACTTCGTGCGGTCGGTCGTGCCGAAGCACGGCATGGTCACGGCGGTGACATAGTCGGCCGGCAGGCCCATCATCTTCACGGCCTCGGCGCAGATGATGACGGCGAGCGTGGAGTCCACGCCGCCGGAGATGCCGACGACCGGGTGCTTGAGATTGGCGTACTGCATGCGGCGCACGAGGCTGGCGGCCTGCATGTGCAGCAGGCGCTTGGCCGCAGCGTGATAATCGGCCGGGTCGTCCGGGCGGTAGGGGTACTTGCCGAACGGGCGGGTGAGCACGGTCTCCTCAATGCCCTCGCCCCACTCGGTGACGACGTAGGACGCAGCGTCGCCGGTGAAGGTCGCGTCCTTGCGGCGCGCGGCGATGAGCAGCTGCACGTCGAGCTCGGTCACGATATCGGAGCAGCCGTCCTCGGCGCTCTCGAGTACCTTACCGTCCTCAGCGATGAGGCACAGGCCGGAATACGTCGCGTCGGTGCTCGACTCGCCAAAGCCGGGGGGGCCGCCAGCACGACGCCGGCGTGCAGCCGCGCGCTCTCGGCGCGCACGGCGGTGGTCACGCGGCAGGCGGAGTCCGTCGCCATCGGGAAGCCCGCCATCTCGACGAGCACGGTCGCACCGGCGAGCGCATGACGCACAGCCGGGGACACTGGGGCGGACACGTCCGCGCCGACGAGCACGGCGACGTTCAGCTCGCTGACTTCGCTGTGCTGGAACAACTGCTGCGGGTGAAAATCGACCGGGCCGAGGGAGCCGATCTGAATATCGTCGAGCAGCGCGCCGGGCAGGGCGAAGTGCTTGTCGCCCGGGCAGCTGGCCGGCACGACGCCGAGCAGCTCACCGTTGCACACGGCGGCCGCCGCGTCATACACCTTCGCGCCCTGCGCGACCGGCAGACCGACGAACACGAGCATATCCTTGCCCTCGGACGCCTTGACGACCTTTTCGAGTGCGGCCGCCGCGCCCGCGAGCAGGGTGTTCTGGTAGAACAGATCGCCGCAGGTGGCGCCCGTGAGCGTCAGCTCCGGGAACACGAGCACCTTCACGCCGAGGCGTGCGTGCTCGTCCATGGCGCGGATGACGGCATCCGCATTGAACATCGGGTCTGCTACCCGGATCTCGGGAGCAGCCGCTGCAACCTTGATAAATCCGTGTTTCATGTTGATTCTTCCTTTTCTCTATTCTAATTTGCTTTCTCGAACGTAAAGAGCGCCGCGTCGTAAAACTTCAGCACCGCGCCGCGCACGGGCACGTATTCCTTTTCCGACGCCGTCACGGTGACGGTGCCGTCACGTACCTCGGCGTGCGCGGTCTCGTCGAGCACAGGCAGGACATTTTCATTGAGCTCCTGCGCAAGCTCGTCGAGGTGCTGGGCGTAATACGTGCTGTCGTGCGGCGGCGTATAGCCCGGCACGGGGTTTGCGCCCCGCGTGAGGCAGAACACCACCATCAGCACCGACAGCAGCAGCACGAAGCCGCCGCCCACGGGCCCGAGCCAGCGGGCGATCTGCGCACCGGGCTCCTCCTTCGCGGTCGGGTCCGGCGGCGGGACGATCTTCGGCATGGCTTAAAACCGGATACGCGCGGCGATGTAATCCTCGAGCTGCTCCATGGGGATGCGCTCCTGCTGCATGGAGTCGCGGTCGCGCACGGTCACGCAGCCATCGGTGGCGGAGTCAAAGTCGAACGTCACGCAGTACGGCGTGCCGATCTCATCCTGGCGGCGGTAGCGCTTGCCGATGGAGCCGGCCTCGTCATAGTCGCACATGAAGCGCTTCTGCAGCTTGTGGTAGAGCTCGGTCGCGGGCTCGGAGAGCTTTTTCGACAGCGGCAGCACCGCGCATTTGAACGGCGCGAGCGCCGGGTGGAAGTGCATGACGACGCGGGTGTCGTTCTTGGCCTCGTCCACAACCTCCTCGTCATACGCCTCGCACAGGAAGGCGAGCGTCACGCGGTCGGCGCCGAGCGACGGCTCGATAACGTAGGGGATGTAGTGCTCGTTTTTCTCCTGATCGAAATAGTCCATGTCCTGGCCGGAGAACTTCTGGTGCTGGGTCAGGTCGTAGTTTGTGCGGTCGGCGACGCCCCAGAGCTCGCCCCAGCCGAACGGGAACAGATACTCAAAGTCGGTCGTGGCCTTGGAGTAGAAGCTCAGCTCCTCCTTCTCATGGTCGCGCAGACGGAGGTTCTCATCGTGCATGTTCAGGCCCTTGAGCCACTCGTGGCAGTAGGTGCGCCAGTAGTCGAACCACTCGAGATCCGTGCCCGGCATGCAGAAGAACTCCAGCTCCATCTGCTCGAACTCGCGGATGCGGAAAATGAAGTTGCCCGGCGTGATCTCGTTGCGGAAGCTCTTGCCGACCTGGCAGACGCCGAACGGGATCTTGCGGCGCGTCGTGCGCTGGATGTTCTGGAAGTTGACGAAAATGCCCTGCGCGGTCTCGGGGCGCAGATACACCTCGGCGGCCGTATCCTCGGTCACGCCCTGGTGGGTCTTGAACATGAGGTTGAACTTGCGGATATCGGTAAAGTCGCTCTTGCCGCAGCCCGGGCAGGGGATCTGCTGCTCACGGATGAAGGCGACCATCTCGTCGTTGGTCATGGCCTCGACGTTCACGTCGGGCATGGGGTTCTCGGCCAGCCAGCCCTCGATGAGCTTGTCGGCGCGGTGGCGCATCTTGCAGGACTTGCAGTCGATGAGCGGGTCATTGAACGTCGTCACGTGGCCGGAAGCCACCCAGACCTCCGGGTTCATGAGGATGGCGGAGTCGAGCCCGACGTTGTAGGGGTTTTCCTGCACGAACTTCTGCCACCAGGCGCGCTTGACGTTGTTTTTCAGCTCCACGCCGAGCGGGCCGTAGTCCCAGGAGTTGGCGAGGCCGCCGTAGATCTCGGAACCGGGGTACACAAAGCCGCGGTTCTTGCACAGGGCGACGATCTTGTCCATGGTTTTTTCGGTGTTTTTCATTGTTTTTCCTCCCTGCTCCGCCAATGGCGATGGCGGAAGCCAAATGATCTCCGCCGATGGCTTCGGCGGGACGTGTCCGGCCGGAAACGACCCGATCGGACAATTTTATATTATAGCACCGCGCCCCCCGTCCTGCAAGGAATGACACAACGTTAACACGAGACGGGCGCTTGTCTGCAATTTGGGTTGCGTTCCCGAAAAAATCATGTTAAACTACTTTTACCCCCAGTTGTCAGCCGGGGGGTACTCACAAAAGTAAAGGAGACGATAACCATGTCCATTTCCGTTGGCGCCGTCGGCACCGCTTCCGCCGTCGTGACGCCTGAAAATACCGCGGCTGCGGTCGGCTCCGGCGCGCTGCCGGTGTTCGCCACGCCGTACATGATCGCCCTGATGGAAAACGCCGCCTGCAACGCCATTGCCGACGGTCTGGAGGAAGGCCAGAGCAGCGTCGGCACGAAGCTCGACGTGTCGCACGACGCGGCAACGCCCGTCGGCATGCACGTCACGGCCAGGGCCGAGCTTATGGAGGTCGACCGCCGCCGCCTCGTGTTCCGCGTCACGGCGGAAGACGACGCCGGCCCCATCGGCCAGGGCACGCACGAGCGCTTTCTCATCATGGCGGACAAGTTCCTCGCCAAGGCGGAGGCCAAGAAGGGCTGAGTCCCCCTGCCCCGCCCAAAATGCACCGGTCCTGCGGAAATTGAGAAAGATTCACAAAATGTCCCTTTCTTTTTGCCGCGCGATCGGTTACACTGTAGTTAACAGATCCGGGGCGACCCGGAGTGGAAAACCTGAAAGGAGTGGCGTTTTATGAAGTTCACGTTCATCGAAAAGAAAATGGCCCCGTCCGATTCCCTGCGTGCGTACGCGGAGAAAAAGGTCAGCAAGATCGACCGGCTCTTCCGCACCGAAAGCGAGGCAAACGTCACCTTCAGCACGGAGCGCGGCCGCTTCACGGCCGAGATCACGATCAAGAACAACGGCACATTCTTCCGCGCCCATGAGACGACGAGCGACATGTACGCCTCCGTCGACTCCGCCGTGGCGACGATCGAGCGCCAGATCCGCAAGAACAAGACCCGCCTGGCCAAAAAGCTGCGCGAGGGCGCCTTCGAGCGCGAGGTGCAGCCGGAGTACGTCCCCGCAGATGACACGGTCGAGGCCGGCACGTTCGAGGTCGTGCGCCGCAAGCGCTTCCCCATCAAGCCCATGAGCGTCGAGGAAGCGATCCTGCAGATGGACCTGCTCGAGCACACGTTCTTCGTCTTTCGCGATGTCGCGGCCGACGGCGCCGTGTCGGTGGTCTACCGGCGCAGAAACGGCGGCTACGGCCTCATCTCCGACGAGGCGGAGTAAGCGCCTGCCCCTGTTTTCGGGGCGGCAAAGCGATCCCAGCATCCAAAAATCCATGCACGCCCCGCGCCGAAAGGCGCGGGGCGTGTTTTGCTATGTTTGCCGGAAACTGCTCTTGGGCGGCACGATCGGGCAGCGGGGGGAGCCCGAGGGGGGTAAGGCCCGCCTCGGATGAGATCATGCGTGCGCGCTTGTCGCTGACAAGCGCACACGCCCCGCGCCGAAAGGCGCGGGGCGTGTTTTGCCATGTCAGAGGGTAGCACCAGAAGCTGCGCCTTTTCAAGCCTTCCCCTCGAGGGGAAGGCTTCGCACGACCTGATCACCCTGCAGGGGGAAGGCTCGGGTGCGCGTCGGCCCGCAGTGCACCACCGGCACACCTCCCCCACCTAAAAGATGGACAGACAGAGCTGGGGACTCTGTCTGTCCAAACAATTCTACTGCCCTTTGGGGTGGCAGCTATGGCACTGCGCACCGCAATGGGCACAGTTGCCGCCGCAGGAGGATTTCCCTTGCCGCTTCTGGCGAATCAGGGAAAGGGAAATGAAGGTGACAATGGCGATAAGTACAATCGAAATCAAAATCGTAGAGAGGTTCGCGCCAATCCAGCTGAACATGGAAAATCACTCCTTTGCGTTTGCGAATTTTGGAAAGGCTCAGGCCTTGAGCGTGGTGGCTTCCTTGTAGGGGCGCACCAGCATGTAGATGATACCGGCCAGGGCCAGGATCGCGCAGATGAGGCCGATGATGTTCAGGTTGCCGGTAAAGGCGCAGCCGAACTGGTAGATCATCAGGCCGCACAGGTAAGCAAAGCCGCACTGATAGCCGATGGCGAACCAGGTCCACTTCTGGCTGTTCATCTCGCGCTTGATGGCGCCGATGGCCGCGAAGCACGGAGCGCACAGAAGGTTGAACACCAGGAAGCTGTAACCGCTGATGCCGTTGAAGGCAGCCGCGATGTTCTGGTACACGGTGCCGTCGCCGCCGCCGTAGAGGATGCCGAGCGTGCCGACGATGTTCTCCTTGGCAACGAGGCCGGTGATGGAGGCGACTGCTGCCTGCCAGTTGCCCCAGCCGAGGGGCTTGAAGATCCAGGCGATGACGCCGCCGATGGCAGCGAGGATGGAGTGGTCGATCTCGTCCTCGGACAGCATGCGGAACGTGCCGTCGACCGTGCCGAAGTACGTGGTGAACCAGACAAAGATCGTGGACAGCAGGATGATCGTACCGGCCTTCTTGATGAAGGACCAGCCGCGCTCCCACATGGAGCGCAGGACGTTGCCCAGCGTCGGCCAGTGGTAGGCCGGCAGCTCCATGACGAACGGAGCCGGATCGCCGGAGAACATCTTCGTCTTCTTGAGCATGATGCCGGAGATGATGATCGCGGCCATGCCGATGAAGTACGCGGAGGTGGAGACCCATGCGCTGCCGCCGAAGAGGGCGCCGGCGATCATGCCGATGAAGGGCACTTTCGCGCCGCAGGGGATGAAGGTGGTGGTCATGATCGTCATGCGGCGGTCACGCTCGTTTTCAATGGTACGGGAAGCCATAACGCCCGGCACGCCGCAGCCGACGCCGATGAGCATCGGGATGAAGGACTTGCCGCTCAGGCCGAACTTACGGAAGATACGGTCGAGCACGAAGGCGATACGGGACATGTAGCCGCAGGCCTCGAGGAAGGCCAGCATCAAGAACAGGACGAGCATCTGCGGCACGAAGCCGAGCACCGCGCCGACACCGGCGACAATGCCGTCGAGGATCAGGCCGCTGAGCCAGTCGGCACAGCCCGCCTTTTCCAGACCGTCGCCGATCAGGGCCGGGATGCCCGGGACCCAGACGCCGTAGTCGGCCGGATCGGGCGCGTCAAAGCCGTTTTCTTCGAGGTAGGCGACCGCGTCGACATACGTCATGCCCACGGTGCTGTCCTCGTCGGCGTCATCGGGGATGGCGTCATAGTAGGCGGTCATTTCGTTCTCGGCCAGCGTCTCCTCGTCCTCGACCATGACGGTCGCGGTGTCGGAGCTCGGCACGAAATCTTTCATGTCCGCGAGCGCGGCGTCGGCGTCAAAGTCTTCGGCTTCGGTGTCGAGACCCAGGAACGCGTCGACCGCTTCGGTCGCGGCGGTGTATTCGTCGTTGGCGTCGTTATAGGCGCCCGAGCCGATGCCCAGCAGATGCCAGCCGTCACCGAACACGCCGTCATTGGCCCAGTCGGTCGCGGGCGCGCCGACGGCGACCATGGCGACCCAGTAGACAAGGAACATGACCACGGCGAAGATCGGCAGGCCCAGCCAGCGGTTGGTGACGATGCGGTCGATCTTATCGGACGTGGACTGCTTGGCCTTGGATTTCTTGCGGTAGCAGGCGCGGATGACCTCCGCGATGTAGACATAGCGCTCATTGGTGATGATGGACTCAGCGTCGTCGTCGAGCTCTTCCTCGGCGGCCTTGATGTCCGCCTCGATGTGCTGGTGCACATCCTCGGGGATGTGGAGCTTGGCGAGCACCTTGTCGTCGCGCTCGAAAATTTTGATGGCGTACCAGCGCTGCTGCTCTTCCGGCATCTCGTGCACGGCCGCCTCTTCGATGTGGGCGATCGCGTGCTCGACCGGGCCGGAGAACGTGCATCGGCACGGTCTTGGTGGACTTGGCGGCCTCGATGGCGGCCTCTGCCGCGGCCATGACACCGTCACCCTTCAGGGCCGAGATCTCAACGACCTTGCAGCCGAGCTGCTGCGAGAGCTGGTTGATGTTGATCTGGTCGCCGCTCTTGCGCACGATGTCCATCATGTTCACGGCCATGACCACCGGGATGCCCAGTTCGGTCAGCTGCGTGGTCAGGTACAGGTTGCGCTCGAGGTTCGTGCCGTCCACGATGTTGAGGATAGCGTCCGGGCGCTCGTCAATCAGATAGTTGCGGGCGACGACCTCTTCGAGCGTGTACGGGCTGAGCGAGTAGATGCCGGGAAGGTCCATGATGACGACATCGTCATGCTTTTTCAGGCGGCCTTCCTTTTTCTCGACCGTAACGCCCGGCCAGTTGCCCACAAACTGATTGGAGCCGGTCAGCGCATTGAACAGCGTCGTCTTGCCGCAGTTCGGGTTACCGGCCAGGGCAATCTTGATTTGCTTTTCCATTCGGATGCTCCTTTGCGATATTCTCCTCTGTTTTGGGGGATCCTACCTTATGTAATAAAATTTTTGTTTGCTGATTTATGCCTGAACTTCGATCATCTCGGCGTCGGCCTTGCGCAGGCTCAGCTCGTAGCCGCGGACCGTGACTTCCACCGGATCACCGAGCGGCGCGACCTTGCGCACATACACTTCGGTGCCCTTGGTGATGCCCATGTCCATGATGCGGCGCTTGATGGCGCCCTCACCATGCAGCTTTACCACCTTGACCGTTTCGCCGATCTTGGCTTCTCGCAGCGTTTTCATCGTGCTTCCTCCCTTAAATCATGATTTTGCGTGCCATTTCATCGCTGATGGCAACGCGGGATTCTTTGACCTTCACGATCAGGTTCCCGCCGATCGCCGATACGACCGTGGCCGTCCGCCGGGGACGAAACCCAGGTCTTCTAAATGTTTTCTGGTCTCCGGGTTCCCGCCGACTTTCAGAATCAGTGTTTCCTCGCCGACGTTGGCGAGATTCAGCGGCATCATAGATATCCCTCCACTGGCAAATGGTTAGAGCGTACTAACCTTGAATGAAAAAAGAGCGGTTATATTTGTTTAACACAAGTTAAACTTCCCTAACCATGCTAAAGCTTAATCTATCTAACAGCGCATGTCAAGAGGAAATTGTAAAAAATTCTGCATCGCTTGCATTTTTGGTTAAAGTGTGCTAACCTAGAAGCAATTTGACGAAAAGGTTGGTGGAATCCGCTATGCAGATCTTGAGAGCCGCAGAAGACTATCTGGAAGCGATGCTGATGATGCAGCAGAAACACGGTTACATCCGCTCGATCGACATCGCGGAGCAGCTCGGTGTCACGAAGCCGAGCGTGACCTACACGACCAAGCGCCTGCGCGAGAATGGCTACATCACCATGGATCGCGACGGGCTCATCACGCTCACGCCCAGCGGCATGGACATTGCCGCGCGCATGCTCGACCGGCACCACACGCTGACAAAGTTTCTCATGGAGCTCGGCGTCGATGCCAAGACCGCCGAGGAGGACGCCTGCAAGATGGAGCACGACATCAGCGAGCAGACGTACACGGCGCTCTGCCGCCACGCCATCGGCAAACTCGGCATCCTCGGGGAGGACGATGCGGACCTCGGCGAGACGGCCGAGACCGACGAAACCTGACGCGCGCAGCCGGATATTTCCGCCCGCGGCAGCTTTGGCTGCCGCGGGCGGTTTCATTCTGCGCCGCGGGCATTGACGCGGCGGCGCGGATTTGCTATGCTGAAAAAAGAGAAAATACCCCCTTGACTCTGACACGGTGAGAGGGCTTATGCTGTGCGTGAGCTCAAAAAATACGACCAGCACGGAGGTACCGCCATGCTGAAAATCGGTGAATTTTCAAAACTGTCCAGAGTCAGCGTTCGTATGCTGCGCCACTATGATGAGGTGGGGCTGCTCGCCCCGTCGGAGGTCGATCCCATGACCGGCTACCGCTACTACAGCGAGCGGCAGCTCATCACCGCCGGACGCATCGCCGCGCTGCGCGCGCTCGGCTTCGGCCTGAGCGAGACGCGCGAGCTGCTGCGCCTGTACGACGACCGCGCGGCGCTCGATGCGCGCCTGGCCGCGCAGCGCACCCGGCTGGAGGCGCTCGCCGCCGACACGGCGCAGAAACTGCGGCTTCTGGACACAGCCCGTGAGCGGCTGAGAAAGGAAGCAGACATGAACTACAATGTGACCATCAGGACCCTGCCAGAGCGTTACGCCGCGTGCGTGCGCATGGCCATCCCCTGCTACGACGCCGAGGGCATGGTGTGGGACGTGCTGTGCCGCGAGACCGACCACATGCACCTCGTGCCCGACGACCCGTGCTATTGCAGCGTGACGTTCCTCGACGAGGAATATAAGGAGCGCGACGTGCTCATCGAGGCGAGCAAGACCGTCCGCGGCCGCTACCCCGACACGGAGCACGTCCGGTTCCGGACGCTGCCGCCCGTCACGTATGCCGGCTGCGTGTACCGCGGCAGCTACGCGCAGATCAGCGACGTGATCGCAGCCGTCGCGGCGTGGGTCGCGGCCAACGGCTACGAGAGCGCGGGGCCGATGTTCAACATCTACCACGTCAGCCCGCACGAGACGCAAAACCCTGACGAATTTGTGACCGAGGTGTGTTTCCCGGTGCGGGAGGCATAACCCCATTCTTCCGGAGGTGCACCTATGCTCCAGACCCGCAGACCTGCCCTGAGCGGCAACGCGCTCAAGGGCATCGCCATCCTCGCCATGACGCTCGACCACCTCACGTGGACGCTCTGGCCGGGGTACAGCACCGCGTGGTGGGTGCTTTTGCTGCACCTGCTCGGCCGCGTGACGGCGCCGATCATGTGGTTTTTCATCGCCGAGGGCTATCACTACACGCACGATGCGAAAAAGTACGCTGTGCGCCTGTTCGTGCTCGCGTTCATCTCGCACTTTGCGTATGACTTCTGCTTCGGCATCCCGTTCGTGCCGCTGTCTACCGGGCCGTTTAACCAGACGGGCGTCGTGTGGTCGCTCGCATGGGGCCTCGTGCTGCTCGTCATCCACGATGACGAGCGGATCAAAAACTGGGTCAAGATCGTGCTGACGTTTGTGATCTGCGCCATCACCTTCCCGTCGGACTGGAGCTGCGTGGCCGCGATGGCGATCCTGTTCATGGGACAGGCACGCGGGGACTTCCGCCGCCAGATGTGCTGGCTCATGGTGTGGTCGGCCGTGTACGCGCTCGTGTATTTCTTCTTTATAGATAAAGTATATGCGCTCGTGCAGCTCGGCACGGCGCTCTCCATCCCGCTGCTGCGGTGCTATGACGGCACGCGGGGCAAATGGCGCTCTATGGGCAAGCTCTTTTACGTCTATTATCCTGCGCACCTCGCGCTCATCGGCGTGCTGCGCATTCTGCTCTGGGGCGCGGGCGCAAGCACGGCCGCCGGCAGCTTCTGACGGCAATGTGCACAACGGCATCCGCCCGGACGGGAAAAAACTTCGTCCGGGCGTTTTTGCGCCCGGTGGTGGTATTCCGCCGGGGTTCGTGATAAAATGCTGTGCAATGTAAGCCAAAGGAGGCGGCGCGCATGCGCTACCAGTGCCTGGTGCTCGACCACGACGACACGGTCGTCAACAGCACCGCGACCATCAATTACCCGGCCTTCGTGCAGACGCTCCAGAAGCTGCGGCCGGACGTGCACATGACGCTCGACGACTTTTTTTCCTACTCGTTCGAGCCGGGCTTCGGCGCCCTGTGCAGCGACATTCTGAGCTTTTCCGATGCGGAGATGGACATCCAGTACCAGACGTGGCTGGACTATGTGCGCACGCACGTGCCCGATACGTTCCCCGGCATGCATGACCTGCTGCACCGGTTTCGCGCCGCGGGCGGGCACATCTGCGTCGTGAGCCACTCCGTGCCGGAGAACATCCTGCGCGACTACCGCGCGCACGATCTGCCCACGCCGGAACTGATCTACGGTTGGGATTCAGACCCCGAGCGGCGCAAGCCCGCGCCGTGGCCCATTTACCAGATCGAGCGTGAGCTCGGCCTGCGGCCGGAGCAGCTCGTGGTCATCGACGATCTCAAGCCCGGCAAGGACATGGCCGACCGCGCGGGCGTGGACTTCATCGCGGCGGGGTGGACGCACACCGTGCCGCACATCATCGAAACGATGCAGCGCCTCTGCCCGCACTACTGCCGCACGGTGGCGGAGCTGACCGCGCTGTTGCTGGACGAAACGGAGGCATGAATATGGATACAATCATTCGCACGGCGACCCTTGCCGATCTCGACGCCGTGGCGGCGGTGGAGGCGGCGTGCTTCCGGCGGCGGAGGCCGCGACGCGGGCAGAGTTATCTGACCGGCTGGCGCATTACGGCGGCCACTTCTGGCTGATGTTTGACGGCGGCACGCTCATCGCGTTCGTCGACGGCATGGTCACCGACCGCGCCGACCTCACGGACGATCTCTACGCGGACGCGTCATTGCACGATGCGCACGGCGCGTGGCAGATGATCTTCGGCGTGAACACGCTGCCTGACTACCGCCGGCACGGCTATGCGGGGCAGCTCCTCGAGCGCGCCATCGCCGATGCGCGCGCGCAGGGCCGTCGCGGCCTCGTGCTCACGTGCAAGGACCGGCTCGTGCACTACTATGCGAAGTTCGGCTTCGTGAGCGAGGGCGTGTCGGCCTCCACCCATGGCGGCGTCGTCTGGTATCAGATGCGCCTGACGTTCTGAACATTTTCCGCCCCGGCGTGAAAAAATTCACGCCGGGGCAAAGCAAAGCCTTGACTCTACAACCGTTATAGAGTTTACAATGGCGGTATTCCACGCAAAGGGGCAAACACCATGGAGAAAAATCTCACGACCGGCAGCGTCTTCGGCAACATCGTGCGCTTTTCGCTGCCGTATCTGCTCTCGTATTTCCTGCAGACGCTCTACGGCATGGCCGACCTGTTCATCATCGGCCAGTATGAGGGCGTGGCCGGCACGACCGCCGTGGCCATCGGCAGTCAGGTCATGCACATGCTCACGGTCATGATCGTCGGTCTCGCCATGGGCGCGACGGTCACGATCGGCCAGGCCGTCGGCGCGCGCGACCGCCGGGGCGCAGCCGGCTGCATCGGCAACACGACGACGCTGTTTCTGGCGCTGAGCGTCGTGCTGACGGGGCTGCTGCTCGCGCTCGCGCGGCCGATCGCGGCGGTCATGTCCACCCCGGCCGAGGCCGTACCCGGCACGGTCGCCTATCTGCGCATCTGCTTTCTCGGCGTGCCGCTGATCACGGCGTACAACATCATTGCGTCCATCTTCCGCGGCCTGGGGGATTCCAAGCGTCCGATGTATTTCATTGCCATCGCGTGCGCGGCGAACATCGCGCTCGACTATCTGTTCATGGGCGCGCTGCGCATGGGCCCGGCGGGCGCCGCGCTCGGCACCACGCTCGCGCAGGCGGTCAGCGTGGTCGTGTCGCTGCTCGTCATCCGCCGGGAGCGGGACGGCATCGCCCTCACGCGGAGTGATTTTCGCCCGCAGCGGGCGGTCATGGGCCGCATCCTGCGCATCGGCGTGCCGGTCGCGCTGCAGGACGGGCTGATCCAGATCGCGTTTTTGTTCATTACCGTCATTGCCAACCGCCGCGGCCTCACGGACGCAGCCGCCGTCGGCATCGTGGAGAAGATCATCAGCTTCCTGTTCCTCGTGCCGTCGTCCATGCTCTCGACGGTGTCGGCCCTCGGCGCGCAATGCATCGGCGCGGGCAAGCCCCGCCGCGCGCTGCAGACGCTGTGGTATGCCATCGCCATCGCGCTGGGCTTCGGCATCATCATCTCGGTCGTCATCCAGTTCGTGGCCGAGCCCGTCGTGGGCCTGTTCACGGACGACGCGGCCGTCGCCGCCGCGGGCGGGCAGTACCTGCGCGGGTATATTCTCGACTGCTGCCTCGCCGGGCTGCACTTTTGCTTCAGCGGGTATTTCTGCGCCATCGGACGCTCGGAGCTGTCGTTTCTGCACAACATCACGGCCGTCGTGCTCGTGCGCGTGCCGGGCGCTTATCTGACGAGCAAGTGGTTCCCCACGACACTGCTGCCCATGGGTCTGGCCACGGCGGCGGGCTCGCTGCTGTCAGTCATCATCTGCGTGATTGCGTTTCTGGTGCTGCGGCGGCACGGCCGGCTCGTGCCGGAGGAGGGCTGACATGGCGCGTACGCAGGAACTCTTTTCCATCGGCGACGTGGCGCAGCTGTTTCACCTGAGCGTGAGCAGCCTGCGCCACTATGAGACCATCGGCCTGCTCACGCCGGAATACACCGATCCCGCGACCGGCTACCGCTACTACGGACCGCGGCAGTTTGAGGTGCTCAATACCATCCGCTACCTGCGCGCGCTGGATATGCCGCTCGGGCAGATCCGTGCCTTTCTGCGCAACCGCGACGTCGGGCGCATCGAGCAGCTGCTGCGCGAGCAGAAGGCCGCCGTCGTGCGCAAGCAGGCGGAGCTGCAGCGCGTCGAGCGCAAGATCGACAACCGCCTGCGCCAGCTGCACGACGCGCAGACGGCGGAGCTCGGCGCCATCCATCTCGTGCGCAGCCCCGCGTGCCGCGTCGTGTGGATGTCCGGCGCGCTCGAGCTGCACAGCTTTCTCGACATGGAGCCGTCCATCCGCATGCTCGAGCGCTCGCAGGCGGAGGCCGTGGTGTTCCTCGGCAAGGTGGGCGTGGGCCTCTCGGCCGCGCGGCTCGCGGCCAGACAATTTGCGCCGTATGACCGCGCGTTTCTCGTGCTCGATGATGAGGACGCCTTTGACGGCGACGTGACCGTCCTGCCCGAGACGACGTGCGCCGCCGTGTGCTTTCGCGGCAGCCACCCCGAGGCCCCGGCGCAGTATGCGCGCCTGATGGACTACCTGCGCGCGCACGCGCTCGCCCCGGCGGACTTCTCGCGCGAGATCACGATGATCGACTACGGTCTGACCAGCGACCCGGACAAATTTGTGACCGAGATCCGCATCCCCGTCCGGGCGGCGGAATAAGTGCATATGCAAAACAGCCCCTCGGATTCCGATGAATCCGAGGGGCCGCTGCTTTGAGTATTACTTTTTCACGTTCTTACAAAACTCCATCAGGATCGTCGCGACCTGTTCGCGGGTCGCACTTCCCTGCGGCTCGAGATAGGTCTGGCCGCCGTTGCTTGCGCCGGAGATCAGGCCAAGCCCGACCGCATCCGCCATCGCGTCTTTTGCCCAGTCGGACACGCTGTCCGCATCCGGGAAAGCGCTCAGGTCAGCGGGCGTCCACGTGCGCTCAAGTTTGAGCACGCGCGTCACGTATTCCATGAGGATGACCGCGATCTGCTCGCGCGTCACCGGCCGGTCAGGCTCAAACGTCGTGCTGGACGTTCCGGCGACCACGCCGGTCTGATACGCCCAGAGGATGGCGTCCTGATACCAGTCCTGTGTGAGATCGGTAAACGGCGTCGTGCCGCTCACCTTCGGCTCGCCCTCGAGGTTATAGAGGATCTGCACGATCTGCGCGCGCGTCGTGGTCAGCTTCGGCCCGAACAGATTGTTGCCGATGCCGGACATCAGACCGTTGGCAACGCAGTAGTCGATTCCGGCGTGCGCCCAGTTATCTTCACCCGGCACATCCGTGAACCCGGCGCTCGGGCAGCCGGTGGCAGAAATGGTTTCGGTCTTTGTCTCACCACAGCGGGTGCAGGTGTAGGTCCTGATACCGGCCTCCGTCGCGGTCGGCTGCTTGGTCACCTTGCCGCTGTCCCATGCGTGGCCGAGTGCATCCACGTAAGTATCCACGTAGCTGTCACCGCAGGCGCAGGTGTGCGTGGTGTAGCCCTTGGCCGTGCAAGTCGGAGCCGTAACAACATCCTTGTAGCTGTGCTCGTGCGTGAGCTTCGGGATGGTTTCGGTCTTCGTCTCGCCGCAGCGGGTACAGGTGAAGGTCTTGACGCCGGTTTCGGTCTCCGTCGGCTCCTTTGTCACTTTGCCATTATCCCATGCGTGACCGAGTGCGTCGACATAGGTGTCTACATAGCTGTCGCCGCAGGCGCAGGTATGCGTGGTATAACCCTTTTCGGTGCAGGTCGGAGCAGTGACGACAGCCTTGTAGCTGTGCTTATGCGGCGTCTCTGCTTCCTTGTCCTTCCACGTCGCCTTGAGGACACTGTCTGTGGTGCTGAACGCGATGTCACCGGCGGGGTACACTGTGCCGTTTACCGCGAGCCAGCCGGCAAACTCCTTGCCCTCCGGCGGCGTAAAGGTGCATTCGGGGAGCGTGAAGTTCTCGCCCGACTTGACCTTCATGGGCTGCATCGTGCCCGTGCCGCCGTTGGGGTCAAAGGTGATGGTGATTTCTGCTGCTTCCTTGTCCTTCCACGTCGCCTTGAGGACAATGTCTGTGGTGCTGAACGCGATGTCACCGGCGGGTACACTGTGCCGTTTACTGCGAGCCAGCCGACAAACTCCTTCCCCTCCGGCGGCGTAAAGGTGCATTCGGGGAGCGTGAAGTTCTCGCCCGACTTGACCTTCATGGGCTGCATCGTGCCCGTGCCGCCGTTGGGGTCAAAGGAGATGGTGACTTCTGCTGCTTCCTTGTCCTTCCACGTCGCCTTGAGGACAATGTCTGTGGTGCTGAACGCGATGTCACCGGCGGGGTACACTGTGCCGTTTACTGCGAGCCAGCCGGCAAACTCCTTGCCCTCCGGCGGCGTAAACGTGCATTCGGGGAGCATGAAGTTCTCGCCCGACTTTACCTTCATGGGCTGCATCGTGCCCGTGCCGCCGTTGGGGTCAAAGGAGATGGTGATTTCTGCTGCTTCCTTGTCCTTCCACGTCGCCTTGAGGACAGTGTCTGTGGTGCTGAACGCGATGTCACCGGCGGGGTACACTGTGCCGTTTGCTGCGAGCCAGCCGGCAAACTCCTTGCCTTCCGGCGGCGTAAAGGTACATTCGGGGAGCGTGAAGTTCTCGCCCGACTTGACCTTCATGGGCTGCATCGTGCCCGTGCCGCCGTTGGGGTCAAAGGAGATGGTGACTTCTGCTACTTCCTTGTCCTTCCATGTCGCCTTGAGGCTTTGGTCGTAGGTGGAGAATACGTCGTGACCGGCGGGGTACACATTGCCGTTTACTGCGAGCCAGCCGGCAAACTCCTTGCCCTCCGGCGGCGTGAAGGTACATTCGGGGAGTGTGTAGCCAACACCTGCTTTGACCCTCATGGGCTTCATTGTGCCGGTGCCGCCGTTGGGGTCGAAGGAAATGGTGATATACTTTGCGGGCACCTCGGTCTTGAGCGTAAACGCCACCTTGCCGATCTTGGCGTTTCCGGTGTCGTACTTGTAGGTGACCTCCTTGACGTCGCGGTTATCGAGCGTCAGGACGTCCTAACCGTCGACCTTGCTGACCGTGCCGCCGGTCCAGTCGCTCGCGCGGGCGGCCGTGAAGTATGTGCCCTCCGTCGCGCCGTAGCACGGCAGGTCGGGATAGACCTTATACTGGAGGTTTTCATCCACCTTGATGTCGTAGACGTTGCCAGAGCAGTCCACATAGCGCGGATCGAGCGCCGTGTTGCTGCTCAGGTTCAGCCACGAGAGGCGGTTATTCTGGCAGTAGAGCGTTTCGAGCTTTTTGTTGCTGCGCAGGTCGAGCGTCTCGATCTGGTTGTCGTTGCAGTACAATCGCCGGAGCTTGGGGCAGCGGTCCACATCCAGCTTCTTGAGCTGCATCTTGCTGCACGAAAGCTTCTGCAGATTGCTCAGCGGGTGAAGATTGAGCTCGGTGATCGGATTGTCGTTAACACCAAGATCCTCGAGGGAGACGTTGCTGCTCAGGTCGAGCGCGGTGATCTGGTTTTCATAGCAGTACAGCGTCTTGAGCATGTAGTTGCTGCGCACATCGAGCGCGGTAAGCTGGTTATTATAGACAAAGAGCTCAACCAGCTTCCGGTTGTGGCTCACATCGAGCGCGGTCAGCTTGCAATGGGAGACACTCAGAAACTCCAGCTTGGTGTTTTTGCTGACATCAATGGATTTGAGGTCATGATTGCCCCAAAGATAGAGATGCGTCAGCTCCGGCAATTGCCGGACGTCGAGGGCTGTCAGCTTGTTGCTGCTCGCGTTGATTTCCTGGAGCTTTGTGTTGGCGCTCAGGTCGAGCGAGGTGAGCTTATTGTTGCTGCAGGACAGCTCGGTGAGCTCTGGGTTCTTGCTCAGGTTGAGCGCGGTGAACTGGTTTACGCTGCAGTCCAGATACCGGAGCGAGCTGCCCTTGTGAAACCACAGATCGGTGAGCTGGTTTCCGGAGCAGTTGAGCTTTTCCACTCTCGAGTTCTGCTCCAGATTGAGTGTTTTCTTCAGTTCCTGGCCGCTGCAATTGAGATCCTTCACATATCTCAGGTATCGGATGCCCATGAGACTCGTGATGGGGGCGCGGTCGCCGAGCACCTTTTTGATGTTATCCTTGCTGACGTCGAGCACTTCGATCTGCTGGGCCTTCTCCTCAGTCAGGACCGAGCTGCCGACGATCTTGAGCACGTATTCCCGGAACACCGGGTCGGGGAAGGTCTCTTCGTTGATCAGCGTGCTGCTTGCCGCGCTTGCCGTGAACGGCAGCAGGCTGAACACCATGACCAGACACAGGACGATGCTGAGAATGCGTTTTTTCATCTATTTCCGCCTCCTTGGTTTGGAATATGTGGGGGTGGGCTTTTGTATCAGAACGAGCCGCTGCGTCCGTGGCCGCCGCCGTCGGAAAAGCTGCTCGAATCGCTTGAGCTGCTTGACTCGCTCTTGCGCTCGATTTTGCGGCGCGCCGTGGTCGTGTGGGTGAAGACGTCCTCGCGCCGGGTCAGCTGCAGCCCCTCGGCCGTGACGTAGGCCGAGGCCTCAGCCTGGCGGTAGACGGAGCGCATCTTCATCTTCAGCAGCTGGCACACGATCAGCGCGAGCAAGAGCCCGATGCCGAACGAGATGCCGAGGTGGCGCAGAAACTGCGGCCACGTGAATTCGCCGGAGTCGACGCTGAGGATACTGGCGCAGCCCTCGAGATAGTCCGAGAAGCCGTCGTACCAGTCATCGTCCGCAAAGTCGTCGAGAAAGGCGTTCTCGAGCTTGATGAGCTTGCCGTCCGGGAAGATGGGCTCTGCCTTGTCGCCGTAGACAAAGGTGGCGTACTTGCGGTTCGACATACTCAGCAGCAGGAGGATGCCGTCGCGCCCGCTGCCATAGCCGAGCGACTGCGCATGGTAGATCGAATAGGACGCGGTCGCGGCGTCGGGATAGCCATAGTCGCCGAAGTCATCGACTATGCAGATATACACGCCGACGCCGTAGTGCTCCGAGATCTCGGCGGCGCGCGCCTCGAGCGTTTCGACCTCCGAGAGCGTGAGGATCGCGGCTTCATCGTCGACATAGGGCGCTGCCGCCATGACGGGCAGCACGAGCGTGACAGCCAGCAGCAGCACGAGCAGCAGCGCGGTCAGTTTTTGTTTCATGGTGTCCGCCTCCTTACATAAACTGCAGGATGACCGTCAGCGCGACTGTGACCACGCCTGCGATCGCTCCAAACGTGCCCCAATAGCGGCCGCGGTCGGTCGGCAGGTCGCCGACAAGCTTGCCGGTCTGTCCGTTCATGGCGAAGAGGAAGCTTTCGCCGTTCCACTTCGTGCTCAGCATCCACACCGGCAGCAGGGCGTAGTGCACCTTGCCGCGGTGCAGGCGGATGTCCGTGTGGTCGGTCACGCACGTGCCGTAGCCGGTCACGGTCTCGCGCAGGGCGTTTTCGAGCGTCTCTCTGCTGCGGCGGTCGGCGCGGGCGCGGCTGTCGTCCACGGTGACGTCGTACTTGTCGGCCAGATAGCCGGGCAGGTACGCCGTGGAAAACGGCTGCATCTGCGTGTAGTCAAACGGCTCGATGGAGTCCATGTGGTCGTCGGGCATCTTGCTCGAGGCGTCCACCGGAATCTTCTTAAACGCGATCGAGCCGCCGCGGTGCACGTCGTAATGGTCGGTCTCGGTGACCTCGTAGTCGTCGTCCCTATAGGTGCGGGAATTGGCGGCCTTGTAGTCGACCTCGCCTTCCGCGCCGCCGTCAAACAGCCAGAACGGGACATACACGCCCTGGATCTCCTCGATGTGGTTGCCGGCCGTGAACGAGCGCGGCAGGAAGGGCTTGCCCCGGTAGTGTGCGCGCAGCGCACGCACCGCGTCGTCCTTCGTCATCCTGAACGGGAGCACGAACTCCGGCTTGAGCGCGCCGGAAAACTGCCCCGGCACGACCGTCGGGTTGCCGCAGTAGGGGCAGGAGGTCGCCGCCGTCGTCTCATCGCAGATCAGCTCCGCGCCGCACGACGGGCAGCCGTAGACCCGCAGACCGTCGGCGTCCGCGCCCCAGTCGCTGCTGAGGCCGGAGGTGTCCCAGCCGCCGTCGGCGGCGGCGTCCGCCTTCGCCGCCTCCGCCTTTGCGTCGGCCGCCTCCTTGGCAGCGGCGGCCTCGGCCTCCTTTTTGCGCATAGAGCGCCTCGATCTCCGCGACGTCATACGCAGAGCTGCAGTAGTCACAGACGAGCTTGCCGGTCTCGGCCGAAAAATGCAGGGGGCCGGTACAGGCCGGGCACTGATAGTTGGTTACCTGGGTGGGCATGTGCGCACCTCCTTTCGTTGTGGGTCACGAAACGCTGTCCCCGTCGTTGAACGGGTCGCCGCACTCGGGACAGAACTTCGGCGGGTTGGTCGGGTCCTCCGGCTCCCAGCCGCACTTGTCGCATTTGAATCTCTTCACGGCGGCCGGGCGCGGTCTGCCGCACTCGGCGCAGAATTTGCCCTTGTTCACCGCGCCGCACGCACACGTCCAGCTCTCGTCCGCAGGTTTGGGTTGGCCGCAGCTGCCGCAGAACTTGCCGGTGTTGCCGGTCTGACCGCAGGCGCACGTCCAGCCATCGGCCGCCGGCGCTGCCGCCGGGGCGGCGGGCTGCGGTGCGGGCTGCGGTGCGGCAGCAGGCTGTTGGGCCGCCTGCTGGGCCGCCTGCTGCTGACCCATGGCGTAGAGATTCTGGGCGTTGATGCCGCCCATCTGACCGGCCATGCCCATGCCCATGAACGCCATGGCCGGGCCCGTGGCCGTGTTGGACGCGGCCGCCTTCATCGCCTCGCCCTGCGAGCGCGAGAGCATCGCCGCCGCGCGCGTCGGGTCCATATAGGCGGCCTCGCGCTGCATCTCCTTGATCATCTGCTCGTCTTCCTCGTTCGCCTTCACGGACGAGACGCCGAAGGCCACGATCTCAAGGCCGCGGCGGTCACGCCACTGCGCCGAGAGCTCCTCGTTGAGCGCCTCGGCGATCTCGCGGTGTGGCCGGGCAGCGACGAGTAGCGGATGCCCATATCGCTGATGCGCGCGAACGCGGGCTGGAGCGCCGTGAGCAGCTCGCTCTTGAGCTGGCCGTCGAGCGTGTCGCGCGTGTAGGCCTCGGTCACGTTGCCGCAGACGTTCGTGTAGAACAGCAGCGGGTTGGCGATATGATAGCTGTACTCGCCGAAGCAGCGAATGCCGATGTCGATGTCGATGCCGGCGCGCTGGTCCACCACGCGAAACGGCACCGGGCTCGGCGTGCCGTACTTGTTGCCGGTCAGCTCCTTGGTGTTGAAGTAGTAGATGCGCTGGTCCTTCGGGGCTTCGCCGCCGAAGGTGAAGCGCTTGCCGATGTTCTGGAACACCTGGCCGATGCTCTCGCCGAGGTTCCCGGCGAAGATCGACGGCTCGGTGGACGCGTCATAGGTGTACTCGCCCGGCTCGGCGCAGACCTCCACGACCTTGCCCTGCTCGACGATGAGCATGCACTGCCCATCGGCAACAGCAATGCGCGAACCGCTGGTGATGATGTTCTCGTCGCCGTGCGTGTTGCTCGAACGGCGGGTGGTTTTCTTCTGTCCCTTGACCGCCAGCACATCGGCAGGCAGCGCCTCGCAGGTGAAAAATTCTTTCCACTGGTCGGCCATGACACCGCCGGCGGCTCCGGCGATCGCTTTGATAAGTCCCATAAGCATACTCCTTTACGCAGATGTTTTTCATCATATCTAACTGTTTCTGATGATTTTTCAGCTATGCTGATAGTATAAGGCATCGGGGTCGGAAATGCTACGTTTGCGGCGCAAAAACCCCGCCGAAACCGCAAAATACGACTGAGTAGTAGACAAGGTGCACAGCCTGACGACGGTCAGGTTGTGCACCTTGCAGTATCCTCTGCCCGCGGCGCGGCGATCTCATCGAGACGGCCGCAGCGGCGGAAGAGGTCGATATACAGCATGAGCTCCTCGCGTGAGGTCACGCCGAGCTTGCGGTTGATGTTCGTGTTGTGCTTTTTGGCGGTGGCCACGCTGATGTACGCGCGCGCCGCGACCTCCTCGAGCGAGCAGCCGTCGATGTAATACTGCAGCACGGTGCGCTCCATGGGGGTGAGCGTCTGCACTCGGTCGCGGAAGCCCGAGAGCAGCTCCTCGATGTTCGGCGGCAGACCTCCGGCCGTGAGCTGCTCGGCCGTGCGCGAGCGCACGAAGGCCAGCAGCTCGTCGATCTCCGAGATGCCGGACGGATGCTCGCCGGGGGCCTGCTCACGGATGGCCTGCAGGCTGCGGGCGATCGGCGTCACGAACCGGCGCGACAGGTATGTCGACAGCAGCAGCATCGCCGCGAGGAACACGAGCGAGCCCGCGATCCACACCATGCGGCTGCGCGCCTCGAGCGTGCGCAGCCCGATCTCCGGCACGAGCACCACGGCGGCGAGCTTCCGCCCTGCGGCGTCGGTTGCGCCGATCGGTTCGTGCAGACCGAGATAGGTGCGGCTGCCGTCGGAATACGTATTATAATACCGGCCGGTCTTGCACGTGAGCGTGCCGTCGGCCGTGAGATACGACCCGCCGGGGCTGCCGATCATGGCCTGTCCGAGCAGCAGCCGGTCGCCGTCTATGGGGGCGAGCACCGTGACCATGCTGCCGTAGGCACTGTCCACGGCGGGATAGGTGAGGCGAAAATACAGATCGCTGAGCTCCGCGCCGCAGATGCCGCGCACATTGCCGGCGCTGTCGAGCATCGGCACGCACAGCAGCGTCACCGACTCCCATGTGTCGGGCAGGGCGATGCGCCCCGTCCACAGGCAGCGCTCGGCGAGACGGCCGTCCGATCCGCGCAGCAGCTGCGTGTAGCCGGGGACGGCCTGCACGTTCAGCTCCGGATTCCAGCGGTTGTGCATCTGCACCTGCGCGCTGCGCGCCGTCTCCGCCGTGCCGCGAAAGCACGTGACGTGCTGGTCCGTCGCACCGATGGCGCGCAGCGCCGAATAGCGCAGGTACAGCCCCGCGCGCGAGGTCGCCGCGCCCGGCAGCGCCGTGTTGGCCGTCGCGTCCAGACAGAAGACCGCGCCGCTGCACGCGCTGGATTTCAAATAGGTGTTCAGCGCGGGATAGAGCGCCGTCTCGACGGCCGCGATCGCGCCGGGATCGTCGTTGAGCGCGGAGAACGTCCGCCCGCCGGCGGCGAGCTGCTTGTCCAGCTCGCGCGTGAGCTCCTCCGACAGGGCAATGCTCTGCGCCGTGAGCTGGTCCATCTGCCCGGCAAGCGCCGAGGCGGTGTTGTGCTTCTGGATCGTCAGCGACTGGCCGAACTTTTGCGCCGTGTTGGAAAACACCCCCGTCAGGCTCACGACCAGCAGCACGGCGGCCAGGATCGCCAGCGCCATGCTGAACCAGTACAGCACGAGCCGCCGCTGCATGCTCACGCCCTGCGTCTTTGCTTTTTCCAGCACCGAGCGCATTTCCCGTAACCGGAGCATGGCTGTCACCGCCTTTCTGCCGCCTCAGCGGACGTAGGTTTTTTCAAATTGGTCGAGCGTGGACCAGATCAGCCCCTCGCGCGCGCCGTCGCCCTGCTGCTCGCAGAGCACGCGCCCGGCCGTGAGCTGCAGGCGCACCTGCTCTTCAAAGCGGGTCTCGAGCTCGAGATAATCCCTGCGCTGCGGCGGGGTATAGAACGTGTAGCCGCTCTGCGTGTCGAGATACGCCTGATAGAGCGAGATGTACATGGGGTCATCGAGCGTGCGCACAGCGTTGGGCAGCTCGTTTGCAAACGCCGTCTGCGTGACGGGCATATAGCCCAGCCGCGTCACGAAATCGACGTTGCGCTTGGGTGCCGTGAGCCACTTGAGAAACGTCATGCACGCGCGCTCGCGCTCGGGCGTGGACCTGACCGTGCAGATGCCGGCGCCGCGCTGCATGACGAGCTTCTCCCCGCCCGCAAACGTCGGGCACGGCAGGAGATGATCTCCACCGGCTCGGACGTGTTGTCCGGATAGGTGACGGTGTCGGCATAATACAGCACGCTTGCCGACGAGGCCACGGACACGACCGCGTCGCCCGTGCGCAGGGGCTCGGTGGCGTAGCCGCTCTTGAGCCAGACGCTGCCCGCAAGCGTCGCGCGGGCATACGGCTCCCACACCCGGCGGAACGCCGGGCCGAAGGACACCTGATCGCCGTCGAAGAAATCCGCACCGAGAGATTCGACACCGACCTGAAAATAATTAAAATGGTAGTCGTGCACGAAAAACACCTTGCCGTCGTCCGGTGTGTCGGGCGTCTGCGCGTCCGTCCAGGCGGTGTAGGCCTCCGCCGTGCGGTAGAGCCCCTCCCACGTGGACAGATCATCGAGCGTCGCGCCCGTCGCGGCGGCGAAGCGGTCAAAGAGCGTCTTGTCCACAAACAGGATCTCCGTGCTCTTGGCCACCGGCAGCACGGTCAGGTGCCCGTTCACCTCGCCCTCGTCGAGAAATGCGGGGATGAAATCATCCAGCTCCGCATCCGAGAAATAGTCCCGGTAGTCGACGAGAATGTCTGCGTCCGGCAGGGCCAGCACGGTCTTGGGATAGGACACGAACATGTCCGGCAGCGCCGTGGCGCCGGGCTCGCCGTAAGCCGAGGCGAGCACCGCCTCGTGGATGGTGTTCGTGTTCGTGACGCTGCCGACCTGCACGCGGATGTTCTGCTCGTGGCCGACGGTGTCGTTGAACGTGTCGATGAGGTCGTTGAGCGGGGACTCGGTCTCGCCGCCGTAGACGTGCCAGATCGTCACGGTCACGGGCTCGCGTCCGCCGCCGCAGCCGGCGCAGCCGAGCAGCAGCGCGAGGACAAGCAGCAGCGCGGGGATACGCGCGCGGTGGTTCATCCGGGCACCTCCTTACAGGGCGTTTTTTTCAGTATAGCGAATTTTTTCCGTCCCGGCAACCAAAATCCGCACATTTTTTACACGTGTCTTGACACGGGGCGCGTCCCGGCGCTATCCTGACGGCGGAACTGAGCGACGGTGAGTGGTATCTCACGTCTGACCGCCCCATGCGCCGGGAGCATTACCTGTCGTTCGCGGCGCTGGTCAACGAGGACACGGTCGTGCTGCGGCGGCTCTACCCCGAGTGGGGCGCGCAGACGCGCCTGCCGTACTTCGCGCACGGCACGCTACTGTGGTACTGCACGCGGCACGGGCTGTTCACGCAGAAGATCGACGCGCACAAAAAGTGAGCAGAAAACAGCAAAGGCGTCCCCGAGAGGGGACGCCTTTGCTGCGGTTTTGATGCATTACGCGATGCCGGTGACCGTGTAGTCCTTGGCCTCGACCGTGCGCTTGAGCACGGCGTCGTCCACTGGCGCGCTGAGCGTCACGACGGCGGTGCCCGCCGTGTGGCTGACCTCGGCCTCCGTGACTTCCGGCAGTGCCTCAAGCGCCTTCTTCACGGTCGCCTCGCAGTGACCGCACATCATGCCTTCGATCGAAATGGTCTTTTTCATTGTGGTTTCCTCCTTGATTTTGGGTGCTTCTTTGAGATGGTTTGCGCGTTTATGATCGTGGCGCGTATCGCGCAGCTTGAACAGATTCAGGCGCAGGGCATTCGTGACCACGCAGAAGCTCGACAGGCTCATGGCCGCCGCGCCGAACATGGGGTTGAGTGTCAGGCCGAGCGGAACGAACACGCCCGCCGCGATGGGGATGCCGATGGTGTTGTAGAAAAACGCCCAGAACAGGTTCTCATGGATGTTGCGCAGCGTTGCGCGGCTGAGCCGGATGGCCGCCGGCACGTCGCTCAGATGGCTGTTGACGAGCACGACGTCGGCCGCGTCAATGGCCACATCCGTGCCCGCGCCGATGGCGATGCCGATGTCCGCGCGCGTGAGCGCCGGCGCGTCGTTGATGCCGTCGCCGACCATGGCGACCTTGCCGTGCGCTCAGGCGGCGGATCTCGCGCTCCTTGCCGTCCGGCAGGACGCCAGCGATGACCTCGTCCACACCGGCCTGCGCGCCGATGGCCTTTGCCGTGCGCTCGTTATCGCCCGTGAGCATGACGACGCGGATGCCCATGTTGCGCAGCTCGCGGATGGCCTGCGGGCTGTCGGGCTTGAGCACGTCCGCCACGGCGACAATGCCGAGCAGCTCCCCGCCGCGGGCGAAAAACAGCGGCGTCTTGCCGGCCTCGGCCAGCGCCTCCGCCTGTGCCTGCATGGGCGCGGGGATACCGGCCGCGGTGCGGATGAAGTCCGCGTTGCCGCCGCAGAGCGGCTGCCCGTCGAGCGTGGCCTTGAGTCCGTTGCCCGGCAGGGCCTGAAAGTCCGCGACCTCGGCGGCGGTCAGCCCGTCCGCCTCCGCGCGGCGCAGCACCGCCTTGGCCAGCGGGTGCTCGCTCCTGCGCTCGAGCGCGCAGGCCAGGCGCAGCAGCTCGCCCTCCGTCACGCCGGGGGCCGGACAGATGTCCGTCACGGTCGGGTCGCCGGAGGTGATGGTGCCGGTCTTGTCGAGCGCGACGATCTGGATGCGGCCGGTCTCCTCGAGGGAGGCGGCCGTCTTGAAGAGAATGCCGTTTTTCGCGCCCATGCCGCTGCCGACCATGATCGCCACCGGTGTGGCGAGGCCGAGCGCGCACGGGCAGCTGATGACGAGCACGGAGATGCCGCGCGCGAGCGCATAGCCCACGGTGCGGCCGAGCAGCATCCAGACGACGAACGTCACGAGCGCGATGCCCATGACCGACGGCACGAACACGCCGGACACCTTGTCCGCGATCTTCGCGATCGGCGCCTTCGTAGCCGCCGCGTCGCTCACCATCTGGATGATCTGCGAGAGGGTCGTGTCCTCGCCGACGCGCGTGGCGCGGCACTTGAGAAAGCCCGACTGGTTCACCGTCGCGGCCGAGACGGACGCGCCCGGTGCCTTGTCGGCCGGGATGCTCTCGCCCGTGAGCGCCGCCTCGTTGACCGCGCTCGTGCCGGCGAGCACCACGCCGTCGACCGGGATGCGCTCACCCGGGCGGACGACGAAGGCATCGCCCTTCTGCACCTGCTCGACCGGGACGGTCACCTCCGCGCCGTCGCGCTCGACGGTGGCGGTCTTCGGCGCGAGCTCCATGAGGCTGCGCAGCGCGTCGGTCGTCTTGCCCTTCGAGCGGGCCTCGAGCGTCTTGCCCACCGTGATGAGCGTGAGGATCATGGCGGCGGACTCAAAGTAAAAGTCATGCATATAGCCCATGACGGCCTGATCGTCGCCGCGCACCTGCGCGCCCGTCATGGCAAAGAGCGCATAGGTACTGTACACGAACGCCGCCGTCGCCCCGAGGGCCACGAGCGTGTCCATGTTCGGCGCGCGGTGCCAGAGCGCCTTGAAGCCGCTGATGAAAAATTTCTGGTTGATGACCATGATGATCACCGTCAGAAGCAGCTGCGTCAGGCCCATGGCGACATGGTTGCCGTCATAAAACTTCGGCAGCGGCCAGCCCCACATCATGTGGCCCATGGAAAAATACATCAGGATGAGCAGAAAGCCCAGCGACCAGAACAGTCTGCGCCGCAGCTTCGGCGTCTCGTGGTCAGCGAGCGCATCGGCGCCGGCGGCAGGGTTCGCGCTCTGCTGCGCGCCCTTGACCGATGCGCCGTAGCCCGCGGCCTGCACCGCGTCGATGACGGCCTGGTCCGCTGCCGTGCCCTCCACCCCCATGGAGTTGGTCAGCAGGCTGACCGAGCATGCCGTCACGCCCGGCACATTTGACACCGCCTTTTCCACGCGCGCCGAGCAGGCCGCGCAGCTCATGCCGGTGACATGGTATTGCTTCAAAGTGGTTCCTCCTTTGCAGTGCGGCTCATTTCATGAGTTTCTGCAGCGTCGCCACCAGCTCATCGATCACCTCGTCCTTGCCGTCGCGGATGTCCTCGACGACGCAGGTGCGGATGTGGCTGGCCAGCAGCTCCTTATTGAATGCATTGAGCGCCGCGCCCGCCGCCGCCGACTGCACAAGAATATCGGGACAGTACGCCCCGTTTTCGACCATGCTTCGGATACCCCGGATCTGGCCCTCGATGCGGTTGAGCCGGTGGATCAGGTTCTTATATTCCTCCGGCGAGCGCTCCTTTTTGCGCTGCGAGCAGCCGCAGCAGCCGGTTTTTTTCTCATCGTCCATGTATTTGTACCTCATTGTTTCCCATATACCCCTTGGGGGTATGTTGAATATATACCCCCCAAGGGTATTTGTCAAGAGGGCGCGTGCATTTTCTTGACAGCGGGCGCGTCCTTGCATATCATAAAGGCACAATGAAAGGAGTGTTCCCATATGAAGGTATGGTTATCCCGCAATGCAAAGCGCTTCGCGGCGCTCACCCTCGCGCTGGTGCTCGTGCTGGCGCTGGCCGCCTGCGGCAGCAAGACGCAGACGCCGGAGACGTCCTCCACCCCCACGGTCGTGACGCCGCCGGTGCAGACGCCCGCAGACCCGACCTCCGACCCGGCCCGCCCGGCCGGCACGGAGACGGACCAGCTGACCACGGTGCTCGACGACATTGAAAAGAACATGCAGCTCGGCGTGACCGGCAGCTCGCTTAAGGCAGTGCCCTACGCCGTGAAGCTGCTCGACTGGGGCGCGGCGAGCACGATGACCCAGAGCGAGATCAAGTCCGCCGTCGTCGCGTGGCTCAGCGACAAGGGCAATGACGCACAGGTCTCCTTCAGCCAGCAGATGGACCTGATCGACACGACCTGCCAGACGCTCATGGGCAGCGGCGCGCACGACCTGCTCGATTCCGCCGGCTGCCAGAACGTCAAGGGTGACTGGCCGGTGCAGGCGTCCGACCGCGTGGAGGCCATCCTTGAGGCCGTCGGCCTGCGCGGATAATTTGCAGGCAGAAAACCGCCACGCCCCTGCGCGCCGGAATGGCGCGCAGGGGCGTGGTTTTTGTTTTGCTGCCGGTGCTCAGCCGTGGTAGTCGCCGGTCGCGGAATCGACCGTGACGTAGGGCACGACTTTGCCGTCGATCTTCACATAGACCTGATAGATGCCGTTTCCGAGATCCTCGTAGTGGTCGGGCGTGACGCCGTAGTTTTCGAGCAGGCTCCGTTCAAACTCGGCCTTCCAGCCGTCGCTGCCGGCGTCTTTTCCGGCGGCGGGCGTCGGTGTCGCGGCCGGGGCGGCGATGACGGGCGTCTCAACGGCCGGGGCCGCAGGCGTCTGTGCGGGGTCGGATGCGGCGGCGGTCTGCCTGCCGCAGGCAGTCAGCGCCAGCAGGAACACGGCGGTCAGCAGCGCGGCCGCGTGTTTGCGGTGGGTCATGAGTGTTTCCTCCTTAGTAATGGTGTTTTCGGTGTTTTCGCAGACATTTTACATCAAAATTTGCAGAAATACCCCCTGGGGTGCAAAATTCAGATGTGAATTCAAATTTTAATTTTACACAGGCATGGCAGCGGGCGGATTTTTTGCGCTTGACAGGGCCTCCGGCGCGGGATATTCTGTCAGCAGAACGGAGGGAACGCACCAGATGAGACAACGAATTCCAGTAACGCCTGTTCCGGAGCGCCCGCCGGACGTAGAGGCGTTTTTTTCATTCAATGACGTTCGGAAAAGCCCCGCCCGTGACGGGTATCGCCCGGCGCATCGGCTGACCGATACCTGTCTGACGACCGGCGTTCACCATTATTATGATGTGGGCTCCGTGCCGCCGGGCGCGTCGGCCCGCGGAACGATCACGTTCCTTTCTCCCGAGAACTATCCGCATTGCCTGTGGGTCGGAAAACGGATCCCAATGCAGGAAGGCGCGCATGTAGTGGGGTATGCAGTGATCACGCGCATCGACAACCCGCTCCTGCAGGCGGAAAAGCCGGAAGCGCGAGCGTCAGTCGTGGCTTCCCCCGACCGCAGCGATGACAGAAAGCCGCGGTGATGACATGCGCGGAAAACAGAGTTCAAAAAAAATCAGGCTGAAAAAGCGGCTGCTCAAACGGCGGCAGGCGATGACCAAGCGCTGGGGCAAGCAGCGCACGCGCCGTCCGCCAAAAGCGGACGGCGCGCACGTTTGCAGGCCGAAGTATTTTCCCAGCCGCACATGTCGCCTGGGAAAATGATTGGACTTTCTTTCGCCGCTCCGGCGGCGAAACTCTACGAGGTTTTTGATAAGCCGGAAGCGCCCATTGCGAACGCAATGGGCGCTGTTTTTTGTACAGGCTTTTCCGTTTGCGGCTCACGCCGGAAGCTCTCTTGCGCGCTGTGTGCGCCGCCGCGCGGGCACGGCGATGCAGAACGTGAGCGCCTGTGCCGCCGGGATCGCCAGCCACACGCCGGTGAGCTTGAGCAGCTGCGGCAGAATGAGCAGCACGACGAACGTCAGCACCGGCTCGGAAAACACAAGCACGTATGACAGCGCGGTCTTTTCCGTCGCGTAGAAATATGCGATCGTCACGCGCGTGTATGCCAGCAGCGGCAGCGTCGCCAGAAACAGCGGCAGCCGGGCAGTGACGCCGGCGTTCGCCTCCGCAGACGCGCCGAAGAGCACGCCGATGACGCTGCGCGTGAGAAAGAGCGCGACAATGCACACCGCCGTGATGCCGAAGGCCGCGCGGTAAGCGCGCGCGCCGGTGCGGCGCAGCTCGCCGAAGTCGCCCGCGCCGTAGGCCCGGCTGATGAGCGGCTGGCTGCCGTCGCCGACGCCCTGCAGCAGCATGTAGATCGTCGACAGCACATAGTCGATGCAGCCGTAGACCGCGATCGCCAGCGCCCCGCCGTAGCGCAGCAGGAAGTGATTCATGACCATGAGCGTGATGTTCGGCGAAAATGTCAGCCCGACCGGCGCGGCCGCGACCTTCAGCAGTGCGCCCCACAGCGGCAGCACCTCGCCCGCCTTCGGCGGCACGAAGCCCACGCGCCGCCGCACCAGATAGCCGATGGCGAGCAGCATCGTCGCCGCCTGTCCGATGACGGTCGCCCACGCGCCGCCGGCCATGCCCCAGTGAAACTCCCACACGAACAGGTAGTCGAGCGCGATGTTGGTCACAAAGCCCGTGCCCATCGCGACCATGGCGAACGCCGAGCCGCCGAGGTTGCGGATGAAGGGCACAAGACCGGTGGCAAGGATCTGAAAGGCCGTGCCATAGGCGATCACGCGGATGTATTCCGCGGCCAGAGGGCGTGCCTCGTCCTGCGCGCCGAGCACCGTCAGCACCGGGCCGAGCAGCCCGAGCAGCACCGCCGCAAACGCCGCGCTCGTAGCGAGCAGCAGCAGCACCGTGCCGGAAAAGCACGTGCGCGGCGTCTGCTCCTCCCCGCGCGCCTGCAAAATGGTGCAGCGGATCGCACCGGCGAGGCCGATGCCCGTGCCGACAGCCTGCAGCAGCGCCGCTGCCGGATAGGCAAGCGTGATGGCAGCGAGACCGAGGTCGCCGAGCGATTGGCCGATGAAAAACCCGTCCACGATCGTGTACAGGCCCGAGAGCGCAAACGCAAGCACGGACGGGAGCACATAGGCCGCAAAAGAGTCATGCCGAGTTGTCTTCATTTGATCATTTCCGTTTCCTTTTCAAAGATCATATTAAACAGCGCGATCGCATCCATCATCTCCTGCACGCGCGCATCACCCATGCGGGCAAAGACGGTGTCCTCGAGTGCATAAAGCGGCTCGAGCAGCGCGCGGGCGTAGGTCTGTCCGGCGGGCGTGAGGGAAGCGTTCTTCTCGCGCCGGTCGCCGCTGGCGGGGCTGAGCGTGACGTAGCCCTCGTCGCGCAGCGCGCGCACGACGGTGTTGACGGTCTGCTTGGGCAGGCCCGCGTGGTCAGCGATGGCCTTTTGCGTGGCGCCGGGATGGTTGTCGAGCACGTAGAGCACGAACAGGCGGTAGTTGTTCACGCCGTGCGCGGCGGCCCAGCGGTTGTAGAGCGCATCCGAGCGCCCCCAGACTTCCCAGAACTTTCTTGGACTTTGCTGCATACGGTTCCTCCAAACGGTATTTGTACGGACTATAATAGCATTTGTGCGGACGATTGTCAAGGCGGATGGAAAAACCGAGCAATTTGAACCGCTCCGGCACGCCAAAACCGCGCGCCCTCTGTTAAAAATTGCAGAGATACTGTGACGCGATCGAGGAGATCGCCGCCCGCTTCCTGATTTCCACCGGCAGTGATAAGATCGGCCGCAAAGGCGCTATGCTCCTCTGCTTTGCAATCACGATCCTTGCCATCGTGTTGCTCACGTTCTCCAAGGGAATTGTATATGTCGTGTGCTTCTGGCTGCTCAGCTTCACTTACGGCGGTACGGCGGCGACCATGCCCTCGCTCACGACCGACTATCTCGGCTCCGAGAACGCTGGTCTTGTCTGCTCACTTGTTATGATCGGCTTCGGCGTTGCCTCAGTCGGAACAAGCTTCCTCGCCAAGGCCGTCAACACCTCCATGGCCTTCATCCTGGCCGGCGTAATTGCCATTGTCGGCATCCTCGTCACACTTGCGCTTCCCAAACTCGGGAAGGCAGAACAATAATTCGGGCTTCCGGCCCGTATCTCGGGCCGGAAGCTTTTTTTCGCAAAAATTTTTTCGCAAAATATGATTTTTTTCACACAGGGGATACTTGACAACTATCCCCTGTATTGTGTTATTTTATAAGCTTAGAACAAGTTAGGAGGTCTGAAATGACGAAATACAAGAAAGTCACACCTGAAATTGCCGCGCAGCTTCAGGCCATCGTGGGCGCGAAGCGCTTTTTCGCAGGCGATGCGGTGAAAGACGACTTCAGCCACGACGAAATGCCTATCTACGGCAAGTATTATCCCGAGGTGGTCTGTGAGGCCGAGAGCACTGAGGAAGTGTCCGCAATTTTGCGTGTGTGCTACGAAAATGACATCCCCGTCACGCCGCGCGGTGCGGGCACGGGCCTCGTCGGCGGGTGCGTGCCGCTGTGCGGCGGCGTGGTGCTGTGCACGACGCGCATGAACAAGATCCTCTCCTACGATATGAACAACCTCGTCGTGCACATCCAGCCCGGCGTGCTGCTGTGCGATCTTGCGGCCGACGCGCTCACGCGCGGCCTGATGTACCCGCCCGATCCGGGCGAGAAGACCGCGACCGTGGGCGGCAATGTGTCCACGAACGCGGGCGGCATGCGCGCCGTGAAGTACGGCGTGACGCGCGACTATGTGCTGGCCATGACCGTGGTGCTGCCCGACGGCAGAGTCATGGAGCTCGGCAAGACCGTGTGCAAGACCAGCTCCGGCTACAGCCTGCTGCACCTGATGATCGGCTCGGAGGGCACGCTCGGCGTCATCACGGAGCTGACGCTCAAGCTCATCCCCAAACCGGAAATGAACGTGAGCCTCATTCTCCCGTTTGCCGATGTGGAGACCGCCATCGCCTCCGTACCGCAGATCAAGCTGGCCAACCTCGACCCGCAGTCGATCGAGTTCATGGAGCGCGACATCGTCGATTCCTCGGCGGCGTTCACCGGCAACACCATCTTCCCCACGGTCGTGGACGGCAAAAAGCCGGTGCATACATCCTCGTCACCCTCGTCGGTGACAGCGAGGCCGAACTGACCGCGAAGATGGACCGCCTCGGCGCGCTTGCCGAGCAGCGCGGTGCGTACGACACGCTCGTCGTCTGGACTGACGGCCTGAAAAAGGACGTCTGGGCCGCGCGCAGCGCGTTCCTGACCGTCATCGAGGCGGACACGAAGCTGCTCGACGAGATGGACGTCGTCGTGCCGGTCGACCGCATCGCGGAGTTTCTCGTCTACACCCGCGCCACCGGCAAGGCGGAGGGCATCACCATCCGCAGCTTCGGCCACGCGGGCGACGGCAACCTGCACATCTACTGCTGCGCCAACGACATGGAGCTCGACGAGTTCAAGCGCCGCAGCAAGGCCGTCATGGACAAATGCTATGCCAAGTGCATCGAGTTCGGCGGGCAGGTCTCCGGCGAACACGCCATCGGCCACGCAAAGAAGCAGTACCTGGTGGAGTCCGCCGGCGAGACGGCGTTCGGGCTCATGCAGGCGATCAAGCAGGTGTTTGACCCCAAGGGCATCCTCAACCCCGGCAAGGTCTGCACCAACGTCGAGGAGGGCTGAAGCATGCTGAATATTCTTGTTTGCGTCAAGCAGGTGCCCGACATTAACCTTGTGAAGATGGACCCCGTCACGGGCAGTCTGATCCGCGCGGGCGTGCCGGCGATCCTCAATCCGCTGGACGCCAACGCGCTCGAAGCGGCCGTGCGCGTCAAGGAGGCGCACGGCGGCACGGTCACCGTCATCACGATGGGGCCGGACATGGCCAAGGAGGCGCTGCGCGAGTGCCTCGCCGCGGGCGCGGACCGCGCCGTGCTGCTGTCTGACCGCGCGTTTGCCAACGCCGATACCCTCGCCACGAGCTACGTCATCGCGAGCGCGGCAAAGCAGCTCGGCGATTTTGACCTCATCTTCTGCGGCAAGGAGTCGCTCGACGGCGCGACCGGGCAGATGGGCTCGCAGCTGGCCGAGCGCTTCGGTGCCAGCCAGATCTCCTCGACGGCGAAGATCGTCGAGGTGGACACGGCCGCGCACACCATCACGGCCGAGCGCGACCTCGAGCGCGGCACGGAGGTGCTGCGCGCCAAGTATCCCTGCCTGCTCACGGTCGAGAAGGCAAACTTCCGCCCCCGCATCCCGAACCTGAAGCGCTGGAAGGCCTCGCGCACCGCGGACATCGCGGTCTACAGCGCGGCCACCATCCCGGGGCTCGACCCCGCGCAGATCGGCGACCCCGGCTCCCCCACGAAGGTGCCGCGCACCTATCCGCCGGAGGTCGGCGCGAAAGGCAGCATGATCGACGAGGGCAGCACGGAAAAGAACGTGGATCGGCTCTTCGGCCTGATCGCGGATGTGCTTTGAGGAGGTGCAGGCAGTGAATAAAACAGATTATAAAGATATGTGGGTCTTCATCGAGCGCGACGGCGACAGCGTGCTGCCGGTCTCGCTCGAGCTGTGCTCGGAAACGCGCAGGCTCTGCGACGCGAGCGGCGAGAAACTCGTCGCGGTCATCGTCGGCAGCATCTCGGACGGCGAGCTGCAGCGCGTGCTCGACTGCGGCGTGGACAAAATCATCCACGTGACCGGCACGGGCTATGACTACTTCAATAACGATGCGTACACCAACCTCTTCACCGTCCTGTGCCGGAAATACCGGCCCACGGCGGTCATGGTCGGCGGCACAATCAACGGGCGCGATTTTGCGCCGCGCTTCGCCGCGCGTCTCGGCACCGGCTGCACCTCGGACGCGACCGAGCTCGTCTGGGATCCCGGGACGACGGACATCGAGTTCGTTGAGCCCGCCGCCGGCGGCAAGATGATGGCCGTCATCACCGTGCCGGTCGCGCGCCCGCAGGTCGGCACCATCCGCCCGGGCACGTTCAAGTGCGTGCCCTGCGGCGCACGTGCGCACGAGGTCATCGAGGAGCACATCGACTTCCCGGTCGCGGACATCCGTACCGAGATCCTTGACTTCCGCGCTGACGATCTCGACGAGAGCCTGAACATCGCGGACGCGGACGTGATCGTCTGCGTCGGCAACGCGATCAAGGGGGCGGACGCCCTGCCGCGCTACCGCCGCCTGGCCGAGCGCCTCGGCGGCAAGCTTGCCTGCACGCGCCCGGTGTTCGACCGCGGCGTGCTGCCGTTCAAGCTCGTCATCGGGCAGTCCGGCGCCGTGGTCAAGCCGAAGCTGCTGCTGTCGTTCGGTGTGTCGGGCGCGGTCAACCACGTCACGGGCTTCTCGGATGCAGACGTGGTCGTCGCCGTGAACACCGATCCCGAGGCGGCGATCTTCAACTACTGCACCTACGGCATAGTCGGCGACATGGATGAGGTCTGCGACGCAATGCTCGCAAAGCTCGGCGCGTGAACCGGAACGAACATGCAAAAAAGCACCCGAAAGGGTGCTTTTTGCGTGCTGCCGCGCTGGGGCATGCAGGATGACGTAGATAAAATGCGGGCGGTGCTGATGCACCGCCCGCACTGTAAATTATAGCTGAATGGGATAGTATTTGCTGAATTCTGAAAGCTGTTCTTCCGTCATGTCGATATCCAGCACACGAAAGGGATGCCACCCCAAAAAGTCCTTGTCAACCATGCCGTTGCGCTGGCGCTTAAGGGGTATCTGCGTGCACAGCACACCCGTTACCACCCGGCAGCCGAGATTGACGTTCTCCCGACTGACGCTGCAGAAAGACGACCACGGGTAAAACCGCCGAAAGATGCCAAACCAGATCGCCACCACACCATCTGTGCGGATGTCATAAGACCTGCATATTCTTCCGATACCGAACACGCAAAAAAAGTCAGTAAAGAACACCACCAAAATTATAATCCAGCGTGCGTCCGGCCGAATCACTGCGGCATATACACCTGCAATGGTCATGCCCAATAAGATCAGGCAATAACCAACACTTACATTTTGAGAAAAATATTTAAAGTTGATATTGACTCTCATATCTATCGCCCCTCATCGCCGTGACCATGCTGGCCGATATTTCCCAAAAGCGTTCCTATACCATTCGCAGAAAAAAAGATCGGCGCCTGCGGTATTCTCTGCGCGCAGCCATTCCCGCCGCCGTAGTTGAAATGGTATGCGATGCCATCATGATACCCGGCGGCGCGAGACCTGTCAAGTGCCCTGCGTTCTATGGCGGAAAACCGCCGAGGAGAACATGCGTTGCTTGCAGCGGCGGCCCATCCGCGCGCAAAAAGAGGGCGGCAACCGCGAGAAGGCATGGAGTATGCTGCAAGGAAACACCAAAAAGGGTAAAAAACAAAAGCCCTTGCAGCAAGGGCTTTTGACAGAAAATCTGGCACCCCCGGCTGGATTCGAACCAGTGGCCTGCCGCTTAGGAGGCGGCCGCTCTATCCAACTGAGCTACGGGGGCACAACAGCGTTATTTTAGCGCAAAGGGCGGCGGGTGTCAATGACCGGCGGCAGAAACGGGCCGCACGGTTGCGCGCGGCGGGAAACCATGGTATGATAAACAGACTGCGCAAAGGAGGTAGTCCCATGCGTCTCATCCGCGAGGAAAAAGCCTTCATCCGGGAGGCCGTTTTGCTCATGCTCCCGATGATTTTGCAAAATTTCGTGACATTTTCCATGTCCATGGCCGACACGTTCATGGTCGGCGTGCTCGGCGAGACGGCGCTCGCCGCCGTGACGATGGCCAACAGTCCGTTTTACGTCATGCAGCTGATGATCTTCGGCGTGCAGAGCGGCATGAGCGTACTCGTGGCGCAGTACCACGGCCGCGGCGATCAGGAGGCCATCAACCGCGTCATGGGCATCGCGCTCTTTGTTTCCACGACAATCACGGGCCTGCTCGCCATCACGGCATTCTGCATCCCGGAGCAGATCATGCGCGTGCTCACCAACAACGCTGACCTCGTCGCGCCCGGCGCGGCGTATACACGCTACGTCGGCTTTTCGTATTTCTTCTCCGCCATCAGCGGCGTGTACATCGCCGCCCAGCGCAGCACGGAAAATCCCCGCCTCGGCGCGGTGCTGCTCACCGTGTCCGGCGCGCTGAACATCTTCCTCAACTGGGTGCTCATCTACGGCAAGCTCGGCGCGCCCATGCTCGGCTGCGCGGGCGCAGCCATTGCCACGCTCATCAGCCGCGCGTTCGAGGTCGCGGTGCTGTGCGTGTATGCCCGGTTCAGCCGCCGGCTGCCGCTCATGCCGCGCGCGCTGCTGCACCCCGGCCGCGTGATCGCAAAGGACTTTGCCAAGTACGCCCTACCCGTCGTGTGCAATGAGTGCCTGTGGTCGCTCGCGTTTTCGCTCTACACGGTCATCATGGGGCATATGGACAACAACACGCCCATCCTCTCGGCCTACACCATCGCCGGCAACCTGCAGCGCATGCTCACCCCGGCGTCGTTCGCCGCGGGCGGCGCGGCCGCCGTGCTCATCGGGCGGGAGATCGGCCGCGGCAATCGCGATCAGGTGCAGCGCAAGGCCTGGGTGCTCGACGGGCTGGCGCTCGTCGTCGGCCTCGTGTGCATGGGCATCATCGCGCTCGTGCGCAACGTGCTGCTGCGGCCGTACATCCTGCCGCTGATGCACATGGAGGGCGCGGCGTGCGACATTGCCATGTACATGATGGGCGTGCTCATGCTCGTGCAGCCGGTGTCGAGCGTGAGCCTGACGAACATCGTCGGCGTGCTGCGCGGCGGCGGGGACGTGCGCTATGCGATGCTGTGCGACGTCGGGCCGCTGTACGCGGTGTGCCTGCCGCTGGCGGCGCTCACGGCGCTCGTGTGGAAGCTCGACATCCGGTATGTGTACCCGCTCATGTCCATCGATGTGATCGTGCAGCTGTTTCTGGTCATGCCGCGCCTGCGCTCCGGCAAGTGGATCCACGACGTGACCCGCGGTGCCGGCGAACTGGAGACGTGACAGCCCCGCAATATCTTAACAAACAATTCAGGTGATCCTTCACAGAATCGTCATCCTTTTTTCGGGAACCAATTTACAATGGGAGCGTCTCATCCTGTAAAGCACCGCGGCCCCTGGATCGCGGGGAAAGGAAACCAACACCATGAAATTTCTCAAACGGGCTCTGCCCATCGTGCTCGCCGTGTGCCTGCTCGCAAGCCTTGGCGCCGTGTCGGCCATCGACGCCGGCGAGACACGCACCGTCATCGGCGCCGACCTCACGGACGACCAGATCAAGACCGTCTACAAGACCTTCGGCATCGAACGCGGCAGCGTCAAGGAACTGACCGTCACAAACAAGGACGAGCGGCAGTATCTCAGCGGCATCATCAGTGACGCGCAGATCGGCACCAAGTCCATCTCCTGCATCTCCATCGAGGTGCTCGACGCCGGCAAGGGCATGACCGTCAACACGTCGCACATCACCTACTGCACGAGCCAGATGTACATCAGCGCGCTGGCCACGGCCGGCATCACGGACGCGAAGATCAGCGTGGCCGCGCCGTTCGACGTCTCGGGCACCGCGGCGCTGACGGGCGTGTACAAGGCGTATGAGGACATCACGGGCACAAAGCTCGACGAGACCGCCAAGGCCGTCTCCTCGCAGGAACTGGCCACGACGGCGGAGCTCGCGCAGGCCATCGGCGACTATGACTCGGTCGAGATCGTCAACGAGCTCAAGCTCATCCTCAACGAGACGAAGGACATGACCGACAGTGAACTGCGCGCCAAGATCAAGGAGATCGCCGCCGAGTACGACGTCACGCTCACGGACGACCAGATGACCCAGCTCGTGAACCTCTGCCGCTCACTCGAAAAGCTGGACACGAACGCCCTGCTCTCGAAGGTGCAGGCCGTGCAGGACACGCTCAAGCAGCTGGCCGGCGCGAAAGACAAGGTCGCGTCCTTCACCGGCAAGGTCAAGGACGTCATCACCGCCATCGGCGATTTCTTCGACCGTGTCATTTCCCTCTTCCGCAAGTAACCCCGGATAGAAAGAACCCGCCCGCAGGCAGTGCCTGCGGGCGGGTTTTTATGCAGTTTCGCCGCGCAGCGCCCGGTCCGTGTGCACGAGCACCGGCACCGTCACGACAAACGTCACCACCTCGGCCGCCGCCATGAAATACAGCACGCCGTCGAGCCCGAACCACACCGGCAGCAACAGCACGAGCCCCACGCCGAGCACGATCTCGCGCAGGAGCGACAGTGCCGTGCTCGTCCACGCCTTGCCGAGCGCCTGCAGGTAGATCATCGCGCCCTTGTTCACGCACGAGAGCGCGGCCGCGCCGAGAAACCACCGGATGCACCGCACGGCGAAGTCCGTGTAGTACGCGCTCTCATTTTTCGCGCCGAAGAGGTCGGCAAACACGCCCGGGCAGCTCTCAAACAGCACCGTCGCCGCGAGGCCCACGACCGCCTCGGCCAGCAGCAGCCGGTGCAGCAGCGCCCGCGCCCGGTCGCGCCGCCCGGCGCCGATGTTGTACCCCACGACGGGGATGCACCCGGCCGAGAGCCCGATGGCGATGGAGATGACGATCTGGAAAAACTTCATGACGATGCCCACGACCGCCGTCGGGATCTGCGCATACTGCGCCTGACCGAACACGGGGTCGAGCGCGCCGTACTTCCGGCACATATTGAGCACCGCCGCCATGGAAAACACGATGCTGATCTGCGATAAAAAGCTCGTCATGCCCAGCGGCAGGAACGCGCGCAGCAGCTCGCCCCGCAGCCGGAAGCTGCCGCGCTGCAGCCGCACGGCCTTCATGTGCAGCAGATACGCCGCCGCCAGCACGGCCGAGAGGATCTGGCCGATGACCGTCGCGATGGCCGCGCCCATCATGCCCCACCCGCACGGGAAGATGAAGATGGGGTCGAGGATAATGTTGCACACCGCGCCCGCCAGCAGCGACAGCATAGCATAGCGCGGGCTGCCGTCGGAGCGGATGATGGGGTTCATCGCCTGGCCGAACATGTAAAACGGGATGCCGAGCGCGATCCAGAAACAGTATTCGCGCGAGAGGGCGAACGTCTCGGCGTTGACCGTCGCGCCGAACGCCGTCAGGATCGGATCCATGAAGATGAGGTACACCGCCATGAGCACGACGCTGACGATGAGTGTGAGCACGATGGCGTTGCCGACGCTGCGGTGCGCTTTCTCCGGCTCCCCCGCGCCGAGGCGGATGCTGACATAGGCGCAGCAGCCGTCGCCGATCATGGTGGCGATGGCGAGCGCGATGACCGTCAGTGGGAACACGACGCTGTTGGCCGCGTTGCCGTAGGAACCGAGATAGCTCGCGTTGGCGATGAAGAGCTGGTCGACGATGTTGTACAGCGCGCCGACGAGCAGCGACAGGATGCATGGCAGCGAGAATTTGCGCATCAGCGCGCCGACCGGCTGCTCGGCGAGAAAGGAATTGGACTGGGATTCGTTCATGCTTGCCTCCGATTTTCCGCCCAAAGGCAAAAAAACGGCACACGCCGCGCGTGTGCCTGCAAACCTCGGAAGCCGACACACACCACGCTCGCATACCGTTTCGTATCCGAATGCTGTGCATCCGTGTATCGTGCCTTCAAGCCAGATTTGAAATTTTACGGGAGTTATTATACCAGCCCGCGCCCGAAAAAGCAAGCCCCCGCATGCCCGGGCGGGGGCGGATAAAATGCGGGCGGTGCTGCTGCGCCGCCCGCTGCGATCCATGCTTTTCTTACTTTTCTGCCTGCCGCTTTTTCCGGCGCTTTTCGCGTGCCTTTTTGCGCTTGGCTTTCCACTTCTGCCAGTCGCGCGCCTGCTTCTCCTTCGCACGTGTGTAGGTTTCTGCTCGCGACTGAAACATGGGTTTGTACCGTTCCGGAAGATATTCGCTGAACACCGCCGCATCCCGCATCAGGAACTGATACTTGATCAGTCCATCGCCGCTTCGGATTTTATCAATGCGCTTTTTGGGAAGCGATTTCGAGGATAACAAGAGGTACATTTGCCCGGTCCCATAAAGATCAGGGACAACATTTCCCTCGTCGAAATGGCGTATCTCAACATAGCGAAGCTCCGAATACGGAATTTTGACGCTGCGCATGAAGAGTGCGTGCCACTTGACATAGCCCTCTGTCAACGTCAATTTTCCAAAACATAGAGGCCAATAATGGGGAATGAAGTAAAAAGAATGTTGCCGCAATTACAGCCGATGAAATAACTATACCCAAAAGATCAGCAAAGTTGAATCCGCCTAACGCTAAAGACTTTACTTCCATAAGTAAGAACCAAATGGGGAATAGAGCAAATACAACACATCCCAGTCTGCCTTCTGTTAACAAGAATATATGAGGGTATAATGTTTTCCGCTTCTTTCGCGCGGCGGTTTGTCTCTCCGTTGATGGCGTCATTTTTCCAGCGCGGCGAGCTTCTCGCGGCGGATACGGTCGGCGTCCCGGCGGACGAAGTACGCGGGGATGAGGATGAACACCGCGCTCACGGCCGCGGCCAGAAACAGCTCATACGGGTAGAGGTAGCTGCCGGCATAGCTCGGGTATTTGGCGAGAATGGCCGCCGTCGGCTCGAGCGCGACGGCCCGGATGATGAGCGGGTCGATGATGCTCGCGAGCACCATGGGCAGAACGATGTAGATGACCATCTTGACGCTCTGCGACGCGCCGGCGCGCCCGGCGGGCGTATAGTCACGCGACGAGGCAGTGAACAGCCCCGCCATGGCGAGGTTGCCGGCCATGATGCACGTACCGCCGACGCACAGCAGCGGCATGGCGTGGCCGACGAACTTGATCGAATAAGCGATCAGGCCGCCGAGCACCTGCAAAATTGCCACGGGGTAATAAAACTTCTCCTTGCCGAAGCGGTCCATGACCTTGCCCGCGAGGACGGACAGCACGGCCGAGGCGAGCACGACGATGGCGATGGGGACGATGTAGTTATGGATCCCGAGCGTGACCTCCACGAGCGAGATCATGTACGGCTGCCACATCTGCATGGCGAGTCCGGAGAACATCATGCCGAGAAAACAGATGTAGATCATCTTATTGGCGCGGATGTTCGCCGGGCGGAAAGCATAGAGCACGTCGCGCAGGTACGTGTCGCCCTGCACGGGGCGCAGGGCCGGACTGTCGCGGAAGATGCACAGGCCGAGCACACCGGCCGCACTCGTCAGGCCGCCGAGCACGAGGAAAAAGCCCGTCCAGTTGCCGTGCACGGTCATGCCGTCAAAGCCCGCGAAGATGACGATGAGCGCGAGGATAGGCATGATGCTCAGCACGATGTCCACGACGCCGCGGTTCGTGACGTCGGTCACGTCCGTGACCCAGGCGGAAAAGGCCGAGTCGTTGGCCGTGCTGCCGATGGCGGACATGATGCAGTCCATGACGACGAAGAGCGTCACCGCGAGGCCGACGTCGCCGCCGACCTGCCCGTTGCCGAAGAGCGCGAACGCCGCCGTCGTGATGCCCCAGAGGATATACCCCCAGCAGACGAAGGCGCGGCGCTTGCCCACGCGGTCCGACCACGCGGCGCTGAAGATCGTCGCGAGCGCGGCGGCGATGGCGCTGGCCGCGACGGTCGCGGACGTGGCCCAGCCGGCGGCCGTGATGTTTTTCTGAATGTAGGTGGAAAAGTAGACGTTCTCGACCATCCAGGCGATCTGCCCGATGAAGCCGAACACCAGCAGACTCGCCCAGACGCGCGCGCCGAGCGGCGTCGCCTTTTTGACGACCAGATTCTCCTGCATGAAAGTTCTCCCCTTTGCAAGGCGTTATCGCCTGATTATACCATGTTCTCCCCGCCCGGCAACCGGGAAACCGGCTTCCTGCCGCGCGGCGCGGCCGTGTCAAAAAATTTTCAAAAATATTTTTGCGCCCCTGCATTAAAAAAAGAAGCTGGCGCATTATTATGGCAGAACGGAAATGAAATAACTTTTCGTGAGACAGAGCTTGCTTTCCTCATAAGGTTGTTTACCGGTTATTTACAACTTTACCCCACACACAAACTTTTGCTTGCTCTGCAGCGCCTGCGCGACACCCGCGCGGGCGCATTCTCTTTTAAAAGACGTGTTCCCTTTTTCAATCATAACACAGTGCCCGGGGCTCTTTTCGGCTCCGGGCATTTTCGCGCCCTCCCCCTTTGCAGGACACAAACCGGTCACACAACGCACACTGAATCCGCTGTCTTTGAAAGCCTTCCCCTTACGGGGAAGGCTCCCTCCCTGCAGCGATAATCAAAGCGCCGCCCCACATCGTTTCGATGCGGAGCGGCGCTTGACTCTGCTGATGCTGTACAGCCTTCACGCGGCCTTCGCGGTCTTGCCCGCGCGCCACGCCTCGAACTTGGCGCGCATATGGTCGTTCAGGCGGCAGAACGCCTTCATCACCGGCCACGACAGCAAGCCGAACACGATGAGGATGAGCGCGCTCTGCAGATTCAGCTTCTGCAGGCTGAACAGCGTCGGGAAGCCGAAATACGCGATCACGAACAGTACGCCGAGCACAACGATCATCACCTTGCGGATGGTGTTGTACGGCTGGCACGTGCGGTGCACCATCATGAGGCCGACAATGCCCATGACGCCGGTGCAGATCGTGATCATAGCCGTGTCGTCGAGCTGGAAGGCGATATAAAACAGCAGGATGCCCACGACCATCGCCAGATCCGTCATCGCGGCCGGCAGCGCGCGGAAGAGCACGTTGCGCAAAAACTTTCCCTTGACGAGGCTCTCGTTCGGCTCCATAGCGAGGATGAACGACGGGATGCCGATGGTCACGGCGCTCACGAGCGTGAGCTGCGCGGGACTGAACGGATACGGCAGCGTAGCAAAGAGCGTGAAAAACGTGAGGAAGAACGAGAAGATGTTTTTGACCAGATACAGCGACGCGCTGCGCTCGATGTTGTTGATAACGCGGCGGCCCTCCGCCACGACCGACGGCATGGAGGCAAAGTTCGAATCCAGCAGCACGATGTGCGACACCTGGCACGCCACGTCGCTGCCCGAGGCCATGGCGATGGAGCAGTCGGCCTCCTTGAGCGCGAGCACGTCGTTGACGCCGTCGCCCGTCATAGCCACGGTGTGGCCGTCGGCCTTGAGTGCCTGCACGAGGCTGCGCTTCTGCGCCGGGGTCACGCGGCCGAAGACCGTGTACTTACCCGCCGCATCGCGGATGGCCTCCTCGGTCGTGAGCGTGCGCGCATCGACGAAGCGGTCGGCGTTTTCGATGCCGGCGCGCTTGGCCACCTCGGACACCGTGCGCGCATTGTCGCCGGAGATGACCTTCACGGCCACGCCCTGGCTGGCAAAGTAGCCGAACGTCTCCGGCGCCTCGGCGCGGATCTTGTTCGAGAGCAGGATCAGCGCGATGGGCAGCAGGTCGGCATTCAGCGTCTCGTCCGAGAGCGTGCCGTCATACATGCCCAGCAGCAGCACGCGGCAGCCCTTGGCAGAGTAGCCCTCGATCTGCTCCTGATACGGGTTTTCCCGCCCGGCGAGCAGCACGTCCGGCGCACCGAGCAGGTACGTCTCCTCGGCGTGGAACGACACGCCGCCATATTTCTTTGCCGACGAGAACGGCAGCGTCGCCGTCGCGTCCTGCGTCTTTTCGCCCGTGAAATAGCGCCGCAGAGCGGCCATGGTGTCGTTGTCGGCCTGCATGGCGTAAACGTAATCGGACATGATCATGCGGATGTCCTCGAGCGTGAAGCGGTCGTCGCACAGGGGCAGACATCCTCGACGATCATCTTGTTTTCCGTCACGGTGCCGGTCTTATCCACGCACAACGTATCCACGCGCGCGAGCGTCTCGATGCAGCCGAGCTCGTGCACGAGCGTCTTGCGCTGGGCCAGACGCACGACGCCTGCCACGAGCGCAAGGCTGGTAAGCAGGTACAACCCCTCGGGGATCATGCCGATGATGGAGCCGACCGTGCTCGTCACGGCGATAGGCACCGAACGGTCAAGCCACACGAACTCCTTAATGAACATCACCACGCCGAGCGGGATGACGATAATGCCGATCCATTTGACGAGGTTCTGCAGCGAGCGCATCATCTCCGACTGCTGCGGCTTCTTGGCGCGCTTGGCCTCCTGCGTCAGGCGCGAAACATAGGAGTCTGCGCCGACGTCCGTCAGCTGCGCGCGGCACATGCCGCTGACGACGAAGCTGCCCGACAGGAGCTTGTCGCCGGGGTTTTTCTTGATCTCGTCCGATTCGCCCGTGATGAGCGCCTCGTTGACGTAGCAGCTGTCCTGCGCCACGACGGCGTCGGCATAGATCTGGTTGCCGGCGGCGAAGACGACGATGTCGTCGCGCACGAGCTGCGCGGTGTCGACGGTCACGCGCTTGCCGTCGCGCACGGCGACGGCCTTGGGTGAGGCGAGGATGTTGAGCTTGTCGAGCGTTTTCTTCGAGCGGATCTCCTGAATGATGCCGATGGCGGTGTTGACGATGATGACGCCCATGAACGTCAGGTTCAGCCACTGCTGCACCGCGATCACGCACAGCGCCAGCAGGAAAAACAGCATATTAAAATAGGTAAAGATGTTGCTCAGGACGATCTGCTTGACGGTCTTGCCCGGCGGGTCGACGGGCGCGTTCGTCCAGCCGGCGTCCGTGCGCTCACGCACCTGCGCGCCCGTCAGGCCCTGCTGCGGGTCGGGGTGCACGATGGGCACGTCCCGCCGCTCCGGCGTCTCGGGCTCGGGCGCGCGCTTGTCTTTGATTTTTTCGATCAGATTGGCCAAAGGTCTGCCTCCAAAGTGAGAATACCCAATATTATAGCGTCTCGCGCGGCGGAAAGGAACAACTGTTTGTGAATATTTGCTTAAAAATGGCGCAAATTTTCGGCAGCCTGCACGGTGTGGCGCAGCAGCAGCGCGGTCGTCACGCTGCCGATGCCGCCGGGCACGGGCGTGCAGACGGTGATGGCCGCAGCCTCGGGCGCCACGTCGCCGCACAGCGTGCCGTCTGGCAGTGCGGTCGCACCCGCATCGAGCACGATCTGCCCCGGGCGCACAAAGTCAGTCGTGATGAGCCCCGGCGCGCCCGCCGCGGCAAGCAGAATGTCGGCGTCCCGGCAGCGGGCGGCAAGATTGGGCGTTTTCCGGTGGCAGAGCGTCACGGTCGCGTCCGCGCGCGTGAGCAGCAGCGCGGCCGGCCGGCCAATCACCAAGCTCCGGCCCACGATGGTCACGCGCCTGCCTGCGAGGTCAATGCCGTGCGCGCGCAGCAGCTCCATACACGCCTCGGCCGTGCAGGGGGCAAAGCCCGCCGCCCCGGTCACGAGCGCGCCGAGCGAGCGGGTCGTCATGCCGTCCACGTCCTTGCGCGCATCGAGCGTGTCGAGAATTTCCTGCGCGCGCAGCGCCTCCGGCAGCGGCCGCAGCAGCAGCACGCCGTGCACCGCGCCGTCCGTGCTCAGGGCGCGCAGGGTGTCGGTCAGGGTATCGGGCGCGCAGTCCGCCGGCAGCGGCACGGGGCGCACGGTGATGCCGCAGCCGGCCGCCGCCTGAGCGATGCTGCGCAGATAGGCCCGGTCGTCCGGCTGCGCGCCGACGGACACGGCCGCGAGGCAGGGGGGTGCATCGAGTGCGGCGGCATGCTCACGCACCTGCACATAGATTGCCGCGGCGGCGGGCGTTCCGGTCAGGGTGTTCGCCATGGATCACCCCTCCCCGCGCAGCGCGGCGAATACCACCTCCACGGTCTGCGCGCAGCACTGCACCACGGTTGCGCGCAGGTGCTCGGCACGCGCTTCGGTCTCGGCGCGGTCAGCGGGCGCGAGCAGGCCGGTATTGACAAAAACGTTCATGGCCGCGGCCTCCGCCGCCGCGCGGCACAGGGCCGCCGCACACCCGACGTCCGAGCGCAGGAGCGGGCTGGCCGTCTCGAGCGCGGCGGCCAGCAGCAGCGCCACCTGCTCGCAGTGCGCCAGCATATCCAGCGGGGCCTGGCACGCCGTGCGCGCCGCGACCGCGAGCCGGGCCGCGCGCTCGGGGTCTGTTTTCGGGATGGCGTAAGCCCGCTGCAGCGGCAGGAAGCCCGCCGCGTCCGCGTCGATGAGCGTAAGCAGCGCCGTGCGCTGTGCATCACACGCGGCGGCCAGCGTCGCGAGCGCGTCCGTGCGCTCGGCATAGCGGGAGTTCGCGGCCGTCACGTTCGCGGCCATCGCGGCTAAACTCGCCGCCAGCGCCCCGTGAGCGCGGCCGCGCCCCGCCGCCCGGCGCGGGCGATGCGGAGGCGAGCTGCGCGGTGAATTCGGAAAGGGTCCGGTCGGGCATACGCGTCTGGTCGGTCATATGGAAAACCTCCTTGCGGGATTGTGATCGTGTGGTGTCGTGTCCGTCCCGCACCCCTTGGCTCCCTTGTGCAAAGGGAGCTGGCAGCCGACAGGCTGACTGAGGGATGGATACGTTGATTTCTGCGCCGGCTTCGTATCTGCAACCCCTCCGTCACGGCGCAGAGCGCCGTGCCACCTCCCCTTACACAGGGGGAGGCATTGCCTGCCTCGGATGAGATCTGGCATCGTCGGGTGCGTCACCGGCACATATATTATATTGTATTATACCGCGCGGCGGGGCGGTTGAAAAGTGGGCGTGTGGGCTTTTTGTGCGCTTTTTGGGCATACTGACCCAAAAGGGAGGAATGACCATGCAAGACGGTTTTCTGCGCGCGGCGGCGGCATCCATCCCCGTGGCCGTGGCCGACCCCCGGCGCAATGCGGCCGCGATCTGCGCGCGCATCGACCAGGCGCACCGCGCCCACGCTGCCCTGCTCGTGCTGCCAGAGCTGTGCGTGACGGGCTACACGTGCGGCGGCCTGTTTTTGTCCGCACTGCTGCTTGACGCGGCCGAAGAAGCGCTCATGAACATCTGCGCCCACACGCAAAACCGCGCCCCCGTCGTCGTGCTCGGCGTGCCGCTGCGCGCCGGGGGCAAGCTGTATAACTGCGCGGCCGTGCTGCACCGCGGGCGCATCCTCGGCGTAGTGCCGAAAACGTGGCTGCCGAATTACGACGTGTTCGCGGAAAAGCGCTGCTTCGCCTCCGCTGCGGCGTACAGCGGGCCCGGCTGTGTGCCCGTCGGCGGGCAGGACGTGCCCTTCGGCACGGGACTGGTGTTCGCCTGCGCGCAGATGCCGGCGTTTCGCCTCGGCGTGGAGCTGTGTGAGGACGTGTGGGCCCCGGTGCCGCCGTCGGTGCGGCTGTGTCTCGCCGGGGCGACCGTGATCGCCAACTGCTCGGCCTCGCCCGAGGCAGCCGGCAAGCCCGCCCACCGCCGCACGCTGCTGCGCGCCGCCAGCGCGCGCGGCCTCTGCGGCTATGTCTACGCCAACGCCGGGCCGGACGAATCGACGGCGCACGCCGTCTTTTCCGCGCACCACCTCATCGCGGAAAACGGCACGATCCTCGCCGAGCACGCGCCCTTCGCGCCCGAATCCGGCCTGCTCATGACGGAGCTCGACCTGCTGACGCTCACGGCCGAGCGCCGGCGCAACACGACCTTTGTGCCGGAGGGGGAGGGCATGCGCGCCGTGACGTTTTCCATGCCGCTGCGCCCCACCCCGCTCGGCCGCGCGGTGTCACCGCATCCGTTCGTGCCGGACGATGCCGAGCAGCGCTTCAAGCGCGCCGGGCTCCTGCTGACCATGCAGGCGCACGGTCTGCGCAAGCGCCTGCTGCACACCGGCAGCCGGGCGGCCCTGCTGCCCGTGACGGACGATAGCGACAGCGTGCTCGCCCTGCTCGTGTGCGCGCGCACGATGGACCTGCTCGGCCGCGCGCGGCACGATGTCCTCGCCGTCACGCAGCCGGAGGGCGACCGGGCGCGCGTGCTGCGCCTGTGCAAGGCGCTGGGCGTGTCCGTGCGGCCGAACGCCGACCTCGCGGGACTGGCGCGGACGCACGCGGCGCTCCCGCTCGCCGCGGCGGACTTCACGGCGCTGCTGCTGGGCGAGGCCGTCTGCGCGCCGGATGCCTACGGCGTCAATGCCGCCGTGCCGCGCACGCTCGTGCGCTGGCTCATCGCGGCGGAGGCCGAGCGCGCCGAGGAACCCCTGCGCACGGAGCTGCGCGCCGCGCTCTCCGCGCCGGACGCCGACTGCGCCGGCGTCTCGTGCGCACTGACGGACTTCTGCTTTTACCACCTCGTGCGCTGCGGCGCACACCCGCGGCGCATCCTGCGGCTGGCCCGCGCGGCCTTCGGCGGCGCGGCCGCGGACGCGGACATTCTGCGCGCCATGGCGGCGCTCACGTGCTGCCTGTTCCAGCGGCCGGCAGCCTTACCTGACCACGTCACGCTCGACAGCGGCGCACAGGCGCTGCGCTGGCCGCCGGACGCGGCGGGCTCGCTCTGGCTCGATGAGATCGACGCGCTGCGCCGGGAGCTGTCCTGACGGATATTCAAGCGTCCATGCATAACTGTATATTCTGCCGCCGCTCCAAGCACCGGGGCGGCGGCGTTTTGCGCATGATTTTCGCCTTTTTGTGCATATCACCGAAAGAAAGCCGTTTCCTGGGTGAATTTTATTCAAAAAAGGGGTTGACATTTGCGTGAAAAAAGGTGAATAATATGCACATCTTATGAATGATTAATCAATGGAGGCAACCATTATGAAAAAAGAAGATATCAAAAAGTCGTCCTTGCTTACTCCGGCGGTCTGGATACGTCCATCATCATCCCCTGGCTGAAGGAGAACTACAATAACTGCGAAGTCATCGCCGTGTCCGGCAACGTCGGTCAGGCCGACGAGCTCGACGGCCTCGAAGAGAAGGCCATCAAGACCGGTGCGTCGAAGCTCTACGTGCTCGACCTGACGGACGAGTACGTAGACGATTACATCATCCCGACCATGCAGGCCGGCGCCGTGTACGAGGAGTACCTGCTCGGCACGAGCCACGCGCGGCCGTGCATCGCCAAGGGCCTCGTCGAGATCGCCCAGAAAGAGGGCGCCGACGCCATTGCCCACGGCTGCACCGGCAAGGGCAACGATCAGGTCCGGTTCGAGCTGGCGGTCAAGCACTTCGCGCCCGACATGCCCATCATCGCCCCGTGGCGGGAGTGGGACATCAAGTCGCGTGAGGAAGAGATCGCTTACGCCGAGGCGCACAATGTGCCCCTGAAGATCAACCGCGAGACCAACTACTCCAAGGACAAGAACCTCTGGCACCTGAGCCACGAGGGTCTGGACCTCGAGGATCCGGGCAACGAGCCGCAGTACGAGAAGAAGGGCTTCCTCGAGATGAGCGTCAGCCCCATCGACGCGCCGGACGCCCCGACCTACGTCACGCTCGACTTTGAGCAGGGCAAGCCCGTCGCGCTCGACGGTGAGAAGATGAGCGCTAAGGACATCATCCTCAAGCTCAACGCCATCGGCGGCGCCAACGGCATCGGCATTCTGGATATCGTGGAGAACCGGCTCGTCGGCATGAAGTGCCGCGGCGTATACGAGACGCCGGGCGGCACGATCCTCTACAAGGCGCACAGCGTGCTCGAGACGCTCTGCCTCGACAAGATGACCATGCACGAGAAGCAGAAGCTCGCCGTGACCTTCGGCGAACTGGTGTACAACGGCCAGTGGTTCACGCCGCTGCGCGAGGCGCTCAGCGCGTTCGTGACCAAGACGCAGGAGCACGTCACCGGCACGGTGCGGCTCAAGCTCTACAAGGGCAACATGATCAACGCCGGTGTCTGGAGCCCGTACTCCCTGTACTCCGAGGAGATCGCCACCTTCGGCGAGAGCGACTACAACCAGGCGGACGCCGCCGGGTTCATCCAGCTCTACGGTCTGCCGATCTCCGTGCAGGCAAAGGTTGACGGCAAGAGCATGTAAGCGGTACAATATAAGAAATGACTTTTCTCCCCGCGCCGGGTCCCCCGGCGCGGGGACAACTGACGAAGGGAGACCATCACCATGGCAAAAATGTGGGCGGGCCGCACGGCCGGCGTGACCGATCCGGTCGCGGACGATTTCAACTCCTCCATCCACTTCGACAGCCGCATGTACCGCGAGGACATCACGGGCAGCATGGCGCACGCGGCGATGCTCGGCGCGCAGCACATCCTCCCGCAGGCGGACGCCGATGCCATCATCGACGCGCTGCAGGGCATTCTGGATGACATCGACAGCGGCGCGCTGACGTTCGACCCCGCGTGCGAGGACATCCACATGTTCGTCGAGCAGGTGCTCACCGCGCGCATCGGCGACCTCGGCAAGAAACTGCACACCGCCCGCTCGCGCAACGATCAGGTCGCGCTCGACCTGCGCATGTACCTGCGCAGCGAAACGAACGACATCATCGCGCTCACGAAGGACGTGCTCGCGGCGCTCGTGGAGCAGGCCAAGGCGCACAAGGGCGACATTCTGCCCGGCTACACGCACCTGCAGCGCGCGCAGCCCATCACCTTCGGCCACCACCTGATGGCCTATGCCATGATGCTCCTGCGCGACATTGACCGCATGCAGGATGCCGTCAGGCGCATGAACGTCTCTCCCATCGGCTGCTGCGCCCTCGCCGGCACGACGTATGACACCGACCGGTTCTTCGAGGCCAAACAGCTCGGCTTTGACGATGTGGCGCGCAACAGTTTGGACGGCGTGTCCGACCGGGACTTCTGCGTCGAGCTGCTTGATGCCTACGCCATCGAGATGATGCACCTCTCGCGCCTGAGCGAGGAGCTGGTGCTCTGGTCGAGCTGGGAGTTTCAGTTCGTGCAGCTCTCGGACAGCTACACGACCGGCTCCTCCATCATGCCGCAGAAGAAAAACCCCGACGTGGCCGAGCTCGTGCGTGGCAAGACCGGCCGCGTCTACGGCGACCTCATCGCCATGCTCACGGCGCTCAAGGGCCTGCCGCTGGCATATAATAAGGACATGCAGGAGGACAAGGAGGCCGTGTTCGACGCGGTGGACACCGTGAAGATGTGCCTGCGCGTCATGGCGCCGATGCTCGCGACCATGACCGTGCGCGCCGACAAGATGCTCCACGCGGCGCAGACGGGCTTCCTCAACGCGACCGACCTCGCGGACTATCTCGTCACGAAGGGCCTGCCGTTCCGCAGCGCGTACAAGGTCTCCGGCCAGCTCGTGGCCTACTGCATCGCGCACAGCACCGTGCTCGAGCAGCTCCCGCTCGAGACCTTCCGGACCTTCAGCGACCTCTTTGACGACGGCGTGTATGATGCCATTGACCTCACCAACTGCGTCACGCGGCGCGTGTCCTACGGCGGCACGTCCGTGCCGAGCGTCGAGGCGCAGATCGCCTGGGTCGAGCAGCAGCTCGGTGAATGAGCACAGGCTTTTTGAGCCGGTGTCCCGAAAAGGGGACACCGGTCTTTTTTGTCACTTTTTGTACAGACAGTACAAAAAGCCACTTGCGGCCGGCAGCGAATTTCGCTATACTGATAGCACCCATTCTAAAAAATAAAGGAGAAATGGCATGAAAAAGAAACTTCTGAGCATCCTGCTTGTTCTGAGCCTGATGCTCGCGCTCGTGCCCGCGGCCTTCGCGGCCGAGCCCGCCAGCGGCACCTGTGGCGCCGAGGGCGACGGCAGCAACGTCACCTGGACGATCGACAAAAACGGCGTTCTGACCGTCACCGGTACCGGTGCGATCACGTCCGACGCCATGCAGATCCGGCAGCTGAGCAATCGCAGCGACGTGACCTCTGCCGTCATCGGTGAGGGCATCACGGACATGGGCGCGCTCTGGCTGGACTACACATCGCTGACCAGCGTGTCGTTCCCGGACACGATCACCCGGCTGAAAAACGTGTGCAGCGGCTGCCCGGAGCTGACGAGCGTGCGTCTGCCGGCCAAGCTGGAGTCGCTTGTCGGCGCCTTCACGGGGTGCAAAAGCCTGACGACGATCGCGCTGCCGGACACACTGAAGTCCATTTCGGGCAGCTTTGCCAGCTGCGATGGCCTGACCGAGGTCGTGATCCCCGAGGGTGTGAAGGCGCTTGGCGAAGGCGTGTTTGACGGATGCACGAACCTCGTGCGTCTGACGTTGCCCTCGACACTGCAGGAGATCGGCAGCTTTTGCTTCGGCGAATGCCGCGCACTCAAGAGCGTTTCCATCCCGGAGGGCATTACAAGACTCGAGAGCCATCTGTTTTACAACTGCACCGGGCTGGAGAGCATTTCGCTTCCCGCCTCACTGACGAGCATCGGCTATCGGACATTCTCCGGTGCCCGCAATGTCAAGGTCGTCTGCTATGCCGGCACGGAGGAGCAGTGGAAGGCGCTCTCCCTTTCAAAGGACCTGTTCTCCGGTGCGAAGATCTGCTACGAGCATCCGGACCATATCTTTGACCCGCTGACGAATACGCCTGCGACCTGTACGGACGACGGCCGCATCGCCGGTACCTGCACCGTCTGCGGCTACAGCATGGACACCGTGCTACCCGCATACGGCCATGACTGGGACGAGGGTAAGGTCCTCTCGGAGCCGGATGGCCTGCTCTGCGGCTTTATTGAGCACACCTGCCGCCGCTGCGGCGGCACGGGCTATACGGCGCTCGCCCCTGAGGTCCTTGCCTATGAGCAGTTCACGGACATCGACCCCAACGCCTGGTCGTATGAGGGCATCCAGTTCTGCGTCATGATGGGCTACATGTCCGGCACGGGCGACACGACCTTCGCGCCCGACGGCGTGACCACACGCGCGCAGATCGTGCAGATCCTCTATAACTTCGTCGGCGAGCCGGAGGTTTCCGGCAGCACACCGTTCACCGACCTGACGCAGGATTGGTATCAGGACGCGGTGCTCTGGGCGTATCAGACCGGCGTCGTCGCCGGTACGTCGGCCACGACCTTCTCGCCCAACCTCCCCGTGACGCGCGAGCAGATCGCGGTGCTACTGGCCGAGTTCGCGGACAAGGTGCTCGAAGTCGGCGGCGCCGAGAGCCCGGCCGACCTGTCCGCATACCCGGACGGTGCGCAGGTCTCCAGCTGGGCGCGCGATGCGATGGCCGATGCGGTCGCGCTCGGCATCCTCAACGGCGCCGAGATCGACGGCACGGTCTGGCTTCTGCCGCAGGGGCAGGCCACGCGCGCCGAGGTCGCCACGCTCCTCGAGGGCTTCTGTGCGAGCCTCGCATAAATCCATCTCCGATCACCGAACCGGCGTCCCAGACGGGACGCCGGTTTTTTGCCGTTTTCCCATACAGATGGCAGAAAGGCCCCTTGCGGAAGCAGATGAATTTCGCTATACTGATAGCACCCATTCTAAAAAATAAAGGAGAAATGGCATGAAAAAGAAACTTCTGAGCATTCTGCTCGTGCTGAGCCTGATGCTCGCGCTCGTGCCCGCGGCCTTCGCGGTCGAGCCCGCCAGCGGCACTTGCGGCGCGGAGGGGGACGGCAGCAACGTCACCTGGACGCTGGATGCTTCCGGTACGCTGACCTTCACCGGCACCGGCGCAATCCGCGACTATGCGTCCAGCGCGCCGCCGTGGCGTTACAGTGCCGTTACGGTCGTTGTCGGCGAGGGCATTACTCGCCTCGGTGCATATATGCTGGCAGGCAGCACAGTCACATCGGTCAGTCTGCCGTCCACGCTCACGGACGTTGACACGCAAGCCCTGAACGGCTGCCGGTACCTGACCGGCATCACGTTCCCGGATGGTGTGAAGACCATTGGCGAGCAGGCACTGTCAAATTGTACGTCGCTGACGTCTGTCACACTTCCGGCCAGCGTCGAAACGATTGGCGACCGGGCGTTTATGGGCTGCACCATGCTTGCGTCCGTGACGATCCCTGAGGGGCCGACCCATCTGGGTACCAATCTGTTCAGAGGCGATTGGGAGCTTAAGAGCATCCTGCTGCCGCAGAGCCTGACCCAGCTGGATGAGAGCGTGTTTTCTTCCTGCGGCATCGAAACCATAACCATTCCGGACAACGTGACAGTCATCGGCAAGAAGGCCTTTTTCGCCAGCGGGCTGACGGATATTTCCATTCCTGCGGGCGTGACGGATATCGGGGACAGAGCCTTTTCCCAAACGCGTCTGACGAGCGTTACCGTGCCGGCGACAATCCGCTCGTTCGGCAAATACATTTTCAGTGAGTGCGTCGATTTGCACACTGCCGTGCTGGCGGAGGGCATCACCCGCGTGAGCGACGGCATGTTCCGCGACTGCACGAACCTCGCAGACGTCACGCTGCCGCAGACGCTCACGGCCATCGCCCAGCAGGCGTTCTCCGGCTGCACGGATCTTGAGCACATCGCGCTGCCCGAGACTACGGTCAAATACGGCGCGTGTGCGTTCAGCGGCACATATCTGACGGATGTCCGTTTCCCGGCTGGGACGAGCTACCTCGGCAAGGGTGTGCTGAGCAATATGCCCGTCCTGCAGCAGATCACGCTTCCGGATGGACTGACGAGCGTCGGCGCCGAGCTGTTTTTGGGAGACAAGGAGCTCAAAGAGGTTACGCTCCCGTCCGGTTTGACCGCCGTGAGCGACGGCATGTTTTCCGGCTGCACGGCGCTGCAATCGATCGATCTGCCGGACACCGTCGCCTATATCGGCGAAAGCGCGTTTTCCGGCTGCACGGCGCTCACGGACCTGACGTTCCCGGCCGGGCTGGAGTCGTTCGGCAGAGAGGCCCTGCAGGGCTGCAGCAGCCTGACGGAGATCACGGTCCCCACCGGCGTGCACGCGCTGCCGGAGGCAGTATTCAGCGGCTGCAGTCGGCTCGTCAACGTCAACCTGCCCGAGGGCCTGACGAGCATCGGCCCCACCGCGTTCCAATCCTGCATCAACCTGCGGGAGATCTCCATTCCCGACAGCGTACAGGCCATTCACGGCTCGGCGTTTGAATGGGCGCTGCGCCTGAGCGACATTCGGGTCGGTGCAGGCAACCCCACCTATCATACGGTCGACGGCGTGCTCATGACCAAGGACGGCTATGAGCTGACGGCCTATCCCGCCGGGCGCCCCGGCATCCGCTATGATGTACCGGACGGCATTGTGGAGATCGCGCCGAGCGCGTTTTACGGCAGCGGTCTGGTCGCCGTCCGCTGCCCGGACAGCCTGCGCAAGATCGGCCGCACGGCGTTCGCCAACAATGAGCGCCTGCGCTACGTGCAGCTCCCGGCCGGCATGCAGTCGATCGAGACCTGGGCCTTCAGCGGCTCGGACAACATCACGGATGTTTGCTTCGGCGGCAGCGAGGAAGCGTTCCATGCGCTGTGCGATCCGGACTATGTTTTTCCCAGCCGCGTGAATGTGCACAGCTACTCGTACATGGTCATCCCGGGCGCGGCAGAGCTGTTCACGGACGTCGATGCGGACAGCTGGGCGATCCCCGGCATCGACTTCTGCGTGCTGGCGGGGCTCATGTCCGGCGTAGGCGGGAATGCGTTCGCGCCCAAGGGCGTGACCACGCGCGCGCAGGTCGTGCAGATCCTCTACAATCTCTCCGGCTGCCCGAAGGCGTATGACGGCTCGCCGTTCACCGATCTCACAGCCGACTGGTATCAGCACTCGATCGTGTGGGCGTACCAGAACGGTATCGTGTCCGGCACGTCGGCCACGACGTTCGAGCCGGAAGCGCCCGTCACGCGCGAGCAGATCGCCGTCATCCTCATGGGCTACGCCGAGAAGGTTCTGGGGCTGGATTTCTCTGCGGACAAGGCCGATCTCACAGCGTTCCCGGACGGAGCAAGCGTCTCCGACTGGGCGCGTGACGCCGTGGCCGAGGCGGTCGCGCTCGGTCTCATCTCCGGCGCGCAGACGAAAGACGGCACGTTCCTGCAGCCGCAGGGCGGTGCGACGCGCGAACAGGCCGCGACGATCCTCATGGGCTTTTACTCGCTCGTGGATGTGGACCTGCGCATGGCGTAGCTCTGCGCATAACGAACGGTGAAAAGGAGAAACCCTATGAAAAAACGCATTTTGAGCCTTGTGCTCGCACTCTGTCTGGCGCTGTCGCTGGCGCCGGCGGCCTTCGCGGCCAACATTGTCGACAGCGGCACCTGCGGCGCGGACGCTGACGGCAGCAACATCGCCTGGACGCTCGACGCTGACGGCAATCTGACCGTCACCGGCGCCGGTCTGCTGCAGAAAAAGGCGTTCCAAAACCGGAAGGACATCGTCACCGTGAAGTTCGTGTGCACGGACGACCGGGACGTCATGTCCATCAACATCCTCGACTACGCCTTTGCCGGCTGCACGAATCTGCGGTCCATCGACTTTGGCAGCCGGGACGCCAGAGACCTGCATGCGCACGCGTTTGAGGGCTGCACGAGCCTGACGGATATCCACTTCGGCAGCAGTTTCGGCTACATCAGCGCCTATGCGTTCCGAGGCTGCACATCGCTACGGCAGGTGACCTTCCCGTATACTGTCTTCCAGGTCAGTAAGTACGCCTTTGCCGACTGCACCGCCCTGACGGAGGTAACGTTTGAACCCGACCCCGACGGGATGGGCGGGCTCAGTACGCTGGGATCCCACGCCTTTGCCGGCTGCACGTCGCTGCGCGCCGTGAACGTGCCCGAGCGTCTCAACCGGATCGACAGCTATGCGTTTTCCGGCTGCAGCTCGCTGGAATGGCTGCCAATCGAACAGTTCGACGTTCTGGAGGCCCACTCCTTCGCCGGCTGGACCGGACTGAAAAGCGCAGTGCTCTCGCCGCAGCTCAAGAGTCTGCCTGACGGCCTGTTTGACGGCTGCACGGGTCTGCAGCGCGTGACGGTTCAGAACAATGTCACCAGCATCGGCACCGGCGTGTTCACCGGCTGCACCGCGCTCACGGACGTGTACTACACCGGCGCGCAGGCGCAGTGGGATCAGATCCGGACTCCGAAGGGCGAGGACGTGCTCGGCAGCGCGGTGCTGCACTGCAACGCGGCCGCGCACACGTTTGCCGGCGACTGGGTCGAGACAACGCCCGCGACCTGCACGGACGACGGCGTTCTGACCCGCATCTGCACCGACCCCGGCTGCGGCCGGACGCAGACGCGCATCGTCCCCTCCCTCGGCCATGACTGGGACGACGGCGTGACCCGCATTGAGCCCGACGGCCCGCTGGCCGGCGTGGTGGTCTACACCTGCGGCCGCTGCGCCCTGACCGCCATAGAGCTGACCGCTCCGGAGATCTGGGCATATCAGCACTTCACGGACCTCGACCCCGAGAGCTGGTCGTACGAGGGCATCCAGTACTGCGTGGCCACCGGACTCATGTCCGGCGTTGGCGGCACAACGTTTCTGCCCGGCGGCGTGACGACGCGCGCGCAGCTCGTGCAGATCCTCTATAACCTGGAGGGTGAGCCGGCCGTCACCGGCAGCACGCCGTTCACCGACCTCACGGCCGACTGGTATCAGGACGCCGTCACGTGGGCGTATCAGAACCACATCGTCTCCGGCACATCGGCTACGACATTTGCGCCTGACCTCGTCGTCACGCGCGAGCAGATCGCGGTCGTGCTCGTGGACTTCCTCATGAACGTCTACGGGCTCGAGCGCACGTGGATACCCGCGGCGCTGGATGTGTATCCGGACGGGCCGGACGTCTCCGACTGGGCGCAGGCCGGAATGTCGGACGCGCTGAGCCTGAAGCTGATCTCCGGCGCAACAAACGGCGAATCACCGGTGCGCCACCTGAATCCGCGCGCGGGCGCCACACGCGCCGAGGTCGCGACCATCCTCGAGAATATGTGCAGCGGCGTGCTCGGCATCGGCTGAGCGTGCCCGCCGCAAAAAAAACCAAAACCCACGGCACAGGGCGCTTCCGGGCACGGAAGCGCCCTTTTTCTGCAAAAACCAGTTGTTTCCGCACCAAAAATCCGGTATAATAGGGACAATTTGCGGCGTTTGTCGCAAAACCGGAATGAAAAAGGAGAATCAGGATGAAAAAACGACTTCTGAGCATCCTGCTCGTGCTGAGCCTGATGCTCGCGCTCGTCCCCGCGGCGTTTGCGGCCGGTGATGTGAGCGCCGAGCTGGGAAGCGACGGCACAACGCTCACCTTCTCCGGCAGAGGCACTGCCACGGCCGACTGCTGGGACGGCGACTGGACCGCCGTCACGCACATTGCCCTCGGGTTTAACATCAGCGGCATCGCCGAGGATGTGCTGGCCCGCTGCGTCAACCTCGTGTCCTTTGAGACCATCAAGGGCAGCTGGTATCTCCGGACCTACAACGGCGGCCTCATCTCCGAGGACAGCAAACAGATGCTGGCCGCGCCGAACAAGTGCACGGTCTATGAGATTCCCGACTTGGTGCAGACCGTCAAGACGGGCGCGTTCCGCTACTGTCAGGGGCTGACGGCGGTCACGTTCCCGGCAAGCCTCACCACCATCGAGGCGCAGGCCTTCACCAGCTGCCTGAGCCTGACGGCGGCCACGCTGCCGGACGGCCTGAAGACGATCGGCGACTTTGCCTTCGCCGGCTGCGCCGCGCTGACGAGCGTGCTCATCCCGAAGAGCGTCACGAGCATCGGCGCGGGCGCCTTCACCGGCTGCACCGCGCTCACGGCCATCGACTACAGCGGCACCGAGGCCGAGTGGGCTCAGCTGACCAAGGGCGAGAACGCGCTGCCGGAGGGCGTGACCGTGAACTTCAACGCGCCCATCCACCACTACGGTTTCTGGACGGGCACGTACCCGAACTGCACGACCGAGGGTCAGCGCACCCGCGCCTGCAAGGACGACGGCTGCGGTCACACGGAGGAAATGACGCTCCCCGCCCGCGGCCACTACTTCGACGGCGGCCGTGTGACGACGCCGCCGACGGAGACCACGACCGGCGTGCGCACCTATACCTGCAGGACCTACGGCTGCAATGCCACGTACACCGAGGAGATCCCCAAGCTCGCCCCGCAGGTGCCCGTGAGCGAGCGCTTTAACGACGTCGACCCCGACGGCTGGGCGTATGAGGACATTGCGTACTGTGTGGAGCACAGCCTCATGTCCGGCGTCGGCGGCCGAAGCTTCGCGCCCGACGGCGTGATGACCCGCGCGCAGATCGTGCAGGTGCTCTATAACATCGAGGGCGAGCCTACCGTCACCGGCAGTACCCCGTTCACCGACCTCACGTCCGACTGGTATCAGAACGCGGTGCTCTGGGCGTACCAGACCGGCGTCGTCGCCGGCACGTCGGACACGACGTTCGACCCCGAGTCGCCCGTCACGCGCGAGCAGACGGCCGTCATCCTCATGGAGTACGCCGACCAGGTGCTCGACAAGTACCACCCGAGCGAATACGACCGGCTCTTCCCGTATCAGGACCGTGCGGACATCTCCTACTTCGCGCGCACGGCCATGAACTGGGCGGTCGATCACAATTTGTTCAGCGGCGTGCCCGGCCCGGGCGGTCTCTATCTCGAGCCGCAGAGCGCTGCCACCCGCGCGCAGATGGCCGTCATTCTGGCGCAGTTCTGCCGCGAGCTAAACGTCTGGAACGAGCCCATTCCGCTCGTCTGATCCGCATCCGGCTTCCGACCGGCGTCCCTGAACGGGACGCCGGTTTTTTGCACCTGGTGAATTATACGATCAAGTGCAACAGAAAAAAAGAAAAGAAGTTCAGCAGAAATCTGTCGCGTGTTGCTCCTGCCACTCTAAAACGAAACCTGGCGCTTATGAACGCCAGGCCTCGTAAGGTTCTTAATTTCCGTTCTGCTCAGGACTTGTGGGACTTTGAACTTGCTTCCTGTTGCACTTAGTTTGACAATTCACTCACCTTATGGGCCGGCGTGCTCGCGTGCGGACAGAGCTGTTCGGCAAGATGGAGAAATCCGGCACTCCGTCATGTATATATAATGGTATCAGATTCGGAAAAGTGTCGGAAATATATACAAATACGGGGAATGTGCGTATTGCAGGTATACAAAATTCTTTTGCTTTTTGATACATTTCTCAGAAGATAATTATTGACAATGTGTTAACATCGGTTACAATAAGGATGCAATCATGTGAAGAAGCCAAAATCCGTTGCATATACATGAGCTTCTGAGAGGAGGACATCTTATGAAAACCCGCACGCGCAGACTCCTGACCCTGCTGCTGATTGCGGCCATGACTATGAGCCTGATGGTCCCGGCACTGGCGGTGAACACCGCGCAGTCCGAGACTCCTTATACTTACGACGCCGGAAACTACACATTCGGCAAGATCTCGCACGCGAACAAAGCGCCCGGCACGCCGGACGGTCTGGTCGATTATACCGGCAACGGCACTGTGGCCGTGACCGGCACGGTCACCGGAGCGGACGGTCAGGGCGACCGCGGACAAAGCTACTCCTGGGCGGCCATGGCCTACGGCGACTATGTCTATGTCGGCACGTGCTACGCCGCCATGGGCAAGACCCTCTCGGCCATGGACAGCGTCATGGGGCACAAGTTTGACGAGGAGGTCATGCGCGCCGAGCTCAACGCCGTCTTTAACGGCACGTTTTTCTACGGTGAGGAGGACGGCGGTGTTTCCGACGGCATCCTTGTCAAGATCAACGTCCACACCGGGGAGGTCAAGCTGATCATGGCCAACTCCCTCAACGGCGTCACGCCGCTGTTCCGCAACGCCATTCTCTATAAGGATAAGATCTATTTCTGCGGCAGCGTGACCGCCAACGGCCGCGTCGGCCTGCCGAGCGTCTATGAAGTCGACCCGACGGACGATAGCTTCCGGTGCGTCTACACGGGGCTTGAAAACATGCAGGAGTACGTGCAGGCATACAAAGAGGGCGTCTGCACCGGCATCCGCGGCATGGCGGTCTATGACGGCAAGCTCGTCATCAGCAACGTCGGCGTCGACGGCGGCTACCTGCTCATCAGCGACAACCCGTCCGAGGGCTTCACGAAGATCGCCACGCAGTCCGATCTCTGTAACTATCCTGCTGTGCACTTTGTCGACAGCGTCTACGGCGGCGGCATCTGGGAGATGGTCGAGTATCACGGCAGCCTCTACGTCGCCATGTGCACCGGCACGCCTGCCACGCGCGTGGGCGACAATATGCGCTCGTTCGCCATCGTGCGCGGCGACTGCTCCGGCGACTGGAATGACTCCAGCGCGTGGACGTGGACGCCGGTCGTCGGCGACAAGGCCGACGGTGCGAAGTATACCTTCGGCATCGACCCCGAGCGTACGCGCGCCGCGGCCTGCAATCTGTGCATTTATGACGGCTATCTCTACATCGGCGAATACAACGACGAGGAGATCCCGCTCGAGGAGCTCATGTTCGATCAGGACTTCGGCTTCCTTGCGCGCAACCTGGAGCAGTCGGTGAACCTCTACCGGATGTCCATCGGCGCGGACGGCACCGAGCAGATGGAGCTCGTCGTCGGCGAGCGGACGAAGATGTTCCCGGCCGGCGGCATCCTGTGCAAGCGCTCCGGCTTCGGCGACTATGAAAACCAGTATTTCTGGCAGTCGAAGGTCTTTGACGACAAGCTCTTTCTCGGCACGTTCGACACCAGCTCCCTGCTCGAGCCGCTCGGCCAGTTTACCAACGGCGACCTGCTGCATATGTCGCGTGACGAGTGGGCCAGCCAGATCGGCTACCTCAAGGTGCTGCTCAAGCTCCTGCTGGATAAGAACAAAAATAACGGCGACGGCACACTGTTCGCCGCCGGCTCCGGCGATGCCGCCGCAGCAATCGATGCCGCCGTCGATGCGGTCAATGCCGAGAGCCCCGAACTCTTCACCATGACCGATACCCAGTACGACACGATGCGTCAGGCGCTCAAGGACGGCGTGTACGACGCGCCCTACAGTGCAAGCACGCTGCGCCGGCTCAACGAGCTCAATGCGCTGCTCGGCGAGCTGACCGACCTCGTCGAGACGAACGATATTTCGGGCTTTGTTGCGCGCTACCAGAAGGCGAACGACCTCTATGCGAGCCTCAGCGGCAAGCTGCCCGATGCACTCAAGAAGCTCTATGAAACGCTCGTGCGCATCACCGAGCTGGAAAACATGAAGGATCTGTGCATCTGCCTGAAAAAGCTCTCGACCGCCACGCGCGGCTTCGGCCTGTATACCATCACGTCCGACAACGGCAAGCTCACGCTCGAGACGCTCACGCGCGACGGCTTCGGCGATCCGTACAACCATGGTCTGCGTGCCTTCGCTGCGAACGACGAGCAGGGCTGGATGGTTATCGGTACGGCCAATCCCTTCATGGGCACGCAGCTCTGGCGCACGACCGTGAACACGCCCGATCCGATGGAGCGCTTCACGGATCTCAATCCTTTCAACTGGGCCTACCCCGGCATCCGCTACTGTGTGACCAACGGCCTGATGTCCGGCACGAGTGATACGACCTTCGCGCCCGACGCCGTGATGACCCGCGCGCAGATCGTGCAGGTGCTCTATAACCTTGCGGGCAAGCCGGCCGTCGCCGGCACGACCCCGTTTACCGACCTCACGTCCGACTGGTATCAGGATGCAGTGCTCTGGGCGTATCGGACCGGCGTCGTCGCCGGCACGTCGGACACGACGTTCGACCCAGACGCGCCCGTCACGCGCGAGCAGATCGCCGTCATCCTCATGGGCTATGCGGACATGGTGCAGCACCGCGACCACACATGGCCGCCCGCCGACCTCTCGGCTTTCCCGGATGGGGCGGACGTGTCCGACTGGGCGCGTGACGCCGTGGCCGAGGCGGTCGCGCTCGGCATTCTCAACGGTGCCGAGAACAACGGTGAGCTCTGGCTCCTGCCGCAGGGGCAGGCGACCCGCGCGCAGGTCGCCACGCTCCTGGAGGGCTTCTGCAAGATCCCCGCGTAAATCAAACCCAACACCAAACCGGCGTCCCTGAACGGGGCGCCGGTTTTTTGCCGTTTTTCGTACCTGTGGTGCAAAGATTTTCTTGCGGCTGGGTGCGGCTTCCGGTATACTGAATGCAGCAATAATTGAAAACAAAAGGAGAAATGGCATGAAAAAGAAACTTCTGAGTGCAGCGCTCGTGCTGTGCCTGCTGCTGACGCTGCTGCCGATGGCAGCCTTTGCGGCGGACGATGTGCAGACCGGCACCTGCGGCGACGGTTTGACCTGGACGCTCGACACCGCCGGCACGCTAACCGTCAGCGGCAGCGGCGAGATCAGCGCCAACGCCTTTGCCGTCAACAGCAGGATCGTGCGCGCCGAGATCGGCGCGGGCGTGACGGGCATCGGCATGGGCGCGTTCCTCAAGTGCGCGAATCTCGAGGCAGTCACCCTGCCCGCAGGTCTGACCACCCTCGGCACGGCGGCCTTCGCCTATTGTGAAAAGCTCGCGGCGGTCACGCTGCCCGGCACCCTCGAGAGCACCGGCGGCGGGGCGTTTCAGGGCTGCACGGCACTCGCTGCCGTGACGATCCTGCCCGGCGTGGCGCGCATCGACACGCGCACGTTCAGCGACTGCGCGGCGCTCAAGGAGATCACCATCCCCGCAAGCGTCATGGCCATCGGCGACAGTGCGTTCTCCGGCTGCCTCGCGCTGCGCACGGTGCACTTCGGCGGCTCGAAGGAAGCATGGCAGGCCGTCGAAGTCGGCGAGCACAACACGCTCCTGCGCCTTGCGCGCGTGGACTACAATGCCGTGACCGGCCACCACTTCGGCGACTGGACCGTCACGACCGAGGCCACCTGCACGGAGCCCGGCGTGCGCACCCGCACCTGCACGGACGCTGGCTGCGCCGAGACCGAGACCGAAGCCATCCCCGCGCTCGGCCATGACTGGGGCGAGGGCGTGACCGTGGCCGAACCCAGCGGCGCGCAGGGCGGCCGTGTGCGCACGACCTGCAAGCGCTGCGGCGCGGAGTCCCTGCGCTTTACCGATCCCGAGATCCCGGCGTACCAGCAGTTTGACGACGTGGATTTTGCGCTCTGGTCCTACCCCGGCATCGCCTTCTGCGTCAAGACGGGCCTCATGTCCGGCACCGACGCGCACACCTTCGCGCCCAAGGGCGTGACGACGCGCGCACAGATCGTGCAGATCCTCTATAACCTCGCGGGCGAGCCGGCCGTCACCGGCACGACCCCGTTCACCGACCTCACGAACGACTGGTATCAGAACGCCATCCTCTGGGCGTACCAGACCGGCGTCGTCGCCGGCACGTCGGCCACGACGTTCGACCCCGAGTCGCCCGTCACGCGTGAGCAGATCGCCGTCATCCTCATGGGCTATGCGGACATGGTGCAGCACCTCAAGCACACGTGGACGCCGGCCGACCTCTCTGCCTTCCCGGACGGGGCAAGCGTGTCCGACTGGGCGCAGGCCGCCATGGCCGACGCCGTGGCGCTGGAGCTGATCTCCGGCGCGGAGACGGACGACGGCATCTTCCTGCAGCCGCAGGGCGATGCCGCGCGCGAGCAGGTCGCTACGATCCTGCAAAGCTTCTGCACGCGGACGCTCGGCTGGAGCTGAGGCGGCGGAAGGCCATAGAAAGAAGGGACAACGAACATGAAAAAGAGACTTTTGACCGCGGCGCTCGTGCTGTGCTTGCTGCTGGCGCTGATGCCCGCGGCGGCTGCGTACACGCCGGAGGACTGCGTCAACTACTATGGCGGCCATGACTGGCAGCAGGGTGCCGTCGTCGTGCAGCCGAGCGGTGTTCTGGCCGGGCAGCGCGAGTGGACCTGCCGCCGCTGCGGCCGGAACGGCTACACCTATATCGACCCGCCGATCCGGGCCTATGAGCAGTTTTACGACGTGGATCCGAACTGCTGGTCGTATGACGGCATCTCCTACTGTGTCAAGACCGGCGCCATGTCCGGCACCGGTACGCACACCTTCGCGCCCAAGGGCGTGACAACGCGCGCACAGATCGTGCAGATCCTTTACGAACTCTCCGGCGCACCGGCGGTGAGCGGCGGCACACCGTTTCGCGATCTGACGCAGAGCTGGTACCGCAAGGCGGTCGTCTGGGCCTATCAGAACGACGTCGTGTCCGGCACGAGCGGCACGACTTTCTCGCCCGAGGCGCCCGTGACGCGCGAACAGATCGGCTGCATCATGATGAACTATTTCTTCAACGTTTTGAAGCTGAAGCAGCAGTGGGCGCTGGCTGACCTGTCGGAATATCCGGACGGGGATCAGGTGTCCCCCTGGGCGCGCGCATCCATGCAGCACGCGATGTCGATGATCATCTCCGGCGCGGAGATCAACGGCGTTGTGTACATCGACCCGCAGGGCGACGCCACGCGCGAGCAGGTCGCCACGATCGTGGCGGAGTTTTGCCAGTGGGCGTTCAGTGTGAACGGCCGCGATCTCTACCACCAGTAACGTACCCGCTCCGGGGCTGCGGCCGTCCGCAGCCCCGGTTTTTGCACCCATCCGCTTAATTTTTCTTAAAGCGGGCCAAAGTCCCTGTGCGGGGCGGCCCGGATATGTTAGGATAGACCCCAGAGGTGATACCATGGAAAACCTGGAGACCCCCGTCCGCATCCTCGTTGTGGACGACGAACCGGATATCCGCAATATTTTGCACATCCTGCTCTCGTCGCGCGGCTATGAAGTTGACGAGGCCGAAAACGGTCTGCGCGCCGTGGAGTGCGTACGCGCGCAGCCGGACTATGATCTTATTATATTGGACATCATGATGCCCGGCATGGACGGTGTCGCCGCCTGCACAGAGATCCGGCAGCACAGCGTCGCGCCGATCCTGTTTCTCACGGCGAAGGCCCAGCCCGCCGACATGAGCGACGCCTACGGCAGCGGCGGCGACGATTATCTCATCAAGCCCTTTTCCAACCACGAGCTGTTCCTGCGGGTCGATTCGCTCATCCGGCGCTACCGCGTCTACCACGGCAAGGGCGATGCGCCGACGGTCATCGACGCGCTCGAGATCAACCGCGACAAGGGCACCGTGTGCAAAAACGGCCGCTCGGTCGAGATGACCAAGACGGAGTTTGAGCTGCTGCAGTACCTGATCGCCAACCGCGGCACGGCCGTGTCTGCGCGCAAGCTCTATGAGGACGTCTGGCATGAGAAGTTCCTGCCCAGCTCTGCCAACACCGTCATGGTGCACATCCTCAAGCTGCGCAAGAAGCTCGAGGACGATCCCGCCAACCCGACGCTCATCCGCACGGTCTGGGGAAAGGGGTATCAGATTGATTAAGAAGTGGCGCTCATCGATCAATGCGCGCATGATCGTCGTGCTGCTCGCGGCGCTGGCCGTGGGCGCCGGGTGCTATTTCGGCTGCTACCGGCTCGGCGTGTGGACGATCAACCACTGGTACATGTCGGCCGATGCGATCGAGGTTCGCAACCAGCAGCATGCGTACAGTCTGCAGCTGTACGTGGCGAGCAACGGCGTCTCCTCGCGCGACACGGTGGCCATCGGGCAGTGGCTGCGCAGTGAGAAAAACGCCAGCGTCATTGTCTATCAGGCGGAGGGTGACCCGTATGAGGCCGGCACCTGGGGCACAAACCAGCTGCTCGACGATACGACGCAAAACGATCTTGCAGCGCTCGGCTACAGTTTTTATACCCTGCAGTTTGCTGACGGAGAGTGCCGCGTCGCCATGTGCGATTACTCCGAGTCACGACTGTTCGGCTACACGCAGTTCGGCGCACTCGTGGTGGGCTTTGTGGTCTATTCGTGTATCGCCATCGGCTTCACGCGGCGGCTCACGCGGCGCGTCACGCGCCTGTCGGAGGCCGTCGGCGCGGCCGGCGCGCTCAACCAGACCATCCCCGTCGTCGGCACGGACGAGCTCGCGCGCCTGGCAGCCAGCGTCAACACCATGCGCGACATGATTTTAGAGCGCACGCGCAACGAGCAGACCGCCTGGCAGGCCAACAGTGACCTCATCACCGCCATGTCGCACGACATCCGCAACCCCCTCACATCGCTCATCGGCTATCTCGACCTGCTCGAGATGAGTCAGGACCGGCTGCCGGAGGATCTGCGCAGCTACGTGCTCGCCAGCCGGGACAAGGCCTATCAGCTCAAGGACCTGACGGGGGAAATGTTCCGGTACTTTCTCGTCTTCAGCCGCGGCGAACAGGAGACGCACCCCGAGCCCTACGACGCGCAGATCCTCTGTGCGCAGCTGCTCGGCGAGTGCGCGGCCGAGCTGCGCAGCCGGGGCTTTGATGTCAACCTCATGCCGCTGACGACACCCTGTACCGTCACGACAGACGTGCAGATGCTCAAGCGCGTGACGGATAACCTCCTGTCGAACATGAAAAAATACGCCGACCCCGCCGCGCACCTGACCATTCTGGCCGAGTGCGAAAACGGACGGCTGCACATCTGTCTTTGCCAACCGCGCGCGCAAGGAGCTTCCGCGCGTGGAGAGCAACCACATCGGCCTGCGCACGTGCGAAGCGATCTTGCAGCTGCTCGGCGGCCAGTTTTTCATCCACCGCGTGGGCGATGATTTTTCGGCTGAGTTTGTCCTGCCGGTCACGCCGCCGGACACGGATGGGTAAAAGGGCGGCGCGCCGCATGACCGTTGTCGCCGTTCCCAAAGCCTCTGCGCCGCGGGGGAGCCCGATGGAGCAAGGCACGCCTCGGTTGCGATTTGGCATTGCCTCCGGCGATACCTTTCCCTTACGAAGTGAGATTCGCTGCGCTCAGCACCTTCTCGGCAAGGAGAAGGCAGCGCGCACGCCAACTGCTCCCGCGGGGAGAAAGCTTAGGACACGCATCGCACCGCCGGTGCCGCCGGAGGAACTCCCCCACACCGCAACGCAAAAAGCACCGTCTCCCAATCGGGAGACGGTGCTTTTGCCGTTCAAAAATTCCGTTTTCACGAGCCGCTGCCTGTCGAGGGCACCGGCGCGGTGACCTCCGTGCGCGTGACGCCCTTGGAGAAGGTCAGACTCTTGAGGATGGTCGAAAAGTCGTTGGACATGCTGCGGTAGAGGTCGGCGTTCTCGTTAGCGAACTGCACATCCGTCGGCAGCTCGGCAATGAGGTTGTAGTTTGCGCCGTCGACGGTCAGGCCGCAGATTGCCTGATACTCCGGCAGCTCGGTATAGTCATAATCGGTGGGAAAAACCTCAAGCATGAACAGGAAGCCGCCCAGACCGTTGTCGTGGTCGGTCTTTTCGTAAAAGCCGACGTAATAACCGCCGTCGTTGGCGCCGCACTCGGTCAGGTAATGGTCGCCCCAGCTGGCCGGCAGCGTGACGGAAAAATAGCCGCCCTTGCCGTCGTCATACGTCGGGCAAAGGGTGATGTCCTCCGCCTTTTTTGCCGTGTCAGCCGTCGGCTGGACAGGCGCGGCGGCCTTGTCCCCGCGGCCGCAGGCGGCCAGTGCGAATACCGTTGCCAGCGCCAGTACGAGCGCCAGAATGCTCCGTTTCATGCAGATCGCTCCTTTCCGAATCTTTGCATGGGCATATTATACGCCTCCGGCCCGTGTGTGTAAAGTCCCCCCGCCGGACAGCGCGCAGCGCACAAAAAAGATGCACGCCAGAAATATCTGACGTGCATCGGTGCGAAAGGTTCCGGTTTTTTTACGCGGCGGCGGGCTTGCTGTGCTTGCGCAGGACGATCTGCAGCACGATGACGACCACGATGACCGCGACGCCGACGACGTCGGTCATGAGCTCCGGGTCAATCAGGCACAGGCCGCCGGCCGCGAGCAGGATGCGCTGCCACCAGGGCGCGCGCGTGACGATATAGCCCTCGAGCGCGGCGGCGATGCCGAAGATGCCGAGGCACGACGTGATGATGACCTGAATGGCGGCGAGCACGCCCTGATCCATGAGCAGCATGGAGGGGTTCATCGCAAAGATGTACGGCACGATGAACGCCGCGATGGCGAGCTTCGTGGCATTGATGCCGGTCTTCATGGGGTCGGACTTGGCGATGGCGGAGCCGGCGTAGGCCGCCAGCGCGACCGGCGGCGTGATATCGGCGACGATGCCGAAGTAGAACACGAAGAAGTGGGCCGCGACCTTCGGGATGCCGAGCGTGATGAGGATCGGCGCGCAGGTGGAGGCCATGATGCAGTAGTTGGCGGTCGTGGGCACGCCCATGCCGAGCACGATGCAGCAGAGCATCGTCAGGAAGAGCGCCAGCAGCAGCGAGAGCGTCGGGTTCGGGATGGCGCTGCTGATCGCAATGACGCCGCTGATGAGCTTGGACGCCAGGCCCGTGACGGTGATGCAGCCCGCGATCATGCCGGCCATGGCGCAGGCCACGGCGACGGTGATGCTGCCCTTGCCGCCGGCCTCGAGCGAGTCGAGGATCATGCGGCCGGTCTTTTTGGCGGTGATGCCGGCGACGCTGCCGGTCTTGGTCTCCCGCACCTCGGCCGAGGCGTCGCGGATGGTGCCGACCAGGCTCACGGCGATGGAGATCAGGATGGCGATCGCGGCGGAAAACTGCAGCGAGCGGATGTTCGCCGTGACCATCCAGATCAGGAACACGAGCGGCAGCAGCAGATAGACGTTGCGGATGAGGTACTTGAAGCGGGGCAGCTCCGAGCGCGGGATGCCCTTGAGGCCGAGCTTCTTGGCCTCGAGATGCACGGAGATGAAGATGCCGCCGAAATACAGCACGGCAGGCAGGATCGCCCAGAGGGTGACCTGACCATACGTCACGCCCATGTACTCGGCCATCAGGAACGCCGCAGCGCCCATGATGGGGGGCATGATCTGGCCGCCGGTGGAGGCGGCCGCTTCCACCGCGCCGGCGAACTCCGGCTTGTAGCCGGTCTTTTTCATCATCGGGATGGTGACCGAGCCGGTGGTCACGGTGTTGCCGACGGAAGAGCCGGAAACCATGCCGCACAGCGCCGACGAGATGACGGCGACCTTGGCCGGGCCGCCGGAGGTCCAGCCGGCGATGGCGTTGGCTGCGTCAATGAAGAAGCTGGCGATGCCGGTTCGCTCAAGGAAGCCACCGAAGATGATGAACACGGCGATGAACTTCGCGCACACCTGTACGGGTGTACTCAGCACACCGGACGTGCCGAAAAAGAGCGTGTAGATCACGCGGCCGAGCACCTGATCAAACGTCTGCCCGGCGTTGAGCATGCTCACGAACGTGTACACGAGCAGCGCGCCGACGACCACGAGGATCGGCAGGCCGACGCAGCGGCGGCACAGCTCGGCCAGCACGAGGATGCCGGCCACGCCGACGGCGATGAGAAACGGCGTCATCTTGGCGGCGCTGGTGAGCGTCTTGATGAGCACGGAGTAGTTAAAGCAATAGTAGAAAAACGCAGCCGCACCGATGACCATGATGACGATGTCGTACCACGGCAGGCGGTTGGGGTGCACATGCTTCTTGCTGGCGGGATAGGTCAGGTAGCCCATGATGACGATCAGCCCGAGGAACGCGGTCAGACGGATCTCAAGCGCGGCGGTGCTGAACAGCGTCGACCAGATGCAGTAGACCGAAAACAGCGCCATGACGACGGAGATGACGATCTTGGGCTTGCCCGTCCAGACGCGGGTGGCGGATTCGCGGTCATACTTGCGCATGACGGCGTCCATTTCCTCCTGCAGCGAAGCGTTTGCCGCGGCGTCCGCGGCCTTCTTGGTGTCAGACATAGGGGGAAACCTCCGTTCCGGTTAGGATGGAAAAACTACGGCGTCAGGGGTACTGACGCCGTAGCGAACGTTTACGGGATGCGGCGCATCACCGGGTCGGGCATCAATAGGTGCCTGCCTTGATGGTGGCGGCGGTGTAGTACGGGGAGGCCGCGAGCAGAGACTGCACGTGGCTGTCGTCGAGGCTGACAAGGTAGACGCTGCCGGCGGTGGCGAGGTCGGTGATGGCCGTGGTGGGCGCACCGGCGACGATGAACGCGGCGTCGATCTTGCCGTCCTTCAGGCTCTCGGCGCTGTCGCCGAAGCTCTGGTACACAGCGGAGATGTCAGACTCCTTGAGGTCGTAAGCGCTGAGCACGTCAATGGCGTTGAAGTACACGCCGGAGCCGGCTGCGCCGATGGAGACCTTCTTGCCGGCGAGGTCGGCAACGGTCTTGATGTCGGGGTTGGTGGTGACGATCTGAACCTGCTCCTGATACAGCTGGGCGACGACGGAGAAGCCGGTGACCGGGCTGTCAAACAGGCGCTGGCCGTTGTAAGCGTAGTTCATGACGTCGCTCTGCACGAAGGCGAGCTGGACGTTGCCATTGGTCAGATCCTCGACGTTGGCCTGAGAGCCGCCGGAGGTGAGGGCCGTGACCTTGCAGTCGGACTTGCCGGAGACGAAGGAAGCGAGCACGCCGCCGAAAGCGTAGTACGTGCCGGACTCGCCGCCGGTGCCGAAGCTGAGGGCGGAAGCGGTGCCGTTGCCGGCGCCTTCCTTGACCGCGTCGACCTTGAAGCCCTTCTCCTCAAAGTACTTGGCAGCGCCGGGGTGATACGGCACGCCCTTGACGGAGGCGGCAGCCTCAAGGCTCAGCTCCGCGCCCTTGGCGTGCTGGGCGGTGATGGCGTCGAGATTGTCAAAGATGGTGGACACGAACGCATAGATCTCGTCGGTCGGGACATCGTCGCGGGCGATGACGATCGCGCCGACGGAGACGGTGTTGGTATCGACCTTGGAAGCGGAACCCGTGTCGTCGGTCTTGGTGTCGGTATTGCCGCCGCCGCAGGCGCACAGCGCGAACACCATGACGAGGGCGAGCGCCAGAGCCACGATTTTGTTGAACTTCATAGTTGGTTCTCTCCTTTTTGAAATTTTCCTCTTGAAAAGATTCAATATGCGTTCATTATACCTGCCTCAAGCGCAAATATCAAGCCAAAAATGAAACTTTCCATCCGTTTCTGTGCAAAAACTTTCACACACTAACGGATTTCTGATACAAACCGCCACATCTTGCGCCGCTTGGGCAATTTTTCCCACCTTGGGCACAAGATCCCTCACACAGGAAAGCAAAAATCCGGCCCGTGCAAAAATTGCACAGGCCGGATTTTCCTTGCCGGAACGCGTTATTCGTCCTTGTCCTCGGGCGGGTCGGGCTGCACGAGCACGCGCTCGACGCGGCGACCGTCCATGGTGAGGACCGTGACGGTGAGGTTTTCGTACCGGAAGCTGTCGCCCACCTTCGGGAACGTGCCGAAGCGCTCGAGCGTCCAGCCGCCGACGGTGGTGCTGTCGGCGTCGTCGAGGGCGTCCTCGTTCCAGTCGAGCAGCTCGAGAAAGTCCGAGAGCGTCATGGCGCCGTCGAGCTCATAGCCGCCGTCGGGCCGCGCGACGACCTCCTTTTCCACCACGTCCTTCTCGTCCCAGATGTCGCCGACGAGCTCCTCGAGCACGTCCTCCATCGTGATGACGCCGAGCGTGCCGCCGAACTCGTCCGTGACGACGGCGAGGTGCTTCTGCTCGCGGCGGAGCTTTGCCAGCACGTCGGGCAGGCGCGTGGTCTTGTAGACAAAGCACGGCGGGATGAGCTGCGCGCGCAGGTCGTCCGGCCGGCCGTCCATCATGGCCTTGAAAAAGCGGTTGAGATACAGGAAACCGATGATATTGTCCACGCTGCCGGAATAGACCGGCAGGCGGGAATACGACGAATCGTCGATGATGCGCACGATATCGTCCCAGTCGTCGTCGATGTCGATGGCGACCATGTCCACGCGGGCAGTCATGGCCTCACTCGCGCTGATGTCGGAAAAGTCGAGTGCGGAGCGCAGCAGCTCGCTGCGGTCCTCGTCGAGCACGTCCTCGTCCTCGGCCGTCTCGATGATCGACTGCAGCTCTTGCGAGGCAGCCTCCTCGGGGTCACCGTCGCCGGTGTCGCCGCGCAGGGGGCGCGTGATGAGGTGCACGAGCCCGACGACGAGCCAGATGACGGGGTAGAGAATGACCGACAGCGCGCGGATGACATACGCGTTGCGCAGAGCGATGCCGTTGGCGTTCTGCTTGGCGACGATCTTCGGCATCGTCTCGCCGAAGATGATGACCAGCAGCGTCAGCACGACGGTGGACACCCACGTCCACTGCTCGCCCGCGAGCAGGATGACGATCACGGAGCCGAGCGACGACGCCGCGATGTTGACGAGGTTGTTGCCGATGAGGATGGCGCTGAGGGTGCGGTCAAAATGGTCGAGGATGCCGACGGCGGTCTTCGCGCGGCGGCTGCCGTCCTCGGCGGCGTTTTCGAGCCGCAGGCGGTTGGCCGACGAATACGACATTTCCGACGCGGAGAAGAACGCGGACAGCGCGATGAGCACGACGAGTGCAACAAAATACCACACGATGCTCATGCCGTCTCGCCCCCTTTCTCCGGGGCGGCGTCCGCAGGCGCATCTGCCTCAGTCTCCTCCGGCAGCAGGCGCACGATGAGCTTGACGATGCGCTTTTGCTTCATGTCGGCAATGCGCACGTCGAGCCGGTGATAGCGGAAGCCCTCCCGCTCGCGCGGGATGTAGGAAAACTGCTCATACGTCCACTCGCCGAGCAGCTTGTACTGCAGTTCCTCGTCATCCTCGGGGTCGGTGTAGTCGAGCCGGTCGAACACCTCGCCGACAGTCATCTCGGCATCGACCTCGTAGCGGCCGCCGCCGAGCGGCACGAACGATTCCTCGACCACGTCGTCCTCGTCCCAGATCTCGCCGACGAGCTCCTCGACAATGTCCTCCACGGTCACGATGCCGAGCGTGCCGCCGTAGTTATCGGTGACGATGGCGAGATTGGCCTTGCGGCGGCTGAGCTCGGGCAGCACCTCGGCGATGAGGGTGCTCTGGTGCACGAACACGGGCTCGTCGAGCAGGGGCCGGACGTTCACAGCCTTGCCGCCGTTTTTGATGCAGGCCTTGATGTATTTGCGGATCTGCAGGATGCCGATGACATTGTCGATGCTGTCGGCGTACACGGGCAGGCGGCTGTGGCGCTGCTCGCGCACGTAGGCAAGGATCTCCTCCGGCGGGTCGTCCACGTCCACGGCGGCGACGTCCACGCGCGCCGTGATGACGCTCTCGACCGGCACCTCGGCAAACGACAGAGCCGAACTCATGAGCTCGCCGCGCTCGGCGGTCAGTTCCCCGTCGTCGGTCATGTTTTCAATGATGTCGGCCAGCTCGTCCTCCGTCACGGTCACGGCGGGCTCACTCTGTACGCGGCGGGCGACGGCGTTGCCGAAGGCGGTGAGCATGGCGGACAGGGGTTGAAAGAGCACCATGAAAAACCGCAGCGAACGCGCCGTGCGCATGGCCAGCCGCTCGGCGTATTTCTTGGCAATGCTCTTGGGCAGCATCTCCCCGGCGAAGAACACGACCACGGTCGTGATGAGCGTGCCGGCGGTGACGGCCCACATGCCCCACTGTCGCTGCACGGCCACGGTCACGAGCGTCGCAATCGTCAGGTGCAGAATGTTCGTACCGATCAGCAGCGTCGTGATTGCCTGATCGAAGTGGTCGAGCACATACATCGCCTGCTCGGCGCGGCGGTTGCCGTGATCAGCGGCGGCTTTGAGCCGGATGCGGCTCGCGGATGCGAATGCTGTCTCCATGACGGCGAAATAGGCCGCGCCAAGGAGCAGCACGATGATAACAGGCAAAAGATTCCATAAATCCTGCTTAGGGCCAGCGTCCATTGCGGATCATCACACTCCTGAATATCTCCCCCGGCCGGTGCCTATCCGGACGGGAGATAAATTAACGTTTATGATACCATAAAATGCCCGGCGCGTCAACGGGTTTTCTCCTCCGTGACGGCGACGTTGCCGGGCCCCGCGAGCTCGCGCAGCTCCTCGACGAGCGCGGGGTGCACACAGCAGCGGGCGGCGGCACGACGGCCCGTGTCCTCAAACACGAGCACAAGCTGCTCGTCGCCGGGGAACATTTTCAGGATCAGCTCGATGCGCTTCACGGCCGGGTGGTCCTTATCCGGCAGACGCACCCAGAGCCGGTGCCGCTTCGGCGGCTCGGGCCGGGGCGGCGGGTCGCGGCGCGGCGGCGTGCGCAGGGCTGCGAGCCCCTGCTCCGTCAGCGGCAGGACCTTGTCCGCCACGAGCTGAGGGTCGGATTCGTCGCGCGTCGAGATGCGCCCGGCCACGAACAGCGCGGGGTTTTCCTGCGCCAGCAGGTCACGGCAGGCGTCGAGCGCGGGCGAAAACACGAGCACCTCCATGCTGCCGCCGTCATCCTCAAGCTGGAGGTAGGCCATGCGGGTGTTCTTGCGCGTGGCGCGCTCGCGGCTGGCGGTGCAGATACCGGCGAGCACGACGCGCTGCCCGTCGCGGTAGCGGTGCGCGGCCGCAGCCGGGGCATGGAAGCTCGCGAGAATGTCGCCCACGGGCGCGGCCTTGGCCTGCTGCGCGAGCGCGCGGTAATCATCCATCGGGTGGCCGGTGAGGTAGAGCCCCGTCGTCTCGCGCTCCATGGCCATGCGCTCCGCGCGCGTGAACTCCTCCACGTCCGGCAGCACGAGCTGCGTCGTGTCGGCGGGCGCTCCCCCGTCGTCCGGCGCGCTGAAGAGATTCATCTGGCCGGTGAGGTTCATGCGGCTCTCGCTCGCCGCGCCATTGAGCACGCGGTCGACCGACTGCATAAGCGCCTTGCGCTTGTAGCCCATGCAGTCAAAGCAGCCGGCGCGGATGAGACTCTCGACGGCGCGGCGGTTGAGGTCGTGCCCGTTCATGCGGCGGCAGAACTCGTCAAATGCCGTGAACGGCCCGCCGATCTCCCGCTCGCGCATGAGTGCCTGGATGAGCCCGCGCCCCACGCCCTTGATGGCCACGAGGCCGAAGCGCAGGTCACCCTCCTCAACGGTGAAGTCGGCGTCGGACGCGTTGATGTCCGGCGGCAGCAGGCGAATGCCCAGCTCGCGGCACTCGGCGATGTACTCCGTGACCTTCGGCGTGTTGTCGAGCACGGAGGTCAGCAGCGCCGCCATATATTCGTGCGGATAGTTGCGCTTCATATACGCAGTGCGGTAGGACACGATGGCGTAGGACACCGCGTGCGCCTTGTTGAAGGCGTAGCTCGCGAAGGCGAGGATCTCGTCGTAAATATCGTTGGCCGTCTGCTCCGGAACACCTCTTGCCACCGCGCCGGGGATGTTCCGCTCCGGGTCGCCGTGCACGAAGGCGGCGCGCTCGGCCGTGATGACGGCCTCCTTCTTCTTCGACATGGCGCGGCGGATCATGTCCGCCTGCCCGAGCGAGAACCCGGCCAGCTGCCGGAAGATCTCGATAACCTGCTCCTGATAGACGATGCAGCCGTAGGTCACGGACAGGATCGGCTCGAGCAGGGGGTGCTGATACGTGATGCGCTCCGGGTGCGCCGAGCAGGCGAGAAACCGCGGGATGCTCTCCATCGGCCCGGGGCGGTAGAGCGCGATGACGGCGGTGATGTCCTCGATGCTGCGCGGGCGCAGCCCCATGCACACGGCCGTGATGCCCGCGCTCTCGAGCTGGAACACGCCGACGGTGCGCCCGGCGGCAAGCATGTCAAACGTCTTTTTATCGTCAAGCGGGATGCGCTCGACCTGAAACCCCGGCTCGCGGCGGCGCACCTGGCGCGCCGCGTCCTCGAGCACGGTGAGGTTGCGCAGGCCGAGAAAGTCCATCTTCAGCAGCCCGAGCTCCTCGAGCGTCGTCATCTGGAACTGGCACACGAGCGCGCCGTCGTTGCTCGCCAGCGGCACGTAGGCGTACACCGGCTGCTCGGTGATGACCACGCCCGCCGCGTGCGTGGACGCGTGGCGCGGCATGCCCTCGATGGCGCGGGCCGTGTCGATGAGCTGGTGCAGCCGGTCGTCCCCGTCGTACATAGCGCGCAGCGTCTGCGACTGCTGCAGCGCCTCGTCGAGCGTGGTGTTGATGCCGCCGGGGATGGCCTTGGCCACGGCGTCCACCTCGGCGTAGGTCATGTTCATGACCCTGCCGACGTCGCGGATGGCCGCGCGCGCGGCCATGGTACCGAACGTGACGATCTGCGCCACGTGGTCGGCGCCGTATTTGCGGATGACGTAGTCGATCACTTCCCCGCGCCGCTGCACGCAGAAGTCCACGTCGATATCCGGCATGCTCACGCGCTCGGGGTTGAGAAAGCGCTCAAAGTAGAGGTTATACTGCACGGGGTCCACGTCCGTGATGCCGAGGCAGTAGGACACGACGCTCCCGGCGGCGCTCCCGCGCCCCGGCCCGACGGGGATGTGCTGAGCCTTGGCGTAGCCGATGAAATCGCTCACGATGAGGAAGTAGTCCACAAAGCCCATGCGCCGGATCATGTTGAGCTCATAGTCCAGCCGCTTTCGCACTTCCGGCCGGTCGCCGTAGCGTTTGGCAAAGCCGCGCGCGCACAGCTTCGTGAGATAGGCGTCCGCGTCCGTCTCCCCCTCCGGCAGCAGGAAACGCGGCAGGTGGTAGTGGCCGAACGTGAAGTCAAATTGACAGCGGTCAGCGATGCGCTGCGTGTTTTCCACCGCGTCGGGGTATTCGTCAAAGAGCGCGCGCATCTCGGCCTCGCTCTTGAGGTAAAACTCGTCGTTCGGGAAGCGCAGGCGGTCCGGACTGTCGAGCGTCTGCCCGGTCTGGATGCACAGCAGCACGTCCTGATCGTAGGCGTCCTGTTTTTTAATATAGTGTACGTCGTTCGTCGCCGCGAGGGGGATGCCCGTCTCGCGGTGGATGCGCAGCAGCGCCGCGCGCACGCGCGCCTCGTCGGTCATGTGGTGGTTTTGCAGCTCGAGGTAGAAGTTTCCCTCGCCGAACAGCTCCTGCAGCTCCTCGGCGCGCGCCTTGGCAGCATCATAGTCCCCGCGCAAAATTGCGCGCGGAATGTCGCCCGCCACGCAGCCGCTCAGGCAGATGAGCCCCTCGGCATGCTTGTGCAGCAGCGGCCAGTCGATGCGCGGCTTGCCGTAAAACCCGCGCTCGAACGCCGCCGACACGAGATAGCACAGGTTGTGGTAGCCCGTCTCGTCCCGGCAGAGCAGGATCAGGTGCGTGTAGGCATCGTCCACGCCGTGGACGCGGTCGGTCATGCCGCGCGGGGCGACATAGACCTCGCAGCCGATGATCGGCCGGATGCCGGCAGCGACCGCCGCCTTGTAAAAAGCGACCGCGCCGTACATGACACCGTGGTCGGTGATCGCCAGCGCGGTCTGGCCCAGCTCCTTGGCGCGCTCGATGAGCGGCCCGATACGGCACGCGCCGTCGAGCAGGCTGTATTCACTATGTACGTGCAGGTGTGCAAACCCCATCGTGCGTTCCTTTCAGTCGTCCATGTGAAATTCCATGAGTTTTTTCAGCCGGTAGTTCAGGCAGCTCTTCGTCACCGGCGGATACGAGAGCGTGGCGAGGTCGGCAAGGCTGGCCTCGGGATTGGCAATGCGCAGCAGCGCGGCGTCCTTCAGCGGCTCCGGCAGCGCGTCGATGCCGTACTCGCGCACGATGCGGCGTATCGCGTCGATCTGCTCCTGCGCCGCGGCGACGACCTTGTCCGCGTTCGCGGAGTCGCAGTTGACCTTGCGGTTGATGGTGTTGTTCATGGACTTCTCCACCTTGGCAGACATGATGTCCATGGCGGCGCAGGGCGCGCCGATCTTGGTCAGGAAGTCCTCGATGGCCTCGGACTTTTTAAAGTAGAGCACGGTGTTCGCGCCGCGGTCGATGCTGCGCGCGGCAAAGCCCAGCTCCGTGAGCAGGGCGGCCGTCTCGCGGCTGACGCTCGCGTGCGCCGTGATGAGTTCAAGGTGGTAGTTCTTGCTCGGGTCCGTGACGCTGCCGCCCGCGAGAAACGCCCCCCGCAGGAACGATGCCCGGCAGCAGTCGTTTTCGAGCACGGCGAGGTTGATATGGTGCGCGACCGTGCGCGAGAGATCGGCGCCGAAGGCGGCGAACACCGTCTCGATGGCGGTGCGGTCGGTGATGGTCAGCACGTGGCGGCCACCGGTCTTTTCCTCGGCCGGCAGGGCAAAGTGCGCGCCGAACGCGCGGCGAAACAGCTTCGGCAGCCGCTCGGAGAAGGCGCCGCACGCCGTGACGATGCGGATCTCCCGCGTCGTGAACGTGTGGCAGTACAGCAGCACGCCGTAGGCCTCGGCCACAGCGCAGCAGTGGCGGCTGAGCGGCACGCGGCACAGCTCGTTTTTCACATCGGATGCAAAGGACATGGCGCGCCTCCGTCAGATCGTCTTGGGAAAGTCCCGGTTGCGCAGGCGGACGTTGGCGTCGCGCGCGGCGAGGTAATCCGTCAGCGCCTTGGCCACGGCCACGCTGCGGTGCTGCCCGCCGGTGCAGCCGATGCCGATGGTCAGTGCGTAGCGCCCCTCGGCGGCGTACTGCGGCAGGAGAAAGTCGACCATGTCGGTGAGCTTATTGAGAAAGCTCTTGGCCACGTCGCTGCGCAGGACGTATTCCTGCACCTCGGCGTCCATGCCGCTCATGGGGCGGAGCTTTTCGACGTAAAACGGGTTCGGCAGAAAGCGCACATCGAACACGAGATCGGCGTCGATCGGGATGCCGTACTTGAAGCCGAAGGACACGACGTTGATGAGAATGTCGCGCCGGGTACCACCGTCGGCAAAGTACTCGCAGATGCGCTTTTGCAGCATGGCGAGCGTGAGGCCCGTGGTGTTGATGACATAGTCTGCGCGCTCGCGCACGGGGGCGAGCAGCTCGCTCTCGCGGCGCACGGCCTCGGGCAGGGAGCAGCGGCTCTCGGCCTGCAGCGGATGCGGCCGGCGCGACTCCTTGTAGCGGCGCACGATGGCGCTCTCCGACGCCTCGACGAACAGAATGCGGTAGTCCACGCCCATGTTCGCGAGCTCCCCGAGCGCGGCAAAGAGCTCGGAAAAGCTCTCCTGGCTGCGGATATCCGTCACGAGCGCGACCTTTTCATATCTTCCGCGCGTGGCAAGGCAGAGCTCGGCAAACTTCGTCAGCAGCGCCGTGGGCATGTTGTCCACGCAGTAAAAGTCCAGATCCTCCAACACGTCGGCCGCGCGGCTCTTGCCGCCGCCGGACAGGCCCGATACGATCAGAAATTCCATCCCGTCACCCCCGGATGATCTTCACTTCCGGCTCCAGTTCCACGCCGGACGTGCGCAGTACCTCGCTGCGGATGTGGTCCATGAGCCGCAGCACATCGTCAAACGTGGCCCCGCCTCGGTTGACGACGAAGCCCGCGTGCTTCTCGCTGACCTGCGCGCCGCCGACGGTGTAGCCCTTGAGGCCCGCCTGATCGATGAGCGCAGCGGCATAGCCCCCCGCGGGGCGCTTGAACGTGCTGCCGGCGCTCGGCAGGTCGAGCGGCTGGCGGCTGCGGCGGCGCTCGCTCAGCTCCGTCATGCGCGCCCGGATCTCCTCCGGGTCGCCCGGCGTGAGCGCGAGCGTGCTGCCGAGCACGACGCAGTCCGTGTCGGAAAAGGCGCTGTGCCGGTAGCCGAAATCGTGCGCTGCACCCACGGCCTCGCGCAGGGTCAGGTCATGGTCGAGATAGCGCGTCGATACCACGACGTCCTTCATCTCGCCGCCGTAAGCACCCGCGTTCATCGACACCGCGCCGCCCAGCGACCCGGGGATGCCGTGGGCAAACTCCAGCCCCGCGAGCCCATAGCCCAGCGCCGCCTGCGCCAGCCGCGCGAGCGGGATGCCCGCGCCCGCGCGCAGGTGCGTCGCGTCCGTGCGCGCGACATCCGCCATGTGCTCACCCATCTGCACGACGATACGGTGCACTTCCCCGTCGGTGACGAGCAGGTTCGTGCCGTTGCCGATCAGGAGCGGCTGCGCGCCGCCGCCGCGCACGATGCGGCAGACGACCGCCGTCTCCTCCGCGGACGCGGGGCGCACGAGCGCGCGCGCCGGCCCGCCGATGCGAAACGAGCAGTGCGCGCGCATCGGTTCGTATTCCAAAATCTCCAGCTCCGGCAGCTGCTCACGCAGCGCGCGGACGATGGGGTCCAGATTCGTCATATTCCAGTTCCTTTCCGGGTCAGAACCCGATGCCGAGGTCGATGCTGCGGTCGTGCTCGATCGCGAGCTCCTGCGCCGCGTTGTAACCCATGCCCTTCTGGCGGTTGTTCATGGCGGCGAGCTCGAGGATGACCGCGAGGTTGCGCCCCGGCCCGACCGGGATCGTCACGCACGGCACGCGCACGTTGAGGATCTCGCAGTATTCCGTCGTCAGGCCCAGCCGGTCGTAGGCCTTGCCGTCCTCCCACGGCTCGAGCTGCACGACGAGGTCCACGCGCGTCTCGGGCTTGACGGCGCCGACGCCGTAGATGCGCCGCGCGTCGATCACGCCGATGCCGCGCAGCTCCATGTAGTAGCGGATCATCTCTGGCGCGGAGCCCATGAGCGTCGTGCGGTTGATGCGCTTGATCTCCACGGCGTCGTCCGCCACGAGGCGGTGGCCGCGCTTGATGAGTTCGAGCGCCGTCTCGCTCTTGCCGACGCCGCTGTCGCCCGTGATGAGCACGCCCTCGCCGAACACCTCGACGAGCACGCCGTGCTGCGTCAGCCGCGGGGCGAGATAGCCCGAGAGCGAGGCGATGAGGTCGGCCATGAACTCCGACGTGTCCTTGCGCACGAGAAAGAGGTTGCGGTCGTATTTTTCGGCCATCTCCAGGCACTCGGGAAACGGGTCCATGCCGTGGCAGATGACAAGGCCGATGATGTTGTAGTGCATGAACTGCGCAAAGCGTTCGCGCCGCTGGTCGGGCGTGAGCGTCTCGAGATACGTGCTCTCAACGCGGCCGATGATCTGCAGCCGCTCGGGGTCAAAGTAGTTGTAAAACCCGGCCAGCTGCAGGCCCGGGCGGTTGACGTCCGCCGTGCGGATCTCGCGCGTGGCGTAGTCTGCGGCCGCGTGCAGGACGGTCAGCCCCTGCTCGGCGGCGACCTTCTGCAGCGCGACGGTATAATGCGGTGCGCCCATCGTGCGCGCCTCCTTTCCGGTGAAGCCGCCGGTGCGGCGGCGAAGAATTTTTTTCGTACCGGGCGGAGCGTCTGCTCCCCCGCATCCCATTGTACCCAAAGCGGCGGCATTTGGCAACGGCTTTTGCAGCGTGCCGGGCATTTTTTCCGGCCGCGGGGCGGAAAATGCGCAGAAAATGTGAAAATCATCTTGCAATCGGCCGGGGTTTCTGCTATTATGAGAAAGCTGTTCTCGCAGACAATAGAGAAGGAGGTGCTTCAACCAATGGCAAAATGTCAGTTTTGCGACAAGGGCGTGAGCTTCGGCATCAAAGTGAGCCACTCTCACCGCCGCGCCAACCGCACTTGGAAGCCCAATGTGAAGCGCGTCAAGGCCATCGTCGACGGTACCCCGAAGCACGTTTATGCGTGCACCCGCTGCCTCCGCAGCGGTAAGGTCACCCGCGCTGTGTGAATTGCAATGATTGCACCGAACAAGGCTCGCCCGATTGGGCGAGCCTTTTTCGCATCTTGGGGCGTCTGCGCCGCGTGTCCGGCGGCGCGCCCCCGATTCCCTTTGTAGGAGCTGTCAGCCGTCAGGCTGACTGAGGGATTGCTATGTTGCGTCCTGCACCGCAGCCGGTATCTGCAATCCCTCCGTCACGGTGCAAAGCACCGTGCCACCTCCCCTTACACAGGGGAGGCATCGCCTTACGGCAATGTTTTTGTCTTATCGGAGCAGTCAGACCGTGCGATGCCTTCTCCTTGAGGGGAAGGCTTGAAATTGCAGCGTCCACGCTCACGCGCCGCGCATCCCAGCAGGTTCCTTAATGATTGTAAAATGCGCATTTTCCGCTTCCGCGTACCCGGTTTCTCTCCGAAAAACCGCCGGTTTTCCGCCCCGGCAGCAGCCGCAGAAATAATTATGAACAATCTATCAATAATATAAGGAAAGCCCTTGACTTTCCGGCCGCACAGGTGTAAATTAGCACTCGAAAGCCAGGAGTGCCAACAGTCGGCAGCTCCGAGTGCCAGCGGAGGAGATCATGGACATCAGCAGCCGCAAAAAGAAAATACTTGCCGCGGTCATCGAGGAATACATCCGCACGGCGGAACCGGTCGGCTCAAAGGCCATCGCCGCGAGCGCGGACCTCGGCTGTTCCTCGGCGACGATACGCAACGAGCTTGCGGAGCTTGTGGCGCTGGGCTATCTCGAACAGCCGCACACCTCTGCCGGCCGCGTGCCCACGCCGCTCGGCTACCGGATGTACGTCAACGAGCTCATGGAGCACAAGGACCTCACCGCCGAAGAGACGCAGGCCATCACGCAGAGCCTGACGGGCCGCCACCAGCGCGGCGAACTCATGACGGACGCGAGCCGCCTTGCCTCGCAGCTGACGAACTACCCCGCCGTGACGCTCACGACGAGCGCCGGCGTGACCATCCGCCGCTTCGACCTCATTTATCTCGACGCGAACAGCTTCATCATCGTGCTGCTGCTGAGCGACGACACGGTGAAAAACAAGCTCGTGCACCTGCCGGTCTCGGCCGACGAGCACATGATCCAGAAGCTCGCCACCGTCTTCAACGCCCACTTCACCGGCATCCACGAGAGCGACATCACCCCGGTGCTGATCCGCTCGGCGGAGCGCGCCGCGCAGGATAACCTCGGCATCACGGCCGTGATCGCGGCCTTCGCCATTGAGGCGCTCACGGGCGCGGGCACCGCGCAGACGTACCTCGTCGGCGAGTCGCAGCTGCTGCATCAGCCGGAGTTCCGCGACCCCGACAAAGCGCACCGTCTCATGAGCTACCTGTCCGACGGCAGCAACCTGCTCGACATCCCGATGGAGCAGCTCGGCGGCGACAACGAGGTGCGCGTGCTCATCGGTCCGGAAAATGTGGCCGAGGAGTTGCGCGACAGCAGCGTCGTACTCGCGACGTATGACGCGGGCGAAAATATGCGGGGCCTGATCGGTGTGGTCGGCCCGACGCGCATGGACTATTCCAAGGTCGCCGCGAAGCTCAGCTTCATTGCGGCCGGCCTTTCCAAGCTGCTCGGCGGCGGCACGCTTCCGCCCCCCGGGCTGGACAACAAGCTGATCATTAAGGGAGACGATACAGATGAGCACGAAAACGAACGACCCGAAGCAGACGGCGCCGGAAACGGATCCGACCGCTGAAGACGTGAAGACCGACACGGCCGCCCCGGCCGCCGAAGCCGAAGAGGTTCCGGTCAACAAGGCCGACAAGAAGGAAGCCAAAAAAGAAAAGGAACCCAAGGAAAAGAAAGAGACGAAAAAAAAGAGATCGAGGCCGATCTCGCAGCGGAGAAAGACAAGTACCTCCGCCTGCTCGCCGAATATGACAACTACCGCCGCCGCAGCACCCGCGAGCGCGAAGCGATCTACGCAGACGTCCGCTGCGACACGCTCAAAAAGTTCCTGCCGGTGTACGACAGTCTGTCCCGCGCGCTGGCACAGACACCGGACGATGACCCCGCCCGCAAGGGGCTCGAGGGCATCATGAACCAGTACAACACCGCGCTCAATCAGCTCGGTGTGACGGCGATCGAAGCCGTCGGCCAACCATTTGACGCCAACCGCCACAACGCCGTCATGCACATCGAGGATGATGCCTACGGCGAGGGCGTTGTCGTGGAAGAGTTTGAAAAGGGCTTTTGCATCGGCGACCGCGTGCTGCGGTATTCCGTTGTGAAAGTCGCAAACTGATCCCAATATATATTTGTATACACAATCTGCTTTCAATACAGGAGGAAATCATTATGAGTAAAATTATCGGTATCGACCTTGGCACCACGAACAGCTGCGTCTCCGTCATGGAGGGCGGCGAAGCGACCGTCATCCCCAACGCGGAAGGTCATCGCACCACCCCGTCCGTCGTCGCGTTCTCCAAGACCGGCGAGCGTATGGTCGGCCAGGTGGCAAAGCGTCAGGCCGTCACGAACCCGGACCGCACGATCAGCTCGATCAAGCGCGAGATGGGCTCGGATTACAAAGTCGAGATTGACGGCAAGAAGTACACCCCGCAGGAGATCAGCGCCATGATCCTGCAGAAGCTGAAGGCCGACGCCGAAGCCTATCTCGGCGAGCCGGTCACCGAGGCCGTCATCACCGTCCCGGCGTACTTCTCCGACAGCCAGCGTCAGGCGACGAAGGACGCCGGGCTGATTGCTGGTCTGAACGTCATGCGGATCATCAACGAGCCGACGGCGGCCGCGCTGGCCTACGGCCTCGATAAAAGGCCGACCAGAAGATCATGGTCTACGACCTCGGCGGCGGCACGTTCGATGTGTCCGTTCTGGAGATCGGCGACGGCGTCATCGAAGTGCTCGCTACGGCCGGCAACAACCGCCTCGGCGGCGACGACTTCGACCAGTGCATCACCAACTACCTCGTGCAGGAGTTCAAGAAGAGCGACGGTATCGACCTCTCGGGCGACCGCGTGGCCATGCAGCGCCTGAAGGAAGCGGCCGAGAAGGCAAAGATCGAGCTCTCCGGCGTGACGAGCACGAACATCAACCTGCCGTACATCACGGCGGACGCGACCGGCCCGAAGCACCTGGACGTGACGCTCACGCGCGCCAAGTTCAATGAGCTGACCGCCCACCTCGTCGAGAAGACCGCAGGCCCGGTGCGCCAGGCCATGAGCGACGCCGGCATCAGCGCGTCCGACCTGACGAAGGTCCTGCTCGTCGGCGGCTCCAGCCGTGTCCCGGCCGTGCAGGAAATGGTCAAGAAGCTCACCGGCAAGGAAGGCTTCAAGGGCATCAACCCCGATGAGTGCGTGGCCGACGGTGCTGCCATCCAGGGCGGTGTGCTCGGCGGCGACGTCGCGGGCGTGGTCCTGCTCGACGTGACCCCGCTGTCCCTCGGCATCGAGACCCTCGGCGGCGTGTGCACGAAGCTCATCGAGCGCAACACCACCATCCCGACCAAGAAGAGCCAGGTGTTCTCCACCGCGGCCGATAACCAGACCTCTGTTGAGGTCAACGTCCTGCAGGGCGAGCGTGAGATGGCCGCTTACAACAAGAGCCTCGGCCGCTTCCAGCTCGACGGCATCGCCCCGGCCCGCCGCGGCGTGCCGCAGATCGAGGTCACGTTCGACATCGACGCCAACGGCATCGTGAACGTCTCCGCCAAGGACCTCGGCACCGGCAAAGAGCAGCACATCACCATCACCTCCTCGACCAACATGTCCAAGGAGGACGTGGAAAAGGCCGTCCACGAGGCCGAGCAGTACGCCGCCGAGGACGCCAAGCGCAAGGAAGAGATCGACACCCGCAACCAGGGCGACCAGATGGTCTACCAGACCGAGCGCACGCTCGAGGAGCTGGGCGACAAGGTCGACGCGGCCGAGAAGGCCGAGGTCGAGAGCAAGCTCAACGAGCTCAAGGAGACCCTCAAGGGCAGCGACACCGCAGCCATCAAGGCCGCGACCGAGGCGCTGACGCAGGTGTTTTACAAGCTCAGCGAGAAGATGTATCAGCAGGCCAACCCGCAGGGCGGCCAGCCGGGCGCGAACCCGGGCTGTGACCCGAACTGCCAGGGCGGCGACTGCGGCAACGGCGGCGACAACGGCCAGCAGTACTACGATGCGGACTACACCGTCGTCGACGACGACAAGAAGTAAACACCCCGCCCCCGACACGGGCAAAGCAACGCGGGCGCGCCACAAGCGCGCCCGCATTTGGAGCTTTCTGACCCCCGCGCGGGGGGAATCCATAGACAGTTGAGGTTCATGTATGGCTGAAAAACGAGATTATTATGAAGTGCTCGGTGTTGAAAAAGGCGCATCCGAGGACGAGATCAAAAAAGCCTACCGCAAACTGGCCAAGGCCAACCACCCGGACCTGCATCCGGGCGATAAGGAATGCGAGGAGCGCTTCAAAGGAAGTCAACGAGGCCTACGAGGTGCTGTCCGATCCCGACAAGCGCGCGAAGTATGACCAGTTCGGCCATGCGGCGTTTGACCCGTCCGCCGGCGGCCCCGGCGGCGCCGGTTTCGGCGGCTTCGGCGGCTTTGGGGACATTTTCGGCGGCGGTTTCGGTGACATCTTCGGCGACATCTTCGGCGGCGGCTTCGGCGGCGGACAGCAGCAGCGCAGCGGCCCGCGCCGGGGCGAAAATCTGCGCGTGCGCCTGAACATCACCTTTGAAGAGGCAGCATTCGGCTGCGAGAAGGAAATCAACGTCGGCCGTGTCGAGCAGTGTCCGGACTGCAAGGGTACCGGCTGCGCCCCCGGCACCACGCCGGAGGTCTGCCCGGACTGCAAGGGCACCGGCAGCGTGCGCACCACGCAGCGCACCCCGTTCGGCATGGTGCAGACCAGCGGCGCGTGCAAGAAGTGCGGCGGCCGCGGCAAGATCATCCACCAGCCGTGTCCGCGCTGCGGCGGCCGCGGCGCCGTGCGCAAGAATCAGACCATCAAGGTCAAGATCCCGGCCGGCATCGACGACGGGCAGACGCTGAATCTGCGCGGCAAGGGCAACGCCGGGCTTGACGGCGGACCGGCGGGCGACCTGCTCATCACGGTCTTTGTCAAGCCGCACCCGCTCTTCGAGCGCGACGGCAACTCCGTGCTCATGGAGATGCCGGTGTCGTTTGCACAGGCGGCGCTCGGCGCCGAGATCGAGGTGCCGACCATCGACGGCCGCGTCAAGCTCACCATCCCTGAGGGGACGCAGCCGGGCAGCGTGTTCCGTCTGCGCGGCAAAGGCATCCCGTACCTGCAGAGCAAGGGCGGCGGCCGCGGCGACCAGTTCGTCACGATCACGGTCACGGTACCGAAGAACATGACGGCCGAGCAGAAGGAGCGCCTGCGCGCCTATGCCGAGGCGATGAACGAATCGGTCAGCGAGGGCCGCAGCGGCATCTTCGGCAATAAGAAAAAGCGCTGAGCAAGCAGCGCTGAATAAAAACATAGCAAAGCCAGCCACGGCCTTCGCCGCGGCTGGCTTTTCTGCGCGCTTGCGGGGTCTGCGCTGCCGTCAAAAGCCTGCCCCTTGAGGGGAAGGCGGCGCGGCGGTACGCCGCGACGGATGAGGTGTCATTTGACACGCACCGTATTACCGGTGCCACCGGAGGAAACCGCAGCACTTCCGCCGCATTCGACACAGTTCCGGCCAAGAGGATGCAGAAACGGAATTGTCATGGTGCGTATCGTCAGGAAACACCTCATCCGCCTCGCTATGCCTGGTGCCAAGGCGCACTCACCCCTACTGCGCCAGCCGCGGGATGTCTCCCACGCCGTCGAGCACGACGCTCGGCCGGTAGGCAAACTCGTCCAATGTCGCGCGCGTGGACACGCCGCTGAGCACGAGCACGGTGGACATGCCGCTCTCCATGCCGGAGATAACGTCGGTGTCCATGCGGTCGCCGATCATGACGGCCTCGCCCGAGTGGCATCCGAGCATACGCAGGCCGGTGCGCATCATAAGCGGGTTCGGCTTGCCGCAGAAATACGCCTGCTTGCCGGTGGCGATCTCGACCGGGGCGATGAGCGCGCGGCACGCGGGGGCGATGCCCTCGTCCGTCGGGCCGCAGGTGTCGGAGTTCGCGCCGATGAGCTTCGCGCCCGCGAGTACGAGATTCGTCGCCTTCGTGAGTGTGTCGAGCGAGTAGGCCCGTGCCTCGCCGATGACGACATAGTCGGGGTTGACGTCGTTCATGGTGATGCCGCGGTCATACAGCGCGTTGAGCAGCCCCGCCTCGCCGAGCGCGTACACCGAGCACCCGGGCGTCTGGTCGGCCAGGAAGGCCGCCGTGGCCAGCGCGCTGGTGTAAAAGTGCTCCTCCGGCACGTCGAGCCCCATGCGCCCGAGCTTCTGGTGCAGCTCGCGCGGGGTCATGCCGCTATTGTTGGTCAAAAACAGATATTCCTTGTGCGTGTCCTGCAGCCAGTGGATGAACTCCGCCGCGCCGGGCAAGATGTGGTTGCCGTGATAGATCACGCCGTCCATATCGCACAGGAAGCCTTTTTTCGCGTTGAAATCGATCATTTCCATGTCTGTTCTCCTTATCCTTGCTTCTGCTCTCAGCTTACCACGCATCCCACCGCCGGGCAAGCGGCAGGCGCGTCAAATTTGCGTAAAGTCACAGGTCCAGCCGCAGGAAGATCGTCGTGTCCAGCGGGCTGTCGTTGTAGGGCGGGATGTCGTAAAACCCGAGCGCGCGGTACATCCGGATCGCGCTCGTGAGAAACGGCAGCGTGTCGAGCAGCATGACCGTGTAGCCGATGGCGCGGGCATCATCGAGAATGCGCTGCATCATCACCCCGGCGATGCCCCGGCCGCGAAACGCGGGACGCACGTACAGCCGCTTGAGCTCGCACGTCGTGCCGTCCAGCCGGCGCAGCGCGATGCACCCGGCCGGCTGCCCATCGCACCATGCAACGTAGAGCCGCCCGTCCGGCATGCCGTATTTTTTCGTCAGGTCGGCGACCTCGGCGTCGTAATGCTGCAGGTCGAGATAGACCTGAAAATGCGGGTCGTTCTCGACGAGCATGTGCGTGTACTCCGCAAACAGCTCCCGCACCACCTCCGGTGTGTCATAGCCCAATTTCAGCTCCATGGGAAGCACCTCCCTGTCCTGATCTCGAAAGGCACAAGGGGCGTCAATGCCCCCTGTGCTTTTCTTTCCGCTTCGTCTGCCGCAGCTGAAACTGCCGCGCCTGCTCACGCTCCCGCTCGGCACGGGTCTGCACCCGGCGCGCAGCCTTGCCCTGCTCGCGCTGGAGCCCGAGCGCCTGCTGTGCCTTGGTGCCGATGCCGGCGGGTGTGAGCGCGCGGCGGATCTCCCGCTGCACGCGCTTGGGATTGCGGTGCCGCTCGGCCGTCGTCTCCGCCGCCAGCGCCGGGCTGAAGCGCAGCCGGTGCCAGTTGGCGAGCACGAAGGCATAGACCTCCTGCTCGCGCGGCTCGGCGCCGAACACGATCCTGCACACCGCGTACTGTCCGTCCTCCTCGCGCTCGCAGAGCCCGATCCAGAACGGCGGCTCAAATAAAACCGTGAGCCGAACCATACGTGTCCCCATCGAAACGCCTCCTTTTCGTGAAATCCCGCAAGGAACGGACAACCAAGGAGGCAGGTTACTGACAGCGTCGCCACTGCTCCCGGACTACCTACCGGGACGTGTTTTTATCCTTGCGCTTCCATTTTACCGCATTTGTGTCCCGCGTCAAGCCCCCGCGAAAAAGCGCGGTGCGGGGCATTGACGCGCGCGGGCAAAGCGGCTAAACTAGACCTCAGTTTCTTTTCTCGGAGGCGCCTATGAAAACGACAACCACTCCCACCGGCACCGGCCGCGCGCGGCTGGGCCTGATCGTGTCCATGACCGTGTTCGGCACGATCGGCCTGTTCGTGCGCCGGATCGAGATCACGTCGGCCGAGCTCGCGCTCTGCCGCGCGGGGCTCGCAGCCGTGTTTCTGCTGCTGTCTTTTCTCGTCACGCGCAGACGGCTGTGCCTGAGCGGAATCAAAAAGTCGCTCTGGCTGCTGCTGGCCTCGGGCGCGGCCATGGGCATCAACTGGATGCTGCTGTTCGAGGCGTATCAATACACGACCATTTCGCTGGCCACGCTCAGCTACTATCTCGCACCCGTGATCGTCACGGCGCTGTGCCCGCTGCTGTTTCATGAGAAGATGACGCGCGCGCAGTTCGTCTGCTTTCTCATGTCCACGCTCGGCGTCGCACTCATCATCGGCTCCGGCAGCGTGCATGGCGGCGCGTCGGACGTGCGCGGCATCTGCTTTGGCGTGAGCGCCGCGGTGTTTTATGCCGCCGTCATCCTGCTCAACAAGTATATCACCGGCGTTCCGGCGCTCGAGCGCACGTTCGTGCAGTTTCTCGCGGCCATTCTGGTGCTCGCGCCGTATGCCGCGCTCACGTCGGGCTTTCACCCGGGCGTGATGTCCGCGGCCGGGTGGGTGAATCTGCTCATCGTCGGCCTTGTACACACAGGCCTGACGTACTGCATGTATTTCTCCGCCATCCGGGCGCTGCCAGGGCAGGAGTCATCGCTGCTGAGCTATATCGACCCCATCGTGTCCGTGCTCGTGTCGGTGCTGCTGCTCGGTGAGCCGCTCGCCCCGGTGCAGATCGTCGGCGTCGTGCTGTTTCTCGGCTTTGCCATCACAAACGAGCTCACGCACAAGAGCGCACAGACATAAAAACAGAAAAAAGCCCCACCGACCCGCGATTTCCGCAGGCCGGTGGGATTTTCGTGCGGTCACATCCGGCTCACGCCGGGTCATTGCCTTCGTTCGCACCCAGATAGGCCGTAATGTTCATAACCAGTTTCCTCCCCATGTGTGCACAGCACCTTTGTCACAGGCTATGCTGCGAACAGCACGCTTTTTTCTTCATCTTTCCCCATGCGTTTCCGTCCGCTCCCAAAGCAAGATTTGACTTCCCGCTCATGTTTTTATCATACTACGACCGCCCGCGGCCGGAAAGGCCGCAGACGCAAAAACACCCCGCTCACGGCGGGGTTGTTTTGCTGTCAGGCGATCAGATCTTCGTGACGATCTTGATGCCGGGGCCCATGGTGGACGCCGTGACGCAGGACTTGATGTACTGGCCCTTCGCGGCGGCCGGCTTGGCCTTGATGATCGCGCCGATGAGCGCGTTGTAGTTCTCGGTGAGCTTCTCAGCGCCAAAGCTGACCTTGCCGATCGGGCAGTGGATGATGTTGGTCTTGTCGAGGCGGTACTCGATCTTACCGGCTTTGGCTTCCTTGATGGCGTTGGCAATGTTCGGCGTGACCGTGCCGGCCTTCGGGGACGGCATCAGGCCCTTGGGGCCGAGCACTTTGCCGAGACGGCCGACGACGCCCATCATGTTGGGAGAAGCGATGACGGTGTCGAACTCGAACCAGTTCTCACCCTGGATCTTCGCAACGAGATCCTGGCCGCCGGCGTAATCGGCACCGGCGTCGAGCGCTTCCTGGACCTGCTCTTCCTTGCAGAAGACGAGCACGCGGGTGACCTTGCCGGTGCCGTGGGGCAGGACGATAGCGCCGCGGACCTGCTGGTCGGCGTGACGGGAGTCAACGCCCAGCTTCACGTGCAGCTCGACGGTCTCGTCGAACTTGGCCTTGGCGGTCTTGGTGATGAGCTCGAAGGCTTCCTGCGGCTCGTACTGAGCCTGCTTATCAATGAGCTTAGCGCTCTCTTTATAATTTTTACCTCTGAACAATTCAGTTTCCTCCTAATAAAGTGGTTCGTCGGATGGATGATCCTCCCACGATCAGGGAGCGGAATCTGACGGCTTATTCGCCGACCAGAACGCCCATGCTGCGGCAAGTGCCGGCGATCATGCTCATAGCAGACTCGATGCTGGAGCAGTTGAGGTCGGGCATCTTCTGCTCGGCGATCTTGCGCACGTCTTCCTTGCTGATGGTGGCGACCTTGTCTCTCTGGGGAACGCCGGAAGCATGCTCGATGCCGCAGGCCTTCTTGATAAGCAGGGCTGCCGGGGGCGTCTTGGTGATGAACGAGAAGCTGCGGTCGGAGTACACGGTGATGACGACAGGGATCATCATGCCCATATCGCCCTTGGTGCGCTCGTTGAAGTCCTTGGTGAACTGGCCGATGTTGACGCCATACTGGCCGAGCGCGGGGCCGACCGGGGGAGCCGGCGTTGCCTTGCCGGCGGGAACCTGGAATCTGACGTATCCAACTATTTTCTGTGCCACTTGAAAGCACCTCTTTCTTGTAAGATTTTAATCCTTGATTGCTTCGACCTGATCAAGCTCGAGATCGACGGGTGTCTCTCTGCCGAACATGGAAACGACGACGCGGACACGATCCTTATCGGGCTCGAGCTCGTCCACCGTGCCGATGAAGCCCTCGAGCGGGCCGTCAGTGATCTTGACGGAGTCGCCGAGCTCATAGCCGACCACCACTTCGTGGTGCTCGACGCCGAGGTCGTAGATTTCCTGTTCTGTCAGGGGGATCGCCTTCCCGTCGGAGCCGACGAAGCCCGCAGCGCCGCGCACGTTGTGCACGAGGTGCCAGCTCTCATCGGTCAGCACCATCTTCACGAGCACATAGCCCGGAAAGACCTTGCGCTCGACGGTCTTTTCACCGGAATCGGTGATTTCCTTGACCGTCTCCATCGGGATGTTGACTTCCTGGATCAGATCCTGCATTTTGCGATTTTCCGCAGCCTTGAGGATGTTTGCGGCCACGCTGTTTTCGTAGCCGGAGTAGGTATGGACAACATACCATTTTGCAAGTTCAGACATGTTATCCACCCAGCTTCAGCAGAAGCTGCACACCCTGATCGGCCAGCGAATCGAAGCCCCACAGAACCAGTGCGGAGACGAACATGACCACCAGGCAGACTGCGGTGTTGTTTGCCGTCTGCTTCGGCGTCGGCCACACGACCTTTTTGAGCTCGCTCTTCATGTCGCGGAACCATTTGCCGATGCGTTTGAAAAACGGGAGTTTTTTATCGACTTTCTTGACGGCTTCGGTGGAAGTTTCTTTCTTTTCCGGTTTCTTATCAGCCATGAATCATTCCGTCCTTTCGAAAGTCTTATTTGGTTTCAACGTGCTTGGTGTGCTTGCGGCAGAAGGGGCAATACTTACTCAGTTCCAGCTTTTCGGTAGTGTTCTTCTTGTTCTTCATGGTGTTGTAGTTCCGCTGCTTGCACTCTGCGCATCTGAGCGTCACCTTGACGCGGGATCCAGCTTTAGCCATATTTTTCGGCACCTCCTTATTGATTTCGTCCCTGTCGGGACGTGATTGCCTCCCTGTATGGGCCGAAAGGGCATAAAAAGGGAACCTCTCGACTGACAGGTAGATTCACTATACCACACTCCCTGTCAAAGGTCAAGCCTTTTTGCAGCAGGGAAAAAGGGTAAAAAGCGCCGCCTCCGAATCTCCGGAGGCGGCGCGCAAAATGCGGTTTTTATGCCTTTCAGGCCACGTCCTCGAAGCCGGACAGCGGCTTCTTGGCGGTGATGGCGCGGATGACAAACAGCGTTGCGATCACAAGCACGACACCGATGGCGAGGCAGATGTAAACGTTCTGGATGAAGCCCGCCAGAATGTAGTTGACAAAGCAGATGATACCGACGGTGGCGGCATACGGCAGCTGCGTGGACACGTGGTTGACGTGGTTGCACATCGCACCGGCAGAGGCCATGATGGTCGTGTCGGAGATGGGCGAGCAGTGGTCGCCGAGCACGGCGCCGGCCAGGCACGCGGACACGCCGATGATGAACAGCTCACTCGTCGGGTCGAACACGTAGGTGACGATCGGCAGCAGGATGCCGAACGTGCCCCAGCTCGTGCCGGTGGAGAAGCTCAGCACACCGGCGACGATGAAGATAATCGCCGGCAGGAAGCTGAACAGCGACCCGGCCGCAGAGTTCATGACGGAAGCGACGAAGTACTTGCCGCCGAGCAGGCCGGTCATGTTCTTGAGCGAGGTGGCGAAGGTCAGGATCGTGATGGCGGGGACCATGTTGATGAAGCCCTTCGGCAGGCAGTCCATGGCGGCCTTGAAGCTGATGAGGCGGCGGCACAGGAAGTAGATGATCGTGAACACGAGCGCGATCAGCGAGCCCCAGGGCAGCGCGGCGAAGGCGTCGGTGTTGCCGAAAGCGCCGACAAAGTCGTGGTAGTAATCACCGGCAGCGTCCCAGTAACCGCCGACATAGACCAGACCGGCAAAGCAGGTCACGATCAGCACGGCGACGGGCAGGATCAGGTCGATGACGCGGCCGTTCTGGTTGCATTCAATGGCATCGCTGTTGGCATCGGCGCGGTCGCCGGTGGTGTAGAGATCGTCCTTGAAGCGGGCGTTCATCTCGTGCAGGCGCATCGGGCCGTAATCGAACTTCATAAGGATGAGCGCGACAATGAACACGAACGTGAGCAGCGAGTAGAAATTGTACGGGATGGCGCGCACGAACAGGTCAAAGCCGTTGTAGTCCTCGACGACGCCGGACACGGCGGCCGCCCAGGAGGAGATCGGCGCGATCATGCACACGGGCGCGGCCGTGGCGTCGATAAGATAGGCGAGCTTGGCGCGGGAGATCTTGTGCCGGTCGGTGACGGGCAGCATGACCGAGCCGACGGTCAGGCAGTTGAAGTAGTCATCGACGAAGATGAGCACGCCGAGCAGAAAGGTGGCGAACATGGCGCCGACGCGGGTCTTGATGTGGGTCTCGGCCCAGCGGCCGAAGGCGGCGGAGCCGCCGGCGCGGTTGATAAGCGCGACCATGGCGCCGAGGATGACAAGGAAGAGCATGATACCGGCGTTGTCGGCAACAGCGGGCACCATGCCGTCGTTGATGATGGCGTCAAGGCCGGTGATCGGGTTGAAGTTGGAGTAAAACAGTGCGCCGAGCAGGATGCCCACGAACAGCGACGAGTAAACTTCCTTCGTGATGAGCGCGAGGATGATGGCGACGATCGGCGGCACGAGGGCCCAGAACGAAAACGCCATGCGGCTGGTGGATGTGATCACGCCGGTGCCCTCGCAGACACCGCATTCCTCACCCTGCGAGATGCCGGTGCCGTTGCACGTAGTGCAGGTGATGGACTTGGCCACGTCGTCCCCGTCGTCGGCAGCGAGCGCGCACACGCTCAGCAGCGACACGGCCAGCACGACGAGCAGCAGCACGGCCAGGATCTTGCGTCTGGAATTCATAGTGAAATTCCTCCCATAAAAAAATGTCATGAACAGAGCATACTGTTCATGACACTTGAAACACTCGTACCGGTCAATGACAGCGCTCCGCATATTGCGGCAGTCCGGCGGATATTCTCCGACGGCCCAGGCAATCCCGCGGCAGGCACCTGCGGAACCCTTCGGCGGCCGCCCCTTTCCCCTCCCGGTGACCTGCCGGTGAGCGAGGGTACTGATGACGTCCGCACCTCTATCATGCTTTGTTCAGCAATACTCAGTATACGGTCGTGTACACAGAATGTCAACCAATTCTGCAAATTTTGTGCATTTTTGCGTTTCCCACAAAATCTTAGCGGCGTCTTTATGCATCCATACAAAAAAACGCCCGCCGGAGCTTCCGGCGGGCGTTTGGCTGGCTGTTTTTTCTCAGCGGCTGCCCTTATCGTAGGGGATGCCCTCGGCCTTGGGGGCGCGGGAGCTCTTGGACGTAAAGGCGAGCACGATGATCGTGATGAGGTAGGGCAGCATCTGGTAGAAATGCGCACTGATGCCGATCTGCGCGAGCAGATACACGCCGTCGCCGTTGATGTCCAGGCTGGTATAGGCCGCGGCGATGCATTTGAACAGGCCGAACAGCAGCGACGCACCCGCGATATTCAGCGGCTTCCAGTTGCCGAAAATCATAACGGCGAGCGCCAGGAAGCCGAAGCCTGCCACGTCGCCGTTGGACGAGCAGTTGGCGGTGGTCAGCGCATAGACGAAGCCGCCCATACCGGCCAGCGCGCCGGAGATGGTCGTGCCGGCGTAGCGCATCTTGTAGACGTTGATACCGAGCGAGTCGGCCGCCTGCGGATTTTCGCCGCACGCGCGCAGACGCAGGCCAAAGCGTGTCTTGTACAGCAGGATCGACAGAATGATGAACAGCAGGATGCACACATAGGTGGCCAGATACACCTTATTGACAAAGGTCTCGCCGAAGAAGCCGAGGTCGGCGGACTTGTCGATGCCGAGCGTGCTCTTTTTGATCATGAACCAGCTGGCCGAATCGCCGCTGGCCATATTGAGGGTGTTCTGGTTGGCGATGATGCGAATGAAGAACAGCACCAGCGCAGGCGCCAGCAGGTTGAGCGCCGTGCCGCCGATGGTCTGATCGGCACGCAGGTTGATCGACGCGAACGACAACAGCAGCGAGAACAGTGCGCCCATAGCCGCCGACACGAGCATGGCCAGCAGCACGAGCCCCTGCAGCGTGCCCCAGTCACCTGCCGCTTTGGCGGCGATGAAGGTATCCACGCCCTGCATTTGGCGCACGAAGAGCACGCCGATGAACGCGCCGAAGATCATAATGCCCTCGAGTGCGAGGTTGATGATGCCGCTGCGCTCGGCAAACACGCCGGCGAGCGCCACGATCATGAGCGGAACGGCATAGATCAGCGTCTGTTGAATAAGAAAGCTCATGCCTGCTCGCCTCCTTCCGCGACGGGCGCATCCGCGTCCGGGTCTGTGATGGCCGGGTCCGGATGCAGATCCGGGTCTCCGAGCGACTGCGCGGGCTCGACGGGCTGATCGTCCGCCGGCGTGCCGCCGGACTTGCGCTTTTTCTTCCGGCCGTCGAGCAGCATGCGGATCACGAGCGAGAACGCGCTCAGATACACGATGGCTGCGATGATGACGTCCGTGATGTATTCGTTATACGCCGTGAGGTTGGTCAGCTGCAGGCCCGCAATGTCCAGCACGGACATGAAGATGGCCGTGAAGATGACGGCGATGGGGTTGTTGACCGCGAGCAGGGCGACCGGGATGCCGTTGAAGCCCTCGGCCGGGAGTGTCTGATACGTGCTCCAGAAAAATTCCGTGTTGCCGGACAGGTAGTACAGCGCGGCGCCGCCGCCGGCGAGCCCGCCCGCGATGGCCATGGACAGGACGATGTTGCGCTTGTCGCGGATGCCGGCATAGCGGGCGCTGTGGCGGTTCATGCCGCAGGCCTTGAGCTCGTAGCCGAGCGTCGTCTTGTTCATGAGGATGTACATGCCGATGGCGAAGAGGATCGCCACGAGGATGCCGGCGTTGACCTGCGAGTTCGGGAAGAGCTTGTCGAGGCCGAGCTTCGCCGTGGCCACGTCGTTATAGGTCGTCTTGTAGATGTAGCCGGACTTGGTGTTCTCGACCAGGTTCTTGAAATTGCTGATGTCGAACATCCATGTCACGAGGTTTGCCGCCAGCCAGTTGGTCATAATGCTCGCGAGCACCTCGTTGATGTTCAAAAACGCCTTGAGCGCGCCGGGGATCGCGCCCCAGAGCGCACCGGCGGCGACGCCGCCGAGAAACGCGAGGATCCAGATCAGCCACGGGGCGACGCTGCTCGATGGGATGCCGAGCGCGATGCACAGCGACACGAGCGTGCCCATGAGGTACTGGCCGGGCGCGCCGATGTTGAACAGGCCGGTCTTGAACGCCACGGCGACGGACAGGCCCGTCATGATGAGCGGCGTGGCGCGGAAGAGCATATTGCCGAAGTTCGTGGGGTTGAAGCCCCAGGTGAGCACGCCGGAGGCGGTGCGGCCGGTGCTGAACAGGCCGGCGAACACGAGGCGGAAGCCGTCCCAGACGCTCGACGCGCCGAGCTCCGGATTCGAGAAGCCGACGGCGGCGATGATGACGCTGCCGACGACGAGACCGATGAGGATCGACAGCAGGGACGCAAGGATCTTCTTGGTCATGTCCTTTTCATAAAGGGTGCGGAGTTTGTTCTGCTTCATGCCGATTCACCGTCCTTCCCGCTGCGCTTGGCGCCGGACATATACAGGCCGAGCTCCTGCACGGTCGTCTGCTTCGGGTCAAGCTCGCCGACGATCTGCCCCTCGTACATGACGAGGATGCGGTCGGACAGGCTCATGACCTCGTCGAGCTCGAGTGACACGAGCAGCACGGCCTTGCCCGCGTCGCGCTGGGCGACGAGCTGCTTGTGGATGTATTCGATCGCGCCGACATCAAGGCCGCGCGTCGGCTGAACGGCGACGATGAGGGGCTTGTCGCGGTCGATCTCGCGGGCGATGATGGCCTTCTGCTGGTTGCCGCCGGACATGCTGCGCGCGATCGTGACGGCGCCCTGACCGCTGCGGACGTCGAACTGCTCAATGAGCCGGTCGGCGTATGCACGCACGGCGTCGCGGCGGATGAAGCCGCCGTGCTGGAACTGCGGCTCATAATAGCGCTGCAGCACCAGGTTCTGCTCGAGCGTAAAGTCGAGCACGAGTCCGTGCTTGTGCCGGTCCTCGGGGATGTGGCTCATATTTTTGCCGCGGCGGCGGATGGAGGCGTGCGTGATCGTCTCGCCGCAGAGGGTGACGGAGCCGCCGGTGATCTTATCAAGGCCGGTCAGGCCGTGGATGAGCTCAGTCTGGCCGTTGCCGTCGATGCCGGCAATGCAGACGATCTCGCCCGCACGCACGGAAAACGACACGTGGTCCACGGCGTTGCGCTTGTGCAGGTGCGACAGGACGCACAGGTCCTCCACATGCAGAATCTCCTCGCCGGGGCGGGCCGGCGTCTTGTCGATGACGAGCTGCACGGGGCGGCCGACCATCATGTTCGACAGCTCCTGCTTGTTCGTGTCGCAGGTGTTGACGGTGCCGATGCACTTGCCCTTGCGCAGGACGGTGACGCGGTCGGCCACGGCCATGATCTCATTGAGCTTGTGCGAGATGAAGAGGATGGACTTGCCCTCGCGCGCAAACTCCTTCATCGTGGCCATGAGCTCGTCGATCTCCTGCGGGGTGAGCACGGCGGTCGGCTCGTCGAAAATGAGGATCTCATTGTCGCGGTAGAGCATCTTGAGGATCTCGACACGCTGCTGCATACCGACGGTGATGTCCTCGACCTTGGCGTCGAGGTCGACCTTCAGGCCGTATTTTTCCGAGAGCTCCTCGACCTTTTTGCGCGCTTCCTTGCGCTGGATGAAGCCGAGCTTCGTCGTCTCCGCGCCGAGGATGATGTTGTCGAGCACGGTGAACACGTCGATGAGCTTGAAGTGCTGGTGCACCATGCCGATGCCGAGCGCGGTGGCATCATTGGGGTTGTCGATCTTGACGGGCTTGCCGTTTTTGCGTATCTCGCCCGCCTCGGGCTGGTACAGGCCGAAGAGCACGCTCATCAGCGTGGATTTGCCGGCGCCGTTTTCGCCCAGCAGCGCGTGGATCTCTCCCTTTTTCAGTTGGAGGGTGATATCGTCGTTGGCCTTGATGCCGGGGAACTCCTTGGTAATGTGAAGCATTTCGATCACATACGGAGGAGTCTTATCCATGCCGCCACCTACTTTCCTATTTCTGTTTCTGTGTTTGCATATCGGCAGCCGCCGGACGGGGAACCGCGCTGCCCGGCGCGCGAAATGGCTCTGCTAATATTTTGATTATACCTGTTTGATCGCCTGATTTCAAGGCATTCCGCCCCAAATGTGTACAGAATACGAACGAAAAAAGGAGAGAAAGCATGCCTCTCACACAGCAAGGCCATTCTGAGGCAAGCAAAAAGGAGAGAAAGCCGAAGCTTTCTCTCAGCCCGGGCGAAAACCCGGAGTTTTTCACCCGGGCCGAGACGCCGCCCGCCGGGCGGCAATGAATCTCATCCGAGGCGGGCCCTTCGCCCCCTCGGGCTCCCCCGCGGCGCACGGGTCTGCACACGGCGCGGCTGTTCCGGGGCAAACAAGAAAAGGAGAGAAAGCGTGCGCTTTCTCTCCTTAGAAGGGTTCCGGTCAAATTACTTGACGAGATTGAGGGTGACGTGATCGGTGCTGGCGAGCTTGCTGAAGTCGTTGTCAATGCTGATCTCGCCCTTGACGATCTTCTCGAACATGGCCTTGTACTGGTCAACGGTCCAGTTCTTGAGGCTCCAGGTGTCGGTCGGCAGACCAACAGCGCCCCTCGGCCGCGCCCAGGGTGGTGAGCTTGCCGCCGTAGTTGGCCCAATCGCTGCCGTAAGCGGCGGTCAGAGCCTGCTGAGCAGCCTCGCCGATGCCCTTGAGGGCGGAAGTGATGACGGTGTCGGAGGTGTAGGACTGGTCGACGTCCACGCCGATGACAGCCGCGTCGTTCGCGGAAGCAGCAGCGGTGATGGAGTCGAAGATAGAGCCGCCGCAGGAGAAGATGACCTCGGTGCCGTTCTTGTACCAGCCGGAGGCCAGGGTCTGCAGCTCAGCGGAGGGCTGGAAGCTCTCGCCGTATTTCCAGGTGTAGTTCATCTCGACCTTGACGTTCTTCTCAGCAGCAGCCGCCTCGGCGCCCTGAACGTAGCCGTAGCCGTAACGGCAGCAGGCATCGTTCGTGCCGCCGCCGCCGCCGCAGAAGCCGAGCTTCGTGTAGCCTTCCATAACGGCAGCATAGCCGGCGAGGTAGCCGCACTGCTCTTCACGGAAGTTGATGGCAGCAAGGTTGGTCAGATCGTCGAAAGCCCAACCGTCAATGAACACGAACTTGGTGTCCTTGAACTCACTGGCGGCCTTCTTGAGGGCAGTGCCCTGCAGGAAGCCGGCGGCCACAACGACCTCTGCGCCGTTGTCGACAGCGGCCTTCATGGCGTCGTAACGATCGTCATCGGTGGCCTTGTCGCCGTTGGCGGGCTTATAGTACTTGTAGGACTTGCTGTTGGCATTGGCGTACAGCTTCACGCCGTCGTAAGTGCCCTGGTTGAAGGACTTGTCCTTCAGATCGCCCACGTCGGTGACGAACGCGACCTGATACTTGCCATCGCTGGACGTCATTTCGTCCGGGATGTCGTCTGCCTTCATGGCCGTCTTTTTGCCGTCGTTCTTCTTGTCCGTGTCCTGATTGTCCTTGGAACCGCAGGCGCACAGCGCAAAGACCATGACGAGCGCGAGGAGCAGAGCAACGAGCTTCTTCATGTTCATGCTATTTTTTCCTCCATTAAAATTTTACCCGACATTCGGGCGTTTTCGGTTGCGTTTCCACAACCGGTTTCAGTATACCACGCGCAGGAATTGCAAGCAATCCCATTTGTTTCGAAAATATAAAAATTTTATAAACAAAGTTGGCACCTGTCCGCCGGACGCGGACAGGTGCCCTTGCATTAAAGATTTGCCATGTTGACGGCGGTGTCGAGCGCGATCGTGATCATCTGCACGAAGGAGTTCTGCCGCTGCTCGCTCGTGAGCTCCTCGGCGCGATAGATGTGGTCCGAGATCGTGAACAGGCCGAGCGCGCGCTTGCCGGCGCGGGCGGCGTTCATGTACAGGCCGGCGGCCTCCATCTCGATGGCGAGCACGCCCATCTTCTTCCACTGGTCGGGGCCGTCGCTGCCGTCGTCGTAGAAGTTGTCGGCCGAGAGCACGTTGCCCACGTGCAGCGTGACGCCATTGGCGGCCGCCGCGGCGACGGCCTGGCTGAGCAGCGTGTAGTCCGCGATGGGCGCGAACGTGCCGTTGAGGCCGAACTGGTGCGCGAAGTTGGAGTCCGTGCACGCGCCCGCACCGGCGACGACGTCCATGAGGTTCAGGTCGTCCGCGAGCGCACCGGCCGAGCCGACGCGGATGATGTTGTCGACATCGTAGAAGTTGTACAGCTCCCAGCTGTAGATGCCGATCGACGGGATGCCCATGCCGGAGGCCATCACGGTCACGGGCACGCCCTTCCACGTGCCGGTGTAGCCCTGCACGCCGCGGACATTGTTGACGAGCACGGGATTTTCCGGTAAGAAAGGTCTCGGCGATGAATTTCGAGCGCAGCGGGTCGCCGGGCATGAGCACGGTCTTGGCGATGTCTCCGGCTTTGGCTGCAATATGCGGCGTGGGAACAGGCATGATACTACCTCCGTTTTTCTCAATTTTTCAGTCTGGCCGCATGTGTGCGGCCGGTTTTATTTTAACCGCAAAAAATGCAAAAGTCAAATTGCAACGGCTCTGCGCCTGTGGTAGAATGTTGGGGAAAAACAGCGACACACGGGAGGCGGCACCATGAGCGACGTCATCACCATCGGCATTGCTGGCGGCACCGGCAGCGGCAAGACCACCATCACGCGGCGCATTCTCGACGAATTCGGCAGCGATGTGAGCGTGCTGTACCACGACAATTAGACAATTATTATAAGCGGCACGACGATATTCCCTTCGCCGAGCGCAAAAAGCTCAACTACGACCACCCGAACGCGTTCGACACGCCGCTGCTCGTGCAGCACCTCGACGCGCTGCGCGCCGGGCAGGCGATCGAATGCCCGACGTATGACTACACGGTGCACAACCGCGCGGCCGAGACGATCACGGTCATGCCGGCCAAGGTCATCGTCGTCGAGGGCATCCTCATCTTTGCCGAGCCGGAGCTGCGCGACCGGCTGGACATCAAGATCTTTGTCGAGACGGACGCCGATGTGCGCATTCTGCGGCGCATCGTGCGCGACGTGCGCGACCGCGGCCGCGATTTGGAGTCGATCGTCACGCAGTATCTCACGACGGTCAAGCCCATGCACGAGATGTTCGTCGAGCCGTCGAAGCGCTATGCCGATATTATCATCCCCGAAGGCGGGCATAATCAGGTCGCGCTCGATTTTGTCATGGAGCGCATCCGGGCCTATGTAAAGGAGCGGGATTAAATGGCCAAACTCTATTTTAAATACGGCGCCATGGGCTCGTCGAAGTCCGCGCAGGCGCTCATCACGCAGTTCAACTATGAGGAGCTGGGCATGACAGTCTGGCTCATCAAGCCGTCGGTCGACGACCGCGACGGGGCGAACATCATCCGCTCGCGCATCGGCCTGCAGCGCGAGGCGCAGGTCATTCACCCGGAGGAGGACATCATCGCAACGTTTGCCCGCGCGGGTCACGCTGATGTCATCATCGCGGACGAGGCGCAGTTTTTCTCCCCGGAGCAGATCGACCAGCTGCGCCGCATCGTTGACGAGCAGAACATCCCCGTGCTGTGCTTCGGCCTGCGGACGGATTTTCTGACGCACTTTTTCCCCGGCGCGCGGCGGCTCATGGAGCTAGCCGATTCCATCACGGAGATCAAGACCGTGTGCGCCTGCGGCCGCAAGGCGACGGTCAACGCCCGCATCGACGGCACCGGCCGCGTCATCACCGAGGGCGGGCAGATCCTCCTCGGCGGCAACGACAGCTACGTCGCCATGTGCCACAAGTGCTGGGTGGATAAGATCCGCGCGCAGAAGGAAGCGGAAAAAACATGAACCGCCGCGCCAGCCGCATCCTGACCGTCTGCGCCGGTGCGTGGCTGCTGGTCATCTGGGGGCAATCGTGTGTGCCCGCCGCGCACAGCGGCGCCGAGAGCGGCGCACTGCTGACGCTCGTGCAGGCGTTCCTGCCGCACATGACCGACCACATCCTGCGCAAATGCGCGCACTTCGGCGAGTATGCGCTCCTCGGCGTGTTCACCGCCGCCGCACTGCGCACGGGAACGCACTTTTCATGGCCGGCGGCGCTGCTGCCCGGCACGCTCGCAGCGCTGTGCGACGAGACGATCCAGCTCTTCGTCCCCGGCCGCAGCGGACAGATCACGGACGTCTGGCTCGACACGGCGGGCTATCTCACCGGTGCGCTGCTGACGCTGCTGATCTTTTTCCTGTGCCGCAAGCGCCCGAAACAACGAAAAACCCCATGAGCCTGTGCAGTGTGCACAGACCCATGGGGTCATTTTTATGCCTTATGCCTTCACGCGGCAGACGAGCGCGCCGTTTTCGGCGTCCACGACGAGCGTGTCGCCGGCGTGCAGGTCGCCGGAGAGGATGGTGCGGGCAATGAGCGTCTCGGCGTGGCTCTGCAGGTAGCGCTTAAGCGGCCGCGCGCCGTATACCGGGTCATACCCGTTTTCGATGATGAGCGCCTTGGCGGCGTCGGTCATCTCGAGGTTCAGCGTGCGGTCGGCCAGGGCTGCGCAGGGCGGCGACGAGGTTGTCGATGATATGCGACAGGTTGTCGCGCGTGAGCGGACGGAACATGAGGATCTCATCCAGACGGTTGAGGAACTCCGGCCGGAAGGCGCGGCGCAGCTCGCCCTGCACGTGCTCGCGCGCGTCCGCGGTGATCTCGCCGTCGGGGCCGATGCCGTCGAGCAGGTACTGGCTGCCGAGGTTCGACGTGAGGATGATGATCGTGTTCTTGAAGTCCACCGTGCGGCCCTGACTGTCCGTGATGCGGCCGTCGTCGAGGATCTGCAGCAGGATGTTGAACACATCCGGGTGCGCCTTTTCGACCTCATCGAACAGCACGACGGAATACGGCTTGCGGCGCACGGCCTCGGTGAGCTGACCGCCCTCGTCGTAGCCGACGTATCCGGGAGGCGCGCCGATGAGACGCGAGACGGAGAATTTCTCCATGTACTCGGTCATGTCGATGCGCACCATGCTGCGCTCATCGTCAAACAGGCACTCGGCCAGGGACTTTGCAAGCTCCGTCTTGCCGACGCCCGTGGGGCCGAGGAACAGGAACGAGCCGATCGGGCGGTTCGGGTCGCTGATGCCGGCGCGCGAGCGCTGGATGGCCTCGCAGACCTTCTCCACGGCCTCGTCCTGACCGATCAGGCGGCGGTGCAGCACTTCGTCAAGGTGCAGCAGCTTCTCGCGCTCGCCCTCCATGAGCTTTGCCACCGGGATGCCGGTCCACTTGGCGACGATGCCGGCGATCTCCTCCTCGGTCACGGTGTCGTGCACGAGGGAGTTGTCGCTCTTGCGGCGCTCGGCCGCGGCCTCGGCTTCCTTGAGCTTCTTCTCGAGGTTCGGCAGGTCGGAGTACTGCAGGCGCGCGGCCTTTTCGTACTCATAATTGCGCTGGGCCTCTTCGATCTCGGCGTGCAGGTGGTCGATGTCCGCCTTGAGGGACTTGACCTCTTCGACGCTGTTCTTCTCAGCTTCCCAGCGGGCCTTCTGCTCGTTGAAGCGGTCCTTGAGCTCGGCAAGCTCCTGCGTGAGCTTTTCGAGCCGGTCGCGCGAGAGCTGATCGTCCTCTTTCTTGAGGGCCATCTCCTCGATCTCCATCTGCATGATGCGGCGGCGCAGGTCGTCGAGTTCCGACGGCATGGAGTCGATCTCCGTGCGGATCAGGGCGCAGGCCTCGTCGACGAGGTCAATGGCCTTGTCGGGGAGGAAACGGTCAGTTATATAGCGGTTGGAGAGCGTCGCGGCGGCGACGAGCGCGCTGTCGTGGATACGCACGCCGTGGAAGACCTCGTAGCGCTCCTTCAGGCCGCGGAGGATGGAGATCGTGTCCTCGACCGTCGGCTCATCGACCTGCACGGGCTGGAAGCGGCGCTCGAGCGCGGCGTCCTTTTCGATGTACTTGCGGTACTCATCGAGCGTGGTCGCGCCGATGCAGTGCAGCTCGCCGCGCGCGAGCATCGGCTTGAGCAGGTTGCCGGCGTCCATGCTGCCCTCGGTCTTGCCGGCGCCGACGATCGTGTGCAGCTCGTCGATGAACAGGATGATGCGGCCCTCGCTCTTGCGGATTTCTTCGAGCACGGCCTTGAGCCGCTCCTCAAATTCGCCGCGGTACTTTGCGCCCGCGATGAGCGCGCCCATGTCGAGGGAGAATATGGTCTTGTCCTTGAGGCCGTCGGGCACGTCGCCGCGCACGATGCGCTGCGCCAGCCCTTCGGCGATGGCGGTCTTGCCGACGCCCGGCTCGCCGATGAGCACGGGGTTGTTCTTCGTCTTGCGGGAGAGGATGCGGATGACGTTGCGGATCTCCTGATCACGGCCGATGACCGGGTCCATCTTGCCTTCACGGGCGCGCTCGACGAGGTCGGTGCCATACTTTTTCAGCGCGTCATAGGTATCCTCCGGGTTGTCGCTCGTGACGGGGCCGGTCTTGACCTTTTTCAGCTCCGCCGTAAAGCCCGCCTTTGTGATACCATGGGCGCTGAAGATGCGCTTGATGGCGGCGGTCTCATTGGCGAAGATGCCGAGCATCAGGTGCTCGACGGAGACGTAGGCGTCACCGCCGGACTTTGCCTCGCGCTCGGCGAAACTGAAGATCTTGCTCGTTTCCGGCGAGGCGTACACCTCGCCGCTGCCGCCGGAGACTTTCGGCAGCTGATTGATGGCGGTGTCGAGCTCACTGAGCACAGCGTTGCAGTCCACGCCCATGCGGCCGAGCAGTGTGCCGATCAGGCCGCCGTCGGCATCGACGAGCGCATAGAGCAGGTGCTCCGGCGTGAGATACTGGTTGCCGTTCTCCTGCGCCATGCTCTGGGCGGTCTGGATGGTTTCAATTGTCTTTTGGGTGAATTTATCAGCGTTCATAGTCGGGTTGCTGCGTGCTCCGGCACGCAGTGCCTCCTTTCCTGGATGGTTGCGGAATTAAATGAGAATCGCCGCGCGCTGCTGCTCCGCGCAGTAGAGCGCTTCGATCTCGGGCGGGGTATACTTCCCGGCGAGGTAGGCCTTCATGAGCCGGTCGAACAGCTGCACATAGTCCGAGATCGCACGGGCGATTTCCTCGCTCGTGTAGTCGTGGTCCGGCGGGAGCGAGAGCGTGCGCACGAACTTGCCGTCGTACAGCGCGTAATCCGGTTCCACGCCGGACAGGTGCGCGTCCTCGATCTGCTTCCAGAGGCGGAAAAACTGCGTCATGCTCTGCAGCAGCTGCGCTGACTGAGTGCGGAAGATAACGGCCAGCTCGCCGAGGCCCTCCTGCTTGTCGCCGTAGAGCGCGACCTCGTACTTGACCGTCGGGCGGTACTTGTATTCGAGGCTGCTCTTGAGCGACATGCTCGTCGTGTGCGGCGCGAAAAACGGCACCAGGTCGCGCGCCGGCGCAACGAGCTGCTCGATCTCGTGGAAGATGTTCTCGATGCGGCGCTCCGGCGTCACGACCGAGGTGTAGTCGGCAAGGATCTGGTTGATGAGTGCCGAGCGGTTCGTGCCCATGCGGTGGGCCATGCGGTCGATCTCGCGCACGACCTCCTCGTTGAGCATGAGGCTGTATAGTGTTTTCTTCATCGGTTGGTCACCGCTTTCTTTTTTCTTACATTGTGCATTGTACACCCGCCTTATAACTTTGTCAAGCGTTTTTATATAAATTTATTTGCAAATTATATAATTTCTTTCGGACTCAAAAAAGTGCCCGGACACGTTTCGTGTCCGGGCATGGCGCTTGCATTTTATTTCGCGTGGATATTGATAAACTCCGTCCGGAGCTTGGAATAGAGGATCTTCTGACTGCTGTAGAGTCCGAAATAGCCCGAGAGCATATAGGCAATGCCGCATGCGAGCGCGAAGTACACGAGCTGCCCCGCGCCGAAGAGCTCGATGCTCAGCACCATCGACGCGATCGGGCAGTTGACCGCGCCGCAGAACACGCACACGAGCCCGAGCGCCGCGGCAAATCCGGCCGGGATACCAAGCAGCCCGCCGAGCACGCAGCCGAGCGTGGCGCCGATGAAAAACGTCGGCACGACCTCGCCGCCCTTGAACCCGCTGCCGATGGTGACGGCAGTGAACAGCAGCTTCCAGAAAAACGCGTCCGGCGCGGCCTGCCCGCCCTCGATGGCGCGGGTGATGACGTCCATGCCGGCGCCGTTGTAGTCCCCGGTACCGACGAGCAGCGACAGCACGACCACGATCGCACCACCGGCGGCGATGCGCAGCCACGTGTTCGGGATGCGGCTGGCAAAGAGCCGCTCCGTGCCGTGCATGGTCACGCAAAAGAGGATGCTCATGAGCGAGCACACGGCGGCGAGCGCCGCCACGCGCAGCAGCAGCAATTTCGGCACGGCCGTGAGCGCGAATGTAAACTGCGTCGGCGCGATGCCGAAGGCGTTCGAGATCGCCAGTGCCGTGAGCGACGCGACGATGCACGGCACGAGCGCGGAGTAATAAAACACGCCCACACTGATGACCTCGAGCGCAAAGATCGTCGCCGTCAGCGGTGTGCCGAACAGAGCCGAGAACACAGCGCTCATACCGCAGAGCGTGGCGATGCGCATGTCCTTTTCGTCGAGATGGAACAGCCGCCCGATGTAGCAGCCAAGGCTGCCGCCGATCTGCAGCGCGGCGCCCTCGCGCCCGGCGCTGCCGCCGAACAGGTGCGTGATGACGGTCGACAGGTAGATCGCCGGCACGAGCAGCAGCGGCACCTTGTCGCCGAAGTGGATGGCGTCGATGATGGCGTTGGTGTTCTTGTTTTCCATTTTGGTCAGGCGGTAGATGGCTGCGATGAGCAGGCCGCCCACAGGCAGCAGCCACAGCAGCCACGGGTGCGCGGCGCGGAATGCCGCCGCCCAGTTCACGCTCAGGTGAAAGGCCGAGCCGACCAGCCCGCCGATGCCACCGGTCACGCCCGCGATGATGAGCCACTTGAGAAACGTGCGCACAAACTGCCACATGGTGCGCGCTTCCCGCTCGGCCTCTTTTTTCATATCGTCCACGGTGATGGTGTCCTTTTTATGCGTATTTGCGCCAAATTGGCGCATACGCAAGTACTATACAACAGAATTTGCAGAAATTCCACCGTCATACTTGATTTTTTTCGCAGGATTGGTTATAATCATCCGTGCGTTCGTGAAACGCGTCCATGGATAGGTATCGAAGTGGTCATAACGGCCCTGACTCGAAATTTCGGCAGAAGCTGGGAATTTCGTCCCCTGATTCTCCTTGATATTCTTCAACACAGAAAATCTCAAAATCGAATATTTTTTGCCGTCTCTCCTGTTTTCTCTCCAACGAATTTTTTGAGCAAATTTCTGGAAAGAAAGCCGGACGAAAATAGACACGGAGAGTTGTCCGAGTGGTCGAAGGTGCAGCACTCGAAATGCTGTAGACCGAAAGGTCTCTAGGGTTCGAATCCCTAACTCTCCGCCACAAAAAGCCTGTAAACAAGCCCGTTTACAGGCTTTTTAATTTTTGCCTAAAGGGCAAAGCCCGCACGATTTTCGGTTTTCAAGGGAGAAAATCAGCTGTTCTCCCCGGCACTGATCGAACTCCAGCGGCTGCTGAAGTCGCCGCCCTCCGGCAGAGCAAGCCCTGTCTCCATCGCCTGCGCCGAAGTGATCTTGGACTTGTAATCCAAGTGGGCGTAGATGTTCGCCGTGGTGGTAAAGTCGCTGTGCCCCAACCACTCCTGAATGTGTTTGAGGGGGACGCCGTTGGCCAGCAGTAAGCTGGCACAGCTGTGACGCAGATCGTGAAAGCGCATCCGGCGCAAACCGTGACTCTCCAGAAATTTCGGAAATGCGTTGGTCAGGTATTCCACCCGCATCCGCTCGCCCAACTCATCCACGAATACAAAGCCATCGTATTCATAGTTGTAGCAGTTGCCGCAGACCTGCTTGTTCAGCTCCTGTGCCTCTTTCACCTGCATAAAGTATTCCCGGAAGCTGCCGATGAGCGGCAGTGTGCGCAGGCTGGACTTGGTCTTGGCGGATTGCTGCTCAAACTCCTGATACTTGCCGTCGATGATCGTTGAGGTCACGGTGCGCTTTACGGAAATGGTGCCTTGCTCAAAGTCGATGGCATCCCATTTTAAGCCCACCACCTCGCCACGGCGAAGGCCGTAAAAGGCGGCCACCAGCACCGGCAGCTCCAGCTTGGTGCCCCGGAGAGCTTCAAACATCTTCTGCATCTCCTCTGCCGAAAGAAAGACCGGCTGAAAGCTGTTCTTTCTGGGCCGGTCCACTTTGTCCGCCACATTCTGCACCAACATATCGGTCTTGACCGCATATTTCAGTGCCGAGTGAATAACGGCGTGATAGTGGATGACGGTGTTGGGCGTAACCCGCCTGAGCATTTCGGAATAAAACATCTGCAAGTGTCGGGCTTCCAGTTCCCGCAGCGTCAGCTTCTTTTTGCGGAAATAAGGGACGATGGTGCTTTTCAGCAGTCCTTGGTAGGCACCGTAGGTTGCGTGGGCCAGCCGCCCCTTGGCGATCTCCAGCCATTCCAACAGATAATCGGCAAACAGCATATCGCTATTCAGGTCGCCCACCTCTTTGGGCGGTTCAAACTCCGCCCGGAGCCTTGCCAGTTCCGCCTCGGCCTTGCGCTTATTTCCCTTTTCGGAAAGTCCCAGCGAGATCCATTTCGTTTTCCGCTGCCCTCCGGCGTTTCTGTAGTTCAGCACGGCGTAATACCTGCCGTTTTTCAAAGTCAGATGTCCTGCTACCAATTTCATTTCCTCCTGTCCTTTGTATTTGCAGAACAGAACTCCAAACCGACAGCATCAGTATACCATCGGTTTGGAGTTCTCTCTATTCTGCAAATTGTTTTATCGTAGCCGTATCGGTACGAATCAGCGGGCATCCCGGTTCCGTTCTCTCTGCCGCTTCAGCAATTCCAGCCCCTTGATGATGTCCCGGCGCATCTGCTCCTCGGTGTAGCCGGAGGGGAAGTATTTCCGCAGCTCCTCCCGCTTGAATTTCAGCTGCTCCTGCTGGTTGGGCTTCGTCTCCGCCAGCACGGCGTAGACTATCTGGTCATCCAGTAAGCCCTCCTGCGCCAGCTTTTTCAGGCGGATGCTCTGGGCGTGGGACGGGGTGCAGTCGTTCAGCTCCATCGCGTCCAGCACCGCCCGCTGCTGATACGAGTCTAAGTAGGAAAGCTCCACCGCCGGATTGAAGGCGATCTTACCGTCGTCCACCATCGAAAGCAGCTCGGGGATCAGGTAGGTCAGGCGGATATATCTTTTAATTTGATTACGGCTTTCGCCGGCATCGTCAGCTACTTTTTCTACACTGAGCAGCTTCTGCCCAACTTGGGCAGAAGTGACACCTTGATGCTTGATGGCATCCAGCTTCATCTTGTAGGCAAACGCCTTTTCGCTGGGCAGGATGGTCTCCCGCTGCAAGTTTGCATCCACCATTGCGATCACCGCTTCATCGTCAGACAGCTCCCGGACGATGACAGGCATCGTCTCGACGCCCAGCACCTGACACGCCGCCAGTCGCCGGTGACCGGAGATCAGCTCGTAACCGCCGTCCGGCAGCGGCCTTGCCAGCGCCGGGGTGATGGCTCCCACCTTGCGGATGCTCTCGATCATCCGCTGCATCTCCTCGTTGTTCTGCACCTTGAAGGGGTGACCCTTGAACGGGTGCAGCTCGGCCAGCGGAATATTCCGCACCCGCTCCAGCTTGGCATCGTCCCGCTCCGCCTGCGTGGAGAACAGGTCATCCAGCGTGGGTAAAGTAAAATCCGATTTTCTCATTGTGTTGTCCTCACTTTCATAGCTTTTTCTTTCAGGGGTTTTAGGGCACGCCCTAACGAGTGTTTTTGCGCTCCGGCCCTGCCGGGAGTAAAAGCGCACTGCTCGCTCAGATGACGCAGGCATCGCAAGCGGATACACTGTTTGGCTCCGACAGGAGTAAAAACAGTCTGCTCGCTTAGACTGCGCAGGCGTGATTCTCGCTTACTATAATTCATTCAAAATTGCTTCCAGTCTGCTCAGAATTTCCTCTTTCTGAAGCTGTGGAAGCTCCGCTTTCAGGCCGTTCAGCATCCGAAACAGGTGGTAATCCCGCTCCGTGATGGCCACTTTGACCTCTTTTCCAAGCCCCAGTCGCCGCAAGTATTCCGACAGCGACAGAGAACAGAACCGGGCATTTTCCAGCAGCTTCTGCTTCTCCTGCTCGGTCACACGGACATTGATCCCGTAGTTTTTGCTGCGCATTTGTTCACCCCCTTTCTTCGGTTTGTGACGGCAATGACGGTTGTGACGGGGATTTCCTTATATAGGGATCCCGGCGTCATTTGCGTCATCGCCGTCACGGCGCAGGAGTTTGATGAGTCGGCTTTTGCCTGTTCGCTTGGTGCGATACTCGATGCCCAGCGGCTCCAGCACCTCATAGGCGAACTGGCCGAGATACTTTGTGACCATATTGGGCGTGACCTCCTGCTCCTTCATTTCGGTCAGCAGCTCCGTGGCCGTGCCTACCCATTCGGTGCGGCACCCCATAAAGTCCACCACCCGAAACAGAAATTTCGGCAGCTCTGCCTTGTGAATATCCTCGCTGTTCTTGCGCTCCACCAGCTCCCAGACAAGGTCGTTAAACTGCAAGGTCAGCTCCTGATATTCCACATCCCGCCCACTGACCAGCAGCGTAGTGGCGTTTCCGCTGCGCTTACGGCGCAGGATGAAGTTGGTGTCCGCAGCGCCGATGATGCCGGTGGAGCCGCTGACATCGTTAAAGGGATCGTTGTTGTCTTGCAGCTTTCGCAGGTGATGCACCAGCAAAACGGCGATGTTGAAGCCGTCGGCAATGCGCTTAATGGAGGAAATGTCGTCGTAGTCGTTGCCGTACATTCCCGCCTTTCCGGCGCTGCCTTTGGAGTCCCGCACCTTTTGCAGCGTGTCAATGATGACCAGCTTGGTGGCGGGATACTCGGTCAGAAAGTCCGTGATCTGCTCCTCCAGCCCGCCGCCGATCAGCCCGGAGGTCACGGCAAAATACAGGTTGTCCGGTGCACTGTCGGTAAGATTGTAGAGCCGGTCTTTGATGCGGCGCTGGGTGTCCTCAAGGCTCAGACAGAGCACATCGCATTGCAGCGTGGGCAGGCCCCAAATGGAATTTCCCTGCGCCACTTGCAACCCCAGCCACAGCATCAGCCAGCTTTTGCCGATCTTGCTGGCACCGCTGATGACATTGACGCCCTGTGAAATGAGTCCGTCCACGATGAACATTGTCTTGCTCATCGGCGTGGACAGCAGGGTCTCTGCGTCCACGGTTTTCAGTTTGTTATCCATAGGATTCTCCTTTGTAGAATGTTAGAAGTAGATTTTGGCGGGGCGGATGGAAACGGTCACCCACCCTCGCTTTACCCTCAAAAAAGCCCCGGAAATCAAGGCTTTCTCGGCGCTTAATGTTCGACGCTGCGCCGCCGTCTGGCCGAGTCCGCTTTCTGCTTGCGTCGGATGGAGCAGCCGCATTCCGGGCAGTACTTCTGCCGGTTGCTGCCGGGAGCAAAGGGCTTTCCACACCGGTCGCAGAGCCGTGTGCGCTGCCGGTAAATATCGGCGCAGAGTACCTTGTCGGCGGGCAGAACCGCCCGCCGGAAGTACTTGCACAGCAGCGAATAGGAAATCGTCTGCACGCACACGCAGCCCTCGCCATCGTCCAGCAGCAGGCAGTTGCCGCCATCGTAGTTGGCGCACAGCCGCCGGATCAGCCGGTTGCAGCGTGCCCTTTGGGCGGGCGTCAGGCGCTTGATCTCATCCAACTTTCTTCACCTCCTTCTCCATCACATAGTTGATGACGCTGATTTTCGGGATCTTCAGCGTCGTGCCGATCTTCACGGCGTGGATGTACCCATAGTCGATCAGCTTGTAGGCCAGCTTGCGGCTGATGCCCAGCATCTCCCGAAGCTCTTTAACGGTCACAATGTCTGGGTATTCCGGGAACATCATCTGATAAAGCTCTCTGAGCTCATTTTTCTTCATAGGCTTGAACCTCCTTTGTCTGTTCTGAAACCGCATTTCTGCGGCGGTTTTTGCTTGCTGCCGCTCATCCGCATCGTTCCTGCCCCGGAGTCTCACCACGGCGTATCGCTTCTTTGATGCGCTCGTTTCTTTTTCGGGAAGTCGTGGCGTCACTTGCCGGAAGCATATCCTTTGGAGGCGGCGATTCAATTTTCAAGGTACACGGGAAAAGTCTCCTCAATAGGTAGCCAGCGAGAAGGGCTGTTTTTTAACCCCCTCACTAATCAACTGGGAAAAAATTTCGATTTGTACGAAGGAACTTTGAAAAAATTCTTTGAAATCCTCTCTACTAACCAACTGGGAAAATTTTTCGGATTTGAACGAAAAAACTTTTGAGAATTTTTCTGCGAACCCTACTACTAATCAACTGGGAACTTTTCGGGCAAATAACAAATGGGTTTTAGAAAAAATTTTTAAGTGCCCCTCCTACTAACCAATTGGGAAATTTTTTGAGATTTTGGCAAAGTAATTTGAAAAAATTCCCTCAACTTTTCAAAAGACCCTTCTACTTACTCTGAATAAGGGGTGCCGTTTGGCAGGGTGTTTTCGAGAAATTTCTCAATTTTTCTATCAAGACGCAAAAAGCCGCCCTCCCGATGATGGGAGGGCGACTGAATTCAATCTTCAGCATATAGAAAAGGCCAAGCGGGGGAAAATACCCGCTTGGCCTTGGAATCTAAATGCTTTTTCTGTTGAAAGTCTAATTAGCAAGCATTATTCGTGTACATACTGCTCTATAGACTTAAGCTGCGCGTCATCCAACGCGTTGATTTTATCGTTAAATTTGATTTCTGTTTCGTCAATAGAATCAACACATTCAGATACCCACTCGATTTCCTCAAAAGAAAAGCCATAGCGCAGCATCCATATTTCACGTTCTTTATCGGTGCCATATTTGAAGTATTTTGCTAACCGCAATGCGCGCTCGTCACTCGTCGCCTCGTAGTATTGATAAAATATTGCGTAAAAAATGTCACTAAGCTTAAACCCAATAAGTTTGTCTAGATAATCATAGGTATCATAAACTATAAGATCATAGTCAACATCTTTGGCCGCAATGGATGTAGAAACAAGAGGATATGCCGTCAGATCCTTATCTGGAATGTCGTGATAACCAACTATATATTTTGCCGGTATACTGTTTGCTTCTTCCGCGTTTCTTTTTCGATATAACTGCTGTCGCTCCGCAGTACGAGATGCGTATGCGTAGCGATATTGACAGATACGATGAAAAGTCTTTCCGTATATCTTCCAAATCATAATTTTGACAGCCGTACTTAATACTGACTTTTCCGCTTGGCACAATTTACGCCCAAGGTACTGCTGATATAGCTTCGAAAAAAGATCGTTAACTTCTTTCATATCAGTATTCGGCGATATGATGTCGCCATCGTCAAACATCATATCAAGCAATTGCGGAATCATTGCTGTAACATCGTCTGAGTGCAACTTTTCAACATCCGCACTGGGAAGATTATACTCATCTGAAAACGCACCGGTGTTGATGGCCTCTTTGAACTCTTTGTATTTCTCATCAAGAGAATCATCCGTTACATCCAAATTTGAGATTTTAGATAGAGGCTCCGCTTTTCTCATCACTCTCCTTAACGATGTGATTGCATTATTTCGAATGACAACACTACCGTAGTCAAATTTTGCATCAACGGTTGAACGCCCGGCCCGGCCAATTAGGTTCTTTACCGACAACGATTTGCTTGCTTCGAATTTATCCAAATATACAACATCAAATGGCATATTGATCCCTTGCTCCAATGTAGATGTTGCAAAGCAAATCCGACAGAAACCACTTTGTGTAAAATGCTCTAAAATCAATCTTGCTGCAAGTGGCATTGAACCGTGGTGTGTCACGATACCAAGAGAAAGTTTTTCAAGCATCTCAGAATTGTAAAACAGTGCATTATTTTTTGACGCTCCAATATAGGATCGGAGTTCGTCAATCATCTGAAGCGCATCTGGTTTTTCAAGTTTATTGCATAATTTGATATATTTATCAAATTCACTGTAAATACTCTTATTGTAAATATGTGATTTGGATACATATATTAGTACGCTTCCCCCGCTCGAAATTGCTCTCTCAATAGGATCAAATTCTGCTTTGAGTTTTTGCTTTCCTAATATTTCCTTACTAGTTCCCAAATGATAAAAATCGCCCGTAGCCGGGTTGTGGACATAGAAAATCTGACCAACATTCTTCTGCTCATAATTAATAGCTGCCGATTGCGTATCAATTATGCCATTTCTTTCCAGTTGTGCTTCTGGATTTGAAATAAATGGATGTGCAAAAACATACTTAGCATCAGGAAAACTCTTTAAAGCACGCCGAACAATGCTATCAAAATATAACCCTCGCACAGATTTTTAATCGCTTAATTGTGCTTCATCAAATAATATCAGGTCAATATTCAACCAGCTCTTATTTTTGAAAAGTTCTCTTGAACGTTCCGGCGTGAGAATAAAGATGTTCCTCTTGGCAAATTTGGTATTTATACGAGCAACAAATGTAAGGACATTAACCTCTTTGACATTGACAATTTCGCGGATACGATCATAGTATTCATTTATTAGCGCACGAGATGGAACAATTACTACGACATCATTTGAAGCAGAACGGATAAGGTTGCGGAAAACAAATGACTTTCCCGTGCTTGTTGGTGCTGAGAAACTGAAATGGTGTTTATCTTCAATTTGTTCTAGGATACTTGCCTGCATCGGGGTATAATCCTCGCCATACTTTTCTTTAATATGTTGGCGATACATATCAAAAAACAACACCTTGAAGTGTGTCTGGAGAGGGATTTTTGAAAAACAACCCCATTGTTTCTATCAACTCATCTTCAAACTTTTCAAAAAAAGTTGGCTGGAACAGTTTCAGATAGGATAAGATTTCAAGAACCAAGGTATCCTTAGGACCGTCTCTAAAAATGCAGTTCCGTGCAAACAGAGCAATTTCTTCTAATTGTTTCCCGTCCCTAATCTTTTTTATGATATTTCCGCTTTTAATGACATCGTTCATAAGTTCACCGCCACCAAAATCACTTCTTCATACTTTAGCAATTCTTGGAATGAGTCTTTTGCGGTTATAGCACTAATTAGCCTGTCACTAGGGGTGCTTTTCGCGGAAAATGCCGCTGCAAACCCCTTAAATCCATCAACAACTCGAGACAACGCATCTGCACTACAAAAATCCCGCAAATCAGCAATGTCCGCAATATCTTTTTTATCATCAACGAATGCTTTTATTTGATCTATTGCTCGAGGATACCCGCTATGAGCGGTTACATACTTTGCTTCACCAAATATGACGGTGTTTGTGGCATTATTTTGACTGTGAAAATCAAATCCCGGATTTCCCGAAATCTTCTTACCCAATAACTCCGCTAAAGGAATATCCAAATAATTAAGTTCCGAGACGATTGCTTCTCTTGCTAACTCGGATACCACATATTCGCCTGCATCTTTTGTTAGCTTACCTGTATCACAGTTTTCAATTTTTCTGCGCATATCAGCAATCGTAATTTGGGCTCTCTGCTCATAGCTTCGAGCTAGAGACTCTGCGTCGAAATTCTTAAGCCAGGACAAATCCATTATTGCTTTCAATATCTCAGAAAGTGTTACAGAAATATCCTCGGGATCTATTCTGATAAACTGAACAGATGCTTTTCCATTGACAGGAACGCTTTTCAACTCAAGAATCTTCAATACAGTCACCTCACCCCAATATATTTTCGAGAAGCACCCAATCATCGCTGCCGATGTCATCTGAATAGTGCTCCATACAGATGCACAGCTCGTCCGTAGTAGCGTCGTTCCGAACGATACCGCCTTTTAGCCCGTGCGTATCCAGATATGCTTTCAGCACTTCAAACTTCTTCGGCGTATAGATGTCGATGTCCTGACTATTGCCGCTGCGATCAAAGCCACCCTTGGTTTCAATAATCCAGATCTCACCGCTTATGCCGACGATATAGTCTGGATAAAACAGCTTTTGCTTCTCGGAGTTATCCCCGTAAACGATAGAGAAATACTCACTACCCTTATCGCCGTTCTTATACCACCACTCCACATTGCCGGAATGTTCACAGAATTTTTCAAATTTAACTTCCGGCGTAGAGCGAGGTGCAGCAGAAGAAAGGTAATTCTGATAAACATTCTTTTTATAAATGATCTGGGTTTTGGCTTCTCCATTGTAGTTAAACAAACAGGACTGTGGAATATGAAACTCAAACAAAGATTTGGTCTGAACATCGAGCTGCATCTGTGCCATTTCCGCCGCCATTGCTTCTCGAACCAGATGACGAAGGCGATCAGCATTGTTTAATACAAAGGCATATACTTCCCTCGGTTCCAGTGCAAGTATTTTGTGAGCATAGTTGAAGTTCTTATCAAAGAGCTTACGGATGATAGTATTCATAAACGAATACTCCATACCAATTTCCAAACCGATTTTGCCGATTTTTTGATGATAATCGCGCCCGTGCTTGTGTGTATTCAGCTTTTCCGTCACACTTATCGTGTTCATATCCGAAGAAGAAAAATCGAGCGTAGCGGTTTCACCAGAAACAGTATGGCGCACCACATCATCCCGAAGAATATATCCGGCAGCCTGTAAGCGTGTCCGATTCTCTTCTTTGTCTGCCCCAACACCCAAGTTTTCCTCTGCATAGAGCCAAATTGCCCGCAGAGCTTTTTGCGGATTTCTGGGCATTGAAATCATCGAACGTTGTTCGCCTGTCAGAGTTATGTCCTTGTACTCACTCTTGAGAAACAGTGTACAGGCATTGAGTGCCCCCTTGTCTAGCGCCATCTTGACGCCAGCAGTAAACTTCTCGTCAAATGTATAGAGATAGCAGCTATCCAGCAGGTCACTGCCATAATGCTTCGCCTCCGGCATACGACGAATACGGCCAATGGTCTGGATTTCAAAGGTCTCATCCATATTGTCACGCAGTTTGACGAGTATCTGCGCTCTTGGACAATCCCAGCCGGTGGCCACGGCCTGCTTGATGATAACAGCTGTAGAGGGTGCGGCAGGTGCATCAATGCCCTCCAGATTTTCGTGCCGGTCAGAAAGCCAAACCGCAAGCTGACTGTTTTCATAGGTAAGTCCCTGCGCTTCAAACCAGCGCTCCACACCGTCCAGCAAGGTTTCTGATTTGTTCGGTATCTGCACGATAATCAAGGGGTTAACATCCACATCCATTTGCAGATACGCCGCCCGGAGTTCACGCTGCTTTTGCAGGGCACGCTCCAGCAAATATGCGGTTTGATCTTCGGTCTCCACGGTCTGCGGAAAATCCTGATTGATAACCAGCATCTTCTTGATAAGACCAGCTGCAATAACTTCTTCCTCAGGAATCTCGATCACTTCAGCTTTGGCAATGCCCTTAGGCGTAGCAGAACAGCGAATAATCTTCTCCGTGCGGAAATACTGGATAATTTCATCTGCTTTGATTGTGTTGTTCTGATGGCTCTCATCCACAATGATGATAAAGCGCAGGCCGTCGTTCAGTGCGTGCTCGATATGTTCCAGAAAGTTTGTCCGTTCGCTGTCTTTGAGAGCATTGTTGCCTTTCTTCGTGAGTTTCTCCCAGTTAATAAAGCAACTGTCATTTTCTTCAAATCCCGCCGTCATCACATCGGAAAGCAGCTTTGTCTGCGAAGCGTGGATATACTTATCCATTTTTGCCTTGCTCTGTTCCTCAAGATTGCCTTTGCCGGGAGTGAGCCAAACGAACACCGTTTTCGGGTAAGACTGTATGTATTGGTGCATAAAGTAAGTGAGGATGATTGTTTTTCCACTTCCAGTGGGGCTTTTCAGGATTATATCTCTGACGGGCTTGTCCATCGCCTCAAACAACGACTTTACTGCATTGAGCTGGAATTCCTTCAGTTCCATAGTCAGCCCTCCTTCGACTTATTAAATGACTGTTTAATAGAGTCACTCAACAGTTGCTTTGCTTCCGGGGTGTCCATTGCTGTGGTCACCGCACTGCCAAACATACCGAGTACACCTTTGATAGTTTCTGTTGCCATTGCATTTTCACCATCTTTTTGTTGCTTAAGCAGGCTGTTTTCGAATTCCTTCTGCTGCAATTCCAGCTTGTTCTTATGATCTTGTTCTTTTGCTTCCATATCCAGCCTGTGAGCTTCTTTGAGATGCTCTATATCAACCTTGTGCTGCTCCATAAGCTTTTCTAAATCGTGCTTGTTTTGTTCTTTAATTATACTGATTTGCGAAGCAGCATTTTTGCGAGCAACAATATATGTCACAATTCCTGTTATAATGGCTGGAATACAAGCTATCGCAAGTGTTTTTAAGAATTCTACCATTTTAGCCCTCCTGCAAATCTCGATAGTAGTAATCCGGAATAATACTAATCTCAATCTTGTTTTTGAAAAGTGCCGTTTCCTGTGCTTCGTCGGGCAGGAGGTCGTGTCCCATATAGAGCCGACGGCATTTCGCAAAGCGGTCTTTATCGGCAATAAATGCGGCTAATTCATCCTCGGTCAGCACGATGGCAATTTCCTCGTTGCCCGTAAAATTGATGCCGTTTTCCAGCTCCACCAGCTCCCGGATATGGCGGAGCAGTTCATCGGCGTACTCGTAGTACATACGATCCGAAATAGGTACATAGTCAACTTTATAGTATTTCAGGCTGGCGGCATAGTCTTCTTTATCAATGACACGGCGGATGCGTTCGTAGGTCACATCCCGACAAATGCCGTTTTCGTTGTTGGTGCAGAGGATAAAGCGGCGGGTTCCACCATCCTCTGCGTTGAGATTCATAACAGCGTGACCTGTTGTACCAGAGCCTGCAAAGAAATCTAGAATAGTTGCAGTTTTACTGCACGACATTTTCACAATGTCCTTGATGAGTTGAGTTGGCTTAGGATGTGTAAACACTTTCGCAACTCCAAAAATATCTTTCAGCTCTTGCGTTGCATCTGCGTTCATCCCGTGGTTATCCCACCAAGATTCCACTTTGCGCTTTGAAAATTTTCGGTCTTTAGCAAACACCCGTTGCACTGGTCGGGCCATTCCACTTTTCCCAAAAATGATTCTTCCGTCGGCTATTCTCCGTTGTATCTCCTGCTCATTGAATACCCAGTATCTTCCGGCCGGAGGATAATAAACATCCCCGGTTTTAGGATTAGTAACAGGGAAATATGGCCCTTTATGATTTGCTGATAAGTCGGTAGTTGTCCACGGTCCACGTGGATCATTGTCAGGATTGCTATAGTTTTTTAGAATATCTTCTTCCGAAACTTCGAAGCCAAAGTCATAAATTTTGCCTATCTCTTTTGAATAGCACAATATGTAATCGTGTACAGGAGGAAGCCAGCCCATATTATTGCCATTTGTTTTCTTCTTCCATAGAATAGTGCCTACGTAATTGTTTGCACCAAAGACCTCATCACATAGTAGTTTTAGTTGCGAAAATTCATTATCATCTATGGATATAAAAATCGTCCCGTGAGCTGCAAGCAACTTTTTCGACAGCGAGAGCCGTTGTTTCATAAATGAGAGCCACTTGCTGTGGTTGAAACCATCAGTAGTGTCTACAAACGCATCATCATATACAAAGTCTTTTTGCTCCCGTATTGTATGGCGGATCTATGTATATAAGATCAATTTTTCCCTTATGGGTCTTTTCAAGCAACTGCAATGAAGCAAGGTTGTCCCCCTCTATGAGGAAATTCATCTGCACACCGTGATCAATGAATAGGTCCGCATCCTCGGTCAGTACTGGCGTATGGGTATCCAGCACCTCATCGATTTCCTCCCGATGCTCCTCAAACACAAGGCCATACTTCTTACCGTTCACATCTTTTTCGAGTTCGGACAGGTAGGAGAGCAGGTTGCCCGTATTCTCATCCTGCGGTGCTGCGGCGATAAAGGCACGAATCTTTGATTTTGTCCAGCAGGTCGTCCCGCTTCTTTTTCGAAATATTGGTGCTCATTTTGCATCCTCCAATATGGTTTTGTTCATAATCTCTGCCCAAAGTGCCAATTTGGCACTTTGGAACCGCCGTGCTGACACTTCGGAATTTCACCAAAGTATCAATTTGATACTTTGGAAGCTGAAAGCTGATACTTTGAAATTCGTCAGCCTCATCCGACTGCCACTTCGACCTTTTTACCGCTGAAGGCCACGCCGTATTTATAAATCGTCCTGACCCCGGCTGTCGTCAGCTCGGTTTCGTATTTCTTATCGTTGATCTGCTGCAAGGCCGTCTCGGACAGCTTTTTCAGCTTTTCGTCGCTGCAATTTTTCTCCGCTTTCAGCTCAATCAGGATGCCCGGAAGACCCTTTTGCGTGGGCTTCAGCTGAATGTCATAGCGCCCGTCGCCCGATTCCCGGTTGGAGGTCACGAAAGCGCCGCCCAGCAGGGCGCACAGCCCCAGCATAAAGCCGTGGTAGAAGTTCTCTCCGGCCGTGTCGAAGGAGCTGACCGACTGGGTCAGCAGCGTCTGAATCTGCGCTTTCAGCCGTGCGTTATCGCCGGAGAAGATGGCCTCCTGAACGGAAATCGCCGTGGACGGCGGGATCAGATTCTCTAACCTCTGCAAGATCTCCTTGTTATACATCAGAGAGATTTCCCGGTTGGGCAGGGAGACCTCGCACATAAAATCGCCGCTGAAGGAGGGCGTGGTTTTCAGTGCCTTCAGATAGCCGGTCACCAGCAGGAAGCTGTAAATGGTGGAGGGATTGCTTTTGATCTGCGGATAAATCACGCCGGTGTCGATGAAGGTTGTGAAGGTCTCGCCGTTGACCAGGGAGGTCAGACGGTTATAAATTTCCTCGTCCGCCTGGGCAAGCACTTCCCCGATAATATCGTTGCTGCCGGTGGAGACCCAGAAGGGCCTCGGCTCACACTCGTTACTGAAGTAGTTGACCACCGACCACGGGTTGAAAATCTCCGTCTTGCCGAAGCGGTAGCCGTCGTACCATTGGCAAATTTCGTCGTACTTATCGGCGGCGCCGTAATATTCCGCCATCTCCATCACCTCGTCGGCAGTGAAGCCGAAGTAGGCGCTGTATTTGTTGTCCAGCACGGAGTTGATGGACAGGTTGTTCATCCCGCTGAAGATGCTCTCCTTGGCCACCCGCAGAATGCCGGTGAGGAAGCCGAAGGACAGGTGCTGATTATCCTTGAACCCGCCGGAAAACAGGTTCCGCATAAACCGGATGACCTTGTCGTAATAGTCCTTCTGATAGCCCTGCTGGATGGGGGTGTCGTACTCATCGATGATGATAATGGGCGCAACGGCATAGTGCTTGTGCAGCATAGCGGACAGGTCCAGCAGTGCCGAAGCCAGCTCCACCTCGCTGACCTTGCCGTCTGCCAGCTTTGCATAGGTCTTTTTGCTGTACTCATCGCACTTATCGCTGGTTAGCAGCTCCTTGTGCCGCCGGGTCTCCTTTGCGAAAATATCCCGGATGGCCGCAAAGGTCTCCTCCCAAGTATCAAACTTCACATCCTTGAAGGTCAGGAAGATCACAGGGTACTTGCCCTGATAATCCCGGTACTTCTGGCCGCAGGCCCAGATCTTCTTATCCCGGAAATAGACGGAGGTATCCTTGTCGCTCTTTTCAAAGTAAGTGCGCAGCATATCCATATTCAGCGTCTTGCCGAAGCGCCGGGGGCGGGTGAACAGCGTCACCATTGGACGCTCGTCGATGAAGTCCTTGATCATCATCGTCTTGTCGATGTAGTAGTATTCCGACGATGCAAGGCAGTAGTTGGACACGCCGATGGGCAGGGGCAGCTTCGGCGCGCGCTCCGTCTTGCGGAAAGCGCCCGTCTTGAGCCGCTGATCCGCCGGCTTCTGCGTATCAGCGGGGATCAGCCAACGATTGCCCTGCTTTTTCGCACCGGCGATTCTCCCATTCTTGCAGAGCGTCGCAACTCTCCGCTCCGTTATATTCCAGCGCACTGCTGCCTCTCTTACCGAGATCATTTCAGCCATAGGGGATACCTCCACGCATAAAATCACAAGTACATTATACCCGAGCAAAAGAACAATGTCAACCAAGTTCGGAACAATGCCGTTTCAAAACAGTATTGTTCTTTTCTGCACACAAAACAAGCGGAGGCCATCGACCTCCGCTTGCTCGTTACCCGTATACAATCTCCTGCATCACGATCTCGTTTGCCCGATGTCGGATGCCGTTCATCTTCCGCACCCACGACTGCGGTTCATCGGCTTTCAAGGCCTCCGTCACACCCTCGGCATCTGCGTATTGTTCTACCAACCGAAGAAAGAGTTCCTGCGCCTGCTCCTCGGTGTCTGCGAGGTGCCCGTCCAGCACCCCGGTGGTCAGGAGGTTATAATACAGTACCCGGTGATGCTCCTTCAGATAAACTCGCCGCCGCTGGCCGTAAATGCCGATGGGGCGTTCTTCTTCGGGCGGTAAGCAAATATCGGGTAGGCAATAGTCGCCCTGCCTTGTGTAAGTGCCGCCCAGCTGCTCAAATAGCGATTCCATATGTGATCCTCCCATTCAAAATTTCCCCGGCAGGTCTGCAATGCAAAATGCACCCGCCTTTCGGTTACAGTCTACCAAAACCGAAAGGCAGGTGCGAGTGTGCGGATTTCAGAATCGCAAGGTCAGTACGATATTGTGACAGGTTATAGGCTTTAGGCCAAAATACGATGCACCTGTATTTTGGCCCGAACGGGGCAATTCCGTACATCTGCAACAGGCCCCCACCTTGTATCCACAAAAAATGCAGTGAACTTTTGCTGTGCGGGCACACTTTTTACAACGAACTTTGCAAATGCCCTTAAATCGTTGCAAAGATCACTTCCGCTTCATCTTCCTGCTGAACTCATTCAGCGTCTGGATATGCCAGAGGCTTTTGCGGGTAATGGAGCGGAAGGTCAGGGAGCAGAAGAAATCCACAAGAAAGATTTTCGGGATACAGAACTTTAGCCCCTTCTGGAAGGCTTTCAGTGACCCGCGGCTGCACCAGTTGTGGACGGTGGTCAGGGTATAGCCGGTCAGGGTCACCACATCCTTTACCGTGACCACATCCGGGTATTTGCGCAGCAGCTTTTCATAGTAGCCGTGCATCTGCCGCAGCGTGTCCTCCGGCAGCTCCTTGGAGAGCCTCGCCACATAGTGGGTGCCGTACCATCCCTTCGGTGCAGAGTAGAGTTCAGGAAAAATTGCCCGCTCCTCCAAGTATGCTTGCACATCCTCTTTTCGGATTTTATAGCACCGGGTTTTCTTACCCGACCACTCGCAGGGCACCTTGCCGCTTTTGAGCAGATGCAGCGCCGTGGACTTGCTGATGTGGCAGATGCGGAAGAATTGCTCCTTGTTCATTACATCGGGAACGCTGTCCCAGTTAACGGGAATACATCCATTTGTAACACCTCAAAAATAGATTTTCGTCGGTTGGAAGCTCTATCCTGCGGTGTATGGCCGTCTCCCGAGTTTTTCTCTCCTATCTTCCCGCATTTCTCTCCAAAATCGGCAAAAATACCGATTTGAACCCACTTTGAAAAAAAAGCCCGTCCCGCAAGGCTTTCCTGAGCGAAAAAAAGCCTGATTTCAGAAAGCGGCTTTCGGCGGGTACGTGGGCGAATTACAGAAACGACCCCCATGCCAGTGTATCTGTAATCGGCTCTGCAAGGTAAACGGCAACGACCGGATCCGGCAATATAAGAGGCAGCAAAAGAATCTGTGGTACTAATAAAAATACTTTACGCATAAGCGCAAGAAACAGGGATGTTTTTGCGTTTTCCAAAGCCACAAACATGATGAAGCTTGGCTGCTATCTGTTCATGGCAATTGTCGGTCTCATTGGGTTTATGAATCTGGCAAACACCATGATCATCAATATCACCACGAAGAAGCAGGAATACGGTGTGCTGCAAGCGGTAGGCATGACCAATAAGCAGTTGAATCTGATCTTACATATACAGGGCTTGCTTTTTACGGTTGGCACCATCTGCGTCGCACTTGCTGCCGGTCTGCCCCTTGGCTATGCACTGTTTTCCTATGCGAAGCATAATGGGATTTTTGGAATGAACGTTTATCACGTTCCTCTTATCCCGATTCTTGTTATGATTCTGCTGGTTGGTCTTCTGCAAATTGTGCTTTCCTGTGTTTTAAGCAGTAATCTGAAAAAGGAAACACTGGTCGAAAGAATCCGGTATCAGGAATAGTAGATTCTATAAAAAGCAAGCTGCCGCTCAAGATGGGCGGCAGCTTACCTTTATGCTCCTGACCGTCAGTGGGCTGCTCGTGGTGCTCATCGGGCTCGGGATGTGTGGCGTGCCGTTTCTGCGCCGGATCAGCCCCGAACTGACCAGGCCCTGCCGCTTCCGGGGCAAGGCGTTCGCCGTCGGGCTGCTGACCGGCCTGATGCCGTGCGGCGCGCTGTCGTCGATGTGGATCTTCGCCGCCTCGTCCGGGTCGTGGGCAAACGGCGCGGTGAGCATGCTCGCCTTTGGCGCGGGCACGTGCGTCTTTATGCTGCTGTTCGGCCTGCTCGGGACGTTTCTCCCGAAGCGGTACAACAAATATCTGCTCAAGGGCAGCACGATCCTCATCGTCGCCCTCGGGCTGATCCTGATGACCAAAGGCATCCGGCTGCTTGCCTGACGGCAAGCACAAGCGGCGCGTCCGAAATCGGACGCGCCGCTTGATTTTTCAGATTTGCGGGGAGATCACTTTCCCGCCTCGGTCTCGCAGTACAGGCAGCGGTAGACGCGCCGCTCCCGATCCGTGAGCACGAACTCCTGCGGCAGCTCGCGCTCGGTCGAGGTGATGCAGCGCGGATTCTTGCACCGCAGCACGCCGCGGATGCGCTCGGGCAGCTTGAGCGTGCGCTTTTCCTGCAGCTCGCCGCCGCGGATGATGTTGACCGTGATGCTCGGATCGACGTAGCCGATCAGGTCCCAGTCGAGCTCCATCTCGCCGTCGATCTTGATGATGTCCTTGCGGCCGAGCTTGCCGCTGGTGACGTTTTTGAGGATGGCAACGGTGCAGGCGAGCTTGTCCAGACCGAGGATCTGGTAGAGCTCCATGGCCTTGCCGGCCGTGATGTGGTCGATGACGATCCCGTTTTGAATCGAATCAATAAGCATAACGTTTCTCCTCCCGTCAGTCGATGCCCAGCAGCTTGAGCATGAGCGCCATGCGGATATAGCGGCCGTTTTTCGCCTGCCTGAAGTAGCAGGCGCGCGGATCGTTGTCCACGGCGGCGGCGATCTCGTTGACGCGCGGCAGCGGGTGCAGGATGCTCATGTCGGGCTTGGCGGTCTCGAGCTTATCCGGCGTGAGGATATAGCTGTCGCGCAGGCGCAGGTAGTCCTCCTCGTTGAAAAAGCGCTCGCGCTGCACGCGGGTCATATACAGCACGTCCAGCTCCGGCATCACGGCCTCGAGCGACGTGGACTGCGTATAGGGAACGCCGGTCTTTTTGAGATACTCGTCCTTCACGTAGCGCGGGAGCTTGAGCTCCTCCGGGGAGATGAGCGCGAAGCGGATGCCCGTGCAGCGGCTCATGGCGGCGACGAGCGAGTGCACCGTGCGGCCGAACTTCAGGTCGCCGCACAGGCCGATCGTCAGGTCGTCCAGCCGCCCCTTTTCGCGGTAGATGGTCATGAGGTCGGTCAGCGTCTGCGTGGGGTGGTTGTGTCCGCCGTCGCCCGCGTTGATGACCGGGACCTGTGCGTGCATGGAAGCGACCAGCGGCGCGCCCTCCTTGGGATGGCGCATGGCGATGATGTCGCTGTAGCAACTGACGACGCGCACGGTGTCCGCGACGGTCTCGCCCTTGGAGGCGGACGAGCTCTCTGCCGAGGCGACGCTGAGCACCTTGCCGCCGAGCGAGAGCATCGCGCTCTCGAAGCTCAGGCGCGTGCGCGTGGACGGCTCGAAAAACAGCGTTGCGAGGATCTTCCCGTCGCACTTGTGGGCATATTGCTCGGGGTGCTCCATGATCGCGCAGGCGGTGTCGATGAGCTCCATGATCTCCTGCGGGGTCAGCTGCATAATGTCGATCAGATGCTTCATATCACGCCTGACTTTCTGCCTGGATCCAGCTCTCGTCGGAGGGGTTTTCGCGGAAGGCCAGCAGCCGCGCGACGTCGGCCTCGGTGATGTAGCCCTCCTGTGCGCCCGTGCGGGCGACGGTGTCCAGATCCGTGAGGCTCACGTTTCTGACCTGCGCTGCGGCGAGCCGCTCCACGCCCTTTTTCATGCCGTAGGTGAAGATGCTCACGACGCCGAGCACCTCCGCGCCGGCTTCACGCAGCGCGTCCACCGCGTCGAGCACGCTGCCGCCGGTGGAGATCAGATCCTCGACGACCACGACCTTCTGCCCCGGGACGAGCTTGCCCTCGATGCGGTTCTGGCGGCCGTGATCCTTGCTGCTCGAGCGGACATAGCCCATCGGCAGGCCGAGCAGATGCGCGGCGATGGCGGCATGGGCGATGCCGGCCGTGGCCGTGCCCATGAGCACCTGCACCTGCGGATACTCGCGCCTGACCGTCTCGGCGATGGCGCGCTCGACCAGATCACGCGCCTCGGGCGCGGTCAGGATGAGGCGGTTGTCGCAGTAGATGGGGCTCTTGATGCCGCTGGCCCACGTGAACGGCTCCTGCGGGCGCAGGAACACCGCCTCGATCGAGAGCAGGCTGCGCGCAACTTCGTGTTTGATATCCATAGCAGTTCCTCCTGTTGAAAAAGTCTCTGATCCGGCGCTCAGCCGACGAACGCGGCCACGCACCGGCGATAGGCGGCGACGGGATCGTCCGCCTGCGTGATCGGGCGGCCGACGACGATGTAGTCCGAGCCGATCTCCCGGGCGCGCTCCGGCGTCGTGACGCGCTTCTGGTCGCCGCTCTCCCCGTCGGCAAAGCGCACGCCGGGCGTCACGGTCAGAAAGTCCGCGCCGCAGCGCGCATGGATGCTGCCCGCCTCCAGCGGGGAGCAGACCACGCCGTCAAGACCGGCATCGCGCGCATTGCGTGCATAGTGCAGCACGACCTCGTCGATCGGCGCGTGGATGAGCAGCTCCCGGTCCATGCGCTCCTGATCCGTGGAGGTCAGCTGCGTCACGGCGATGAGCAGCGGGCGCGTGCCGTCCGGCCGGGTCAGTCCCTCGAGCGCGGCGCTCATCATGGCCTTCGTGCCGGCAGCGTGGAGGTTGATGATATCCACATCCAGCGCCGAGAGCGCGGCCATCGCCTTTTTCACCGTGTTCGGGATGTCGTGCAGTTTGAGATCGAGAAAGATCCTGTGGCCGCGCGCGTGGATCTGGCGCACGATGTCCGGCCCTTCTGCATAAAACAGCTCCATGCCGATCTTCACAAACGGCTTCTCGTCCTGAAAGAGGTCGAGAAATGCGAGCGTCTTTTTTCCCGGCTGTCAAAATCCAGCGCAATGATAACGTCCTTACCCATGATGTGCTCCTCCTATGATGTCCCTGAGATTGTCGATGCCGAAGCGCGCCATCGCGTCCGGCAGAGTTTCAATGATGTGCTTGCAGGCATACGGCTCGACCAGGTTTGCCGCGCCCACGCCGACCGCTGTCGCGCCCGCGAGCATCAGCTCCAGAACGTCCTGCGCGTTCGTCACGCCGCCCATGCCCACGATGGGGATGCGCACCGCTTCGTACACCTGCCAGACCATGCGAACCGCAAGCGGGAAGAGCGCGGGGCCGGACATGCCGCCGGTCCGGTTGGCCAGCAGCGGGCGGCGGCGCGCAAGGTCGATGCGCATACCCGGCAGGGTGTTGATGAGGCTCACGCCGTCCGCGCCCGCGTCCTCACAGGCCTTGGCAACGGCGGCAATGTCCGCCGCCGTCGGCGAGAGTTTGAGGATGATCGGCTTTTTCGCCACGGCGCGCACCGCGCGCGTCACCTCCGCCGCGGCCGACGGCTCCGCGCCGAAGGCAGCGCCGCCGCCGTGGACGTTCGGGCAGGAGATGTTGACCTCCAGCCAGCCGACCTGCGGCTGCGCGTCAAGCCTGGCGCAGACCTCGGCATATTCTTCCACGCTGAAGCCGCTCACATTCGCCATGACCGGCTTGTGAAACACCTTTTTCAGCTCCGGCAGCTCGTGCGCGATGACCGCGTCCACGCCAGGGTTCTGCAGCCCCACCGCGTTGAGCATTCCGCCGGCATACTCGGCGATGCGCGGCGTGGGGTTGCCGAAGCGCGGCGCGCGCGTCGTCCCCTTGAAGGAGAACGTGCCGAGCATATTGATGTCATACAGCTGCGCAAACTCCTGCCCGTAGCCAAACGTGCCGCTGGCCGGGATGATGGGGTTTTCCAGCTCGATCCCGCAGAGCGTTACGGCTGTTGCGGCCATAGGATCTCCTCCTTTGTGAACACGGGCCCGTCCTTGCAGACGCGCTTGCTGCCGTGCGTCGTTTCGCAGGTGCAGCCCATGCACGCGCCGAAGCCGCAGCCCATGCGCGCCTCAAGGCTCAGCTGACCGTCGAGCGGCGTCGCGCTGCACAGCGCCTGCAGCATGGGCATCGGCCCGCAGGCATACACATAGGTGCCGCCCTCGGGCAGCGCGTCGGTCACGAAGCCGCGCGCGCCCATGGTGCCGTCCTCGGTCACGACCGTGACGGGGATGCCGAGCGCACAAAACGCATCGGCAAGCAGCACCTCTGCCGCCGTGCGAAAGCCGAGCACAGCCAGCGGGCTGCGCCCCTCGGCCACGAGCTGCTGCGTCAGACCATACAGCGGGGACGCGCCCACACCGCCGCCGACCAGCAGCGGCCGCGCACCGGCGGGTGCGGTGTCAAAGCCGTTGCCGAGACCGACCAGCAGGTCCAGCTCCGTGCCCGGCGCCAGCGTGCTCAGCTGCGCCGTGCCTGCGCCCGCCACTTTATAATACAGCGTCAGCGCGCCGTCACTCCAGCTGCACACCGACACGGGGCGGCGCAGAAAATATCCGGCGAGCCGGATGTCCGCAAACTGCCCCGGCGCGGTGATCGCGGCAGTGTCCCCCGCGAGACGCAGACGATACGTTCCGCGGGCAACGGGCGCGTTTTCCGCAATGGTGAAACGTTTCTGCTGCATGGCTTACTCCGCGTGGATCGTGGACACGGCCAGCGTCGTCTCCTCGAGCACGTCGAGCAGCACGCGCACCGTATCGAGCGAGGTAAAGACGGTCACGCCGTTTTCCACCGCGCAGCGCCGGATCGCGGCGCCGTCCTGCGCGTGGACGCTCGAATGGATGGAGCGGGTGTTGATGATGTAGCTGACGTAGCCGCTGCGGATGGAATCGAGGATCTCGTGGCTGCCGTCGCTGATCTTGCCGCGCACGCGCGTGCGGATGCCGAAGGACTTGAGGTAGGCAGCCGTGCCGGCGGTCGCCTCGATGTTAAAGCCCATCTCATAGAACCGGCGCACGAGCGGCAGGCCCTCCGGCTTGTCCTCATCGGCCAGCGTCACGAACACGGTGCCGTAGTTCTGCACGTTCATGCCGGAGGCCTGCAGCGCCTTGTACATGGCGCGCGAGAGCTTCTTGTCGTAGCCGATAGCCTCGCCCGTGGACTTCATCTCCGGGGAGAGGTAGGCGTCCAGCCCGTGGAGCTTGGCGAAGGAGAACACCGGCGCCTTGACATAGCAGCGCTCTTTTTCCGGCGGATACAGGTCGAAGATGCCCTGCTCCTTGAGGCTCGTGCCGAGGATGACGTTCGTGGCGATGTCCGCGAGCTGATAGCCCGTGGCCTTCGACAAAAACGGCACCGTGCGCGACGAGCGGGGGTTGACCTCGATGATGTAGACATGGTCGCTCTTATCGACGATGAACTGGATGTTATACAGGCCGACGATGCCGATGCCCAGACCGAGCTTCTTGGCATAGGTCAGGATCGTGCCCTTGACCTTGTCGGAGATGGAAAACGGCGGGTAGACGCTGATGGAGTCGCCGGAGTGGACACCGGTGCGCTCGACCAGCTCCATGATGCCGGGCACGAACACGTCTCTGCCGTCGCAGATGGCGTCGACCTCGACCTCGCGGCCGGAGATGTACTTATCGACCAGCACGGGCTTGCCCTCGCCGGTGCGCACGGCATTCTGCAGATAGTGGCGCAGCATCTCGTCGTCGGCCACGATCTCCATGGCGCGGCCGCCCAGCACGAACGACGGGCGCACCAGCACCGGATAGCCCACTGCATGCGCAGCCTTGAGGCCGTCGTCCAGATTCGTCACCGCCGCGCCCATCGGCTGCGGGATGTTCAGCTCGAGCAGCAGCTTTTCAAAGCAGTCGCGGTTTTCCGCGCGCTCGATCGCGGCGCAGTCCGTGCCGATGATCTGCACACCGCGCGTCATGAGCGGCTGCGCCAGATTGATGGCCGTCTGGCCGCCGAGGCTGGCAATCACCTGATCGGCCTGCTCCTCGTGCAGGATGTTCATGACATCCTCGGGCGTGAGGGGCTCGAAATACAGCTTATCGGCGGTCGTGTAGTCGGTAGAGACCGTCTCGGGGTTGTTGTTGATGATGATGGCCTCGTAGCCCGCGCGCCGGATGGTCTGCACCGCGTGGACGGTGGAGTAGTCAAACTCCACGCCCTGACCGATGCGGATCGGGCCTGCGCCGAGCACGACGACCTTCTGCTTGTCCGAGCGGCGCGCCTCACTCTTTGCGCCGGGGGCGTAGGTGGAGTAGAAATAGGGGATGTAAGCGCCGGTGTGGCTGGTGTCCACCATCTTGTAGGCGGGGTAGAGCCCCAGCTGCACGCGCTGGGCATACACATCCTCCTCGCGCACGCCCCAGAGCCGCGCGATGTAGGGGTCACAGAAGCCCATCTGCTTGGCCCGCTTGAGCGTCTCTCCGTCGCCCTTGTGCGCGCAGAGCGTCTGCTCCATGTCCACGATGCCGCGGATGGTCTCGAGGAAGTACGGCGTGATCATCGTCAGCGCGGCGACCTCGTCCACGCTCGCGCCCAGACGCAGCAGCTGCGCGACGGCAAAGAGCCCGTCATCGCGGAACTGGTGCAGGTACTCGGTCAGCTCCGCCTTGGTCATGTTCTGGAACTTCGGCAGCCAGAGGTGCTGCGCGCCGATCTCCAGCGAGCGGACGGACTTGAGCAGGCACTCCTCGAGCGTGCTGCCGATGCCCATGACCTCGCCCGTGGCCTTCATCTGCGTGCCGAGCGTGTTGGCGGCGGTCGAGAACTTATCGAACGGGAAACGCGGCAGCTTTGCGACCACGTAGTCCAGCAATGGCTCGAACGCGGCCGTCGTGTTGGCGACGGCGATCTCGTCAAGGTTCATGCCGACGGCGACCTTGGCCGTGACGCGCGCGATGGGATAGCCGCTGGCCTTGCTCGCCAGCGCCGACGAGCGGGAGACGCGGGGGTTGATCTCGATGAGGAAGTACTCCGAGGTCTTGGGGTTGAGCGCAAACTGCACGTTGCAGCCGCCCTGGATCTTCAGCGTACGGATGATCTTGATCGCGCTGTCGTTGAGCATCTTCATGTCATGGTCGCTGAGCGTCATGATCGGCGCGACGACGGCGGAGTCGCCGGTGTGCACGCCCACGGGGTCGATGTTCTCCATGCCGCAGATGGTGATGGCGTGGTCGGACGCATCGCGCATGACCTCAAACTCGATCTCCTTATAGCCCTTGACGCTCTTTTCGATCAGCACCTGATGGATGGGCGAGAGCTTGAACGCCTGCATACCCAGCTCGACGAGCTGCGCCTCGTCGTCGGCAAAGCCGCCGCCCGTGCCGCCGAGCGTGAACGCCGGGCGCAGCACGACCGGATAGCCGATGGCCGCGGCCGCGGCCTTGGCCTCCTCGAGGTTGTAGGTGATCTGCGACGGGATGACCGGCTCGCCGATGCTCTGGCAGAGCTCCTTGAACTGCTCGCGGTCCTCGGCGCGGCGGATGCTGTCGCTGTCCGTGCCGAGAAGCTCGACCTGGCACTCCTTGAGCACGCCCTTCTGCTCGAGCTGCATCACCAGATTCAGGCCGGTCTGGCCGCCGATGCCCGGGACGATCGCGTCCGGGCGCTCCTTGCGCAGGATACGCGCCACATACTCCAGCGTCAGCGGCTCCATGTACACCTTGTCCGCGACGGAGGTATCCGTCATGATCGTGGCAGGGTTGGAGTTGACGAGAATGACCTCGTACCCCTCCTCCTTGAGCGACAGGCACGCCTGCGTGCCGGCATAGTCAAACTCGGCAGCCTGACCGATGACGATCGGGCCGGAGCCGATGATCATAATTTTCTTCAGATCCGTTCTTTTGGGCATGTGATTTCCTCCTCAGTACGTAAAAAGTCCTGTATGTCATATATTTAATATGTAAATGAAGGGCGCTCAGTCCTGCGCGTCCTGCCAGACGACGGCGCCGCCGCAGACGTTGCGCACGCACCGCCCGTAGACCGTCTGTCCGGCGAAGGGCGTGCTCTTTCCCATGGAGCAAAACTGCGCCGGGTCGATGCGGTACTCCGTGTTCAGGTCCCAGACGGCATAATCGTCCGCGCACAGCGGGAAGCCGAAGCGCTTTCTGGGGTTGACCGCCATGAGCTCCACGAGCTTGTCGACCGTCAGCACGCCGGTGCGCACAAGGTGGGTATAGAGCACGGGAAACGCTGTCTCAAGGCCGACGATGCCCATGGCGCTCCCGGCGAGGCCCCTGGCCTTTTCCTGCGCGCTGTGCGGCGCGTGGTCGGTCGCGATCATGTCCACCGTGCCATCGAGGATGCCCTCGATGAGCGCCTGCCGGTCGGCCTGCGTGCGCAGGGGCGGGTTCATCTTGAAACTGCCGTCCTCGCGCAGGTCGTCCTCGGTCAGCACGAGGTAGTGCGGTGCGGTCTCGCAGGTGACGTCCAGCCCCTGCGCCTTCGCCCGGCGGATAAGCGCCACGCTCTCCTTGGTGGACACGTGGCACATATGATAGGCACAGCCTGTCTCGCGCACCAGCTCGAGATCGCGCTCCAGCTGCCGCCACTCACTCTCGCTGCTGATGCCCTTGTGCCCGTGGGCGCGGGCATACGCGCCGTCGTGGATATAGCCGCCGTGCAGGAGGGTGTTGTCCTCGCAGTGCGCGGCGATGAGCTTGCCGAGGCTTGCCGCCTTGCGCATCGCGGCGCGCATCACGTCCGCATCCTGCACGCCGCTGCCGTCGTCGGAAAAGCCGGCGACATAGGGCGCGAGCTGCTCCATGTCCGCAAGCTCCCTGCCGCCGCGGTGCGCGGTGATCGCGCCGTAGGGCGTCACATCGATGACCGCATCCGTGCGGATGCGCTCCAGCTGGGGGGCAAGCGTCTGCAAACTGTCCGGCACCGGATCCAGATTGGGCATGGCGCACACGCGGCTGTATCCTCCGTGCGCCGCAGCAAGTGTGCCGGACGAAATGGTCTCCTTATAAGAAAAACCCGGCTCACGAAGATGTACATGCACATCTACGAAACCAGGTAATACCACGAAAGAAGAAATATCAAGTTCGTCACCGGCAATGCTGCCGCTGCCAAGAAAAAACAGAATCACGGTTGCCGGGAAAAAGATCCCACCCAAATGCCTGCATATTCTCTGCGGCCGCAACCATTTTCCTCGCCTCATTTCTGCCGAATCGCAAATTTTTGATATGATATCACATAATCGCCCGGTCTGTCAACAAATCCGGCGGCTTTGCGCGCCGTCTTTTTGCACGAAAAATTCCGTCATTTTCCGTCCCGCGTTGACACGCATCTCTGCGCCAAGAACCGGATACAGACAGGCTCAGCGGCGCGCCCGTTTGGGCGCGCCGCCGTGTGCTTCAGAGCAGTTTCAGGATCCCGTCGCCGTAGCCGGCGCAGGTCGCGCCGTCCGGCTGGCCGGTGATGACGGCCGGGCAGGCATCGAGCGCCGCCTCGAGCCGGTCCGCCGCGGCCGCGCGGCCGATGTGCCGCAGGAGCATGACCTCCGCGCGCAGGATGCTCTGGGGGTTAGCATAGTCGCCCATGCCGCGCTCGATCATGCGCGGGGCCGAGCCGTGGATGGCCTCGAACATGGCGTAGCGGTCGCCGATGTTGGCGCTGCCCGCCGTGCCGACACCGCCCTGCAGCTGCGCGGCCTCATCGGTGATGATGTCGCCGTAGAGGTTCGGCAGCAGCAGCACCTGAAACTGTCCGCGCACCCGCTCGTTGACGAGGTTCGCCGCCATGATGTCGATGTAGTAATCATCAACGGTGATCTCGGGATAGTCGGCGGCGACCTCGTGGCAGAGGGCGGTGAATTTGCCGTCGGTCTTTTTGAGGATGTTCGCCTTCGTGACGACGGTCACGCGCGTCTTGCCATTGCACCGGGCATAGTCGAACGCCGCGCGGGCGATGCGGCGCGTGCCGGGATCGGTCGTGACCTTGAAGTCCACGGCCATGCCGGGCAGCTCCACGCCGCGGCTGCCGAGGGCGTACTCGCCCTCCGTGTTCTCGCGGAAGAACGTCCAGTCGATGCCCTGCTCGGGAATGGTCACAGGGCGGACGTTTGCGTAGAGGTCGAGCGCGCGGCGCAGCTTCACGTTCGCGCTCTCGAGTCCGCCGCCCATGGGCGTCGTGGTCGGGCCCTTGAGCAGCACGTCACAGGCCAGAATTTCAGAGAGCACATCGTCCGGCACCGCCTGGTTGCAGGCCAGCCGGTTTTCGATTGTGAGGCCGCGGATGCGCCGCAGGGCGATGCTGCCGCGCGCGATCTCGTCGGCGAGCAGCGCCTCGAGCACACGCACCGCCTGCTCCATGATAATGGGGCCGATGCCGTCGCCGTCCACGAGACCGATGGTCACGGTCGCCTTGTTCGTATAGTCCGCCCGCTCGGCGGTCATGCCCGCAACGCGGGCCTGCTGCTCTTCAAGTAAGGTGCGAAACGCCGCACAGGCGCGGTCAACATCGTTCATAGTGCATGCTCCTTTGTGTAGTTGAGCAGTCCGCCGGCGAGCAGGATAGCCTGCTGCCGCTCGGTGAGGCTGCACACGACAGGGTAGGACTTGCCTGCCGTGTCCGTGAGCGTCAGTTCCCCTGCTGCCATGCCGGCGCGGATATTGCCGATGCGCAGCCGCGCGCCGGGCTGCAGCGCGTCGTAATCGTCCGGGTTTTCAAACGTCAGCGGCAGGATGCCGGCGTTGATGAGGTTGGCCACATGGATGCGCGCGAAGCTTTTGGCCACGACGCAGCGGATGCCGAGATACATCGGCACGAGCGCCGCGTGCTCGCGCGACGAGCCCTGCCCGTAGTTGCTGCCGCCGACGATGATGCCGTCCCCGGCCGCTCTGGCGCGCGCCGGGAAGCTGGGGTCGCAGACTGTGAAGCAGAACTCCGACAGCTTCGGGATGTTCGAGCGATAGGGCAGGATCTTCGAGCCCGCGGGCATGATGTGGTCGGTCGTGATGTTGTCGCCCACCTTGAGCACGAGCTCCGCCGTGAGCGTGTCGGCAAAAGGCTTGCTCTGCGGGAAGGGCCGGATGTTCGGCCCGCGCAGCACCTCCACCGTGTCGGCCTCGTCCGCCGGGGCGGGCGGCAGCACGGCGCTGTCGTCGATGCGGAAATGTTCCGGCAGCGTGACGGCCGGCATGGGGCCGAGCGTCTGCGGGTCGGTGATCGTGCCGGTGAGCGCAGCGGCGACGGCCGTCTCCGGGGACACGAGGTAGACCTGCGCGTCTTTCGTACCGCTGCGGCCGAGGAAGTTGCGGTTGAACGTGCGCAGGCTCACGCCGCCGGAGTTGGGCGAGAAGCCCATGCCGATGCACGGGCCGCAGGCGCACTCGAGCAGGCGCGCGCCGCTGGCGAGGATGTCCGTGAGCGCGCCGCAGTCAGAGAGCATGGTCAGCACCTGCTTCGACCCCGGCGAGATGGACAGGCTCACGCCCGGGGCGATGGTCCTGCCGCGGAGCAGCGCCGCGACCTTGAGCATATCGAACAGGGACGAATTCGTGCACGAGCCGATGCAGACCTGGTCGACCTTCGTGCCGGCGAGCGACGCCACGGGGACGACATTGTCCGGGCTGTGCGGGCAGGCGATCATGGGCTGCAGCGTGTTGAGGTCAATGTCGATAATGCGGTCATACTGCGCGTCCGGATCGCTCGCGAGAGGGACAAAGTCCGCCGCGCGCCCCTCGGCCGCGAGAAACGCGCGCGTCACGTCGTCCGACGGGAAGATGGACGTCGTCGCGCCGAGCTCGGTGCCCATGTTCGTGATCGTGGCGCGCTCGGGCACGGACAGCGCCGCGATGCCGGGGCCGCCCCACTCGATGATCGCACCGACGCCACCCTTGACCGACAGGATGCGCAGCAGCTCGAGGCTGATGTCCTTGGCCGTGACATAGGGCCGCAGCGCGCCGGTGAGGTTGACCTTGAACATCTTCGGCATGGTGATATAGTACGCGCCGCCGCCCATGGCGACCGCGACGTCCATGCCGCCCGCGCCGAAGGCCAGCATGCCGATGCCGCCGCCGGTGGGGGTGTGGCTGTCGGAGCCGATCAGGGTTTTGCCCGGCATGCCGAAGCGTTCCAGATGCACCTGATGGCAGATGCCGTTGCCCGGGCGGGAGAACCAGATGCCGTGCTTCTTGGCCACAGTCTGGAGATAGCGGTGGTCGTCCGCGTTTTCAAAGCCGGACTGCAGCGTGTTGTGGTCGACATAGGCCACGCTCAGCTCGGTTCTGACGCGCGGGATGCCCATCGTCTCAAACTCCAGATAGGCCATCGTGCCGGTGGCGTCCTGCGTGAGCGTCTGGTCGATGCGCAGGGCGATCTCGCTGCCGGGCGTCATGTCGCCGTGCAGCAGGTGGGCACGGATGATTTTCTGAGCAAGGGTCTCACCCATGGTTGTTCATCCTTTCGATCATGCTTTTCTTGGCGTGGATGGTGTGCTCGGTCGTGAGCTCGGCGGCGCGGTCGGCGTCGCCGGCGGCGATGGCGTCGAAAATGGCGCGGTGCTCCTTCACGACCTGCGCCGTGCGCGAAGCGTCAGCAATGGATGCCTTGCGGTAGCGGCGGGTCTTGCGGTGCAGCGGGACGAGCGTGTCACTGATGACGGCGTGGCCGCCCATGTCGCAGATGACGTCGTGGAACTGGTCGTCCATCTCGCGCAGGTGCTCGGCGTCGCGCTTTTCAAAGTAGAATTCCTGCAGGTCCATGATGTGGCGCAGGCGCGCGAGGCCCTCGGGCGAAGCGTTTTTCGCCGCGTAGTAGGACGCGAGCCCCTCGATCTTGCAGCGGATATCCATGATGTCCACCAGATCCTCGGCCGTGATGCCGAGCACGACAGAGCCTTTGCCGGTGTCGGCGATGAGGTGCTCCTGCTCGAGGCGGCGCAGCGCCTCGCGGATGGGCGTGCGGCTGACGTTGAGCTGCTCGACGAGCCGGAGCTCCGTGAGCACCTCGCCGCGCGGGTACACGCCCTGAATGATATCGGATTCCAGCCGCTCAAACACTTGATCGGCCAGCGTAACGGTGCGGAAATCTTTCATGCGGCGCCTCCTGTCAGACCTGCGCGAAGCGGCCGGGGGCCAGCTCCGCGATCTTGGCGTTGAGTTCCTTGGCGGACAGGACGGTCTGGCGGCCGTCCTCGTATTCCGCGTCCACCCAGCCCTTGAGCGCGAGCACGAGCGGGTCGTGCTTGTCGATCTGCGCATCTCCGGTCAGGTGGTAGTTCTGGTTGATCCAGTAGGCGATGCCCGCGAGGCCGGACGTCTTGGCGACCTGCACGGACGCCGGACGGTTGAGCAGCTTCTCGGTGTCGAAGATCGTGTAGATCTCGGCGTCCTTGAGCAGACCATCGGCGTGGATGCCGGCGCGCGTGGCGTTGAAGTCGCGCCCGACGAACGGCGTCATCGGCGGGATGTTGTAGCCGATCTCGTGCTGGAAGTAGTCGGCGATCTCGGTGATGACGGTCGGGTCCATGCCGTCGAGCGAACCGCGCAGCGACGCGTACTCGAATACCATCGCCTCGAGCGGGATGTTGCCCGTGCGCTCGCCGATGCCGAGCAGCGAGCAGTTGACCGCGCACGCACCGTAGAGCCACGCAGTCGAGGCATTGACGACCGCCTTGTAAAAATCGTTGTGCCCGTGCCATTCGAGGCACTCGCTCGGCACGTCGGAGTACTGCTGCAGGCCGTAGATGATGCCGGCCACGCTGCGCGGCAGCGCCGCCTCCGTGTAGGGGATGCCGTAGCCCATGGTGTCGCACGCGCGGATCTTGACCGGGATGCCCGCCTGGCGCGAGAGCTTTTGCAGCTCGTTGACAAACGGCACCACGAAACCGTAAAAGTCGGCGCGCGTAATGTCCTCAAGGTGGCAGCGCGGGACGACCCCGGCCTCAAACGCGTCGGCCACGGTGGCGAGGTAATAGTCCATGGCCTGACGGCGCGTCATCTTCATCTTCTTGAAGATGTGGTAGTCGCTGCAGCTGACGAGGATACCCGTCTCGCGGATGCCGAGGTCGCGCACGAGGCGAAAATCCTCCTTCGTGGCGCGGATCCACGTCGTGATCTCCGGGAACTTCAGCCCCAGCTCCATGCACTTTTCGAGCGCCTCACGATCTTTCTTGCTGTAGATGAAAAACTCCGTCTGCCGGATGATGCCGTACGGCCCGCCGAGCCGCGACAGGTACTTGTAAATGTTCACGATCTGCTCGACCGTGTACGGCTCCACAGACTGCTGCCCGTCGCGCAGGGATGTGTCCGTGATCCAGATCTCCTCGGGCATGTTCATCGGCACGCGCCGGTGGTTAAACGGCACCTTCGGCACCATTCCCTGTGTGTAGATGTCGCGCTGGAGGTTCGGCTCCGCCACGTCCTGGAGCGAATATTTATACGCATTCTGCTCCAGCAAATTCGTCTTTCCGGATATTTCAAGCATGGCAGTTGGGCTCCTTTCTATTGCTTTGTATTATTGTATACAATTATACACACAATCGTGCCGTTGTCAACGCACAAATGTTCACAATTTTCCGCTTGCTTTTCGGGCGGATGCTGGTATAATACAAAATCGTTCAAAATTGAACTATTTTTCGGGAGGTGACCGCCGTGCTCACCGCATCGCAGGTCTATACGTACACGCGCCGCATCCTCGACGCTTACGCCGCCGTCATGCAGCCGCTGAGCGCGGAGCTGGACATGGCGCAAAACGCCGTGGACATTCTGCTCTTTCTGGCCAACAATCCGGGGCTGGACACCGCGCGCGACATCTGCACGTACCGGAAGCTCAAGCCGGGCATCGTGTCGTTCCACGTGGACAATCTCGTGCGCGAGGGCTACCTGCTGCGCACGCGCGACCCCGGCGACCGGCGCCGCTGCCGGCTCGTGTGCACGGACAAGGCGGCGCCGATCGTCGCGCGCGGCCAGGCGCTGCAGGAGCAGTTCATCGCGCAGATGTCCGCGGGCCTCGCGCCCGACGCGCTCGAAACGTTCCAGCACTGTCTGACAGCGTTCGCGCAGAATCTTGACCGTATGGCCAACAGGGAGGAAAGTTAAATGCAGCAGGACAAAACATTTCTCGGCACGGAGCCCGTCGGTCAGCTCCTGCGCCGGCTCGCGATCCCGACGGTGATCGCGCAGTTGGTGAACATGCTCTACAACATCGTCGACCGCATCTACATCGGCCACATTCCGGAGGTCGGCAGTCTCGCGCTGACAGGCGTGGGCGTGTGCCTGCCGATCATTCTGATCGTGTCGGCCTTCGCGTGCTTTACGGCCTCGGGCGGCGCGCCGCGCGCGTCGATCTACATGGGGCGCGACGATATGGACAGCGCCGAAAAGACGCTCGGCGGCTGCTTCACGCTGCAGATCGGCATCTCCGTCGTGCTCACGGCGGTGCTGCTCCTCTGGGGCGCGAGGCGCTGCTTGCCTTCGGCGCGAGCGAAAATACCATTGACTACGCCGCGGACTACCTGCATATTTATGCGTTCGGCACGCTCTTTGTCGAGCTCACGCTGGGCATGAACGCGTTCATCACGGCGCAGGGCTTCGCCAAGGTGGGCATGTACACGGTGCTCATCGGCGCGGCGGCGAACATCATCCTCGACCCGATCTTCATCTTCGCGCTGGGCATGGGCGTGCGCGGCGCAGCACTGGCGACCGTGCTCTCACAGGGGCTCTCGTGCGCGTGGGTGCTGGTGTTCCTGTGCGGGAAGAAGGCGTTTTTGCGCCTGCGGCGGGAAAATCTCTTCGTCTCGCCGAAGCTCATCCTGCCGTGCGTGGCGCTCGGCCTGGCCACGTTCACGATGCAGGCGAGCGAGAGCGTCATCTCCGTGTGCTTCAACGCCTCCCTGCTCAAGTACGGCGGCGACATCGCCGTCGGCGCCATGACGATCCTCACGAGCGTGATGCAGTTTGCCATGCTGCCGCTGCAGGGCATCGGTCAGGGCGCGCAGCCGATCACGAGCTACAACTTCGGCGCAAAGAACACCGACCGCGTGCGCGAAACGTTCCGTCTGCTGCTGAAGGTGTGCCTGATCTACTCGGTCTCGCTCTGGGCGCTCATCGAGCTCTTCCCCGGCCTGTTCGCGCGCATCTTCACGCCGGACGCGGAGCTCATCGCCTTCACGGCGCGCGTGCTGCGCATCTACTGCGCGGGCCTGTTCCTGTTCGGCATCCAGATCGCCTGCCAGATGACGTTCGTGTCCATCGGCAGCGCGCTGTGCTCGATCATCGTGGCCGTGCTGCGCAAATTCGTGCTGCTGCTGCCGCTGATCTATCTGCTGCCGGCGCTGCTGTCCGACCGGACGACGGCCGTGTATCTGGCCGAGCCGGTCGCGGACGTCATTGCCGTCACGTGCACGGCCATCCTGTTTGCGACGCAGTTTCGCAAGGCGCTGCACAAGCTCGAAGCGAACGCCTGATCTGTTTTCCATCCCCCGGCGCGCGGCCCGGCCCGCGCGCCGGGGTTTTTGCTGAATGATTCAAAAATTTGAAACTTCCTTATCAAAAATACGAAAGCATTCCGCCGTTGACAACCGCCGCACCGGCGCGTACAATGACGCCAAATTCCCTTTGAGAGGAGCTGCAAGCCATGCGCAACACGTTTTTCAGCCGCAAAAACGACAGCACCGCGACCACGTGCGCGGCCGGCTTTGCATGCTCTGCGGCGAATACCGACAACAACAGCATCCTTCTGCTTACCATCGACACTGTACTTGCAGTGTCGATTTTTGCTATACTCAGCATTCTGGGCATCGCACCGCCAGCAGAACGAACCAAACCGGTATTTGCGGGATAAGCACGACTTGGTATACCAGGAGTCGGCCCCGACCGTTTTGGTCGGGGCCGATTTTTTGTTGTATAGAAAAACGGACAGAAAGGAAATCTGTTATGGAAAAGAAAAAAGTTGGATTCGCCAGCGGCATCGGCTTCATCCTCGCCGCCGCCGGCAGTGCCGTGGGGCTCGGAAACCTCTGGGGCTTCCCGTACAAGACGTCGCAAAACGGCGGCGCGGCCTTCGTGCTCATCTACGTCGCGTGCGTGCTGCTCATCGGCTTCGTGACGATGCTCAGCGAGATCTATCTCGGCCGCCGCGCGCAGGCAAACCCCATGACCGCCTACAAGATGATCCACAAGAACCTCGGCTGGTGCGGGCTCGTGGCGATCGTGATCCCCGCGTTCATCATCTGCTACTACTCCGTGCTCGGCGGCTGGACGACGAAGTACGCGCTCAACTCCTTCAGCGGCAACGCCGGCATCGTCGGCACGTTCTCCGTCAACACGGGCGAGGTCATCCTCTACACCGCGATCTTCCTCGTGCTGAGCATGATGATCATCATGGGCGGCGTCAAGGACGGCATCGAGAAGGCGTCCAAGGTGCTCATGCCGGTGCTGTTTCTGATCCTCGTCGCCATCGCCGTCTCCGCGCTGACGCTCGGCAGCGGCGTGCGTGAGGGTCTGAGCTTTTACCTCAAGCCCGATTTCTCCGGCATCACGTTCAAGTCCGTGCTCGTGGCCATGGGTCAGGCGTTTTACTCCCTGTCGCTCGGCATGGGCATCATGATCACCTACGGCTCGTACACCGGCAAGGAGGTCAACCTCGTGCGCTCTACCGCCATGATCTGCATCTTCGACACGCTCGTGGCGCTCATCGCGGGTCTGGCGATCTTCCCGTCGGTAGCGCACTTTGACCCCGCACTGCTCGGCAGCAGCAAGGGCGTCGCGCTCATGTTCATCATCCTGCCGCAGGTGTTCGAGTCCATGGGCGGCGTGGGTCAGGTCGTGTCGTTCGCCTTTTTCGTCATGGTCGACATCGCCGCCATCACGTCCGTCGTGTCGCTGATCGAGGTCGTGACGCAGTTCGTCATCCAGAAATTCCACGCCCACCGCAAGCGCGCCGCGCTCATCGTCGCGGGTGTCTGCTTTCTCGTGTCGATCCCGATCGGCATCTCGCTCGGCCATGTCGCCATCCTCGAGGAATCCAGTCCCGCGCTGTTCGGGCTCGACTGGCTGACGTTCTTTGACGAGGTGACCAACACCGTACTCATGCCCGTGTGCGCGCTGTTTTCCTGCATCGTCGTCGGCTGGTTCATCACGCCCAAGCGCGCCGTGGCCGAGATCGAGGCCGAAGGCACACCCATGGCCGGCTGGCTCAAGAAGGTCTACGCCGTCATGATCCGCTTCGTGACGCCGGCGCTCATCCTCATCGTCGAGATCGGCGGCCTGCAGTCCGAGATCGCCGCCGGAAACGTCGCCGTCGTCGTCTTTGCCTACGCGCTCGTGGCGCTGTGCGTGGCCGCGTATTTCCTCTTCTTCCGCAACACGGACACCGGCACGAACGCCGACGAGAAGCTCTCCGGCGATTACCCCGTGTGACACGCGCGATGCGCCCAATACCCCGGCATTGTTTTTGACATGCTGTACACCGGTGTGGTTTTTTGACCATACCGGTGTTTTTTGTATGACAAACTCGTTAAAAAACAAGCAACTTTCAGTTGAAATACCGGCAAAAAACAGGTATAATAACAATGTCAGTCCATCTGACAAACATAGCAGACAGGAGGCACGCCCATGTCGATGCAAGAGGTGCGGGAACAGAATATCGCACTCGTAACGCAGTCGGCACTGGCGTGTTTTGTTGAAAACGGCATTGAAAAGACGACCATCCGCGACATCGCGCAGCACGCCGGCCTGACCGAGCGCTCGGTCTACCGGTACTTTGCGGGCAAGGATGAGCTCGTCATCGCGGCGGCCTACCTCTACTGGGACAGGGCCAAGGAACTGGCCGCGCAGTCGCTGGCAAAGCAGCGGCGCAGGGGCATGACCGGCATCGAGGAGATCCGCGTGCTGCTGCGCAGCTACGCGGGGCTGATCTTTACAGACCCCGCGGGCATCCGCTTCTCGCTGGATGCGGAGGTCGCGCTGTGCAACGCCGGCCGGCAGCACGCGGTCATCAACCGCCCGCCGGAGCGCTTTGAGGTCGCCCCCGGCCCGATCGCGGCGGCCATCCGCCGCGGCCTCGCCGACGGGACGGTCGACCCCAACGCCGATGTCAAGATGCTCTACTATAATGCCTACGATGCGATTCTCGGCGTCATCCAGCGTATGTCCGTCGGTGTGCCGAGTGTGCACGAGCTCGACGGGCACGTGCGCATCGACGCGCTGTGCGAGCAGTTCGCGCGCGCATTCGCGGCGCCGCCCAAGCAATAAGGGGACAGGGAACACCTTTTAAATACCACCCTACACTGAAGGAGGAAACGGCATGGCAAAAAGACCGAATATTCTCAAGCTGGCTACGAAGATCAGCCTTGAGAGCATGACGTACATGGGCATCACGTATGACGATCCCGAGTATAAGATCCTCGAGCCGATCATCGACGATGATATGTGTGCGATCATGATGCACGTGCGCCTGGAGACCAACCGCACGGTTGAGGAAGTGGCCAAGCGCGCAAGAAAGAGCGTGGAATTCACGCAGGAGCAGCTCGACAAGCTGTGCAAGACCGGCGCAGTCCGCTACCGCTATGTGGACGGCAAGCGCTGCTACTTCTACCCGATCTGGGTCCCGGGCATCATGGAGGGCATCCTTGCCAACCGTGAGCAGTGCGACAAGTACCCCGTGCTCGGCGAGAGCTTCGAGGCGTACACCCGCCGCCGTCCGGAAATGCTCGCGCCGATGCTCGACTCCGGCAAGACTGGTATGTTCTTCATGCGCGTCATGCCCGTCATGAGCGCCATCGAGAACGACTCGCACGCCGCCTCCTACGACGAAGTGCGCACCCTCATCGAGAACGCGACCGCCATCAGCGTCGGTCCGTGCTCCTGCCGCCGTGCCCGCCGTCTCATGGGCGAGGGCTGCGGCCACCTCGAAGAGGATATGTGCATGTACCTCAACGACAACGCCCCTCTGCTTCTCCGAGCAGGGGTATCACCGCCTCGTGACCAAGGAAGAGGCATATGAGATCCTCCAGCGCGCCGAGGACAACGGTCTCGTGCACGAGATCAACCAGACCCCCGGCTTCGAGGACACGAACGCCATCTGCAACTGCTGCGGCTGCTCGTGCTTCGCGCTGCGCATCGCGGAGCTGTTCCGCACGCCGCGCGCCATCCGCTCGAACTACATCGCCCGCGTGGACAAGGAAAAGTGCGTCGCCTGCGGTCAGTGCGTCGAAAACTGCCAGACCAACGCGCTCAAGCTCGGCCAGAAGCGCTGCGCGACCGATCCGCACATCTCCGATACCTACGATACCGACGCCAGCGTGCCGTTCCACCGCTCGAGCTACAACCCCGAGTACCGCACGAACCGCTCCGACGTCATGCCCAGCGGCACCGCCCCCTGCAAGGCCGAGTGCCCGGCGCACATCCCGGTTCAGGGCTACATCAAGCTCGCGTCCCTCGGCCGCTACACCGAGGCACTGGAGCTCATCAAGAAAGAAAACCCGTTCCCGGCCGTCTGCGGCCGCATCTGCAACAAGCGTTGTGAGGACGCCTGCACCCGCGGCAGCATCGACGATCCGATCGCCATCGATGACATCAAGAAGTTCATCGCCGAGAAGGATCTCGAGGCCAGCACCCGCTTCGTGCCGAAGATGCTCAACCAGATCGGCCGTCCGTACACGGAGAAGATCGCCGTCATCGGCGCCGGCCCTGCCGGTATGAGCTGCGCGTACTACCTCGCCGTCAAGGGCTACCCCGTGACCGTGTTCGAGAAGGAGTCCGTGCCCGGCGGTATGCTCACGCTCGGCATCCCGAGCTTCCGCCTCGAGAAGGACGTTGTCAACGCGGAGATCGACGTGCTCAAGGAGCTCGGCGTGGAGTTCCGCTTCGGCGTTGAGGTCGGCAAGAACATGACGCTCGACGCGCTGCGCGCGGACGGCTACAAGGCGATCTACCTCGCCGTCGGCGCCTCCAAGGGCACGCCGGCCGGCTGCCCGGGCGACGATCTGAAGGGTGTGTTCACCGGTGTCGAGTTCCTGCGCGCCGTGAACCTCGGCAAGCGCCCGGCCATCGGCAAGCAGGTCGCCGTCATCGGCGGCGGCAATGTCGCCATCGACGTCGCGCGCGCCGCCGTGCGCCGCGGTGCAGACGTGACGCTGCTCTACCGCCGCAGCCGCGAGGAGATGCCCGCAGCGGATGAAGAAGTCGCCGAGGCCGAGGCCGAGGGCGTCAAGTTCCGCTTCCTGAGCGCCCCGGTCGAGATCCTGGGCGAAAAGGACAAGGTCACGGCCATCAAGGTCGAGACCATGGCCCTCGGCGAGCCCGACGAGAAGGGCCGCCGCAAGCCCGTCGGCACGGGCGAGTTCGAGACGCTTGCCGTCTCCGCCGTCATCTCGGCCATCGGCCAGCAGATCGACCTGTGCGGCATCGATGCCGGCTCGAAGCTCCAGCTTGGCAAGCGCGGCACCGTGCTGGTTGACCCCGCAACGTATCAGACCGCCGAGCCCGACGTGTTCGCGGGCGGCGATCTTGTGACCGGCCCGAAGTTTGCCATCGACGCCATCGCCGCCGGCAAAGAGGCCGCCGTGTCCATCCACCGCTTCGTGCACCCCGGCCAGAGCCAGCTCATCGGCCGTGACCACCGCGACTACAAGTCGCTCGATCCCGCGACCGTGGCCGTGCCGATCGAGAGCTTTGACAACACCCCGCGCCAGCACGCACATGACGGCTCCGCGGAGGAGGCCAAAAAGACCTTCCACGATCTGCGCGGTGTGTTCACCGAGGAGCAGATGAAAAAGGAGACCGAGCGCTGCCTCGGCTGCGGCGCGGTCGTCCTCAACGAGGACCAGTGCATCGGCTGCGGCATCTGCACCACCAAGTGCAAGTTCGACGCCATCCGCCTCGAGAAGGTCAACGACACGCACGGCCGTGAATACTTCCGCACCCTGCTGACCGTGGCCGGCAACACCCCCGCCGCCATCGGCCGCCTCGTGCGCAAGACGCGCGGCAGATAAGGAGCAGCGCCATGCATGAGATCGGTGTGGTGCGCGCCATGGTCAAGACCGTCACCGACTACGCGGCAGCCAATCAGATCGACGAAATCTCCGAGATCGTGGCCGACTGCGGCGAGCTCTCGCTCGTCATTCCGGAGTACGTGGAGGAGCTCTATCCCCCCGTCGTGAAGGGCACGCCGCTGGAAAATACGAAGCTCATCGTCAACATCGTGCCCGGCATGGCCGAGTGCGAGGATTGCGACGAGATCTTCAATGTCATCGAGTGCAACGGTTATTGTCCGAACTGCAACAGCTTCAACAAAACGGTGCTGTCCGGTAAGGACTTTACCATCCGGGAGATTCATGTCCCGGAGGAAACGTAACCCAGGGTCCGGAGAGACCTAAAATATAGAAGGAGCGTATTACATGAACGAAAAGTACAACGCATTGTTCACCCCCTGGAAGATCGGCAATGTGGAGATCAAAAACCGCATTGTGCAGTGCTCCATGGGCGGCACGTCCCTGTTCGGCTGGATGGAGCCGAACCACTTTGACAAGGAAGCAGCCTACTTCCTGCTCAACCGCGCACAGGACGGCGTCGGCCTGATCCTGCCCGGCATGCAGTGCATCCGCGACCCGCTGGGCATCCCCGGCCGCAAGTGGCTGTACCAGAACGACCAGATGTTCAAGCAGCTCAAAGAGTACATGGTCGAGTTCCATAAGACGGGCGCAAAGCTGTTCATCCAGCTCGCCGCCGGCATGGGCCGCTCCATGGCCATCAACGGCTGGATGACGAAGCTGGCCAAGAACAACGTCCTCAACAAGATCGCCAGCCCCATCGTGGACGTGCAGTATATCTGCGCCTCCGCGTCCGAGGTGCCGAACCGCTGGAAGGAGGACGTCATGTCCCGCCCGCTGACGGTCAAGGAGATCGAGGACATGGTCTACGCCTTCGGCCAGACCGCCAAGAAGCTGCGCGCCGCCGGCATCGACGGTGTGGAGATCCACGCTGTCCACGAGGGCTACCTGCTTGACCAGTTCACCATGGCCAACTGGAACTACCGCACCGACAAGTACGGCGGCTCGTTCGAGAACCGCTTCCGCTTCCCGGTCGAGATCGTGCAGGAGATTAAGCGTCAGGCCGGCGCCGACTTCCCGGTGTCGCTGCGCTACTCCGTCGTCTCCAAGACCAAGGCGTGGGGCAAGGGCGCCATGCCGTACGAGACCGACTTCGTGGAGTTCGGCCGCGACATGGACGAGTCCGAGAAGGCCGTCAAGTACCTTGAGGACGCCGGCTACGATATGTTCAACTGCGATAACGGCACCTACGACGCATGGTACTGGGCACATCCGCCTCAGTATATGCCCGATAACTGCAACCTCGAGTATGTCGAGCACATCAAGAAATTCACGAGCCGCCCGGTCGTCTGCGCCGGCCGCATGGACCCCGTGAAGGCCGCCGAAGAGATCGCCGCCGGCCGTCTCGACGCCGTGGCCATCGCGCGCCAGAACCTCGTCGACCATGAGTGGATCCACAAGATCCTCAGCGGCCACGAGGATGAGATCAAGCCCTGCATCCGCTGCCACAACGGCTGCTTCAACATGTCGAAGTTCAAAGGCACCGCGAACCTCCAGAGCATGGACGACTCTCTGCACCTGGCCCGCTGCGCCCTGACGCCCAGCACCATGCAGCACAACAAGTACAAGATCGTCCCCACCCGCAAGCCCAAGAAGGTCGCCATTATCGGCGGCGGCATCGGCGGCATGGAGTGCGCCCTGGTGCTCAAGCAGCGCGGCCATACCCCCGTCATCTTCGAAAAGACCAGCGAGCTGGGCGGCCTGTTCCTCACCGCCTCCGCCATGAGCTTCAAGGAGAACGACAAGGAACTCATCCGCTGGTACCTCAACGAGGTCGCCAAGGAAGGCATCGACGTGCGCCTGAACACCGAGGTCACGGACGTGAACACCCTGCGCGGCTTTGACGAGATCATCGTCGCCAGCGGCTCCATCCCGCGCACCATGCCGTCCATCCCCGGCTTTGAGAAGACGCTCACGTTCACGGAGCTGCTCAAGGACAAGAAGGAAGTCGGCGACAAGGTCCTGTTCATCGGCGGCGGCCAGTCCTCCTGCGAAGCGGCGTATGACCTTGTCCTCAACTAGGGCAAGCACCCCATCATCGTCGAGTACGCAAACGACCTCGTTGCCGCTCAGGCGACCTGCCTTGCCAACACCTCCTACCTGCGCGACGCGATGGAGTACCACAAGGTCCCCGTCTATCTGCACTCCACCGTCACCGAGATCACCGACAAGGGCTGCACCGTCAAGAACGTCCAGACCGGCGAGACCTTCTTCGTCGAGTGCGACAACGTTGTCAACGGCATCGGCTTCGTCCCGACTCCGGTCGGCGGCAAGGACAACAAGCAGGTCCACCGCGTGGGCGACTGCGTTGCCATCGGCAACCTGCGCACCGTCATCTGGCGCGCGTGGGATGTCTGCATGAAGATCTGATCCCGTAAATGAGAATCCCTCCGGCTATGCGGTTGCCGGAGGGATTTTTTCATGGTATGACGCTGCAAAGCGCCCCCGGAGCAGATGCTCCGGGGGCGCCGCCTCTTTATCCGTTTTTGGTTCCGCCGCGTCCGGCTCACTCACCCTGCGCGCGCAGCCAGCCGCTGGCCACGCCGGGAAGTTTGTGATGATGCCCTCGCAGCCCCAGCGGTGCAGCTGCTCCAGACCGGCCATGTCGTTGACGGTCCAGACGTTCATCTTCACGCCGTGCTCCTTGCAGTCGCGCACGTTTTCGTCCGTGAGGATCTCGATCGGCGGGTGGTAGCAGGCAAAGCCCGCCTGCTCGCAGTAGTAGCCGGGGAAGCCGCCGATGCTGTCCTCGAGCACGAGCGCGCCGACCTCGACCGCATTGCCGCTGATCTCGAGGATCTTGCGCAGCGAAATGTGGTTGAACGATGAGAACATGACCTTGTGCTCCAGACCGTAGCGCTCGATGGTCGCCCAGATCTTGCGCTCGATGTCGTGGTAGTAGATCTTGTCGGTCTTGATCTCGATGTTGTGCCCGACGGTTTCGCCGGACGCCCACTCGCAGTATTCGTCGAACGACGGGATGCGCTCGGGGGCGTATTTGCCCGCGAAGCGGGCGGCGGCGTTGACCTGCTGCAGCTCGGCGAACGAGTGATCGCAGATGCGGCCGGAGCCGTCGGTCGTGCGGTCGAGCCGCTCGTCGTGGATGACGACGAGGCGGCCGTCGCGCGTTTCATGCACGTCCATCTCGATCGCGTCGCAGCCGACCTTGACCGCCTCGCGGAACGAGAGCATCGTGTTTTCCGGATAAGCACCGCTGTAGCCGCGGTGTGCCATAACTTTCATGCAATTGTCTCCCTTAATAAATGAGATTCGGTATCAGCATCGTGATACCGGGGATATACGTCAGCAGCAGCAGCGCAATGAGCAGCGCGATGATAAACGGCACACATTCCTTGATAAACTCCTGCATCTTGCAGCCCGTGATGGACACGCAGGTGAACATCATCGAGCCGAATGGCGGGGTCAGGCCGCCGATCATGATGTTGACGTTGCACACAATGCCGAAGTGCACCAGATCGATCCCGGCCGCCTTCACGATCGGCACCATGAGCGGGGCGAGGATGATGAGCGCCGCGCCGCCCTCGAGGAACATGCCGACGATGAGCAGCACAACGTTCATGACCAGCAGCACGAGGAACTTGTTGCTGGCAAAGCTCGTCACGGCGTTGAGCAGCATGGTCGGGATGTTCTCCCAGTTGAGGTAGTAGCCGAACACGGTCGCCGACACGATGATGAGCATGACGGTGGCGGTGCCGGAGATGGTCTCGCGCAGGATGGGGACGAAGTGCTCCTTTTTCAGGCCCTTGTAGACGAACTTGCCCACGATCAGGCAGTAGAGCACGCCCACACCGCCGGCTTCCGTCGGCGTGAAGATGCCGAAGCGCATGCCCATGATGATGCCCAGCGGGAAAAACAGCGCCCAGAAGGACTTGAGCGCCTGCCGGCCGATCTCGCCGAGCGTCGCACGGCGGGGACGGGGACGGCGCGTAGCCGCGCTTTTTGGAGATGATCGCCACGGCGATCATCAGCGTCACAGCCATAAGCAGGCCGGGGATGTAGCCGGCAGCAAAGAGCTGACCGACGGATGCGCCGGCGATCAGACCGTAGACGATGAGGTTGATCCCGGGCGGGATGATGGGCGTGACGCACGAGGACGCCGCCGTGATCGCGGCGGAAAAGCCCTTGCCGTAGCCGCGCTTTTCCATCTCGGGCACGAGCAGCTTGCACTCCATGGCGGCGTCGGCGTTGGCCGAGCCGGAGCAGCCGCCCATGAGCATGCTCAGCAGGACGTTGATCTGCGCAAGGCCGCCGGGCAGGTGACCGGTGAGCGCGTCGGCAAAGTCCATGAGCCGCGCGCTGATGCCGCCGTAGTTCATGATCGAGCCGCACATGATGAAAAACGGGATCGCAAGGAACGGGAACGACTGCGTGGACGTGATGAATTTCTGCATCAGCAGGCACGGCACGGTCGTCGTGTCAATAAAGCCGAAGTAGGTCAGCGCCGCGGCAAAGAGCGCGTAGGCGATCGGGATGCCCGTGAAATACAGCACGAGCGCGATGATGATCGGCAGGATGGAGAGGAACGTGCTCATGCGTCCACCTCCCCGCCGTGGCTGCCGCTGCGCCTGAGGTCTTTGACGAAAAAGACGAGCGAGTAGATCGTCATCAGGCCGAAGCCGATGATCAGCGCCGTGCTGACCGCGGAGGACGGCAGCTTTGTGATCGGCATGCGCTTGATCCAGGACGACTGGATAAACTGCACGCTGAGCACCGTGATGTAGCCGTTGATGATCACGAGCAGGGCGTTGGTGATCAGATGCACGACCCTGCGCGCGCCGGCCGGCAGCCGCTCCACGAGCAGATCGACGCCGACGTGCTGGTGCTTGCGGTAGGCATAGGCCGCGCCGATGAACACCGAGTACACGAAGCAGGAGGTGGCGATCTCCTCGCTCCAGATGATGATATAGTTAAACAGTTTTCGCGTAATCACGTTGACGATGACGAGCAGGATCGTTACGATCATCATCGCGCCCGCGATGACCCCGTCAAAATTTTTCAGTGCATTTTTCAAATTTGCTTTCCTCTGCTTTCTGTGGCTTTGCTCAGCAATGCCGGGTGTCCGGCAGCATGTGCGGGACACCCGGCACAAAAAGCCGGTATGGGGCTTCCGGCCGTCCGTCAGCGCGCAGCGCTCACTTGTTGGCCTGGCGGTACTCGGCGAGGATGGCCTGCGCCTGCTCGTAGAAGGTAGGCGTCACGCCGTCCTCCTTGACCATGCGGTCAAACTCCGGCTGCACGGCAGCGCGGAACGCATCGACGTCGACCTCGTTGAACGAGCAGCCCTGCTCCTTCTCGAGCTTGGCCTTCGTCTCGGCAAAGGAGGCGTTGGTGAAGTCGGTCAGTTCCTTAGCGCCCTTGGTGAACTCTTCCTGGATGATGGTGCGGTACTCTTCCGGGATGCTGTTCCAGACCTTGGAGCTGATGTAGGCGCCGCAGGTGCCGACAAGGTGGTTGGTCAGGGACATGTTCTTGCACACCTCAGCGCTGCCGTTGGTGGAGTAAGCGTTCATGTTGCCTTCCAGACCGTCAATGACGCCCTGCTGCACGGCAGAGATCGTCTCGGAGAACGGCATGCCAGTGGGCGTGGCGCCCATGGCCGTGAGGCAGTTGATGTACATGGAGCTGTTGGGCACGCGGATCTTCATGCCCTTGAGGTCAGCGGGGGTCTTGATGACCTTGTTGGTCTGCATGCAGCGCATGCCGACGTTGAAGTCGAGCGCGAGCACATGGATGCCGTAGTTATCTTCGAGCTTCTGGCACATACCCTTTACCAGATCGGACTGGCAGACGTAGGAGTACTCGTCGATGCTGTTGTACATCATGGGGCCGATGAGTGCTTCAAAGTCGATATCGTAGTCGGCGAGGTAGGAGGGGTCTTCGCAGGCAATCCAGTCGGCGCCGTTGACGACCTGCTCGATGTTGTCCTTATAGACGGCGAGCTGGCTGGAGTCGTAGCACTGGATCTCGATCGCGCCGTTGGTGCGCTCTTTGATGCGCTGGGCGACCTGCTGCATCTCGATCGTGAGCTGCTCGGTCGGAGCGAACACGTGGCTGAGTTTGAGGACGAGGTGATAATCCCCGTTGTTGTTGGCAGCGGCCTTATCGCCGTTGCTGCCGCAGGCACACAGTGCGAACACCATGACCAGCGCAAGAAGCATAGCAACAAATTTCTTCAAGGTAGTTCCTTTCTGCTTAAAAAAGCGTTGAATTTTTCTCCGTCATTTTAACGGCCCTCTGTGAAAAATGGTAGCATTTTTGTGCGATGCCGTCAACATGAACGGAAATTTTCCTTGCCATTTTTCTGTTTTCGCTATATACTCCTCTTGGAAATTGGTGAAACTGCAAAGGCAAAAGCGCGATTTTTCACCGAAAAATGCTTAATTTTTCAACACAAAGGTCTCCCTTCTCGTGTTGTCACCGGAGGTGCCTATGAGCAGCAAACCCACCCTGCGCGACATTGCAGAGGCGACCGGCGTTTCGACCGCGAGCGTCTCCATGATCCTCAATGGCAAGTCGCTCGAGCGCTTTTCCTCGCAGCGCGTGGCGAGCGTTCTGGCTGAGGCCGAGCGCATCGGCTACCGCACGCCGTCCGCCCGCTGCTCCGGCAAGCAGATTGCCGTCCTCTCGCCGTCGGTCTCCAACCCCTACCACACCAAGATGATCACCGGCATCGACGCGGCAGCGCACGCCGCCGGGTATCACACCGCGATCTACAACACCTATTGGAATCCCCGCACGGAGAGCCATCTGCTCGACACGCTCGACTTCTCGCGCGTGGCCGGCATCATCTTCGCCATGACGCCGACGCAGCCGGCCAAGGTGCGCGAGCTAAGCCGCCGCGTGCCCGTCGTCGCCGTCGGCGACCGGGTCGTTGACTTCGGCATCGACACCGTGGACGTGGATAACTTCGGCGCGGCGCAGCTCGTGGCCAAGCACCTCATCGGCCTCGGCCACAAGCGCATCGCCTACCTGTCCACGGCGCTCAACGAGCACCACATCTCCCGCATGCGCCGCGCACAGGGCCTGCAGGAGGCCTACCGCCTCTGGTGTCCGGAGGGCAGCGTGACCATCTGCTCGCACGTCAACTCGCTCGAGGCGGAGATCACCACGCCCGACCTCGAGTACCGCTCGGGAATGGAGCTGGCCTACAAATGCCTGCGCAACGACAAGATTACCGGCATCGTCGCCATCAATGACATGGTGGCCTACGGCGTGCTCGACGCGCTCGTGCGCGAGGGCTACCGCGTGCCGGAGGATTTCAGTCTCTGCGGGTTTGACAACGTCACGACCTCGGGCTATCAGCGCATCCAGCTCACGACCGTGGACAACAACACCTTCAGCCACGGCAAGAGCGCCTTCAACCTGCTGCTCGAGCGCATTGAGGGCGGGCCGAACGATCGGGAGGATCAGCCGATCAACCGCGTGGAATACCGCAGCCGCCTGATCGTGCGCGGCAGCACCGGCAAGCCGCGCAGCGGCGGCCTGTGAACAACTCAGAAAGGAACCGCATCCATGGCGTCCGTACTCTCCTACCTGCGTGAACTGAATATCGTCACGATGATGCTGCGCATCCTCCTCGCCGTGCTCTGCGGCGGGCTGATCGGGCTTGAGCGCGAGCGCAAAAACCGCCCTGCCGGCTTTCGCACCTATATGCTCACGGCGCTCGGCGCGACGCTCACCGTGCTGCTGAGCCTGCAGCTCGACCAGATGCTCCACGGACCGTGGCGCGCGCTCGCCGAGAGCATCGGCGCGACGCAGGACGTGTCGCGCTTCGGCGCCGAGGCCGCAAAGGGCATCGGCTTTCTCGGCGCGGGCACGATCATCATCACCGCCCGCCAGCAGGTCAAGGGCCTGACCACCGCCGCCGGACTCTGGGCGAGCGCGTGTCTGGGCCTTGCCATCGGCGCGGGGTTTTATGCCTGCGCGTTCATCAGCATGCTCTTCATGATCGCGTGTATGTACGCGCTGCCGCCGCTCGAGCGGCGCATGACCCGCCGCGCACACCACATGAACATCAGCCTCGAGATCGAGAGCATGGAAAAGCTCGGCACCGTCGTCGGGCACCTGCGCGCGCAGGGCGTGCGCATTTTTGACTTCGAGGTCAACCGCAGTGGTTCGGCCGCGCTGCCGAACTTCCTGTGTCAGTTCAGCGCCGTGCTGCCCGACCGGCGCGACCACCCCGAGCTGCTGGCAGAGCTGTCGGCGCTCGACGGCGTGATCCTCATCGAAGAGATCTGAGAAAGGAGGCTGTGCCATGCTGCATTGTTTTGACCCCATCCGCACCCTGAGCTTCTGGGCCATTCTCGTCCGGCTGACGCTGGCCGTCGTCTGCGGCGGCGTGATCGGCGCCGAGCGCGAGACAAAGCGCCGCCCCGCAGGCTTCCGCACGCACATCCTCATCTGCCTCGGTGCTGCCATTACCACGCTCACGAGCCAGTACCTGCTGCTCTCCCTGCATTTGTTTACCGACGTCGCGCGTCTCGGCGCGCAGGTCATCTCCGGCATCGGCTTCATCGGCGCAGGCACGATCATCGTCACGCGCGACAAGCGCGTCAAGGGCCTGACCACGGCCGCCGGGCTCTGGGCCGCGGCCATCATCGGCCTCGCCTGCGGCGCGGGCTATGTCGAGTGCGCGGCCTTTGCCACGCTCGTCGTGCTCGTGGTCGAGCTGGTGCTCATCCGGCTGGAGTTCAAGCTCACGAGCAAGAGCACCGATCTCACGCTCTACATCGAGTATGCGCACGCCGTGTGCATGGAGTCCGTGCTCGCCCTGCTGCGCGAGCGCCGCGTCCAGATCGAAAATCTCGAGATCAGCCGCATCGCGGACACCGACGCGCCCGACGCGCCGCACCACTACTGCGCGCTCATCCCCATCCACAGCCGCGCCCCGCTGCGGCCCGGCGACCTGCGCAACGATCTGACCGCGCTGCCAGATATTCTGACCGTCGAGGAAATGTGAAGCGAATAGAAAGCAAGGGCGGACGCCGTTTGGCGTCCGCCCTTGCTGTATCTTCAATATCCGCTGCTGACCACGTGCCAGCCGCTGCCGCGCCGCTCGAGCACAAAGGGCCAGTCGGTATAGGTCTCGCCGGCGGTCAGGCCGCTGCGCCGCACCGGGTCGCACGCATACACGCTCGCGAGCAGCACGATCGTGCCGCCGTCGTCCCCTGTGCCCGCGCCGGCCAGCCAGCACGTCTGGTACGCCTCGTTGTACGCCAGGCGCACCATGGCGCAGCCACTGTGTCCGCGGTGAAACGCGCGCATGGCCGCGTCCATCGCGCCGCGGATATCTTCGTCCGAAAACCGCTCCGACGTGCCGACGACGATCTCCACGCCCGACGTGTCGCCCCGCTGCGCGCAGCCGGTCAGGCCCGTGAGCAGCAGCGCCATGAGCAGCAGCGCCGCGATGTTTCTCTTTCGCATCGTCTCGCCTCCCGCCTCAGCGCAGCGTACCGAGGTAGCCCTCCAGGATCAGGCTCGCCGCCACGGCGTCGACCGTCTGGCGGTGCTTTTTCTCCTTGCGGCCGTTGGCATGCAGGATGCCGTGCGCCTCGATGGAGCTGCGCCGCTCGTCCCAGAGCACGACCTCGAGCCCCGTCGCATCGGTGAGCCGCTGCGCAACCATGCGGCTCTTTTCCGCGCGCGGGCCCTCGGTGCCGTCCATATTTTTCGGCAGGCCGAGCACGATGCGCTCCACGCCCTCGGTGCGCACGACGTCCGCGATCGCATCGACCGCCCGGTCGAGGTTCCACTCCGTGAGCGTCCATGCCCGGCCGCACAGCGTGGCCGAGGCGTCCGAGAGCGCGAGCCCGATGCGCGCGTCGCCGTAATCAATGCCCAGAATTCTCATCGTTCTCCCTCCGCAGATACGTGCGGATCGCGCCCGCCATGTACAGCGAGCCGACCGCACAGATGACTTCCTCCGGCGCCGCGTGTGCCAGCGCCAGCTCTGCCGCCTGCGCGGGGTCCGCGCAGACCGTAACCGGTTTTCCGAATCGTTTCAAATATTCCCCCAGCTCCGCCGCCGGCAGCGCGCGGGGCGAGCGCGGCGTCGCGGCGATGTACGCCGCCGCCTGCCCATCGAGCGCGGCGAACATGGCGGGGTAGTCCTTGTCCGCCAGCACACCCACGAGCAGCGTGATGCGCCGGCCGGGAAAATAGCGCGCGAGATTGTCCGCGACCGTCTGCGCGCACTGCGGGTTGTGCCCGCCGTCGAGCACGAACCACGGCGCGCGCCGCAGCAGCTCAAACCGCGCCGGCCAGCGCACCTGCGCCAGCCCCGCGTGCACGGCCGCGTCCGGAATGCGCCAGCCGCGCGCGCGCGCAGCGCCGCCACCGTCTCGAGCGCGACGGCCGCATTGCGCAGCTGGTGCGCCCCCAGCAGCGGCAGCGCATATTCCGCACTCCGGTAGGTGAAGGTCTGCCCGTCCACGCTGTCGGTCAGCGGCACGATGGCGGACACGTCCACCTCCGTGAGCGGGATGCCCCGCTGCGCACAGATCTCGCGCAGGACGGCGCGCACCTCCGGCACCTGCGGATAGCTGACGGCGCACGTGCCGGGCTTGAGGATGCCCGCCTTCTCGCGCGCGATCTGCGCGAGCGTATCACCAAGGATCTCCGTGTGGTCGAGGCCGATGTTCGTGATGACGGCGCACGCCGGCGCGGCGATGACGTTCGTCGCGTCGAGCCGGCCGCCGAGGCCGACCTCCAGCACCACGACATCGCACCCCCGCCGCCGGAACCACAGCATGGCCGCCGCCGTCACGAGCTCGAACTCCGTCGGCGGGTCGTCCATGGCGGCGATACACGGCTGCAGCGCCTCACACACGGCGGCAAACTCCGCGTCGGGCACCGGAGCGCCGTTGACCTGCATGCGCTCAGCGAAGCGCTCTAGATACGGCGACGTGAACAGCCCCGTCGTGTACCCTGCCGCGCGCAGGATCGATGCGAGCATCGCCGCCGTGCTGCCCTTGCCGTTCGTGCCCGCGATGTGCACGAATTGCAGTCCGTCCTGCGGGTCACCCAGGCGGTGCAGCAGCTCGCGCACGCGAGAGAGCCCCGGGCGCGAGCCGCGCCACTCCACGCCATGAATCAGCTCCATGGCCTGCTCGATCGTCATATCGCTGCACCTCCCGCGTCAACTTTCATCAAGATGCTGCGATTATACCACGTTCCGTCCCGCGCGGCAACCGCGGCACTTGCGTTTTTCCCGTGCAGGGAGTAAACTGAAAAACAGACGTTTTTTGCTCGATTGCTCTATTTTCATTTTTTCTGATTTTGATTCTCCGGAAGTGGTGTGAATATGGAGAATTTTGTGATTTCCGTGAATGCGATCCTGCCGATGTTCCTCGTGATGGCGCTCGGCTACGGCGCGCGCTGTCTCGGCTGGATCCACCGGGAGGAGATCTCGAACATCAACAAGGTCGCCTTTCGCATTTTTCTGCCCTGTCTGCTTTATTATAATGTATATTGCTCGGACCTGTCCGGCTCGTTTGATCCGCTGCTGATCGCCTATGCTGTCGGCGGTGTACTGCTGTCGTTCGCGCTGGCGCTCGGCTATACGCTGCTCATGGAAAAGCTGCCGGAGCGCCGCGGCGTGATGATCCAGGGCATGTTCCGCAGCAACTACGTCATCATGGGCATCCCCGTGGCGACGGCGCTGCTCGGCGCCGACCAGCTCGGTACGATCTCAATCATGATTGCGATCGTCGTGCCGATTTTCAATATGCTGGCCATCATCGTGCTTGAGGTATTCCGCGGGCAGAGGCCAAAGCCGCTGCACGTCCTTGGCCAGATTGTGAAAAACCCGCTCGTGATCGCGTCCGCGCTCGGCATCCTGACGCTGGCTGCCGGCATCCGTCTGCCGCACATTCTCGAGCAGACCATCCAGAACGTCAGCGCCATCGCATCGCCGCTGCAGCTGTTTCTGCTCGGCGCGTTCTTCCAATTCTCCGGCATCCGGCGCTACGTGCGCGAGCTCACGGCTGTCGTGGCGGCAAAGCTCATCGTGTTTCCGGCGCTGTTTCTCGGACTCGGTGCGCTGCTCGGCTTCCGGGACGCGGCGTTCGTGTCGCTGCTGGGTGTGTTCGCCTCGCCGACCGCCGTCAACTCCTTCACCATGGCGCAGCAGATGGGCGGCGACGCGGAGCTTGCGGGCGACATCGTCGTCGTGACCTCGGCCGTGAGCATGCTGACCATGTTCCTATGGGTGTTTCTGTTCAAATCTCTTGGCATGTTCTGAGCGCCGGGGCTTCCCAAACAAGGCAAACCGGCGTATAATACTGTATTCGAATAACGAAACCACAAAGAGGGCAAAACCATGAATTTTCGAATGATCGGGCAGGTCGTCGGCCGCGTATTGTGCATCGAGGCCGCGCTGATGCTCCTGCCGATGATTGCAGCCTTGGTCTATGATGAATCTCCGGCCCCGTTTCTGATCACGATTGCCGTCACCGGCGGCATCGGGCTGGTCATGTGGCGCGTGCGCGCCAAATCCGGCGGCATGACCGCACGCGACGGTTTTCTGATCGTCGGCCTGTCGTGGATCGCCATGTCGCTGTTCGGCGCCCTGCTGTTCGTGCTCACCGGTGACATTCCGAACTACATCGACGCCCTGTTCGAGACGATCTCGGGCCTGACCACAACCGGTGCCAGCGTCGTCACATCGCCGGAGAGCATGACGCGCGGCGGTATGTTCTGGCGGCTGTTCACACACTGGATCGGCGGCATGGGCATTCTCGTGTTCGTGCTGGCCGTGCTGCCCATGAGCGGCAACCGGTCGATGCACATCATGCGCGCCGAGGTCCCCGGCCCGACGGTCGGCAAGCTCGTGCCGCGCATCCGCAAGACTGCCTCCATCCTCTACCTGCTGTACATCGCGCTCACGCTCGTGGAGATGGTTCTGCTCATCGCCGGCGGCATGAGCTTTTACGATGCGCTGCTGCACGCGTTCGCCACCGCCGGCACCGGCGGCCTGTCCACGCGCGCGCTGAGCATCGGCTACTACAACAGCGCCTATATCGACATCGTCGTGGGCGTGTTCATGATACTCTTCGGCGTCAACTTCAGCCTGTATTACCTCATTCTGCTCGGCAACATCCGCACCGCGCTGCGCAACGAGGAGCTGCGCTGGTTCCTCGGTGTGATCGCCTTTTCCGTCCTCACGATCGCATTCGACATCCGCAATCTCTACGGCGGCGTCGGCCACGCCCTGCGCTATTCCTTCTTCCAGGTCACATCGATCATCTCTACGACCGGCTTTGCCACCGCGGACTTCAATCTCTGGCCGGAATACTCCAAGTTCCTGCTCGTGCTGCTGATGTTTGTCGGCGGCTGCGCCGGCAGCACCGCCGGCGGCCTGAAAGTCTCGCGCGTGATGCTGCTGTTCAAGTCCTGCACGATCGAGGTCAAGAAGATGCTGCGCCCCCGCTGCATTGAAGAGGTCCGGCTCGATGGTAAGTCGGTCGACGGGCAGACCGTCTACAACGCCCTGACGTATTTCACGTTCTACATCATCATCCTGCTCATTGCGGGGCTGATCGTGTCGCTCGACGGGCTGGACTTCACGACGAATTTCACCGCCGCACTCTCGTGCCTGTCCAACGTCGGGCCGGGGCTCTCCCTTGTCGGACCGACCGGAAGCTTTGCCATCTTCTCGCCGCTGAGCAAGATCGTGCTCATGATCTGCATGCTGCTCGGCCGTCTGGAGATCTTCCCGCTGCTGCTGCTGTTCGTGCCGTTTACGTGGCGCTGGAAATGAGCGCTGCCCGCGCCGGAATGCACATTGACCACAAGCAAAAATCCACACCGCCCCGCAAGTCTTATAACTTGCGGGGCGGTTTTTCAACGCCTTTCCCTGCCGGGTGCGCGGCGTGCCGACACGCACCCGGAGCCTCTCTTGAGGAGAAGGCTTAAAAAATGCGCAGCAAATCTTATCTCTGCAGCTCATTCCATCCGAGGCGGGCCTAGCCCCCTCGGGCTCCCCTGCGGCTCTATCTCATCACCCAGTCGTCACGGATGCTCTTCAGGCAGCGACAACCCCGCAGGCCGAAGCCTGCGGGGTTGCCTCTCTATGACGCCGCAAACGCGGCGGTCCATATTTCTTAATCGGGACGCTGGAGAGTTGCGCCTTGGTCAGATCACTCCGACAGCTCTGCCTTCTTCTCGGCAGACAGCTTCTTGATCTTCGGGATGCCCCAGATGAACGCCGGGAGCACAACAACGATCAATGCATAGTAGCCGTCATAGCCGTAGATCTTGGAGATGATGGTCGACAGGCCGAGCAGGGAAACTGCATAGCACAGGCCGATGACGATCAGGCCGACGATCACGCTGCGCGCAGCCTTGCTCTTGATGGCCTTCGGGAAGCAGTGACCCTCGAAGCGCTGGATCATGGAGTAGACCAGCGTGACGGACGTGGACACGAACGCGCAGAACAGCAGGATGGTGTACACGACGAACAGCCAGGTGTAGCCGCTGCCCATGAGGGTGACAACGCTCTGGTTGGGGAGCTTCATGACATCGCCGATATGGCGGGCTGCAATGCTGGCAACCGTATCAACACCGGTGCTCTTGATGGCGCAGAGGATCGGGTACCAGCGCAGCAGCATGGCACCGGAAGCGGCGAGCGCGCCGCCGTTCATGAGCCAGCCAAGGATGCTGGCGCGCTTGACGCCCTTGTGGGTCAGCTCGGTGGAAGCGGCGATCATGGCCGGGACGGACATGCACTGGAAAGCAGCGTACACGAACACGCCGCGCCAGACGCCCTCGATGCCCTTCTGGGAGGTGACGTCAGCGATGGCCGGGATGGAAGCGTAGGCCGCGTTCTCAGTGGCCAGCTCCTGGGCAACCGCGTCGATCGGAACGACAAAGCCCATGATGACCAGGATCGCGGTGACGATCAGGATCGCGGTGGAAAGAACGGTAGAAGCCTTGATGATCAGGTCAACGCCGAAGATCGACAGAAGGATCAGCAGGGCGATGATGACGAGGTTGCAGATGATATCGGGCAGGTCGACCAGGCTCTTGACGATGCCGCCGGCGCCGTCAACGCAGGAAGCGACCGCCGCGAGGATGATGATGATGTAGAAGACCTCAAAGAAGACCTCCATCCACGGCTTCGGATACAGGGCACGATAGGTGTCCTTGTAGTTGTCGAAACCGCTGAGCTTGGCAAACTTCATCATGATGTACATGACGACGGCCAGGATGCCCATGGCCAGCAGCGGGAAGATTGCCGCGGTCCAGCCATACTGGACGAAGTAGTTCACGACCTGGTTGCCGGTCGCGAAGCCGGCGCCCACGTGGGTGCCGAACCAGACAGACGCCACGGTAAAGGCGGCTGCCCAGCTGCTCTTGAGCTTTTTGTTATCCATTTTTTACCTCTCTCTTTTTTTGCTCTTTTTTTCTTTTCTCTCTTTTATTTCAATCCTGCCTCGTGCTCTCCTACCAACCGGGACAGGGCTCGAAATCCACACCCATGTGTTAATTTATGAACAAGTCGTTAACAACTCGGGATAGTAAATTTATAATTCTCTCACACGCAAAAGTCAATAACAGCCTCTTCCAATCCCCAATTTTTTTCAGTCATTTTCTGAAAATTGTCGAATTGCACAAAATCCTGCATGTATTTTTATGCACTCTGATTCTGGCGTTTTTGTAATCTTTTGCGTGATTTTAGCACTCTGACAGAAAGAAAACAGTTGCGGCGTCTACACTTTCGTGCTATCATAGCAACGCTGGGAGGTCGAATTTCTTGTTGGATTTTTGTCAAGCGAGTTTGGCAATTTTTTGACTTGAAGCGTCGGCCGTAGCGAACGCGATTGATGAATTTTTAACCATCATTTTTGCGTACACATCCATGACCCCGTGTCGATTTTGGAGGGAGCGCGCACGTTATGAAGCTCGTGACATTTGAAAAAGACGGCCGCAGCGCCGTTGGTCTGCTCAACGCGGCCGGCACCGCCGTGTATCCCGTGCCGGGCTGCGCGGACATGCAGGCGCTCATCGGCATCTGGCCGGTGCTGGACACGGCTGCCGTGCTGCGCGGTGAGGCCCTGCCGCTCGAGCGCGTGCGGCTGCTCGCGCCCATCCCCCGCCCGGTGCAGGACGTGATCTGCCTGGGCATCAATTATTTTGACCACGCCAAGGAGAGCGAATCCGTCGCCGGCAAGGGCGTCAAGGCACCGGATACGTTCCCGATCTATTTTTCCAAGCGCGTGGACGAGGCCGTCGCCCCCGGCGGCGACATTCTCAGCCACAATGATCTCGTCGCCGACCTCGACTATGAGGCAGAGCTGGCCGTCATCATCGGCAAGGCGGCGTACAACGTCACCGAAGCGGACGCACTGGACTATGTGTTCGGTTACACTATTTTAAATGACGTGAGCGCACGCACGATCCAGAACCAGCACAAGCAGTGGTACCGCGGCAAGAGCCTTGACGGTTTCACGCCGATGGGCCCGTGGATCGTCACGCCGGAGGAATTCGACGTGCGCAAATCCTGGAAGATCCAGAGCCGCATCAACGGCGAACTCCGGCAGGACAGCACGACCGACCGCATGATCTTCCACGTGCCGTACGTGATTGCCGAGCTCAGCCAGGGCATGACGCTTCGGCCCGGCACGATCATCTCCATGGGCACGCCCGCCGGCGTGGGTATGGGCTTTGACCCGCCGAAGTGGCTGCACCCGGGCGACGTGGTCGCGTGCAGCATCGAGGGCATCGGCACCCTCACCAACACCGTTCGGTAATCCGCCGTCAGGCATCCGCCTGCAGCGGCCGAAGATATCGCAAACAGATTCAGAAAAGGAGAGAAAAAGTTATGAAATTTGCAATGTATGGTTCCGGCGCAGCCGGCAGTGTCTTCGCTTCTTACCTGCGTAAGGGCGGTGCGGACATCATCCTCATCGACCGCTACGAGGCCCACATGAAGAAGGTTGCAGAGGAAGGCATGCACTTCACCATCCATCAGGAGGAAGATGGCGGCTACAAGGATTACGACTACCAGCTCAAGGGCTTCCGCACCTACACCACCGCTGCTGACGCGGCCGCTGCGGAGGGCAAGGTCGACGTCATCATCTACATGACCAAGGCGACCCAGCTCGAGCAGGCCATCCAGGACTCCATGCCCGTCGTCGGCGACACGACCGTCGCCGTCTCCCTCATCAACGGCCTCGGCAACGATGACAACCTCTTCAAGGTCTTCCCGAAAGAGCGCTGCATCATCGGCTCCGGCGTGCTGGGCACGGCTCTGCCCGAACCCGCACACTGCGTGTCCACCCCGGCCGGCGGCGTGCAGATGAACTTCGGCGGTGCGGTCCGCTCGGAGCTCACCGACGCAGCCTGCACCGAGATGCTCAAGTGCTACCGTGACGGCGGCTGCGACGCTTACTGGCGCGACGGCGAGCCGGGCACCGACAACAACATCTACAAGTTCATCTGGAAAAAGGTCTGCGTGAACGCCACCGTCAACACCGTGTGCGCGGTCCTGCGTCTGAAGATCGGCGAGGTCGAGGCGGATCCGTTCGGCCAGTGGCTGTTCCACAGCGTCATCCGCGAGACCTGCGCAGTCGCGACCGCTAAGGGTGTGCCGATGGACGCCGATGAGTTCATCGCCCATGATCACAAGGACATCGTCACCAACATCGCGGACTACTATCCGTCCATGTGCCAGGACATGCTCTTCAACCACCGCCAGACCGAGATCGACGTGCTCAACGGCAAGATCGCTGAGTACGGCGAGCAGCTGGGCATCGACACCCCGGTGTGCAAGGTCCTGTCCCAGGTCGTGCGCTGCATCCAGGGCAACTACGACAAGCAGTACCTGAAGTAATTTCCACCCCGGATTTTCTCTGCCGGCCGGCCAACAACCGGCCGGCAGTCTGCTAAGGAGGCAAACGCATGAAAATTGCAATGATCGGCTCCGGCGCTGCCGGCAGCGTGTTCGCCGCCTATCTGCGCAAGGGCGGCGCCGAGCTCTGGCTCGTCGATAAGTACAAAGCGCACATGGACAAGATCGCGGCCGACGGGCTGATCTTCCGCACGCCGGAGGGCGAGGAGGTGCTCACGGGCTTCCACACGAGCGCCACCGCGCACGACATCGGCACCATGGACATGGTCATCCTCATGGTCAAGGCCACGCAGACCGCGGACGTCATGGCCGACACCATGCCCTGCATCGGGCCGGAGACGGTCGTCATCTCGCTGCAGAACGGCCTCGGCAACGACGAGGTGCTCGCCCAGTTCGTGGAGACCGACCGCATTCTCTACGGCAGCGGCCTGATCGGAACGGAGCTGGCCGGCCCCGGCGTGTGCGTGAGCAAGCCGGAAAAGGGCATCCAGATGCACTTCGGCGCCGTGCACAACAACCCGAAGGCCGACGCCGCCGGCAAGGCGCTCGAGGCGTGCTTCCGGGCGGGCGGCTGCAATGCGAGCTTTGACGAGGACGTGCGTCCGTACATCTGGAAGAAAGTCATCGCCAACAGCGGCTACAACGGCGTAAGCGCCGTCATGCGCCTGAAGGTGAAGGAGACGTTCGCCGACCCCTACGGCCACGACATCGTCATGCACGTCTGGAAAGAGGGCTGCGCTGTCGCGCAGGCGCTCGGCATCGGCGACCTCTGGCCGCTCATGGAAAAGGAGGAGCCGAACATCGTCGCAAACCTCGGCAACTACTATCCCTCCATGGCGCAGGACGCCGTGCTGCACCAGCGCCAGACGGAAATCTCCGTGCTCAACGGCGCCATCGCGCGCTACGGCGAGCGGCTGGGCGTGCCCACCCCGTTCAACACCGTCATCACGAAGGTCATCTCCTGCATCCAGAACAACTACGACAAGCAGTATCTGGGCTGAGGCGGCCGCGTAAAGGCCGGCATGCAGCCAAACAAACTTTATAAAAAAGCAGATCCCCTCCGTGTGCTTTCCTGCACACGGAGGGGATCTTTGCATATTCAGGAGACGGTCGGAAATCACGCGAGACTCAAGATGTGCCGGATCTCCTCAAGGTCTCCGGCAAAATAAATGCCCTCCTGCCGCTCCTCGGACGACAGTCCCTTTTCGATCATATGCCCCAGAAGCGCCTGCAGCGCATTGTAGTAACCGTTCAGGTTGTAGAGAATGCACGGCGCGTCCAGCTGCTTCAGAGACACCTTCGACATGACCTCCGTGATCTCCTCGAGCGTTCCCGTGCCGCCGGGGAAGGCGATAAAGGCATCGCCGAGCTCGATCATTTTGCGTTTGCGCTCCGTCATGTCCTCGGTCACGATCAGCCTGGTCAGGCCGTCGTGCTGGAATTCGTTTTCGATGAAGCATCGCGGCTCGACGCCGGTCACTTCACCGCCGGAGAGCAAAACGCTGTCCGCGATCGCACCCATCAGTCCGGATCTGGAGCCGCCGTAGACCAGCGCGTTTCCGCTGCTGCCGATCCAGGTCCCCATCTCTTCGACCGCTTTGCGCAGACCGGGGTCGTTTCCTTCATTTGCGCCAAGATAAACGGTAATATTCATACACAATCCCTCCAATCACGCTTCGGCCGGTACAAAAACGGCAGTCAGACTCTTCGCCTGACTGCCGGCAGGTACACATCCACCCATAGTATAATATACTGCTGCGGATCGCTTGTCAACGGCTCTTGCTCCCGCAAAGTCGTCCGCCCGTCCCGTCCGCGCTGCCAATACCGATTTTCAGTCGTTCCCGCTTGGCTTTTTGTGCGCGCCGCCGAGCAGGTACCGCGCGGCCGGATAGAGCAGCGAAACGACCGCCAGGATCCACGCGCCCGGATCTGCGAAGCACAGCGCAATGTACGCGCCCACGGAGGCCGACGAATCGATCGCCCCGCCGTTGACGAGCTTCTGCAGGAAGGCACAGATCAAAACGCGCGCGGCCAGCTCGGCGCAGCCGGCGACCAGCGTAAACTCCGCATGACCCACGCCCTGCACGCCGGAGCGAAAGACGAACAGGACCATCAGCGCAAAATACATGGACAGATCCACATACAGATACAGGTTGCCGCAGCGGATCGTGGCCGCCGTGATCTTATCCGCGCTCATAAACAGATACTGATATGCGCCCCGGACCGTCAGGAGCATACCGATGCCGCCGAGGATCAGATACATAGCGAGCCCGATCAGCAGACTCTTGCCCGTTCCGCGCCGGATCCTGTCCTGCCTGCCCGCGCCCAGATTCTGCGCGTTGAAGCTGACGATCGCGGTGCTGAGCGCATTCATCGGGCACATCAGGAAGTTGTTGAGCTTGTTGGCCGCGCCGAATCCGTTCTGGGCGGGGTTTCCGGCCGCCATGATGCCGTCTTGCCCGATGTCAAACCCGACCAGCGCGCGCTGCATCACGATGATGCCGATCGCCAGCACCGAAAACGGAAGTCCCATCGGCAGACCCTGACCCAGGTGCTGCGCATATACGCAGACCTCCGCGTGAAAATCCTGTCCGGAAAGATGGAGCTCCGGATATTTTCTAAAGGCATACAGCAGGCACATGACCGCGCTCACCGCCTGCGCCAGCACGGTGGCAGCCGCCGCGCCGATGACCCCGAGCCGGACACGCTGGCCGATTCCTGCAACGCGGCCAGTCTGCCGCGCGCGGAAACCTGACGCCAGCGGCCGCCGCACCCAAGCGGCACCGCAAAGCGCGGCACATCAACCGCAAAGCGCGGCTCCCCAACCGCACCCTCGCCGTCCGGAATCACACCTCACTGGCCACGCAAAACGATCTCATTCTGCGGCCGAAAATCACATCGGCCGCGCAAAAACACCCCCTGTGCTCTGCACAGGGGGTGTTCGCTATGGTTGAGTTTTCCGTCAGCGCTGCGCGCTTAGCGGTTGGGGTACTTCTGGGCCAGCTCGGCCTCAAGTGCATCCCAGTCACGCTGCTGCGTGATCTTCGTCCACGTCTCGGGCGACGTGTTGTTCACGCGCTCATAATCGTGGCTGTTGGTGGCTTCCTGCACGGGCTCATAGTACCAGGCGTTCGGGTTGCTGTTGTCCGGCCAGGTGACCATGTCGGGGAGGAAGTGATCCTTGTCCGGCGTGCGGAACAGGACGTTGTTGATGATCTCCATGACCTCGGCGCGGGTGATCTCCGCATTCGGGCGGAACGTGCCGTCCGGCAAGCCGCTGACCAGGCCAAGGGCCGCCGCGCGGTTGATGTACTCGCGCGCCCAGCTGTCGGAGATATCGGAGAACGCGTCGCCCTCGACCTCCGGCGCGTGGAAGAACAGCGCCGCGATCGTGGCAAACTCCGCGCGGGTGATGTGCTCCTGTGGGCCGAATCTGCCGTCCGGGAAGCCGGCGAGGATGCCGGCGTTCGTCAGCGTGGCGACCTGATTGCTGTACCAGCTGTTGGCCTCCACATCCGGGTACGGATACGTGGTGCACCAGACCTGTTCGCGCGCGTCGTCCTGCAGCAGACGGTAGAAGATCGTGGCGACCTCTGCACGCGTGATGTTGTCGTTCGGGCCGACGTTGCCGTTCGGGTAGCCGAGGATGTACGCATCGTGCTTCTCACGCTCCAGCGGCGGAGGCGGCACTTCGTTGTCCTCGACGGAGAACACGAACGCGATGTGCGCAGCCGCTTCCTGGAACGCGTTGCCCATGGCGGGGTCGACCTCGATGGTCACGTCCAGATCGACCGGGTCAGTCTTGGGGCTGACCTCGGCAATGAAGACGTTGCTCTTGAGGCCCTCGCTCGCGTCGAGCTGGCTGAAGAGCTTCGCGGTCTTGTTGGACGCGAGCGCAACGCCGTTTTTCGACACGGTCATGCTGATGTGATCGAGCACATCGTTGTACGTGATGGCGGAGCCTTCCTTGGCGGAGGCGTCGCCGTCGATCTCCGCGCGCAGATAGATCTTTGCGCCCTGCGCGCCGTTTTTGCTGTCGGACTGCACGCGGATGGTCTGCGTGAGGCTGTCGCCGGGCATGCAGTCGGAGAAGTTCGGGAACAGGTTCGTGTCCGAGCCCTTGCCGGTGTGGGTGAAGGTGAAGTGTGCGTTGGTGCCGTCCGAGCCGTCATAGTACGTGACGGTGGGGATGTTCGCCTCGCCCGTCGCCCAGATGCCCAGTCCGGCGGCCAGTGCGGCCACCAGCACGAGGGCGACGATCATGGTAAGCTTTTTGTGTTTCATACCGTTGCCCTCCTTATGGTGTCGTGGTGTCTTTCAGTGTTAAGCAGCTGTCCGAGCCGACTTTGACCGCCTTCCATGCACCTTCCACAGCCTTGCTCGGCGCGGCCTGAATGCTCTCGGCCAGCACCGTCACCTCGAGGTGATAGCCATCGGGAGCACCTTCCGGCTGCTTGATGGGGTTGCCCTCCAGCAAGTTGGAAGTCTGGCCAGTTGGTGCGACCGGCTTCGTGTAGTAGTAAATGCCGTCCTTCACGAACCAATCACTATTTGTGATCTTCGGTGCCGGTACCGGAGTCGCAGAGACGTTTCCGTCATTGTCTACCCAGTTGCACACCAGCTTGACGCGGACATAGGACGTGGCCGTACCGGTGTTTCTGACTTGGATAGACGTTTTCTGGTTGTCCGTCAGCTTCTCTTCAATTTTGGTGCCGGAGGTAGCCGCGGTGAAGGTGTTTTGCACCGGAGCGGTGTTCGCCTTGAGCAGGGCAACCGTGGTGCCGACTGCCAGCGCGAAAATCAGGCACAGGGAGAGGATGAGCGCGGTCTTTCTCCCGCCTGAACCGTTAAAGATACGTTTCATATGTCATCCCTCCTGTTCAGTTTGTTTTCGGATCCGGAATCTGCTGAATCTGGGTTGCGCTGACCCACTTGTTGATCACGTCGACAATGCTCGTGAGCCAGTTGGTGCCTTTATATTCGTTGGTGAAGTCTGCTGCCGCGTAATCTTCCGCAGCATTGGCCTTCAGTTCTTTTGTAACATCGTTTCCGGATGTCAAGTTATACTGCCACGACCACTGGGTATCTTCCGTAACGGTATAAGTACCGATTGGCAGACCCGTAATGGTCTTGCTCGCTCCGCCTTTGACCGCGACGGTGGTAATCACATTTCCGTTTGCATCCTTCACTGTGAACACGAAGGACTGTCCGTTGTTCTGGCCGGTCACCGTCTTGGAAATGGTCAGGCTGCAAGTGTTGACATGAACCAGGAACTCCTTGTCAGCAGGGGGCACACAAGTCTTGCCAGCACAATTCGTGTGAAGGAACGCGGTTTTTCCGGTCACATCAGTATTGTCAATTTTCACAGTCACGTCCACACCGAAGTCCGTCCGGGTGTTGATCTTGCCGTCCACGATAGCATCGGCGTCCGGCGTGTAGGTAAGCGTCAACTCAGGGGCTTCGCCCATCACAGCAGTATTGGCCTCGGTTTCGCCGTGCTTCCACACGGTGGCGGTCAGGTTGCCGTCAAAGCCGGGCGCGGTGTCGCCGTAATAGCCCTCGCTGTCCTTGAAGGTCAGCTCCGGCTTGTAAACATAGACATTAGAAGTCGCCGTGGCAGTTGCCGGCTGGGCTGATGCACCAGCCGAATCCGACGCAGCCTCTTCCTGGGGAGAAACGGTCGCAGTCACCGTATAGCTGCCATCCTGCGTCATATCAACCGAACCACTCGTCGTATAAGAGACTTTCACAAAGGAGAAATCACTCCCTGCGGTGTCATACGGTGTGCACATCTGCTCAGGCGTCGGCTGCGTGCCCAGATAATAAACATGGCAGTCTTGCCCGGCCAATTCCGGTGCAATGATGGGGACATTGACCTTTGGAACATCAAACAGGCCAGCAGAAACACCCTTCTCCGTGTAAACGCCGGAAGTATCTCCGTTGGTCGGCACGTTGTTGCCGCCAACAAATCCGGGCTTTCGCTGCACAGAAAACTCGATAATCAGTTTCTTGCCATACGTACCTTCGTGCTGCTTGTCGGCGACGTAGTACTTATTGAAATCAAATCCGGTCACGCTCACCGTGTTCGTATTTGCGTCAATCGTCGCCCGCACGTCGCTGCCGGCCGGCTGCTCCATGCCAAAGCTCTTGCCGTTATAATCGGCGGTGTAAAGCTTCACATCTGCGGTGTTCGCCGGCATAGTGAAATACGGTGTCACAATGTCTTTAACAACCGTCGAGCTGCTGAGGTCAATGCTTGCCTGACCGATATTCTCGCTGATCGTCGTGAAGATTCGGCTCAGGGAAGCGGAATCATTCGCGGTCAGGTAGTAGCTGGAAGATGTGCGATTGAAGTTTCTGGTGATTTCCCAGCCATAATGGCCGATGCCGATGAAGCTGGAATCGTACCACTGGATGCCGATCTCCGTTGCATCCGGGAAGTTGCCGGAGATGTAGTTCAAAAAGCGGTTTCCGGCCGGGATGTCATAGTTCTTGACGTCTCCGATCCCCCACCAGCTAAAGCTGGCCCAGTGGCTTCCGACCTGGCCGTTGCTGTTGTACTTGAAGCCGCTGTCGCCGTAGAGCTGCTCCGGATTCGCGCCATTGAAAATGCCGACCGAATACACCGTCGCGCCGGCGTCCTTGAGCGCCTTGGCCGACTGGATGGCGCCGTTGGCGACCGTCGTGTCAAAATCGCTCTGCGTCGTCGGCACACCGTCCGTGAACAGGACCACAACCTTCTGCCGCGTCGTGTTGCTGCCCGTGTAATTGTAGCCGCTGCCCATCAGCGTCTCTGCCTGCTTCATGCCGTCGGCGACATTCGTCGCGCCCTCCGGCTCCGACGGGAGGTCGTTGATCTTGGCCTTGAGCGCGGTCTCGCCGGACGGGCTTTCCGCCGTGTCCGTTTCGGCCGGGGTCACGAGCGTCCAGTCCATCAGCGTGGAAGCGTTCGTGCTGAAAGTCACGATCGCGATCCGGTGATCAGACTTTTCCGCGTTATACTTATCCGCCACCGCTTCAATGAATGTGTTCACGGCCTGCTTCATGGCATACTGGCGGCGCGCGCTGTCATCGCGCGTGCTCTTGCCGCTGAAATTGTCCGCCATCGAGCCGGACTGGTCGAGCACGAGCACGATGTCACACGGTTCGATCGAGGTCGTCGTCGTCACTTTGCCGGTCGTAAACGCCTCCATGCGGATCTTATAGCTGCCATCCGCATTGGCTGTCGCCGTCTTGGACAGGTTCAGGCCGTCCTTGAGTTCATTTGCACCGCTGGCGCGCACAGCACGCAAAACCGGCTGCACCGAAACAGCGGGCAGGAACGGGCCGGCCGCCGTATACACAACTGTCTGAGGCGCTTGGACTTGGGCTGCGGCGGTGCTCTCGGCCGGGGCATCAGAGGCATCGTCCACAACGCCCGCGCCGAGGAACAGGCACATGCTCAGGAGCATGGCCGCGCAGAGGACGAGCGAGAGAATGCGTTTTTTCATGTTTTCGTCCTCCTTTCTCAGGCTGTCGGGATCGGATCGATCTGCGTGCTCGACGTGCTCGCCTCGACCGTTCCGACGTGCTTCCACACATCAATGGGGCCGTACTTGTCCAGGTTCGCCGTCTGGACGGCCTCGGCCGTGACGTAGATATGCACCGTGGTGTTCTGATATTCATTGCCCATGTCCTTGCTGAACGTGACGTGGTTGAAGAGCTTCGACGTGGCGGCCTTCGGATCGACCGTACCATTATAATAATAGTATCCGTCCGCGCCGGGGATCCAGTCAGTGTCGTTCAGGTCCAGCGTGAGCAGGCTCCTGTCCGTGAGCGGGACAAGCTCGCCATTCGCGGCGACCACCTCAGGCGTGATCTTCACGCGGGTGTAAAACGCGCCGGAGCCGACGTTCTCCACATAAACCACTTTGTCCACGACGCTGCCGGGCACGGCGCTCACCGTCGTAAACGGTTGGCCGGTGCCGTCCTCGTCGTGCAGTGCAAGCTTGACGGAGCCCATCGTGATGACGTTATCCGCCCGGCCGACGGCCGAGAAATACGCCCACGTGCCGACCGCAAGCAGCGCCACCACCAGGACGAGCACCGCCGCGATGGTCCACTTCTTCTTCATGCACAAACCACCTTTCTCCTCAAAGGAATGTCCAAAAAAAGTGCTGAGATTCTCCGCGCCCGGGAGGGCGCGCGCAGGAAATTTTGTGGGATCTCCATTTCTGTCTGCGCGCGGACGGCGGCAGCTCCGCCGCCCGCGCCCGGACGGAACCGGGGATAAAGGGCTGAAAGGGGCCGGGAAGCTTTGGCCCGGCCGGCATCTGCGCCGGACGGAAGCCAGCCCCTTTCGGGCCCGTAGGCTGAGTGGGGCGGCGCGCAGCGCCGCCCCATCGGGGTTGCCGGGGAATTACTTGTCAAACGCGGCAAAGGCAGCGTCCCAAGTGGTGAAGCCGTCCGCCTGAATGGCTTCTGCAACAACATTGATGTTGAAGTTGAAGCTGTCCACAACGGTCTCACCAGGGATGGTGACCTGCGTAAAGACAGGCGTTGCAGCATTCGGGGCAAGCTTGTCCGCATACTTCATGACGAAAGTAAACGTGCCGTCTTCGCCCATGATGACATTGCCGGTGTAGCTCCAGCCAGCACCGAGCTTGAAGACCTTCGCCAGCTTCTCGCCGGTCGCGTCATTCGCAGCATCGATCAGGCCAAGCTGATTGAGCTGCTCCATGTTCGCCTTGACAACGATCTTTGCGCGAATCCATGCGTCGTTCGAGCCGACGTTGGTCACGGTCGGGTCCTTGGTCACGGTCTGGCCGGGGTAGACGTTGTAGGTGTTGCCGTCTACGCGGCTGCCGGTCGGGGCATCTGGGGCCGCGTTCGTCTCATCGAGCGTGATCGCGACGTTGCCCATGGTGAAGGTGTTGTCCGCGGTCTTCGTATCGGTGAAGTACGCGAGGGTGCCGCCGACGACGAGCGCCGCGACGAGCATGACTGCAATGGCAGCCACAAGAATCGTTTTCTTCTTCATATGTAGGTGTCTCCTTTTCCTATTTTCGCGTGATGGTCACACGGGAAAAAGCGAAGGGTGATTAGGCGTTAACGTTGACAACGCTGGCGTACGGGGAAGCAGCCCAAGCTTCGGATGCAGTATTAAAGGTTGCGGACTGCACCATGTAAGCGGTGAAGTCGATGGTGTTTGCAGCCGCGGTCTCATCCGCCGGGAAGTTTGTGCCAACAACAACCTGGTTGTTGGTCAGAATCGGAGCAACGACAGATGCAGTGCCAGCAGCAACAGGTGTGTTTTTGTAAACATACAGAGACTTGGTGCCTTCGCTCTTCACGAGCGTCCAATCAGAAGCAATGTTAGCTTTCAGGGCAGAATCCAGCTTGTTGTCAACAACAACATACAGATACACAGCGGTCTTCACGCCCGTAACTTTAACGGTCGGGTCCTTTTCCACATTCACACCCGGCACAATGGCCCTATAGGTGACACCAGCATCGGCATAACCAGTCTCACCGGTCTTAACCTTATACGCACCATCCGTTGCATCCGGGTTTGCAAGTTCGTGCTCTTTGAGCGTGAATTCGCCATCGTTGTCCAGAATGCTGCCAACAGCAAAGGTATTCTGAACAGTCTTAGTCGTCTGCGCCAGGTACGCCCAAGTCGCGCCGACAGCCAGCGCCACGACGAGCACGAGCGCGATGGCGATCGTCAGAGTTTTCTTCTTCATGTAATGTTTTCCTCCCTTAAATTTTGTTCAAAGCTTCCCATGTCCAGCAGCACCGTGCCGGGCGCTGCCAGCAATTACTAAATTAATGCACGAACAGGCAAAAATATTGCACGGAACCTTTATTTTTTCATATTTTCGCCGGAATTTTTGGCATCCGGGGCATCGCCGGGCTTGTCCGCCTGTGCACGGCGGGCAGCGTCGCGCGCGTCCGCCTCCGACGCTTTGCGCAGCACATCCGGCAGGAACGTCAGGATGATGAGCACGAGCGCGAGCGCGATGGCCAGATACATGCCGGGCGGGTTCGAGACCCAGTACGAGACATAACCCAGGTACGGGATGGTGAACACCGGGCGGCCGATGAGGTTCTTGAAATAGACGGGTGCGCCGTCGGGCGCATCGTTTGCGTCTCCCTTCGTATAAAAGTGCTGATTTTCCGCATCAACGGAGACGACGCGGTGCGTGACGACATCGAGATCCTCATTGACCACGAACGTGATCGGATCGCCGACCTGCACGTCCTCGGGCGCGCAGGGCTTGACATAGATGAGCGAGCCGGTGTGATAAGTCGGTTCCATGCTGCCGGACAGGACGCACATCGGCCGGAGGCCGACCAGCCGGACCCCCACCAGAAGCAGCGCCAGAACGACAACCAGGATCACCAGCACGGTGGTGACAGCGTTCCACACCTTCTGAACTCTCTTTGACATCTGTGACCTTCCTTTCCGCTCCGCTGCATTCCCCCCCTTCGCGGAGACACCGGTCCGTGCCCGGAAACCGGAACGATCATAGCACACGACAGACGCAAAACGCGTCGAAACCGCGCGCGAAAGATTCACGCAGTTTCCCAAAGTATACCACATTCTCCACAAATGTGGAAGGAGAATTGTTCACAATTTCCCGGGTTTGATTTTGGCAACAACAGACAAGAGGCTGCAAAATATGCCGAAAAACGTGCAAATTCTGCTGCGCCGCGGAGCGCTTGTTTTTGGTAATTTCTATTGTACTTTGCGGGCGCGGATGCGTCAAGGGGAAAAGGCCGGATGCATCCGGTCTTTACATTCATTCAATTCGAGACGGGCGGGCCCCTCGAGCGCCCCTGCCGAGGCGCCACATTCTTACCTTTTCTTAAATATGACACATGGCGACTTGTTTTTGCGTGAAAAACATGATAGGATAAGGCGATTATGGACATTTATCGGAAAGGAGCTGGCAAGCATGGAAACCAACGTGCTCGACTGGCTGGAAACCACCGCCGCAGCCTGTCCGGACAAGCCCGCTTTTCTCGATGAGGACAGCGCGGTGACGTTTGCCGACGTGCGGCGCGAGGCGCGCATCATCGGCACGGCGGCGGCAAAGTTCCGCGCCGGGCAGAAAAAACCCATCGCCGTCATGAGCGGGCGCAACGCGCACACGCCGGCGGTGTTTCTCGGCGCGGTGTACGCCGGGTGCTGCTACGCCCCGATGGACGGGACGATGCCCGTACACCGGCTCAACTCTATTTTAAATACGCTCGACACCGACCTGATGATCGTGCAGCGCGCGTTTTACGACAAGGCGAAGACGCTGGACTTTTCCGGCACGATCCTCATCGCGGAGGATCTGCTCGAGGGCAGCGAGGACGCGGCGCTGCTCGCAGACTGCCGCGCGCGGGCCAGAGAGCTCGACCCGCTGTACATCATCTTCACCTCTGGCTCGACCGGCACGCCCAAGGGCGTGATCACGGCGCAGCACTCGCTCATGTGCTACATCGAGGACTACGCCGGCGTGATGGGCATCGCGCGCGAGGACGTGCTCGGCAACCAGTCGCCGCTGGACTACATCGCCGCCGTGCGCGACATCTATCTGCCGCTGCGCTTCGGCGCGACGACGGCCATCATCCCGAAGGAACTTTTCATGTCGCCGGAGCGTCTGTTCGAGTACATGAACGACAAGGGTGTCACGGCCGTGGGCTGGAGTGTCTCGGCGCTGACGGTGCCGGCCGCGCTCGGCGCGTTCGAGTGCAGCGTGCCGCAGCACCTGCGCAAGGTGTGCTTCTCCGGCTCGGTGATGCCGTGCAGCTGCCTGCGCCAGTGGCAGCTCGCGCTGCCGGAGGCGCGGTTCGTCAACCAGTACGGCCCGACGGAGGCGACCGCCTCGTGCACGTATTACGTCGTGCCCGGTCTGGTGGAAGACACCGACGTGCTGCCGATCGGCAAGCCGTACCCGCACTACGAGGTGTTTCTGCTCTCGGAGCGCAATGAGGCCGTGCCCGACGGCGAGATCGGCGAGATCTGCGTCAAGGGGCCCATCCTCGCGCTGGGCTACTACAACAGCCGCGAGAAAACGGCCGAGAGCTTCCTGCAAAACCCGCTCAACCACGCTTACGACGAACGCATCTATAAGACCGGCGACCTCGGGCACTTCGCGCCCGACGGCAACCTCATGTTCCACGGCCGCAAGGACCGGCAGGTCAAGCACCTCGGCCACCGCGTGGAGCTCGGGGAGATCGACCTCGCCGCGGCGAAGGTGCCCGGCGTGGAAGACTGCTGCGCGCTCTATGACCAGGCGCACGAGCAGATCTGGCTGTTTTACACCGGCGAGGGCGTGACCAAGCGCGACATCGCCGTCGCCCTGCGCGCCGATCTGCCGGGCTTTATGGTGCCGCGCAAGATCGAGCAGCTGGAGGCCATGCCCCGGCTCGACAATGGCAAGACGAACATGCGCGCGCTGGCCGAGCGCATCACCGCCGCGGCCAAACACTGATTTTGCTTACTTTACTTATTTCAGGAGGTATATCATTATGGAACAGGAACTGATGGACATTCTGACCGATCTGCGCCCCGACGTGGATTTTGAGACCGAGACCGCCCTCATCGACGACCACATTCTCGAGTCGTTCGACATCGTGTCGCTCGTCGCGGCGCTCAACGACGCGTTCGACATCGAGATCGGCGCCAAGGACCTCGTGCCGGAGAACTTCAACTCCGCCAAGCGTCTGCTGGCCATGGTGCAGCGCCTGCAGGACGAGGACTGATGGACAAGACTGCACTCCGGACGGCGGCCGCGAAATACGGCACGCCGCTGTATCTGTTTGATCTGGAGGCCTTCACGGCGCGCGCTCAAAGGGTGCGCGCCGCGTTCGGCTCTGATGTAAATCTGTGCTACTCCATGAAGGCCAACCCCTTCGTGCTGCGCGGCCTGCCGGACGTGTTCCGCTGGGTGGAGGTGTGCTCCCCGGCGAGCTGACGATCTGCGAAAGGCTCGGCATCCCGCCGGAGCGCATCCTGTACTCCGGTGTGAACAAGGGCGCGGACGATGTCGCGCGCGCCGTCGCGCTGGGGGCAGATCTGCTCACGGCCGAGAGCACGCTGCACTTTGAGCTCATCTGCGCCGCCGCGGCCGCGCAGGGAAAGCACGTCCGCGTGCTGCCGCGCCTGACCGCCGGCAGCCAGTTCGGCATGGATCCCGACGCGCTGGCGGATCTCGTCGCCCGGCGCGCGGAGTTCCCGAACGTGACGATCGTGGGCATCCACTACTTTTCCGGCACGCAAAAGCGCAAGGACGCCGTGATCGCAAAGGAGCTCGCGCATCTGGACGAGTACCTCACGATGCTGCACGAGCAATACGGCTTCACGGCGCAGCACGTGGAATACGGCCCCGGGCTGAACGCCGAGTGCTTCCGCGACGATGCCGAGGCGCGCGACTGCGCGCTGCTCGACGCGGCGGCGGCGCACATCCGCGCCTTCGGCGAAAAGTACCCGCTCACGATCGAGATGGGCCGCTTTTTCGCAGCGCCGTGCGGGACGTTCCTCACCGGCGTGGCGGATGCCAAGTGCAACCTCGGCGTGAACTACGCCGTGTGCGACGGCGGCATGCACCAGGTCAAGTATGACGGCCAGCTCATGGGCATGCAGGTCCCGCCGCTGACGCTCCTGCGCGAGAGCGCGGACGCCACCGGGCCGTGGATGCTCTGCGGCAGCCTGTGCACAACGGCGGACGTGCTGGTGCGCGAGGCGCAGCTGCCGCCCCTGTGCGTGGGCGACGTGATCGCCCTCGGCCGCTGCGGCGCGTACTCCGTGACGGAGGGCGTGTCCGTGTTCCTGTCGCGTGACATGCCGCGCGTGGCGCTGTACCGCGACGGGGCCTTCACGCTCGTGCGCGACCGGTTCGCGACCGACGTGCTCAACACCTGCCAGACGCTGGAGGACGGAAAATGACTCTGACATCGCTGTCGTTTTATCTGCTGGTGCTCGCGCTGCTGGTGCTGTACTACCTGGTACCGAAGCGGTTCCAGTGGGTAGTGCTGCTCATCGGCAGCTACGCGTTTTACGCGTTCGTGTGCCTGCGGTACATGGGCTTTATCGTCATCACGACGCTCACGACCTACTTTGGCGCCCGCGGCATGGACGCCATGACCGCGCGCATGGAGCAGACCGTCGCCGCGCACAAGCAGGACTGGGAGCGCGAGGAACGCAAGGCGTATAAAAAGCGCTGCAAATCCCGCCGCAAGGCGCTCATGATCGGCATTCTGGTGTTCAACTTCGGCATCCTTGCCGTGCTGAAATACTATAACTTCTTTGCCGAGTCCATGGAGGCGCTCTTCGCGTCCATAGGGCTGACGGTCTCGCTCGGCCACATCGGGCTGCTGCTGCCGCTGGGCATCTCGTTTTACACGTTCCAGTCCATGGGCTATGTGCTGGACGTCTATCGCGAGAAGGTCCCCGCCGAGCGCAACGTCGGCAAGCTCGCGCTGTTCGTGTCCTTCTTCCCGCAGATCATTCAGGGCCCGATCGGCGTGTACGACCAGCTGGCGCACCAGCTCTACGACGAGCACAAGTATAACTTTGACAACATCCGCTACGGTGCGGAGCTGATCCTGTGGGGCTTTTTCAAGAAGCTCGTCATCGCCGACCGCGCCGTGGGCATGATCCACACCGTCGCCGGGGCGTACACCGACTACGCCGGCACCTACGTGCTGCTGGCTGCGCTCGTGTACGCGCTGCAGCTGTATGCCGACTTCTCCGGCGGCATCGACATTTCGCGCGGCGTGGCGCAGATGTTCGGCATCACCATGGGCGAAAACTTCCGCCGGCCGTACTTCTCGCGCACGCTCACCGAGTACTGGCACCGCTGGCACATCTCCCTCGGCGACTGGCTGCGTAACTATCTGTTTTACCCGCTGTCGATCTCGAAAGCATTCCTCAACTGGGGCCGCCACGCCAAACAGCACCTCGGCAACCACATCGGCAAGGTCCTGCCGACGGCCGTGGCCTCGCTCATCACGTTCCTCGTCATCGGCATCTGGCACGGCGCGAGCTGGAAGTACGTCGCCTTCGGCTTCTGGAACGGCATGGTCATCCTCGTGTCCACGCTGCTGCAGCCGGTGTCGGACAAGGTCGTCGCCGGATTGCACATCGAGCGCAAGAGCGCGTGGTATCAGGTGTTTTCCATGCTGCGCACGTTCGTGGTCGTGCTCATCGGCTATTACTTTGACATTGCCGACGGCTTCCGCGCCGCCATGGGCATGATGGCCAAATCCGTGACCGACCTGCACCTGTCGCAGCTGCGGCCGAGTGCCGTGCTCGAGGCTCTGCCGCTGACGAAGTATGACTGGGCCGTGCTGCTGTTCGGCACGATCGTGATCTTCGTCGCCTCCGTCATTCAGGAGCGCTCGCAGCGCACCATCCGCGAGATCCTCGACGAGAAGCGCCTCGCCCTGCGCTGGGTCGTGCTGCTCGGCGGCATCTTCGCCGTCGTACTCATGGGCGTTTACGGCCCGGGCGTGCAGGCGTCCGAGTTCGTGTACATGCAGTTTTAAGCCATGGGAAGCGGACGCATCTCCAGGACCCGCATGGCGCTGCGCGCGGTCATTTTCGTGCTCATCGCCGTGCTGGGCATCGGACTCATTTCGCCGGCCTTCGTTGTGAACAACGAGTGGGACATGCGCCACGTGCACGGCTTCTTCCTCGAGCCGGAGGACAGTCTCGACGTGGTGCTCATCGGCGCGAGCCAGCTCTACACGGGCTACAGCGCCCCGCTCGCGTGGCGGGACTATGGCTTTACAAGCTATCCGCTGGCCGTGTCGAACATCCCCGCCCGGCTCTACGGCTCCCTGCTCACGGAGGCGGTGAACCGCCAGCACCCGAAGCTCATCGTCGTGGATATCGACGGCTTCCTCACGGACGAGGACCCCGAAAAGCTCGAGGCCAACCTCCGCAAGTGGCTCGACAATATGCCCTGGTCGCGCAATAAGATCGAGACCATCCGCACCTGCGTGCCTGCAGAGCTGCAGACCTCGTTTTACTTCAACATCGCAAAATACCATGCCAACTGGTACCAGCCGGACACGTGGCTGCCGGTGCAGCAGCGTCTGCGCGCGATGGACAAGACCGGCTACTCGCTCACGAAGAGCTTTGAGGCCATCGGCCAGTCGCTCACGGACGCCGACGAGCCGGACACCCGGCCGCTGACGCTCAGCGGCGCGAACGCGCAGTACCTGCGCGATTTCTGCGCGCAGGCGCGCTCGCTCGGCACGAACGTGCTCTTCCTGCGCATGCCGCACCGCACGCAGACGACCGACCCGAACGTGTTCGCCGACGTAGCGGCTGTGGTCGGCGACTATGGCTATGAGCTGCTCGACCTGCACGACGCGTTCGACACGATCGGGCTCGACCGCTGCGCCGATTTCATGGACTCCGACCACCTCAACGCCATCGGCATGGAGACGTTCACCGCCTGGTTCGGGCAATATCTCTCGGAACACTATGACCTGACGACTGCGCACAGCGAGGCCGTCACCGCCGAGTGGCAGCGCTGCGCCGATTTTATGGCGCAGATCCTGCCCACCTGCCAGCAGCAGGCGGCGGACAACACCAAACAGACCCTCAACGAGTTTTCGGCGGCGTTTGACGCCTACCGCTGACCCGATGATCCAACCGTGCCGCCCCGGCACAGAAAGCGCAAAGCCTATGCAGCAACGTTCCAAGCCTCAAAAACGCGCCCTGCGTGCCGTCATCTTTCTGCTCATTGTCGTGCTGCTCTACAGCGCCGCAGCCAATGTGCTGAGCGTGAACAACACGTGGGATATGCGCCATATCCGCGGCTTTTATCTGGAACCGCAGGATTCGCTCGACGTCGTCATGCTCGGCGCGAGCGAGCTCTACACCGGCTTCAGCTCTCCGCTGGCGTGGCAGCAGTATGGCTTTTTTACGAGCTATCCGCTGGCCGTGTCGAGCATGCCGTCATGTCTGTATGACTCCATGCTCACCGAAACCATGCGCCGGCAAACGCCAAAGGTCGTCGTCGTGGAGATCAACGGCTTTTTGTACGACTTCAATCAGGACGAAACGGACACCGGCCTGCACAAATGGCTCGACAACATCCCGATGTCACGCAACAAGGTGCAGACGATCACAGACTGCGTGCCGAAAGACCAGCAGTCGTCCTATTTTTTCCGCATGGAAAAGTACCATGACACCTGGATCGAGCCGGACGTCTGGGGCGGGGCTGCCAAAGATCAGCTGACCATGCGCCGGACCGGCTATTCGCTGACCAAGTCCTTTGAGGTCATCCCGAAAGTGGAGACCGGCGAGCGTCAGGTCAAATCTCTGGAGCTGAGCGCGGAAAATGAGCAGACGCTGCGCGATTTCTGCGAGCGGGCCAAACAGCTCGGGGTGGAGAATGTGCTCTTCGTGCGCTTTCCGCACCGCACGGTGCTCAGCGACCCCTCCGTCCTTTCGCAGCTTGCGGACATTGTGCGCGAATATGGCTACGGCTTTCTCAACTGCGACGAGCAGATGGACAGCATCGGTCTGGAGCTGGACGGCGACTTCTGCGACAACGAACACATGAACGTATTCGGCATGGAGAAGTTCACCGCCTGGTTCGGGCAGTATCTCTCCGAGCAATACGACCTGACTGCCGCGCACAGCGACAAGGTGACCGCCGAATGGGCGCGCTGCGCGGAATTTGTGGCGCACATGCTGCCCATCTGCAAACAGAAAACACCGGGCGACGGCGGAAACTACAACGAATTTTCACCGGAATTTTCAGCCTACCGCTGACCCTGTATCTTCGAGGACGTTATGAAACAAAACCGTTCCAAAACCAAAACCGTCGTGCGCGTCATCGCGTTTCTGCTCGTGGCGGCGCTGCTCTACGGCGCGATCTCGCGCCTGCTGGCCGTGAACGACGCCACCGAGCAGCAGTATGTCCACAGCTTCTACCTCGAGCCGAGAAATTCGCTCGATGTCATGATCCTCGGCGCGAGCGAGACGTTCACGGACTACTGCGCGCCGCTGGCGTGGCAGCACGCGGGCTTCACGAGCTATCCGCTGGCCGTGTCAGCCGCACAGGGGACCATGTACCCCTCCATGCTGCGCGAGGCCGCCCGGCGCCAGACCCCCGGTGTCTACGTCGTGGAGGTCAACGGCTTTTTGTACACCGCAGAAGAGCGCGACGAGTTTTCGCACGCCGCGCTGCGCAAATGGATCGACACGATCCCGCTGTCGGCCAACAAGCTCGACACCATCCGCACGTGCATCCCGGCCGAGAAGCGCTCGACGTACTACTTCCCGCTGCTCAAATACCACACGTTCTGGAAGTGCGCCGGCGACATCCGCCGCTCGCTCTCCCTGCAGCAGCAGGCCCGCAGCGTGGGCTACTCGTACACCAAGCCGTTTCTGTCCATCTCCATGTTCCTCACGGAGACGGATGAGATCCCCGTCCGCCAGCAGGAGCTCGACGCGTTCAACGAGCAGTCGCTGCGCACGTTCTGCGAGACAGCAAAGAAGCTTGGCATTCAAAACGTGCTCTTTGCCCGCTTCCCGCACCGCACCGTCATTGAAAACTATGACGCCGTGTTTGCCGAGCTGGAGGCGGTCGTGCAGGAGTACGGCTACGACTTCGTGAATTTCGACACGCAGATAGACGCCATCGGCCTCGACCCGCTGCGCGACTTCGCCAACGCCGAGCACCTGAACGTCTTCGGCGCGGAGAAGTTCACGCCCTACCTCGCCGACTATCTCACGGCGCACTACGACCTGAATACCGCACACAGCGGCAAGGTGACGGATGAGTGGGCGCGCTGCGCCGCCTTCACGCAGCAGATGCTGCCCGTGTGCGAGGACAATACCCGGCGCTACACCTCCGAGCGGCTCGATGAGTTCTCACCCGTGTTCGCTGCCGACCGCTGAACATAAAAAAGCCCGATCCCCGGAGCGCTGCTCCGGGGATCGGGCTTTCCTGTTCTGTTTACCGGCCGGTGCTGCCAAAGCCGCCCGCGCCGCGGTCAGTTTCGTCGAGCGTGTCGGCGTCCGAAAATTCCGCCGCGAGAAACGGCAGGATCACGAGCTGGGCGATGCGGTCGCCGGGCGCGACGGTGCGCGGCGCGTCCGTATCGTTGTGCAGCGCGACGGTGCACTCGCCGCGGTAGTCGGCGTCGATCACGCCGACGCAGTTGGCCGGGCGCAGCCCCTGCCTGGAGGCCAGCCCGCTGCGCGCGAACACGCCGCCGAAATACCCTGCCGGGATGGCGAGGGCGAGCCCCGTGCCGATCATGGCCGTCGCGTGCGGCGCGATGGTGACGCTCTGCCCGTCCGCCGGGCAGGCATAGAGATCGTAGCCGGCGGCGTCCGCACTGCCGCGGCGGGGCGTCACGGCGCCGGGGTGCAGTTTCTGAATCTTTACTTCCATCCGTTCATGCCCTCCCAGAGTACGATGCGGCCCGCCGCGCGGGTCCGGTCCATGTCAATGATGCGCTGGTTTTCCGAGCCGCGAAAGCGCAGGCTGATGTTGCGCTGCGCGTCCACATAGCGTCCGTCAACAAGGATGTCGATGAGCGAGAGCATCTCGTCCGTGACCTCGCAGCGCGGGTGCGCGCCGTCAACGGTGAGCTCCTTGTCGAGCGTGAAGCCCGAATACGCCCAGATGTCCTTTTCCGGGAACCGTGCGCGCACCCGGCGCAGAAACGGCACGAGCGCACGCTGGTTTTCCGGCTCGAACGGATCGCCGCCGAGCAGCGTCAGGCCGCGGATAAAGGGCTTTTCCAGCTCGGTAAAAATCACCTGCTCGGCCGCCGCGTCAAACGGCTTGCCGTAGTGAAAATCCCACGTCTGCGGCTGAAAGCAGTTGTAGCAGTGGTTCGTGCAGCCGGAGACGAACAGCGTCACGCGCACGCCGACGCCGTTGGCAATGTCGCAGGTTTTGATCTCCCCATAATACATAATAGCAATTCCTCGCAGACAGCGGGCGCGCCATATGGACACGCCCGCCGGTTATTTTTGATTTCGCGCGTTACAGGTGCAGCACGCGCTCCTTGATCTCCTGCGTGCGGCCCTGGTTCCAGAACTGGGTGCCGATATAGCCGCAGGTGCGGCGGGCCACGTTCATCTTGTCCTGATCCGTGTTGCCGCAGTTCGGGCAGCGCCAGATGAGCTTGCCGTCGTGCTCGACGATTTCGATCTCGCCGTCGTAGCCGCAGACCTGACAGTAGTCGCTCTTGGTGTTGAGCTCCGCGTACATGATGTTGTCGTAAATGTACTTCATCACGTCAAGCACGGCCGGAATGTTGTTCTGCATGTTCGGCACTTCGATGTAGCTGATCGCGCCGCCGGGCGACAGCGCCTGGAACTTTGACTCGAAGGCCAGCTTGCTGAACGCATCGATATTCTCCGTCACGTGGATGTGGTAGCTGTTGGTGATGTAGCCCTTGTCCGTGACGCCGGGAATGATGCCGAAGCGCTTTTGCAGACACTTGGCTAACTTGTACGTCGTGGACTCCAGCGGCGTGCCGTAAAGGCTGAAGTCGATGTTGTGCATCTGCTTCCACTGCTTGCAAGCGTCGTTCATATGCTGCATCACCTCGAGCGCGAACGGCGTGGCCGAGGGGTCGGTGTGAGACTTGCCGGTCATGTACTTGACGCACTCATACAGTCCCGCGTAGCCGAGAGAGATGGTCGAGTAGCCGCCGTAGAGGAGCTTGTCGATCGGCTCGCCCTTTTTCAGGCGGGCCAGCGCACCGTACTGCCACAGGATGGGCGCGGCGTCCGAGAGCGTGCCCTTGAGCCGTTCGTGGCGGCACATGAGCGCGCGGTGGCAGAGTTCCAGCCGCTCGTCAAAGATCTTCCAGAACTTCTCCATGTCGCCGCCGGAGGACAGCGCCACATCCGGCAGGTTGATCGTCACGACGCCCTGATTGAAGCGGCCGTAGTACTTCGGCTTGCCGTTTTCGTCCACATACGGCGTCAGGAAGCTGCGGCAGCCCATGCAGGTGTAGCAGTGGCCCTCGCCGTTTTTGTCCACTTTCAGCTCGAGCATCTTCTTTTCGGAGATGTAGTCCGGCACCATGCGCTTCGCGGTGCAGCGGGCGGCCAGCTCCGTGAGGTACCAGTAGGGCGAATCCTCGTGGATATTGTCCTCCTCAAGCACGTAGATCAGTTTCGGGAACGCCGGCGTGACCCAGACGCCCTTTTCGTTTTTCACGCCCTGATAGCGCTGACGCAGCGTCTCCTCGATGATCATGGCAAGGTCGTGGCGCTCCTGCTCGTTTTTCGCCTCGCCGAGGTACATGAACACCGTCACGAACGGGGCCTGGCCGTTCGTGGTCAGCAGCGTGACGACCTGATACTGGATCGTCTGCACGCCGCGGCGGATCTCCTCGCGCACGCGGTTTTCGACCAGCTCTGCCAGCTTCTCCTCGCCCGGATGCGCGTCGATGGCCTGCATCTCGGCCGCGACCTCGCGGCGGATGCGCTCACGGCTGACCTGCACGAACGGGGCCAGGTGCGTCAGCGAGATCGACTGCCCGCCGTACTGGTTGGAGGCAACCTGCGCGATGATCTGCGTGGCAATGTTGCACGCGGTCGAGAAGCTGTGCGGCCGCTCGATGAGCGTGCCGGTGATGACGGTGCCGTTTTCGAGCATGTCCTCAAGGTTCACGAGGTCGCAGTTGTGCATGTGCTGCGCGTAATAGTCCGCGTCGTGGAAGTGGATGATGCCCTCCTCGTGCGCCTCAACGATGTCCTTCGGCAGCAGGAGGCGGCTCGTAATATCGCGGCTGACCTCGCCGGCCATATAGTCGCGCTGCGTGCTGTTGACGATCGGATTCTTGTTGGAGTTTTCCTGCTTGGCCTCCTCGTTGTTGCACTCGATGAGACTCAGGATGCGGTCGTCGGTCGTGTTGGCACGGCGCACCAGGCTGCGGGTGTAGCGGTAGGTGATGTAGGCCTTGGCGACCTCGAACGCGCCGTGGGCCATGATCTGCTTTTCGACCATGTCCTGAATTTCTTCCACGGCGGCACTGCGGCCCAGCTCCTGGCAGGCGAGCTCCACGCTCTCGGCAATGCGCTGGATCTGGCGCGGCGTCATGCGGTCGCCCTCTTCTACGGCGGCGTTGGCCTTCGTGACGGCCATGATGATCTTCGAGATGTCAAAGGTCGCCTCGGCGCCGTTGCGCTTAATGATCTTCATGTTTCTATTCCTCCCCCTCATAATCGAAAAACACAACATCTTGTGTGAAAAAACCGCTTTATTTTGTATTGAGAGCGGGTATATCGTACAATATCTAGTACAGGCTGTCAATAACCAATTTGATTTTTGTTGCACATTATGTGAACAGCGCGGCCCCTTCAGGCCGCAAAAAAGCACCGCCCGCAGGCGGCGCAGCGCTGCCCGGGCCGGAGAAAACTCCGGCCCGGGCACGGTCAGTCCGTCAGGCAGTTTCGTAACCGTTGGGGTTTTGCGTCTGCCAATGCCAGCTGTCGCGGCACATGTCCTCAAGCGAATACTGTGCGCGCCAGCCGAGGATGCGCGCGCTCTTGTCCGGGCAGGCATACACGGTCGGCAGATCGCCCGCGCGGCGCGGCGCGATCCGGTACGGCACATGCACGTGGTTGGCCGTCTCAAAGGCGTGCACCATCTCGAGCACGCTGTACCCCTTACCGGTACCGAGGTTGAAGATGCTCTCACCCGGATGCTCCGCCATGTAGGCGATCGCCGCGACGTGGCCGCGCGCGAGATCCATGACGTGGATATAATCGCGCACGCCGGTGCCGTCCGGCGTATCATAGTCGTCGCCAAAGACGTTCAGGCATTCCAGCCGGCCGATGGCCGTCTGCGAAATGTAGGGCATGAGGTTGTTCGGCACGCCGCGCGGATCCTCGCCGATGAGGCCGCTCGGGTGCGCACCGATGGGGTTAAAGTAGCGCAGCAGCACGACCGACCAGCTCGGGTCGGCCACAACATAGTCGCGCAGGATCTGCTCGCAGACGTACTTCGTCCAGCCATAAGGATTCGTGCAGCTGCCGGTACGGGACGTCTCGTAGAGCGGCATCTCGTTGTCGCCGGAGTACACCGTCGCCGACGAGGAGAAGATGATCTGCCGGACGCCGTGGTCACGCATCGCCTCACAGAGCGTGATCGTCGAGCCGAGGTTGTTGTCGTAATACTCCAGCGGCATATGTACCGACTCGCCCACGGCCTTGAGGCCCGCGAAATGAATGACGCAGTCGATCTTCTGCTCGGTAAAAATGCGGTCGAGTCCGGCACGGTCACGCACGTCCATCTGATAAAATTTCAGCGGCCGGCCCGTGATCTGTTTGACCCGTCTGCCCGCCTCTGCACTGCTGTTGACAAGATTGTCCACAACGACGACATCCATGCCCTGCTCGAGCAGCTCCACGCACGTGTGGCTGCCGATGTAGCCCATGCCGCCGGTCACCAATACGGTCATGCACCGTACCCCCTTTGCTGATGCATCTCTGCTTTTATTGTACATCACATTCCGGCGGAGTTCAACGGTTTTCCTTTGCCAGAGAATTGCCAGGTGCGTGAATTTCCTGACAATCCCTGATTTTTCAAAAATCAGGTGGATTCCTATTGACTTTTCGTCGCTGCTAGGATAAACTGCAAGTATCATTTGTGAAGTCGGGATGTCTGCGTACGCACATTTTTACCCATTTTCGCAATCTGACCCTTCTCTTTTTATCAATTCTTTTCTCTTTTATCTGATCTCTTTTTACGGATTTAGCTATCCTTTTTGTTCTCCGCCGCATGGCATATCTCATCCGCCACAGTGATCATGGCGCGTGTCTGCAGCGTACGGGGCGCGTGTCCATAACGGCTGCATCTGCAGCGAAAGACCTCCGGGGCGCCCGGAGGTCTTTTTATGGTCATTTATATCGATTGGAAAAAGCGTCAGGGCGTGTGCATGCCCTGGCGCTTTTGTGCGCCGCGCGCTCAGCTCTCCATCTGCTTGCCGAGAAAGCCTGACACGGCCTGCGCAAGCTTGCGCTCCGTCTCGCCGGCAGGGCCGTCGCCGTGCGCGGCCACGAACAGCACACAGCCGAGCACGTCCCCCTCGGAGAGGATGGGCGCGGCGACGGAGACGGCGTAGCGCTCGTCGGTGTCGACGACCGGCAGCGTGCAGCTGTCGGCTGCGTACTGGCCGCGTGTGCTCATGATTTCTTCAAGCTCACGGCTGATGCGCCGGTCAAGCAGCTCGCGCTTGCCGCCGCCGGCCACGGCGATCACGGCGTCGCGGTCGCACACGGCGGCGATGCCGCCGGTAGTCTTGTGCAGCGCATCACAGATCTGCGCGGCGAACTCGGACAGCTCGCCCATCGGGGAATACTTCTTGAAAATGACCTGCCCGTCGGTGTCGGTGTAGATCTCCAGCGGGTCGCCCTCGCGGATGCGGAGGGTGCGGCGGATCTCCTTGGGGATGACGACCCGGCCGAGGTCGTCGATCCGGCGGACGATTCCGGTTGCCTTCATATTCTGAAAACTCCTTTGCTCTGTTTTGCATTTCGGCAACCCTATTTTCTGCAAATTCCGGTAGTCTATGCAGTCCGTGCCGCTTGTGTAGCATCCAGTTTTTTCTTTCTTTGCAGCAGTACCCGGCGCCCGGAACGTCTCTGACGTTCCGGGCGCCGGGTGTCTGTTTGTTTGAAAACGCTGGATTATGAGATTATGCTTCGCTGTGCGGGGCGTACTTTGCGTTGGGATGATAACGCCCCTGCTCCAGCTCGGAGACGATGTGGTTGTAGTTCTTGCTGTTGAGCTTGTAGAAGCACATGATGACGAAAATCACAACGGCGAACGTCAGCGGCAGGTACAGGTACACGCCCTTGATGGTGCTGAGCGCGGAGGCGACCTGCGCGGCCGCGGCGCCATCGTAGCCAGAGGCGCCGAGGATGAGCGTCGTGACGCCGCTACCGATAAGCACGCCGAGCTTGTTGCCAACGCCCTGGGCGGCATAGGTCGTGCCGGGCGCCTTGTGACCGGTGCGCCAGTGGCCATACTCGATGGCGTCGCCGACCGTGGAGTGGATGAGCGCGGCCAGCAGACCCCAGCCGATAGAGCGGATGACGGCGGACACCATCTGCACGCCGAGGCTCGTGGGCGCGACGATGCCGACGATCTGACCGACGATGGCGATGATCATGCCGGTGTCCCCGGACTTCATCACGGACATGATCACCAAAATGCGCGACGCCGGCCTGAGCCACATGCTCTGCCAGCGCGACGGCAGCAGCCCTCATCCCGCCAAGGCCGAGGGTGCCTGACCGTCCGTCCATAAAACAGATAACCAAACGCCCTCCGGACGGAAACCGTCCGGAGGGCTTGCGCATGGTATAAGAGGCATATGTTCTCCCGCCGCCCAAAAGCAGACGCCCCGGACTGCAAATGCAGTCCGGGGCGTCCAATATCAAAGGAAGGCATGTCTGCCGAAAAGACGGGATGGGAAGCGCGCGGCCGCCGTCGCGCAACGGAGGAAGAGGTACCATGAAAGATCGAAACGAGACCTCTGGGCCTGCACGCTTCTCATGAGGGGGTGTGTTCAGCATAAAACAAATTGCGCCACAAGAAAAGCCACGGAACCGCAATTCCGTGGCTTTTTGCCTCACTTATGCGTTTTTGTGGTCTGATGTGTGCTCCCACGCATCACCAAGCTCCTTCCAACGACCCATGATGTCCTTCCACAGGTGCAGCGCCCACGGCGCGAACACCTCCGGCGGCGGGCAGTCCGGCCGGCTGAGCCAGCTCTGAATGATGTCCATGACCACGTCCGACATTTTGCCGGACATGAATGCCTCGGTCTGCGGGTCGGGAAAGAGGTCGGAAAAGTCCGCCTGCAGGTACGGCCGCAGCCGGGCGCAGAGAAAGTCGTGGAACGAATTCTGCCCCGTGAACGTGAGCGCGCGGGCATAAAACGCGCGGTCGGCGTACAAATACGTGCACACGCGCCCGAAGAGGTCGAACAGGCCCAGCTCATCGTCGCCGATGGCCTTTTGAAAGCCCTTGTCATAGATCCACGTCACGAGCTGGTACTTGTCCGTAAAGTGCCGGTAAAACGTGCGGCGGTTGACCTCCGCGGCCGCGCAGAGGTCGGTCACGGTGATGTCCGCAAAGTCACGCCGGAGCATAAGCTCCTTGAGACTCTCGGCGAGCACTTTTTTCGTTGCGGATTCGCGCATGGCGCCGCCCCCCCTTCCGATGTTGCTGCCGCCAGTATACCGCACACATGGCAAAACTGCAACAGACCCTGCCGCGGATGCGGCAGGGTCTGCGCATAAGGAAAAAAAAAAGAAGGGAGGGGAAAGAATGATTACTTTGCAAACGTCTGCGCGAGCTCCTGGGTGACGCGCAGGTACGTCTCGATGTCCGCAACGGTGTGGCAGTGCAGCGGCGAGACGCGGATCGCACCCGTGAGGCCGACGGCCTCGACGATGCGCTTGGAATACACGCTGGTGTTGACGCGCTCAAAGGTCGTGACGCCGCGCTTCTGGTACTCCTCGACGCAGCGGGTCATGTCCAGCCCGTCGATACCCATGGCAACGATCAGGTCGCGGTGCGTGAGATCCTCGGTGTCGACATACACGTGCACGCCGGGGATGTGGCGCAGGCCGGGCACGTTTTGCGTGCCCTCGAGCATGGTGTGCAGCAGCGCGCGCTCCTGCAGGTGGATGTGCTCCATGCCGGTCACGAACAGTGTGCGGCGGTCGTCCGACTCGATGAAGTGGCCGCCGAGCCAGCAGACATAGTCCACCACGGCGCTCATGGCCGCGAAGTTGCCGGGCGTAGGCGAACCGAGCTCCCAGACGTCGGCCGGGCGCTGCAGGATCTTGCGGTGCGGCAGCTTGGCCACGCGGTCGGACACATAGCCGTAGCCCATGCCGCGGGTGCCGAAGAACTTATAGGGTGCAAACGTCGCGCCGTCGACGCCGAGGGCGTCCACATCGAGCACGGCGTGCGGTGCGTGCTGCACGGCGTCGGTGACGATGTAGATATCCGGGTTGATCTCGCGCGCAGCCTTGACGATGCCGGCCATGTCCATGATGCTGCCGGTGATGTTGGACGCATACATGATGCTCAGCAGGCAGGTATCCGGCGAGACGACGCGGCGGATTTCTTCGATGTCGATGCCGCCGGTTTTCGGGTTCGCCTGCGCGACGCGAAATTCCTTGCCGGTCTTACCGCAGTAGTATTTCACCGCGTCATACGCCGACGGATGCTCGAGCACGGACGTGACCGCGCTCTTGCCGGGGCAGTTTTCGAGGATCGCGCCGACAATCTGGAACATCGCCTGCGAGGCGGTCATCTCCGAGATGAGCGCGCCGCCCGATGCGCCGAAAACGATGTGCATAATGTCGTCGATGCCGTGCAGCTGCACTTTTTTGAGCGCGCGGGAACGATTGTGCAGCCGCTCCGGGCAGTCCGGGAACGCCTGGTACTTTGCCTGCGCCTCGACGGACGCCTTCAGGCGCAGCGAACCGCCGGAATTTTCAAAAAACAGGCGCTGGCCGAATTCCGGATCCGCATCCACATAGTAAAAGCGATCCTTGATCTCCGCCGACAGTGCAGGATCAAACAGCAGACCTTCGTTGAGATTTTGCATGGTTTTCTCCTTCCAAATGTAACAATCTGAGCGGGTGCGGCGCGAAATTGCCGCACCCGAAGCCGTCATTTTTCTTCCGCGGCCGGGGTCTCGGGCGCGGCGGCCGTGCCCTTTTCAAAGCGGCGGCCGATGCCGGTGATCGCACTGAGCAGAAACAGCAGAATCAGCAGCCAGCTCTGGAAGTTATACGGCACGTAGTCGAGGAATGAGAACGACTCTGAGACGACGCCGCTCGCGATCGCGAGGCTGACGGCGTTGAGGCCGACGGGGTTGTACGGCACGATGCCGGCAAGGCCGGTCGCAATGCCGTCCATGAGGTTCGAGCCGCGGGTGCGCTCGATGTTGTGCGTCTGCAGGAGCTTGCGCACGACCGGGCCGACGAACAGGATCGAGATGGACGCGGCGCCGATGGCCACGCTGCCGATGACGCTCAGCAGGATAGTGACGAGCTCGGCCTGACGCGGGGTCTTACTGGCGTTGTTGAGCTTTTCGAGCAGCATGTCAAACACGCCGCTGCGCTTGAGCATCTCGAGCAGCGCGAACATGAAGAAGCTGAAGCAGATGACATTGAGCATACCGGTCAGGCCGGCGCCGATGGGGCCGGTGGCCGAAAACAGTGTCGGCACGTCGAGGAAGCCGAACACCAGGCACAGCACAAAGCCGACCAGATCGCAGACGATGAGCGTGCTGATGAGGTTCCAGCCGCGGAGCATCAGGATGATCATGATGACCGGGATGACGAGCATGACGAGCGTCTTGGCATAGGCGGGGTCGATGACGTCCGGCAGCGTGACGGACGTGGACGTCTTGATACCGACGATGACGAACAGCACGGCGGAAATGACGCCGGCGATCAGCGAATACGGCAGACGGGTGCGAACGACATCGCGCACTTCCGCGTCCTGTGTGAGCGCGGAGGCGATGGTCGTGTCGGAAATGGGGGCGAGGTTATCGCCGAAGATCGCGCCGCTGACGATGGCGCCGACCACGACGGAGGAATTCGCGCCGACGGTCGCCGCGACGGGCAGCAGCACCGGCAGCACAGCGACGATGGCGCCGTTGGACGTGCCGCAGGCCGTCGAGATCAGCAGGCAGACGAGAAACGCCACCAGCGGCAGGAAGCCCGCGCTCAGGCCGAGCTTCATCACGAGCCAGGTCAGGCCCTGAATGAGGCCGCTCTGGCGCAGCTCCTGCGACAGGATTCCGGCCAGCAGGAACGCGAAGATGATGACACACAGGGTATCGTTTTTCAGGCCGTCCACGACTGCCTGTTCAAACTCCTTTTTGTTTTTTGCCAGCAGGAACGCCACGCACAGTCCGGCGAAACCTGCCATGCAGAACAACACCAGGGACACTTTCTTCATCGCGGCGATCACGATCATGAGGCACATGAAGACCAGCAGCGGCGCACACGCGCCGAGCGTGCCCCCGTAAAATTGCATACGTTTGTTTTTCTCCATTGTGAGGTCCTCCTCTCAAATAATCCAACACCGGTATTGTTGTATGCGGTATTTTTAGCTCTTTTATGCGTAAAAGTCAATTGAATTTTCAATGTTTTTCATGCACTATTGCATTTTCTACAATTTATACAGTATAATGTTGTTGCTGCTGCAACATTCGTTGCGGCACTGCTCACAATCCCCAGAAAAAAGGATGGTGTTCCCATGAGTGGTAAACTGGAACAGCGCATTCAAAGCGCGCATTTGACGCGGACGGAAAAGGTCATCGCGGATTATTTTCTCGAGCACAGCGGCTCGCTGTATTTTTTAACGGCCAAGGACATCGCGCTTGCGCTCGGCGTGAGCGACACCTCGGTCATCCGCCTGTGCCGCACGCTGGGCTACCGCGGCTTCCGTGAGCTGCAGGAGAGCCTGCGCAGCGAGCTCTCACAGGTCATCGAGCGCGAAAAATACGTCATCCCGCAGCATCAGGTGCCGGACAAATTGCAAAAGTATCAGGACCTGAGCTCGTTTCAGTGCCTGCAGTTCGCCGTAGACTGTCTGCAGGAGACTTACCGCAAGAACGACCCGGAAAAATACGGGCAGATCGTGCGCATTCTGCTCGAGAGTGAGCACATTTTTGTCTCCGGCTTCCGCGGTCTGGCGGGGCCGGCGCGGCACCTGGGCGTGCTGCTGTCGCAGTATACCCGGCACGTGGAGTATTTCTGCGACGCAGACACCCGCTGCGTGGAAAAGCTGCTCGACTACGGCCCGCACGACTGTGTGATCCTGCTCGGTGCCGAGCGCTACTCGCGCATGACGTGCGTGCTGGCCGAGATGGCGCACAACGCCGGCTGCCGGCTGATCGTCATCACCGACAAGCTCACCGCGCCCTTCGCCGGCGACGCGGACATCGTGCTGCTTGCCGACCTCTCCAGCCCCACACCCACGAACTCCTACATCGGTGTGAACTTCCTCATCGAGGTCATCGCCTTTGAGTTCAGCCGCACGCTCGGCGTGTATCCGCAGCAGCGGCTGTCCCGGCTGGACGCTTACCTGTCCGAGCTGCAGCTGTACTGACCGGTGGCCAAAAAGCATTGCATTCGCGGATATTTTTCGTTATAATACAGGCAATCTGAAATTGGGAGGCCATGCCATGCACCCGCGCAACCTGCACCTGTATTTCTTCAGCCCCACGGGCGGCACGCAGCATGTCGCCGGGCTCTTCGCAGAAAACCTGAACGCCGCCGATGCCTGCACCGACATCACCGTCTGCGCCGAGGCAAAGACGTTTTCTGCCGATGACTGTCTGCTCGTGTTCTTCCCGGTCTACGGCGGCCGCGTACCCGGGCCGTGCCTCGCGCGCGTGCGTGCCCTGCGCGGGACGGACACCCCGGCCGTGCTTGTAGCCGTATTCGGCAACCGCGCCGTGGACGACGCCCTGCTCGAAATGCGCGACACGCTCGCCCCGCTGGGCTTTCGCGTGATCGCGGCGGCGGAGGTCATTGCGCCGCACTCGGTCAATACCGACATCGCCGCCGGCCGGCCGGACGCGTCCGACCGCGCAAAGATCGCAGAATTCTGCACGCAGCTGAAATCCCGCATCACCGCCGACGCCCCGGCCGAGATCACCGTGCCCGGCAACCCGAACTACCGCGCCTACAACGGTCTGCCGCTCAAGCCGACCGGCGGCCTGCGCTGCATCCGCTGCGGCCTGTGCGCGGACAACTGCCCCGCCGGCGCCATCCCGAAGGACGCGCCGCAGAAGGTGGACAAGGCCAAGTGCATCTCCTGTCTGCGCTGCATCCAGATCTGCCCGCAGTCCGGGCGCAGCGTGCCGTTGCCGCTGCGGCTGGCCGCAGCCGCCACGGTGAAAAAATACTGCACCGGACGCAAGGAACCAAAATTCTATCTATAATGTAAAAATCCGCCCCGGAAGCGATCTGCTTCCGGGGCGGCGCTTTTGTCTTGTTGTCAGACTTCGGCGTCGTCCGCCGTGTCGAGCCCCGCGAAGAAGGCATCAAACGGACAACCGTAGAGCTTTTTGAGCGCGAGCAGCACGCTCACGCACACATTGCGCTCGCCCGCTTCGTATTTGGCATAGGTCGTGCGGTCAATGTCGAAGCCGCGGCGCTGCAGCTCGGCGCACAGCTTCTCCTGCGAGCGTCCGCTGGCATTGCGCAGGCGGCGCAAGTTGTCGCCAAGATTGCGGTCCCGCCGTAATTTCTGCTCCATCTTCTCACCACCGCACAGCATTTTCTGACCAACATGGGCACAGCTGCCCTTATTTTATGCGGCAGCCGCCGCAAAAGCTGTCCGCAATACTGGTCAGAAAAAAGGTATGTCCCTCACCCCTCCGGCCCGCGGCCGAGGGCGCTTTTGAGCGCGTTGCGCAGCGGGTTCGACCCCGGCGCGCCTTTTTCACAGGCAGGGTAACCGCAATCTGCAAGCACGCGGCGCAGCTCCGCCTCGGTGACGATCTGTGGGTCATAGCGCACGGTCAGCTCCGCGCGCCAGAACGACACCGCCGCGTCGAGCACGCCGCGCGTGTGCAGCAGGTCGTCCACGATCCACTCCGGACACTGGCGGCAGTAGATGCCGCGGACATGCGTCGTCAGAACCTTTTCTTCCATGGGAAACATCTCTCCTTTTTGCCGCCGTCCTTGAGCCGCAGCGAGTGCATGAGTACACCGATCGAGCTGGCCGACATGGCCGTGGCACAGATCGACGGATGCAGCACACCGAGCGCCGCGACCGGGATGCTGACGAGGTTATAAAACAGCGCCCACGTCAGGTTCTGGCGGATGGTGCGGATGGTCGCGCGCGAGATGTCAAACAGCTCCGGCAGCTTCTCGAGGTTGCCGGACGGCAGCAGGATGCCCGCCGACTCGATGGCGATGTCCGATCCGCCGCCCATGGCGACCGCGCAGTCTGCCACGGCGAGCGCCGGGGTGTCATTGATGCCGTCACCGACCATGCAGACCGTTTTCCCCTGCGCGCGCAGGCGCTCGATGGCGGCAGCCTTCTCGTCCGGCCGCGCCTCGGAAAGCGCGTGGTCGATGCCGACCTCGGCCGCAATGGCCACGGCCGTGCGGGCGTGGTCGCCCGTCATCATCCAGACCTCCTTGCCCGCCGCCTTGAGCTGCGCGACGACGGTGGCCGCCTCGGTCTTGCGCGTGTCAGCGATGCCGAGCGTGCCGAGCACGATGCCGTCACGTGCGACACACAGCTCCGTCTTGGCCTGCGCGCGCAGATCCGGCAGCGCGGTGAGCGAGGCTGTGTCGATGCCCAGCTCATCGAGCCACGTCCGGCTGCCGCAGACGACGGCCGCGCCCGCGACCGTGCCGCGCACGCCGCGGCCGAGTTCATAGGAAAAGTCCTCCGCCTGCGGCAGCGGCGCGTCGGACTGCTGCTGCGCATACGCCGTGACAGCGCGCGCCAGCGGGTGGTCCGAGCACTGCTCGAGCGCGGCGGCGAGCCGCACGAGCATCTCCGGCTGCACGGTGCCGCACGGGCAGACGTCCGTGAGCGCAGGCGCGCCGTTTGTGAGCGTGCCGGTCTTGTCAAAGACGACGCAGTCGGCCTTGTAGGCGTTTTCGAGCTCCGCGCCGCTCTTGAAGAGGATGCCGTGCTCCGCCGCGCGGCCGGAGCCGACCATGAGCCCCGTCGGTGTGGCGAGGCCGAGCGCGCACGGGCACGCGACCGACAGCACGTCGCAGCAGGTGAGCAGCGCGCGCTCGAGATTGCGCGGCGCAACGCGCCGGTACCAGGCGAGAAACGTCAGTGCCGCCGCGCCGATGACGCCCGGCACGAACCAGCGCGCGACCTTATCGGCAAAGCGCTGCACGGGCGCTTTTTCGCACTGGGCCTGCCGCACGATCTGGATGATCTGCTCGAGCACGGACGCCTTGCCCAGCGCCTCGGCCGAAACGATGGCAGAGCCCGAGCGGTTGAGGCTGCCGCCGATGACCTTGTCGCCGGGGGCCTTGTCCACCGGCATGCTCTCGCCGGTGAGCATGGACTCGTCGACCGCGCACCGGCCGCTGACGATCGTCCCGTCGACCGGCACGCGCTCGCCGAGGCGGATGCGCACCCGGTCGTGCTCCACGATCTGGTCGACCGGCAGCTCAACAAACGTGTCCCCGCGCTGGACCATGGCTGTGCGCGGCTGCAGGTGCATGAGTCTGCGGATGGCGGAGTTGGCCTCCCCGGCCGCGACCTGCTCCATATACTTGCCGAAGAGGATGAGCGAAAGCAGCACCCCGTCGGACGCAAAGTAGAGCTTGTAGCTCGTGCGCGGCGTGAACGTTACGTAAGCGCTGTAGAGATAGATGAGCGTGGACGAGAGCGAGACGAGGAAATCCATGCCGAACGTGCGGTTGCGAGCTCCCCTCCACGCACTCTTGTAAAAATACCGCCCGGGACCAAACTGCAGCGCCGTTCCGGCCAGGAACTGCAGCTTCGGGTGCATCTCGAGCATGAGCGGCGCCGTACAGCAGGCCGAGGTCACGAGCGTTTTGAGCAGATCCATGCGCTTTTCGAGCTCCTGATCCGCGTCGCCGCCGCGCAGCTCGCCGAGCGTGACGGCGCAGCCCGCGTCCGCGCAGGCAGCGGCAAGGTCGCGCCCGTCCACGCCGATGGACCAGAGGTACGCTGTGAGCGCACCGTCCGCCTGCACTGCCACATCCTTGACGCCGAACACCGCGCGCAGCGCGTCCGCCGCGGCGGCAGTCTTGGCCGCATCCGCCTCCGCCGGGAGCAGATCCTGCTCCTCGACCGGCACGCAAAAGCCCGCGCGTTTGACCCGCGCCGCGATCGCGGCGAGATCGGTCACGCCCTCGTCGTAGGTGATGAGCGCCGAGGCGGCGGTGTAGTTCACCGCCGCGCGCTGCACGCCGGGCAGCTTTTCCAGCGCACGGTCCAGCCGTGCCACGCACGCGGCGCACTCCATATCCAGAATTCTCAACGAAATGTCTTTCATTTGCTTGCCCTCAAGTCAAAAAAGGGAGCGCACAGCCGGCGCTCCCTCTCCATAAAATCAGGCCTCCTCGCCCGCTTCCAGCAGGTTCTGCTTGAATTCCCTGCGCTTTTTGATCGCCGTCATGCACGCCGGGATGGCCACGGCGGGCAGGTCGAGCAGCAGCGCCCAGTCGATCCAGTCGATGCCCTTGATGAACTGGCCCTCGTGCCACACGCCCTTGGCGAGCTTGAAGTAGTTGTAGTTCCAGGCGCCCCAAATGTCCGTCGTGGGCTTGAACAGGTGCACCTTCAAAAACGCCGCACTCGTGACGATGCCGTTGGCGGCGACGGTCAAAAACGAGGACGCGCGCTTGTTTTTCAGCAAAAACTCCGCCACGGTGGGCAAAACGTACACGGCCAGGTTGATGATCCAGAGCTGCATCGGGATCTTATAGCGCCAGCGGATGGCCTGGCGGATATGGTCGGCATCATGCAGCAGGGCTGCGCCGAGGATGACCAGGTTCCACTTTTCCAGTACGGCGGCGGTCTCGTCGTCGAGGCGGGTATCCAGGAATTTCGCTTCGTCTTTCACGGACTGTGTCATGGTATTTCCTCCCTTGATCGAATCAATATGTACCCAGATTTTTATTTACCATCTGGTCAACAAAAAAGTAGCACATCCCGCCCGGAATGTCAAGACGCTGACAGAGAAAACCGGAAATTTTCTTTGTGCCGCCGAAAACGAGCAAGGGCTCCGGTTTTCCGGAGCCCTTGCTCAATGCCGTTGCCATCAACTGTGGCAGCCGTGTTCACCGCAGCCGTGCTCGCCGCAGGTATGGCCCGCGCCGTGCGCGTGGTCGTGATGATCGCAGCGCGCCTCGGGGTCATAGCCGAGCGAGCCGTCGAGCAGCGCCTGCACCGCCGCGTCCGCGCTGCCGCTCACGCCGCCGTAAAACCGGATGCCGGCCTCCGTGAGCGCCGACTGCGCACCGCCGCCAATGCCGCCGCAAATGACCGCATCGGCGTGATGCGCCACGAGGAAACCCGCCAGCGCGCCGTGGCCGCTGCCGTTCGTGGACACGACGGCCGTCGCCGTGACAGCGCCGCCGTCGACGTCATAAAACTTAAACGCCTCCGAGCGGCCAAAGTGCTGAAAAATGTTTCCGTTTTCATAAGGGATCGCAATACGCATATAAAATTAGCTCCTCTCTGCTATTTTTTCTGGATTTACGACTGGGTCGGGTGCAGCCTTGAGCATGAGCGTGACGGCGTAGTCACCGCCCGGCTCCAGTTCGTGCTGGAAGCTGCCGTCATACTTCTGCGCCAGGCCGCTCAGCACGCGAAAGCCCACGCCGCGCTCCAGCTCCGGGATGCGCCGTGGCTTTGCCGCTGCAGGCTCACCGCGCACCGGGTTGCGCTCGTGAATGACGAGGTACCCCTTCGCGAGATACGCCTGCAAGCGGATCTGCGCGCCGGGCACGCCCTCGCAGGCCTCCAGGGCATTGTCAAGTATGTTGCCGAAGGCGACGATCAGGTCCGTGTTGGACACCGGCAGCTCCACCGGCAGCGACACGTCCGCCTGCACCGGCACGCCTTTCGCCTCCGCATCCTGCATGCGGCTGTACAGGAACGCATCCACGACCGGGTTCTGGCACTTGCCGAGCCGGGAGATATACGTCTGCATCGGCAGCAGCTGCTCGGAATATTCTGAGGCCGCTTTCAGATTGCCCGCCTGCAGGAGGGCGTTGATGGTGTTGAGATGATGGGAAATATCGTGCCGCATGGTGCGGATCTGCTCGTACTGCCCGGTCAGGTCGCTGTAGTGCGCGAGCTGCGCGTCGAGCTGCTTTTCAAGCAGCTGGTTTTCCACCTCGAGCTGCACGCGCTGCTCCGTATGCACCATGGTGCGGTAGAGCAGAATGTCCGAGACCAGAAACAGCGCCGACACGATCAGCTGCATGGGGATATACTCGAAGTGCGGCGGCAAAAACATCAGCGTCACGAGCGAGGCCTCGCAGAACATCTGCGTGATCGGAAACGCCGAAAAGATAAGCAGCTGCTTGCCGGAGAGGTTGTTTTTCGAGCGCGTGAACAGCAGACTGAGCAGCCCCAGCCCCAGTGCCAGCACCGGCAAAAACGTCACACCGTAGATCAGAGCGCGCGGGTCTGCCCAGACCGACAGCTTGTCGCTCGGCTGAAGGTCGATCATCAGCGGCGTAAACATCAGCTCCATCAGCAGAGAGACGGCCAGCTCCGCCGCGACCGCAAGCAGCTTGCGCCCGGCCCGGCCGCGAAAGAGCAAAAACGCCATCGCGAGCGAGCACAGCGGGAACATCAGCGTGCGCACCTGCCCCGTGTTGGTGAGCAGCAGGGTCGCCGCCATATACACAGCTCCGATGGCTGCGGCAAGCAACACCGTCAGCCAGGTCGAAAAGCGCGGCCCGTCGAGCACGCGCCACAAAAACGCCGCCCACAGGGCGATGGCGCAAGCGTTAAAAAACAGGTCAGCCACATAACCGTTATAAGTCATCACATGCGCCCTCCGCGGCAAGATCTCCGTCGTCCTGCGCATCGATCTGCGTGGCCCGGCCGGCCAGCAGCCGGAAAAACGCCGCCCTGGCCGCGTCCCGGTGCGAGCGGCTGATGGGAATGAGCATGCCGCCGTTGAGGCGGAAATTGTCGCGCTCCATGGACGCAATCATCTGTTCATTGACCCAGAAACTCTTGTGGCAGTGGATGAAGTGATCCTCCGCCTGTCCGCTCTCGAGCAGCTCCCGCGGATCCTGCGTGGTCTCCAGATCCCCGTCGGTCATGTGAACGACCGTTCGGTGCAGAAAGCGCTCGAGACACAGCACCCGGTCAAGCGCGATGCGCTGCACGGATGCGCCGCGCCGGACGGTCAGCGCCTTATCGGATGCCAGCGCCGTCAGCGCCTTGCGCAGCGCGACCGGCAGCCGCGCCGCCATGTCCGGCTTGAGCACATAGTAGACGTGCTCCGCCTCGTAAGCGTCCATGAGGTAGCCGGTATAGCTGGAGAGGAAAATGATCCGGCACGCCGGCACGCTGCGGTTGATCTGCTTGGCCAGCGCGATTCCGTCTGCGTCCGCCAGACGGATGTCCAGCACGGCGATATCCGGCCGGTAGTCCGTCTCCCCGATCGCAGACAGCGCCGCGCCCGCGGTTTGAAATGTCTGAATGGCATGCGGCATCTCCCCGAACGCGTCGTGCAGGATCTGCACGGTCCGGTCGAGAAATACCGCCTCATCATCGCACACCGCCACTTGAAACATAGCCCGGTGGTCTCCTTTTCCTCCTGCCCGTGATTATCCACGGCTGGCATTTAAGATATTGTATACCAGACGCAGGAAAGTTTCAAGTATTTCAAGCGTGTGTGAAAGGCGGGCACGGGCCGCATTCCGGTACCCGCGTGCGCCGTTACAGAACTTTCTTGTTCTCGGTGCCCGGCGTCGTGACGATGACGGTCTCCGGCGTGATGACCAGCGCGCCCTTCGCCGTGGCCGCGCCCTGAAACATCTGCTCGACCACGGCCTTGAACATGGCCACGACCGGCCCGTCCGAGACGTGCTCGGCCGTTCCCCGGATCTGGTAGCCCTCAAGTGTCTTGGCGTCGTACACGGAGATTGCGATGCGGCCGCCATTCGCGGCAAGGTTGCGCAGCGTCGTGTCCAGGAACACGTCGCCGACGACGAGCTTGCCGTCGTCTGTCACGTCCTTGAGCGCGACCGGCACCACATTCGGCACACCGGCACTGCAGGTAGCCAGGTCCCACATGTTTTCCTTGAGCAGTTTTTTGACATTTTCGTTGAGCATGATGCGTTCCTCCTTATGGTTTTTGAGCTTGCCTTCATGATAGCAAGCCGCACGGCGGGAACAAGATATCCGCAAATTTATGAGCGACTCATAAATTTCATAGTGCGGCTTGACACCGGCGCGCGGATGGATTAAGGTGGATGAAAAACGGCACGGCCGCGGCCGTGCCTCCGGAAGGAGTTATCACCATGTCTTACGGCCGGATCGGCGTGATCGGCGCCATGGATTCGGAGCTCGCCGCGCTCATAGCGGCGCTTGCGCAGCCCGCACAGGAGACCGTGCAGGGGCTGATTTTTCACACGGGCCGTCTGGGCGCACGGGAGGTCGTGCTCGTCCGGTGCGGCATCGGCAAGGTCAGCGCGGCACGCTGCACGCAGGTGCTCATCGACCGGTTCGCACCCGGCGCGGTCATCAACACCGGCATCGCGGGCGGACTGGCTGGCGGCCTCGCCGTCGGTGACATCGTGGTGGCTGACGGGCTGGTGCAACATGATTTTGACGCCGCGCCCATTGGCTTCGTGCGCGGCTGCGTGTGCATGGGCGACCCCGGCGCGCCAACGGTGTTCGCGCCCGATGCGGCGCTGTCTGCCCTGCTGGCGCAGACGGCCGGCAATACGATCGGCGCGCAGCAGGTGCACCGCGGCCTGATCGCCACGGGCGACCAGTTCATCTCCGGTGCGGCGGCGAAGGCGGCCATCCGCCGCGCGTTCCCGGCCGCCATGGCGGCGGAGATGGAGGGCGGCGCAGTCGCGCAGGCGGCGAGCATGAGCGGCGTGCCGTTTGCCGTGGTGCGCGCGATCTCAGATCTCGCCGACGGCACGGCCGCTGCATCGTTCGAGCAGTTTGAGCAGCATGCGGCCGACGTTTCAGCCGCGGCCGTCCTGCAGGCGCTCGCGCTGCTGGACTGAAGGGCTCCAATAACGCCAAAAGGCTCCCCCGGATGGGGGAGCCTTTTTTGTCATATGTATTCTCTTTGGGTGATCCGTTTTATGATCGCCCGAGCCAGAAGTCCGGCGACGCCTATCTTTTTTGCAACATGCTTCTTGCCGTGCAGATAGAGTGCCTTGACCTCGATGCCCGCTATATCCTCCGCGGTGAGCGGATCATCGCCGAGAACGACGAAATCGGCAATCATACCGGGTGCAAGAGTGCCGCGTTTATTCTCCTCATGGCTCATATACGCGGGATTTGCCGTTATCATGCGCAGCGCGTCGAGACGCGATATGCGCTCGTCCGGATTGGGATGATTTACGGAGCATGCCATACCGTACAGGGGCTTTGGACGCGTGCACGGTCCGTCGGAGCCGTCGCCTACGACAAGTCCGAGGCGGTGCATCGTTCCCAGCGCGTTTAGTCTGTCAGTGCGCTCTCTGCCGAGCACCGAGCACAGATACTCGTCCGGCTCCTGCTTCCAATATATAAACGGCGACTGCGCGGCTATGCACAGCTTTATCTTTGCCGCGCGCTTTAGCTGCTCCTCGCTTGCAAGGCAGACATGGATCATCACATGGCGCGCATCGTCCCACGGCTTATCGGCATAAGCCGCCTCATATGCCGTTATGCACTGCTCCACCGCCGCATCGCCTATGGCGTGCATGGTTATCTGCCAGCCCTCGCGGTTTGCGCCGATGGCGAACTCGTTCACGCGCTCCTGCGGATAATTCAAAACGCCGTAGTTGTTCGGATCGTTCGCGTACGGCTCCTTGAGCGCCGCGTCCTCTGAGCCGAAGCAGCCGTCGAGGGCAAGCTTGAAGCAGCCGCCGACGCGCTTGAAGCCGTGCTTTTTCACGGCCTTGAGGTCCATGGTCTGGAAGAATATGCGGAACGCCTGCGGCAGGCCGGGCGCGAGTATTTTTATCATGTCTATATCCAGATCGTTTGCAAAGCCCACGCCCTCAACGGTGTGCACGAGCCCGATGCCGACCGACGCAAGGTACTCCGCGCCTCCGGAGAGACCGCGTATAATATCCATCGTGGGGATATACGCCGTCGCCTCGTTCACGCCGTTATAAAACGCCGACTGGTACAGCCATCCGGTCTCGGTATTGCAGCCGGGATCGGATTTCACCTTATCCGACAGCAGTGCCAGCATTGCGCTGTTGCACACGGCAGCATGACCGTCGTACTTCATGACCATGAGCGGACGCTCCGTCCAGTCGTCAAGATCGCGCTTTTCGGGCAGCCGATGCTCGGCAACGGTGTTCGCGGTGCAGCCGTAGCCCATGAGCACCTTGTTTTTCCGGTGACTGTCGGCATAGCGCCTGACCGCCGCCTTTGCTTCGGCAAAATTTTTGACATCCATGAGATAGAATGTGTTCTCGAAAACGCACAGCGAGCCGAAATGCATATGCGTGTCGCCGAACGCAGGCGTTACCGTTGCGCCGCCGAGATCGACCCGTTTTGCCTTGCCGTAGCGCGGAGGGATGCTGCTTTCATCGCCGAGCCACACGATGTGACCGCCCTTTACCGCCATCGCGGTGTAAATGCGGTTTTCCTTTTCGCAGGAGATGAATCTGGCGTTCGTATAAAGCTCCATAATCTCATTCCTTTCACTTCTAAAATGGGCTCCATGTAGACATGGAGCACTACAGCCTGTTTCAAAATCCAAGCTGTTTCGTAAAGACAAGTGTACAGCGGGGGAGCGCGAGGGGGAGTAAGCCCCCGCTCGCAATTGGATCATAGCCATCAAAAACGACCGAAAAACTGATTTATCCGTTTTATCAGGCTTTTTGACGAGCGCAGCGAGATTTTTTGTGAAAATTTATTTTTACAAAAAATGTGGCGTTTTTGAAGCGTATAAAAAGTCTCTGACTTTTTGTACGCTGAGGGGCTCCATGGTAAACATGGAGCCCAAATGTTTTCAGTCTTCGGGTATGTGTATCTCGCGGATGAGAAAATCCTTGCCCGAAAGTATGGTTTTTTCAAAGCTGCCGCAGTTGGGGCAATAGCCCTCGTGCTCAATGACATTGAACAGCTCGTTGCATTCGTCGCATTCAGCCATGCCGGGAATGACATTTATCACAAGCTTTGTGTCCTTGAGCCATGTATCCCCAACGACGACGGGATATATATCCTCAACATACTTGGGGATGACCAGCGACAGCTCGCCTATATCGAGGACGATCTCCGCGCCCTCTTTGCCTGCCGCGATATCGAACGCGGATAACGCCCGCAGCTACGAGCTTATCGCACTGCTCCTGAACATATTCAACGCTCTTTTTGCACTTCTTTGCAAGCTCCTCTGCGGAAAACTCCTTCTCAAGACGCATACGCATCATGACAGAGCACATATCGTCGTCGACGATGGGCTCAAGAATTCTATACTCGGGATCCTTGTAGGTAATACCGGTATAGGTCATGCTTTCAAGGCTGATCTTAGAAGCCAGCGCAAGAATATTCGGTTTGTTTGCCGTTGTTTTTCCCCCTATAAATAATATATTTTGCAGTTTAGGTCTATCAATAGTTTATATCATGAAACGATACACTTTGTCAATTATTTGGCGTTGGTATTAAGTGACTGTTAAGCTATTTTTTCAGAGGCACATTGACGCACCCATTGGCTCCCTTGCGTAAAGGGCGGTGGGTTGCCGCATGGCGGCAAGCCGGAGGGATTGTGCCACTCGCCGTGGCGGGCATTGCGTTACCAACACTGGTAGTGGGTTTAGCTGCGTCATCTCGACAATAACAAACCGCGAATATGCAGGCGACCAAAGGTGCCTCCCGATAAGAAAACATCGTGGGGCAAGAGAGAAACGGTATAGCTTCGGCTATGCCGTTTTTCTCATTCTTGCCTTGATGAAGTGACTTTGGATACTTCCAGAGCTCCAATGCCCTTATAGTAGATGTCAATTTCCTGAGTGCGGTTCTTGCCCTTCGGATCGCTGGCAGCATGGACAACAATCTTCTCGACAAACTCATGCAAGATACATGGGGTCAATTCAGGAATTTCCGTATACCGTTCTACAACGGAGAGAAACCTTTCCACATTGGCACTTTTACGTTCCTCTGCTTCGATTTCACCACGGAGGACAGCCGCTAACTCTTGAA